>Ga0187892_10000116_pt1 | contig 188696 bp, 180 predicted proteins | sample MA1701073metaG_FD_139345 | JGI IMG/M metagenome (GOLD analysis project Ga0187892, IMG submission 139345) | Bio-ooze microbial communities from a basaltic lava cave in the Kipuka Kanohina Cave System on the Island of Hawaii, USA - MA170107-3 metaG ... | reverse complement strand
CGGGCGGTATGATCAAGCGCGCGGCGCTGGCGCGCGCACTGGCTCTCGATCCGAAGCTGCTGTTCCTGGACGAGCCGACGGCGGGCCTCGATCCAATCGCGGCCGCTGCTTTCGACGAGCTCCTGGTCGAGTTGCAGAAAAACCTCGGTCTGACGGTGGTGATGATCACGCACGATCTCGACACGATCTTCCGCACCTGCAACCGCGTTGGCGTCATCGTGCAGAGGCGCATGATCGCGGGCACGCTGGAGGAGATCGTGCAGCACGAGCATCCCTGGATCCGGCGCTATTTCCACGGACCGCGCGCACGCCAGGCGGGCACCGCGGGAGCCTGACATGGAACGAGAATCCCACTACATCATGGTCGGTGCGTTCGTGCTGCTCGTGGTCGCCCTGGCCGCGGGTTTCGTCTTCTGGTACACGGACCGCGGCGACAAGCGCGAGTACGCCCGTTACGAAATCTATTTCGACGGCAGCGTCAGCGGGCTGGGTGATGGCAGTGCCGTGCGCTACCTCGGCGTACCGGTCGGGCGCGTCGTCGCGATGAACCTCGATCAGCGCACGCCCGATCGCGTGCAGGTGCTCGTCGATATCGACAACGCCGCACCGGTTTCGAAGGAGACGCTCGCATCGCTGAGCCTGCAGGGCGTCACTGGATTGCTCTACATCGATCTGCAGCGAGACCGGGGCGACAAGCCCGTCATGCCGCCGGTGCCCGGCGAGCGCTATCCCGTCATCCGGTCGGTCAAGTCCGACTTCGACCTGCTGATCGCCAGCCTGCCCGAGCTGTTCACCCAGGCGTCTTCCCTGGCCGCGCGAGTCAGCGAGGCCTTCAGTGACGAGAACATCGACGCGATCGCCCGGCTGGTCAACAACACCAGCCGTGCGAGCGCTGAATTGCCCGAGACCATGCGCGAGGTCCGCATGCTCATTGGCGAGCTGCGGCAGGGAACTGCTGAGATCCAGGGCGCCGCGGCTGGCGTGCGCCAGGTGATGGAGACTGCCGGTCCCGGTATCACGGAGACCCTGGATCGCGTGCGCACCGTCGCCACCAATCTCGCGGAGACTTCCCGGCGCCTGGAGGAGTTCGTGGATGCCAACAACCAGAACATCACGCGCTTCACCGATGAAGGGCTGGGCGAGCTGCGGCTCCTGATTCGGGACAGCCGGCGGGCGGCACTCGAGTTCCGCGAGCTGTCCCGCAGCCTGAAAGCCAATCCCGCGCAGCTCATCTATGAGCAGAACTATCCCGGCGTGGAGATTGCGCGATGACGAGAGTCTGCATATCGGCGGCGCGCGTAGCGGCGGCAGCACTCGTTTCCTGTGTCAGCGGCGCGTGTACGTCCGGTGCTTTCGACAGCGACCAGCCCGCCCAGCACGTCTACGTGATTGCGGCGCCGCAATTGCAGCCCTCCGGCGCGAGCGCGGCCGTCGATCTCACCGTCGTGCGCCCGGTGGTCCGGCCGGGTCTGGACACCGATCGCATCGCGGTCCTCTATCCCGATCGCCGTCTGGAGTACTTTGCCGGCAGCCGCTGGGGCGCGACGACCGATATCGTCGTGCAGGCGCTGCTGGTCGAGTCGCTGCGCAACGCGGGTGGATTGCGCAACGTCCAGAACGAGAGTGCCTCGTTCGGTTCCGACTTCGTCCTGCAGAGCGAGGTCTCGCACTTCCAGGCGCAATATGGGGAGTCCGGCAGTGCGCCCGAGGTTCGCGTCGAACTGGTGGTGACCGTCGGCAGGACCACGCAACGCCGTCCGCTGGCGAGTTTCACCGCAGCGGGGCGCGCGCAGGCGGATTCCAACACGCTCAGTTCAGTGGTCGCCGCGTTCGAAGAGGCGTATGCGCAGGCCGCGAAAACCATCGTCGAGAAAACCGCGGCGGCCATACAGTCAGCGCTGGCCGAGGCCACACCCGCCGGCGCTCAGAACGTCGAGAGACCCGTCGCTTCCATCAGCCGGTAACGCCAGTACCGCGCGAAAGACTGATCCTCGAAAGTCGGGAAGCCCGTCGTGTACTCCAGTACGGCGGCCGGATCGTTCTGCCAGTGCGTTTCGTAGTAGGTCGACAGCGCCTGCGCCAGCGGGGTCGACCGGTCCGTTTCGATTGCGACACCGGCCTCGAGGTTGAGGTCGCGCAGATTGCGGCGGGTGAAATTCGCGGATCCGACCAGCGCCCACACCATGTCGGCGCGCTGTACCAGCGCGAACTTCGCGTGGAACTGCTCGCCATGCGTCCGATACCAGCGCACTTCGATGCGCCCGCCGGAGCGGCGGCGCAACTCCGCAGCGACCGGCCGGTTGGGTACGCCATCCTTGGTGCGCCCGAAGGCGTCGCGGTTGGGATCGAGGATGAGCCGCACGCGAACGCCCCGGGCACTCGCCGCGACCAGCTCCTCCACGACTTCACGCTCGGAAAGGTAGAACGTGGCGATCGAGACGCGCTCGCCGTTTGCCGCCGTGCGCAGCGCCGTTACGAGCGCGGACTGAATGGCGCCCTCGGTGAGGAACTGCAGGCGCGCCGAGGGAACGGCGGCAGGCTCACGAGGCGGGGCCGCAGGCAATTTCCAATCTCCTGGCCAGCCGGAGAAGCGCGCGATCTCCATCTCGCTGAGCATGAGCTCACGAGCGAGAGCGCCGCGAAACTCGAGGGCCAGGTTGGAGTGCGCGCTGCTCGCATCGTGCGGATTGGCCGACGTCACCAGGCCGACCCAGCCGCCGCGACCATCGTCGGCCGCGATCAGCTTGCGGTGATTGGCCTTGAAATTCAGCAACTCGAGCCACGAGCGCAGCGTGACGCGCGACGGTCCGCCCTCCAGCGGATTTGGCAGCCAGCCCGGGCCTGCTCCGCGGCCCGCCCACCACGACACGAGCAACCGCCACAGCGGCGAGTACACCCAGTTCGAGTCGCGCAGGCGATCGAGGTCGGTGACCACGATCTCCACGCCGTTCGCGCGCAACTCGGCGAAGAGGCGAGACGGGGCTCCGTCGTAGACGTCATTGATCGGATCCGACACGAACAGCACGCGCAGACCCGGCTTCGCGCGCTTGCGCGCCAGCAGGTGCCGTTTCAGCTCCTCGCTCAGGCGGCGATGGACCGGTTGCTCCGCCCCGAGGCTGCCGCGATGGTCGTTGACCAGGAAGAAATCCAGCACCACGACCTGCTCGGCGCGGTCGATGATGCGGAAGACCGCGTCGAAGATCTCCTGCCGGATGACGGGCTCGCCCGATGCGTTGGCGACGGTGCGATCCGCGAGCAGGCGGATGTCGGCGAGTGGCACGTCGTGCCAGCGACTCGCGACGTGGGTACCAGCCGGCATGGGCTTGAACGTGTGCCAGAGGGCGACGGAGGCCCACGCCACGAGGAAAGCCAGCAACAGCCAGCGGCGGAGACGCCAGCGCTTCGTGGCGGTGCCACGAGAAGTTTCGGTTTCGGCCTGGACGGCAGCGCGTTGCGGGCCGGGCATGGCGGCGCATTCTACACGGACACGAGCGATCGATTTTCCGGTGACCCGGCCATTCGTAACGGAGGTCGACACAAGCCGGCTCAGCCGGGTTCCCGGTTGGCGGCTTCCAGCGTTTCGCTCGCTTCGAGCCATTGCGTCTCGGCCTGGGCGAGCGCCTTGTCGATCTCGCGCTGCTGCTCGAGCTGCTGGCGCAGGGTTTCGCGGGCAGCGGACTCGTAGATCCCGGGATCCGCCAGCGCGGATTCGACCCGCTGCTTCTCGGTACCGAGCCTCGACAATTCCTCTTCCAGCTCCCGGACTTTCGCTCGCAGCGGGCTCAGGCGATTGCGACGTTGCGCCTCGACGCGTTTCTGGGTCCGGCGCGCCTCTGCGGACTGCGCGCCGGGACGAGGTGCTGGCTCCTCCCCCGGTGTCCGCGTGGTCGCAAGCCAGCTCGCATAGTCGTCGAGGTCGCCGTCGAACGCGCCCAACTGGCCGTCATGGACCAGCCACAACTCGTCCGCGATGCTGCGGATCAGGTGCCGATCGTGCGACACGACGATCAGTGCGCCCGTGTAATCCTGCAAGGCCATGCCGAGCGCGAGACGCATCTCGAGATCGAGGTGGTTCGTGGGCTCGTCGAGCAGCAGCAGGTTGGGCCGGCGCGCCACGAGGATCGCGAGCACCAGGCGCGCTTTTTCGCCGCCCGAGAACGGTGCGACCGGTTCGAACACCCGATCGCCACGGAAACCGAAGCCTCCCAGCAGATCACGCACCGCCTGCTCAGGTCCGCGTGCGAGAGCCGGACCGCCCAGTCGGCGCAGGTGATCGAACGGACTGGAAGCGGGATCCAGCTGCTCCAGCTGATGCTGCGCAAAGTAGCCGATACGCAGGTCGGGCGCTTCGACGCGCCGGCCACCGCGGCCCTCGAGCTCTCCGGACAGGAGCCGCGTCAGCGTCGACTTGCCCGCACCGTTGCGTCCGAGGATCGCGATCCGATCGCCGGGTACGAGCGAAAGGGACATCGGCTCCAGCACCTCCCGATCGCCATAGCCCGCGGCCTGTTCCTCCAGCGCCAGCAACGGGCGCGGCAGCTTCTCGGGCGGAAGGAATTCGAAGGCGAACTGCGTGTCCACGTGCGCGGGCGCGATGCGTTCCATGCGCTCGAGCTGCCTGAGGCGGCTCTGCGCCTGGCGCGCTTTCGTGTTCTTGGCACGGAAGCGTTCGACGAATTGCATGATGTGCCGGATCTCGCGCTGCTGCCGCTCGTACATGGACTGTTGCACGGCGAGTTCCGCGGTGCGTTGCGCCTCGAACTGCGAGTAGTTGCCGGCGTACAGGCGGATCGCGCCACGCTCGATGTGCGCGATGCGCGTCGCCACGCGGTCGAGAAACTCGCGGTCGTGCGAAATCAGGACAAGAGTGCCCGGGTAGGCCGCGAGCCAGCCCTCCAACCACAGGATGGCGTCGAGATCGAGGTGGTTAGTCGGCTCGTCGAGCAGCAGCAGCTCGGAAGGCGACATCAGCGCCTGGGCGAGATTCAGACGCATGCGCCAGCCGCCCGAGAAATCGGTGACGGGTCGTTCGAGGTCGCCCGGCGCGAAGCCGATGCCATCGAGGAGCCGTCCCGCGCGGCTTGCTGCTACGTATCCGCCGGCAGTTTCATATCGACCATGCAGCGACGCCAGCCGCTCCCCATCGTGTGCGGCATCCGCCTCGCGGATCGCTCGCTCGATTTCGCGCAACCGGGTGTCGCCGTCGAGCGTGTAGTCGAGCGCGCTGCGCGCAGACGGGCTCGTTTCCTGCGCGACCGATGCGATTCGCAGGCCCGGCGGCATCGACAGCTCGCCTGAATCCACCTGCAGTTCTCCGCGGATCAACGCCAGCAGGCTCGTCTTGCCAGTGCCGTTCGCGCCGGTGAGCCCGAGCTTTTCGCCCCGGCGCAGGCTGAAAGTGACGTGCTCGAACAGCACGCGCGGCCCGCGCCGCAGCCGCACGTCCTGGAAATTGATCATGGCGCGAGTGTAGCAGCAGGAATCGCGGAGCCCGCGCGGTGCCGCGTTTGCAGGCGTCGCAGTGGTGGCTTGCCGCTCGAGGGCGCAGCCCTTCAGCTCGCATTCACACGTTGAAACACGTCACCCAGGCAGGGTGCGCGCCCGTTTCAGCGCGCATTCACCATGCTCCGCAGAAACTGCGGCCGTCCTCGAAGGAGGTTCTGCTGATGAAAAGGTCCACCCGGTTTCGCACGATCCTTGCACTGTTCGCACTCGCGCCGCTCGCGGCACTGGCGCGCCACGACGACGTCGAGGTGCGCATCGTCAGCACAAGCGGCACACCGTTGCGGACGTTCCCGGTGGAGAGCGGATCGCGCGACGTGCGCCGTCTCTACCTCGAGGCCCGCGACCAGGTCGCGTATGTCATCCGCGTGCGTAATCGCAGCAACGACCGCGTCGGCGTCGTCATCGCCGTGGATGGACGCAACATCATCTCGGGCCAGCGTTCGGAGCTCGCGCGTGGCGAGCGCATGTATGTGCTCGACCCGTGGGAATCGGCGCAATACGAGGGCTGGCGTACCGGTCGCGATCGAGTCAACGCCTTCTACTTCACCGAGTGGCGCGATTCGTATGCGGAAGCGTTCGGCGATCGCTCGGCCCGCGGCGTCATCGCGCTAGCCGTCTACCGCGAGAAAGAGCAGGCGATTGCCGAGGGCGCCTGGGAACGCAACGCGGGCAAGAGGGGTGCGCAGAGCGGCAAGAAAGGTTCTGCGGACGTCCGGTCGAAGGGCGCCGAACCGGGCACGGGGTTTGGCGAAGAGGTCTACTCGCCCTCGGTGCGCGTGGCTTTCGATGCCGAGCGCCATCCGTCTTCGCGGGTTTTCATCAAGTACGAATGGCGCGACAGCCTGTGCCGTCGTGGCGTGCTGGAGTGCCGGCCGGGGTGGCGGGACCGCAACCGGTTCTGGGACGACTCCGAAGTCTCCGGCTTCGCGCCTTACCCGCCGAACCGGCGCTGATCGCCGGCAACGCTTGCAGCCGCAATCGCGGCGCGCCCCGGGGGCCTTGGCTACCGCCACCCCCGGGGCTCTTTTTCTGCTAACCCCGAAAAGTCTCTCGAATACTTTCCGGGGGCCCGGAAAAAGCAGGCCGGGCGGAAAAACCGTGCCGCTAGCCGAACAGCTTGACGATGTTGCTGCTGCCGGCCTGCTGCGCGACCAGCAGTGACAGGAATTCCTCCGCGCTGATCGCGTCGCCGAACAGGCGGCCCTGCGCGTAGTGGCAGCCGCGGGCTCGCAGGAAGCTGAGCTGGTCCTCCGACTCGACGCCTTCCGCGACCACCTGCATGTTCAGGCTGCGGCCCATGTCGATGATGGTGCGCACGATGGTGGCATCGTCGTTGTCCGTGGCCGCGTCGCGCACGAACGACTGGTCGATCTTGAGTGTGCCGATCGGGAATTGCTGGAGCGCGCTGAGACTCGAGTAGCCGGTCCCGAAATCGTCGATCGAGAGGTGCAGCCCCATCGCGTAGAGCTCGTCGAGCAGCTTGAGCGTGCGTTTCGCGTCCGCCATGAGCGTGGTCTCGGTGATCTCCAGTTCGAAGCTGGCGGGCGAGACGCCATGCTTCTTGAACACCGAGCGGAAGCGCGTGACGAAGCTGGCCTGGCGCAGCTGCTTCAGCGACAGGTTGATCGAAACGCGACCGGGCTGCGGGACCTGCTCCAGCCAGTGCCGGTAATCGCTGCACACCTTGTTGAGCACCCACTCGCCGATCTCGAGGATGAGGTTCGTTTCCTCGGCGAGCGGGATGAACTGCGACGGCGGAATGTCGCCGTGACCGGGCAGCCGCCAGCGCAGCAGCGCCTCCGCACCGACGATCGTGCCGTCGCGCAGGTCGACCTTCGGCTGGTACTGGATCACCAGCTCCTCGCGTTCCAGCGCGCGACGCAGCTTGCTCTTCAGCATCAGCCGCTCGACCGCCGCGGCATTCATCTCGGGCGAGTAGAAGGCGAACGTGTTGCCGCCGTTCTGCTTCGAGTAATACATCGCGGCATCGGCATTGCGGATCAGGTCGATCACGTTTTCCGCGTGGTTCGGGCAGAACGCCACGCCGATGCTCGCCGTCAGGAATACTTCCTGCTGCTGCAGGTAGAAGGCGCGGCCGATCTCCGCGAGGATGATGCGCGCCAGGTTCGCGATCGGTCCGCGGTTGTCGACGTCGCGCGGCAGGTTCTCGAGGAACAGCGCGAACTCGTCGCCCGCGAGACGGCCGATCACCGTTTCCTTGGGCAGCGTGCGCGTCAGCCGCTCCGTGAGAATTTCCAGCGTCCGGTCGCCCGCGGCGTGGCCGAAGGTATCGTTCACTTCCTTGAAGTGATCCATGTCCAGGTAGAGCAGGGCGACGCTGGTGCCCGAACGCGCGCAACGTGCCAGCGCCTGCTGCAGCAGGTGCTGGAACTGCATCCGGTTCGGAATCTTGGTGAGCGTGTCGTAGCGCGCGAGGTAACGGATGCGCCGTTCGGCGCGCTTGCGTTCCGTGATGTTGCGGGCCACGAAGATGTTGCCCTGGAACTGCGGATCCTCGGTCGTGATCTGCGAGCCGGAGAACGAGACCGGGATCGTCTGGCCGCTGCGCGTGCGCACCACCGTCTCGCGCGTATCCTGCGCCGCCTGCGCCACCGAGAAGCTGGCACGCTCCTGCTCTTCGAGCACGAACAGGATCGACTTGCCGATCAGCTCTTCCTCGCTGTAGCCGAGGAGTTTGCGCGCGGCGTCGTTCGCACCCTTGATCGCGCCGTCCGGCGAAGTCACCAGCACGGCATCGTTCATGCTGTTGAGGACGATGTTCAGGTAGTTCTTGGTGATGGTCGTCTGCCGCAGCTTGAGGCGCATCCGCTCCAGTGCCAGCTGCAGCTCCCCGATCTCATCTTTGCGTGCGACGGACAGCGGACGCGTGTAGTCGCCCTGCCCGATGCGGTCTGCGCTCTTGATGAGTTGCGAGATGGGCCGCTCGATGCGACGTGCGAGCAGCCAGGCGGACACCAGCCCGATCACCATCAGGATGCCGCAGGCGAGCGAGAGCAGCGTGACCAGCTCGATGAAATGTCGTCGCTGCGAATCGGCGACGTCACGCTCCAGCTGACCCAGCGCGCTGTCCACGCCGGCGCGAGATACGCGCAACGTGACGGTACCGACGCGGCGCGTGCCGCCGACAGATCCCGGCGTGACGATATCGCGCGAGATGCTGAGCGGCGCCGACTCGCCTTGCGTGGGCCTCAGGTTGGAATAGACCTCGGCTCCGGCGAGCTCACGAACCACGATGCCGTCGATGCCGGGCTGGCGCAGCAGGCGCAGTGCGGTTTCCTGTACCTCACCCCAGTTGCGTGCGGCCATCGCGGAAGCGAGCTGCTGTGCGCTGGTCTCGGCGAGCGTGTCGGCTTGCAGCTGCAACTGGGCTTGCAGTTCCTCCTCGACCGTACCGAAAGCCAGCGCGCTCAGGCGCGTGGCATCCAGCTTGTACTGCCAGAAGAGGAGACCAGCGAGCAGCAGGGCAACCGCTGCGCCGATGGTCAACGCGGCCAGCGCGTATTTGATCTTCAGGCTGTACGCGGTCATGTCGACGCGGCGAATCCTGAGAGCAGGGGAAAGGTCGGCCGTCCGAGCCGCCTATCATGTTGAAAAGGTTCGGCTTTACAGCCGATTCGCCGCGCTGACCCTTAGGCCTTCTCCCGCCGGCCCGGGTCGCGACCTGTTGCTGACGATCATACTCGCAAGACAGACTGAGCATCGAGCGTTTTCACGAAATCTGCCCCGGGCCTGTCCATGCCACTCCTCACCGGAAGCTGTCATTGCGGTGCACACAAGGTCGAGTTCGCCTCGCGCCTCGAGCCCGAGGCACTGGAAGTACGGGCCTGCCAGTGCTCTTTCTGCCGTACGCACGGCGCCCTGAGCATTTCCGATCCCGCTGGCACGCTGACATATCGCGTTTCGCCCGCCGCCATCAGCACGTACCGCTTCGGGCTTCGGCTCGCTGACTTCCTGGTCTGCATCCGCTGCGGCGCTTATCTCGGTGCCTACATGGAAGAAGCCGGAAAGGCCTATGGAGTGCTCAACCTCAATGTGCTGGATGCGCGCGCCCGGTTCGCATCTCCGCGACCCATGAGCTATGACGGCGAGAGCGAAACGCAGCGCCTGGCACGACGCCGCGAACGCTGGACCCCCGCCGAGCGGATCGACGGGGACCCGGTCCGATGAACGCATTCGAGCTCACGGGCCGCGCCCGCAGTCACGTCGTCGAACTCGCGGATCCGCCCTGCACGTTGCACGTGGACGCAGCGCCCGCGTTCCTCGCGCTGAGGCGCGCCGCGGCTGAAGCAGGCATCGACCTGGGCGTGGTCAGCTCTTTCCGCGATTTCGAGGCGCAGGCCCACATCTGGAACGAGAAGTATCTCGGGCGGCGCGCACTCTTCGACCGCAGCGGTCGTGAACTGCGCGTGGACGAGCTCGATCCCGACGCGCGCATCGATGCCATCCTGTGTTGGTCTGCCATCCCCGGCGCGAGTCGGCACCACTGGGGGAGCGAGATCGACGTGATCGATCGCGCAGCCGTGACACCCGGCATGAAAATACGGCTGGTGCCCGAGGAATACCTCAGCGGCCCCTTCGTGCCCCTCGCTCGCTGGCTGACCGGGAACATCGGCCGCTTCGGTTTTTTCCGGCCCTACACGACCGATCGCGGGGGCGTCGCTCCCGAGCCCTGGCACTTGAGCTATGCCCCCGTTTCCGTGCCCGCTCTTGTCCAGCTCACGCCGCAGCTGCTGCGCGATGCGCTGCATCATTCGCCGCTGGAGGGTCTCAGCGCGCTGCTGCCGCGCATAGCTGCCGTCCACGAACAATATGTCATGCGCGTCGACGCGCCCGCGGCAGTCTGAGCGGCGCAAGCCCAGGCAGGAAAATTTCATCGAAGGCGCCGGCGATTGTCGATTCGGCGCCGCCGCGTTCGTCTCGAGGAGTCCTTCATTCAACGGAGACTTCCATGCAGTACATGCTCCTCATCTACGGTAACGAGGCTCACTGGGACTCGCTGAGCCCGGCCGAGCAGGGCGCCATCTACAACGAGTTCATGCAGTACACGCAGGACATCGTGCGCAGTGGTCATTTCAAGGCGGGCGATCCGTTGCAGGCGACAACCACCGCCAGCACCGTGCGCATTCGCAACGGCAAGACGATCACGACAGACGGGCCGTTCGCCGAAACCAAGGAGCAGCTGGGCGGCTACTACATCATCGAGGCGGCTAACCTGGACGAAGCGCTGAAACTGGCGCACCGCATCCCGTCCGCTCGCTGGGGATCAATCGAGGTGCGGCCGATCCAGCCCATGCCGCTTCCGCGGTGAGTCGCCTTTTTCGAGGCCGCGCGTGCCTGTTGGTTACGCATGCGCTCGTGCTGGGCCTGCTGCATTCCGCTGCGTTGGCCACACCGACCGATCGTTGGCTGGAACCATTCATGGGTCACTGGGCCGGCGAGGGTCGTTTCCTGGGCAACACGTCTCAGTACAACCTGTCGTGGCAGCCCGCGCTGGGAGATCGATTCGTGCGCCTTTCCGTGCGCTACCAGTGGAACGCGAACGGGGAACCACGCGCGTTCGAAGGCGAAGCCCTGTATCCGTTGCGGGCGGGTGCGCAGGCGCGCGGCGACTGGTTCGATTCCGAAGGACACCGTTATGCGACGTCGGCGTATCGAAACGGCGCGAACGAAGTCGTGGTTCACTGGGGCGAAGGCAACGTGCGCGGCCGGTCGACCTATTCCCTGGCCGGAACCGAGCTCGCCGTGAGCGATGACGTCTGGCGTGACAACGCCTGGCGCACTTTCTCGAGCGCACGTCTGCGGCGTCGATGAGCGGGCACGCCCCGGAACCGGTCGCGGCGGCATTCCGCGAGCACTACGGGCGGGTGCTCGCGCGACTGATTCGCCTCACCGGCGATTTCGACCTGGCCGAGGACGCGGTCCAGCACGCGTTCACGACAGCACTCGCGACGTGGCACCGCGATGGCGCGCCGCGCAGCCCGTTGGCGTGGATCATGACCGCTGCGCGGCACCGGGCTGTCGACCAGTTGCGCTATGCGCGTCGCTTCATTCCGCCGGACAGTGCGCAAGTGGCGCTCGGGAATCTCGAAAGCGATGCGCCGCGCACCCCGTCCGGCGAGATTGACGACATGGCCATTCCCGACGATCGCCTGCGACTGATCTTCACCTGCTGCCATCCGGCACTGGCGGCGGAAACCCGCATCGCTCTCACGCTCAACACGCTCTGCGGCCTGACGACCGAGCAGATCGCGCGCGCGTTCATCGTGCCCCTGCCCACGCTGGCGCAGCGGCTGGTACGTGCGAAGCGCAAGATCCGCGATGCCGGTATTCCGTACTTCGTGCCGCCGCCCGAGGAGCTGCGGGAGCGCCTCGACAGCGTGCTCGCCGTGGTCTATCTCGTTTTCAACGAAGGACTGCTCGGCGGTGATACGGCCGCGCGTACTCAGCTTTGCGATGAAGCCCTGCGCCTGGCTCGACTGCTGCGAGAACTAGTGCCGCAGGAGACCGAGCCTGCAGCGCTGCTCGCACTGATCCTGTTGCAGGACGCGAGACGTTCGACGCGGGTTTCCTCGGACGGCGAACTGGTGTTGCTCGAGGAACAGGATCGCAGCGCCTGGGACGTGGTGAAGATCGAGGAGGGCGCCGTACTGGTTCACGAAGCACTCGAGCGCGGCGGGCCGCGGCCATACGCACTACAAGCTGCGATCGCTGCGCTGCACGCGCAGGCACGCACCTCGAACGAGACCGACTGGCCCCAGATTGCCGCGCTGTACGGAGTGCTGTCTCGCGTCTACCCGACACCGGTCATCGAGTTGAACCGGGCCGCGGCCATCTCCATGGTCGACGGGCCGCAGGTAGCGCTACAACTTATGGATGCACTTGCGGCTCGGGGCGAGCTGGAGGGATATCACCTGTTGCATGCCGCGCGCGCGGATTGCCTGAGACGGCTCGATCGTCATGACGAAGCGCGGGCCGCCTACGAAGCCGCACTGGCGTGCGGCGCCTCCGGACCGGAACGGAAATTCCTCGAGCGTCGCCTGCGAGAATTGGAATAGCACCGAGGAGCGCGCCGGGGCGGCTTTTCGGGGCCGTGCGAGCCAGATAGACCAGAGTTTCGTCGGCCTCCGGCGCGAAGCTTCCGGAGCCGACACCTTGCCGAGCCCGGAGCCTACAGGGATGTACTTGTGGCGTCCCCGAAAAGACGTCGCGGGGCGCTCCCTCAGGCGCGCGTCCAGACCGTCTTGAGGTGACCGAGCATCAGCGAGCGGATGTTCTGCAGCGGTTGTGTCTGCGCCGTGAAACACGGTGGGTTGCGACGAAGCATCGGCCAGCTCTCGGTACGCAGGATCTGCTGCAGGTACGCGAGGTTCTGCTGTATGGCGTCCATGTACGGATTGTGTCCTTCGAACAGCGGTTCGACGTAGCGGTACGCACGGGCGAACTCCCCGTCCAGCCGCCTGGAGCGCACTTCTTCGAAGAACTGCGGCGTCTGGCGCAGGAGGTCCAGGCCCGAGCTGTATCGCGTGCGCAGCATGCCGGGCGCCTGGTCGTTCGTCGCGACACCGCCGAGCACGAATTCCGGGTACAGGCGATCGCGGCATTTCTCGAGGTAACAGCGGTCGGCCATCTGCGCGATCATGTCCGCGGTGCCGAGCAGGTGACCGACGCGGCGATCGAGCGGATCGGCGAGGTGGATCTGGTCGAACTGCACTTCGTAGCCGGTGAAGTGGACGATGCGGGTCGCGACCGGCACCCAGTCTTCCATGCCGAGCGTCGGCAGGTAGCGGGCGAGGAATCGCGCGCTGCGCGTGACGTGGTAGAGCGTGAACTCGGCGCCGTTGCGGTGCTCGTGGTCGCTGGTCTCGCGGATATAGCCCGCGTCGTGGAACAGCGAGGTCACTAAGCCCATCGTGGCGCGTTCGAAGTCGAGCTTGTCACCCGCGCCGTGGCTCTGCTCGTAACCCGAGAGCAGGCGAGCCATGGCCAGCGTCATGTCCAGCGTGTGCTGGCGGTCGTGATAGACCGTGTCGACGCCGTGGTAGCCGGGCATGCGGCCCGCGAAAAGCTTTTCGAAATCGTCGAACGCCCGGGCGACCCGCTCGAAGCTGGCACCGGGCCAGGAAGCGTGGAACAGCCGTTCGACGGCTTCGCCGACGGCAGTGGAAGAGCTGACCTGGACGGTATCGGTAACGTCGTAATCGTTGCGGCGCGCGCTGTACATCTTGGCCTGCTCGCCCCGGGTGCGGTGCGGCAGCTTCCCCCGTTCCTGTTGCCTGGCGTCCGTTGCGGTTTTTCTGACGGTCACCCTGGCGACCGTTGGTGTCCCTGTTGTCCGCAGCCAGTCTAGGCCGGGGTCCGGGCGGAAACCAAGCCCTCGGCGTGTGACGCATTCGACATATTGGGGGAGAAATCCAAAACTGCGATGCACCGCCGAATCGCGGGCCGGCTTTCTTTACCAGGGCTTCAGGCCGCCAAACTTGCGACGGATGCGCCGGTCGAGGTGGAAGTAACCCCACGCAAAGCCACCGCCCAGGGCTGCCGCGGCCGTCAACAGGACCAGTGCGGCGGTAGTGGCGGCGGGGTTCTTCTTCGGTTTCACCGTTTCGATCGGTGCGTCGTCATCCGGTCGCGAGACCTGCACCGGGGGCGCGTTGCGCAGCTGGTCGAGCTCGCGCCGCGCCGAGTCCAGCTGGCCCCGCAACTGGGTGTTCTCTTTCTGCAGCGCCGTCGCCGGCTCACCCGGTTTCGCGGCCGCACTACGCAACTTGCGGTTCTCGCTTTCGAGGTCGGAAATGCGCTGCGTCATCGGCGGCGCGCTCTCCAGGTAGCTCGCCTTCATCCACCCCTCGGTGCCATCCGCGAGACGCACCTGCGCGGATTCGTCCTCGCGAGCCAGCACCTCCACCTGGTCCGCACTGCGAACCACGGCGAGCCTTTCGCCATCGAGCGCGGGAGTCGCATAGACACCGACAACGAGCTTCTCGGTGACGTAGAGCTGCTCGGCGAGCGCAGTAAACGTAAACGTCGCCAGCACGCAAGCCACGCTGCCGGCCAGCGGCAATGCCGCACGCGCGCGATTCATGCGGCCATCCCGAACTGCCGCAGCAGCGGGCGAATGTCGGGCTTGCGTCCGCGAAACTCGATGAAGGCTTCCATCGCGTCGCGGCTACCGCCGCGCGACAGGATCGAGTCGAGGAAACGACGCGCCACGCCGGCATCGAACACGCCGGCTTCCTCGAAAGCCGCGAAGGCATCGGCAGCGAGCACTTCCGCCCACTTGTAGCTGTAGTAGCCCGCCGCGTAACCGCCCGCGAAGATGTGACCGAAGCTGTGTGCGAAGCGATTGCAGGGCGGGTGACGAACCACGGCCACACGCTCGCGTACTTCGGCGAGGATGCGCGCGAGGCGCGATCCCTCGCGAGGATCGTACTCACAGTGCAGGCGCAGATCGAAAAGAGCGAACTCGAGCTGTCGCACCGCCTTCATTCCCGCGTGGAAGGTGCGAGAGCCCCGCAGCCGATCGATGGTCTCGCCCGTGAGCGGCGCACCCGTCTCCACGTGCGACGAGATGGACGTCAGCACCTGGTCGCTCCACGCGAAATTTTCCATGAACTGGCTCGGCAGCTCGACGGCATCCCAGGGCACGCCGTTGATACCGGCGACGCTGGGATGACGGACGCGCGTGAGCAGGTGGTGCAGGCCATGTCCGAATTCGTGGAACAGCGTTACGACCTCGTCATGCGTGAGCAGCGCAGGCCTGCCGGCAGCGGCCGGCAGGAAGTTGCAGACGAGGTAAGCCACTGGCAGCACGCGCTCTCCCGCGATCTCCAGCCGGCCCACACATTCGTCCATCCAGGCGCCGCTGCGCTTGTTCGGTCGCGCGGCAGCATCCAGGTAGAAGCCGCCGATGCGTTCACCCGCGGTGTTCTTCAGCTCGAAATAGCGCGCATCCGCGTGCCATACCGGCACGCCTGCGCGCTCCTCGATGCGAATGCCATAAAGTCGCGCGGCCACGTCGAACAGTCCCTTGAGCACGGCAGGCAGCGGGAAGTAGGGACGAAGTTCCTCGTCGGAAAGCGCGAAGCGCTCACGCTGCAACCGCTCGGCGTGGAATGCAACGTCCCAGGCTTCGAGCGCGTGACCGGCAAAAGTCTCGAGTTCCGCCAGCTCGCGCCGCGCCACGGGGACGCAGTAGCGTGCGAGATTCTCGAGGAACTCGCGCACCTCGGTCGCGGAGCTCGCCATCTTGGTCGCGAGCGAAAAGGCGGTGAAGTGTTCGTAGCCCACCAGCGTCGCCGCCTCGTGCCGCGCGCGCAGGATGGACTCGATGAGCGGTGTGTTGTCCCACTTGCCGGCGCCCGGCCCCTGGTCGGAAGCGCGCGTGCTCCATGCCTCGTAGAATTGCCGGCGCAGGTCGCGCGAGTGCGCGTGAGTCATCACCGTCACGTACGTGGGCTGGTCGAGGGTGAGGACGAATCCCGTCACCGACCTCTGCTGCGCCGTCTCGCGCGCGCGATCGATCACCGGTTGTGGCAATCCCTCGAGCGGCGCCCCAGCGGCGAGCGTGAGCGACCAGGCGTTGGCACAGTCGAGCACGTTCTCTTCGAACCGCGCCTGGTCGCGGGCGAGTTGCTGCATCAGTTCCTTGAACCGGGTCTTGCGCTCCGCGTCCAGGCCCACGCCGGCGAGGCGGAAGTCGCGCAGGGCATTCTCCAGCAGCCGCAGCTGCGCGGTATCCAGGGAGCCGGTCTCCTGTCTCGCGATCCGCTCGTAGTGCCGATAAAGCGTTTCGTTCTGGGCGAGCTCCGTGTTGTACTCGCTGAGCTTCGGCAGGCACACGTTGTACACGGCACGCAGCGGCTCGCTGTTCATCACGGCATTGAGATGGCTGACCGGCGACCACGTGCGATTCAAGGCGTGCTGCATGCGCTCGATCGGCTCGACCAGCGTCGCGAAGGTGTGAGGCTCGTGGGCGAGCAGCTCGCGCACCCGTGCGCGATTCAGCGCGAGCTGGCGGTCCATCGCGGGTTCGACGTGTTCGGCGCGGATGCGATCGAAGGCCGGCAGCGCCTCCGCGTCGTGGTTCAGGAGCGGGTTGTCCATTGCGGCAGGGCTTTGCGCTGGCAGGGAAAACTGCTGGAATTGTAGCAAACCCGGCCCCGGTTTCCGGCTTGGCCGTCCGCGCCAGGAGTGATCTGATGTTCGAGCAGTACGACCTCATCGTCATCGGCGGCGGTAGCGGTGGCCTGGCCTGCGCCCAGCGCGCGGCCGAGTACGGTGCGCGCGCCGTGGTGGTGGAGTCCCACCGGCTCGGCGGCACGTGCGTGAACGTGGGCTGTGTCCCCAAGAAAATCATGTGGAATGCGGCGCGCATCGCCGGCGGGCTGGAGGATGCGGCCAGCTACGGCTTTTCCGTCGTGGGTCCTGCGGGCAAGGCGGCGATTGCGCACGATTGGGGCGCGCTGCGCAAGGCTCGCGACGCGTACGTCCTGCGACTCAATGGTATCTACGAACACAACCTGGCGAAGCGCAAAGTCGAGCTGCGTCGGGGTCGCGCGCACCTGCGGTCACGCGACACCGTGGCAGTGGTCAACGATTCGGGCGAAGCGGTACTGCGCGGTGGGCGCATCGTGCTGGCCACCGGTGGGCGCCCCATCATGCCGGACATTCCCGGCTGCGAGCTCGGCATCAGTTCCGATGGCTTTTTCGAGCTGCAGCAGCTGCCGCGCCGCGTGGCGGTAGTGGGTAGCGGTTACGTTGCGGCAGAGCTCAGCGGCGTGCTCGCGGCACTCGGCGCGCAAGTCACGCTCATCCTGCGAGCAGATCGCGTGCTGCGGGATTTCGACGTCACGCTCGCTCAGGGGCTCATGGAAGAAATGACGGTGCAAGGCATCCAGGTCGTAAAGAACACGACGTTGGTGCGTGCGCAGCGCGGGGAAGGCATCGAGCTTACGACCCGGCAGGGCCAGTGCCTGCGTGGCTTCGACGCTGTGCTTTGGGCAGTCGGGCGTCAGCCGAACACCGACAACCTCGGACTGGACAAAGCGGGCGTGGCGACGGACGCGGAGGCCTTCATCCTCACGAACGCATACCAGGACACCAACGTCGCGGGCATCCACGCGATCGGCGATGTCACCGGACGCGAGGCCCTGACGCCTGTTGCCATCGCAGCGGGGCGCCGGCTCAGCGATCGCGTGTTCGGCGGCCAGCAAGGCCGGCACCTCGCGTACGAGATGATTCCGACGGTCATTTTTTCTCATCCACCGATAGGCACTGTGGGCCTCACCGAAGCCGCGGCGCGCGAGCGCCACGGCGACGCCGTGCGTGTGTACACCACAGATTTCCTGCCGCTGTACCACGGGCCCACGCAGCACAAGCCGCGCAGCCGCATGAAACTGGTCACGACCGGGCTTGAACGACGCATCGTGGGCTGCCACGTGATCGGGCCCGGCGCCGACGAGATGCTGCAGGGATTCGCGGTTGCGATCCGCATGGGAGCGACCAAGGACGACTTCGACGACACGGTCGCGATCCATCCCACCAATGCCGAAGAAATGGTGACGATGCGCTGAAGCGGTGGGTCAGACCGCGAGCAGCGCTTCGAGCACGGGTCGCGTCTGCGGGCGCACACCTCGCCAGAGCGAGAAGGATTCCGCGGCCTGCTCCACCAGCATGCCGAAGCCCTTGTAGGCGCGCGTTGACCCGTTGTCGCGGGCCCAGCGCGTGAAACTCGTATCTCCCTTCCCGTACGACATGTCGTAGCAGACGGTCTCGGGAGCCAGGTGACCGGGACTCAGCGGCAAACTCTCGCCGTGCAGGCCTGCGGACGTCGCATTCACGATGACATCGAAAGGCTCGTGCGGCAGGTCCGCAAAACCACATCCCACGACAGGTCCCTGTAGAGCGAACTCATCAGCGAGCTCCGTGGCGCGTTCCGGCGTGCGATTCGCGATCGTCAGGGACACTGGACGCGTTTCGAGCAGTGGCGCAAGCACGCCTCGCGTCGCGCCGCCTGCGCCCAGCACGAGAATGCGAGCGCCCTGGAGCTTGCAACCGATGTTCAGCTGCAGGTCACGCAGCAATCCCGCACCATCGGTGTTGTCCCCGAGCAGCTCGTTCTTGCCGTCCATCATGATGGTGTTCACGGCACCCGCGACATCTGCGCGAGCGGTGAGCCGATTCACCAGGTCCGCCGCGGCCTGCTTGTGAGGTACCGTGATGTTCAGTCCGCGTCCGCCCGCCGCGAAAAACTCCAGTGCCGCAGCGCGGAAGCGTGCGGGCGGGACGTCGAACAGCTTGTAGGTCAGGCTCTGGCCGGTCTGCTTCGCGAACAGACCATGGATGAAGGGCGACCAGCTATGGCCCACGGGATGGCCCATGAGGCCATAGCGATCGGGCTCGCGCTGCATCCCCATCACGTTTGTTTTCCCCCGCCCCTGTTCTTTATATGCTGCGCGCGCACGGCCATGCAAGCACGAGCACCCACCATGCCCTCCAGGACGAAGACCCGCACGACGACTCGAGCGAAATCATCGAAAGCGGTGAAACGCACGATGCCCACTGCCTCCCCTGCTGACCTGCGGCCGTGGGTGGAGGACGGCCGGAATCGCTGCGGCTGGGTGAAAAACGGCAACACGCGCATGGTGCGCTACCACGACGAGGAGTGGGGCTTCCCGGTGCACGACGATCGCCGGCATTTCGAATTCCTGGTCCTCGAGGCGGCCCAGGCCGGGCTTAGCTGGTCGACCGTGCTCAACAAGCGCGATGGCTATCGTCGCCTGTTTGCGGCGTTCGACCCGGTGCGGGTGGCGAGCTTCAACGGCAACGACGTGCGCCGCCTGCTGCGCGATCCTGGCATCATCCGCAACCGGCTCAAGATCGAGGCCGCGATCGCGAACGCGCGCGCCTTCCTCGAGGTGCAGAAGGAGTTCGGCAGTTTCAACGCCTATCTCTGGCGTTTCGTCGACGGCAAACCGATCGTGGGGCAGCGCCGCGCCCTGCGTCCCATTCCGGCGACCACGCCTGAATCGGATGCGCTGTCGAAAGATCTCAAGCGGCGCGGCTTTCGTTTCGTCGGCTCGACCGTCATGTATGCGCACATGCAGGCGGTCGGGCTCGTCAACGATCACACCGTGGATTGCTTCCGCTACGGCGAGTGCGCGAGCCCCTGACCGCTCAATCGCCAACCAGCCAGTGGCCACCGGCGGACGTGCCGGGCTTCGTCTCGAACGCGCGATGCAGCGCGGGCAAGGCGAGCTCCAGCTTCTCGTCCACCTGCCACGGCGTATTGATCACCAGGACACCGCAGCCATTCAGGCTGGCACGAGAATCGGGAGGGTAGACGTACAACTCGGCGGCGAACACACGGCGCGCTCCGAGACGCACGACCTCCTCGTGAAACCGCCGGACCGGTGCGAGTCGCTTGACCGGATACCAGATCGCATACACGCCGGTCGCCCAGCGTTGCAGGCTGTCGCGCAATGCCGCGCGGATCGCGTCGAACTCGCGTTCCTGTTCTTCGTAGGCCGGATCGATGAACACGAGGCCACGGCGCTCGGCCGGTGGCAATTGCGAACGCAGGCCCACGTAGCCGTCGCCGTGGTGAACGGAGACGCCCTTGCGATGATCGAAAAGCCTGCGCAGCGCCGTCGCTTCGTCGGGCTGGCACTCGTAGAGCACCGCGCGATCCTCCGGACGCAGGAGCGAGGCCGCGATCAGTGGTGAGCCCGGATAGATCGGGGACTCCGCGTCGTCCGCCAGGTGACGGACGATGTCCACGTACTGGATCAGCCCTGCCGGCTGCGTTGCCGCCCTGGCACTCAGCAGGCGACCGAAGCCGAGGTCGAACTCGGAGCCCTGCCGTTCTTTCGGCGGTGGCAGCGGATACTCTCCGCGGCCCGCGTGGGTCTCGAGGTAGAGAAACGGTGCCGGCTTGCGCTTCAGCGCCTCGAGGAGCTCGACCAGCACGAGGTGCTTGACCGCGTCCGCGAAGTTGCCGGCATGATGGGCGTGTCGATATTTCATGGTCGTGCTGGCGGTCGTGAGTTGAGCTAGACCCGCACCGGCGCGAGGGCGTTGAATGATCTCCGGGGCCCCTTTCCCGTGCAACCGGGCCCTTCAATCCAAGCTGCTTCGGGAGCCGCGATGCAAGCTTCTTTTCTATCCACTGCCGCTGTCCTGACAATCCTCGCGGGCTCCGCCGCGTGTGCGAAAGAGCCGCAGCCACCGGCTGGCCCGGCCGCGGATTCGGAGGCGTCAAGAAGTGCTACCGAACGCCCGACATCTGACCAGGTACCATCGGGAATCTCTCCCCGCAGCAAGCAGCCGCGGCGCGTGCCACAGAGTACCGAGCTGCTCGTCGACATCCCTGCCACGAATGTTGAACTGCCACCGCAGCTTCGAGCCCGCGTGATAGCAGATGCCGCCAGGCGCGCCGGCGTTTCCGAGGGCGAAGTGGTCGTCCGTGGCGCTGAGGCAATCCAGTTTCCCGATGGATCTCTCGGCTGCCCGCAGCCCGGCATGATGTACACCCAGATGGTCGTGCCTGGCTATCGCGTCGTCGTACAGGCTGGCGGCAAGACGTTTGACTATCGAGCCACCCGCGACGGCGAGCCCGGGATCTGCGAGCCCCGGATAGGTGAGCTCGTGCCCCGCCCGGTGCCACGCGACGCGAATCGCTGAAGTAGACTACGCGCTTCTTTGCGTCACGAGCCCCGTCGCGGGCCCGTGGCGCGGCCCGCTGCGCGGAGGTTTTTCGATGCTGACGATGAAAGCATGGCTGACGCTGGCGATCGGCGCGCCGTTGCTCGCTGCTTGCCAGTCCACTCCGGACGAACCCGCCATGGGTTCATCGACAACCGAACACGCACCGGTGCAAACCAGCCAAGGGCAAAAGGCACCGAAGCTCGATCCGTCGATCGAGCAGCGTGCGCGAGACGCACTGGCGCAGGCCGGATTAGCGGGGGACCTGAAGCTGCTTACAGTCGATGCGGTCGAGTGGACGGATTCGAGTCTCGGCTGCCGCCAGCCCGGTCAGCAGTACCTGCAGGTGATCACCAACGGTCACGTGCTCAAGTTCGGTACGGGTGAATCCAATTCACCCGTGCACAGCGTGCACGTGGCGGGGGAAACGGCGATCGTGTGCTCCAACGCACTCGGCACCGGCGTCGTGCAGCGGCCGCCCCGAGCGTCGCGCGCGCTCGGGCTCGACGTGATCCTGGTGGACGCACGCAAGGATCTCGCCGACCGTCTCGGGCTGAAGCTCGAGAACGTGGAGGTGACCCGGATCTCACCCATGACCTTCGACGACAACCAGCTGAGTTGCGGCGCGACGCCAGCCGAGGAACCGTCGCCGCCGGTGCGCGGCCACCAGCTGCTGTTCCGGACGACCTCGGGGAACTTCATCTATCGCACCGACGGCAAGCGCTTCGCGCCCTGCCCGGCGATCGCCACCGAATAAACAGCCACCCACGAAAGTCTCGCGCCAAGCCGCGAATACTTCGTGGGGCCCGGCGAAGAGGGAAAGAAGCCTTGGAAAAGGAAAGGGCCACGTTTCCGTGGCCCTTTCCCGACGGCTCTGAGCAGCCGTCACTGCCTGTCAGAAACGCTTCAGTCTTCCACGTGCAGGTCCGGACCCGTGTGCACGGTGCCGTTCTGGTACCACTTGTGATTGTTCGGGAACAGCCACAGCGTGTGACCCTCACCGCTCACGTTGATGTGGGCCGAATCGCCCTTCGCCAGGCCGAAGCTGTTGAGGTCAGGCACGATCTCGTTGGCGAGATCGATGCTGCCCGTCTGAGTGCTGGAATTGCCCTGGCGGTCCGTTGCGACGACGCGATAGTTGAAGCTGTCCGGAACCCGTCCCGGCGGGCTCGCCGTGCGGGTCCATGGCAACACTATCACGCGGTCGTTGAAGTCCCAGCCGCCCGCGATCCAGTCGAGGAACGCACCGAACGGCACTGAGCCGCCTGCCACCGGGAACTGCGCCGTCACGTACGTGCCGATGATCGCTGGCGGTGCCGCCTGGAACGCAGTCCAGTCACGCGCCGCGAGGCGGATGTCGTCCGTGCCGTTACGGTCGACATCCAGGAAGATGTCGAGGCGCAGGCTGGACACGTGCTCCCACGACTCGTGGAACGCAATGCCGAACTCGACAACCTGGTCGCCACCGAAGTCGTTGGTTCGGAAGCCCACCGACTCGATCGAGGAATACGAGCCCGTGGCACCCGTGCTGCCGTTACCGGCCAGGGTGAAGCCTTCGGCGAAGCCGACGGCCGGACCGTGGTTCCTGATGTCGAGGCCGCGTGAACTGCCGCCCGGCGACGCCGTCATGTACGAAGCGGAGTCGACAACCGCGAGGTAGCCGACGCGCAGCGTATCGGTGCCGTCACTGAACACGCACCAGCCGTCAACTTCGCGCTGGCTGACCGACGCGTTGTCGACAATGCCGGCCGCGGGGGCGGCATTCGGATCGAAGCGCAGTTTCATCGTGAGCGCACGCGTGCCCCACTTGCCGACGGCAGCGGCGCTCGGGCAAGTCACCGTGACACCCGGATAAGTCAGCTGCGGAACGTGTGTAGCGGTGAAGCTACGCCAGTTCGTCTTCATGTTGTTGAGATACACGGTCTCCGACACCGTCGTCGTCGCGGTCGGGTTGATGCGACCGAACGAGACACCGCCCGGAGTCACGTAGCTCGACAACGCTGCCGCGCGATCGACACGCATTGCGCCCACGCCATTGCGGGCCAGCGTGATGTCGGCAGAGTTCGACGGGTTCACGTTCACCGTGGAGTTCTGCAGCAACGCCTTGATGACGTACTGCTGGTCCTTCGGGAACTTCTGCCGCAACACGGCCGCCGCGCCGGCGACGTGCGGCGTCGCCATCGAGGTGCCCTGGTTCGACACCGCGCCGTTGCCGGAGCCAACGCGTGTCGAGACGATGCCGACGCCAGGTGCCGCGATGTCAGGCTTGAAGCCGTTGCCGCCCGCGCTCGGGCCACTCGACGAGAAGCCCGCGATGCGGTCCTGCTTCGTCGGATCCGGCCCGAAGCCAAGTGTAGCCGCCACCGGGCTCGCAGCATCAGTAGTAGCTTGGGCCGCAAGTGCGGCGCCGTCGCCCAGGCTGACCATTACGCCGGGGATTGCAGCCGCTACCGCACCCATCACGATCGGATCGCCCGCCACGTTATTGAACATGATCACGGCACGAGCGCCGGCGGCCAGCGCATTCGCGTTCTTGATCGCGAAAGTGCAGGTGCCTCGCTGCATGAGCACGATGTTGCTGTTGACCGCGGCAGCGTTCGTGAGCGCCGCGCATCCATCGAGCGGAGCCGACTCGACTACGGTGTCCGTCAGGGGCGCCACGCTCGAAACGCGCGTCGGGGACGTGCCTTCCTCATTGAATCTCGGGCCAGCGAGGGACGCCGGCGCATCGATGTTCAGCGTGGCGAAGTTGCGTCCGCCCGGGACGTTCGCCGCAACCGAGATCGACTGGTGAGCCGATGCCGGAGCGCCGTGGATGTAGGGTACGTCGCCGGCGTTGCCCGCGGCCGAAACTACGACGATGCCGAGATTCGAGGCGTTCTCCGCGGAGATCGCTGACGGGTCGGCGGGTTCGCCGAAGTTGGATCCCAGGCTCATGTTGATGACGTCGACGTGATCGCTCATGTCGCCGTCGCCGTTCGGGTCCATCGCCCACTCGATCGCGAGCGAGGTCAGGTTGGTGGAGCCGCCGCCGTCGCTGAACACCTTGAGGGCGTACAACTCGGCATCGGGCGCGACGCCCTTACCGATTGCGCCAGCAACACCGAAGCCCGCGGCCGAGCCGGCCACGTGGCTGCCGTGACCATTGCCGTCGAGCGGATCGGGATCGGGATCCGGAGTCGGATCGGCTGCACCCGCTGCTGCGCTGTATGTCGGGCCGGCAAAGTCGAAGCCGCCGATGACCTTGGCGGTGGGGAACGTCCCCGCCTCGACGATGTTCCTGTTGTTGGCTGCATAGGCGGCCGCAGTGCCCGGACCACCGAAGTTCGCATGCAGGTAGTCGATGCCCGTGTCGATGACGGCGACCGTCACGCCTGCACCCGTGAGACCAGCGGCATTCACGGTCGCGCCGCCTACCCAGGGAACGCTGGTGATGTTGGCCAGTTCGTGCGTTTCGACGCGGCCGATCGAGAGAACGCCGGGCAGCGCCTTCAACGCATCCACCTGGCCCGCCGCCACGCTGACGCGCATGCCGTTGGCGCCAACGCGTTGAGCCGAAAGCTCGGTTGCGCCGAACGCCGCGAGACTGCCGCGGAATGCAGCCTGCTCGGCATCCACTCGCGCTGCCTGTGTCTGCTGCGCGTCGCGGCTCGCGAGAGATCCGTCACGGGAATAGGAAACTGTATTGAGCTCCGACACCGAAGGCGTCGAGAGGCGAATGAACACTTCGACCTGTTCCTGGCTGTCATCGATGGAAGAGCGCGCGAAGCCTTCGTCCGCGGATACGCTTCCCGATGCCACACCAAGGATTGTCCCGACAGCGAACGCAAGCGTCCGGCGCCGGAACCGCAGTTCATGGAATTTCATTGTCTGCATCCCCTTGAAGTTTTTGTGGCGTGACAAGCAGCACGCGCGTGCCCGAAGCTCAAGCTTTCGCGTTCGAATGGGCTGGAGTGGTTTCGGCGCCCTTCGTTCTTACGCCAGGCGACTTGTCGTTGGTCCCGCGGGAAAACTACTCCTCGCATGGACTGAATTCAATCCCGCGAGCCGCTCGTTCCGTCCCTGCGTTCGACATAATCCGTGCGCATTTTCGCGGACGCTCGGCACGCGCCGCGCGTGCTGGAAAAAACGCACGCGAGGGAAGGCCGGCGCGTGTTTCACCGGCGCGCACTGTCGAAAAAAATTACGCTTTTCGCCCCCGCGAGGTGCGCGGCGCGCCTTGCGGCGAATTGTCCTTACCGCGCCTTGCGGCGTCTTGTCCTTACCGCGCCTTGCGGCGCGAGGCGCTCTTCGCCGGTGCCCGGGCGGGAACCGGTTTCCGGGGGGCGCTCTCCGCCTTCGCGGCTTTGCGCGCTGCGGGACGTTTCGCGCTCGCCTTGCCCTTCGCAGGTGTTTGTTTCTTCGGCCCGGCCACAGCTTTCGTCGCCGGCGCTGCCGCAACCGCAGGTGGGCGAGTCGCTTTCTTTCCGCCGCGCAGCGATGCGGCCTTCGCGGTGCGTTCCGCGCCGTTCCCGGTGGCTGCGGCTGCGCCGGCGCCCGGTTGCGTCGCGGCTTTCGCCGGCGCGCCTCTGCCTCGACGGCCGCGTACCGGTGCCTGCGCAAGGAGCTCGCGGCATTCATCGAGCGTGAGCGTCTTCGGGTCGCGGTCCTTTGGAATCTTCGCGTTGCGCGTCTTGTCGGTGATGTAAGGCCCATAGCGCCCGTTCAGCACCTGGATGCCCGCGTCGGCGAAATCGCGAATGATGCGGTTGGCATCGGCGATCTTCTTCTGCTCGATCAGCACCAGCGCGCGCTCGAGCTCCACCGTGTAGGGATCATCTTCCTTGACCGAGACGTACTTGCTGCCGTACTTGATATACGGACCGAAGCGCCCGATGTTGACCAGCACCGTTTCGCCATCCGCCGTCGTGCCCAGCGTGCGCGGCAGCTTGAAGAGCTCCATCGCATCCGCCAGCGTGATCGCGTCCATCTTCTGGCCCGGTTTCAGCCCGGCGAAACGTGGCTTCTCTTCGTCATCCTTGGTGCCCATCTGCACGAACGGCCCGTAACGGCCCATGCGCACGCTGACCGGCCGCCCGGATACCGCGTCCACGCCAAGGTTGCGCGCCTGCGCCACTTCCTGGCGCGACACGTTCTTTTCCGTGTGCTTCACCTGCGTGATGAAGGGCTGCCAGAACTGGTGCATCAGCGGCAGCCAGTCTTCCTCGCCGCGCGAGATCGCATCGAGCGTGTCTTCCATCCGCGCCGTGAACCCGTATTCCACGTAGCGATGGAAATGACGCGTGAGGAACCGGTTCACGATCTTGCCGATGTCGGTGGGCGTGAAGCGGCGGTTTTCCAGTTCGACGTATTCGCGATCCCTCAGCGTCGAGATGATCGACGCATAAGTCGACGGGCGGCCGATGCCGTGCTCTTCCAGCGCTTTCACCAGCGATGCTTCCGAGTAGCGCGGCGGCGGCTCGGTGAAATGCTGCTCGGGCTGGATGGCGAGCAGCTTGACGCGGTCGCCCACGTCCATGGGCGGCAGCACGCGATCGGATTCGTCGGCGGGGTTCGCGTCGTCGACGTCCTCGTGATACACGGCCATGAATCCAGGCTTGACCAGCGTCGAACCGTTCGCGCGCATGAGATGCCGCGTCGCGCCGTCGCTGCCCGCCAGCAGATCGACCGCCACCGTGTCGTACAGCGCGTAGTTCATCTGGCAGGCGATCGCGCGTTTCCAGATGAGTGAATAGAGGCGGTGCTGGTCGGAATCCATCCGGCCTTCGAGGTCCGCCGGCGTCACTGAAGGCGTGGTCGGGCGAATGGCCTCGTGGGCTTCCTGTGCGTTCTTCGACTTCGTCTTGTAGACGCGCGGCTCTTCGGCGAGGCCTTCCTTGCCGTAGAGTTTCTCGATCGTGGCGCGCAGGTCCGTGACCGCTTCCGCCGCGAGATTGACGGAGTCGGTACGCATGTAGGTGATGAGGCCGACGGCACCATCGCCGGTATCGACACCCTCGTAGAGCTGCTGCGCGGTGCGCATCGTCTTCTGCGCACCAAAGCCAAGCTTGCGTGCGGCTTCCTGTTGCAGCGTCGAGGTCGTGAACGGCGGCGCCGGGTTGCGCCGGCGCTGTTTCTTGTCGATGTGCAACACGTTCAGCGCGCCGGGTGTCACTGACTCGCCGCTGCCATGCAGGCCCGAAGCGTCCAGCAATGCGCGTTCCACAGCGTGCGCCTCGGCGGCGTTCTGGAACGAAAACTGCTCGACCTTGCGGCCCTCGAACTCGATCAGCTTCACCGGGAACGCCTGCTCGCCGTGCTCGGCCTGGCCGTCGAGGGTCCAGTATTCGCGCGCCCTGAAGGCTTCGATCTCTTCCTCGCGCTCGCAGATCATGCGCAGGGCGGGGCTCTGCACGCGGCCCGCCGACAGACCGCGACGCACCTTCTTCCACAGCAGCGGCGACAGGTTGAAACCCACCAGGTAGTCGAGTGCGCGGCGCGCCTGCTGCGCGTTGACGAGGTCACCCGAGAGACTGCGGGGCTCCTCGATCGCCTGGCGGATGCCGTTGCGCGTGATCTCGTAGAAGGCTACGCGATGCACGTCCTTGCCGTCGAGCTCGCCACGTTCCTTGAGGATCTCGTGCAGGTGCCAGGCAATGGCTTCGCCCTCGCGATCGGGGTCGGTGGCGAGGTAGAGCGCCTTCGCTTTTTTCAGTGCGCGGGCGATCGCCTGCACGTGCTTCTCGTTGCGCTCGATGAGCTGGTACTGCATCGCGAAGTTGCGCGTCGGATCGACGGCCCCTTCTTTCGGCACCAGGTCGCGTACGTGGCCATAGGACGCGAGCACCTCGAAGTCCTTGCCCAGGTACTTCTTGATGGTCTTCGCCTTGGCCGGCGATTCGACGATGACGAGATTGCTGCCCATGTTCAGTCGACAGTTGGCGAGGGTTCCCTCAAAAAACAAAACCGCGGCGGGCCGCGGTGCACGCTGCGACCGGCGATCTCACGATCAATGCAGGGCTTGCGCCTGCTCGTCGAAAACCAGGTCCTCCATGCGCGCGTACGCCGATTCCTGGCCGGGCTGGCTGAACAGCACCATCAGGACGACCCACTTCACCTGCTCGATATCGATGTCGTCGGCCTCGAGCGCCAGCAGCCGATCGATGACGATCTCGCGCTGCGCGCTGCTCAGGATGCCGATGTTTCCCAGGTGCAGCAGGTAGCCGCGGCAGTCCGTGTCCAGCCGCATCTGCTCCGCTCCCGTGAAGATTCGTACGGCGCGAGCCGTGACGTCGGTTGCAACGGCTCCGCTGCCGGCGAGGCCGTCGAGCCAGTCGAGCGCGCGTTCCACGTCGGGAGGCTCGAAGCCTGCGCGCTCCAGCTCCTCCCTGAGCAGCTGTCGATCGGGCTGGGGCGCCTGATCGCCATCGATGTAGTTCTCGAAGAGATAGATCAGGATGTCCAGCACGCTTTCTTTCATCATCACCGCTCAGGCAGCACGCAATCCACTTCAACGCTACGTTGCCACGCCCATTGCTCGCCCATTCCTGGGGATGCACCGGTGCGCTCATGCGCGCGTCACCGGCCCCGGGCGTCGGCAGTAGCGGCCGCCGGGATGCGCTTCGATCGCGCCCTGCAACTCGAGGATGAGCAGCATCGAGGCGACTGCGTCGGGCTTGAGGCCACTGCGCTCGACCAGCGCATCCACGCCCAGGGGATCGAAGCCGAGCGCATCTAACAGGATTTCGTATTCTTTGTCCAATTCCCCCGCCGCCACGCCGCCGCTGGCGGCCCGTCGCCGCGCCTGTTCCCGTGCGGGCGACGCAGCAGCGGCGGCAGCGATGACCCCCAGCTCCGCGAGCACGTCGTCGCCGGTTTCCACGAGTTTCGCGCCCTGGCGGATCAGCTGGTGACACCCCCGTGACAGCGGGCTGTGGATCGAACCAGGAATCGCGAACACTTCGCGTCCCTGTTCCAGCGCGAAGCGGGCAGTGATCAGCGAGCCGCTGCGGCTGGCGGCCTCGACCACCAGCGTGCCCAGCGCGAGGCCGCTGATGATGCGGTTGCGTTGCGGAAAGTTCTCGCGCAACGGCGGCGTGCCGGGAGGAAACTCGCTCAGCAGCGCGCCTGTGAGCTCAATCTCCGCCGCGAGCGATGCATTCTCTGCCGGGTAGACAGTATCGAGGCCGCAGCCGCATACCGCGATCGTCGGTTGCTGTGCGGCTAGCGCGCCCCGGTGACTGGCGGAGTCGATTCCGACAGCCAGCCCGCTCGTGATCGCCAGCCCACAACCGGCGAGATGCCGGGCGAACTGGAACGCCGCTTCACGGCCACTCGCAGTTGGATTGCGGCTGCCCACCATGGCCAGTTGCGGGAGACAGAGCACGGAAGGGACGCCGCGCACGTAAAGGGCCACAGGAGCGCCGACACTCTGGTGCAGCAACGGCGGATACAACGGAGAGTCGAGAGGAACCAGATGCCGGCCCGGCGCTGCGGCCAGCCATTGCAGGTCTTGCTCCACGGCTGCCCTGTCCGGCGCGCGCAGATACTCGATCGCCCGCGCCGGTAGTTGCCAGTGAGCCAGCTGCGCGGAGCTCGCGTGCGTCAGTGCCGCTGCCGACCCGGCAGCCGTCAGGGCGGGCAACAGGCGCTCGCGATCGAGCGAGGGCGACCGCACGAGCAGCGCCCACGCCTGCAGATCTTCGGTGTTGCCTGAAGTCGAGGGGAGTTCGGACACGCGCGCCTCCATGCGCAACATCAGGGCCCCGGGGAAAGTATTCGAGTCTTCGAGAAACTTTCCCCGGGTGCCATTATGGGCTGACGACGCGATCCGTCACGCGGATCGGCGCCTGGGCTTGCATGATCAGGCCGTAGCTGATGCGATCGAACGTCTTGAAGACCATGAACGTGCCCGCTGTTTCACTGGGCAGGCGGACACGACTGCTGAACACGCCTCCCATGCCGGCGTGCTTGTCGCGCACGACCGCGCCACGCTCCTCGATGGTCAGCACGTGGCCGGGCTCGAGACCGTGTTTCTTGCCGCGGTTGATCACGACGACCTGGTACTGGCCTACGATGGAGATGCCGTCCACGATCGAGATGATCTGTCCTTCCACGTCACCCTCGGGCGCGCGAGGAACGAAGTCCTGCGCCACCTCCGTGTCGGCGGCGAAGAGGCGGTCGCCTTCGAACGTCTCGCGGGTCGACTCCGTCAGGACCAGCGTCGCCGGATCACCGGGACGCGTGAGTCGTGCGGTCGCCGTGTAGATGCCTTCGTAGCCGACCACGTCGTTGTCATCCGGATCGACCAGCGGATCGCCGGCGCGCATCACGCTGTAGCGGGTATTCGGCTCCTCGCTGAGGTCGCCGCGGGCATAGACAGTGTTGCCGCTCGCCATGGCCAGGTGCTGGTCGCGCGAGGAAAGAATGTGCGGAGCGGCGCGGATCTGGCCCTTCTCGAGCACCGCGGGCCTCGACATGAAGGCCGCGACGATTTCGTACGGAATCGCGCGGATCGCCCCCTCGAGCGGCGTGCTGCGAACCTTCGGTGACAGGCGAGTGGCGCCCGCGGTCTGCAGCCGCACCTGCGGCCGGCCATCGGCACCGTGCGCCAGGGCGAGCACGTCACCCGGGTATATAAGGTGTGGGTTCTCAACCTGCGGGTTGATGTACCAGACTTCGGGCCAATACCAGGGGTCCTGCAGGAAGGTGCGCGCGATATCCCAGAGGGTATCCCCCACCCGGACGGTGTAAGTCTGTGGTGCTGTTGGAGAAAGAGCAGGTCCCGGGCCCGCTTGGCCGGCTGGCGCCGCGCCGGCCATCGACTCACCCGCAGGTGCCTGCTCGGAGCCGGCGGGCGCTGTTTCCGCAGCGGGTGGAGTAGACTCGTCAGCCGGAGCGGGCGGGGCGGCCGACGCGTCGTCCTGTTGCGGCCCGGAGCCGGAACAGGCGGCCAGCAGGCCGGTCAACACCGCGGCGGGCATGCCCGCACGGAACGCGCGAAGAGACTGCAAAGACTTGAGCGGCATCCCAAAGCTCCTAAGGTAGCGGGCGGGTCCGCGAAGGCCCCGCTGTTATAATCTCAATGGATTAGCGTCGCAATCCTAAAGAGATGCATTAACTCGACGAGTCGACGAAGTGGCGTTGGTGCCAGTCCACCGGCCGGGGCTCGAAGCCTCGAATGCCCGCAAGGGCGTGAATACGGCATCCAACATATTGTGGTCAGTTCAACGTATTTCTGTGCCTCCGAACGATGTCGAATCTCACGATTCTGGAATTTCCCGATCCGCGGCTGCGCACGAAGGCAGTCCCGGTAGACGTTTTCGATGATGCACTGCGGCAACTCGCCGCGGACATGCTCGAAACGATGTATGCCGCACCCGGAGTGGGCCTGGCCGCAACCCAGGTGAACGAGCATCGACGCCTGCTCGTGGCTGACTGCTCCGAGGGTCATGACGACCCACGCGTAATCATCAACCCCGAGATCGTCGCCAGGGACGGGGTGACGGTGAGCGAGGAGGGCTGCCTCTCCGTTCCCGGTTATTTCGACGAAGTCGAGCGGGCGAAGCACATCCGCGTCCGCGCGGTCGAACTCGATGGCAGGCCAGTCGAATTCGAAGCCGATGGCCTGCTCGCGATCTGCATCCAGCACGAGATCGATCACCTCGACGGCAAGCTCTTCGTCGACTACCTCTCGGAGATGAAGCGCCAGCGAATCCGCAAGAAGTTCGAGAAGGAACGCCGGCAGCGCGAAGGCGGCTCGGCCGGCGATCGCTCGCGCGCCCTCTGAGCGGACGGATCCAGCGCATTCCCGGTGACTCAATCCCTTTGCCTCGGATTCGCAGGCACACCTGAATTCGCGGTGCCGGCGCTGGAAGCGCTCGCGCATTCGCCCCATCGCGTCGCCATCGTCCTGACACAGCCGGATCGTCCCGCGGGGCGTGGACGGCAGCTCGCGGCCAGCCCCGTGAAGATCAGGGCGCAACGTTTGGGCATCCCCGTCGAGCAGCCGGCTTCACTGAAGACGCCGGAAGCACTCGCGCTGTTGCAGGCACGAGAGCTCGACGTGCTCGTGGTCGCGGCGTACGGCCTCATCCTGCCTCAACACGTGCTGGACGCTCCGCGACTCGGTTGCATCAACATTCATGCCTCGCTGCTGCCGCGGTGGCGCGGTGCCGCGCCGATCCAGCGAGCGATCCTCGCGGGCGATTCGCACACCGGCATTTCGATCATGCGCATGGAGGCGGGGCTCGATACCGGGCCTGTCTACCTGCGTCGTCCGTTGCAGATCGCGGAGACCGACACGAGCGCTTCACTCGAGCCGCGACTCGCGCAGCTCGGAGCGCAATGCATCGTTGATGCGCTGGAGGCAGTCGCGCAGGGAGCCGCAGGGGCTGAGCCACAGTTGGCCGCCGACGCCACTTACGCGCACAAGATCGAAAAGCAGGAAGCGTTGATCGACTGGACTCAGCCCGCTGTCGAGATCGAGCGGGCCGTGCGCGCATTCAACCCGCGCCCCGTGGCGGAAACGCGCTGGCGCTCGCAACAGCTGCGTATCTGGTCATCGCGCGTCGCGCCGGGTGCCGCCGCTGCGTCTCCGGGTACCGTGCTCCGCGCCGATGCCACTGGAATCGTGGTTGCGTGCGGCAGCGAAGCCTTGTCGCTGGACGTCGTGCAGCTGCCCGGAGGCCGGCCCTTGCCGGCGCGGGAGTTTCTCAAGGCGCATGCTCTGCACGGCCAGCAGCTCGGGTCATGAGCGCTGAAACTCGCAAGACAGCCGGCGGCGGCGGATACAGCACGGCGCGTCGCATGGCGTCTGCCGCTCGTGTCATCGCGGAAGTCATCGAGAATGGCCGGGCGCTCGACGAGGCTCTCCAGGAGGAAGCCGCTCGTGTTCCGGATGGCGAGCGCGCGGCCCTGCAAGCACTGTCGTTCGGAACTCTACGCCTCTGGCCACGCCTCGAGCGCACGATGCAGGCACTCCTGGAGAAGCCGCAGACTGCACCCTCGATCCGCGCGCTGCTCGGACTCGCAGTGCATCAGCTCGAAGAGTCCAAGCATCCGGCACACGCGGTCGTGAATGAATCGGTCGAGGCCACGCGCCACCTGCAGGTGGCACGAGCCGCGGGACTGGTGAACGCGGTGCTGCGTCGTTATCTTCGAGAGCAACAGGCGCTGCGCTCCCGTTTCGACCAGGATGCGGTCGCGCGCTTCGCGCACCCCCAGTGGCTGATCGATCGCGTGCGCGCCGATTGGCCCGGGCATTGGCAGCTGCTGCTCGAGGAGAACAATCGCCCCGCGCCGCTATGGCTGCGCGTGAACCGCCGGCGCCTCACCCCGGAAGACTACCTCGCGCGTCTCGGCACACACGGGCTCGCAGCGAGGCGAAACGAAGTGGCGCCGGACGCGATCGCGCTCGAGACACCGCTGGCGGTGCGGGACATCCCGGGTTTCGATGCGGGCGAGGTTTCCGTGCAGGACGCGGCCGCGCAGCTCGCGGCACCACTCCTTGAAGTCGAGGAGGGAATGCGAGTGCTCGATGCGTGTGCCGCGCCGGGCGGCAAAGCCTGTCACATTCTCGAACGCCATCCGGGGATCGTGGAACTCGTCGCTCTCGACATCGCTCCACAACGGTTGCCGCGCGTTCGCGAAAACCTGCAACGCCTGGGTCTCGCGGCCACGCTGGTGGCCGGCGATGCTCGCGATCCTGGTGCGTGGTGGGACGGACGGCCGTTCGACCGTATCCTCGTGGATGCACCGTGCTCGGGCACGGGTGTCATCCGGCGGCACCCGGACATCAAGGTGCTGCGCCGGCCAGATGACATTGGGCGCATGGCCACGCACCAGGCGAATCTGCTGCGAGGCGCATGGGCAATGCTCGCTCCGGGCGGAAGGCTGGTCTATGCCACGTGCTCGGTGCTGTCGGCCGAGAATGACGCGATCGTCGCCCGGTTCGTACGTTCGGGATTGCAGGCCGGGTCGAGAGCCATCGAACGGCCGGCCCTCATTCCGGGTCTGCAGTCGGCAGCCCCTGAAGCTCCCGGACGCGAAGGTTCCGCCAGTCCCGAACGTCCAGGACGACAAGGGCCCGGGCTGCGGATCCGGACCGGAGAAGCGGGCATGGACGGCTTCTATTATGCTTGCCTCGAAAAAGCCTAAGCACTGAAATGCACCCCGCGCGCCGGTCCGTCACTTTCTCCACTCTCGCAGCCCTCGTGTGCTGCGCGATGCTGGGGTTCGCCGGTGAGCGGGCACACGCGCAGGGCAATCCGGAATTCGGCATCCGCACTGCCTACGCGCAGCTCGTGGACGGCGTCTACCTGCTCAGCGCACGCTTGCATCTGCCTCTGACCGCGAAGATGCGGGAGGCTCTCGCGGAGGGTGTCGCGCTCACGCTCGAGCTGGAAATCGAGCTCAATGGTCATCGTCGCTACTGGACGAACGAAACCGTGGCGTCGCTGGTGCAACGCTACTCGCTCCAGTATCACGCCGTGACGGAACGCTACCTGGTTCGAAACCTCAACAGTGGCGAGCAGGCATCGTTTCCGACGCTGGACGATGCGGTCGAGCACCTGACGCGGATCAGCGGCCTGCCCGTCGTCGATCAGTCGCTCACGCGGCGCGACCGGCGCTACGAGTTCAGCGTGCGCGCCTCGCTCGATGTCGGCGAGATGCCGTACGCGCTGCGCATGCTGCTGTTCTGGGTGGACGAGTTCCATCGCGTCAGCGAGTGGTACATATGGCCCTTGCTGCAATAAGACGCTATGGCGGCTATGCGCTGATTGCGCTTGGCGTGCTCCTCTGGCTCGCCGCGCTGTTGTTGTTGACACAGACCGCGCAGAACTCCGAGCAGTTCGGCCGGCTGCATCCCTGGATCCTGCTGATCAACGCGATCGGCGTAGTGGTGCTGCTGGTGATGCTCGCCGCCAAGCTCGCGCAGCTCGTGGGCGACTATCGCCGGCACGTGATCGGCTCCCGGCTCAAGGCGCGCACGGTCGGCATCTTCGGTGCGCTGGTCATCGGGCCGCTGCTCATCGTCTATTTCTTCGCGCTGGAGTTCCTGAGCGTCGGCATCGACAGCTGGTTCGACGTGGAGCTGCAGAAGCAGCTCGTTGGCGCAGTCGAGCAGAGCCGTGCGGCACTGGAGCGCAATCGCAACGACTTTCTCGATCGCACCGAGTCGCTGGCCCGCGACCTCGCGGGCACGGATCTGACCGAGGTCAGCCGCCGGCTCGAAGCGGAGCGCCAACTGAGCGGAGCGCACGAGATCACGCTGGTCGGGCGGCACGGCCGCATCCTCGCGACCACTTCCGACCTGATGCTCAACGCCATCCCGATGCGGCCGACCGAGGAGATCATGCTCCAGGCGCGGCAAGGGCGGCCGTTCGTCAGCGTGGAACCCGTAGTCGGCGGTGGCTACCTGGTGCAGACGGCGGTGCCCGTCACACAGCCGTCTCCGGGCGAAGAAGAGCGCTTGCTGCTGGCGATATACCCGGTTCCCGATCGCCTCGCGTTGCTCGCCGACACGGTGCAGGCGGCCTATACCAAGTACGGTGATCTCTCGCACCTGCGCGACGGGCTGAAGGTCAGCTTCATCCTCACTCTTTCTCTCGTGTTGCTGCTGTCGCTGCTCGCTGCGGTCTATGGCGCCTTCTTCTCGGCACAACGCCTGGTCAAGCCGATCCAGGATCTCGCCGCGGGAACGCGCGCGGTGGGCAAAGGCGACTTCGACACGCGCCTGCCGCTGTCCTCGCGCGACGAAATGGGCTTCCTCGTGCATTCGTTCAACGACATGACCAAGCGCCTGGCGCGCGCCCGCGAAGAAGCGCGGCGCAGCCAGCAGGCGGTGGAGAACGAGCGCCAGAACCTCGCGATCATCCTGGCGCGCCTGTCCACGGGTGTCGTGTCACTCGAGCGCGACCTGCGCGTGCGTTTCGCCAACCAGGCGGCGAGCACCATTCTCGGTGTCGGACTGGAGTCGGCCTCAGGCAAGTCGCTGCAGGATTTCGCGGGCGCCAGCCCGCTGCTGTCGCAGTTCATCGCCGCGACCCGCGAGCACATCGCCTCCGGCGATGGCGAGTGGCGCGAGCAGCTCGTCCTCGCGGGCCACACCGGCCGCCGCGTGCTCACTTGCGCGTGCACGCCGCTGCCCGGTGATGAGAACGAGCCGGGCGGGTACGTGATCGTGTTCGACGACGTCACCCTGTTCCTGCAGGCGCAGCGCGACGCTGCGTGGGGCGAAGTGGCGCGCCGTCTCGCGCACGAGATCAAGAACCCGCTCACGCCCATCCAGCTCTCCGCCGAACGCATGCGGCGCCGGTTCCTGAGCATCATGAACAAGCAGGACGCCGAGATCCTGGAGCGCGCGACCCGCACCATCGTGCAGCAGGTCGAATCGATGAAGCAGATGGTGAACGCCTTCAGCGAATACGCGCGCGCGCCGGACATGAAGATCGCGCCCTTCGACCTGAACCAGCTCGTGCTGGAGGTCGCCGAGCTCTACCGCGCGCAGGACAGTCGCGTGCAGCTGCGCCTGGTGCTGGACGCCGACGTGGTCGAGCTCGAGGCCGATCGCGGGCGCGTGCGCCAGATATTGAACAACCTGGTCACGAACTCGATGGAAGCCCTGGAAGGCCGCCCGGATGCCCAGGTCGAGATTTCCACGCGGCTGAACGCCCAGGCCGACCTGCCGCACGCCGAAATCACCGTCACCGACAACGGCCCGGGCTTCGACCGTGCAATCATTGGCCAGATGTTCGATCCTTATGTCACCAGCAAGCCCAAGGGCACGGGTCTCGGGCTCGCCATCGTGAAAAAGATCGTGGAAGAGCATGGAGGGCGCATCGAGGCGGATAATCAGCAGGGCGGTGGCGCGCGTGTGCGGGTGCTGCTGCCGCTGCACGTCCGGGGTCACGTCCGCGGACCCGACCAGGGGCATGACCCGGCCTATCCGGGCCATCGCGAGCCCCGCAAGGGTGAGATGAGGAGAGAGCGCGCATGAGTTCACCCCACATCCTGATCGTCGACGACGAGGCCGACATCCGCAGCCTGCTGCGCGAAATCCTTTCCGAGGAAGGCTACGAGGTGGAAGTCGCCGCCGACGCCGAGCAGGCCCGCGCTTCTCGCGCCCGCCACCACCCGGACCTCGTGCTCCTCGATATCTGGATGCCCGATACCGATGGCATCACCCTGCTGCGCGAATGGTCGCGCGGGCGCGGCGCCGAGTGCCCGGTGGTCATGATGTCTGGCCACGGCACAGTGGAAACTGCGGTCGAAGCCACGCGCCTGGGAGCATTCGATTTCGTCGAGAAGCCGCTTTCACTGGCCAAGCTGCTGCGCACCGTCGAGCGCGCACTGGATGTGGGTCGGCAGCGCCGGTTGAGTGCACGCTCATTGCTGCCACCGCCGCTCGCACCGGTCGGTCGAAGCCGCGCCATGCAGGCACTGCGGGAGCAGGCGCAGCAGGTAGCGCCACATGCAGCCTCCGTGTTGCTCACTGGCGAGTCCGGTACGGGGCGCGAAGCATTCGCCCGCTTCATTCACACGCAGAGCGGCCGCTCGGCCAAGCCGTTTGTCGTCGCAGTGGCGGGCACGCTCACCAGCGAACACGCGGCGGCTAGGTTGCATGGCACCCAAAAGGATGGCCAAAAAGAACACAATAAGGGCAGTGAAGGGTCGCAGCCCGGCCTGTACGAGCAGGCTGAGGGCGGCACACTCTTTATTAATGGGCTGGATGACCTGTCACCGCTGGCGCAGCGCCTGCTGCTGGCGGACATCGAGAACGGCACCTATGTCACCGAGGGTGGCACCGAGTCTCGCCCGCTGAATGTCCGATTCGTCAGCTCCGCGCAGCCGAACTTCGAGAACGCGCCCGTCGCCGAGCCGTTCCGGCGCGACCTGCTCTCCCAGCTCAATGTCGTCACGCTGAAGGTGCCGCCCCTGCGCGAATACGCGGAGGATGTCCCGGAGCTGCTGCGCTACTACGTCGAACGCATGGTCGACGAGGCCGGGCTGCCCTTCCGCCGCTTCAGCGTCGCGGCACAGAACCGGCTGCGCAACTACCCGTGGCCCGGCAACATCCACGAGCTCAAGAACCTCGTGCATCGCCTGCTGATCCTGCGCGGCGAGGAAGAAATCACGCTCGAGGAAATCGAGCGCGAGCTGTCGACGCAGGTGCCGGCGAACGAGCCCCTGGTCAAGCTCGACCTGCTGGCTCTGCCGTTGCGCGAAGCCCGCGAGCAGTTCGAACGTGCCTACCTGCAGCAGCAGCTCCTGATCTGCAACGGCAAGGTGGGCCAGCTCGCGAAACGCGTCGGCATGGAGCGTACGCACCTGTATCGCAAGCTGCGGTCGCTCGGAGTCGATTTCCGCAACATCACCGACGATTGAGCTTGCGCGCCACTGCACGCATCGCGGCGCTGCGGGTGCATCCCGTCAAGGGCTGCCGCGCGCTCGAACTCGATCGCGCTCTCCTCACGGGTACCGGGATCCAGTGGGATCGCGAGTGGATGTTCGTCACTGAGGGCGCGCGATTTCTAACGCAACGCGAGGTGCCGGGGTTGGCGCGCATCGACGCGCGGGTTCTCGACGGCGAGTTGCGCCTCAGCTGCGCCGGGCATCCGGAGCTGCGCGTCCCGATCGACTCCGGCGATGAGCAGGTGCGGGTCACGATCTGGAGCGACACGTGCCTCGCGCGGCGCGCGGCGGTGGACACGCGCGAGTGGCTGCGAGGAATCACGGGAACCGCCGGACAGCTGGTTCGCGCCGTGCGCGAGCACGCTCGCGTGAGCAGCCCGACGTTCACCGGCAGCGATCGCGGTGAAGTCTTCTTCGCCGACGCGTATGCGTTGCTCGTCGCGAGTCCCTCGTCACTCGCGGACCTCAACAGCCGCCTGGAACAGCCATTGCCGATGAACCGTTTTCGTCCCAACGTCGTGCTCGACGGGCTCCAAGCGTTCGCCGAGGATCGCGTCGAGTGGTTGAACTTACCCTTGGCAGATGGGCGCAAAGTGCGCCTGAAACTGGTCAAGCCGTGCACGCGATGCATCGTGACGACCACGGACCAGGTCACGGGCGAGCGCATGGGCGACGAGCCGTTGCGAACGCTACGCGGGTTTCGTTGGTTGCCCGCGCTGAAGGGCGTGGCCTTCGGCATGAACGCCATCGTCGTCGAGGGTGCGGGGGAAACCCTGGCAGTCGGCGACGTCTTCGATGTCACCTGGCAGCGACAGTCGGCCACGGGTGAGGCTGGCTAGAGCCGGCTCGGGAAGGCCTGAGGCACCCGAGCCGACGGGACTCTGGTTCGATTGCAACGCAATACGTGAACCTCGTCCCCATTGGCGAGGTCCAGTCGCGGTAGTTTGGCCACAGCAAGCAGGCATGCACTGGGCGGAGGCCCGCATGAAATCAGGAAACTGCCTCGGAATGTGTTCCGCCTGGCTGTTGCTGGCATTCGCGTACGGCGCAGCAATCCCACTGACGGCTATCGGCGCCGAGTACAACGGCCCCTTCAAGCGCGCATCGGCGGGCGACGCGCAGCTGACATACCGCCTCATCGTGAAATGGCGCGATGCTCCTTCGGGCGCGTTGAGCAAGCCCGGCGCGACGGCCGCTGCCGCGGTCCAGAAACTTTCCGCTGCCACCGGCGTTCGCATGAAACACATCGGTGATGTGACGTCGGGCCTCGATGTGGTGGAACTGGAGCAGCCGCTCCAAGTGCACGATCTCGCAGGCGTGCTTGCAACGCTGGAAGCAGGGAGCGATGTCGAGTTCGTATCGCCCGACGTCTGGCGACAGCCACACCGCGTGCCCAGCGATGCGCTATTTCCGCAGCAGTGGTTCCTGCAGGACCAGCAGCCCGCCGCCACGCGCGCGGTGCATGCGTGGGATTCCTCAGTGGGCAGCAACGGAACGATCGTCGCGATTCTCGACACCGGCGCGCGCTTCGATCATCCGGACGTGGGCGCGGCCAGCCAGCAGGGGCCGGGCAAGTCTCTGCCTGGCTATGACTTCGTCTCGCCCGATCCCGGCGGCACGTTCCTCGTCGCCAACGACAACAACGGCCGCGACCCGATTCCCTCCGACCCGGGGGACTGGATCGACTCGGCCGATCTGCAACGCTCCGTCTTTCAGCAGCGCAGCTGCGTGGAAGCGAACAGCTCGTGGCATGGCACGCGCGTGTCGGGGCTGGTCGCCGCGCTGACCGACAACGGCATCGGCGTCGCGGGCCTGGGCTGGAACACGTGGCTGCTGCCCGTCCGCGTGCTGGGAAAGTGCGGCGGCTTCGATTCCGACATCCTGGCCGCTCTGCGATGGTCGGCGGGGCTCAGCGTCAGCGGTGTTCCGGCGAACTCGTTCCCGGCCAATGTCATCAACATGAGCCTCGGAAGCGAAGGCGCGTGCACCCAAGCCACGCAGACCGTCATCAACGAAGTGCTCGCGCAAGGGGTCGTGGTCATCGCATCGGCCGGCAACGATGGCGGCCCTGTCGATGCGCCCGCGAGCTGCACCGGCGTGATCGCGGTCGGCGCCGTTCGCCACATCGGCACCAAGGTCGGTTTCAGCAACGTCGGGCAGAATGTGACGATCAGTGCGCCGGGCGGCAACTGCGTCAACGTCGGAGCCGGACAGCCCTGCCTCTTTTCGATCGATACGTCGGTCAACCTCGGCACGACACGCGCCAGCGCTTCGAGTTACACCGACCAGTTCAACTTCAACGTGGGCACGAGCTTTTCGGCGCCCATCGTGTCAGGTGCGGTCGCCCTGATGCATTCCGCGAATGCGCGCCTCACTCCGGTTCGCATCGCCTCGCGACTCCGGTCCTCGGCCCGCGCGTTCCCGATGAGCTCCAACAGCCCTGGTTCCGCGGAATGTCCATTGCCGGTGCCGACCTGCCACGAGCCGAGCGGCGCCAACGACATCCAGACCTGCGAATGCATCTGCACGACGAGCACGTGCGGAGCCGGGATGCTGGACGTGCAAGCGTCGGTCGCAGCAGCGTTCCGGCCAGCGGCCGCCATCGTGACGGGACAGGTGTCGGCGGGCCAGGCGGTCAATCTCGATGGCAGCGGCAGCTCCGCGGCGTGCAATCGCACGCTCGTGACGCATGCCTGGTCGGTCGCGCAAGGGAGTGCAACCATCACCAATCCGGACCAGGCCATTGCGAGCGTGCAGGCGCCTTCGTCCGGCTCGTTCACGCTTCGCCTCACGGTGACCGATAACCTGGGCGCCACCGATTCCGGTGACGTGACGATCACCACCAGCAACTCGACAACCACCGCGGGCGCGCTACTGGCCGGACCTGCCTGCCCGGCAACAATCACGCCGCCGACGACGCCTGCGCGTGACGATGTCTTTGGCGGTACGCCACCGCCGGGCGGCGGTGGTGGTGGCGGCGGAGGCGGTGGATCGCTGCTGCTGGAACTCTTGCTGCTGCTCGGCTTGCTCGCACGCCGGCGAGCGTCGTCAAGGCATTGACGCCGGCGCGCGGATCGTGCCGTCCGCGAAGAACTGCAACTCTTCCAGGCCGAATGCCTTCTCCGTGAGCGCGCGCATGATCTGCAGTGCGTGCTGATGCGGATCGGGTTGAGGTCCACCGGGACGCACCTGGATCATTGACGCGATCCTGCCTTCCAGGAAGCGTCCGTCGCGCGCCACCCGGGCAATCAGCACCGGCGCGAGGCCCTTCACGTCGTCCACCGCGATGCCGTAGTACGTGGCGAAGTTGCCGAGGCTGTAGGCGATCAGGCGATCGCGATACAGCTCGAGTGCGCGGGGGACGTGGGGGCCGTGGCCGAGCACCAGGTCCGCGCCCGCATCGATCACGCCGTGCGAAAACCGCACCACGTCACCACGCGCTTCGCCGTGAAAGACTTCTTCGGCGAACGGCAATTCGGAGGCCTCGAGTCCTTCGGCACCGCCGTGGAAGGAGACGATGACCACCTCGTGCGTCGCCGCCAGCTGCGAGACGAACTGCTGCGCCCGCGCGTAGTCGTTCAGCATGTGCGCGCCGATGTTCGGTGCAAAGGCGATCAAGGCGACACGAATCCCGCGCACGGTCCAGCTCGCGACGTCGCCTTCGCGTCCGGAATGACGAATGTCGTGCGCATCCAGCGCGAGCATCGTGGACTCGCGCCCTTCCTCGCCAAAGTCGTGCGCGTGGTTGTTCGCCAGGCTGAGAACGTCGAAGCCGGCCTCGGCGAGGTGGGCTGCGTAGTGCGTGGGCGTGCGGAACACGTAGCATGAGGTCGGGCGCTCGCATTGCTTCACGGGATCGCCGCCGTCCATCAGCGTGCCCTCGAGATTGCCGAAGGCAATGTCCGTCGATCGCAGCAGGGGAGTGACCGCGGCAAGGAACTCGACCCCGTCGTCGTCCGGCAGGATGTTCTGCGGATAGTCGGTCCCGAGCATGATGTCGCCGACACCGGCAACGGTAAGACTCTCTTCCTCGGGCGGCGCTTCCTCAACGACGGGGGCAGGGGCAGCAGGCTCCGGCGCGGGCTCCTGCTGCGCGCAGCCGGCGAGGAGCGCCAGCAATGCAGTGGGAATCAGCCCGGCGAGGCCACGCCGCGATGAACGCGGAGCAGCCCGTCGCCGGTCACTTTTCACTCACCCACCCTGATGACGAGCGGCTGGTGTTCCGCCTGTCGCAGGCGCTGCTCGGTGCGGTTCAGTTCCTTGAGATCCGAGATCGGCCCGACGCGCACGCGATGCCACGTGTCGTTGTCGACGGACACGCGTTGGATCTTCGACTCGATTCCCTGCAACGCGAGCTGTGCGCGGACGCGATCCGCGTCGGCGAAGTTGCGATACGACCCCACCTGCAACACGTACGCGCCGGCACGACGGGCGGCGGCAGCAGCCGCAGGGGCCGCCCCCGGGGCCTCGGCCTTCTCGCGCTCGGGAACGACGACTTCGAACTTCGGCAGCATCTCGTAGAAATCGTAGCGTCCGCTGTCGTCGGGGACGTCCTCTTCCGCGGCGCGAGTCGCGTTGCGCGCGGGAGCCGGCGTCTCCTGCCTTGCGGCCGCCGGCCGCCGGTCGTAGATGAAGACAGCCGCCGCGACGCCGAGCCCGATCGCCAGGCCCAGCAGCAGGCCGGCCGTGCCGGTCATCGCACCGGAGCCGCCGCGTCGCGCGTTCTTGTAGTCCTTCGACATTCGGTTCCGCTCACATCGAGTCGGGGGCGGACACGCCCAGCAAGCCGAGGCCGTTGCGTATCACCTGCCGCACGCCCAGCGCCAGCATCAGGCGCGCATTGCGCAGGGCCTCGTCGTCCACGATAAACGTGTGCGCGTTGTAATAGGTGTGCAGATCGTTCGCCAGCTCGCGAAGGTAGTGGACCAGCGCGTGCGGCGCACGGTTCAGCGCAGCGGCCTGCACGATTTCGGGGTAGCGGCCCAGCGTTCGCAACGTTGCGATCTCCTGCGCTTCCATGAGCCGGCCCAGGTCCGCCTTGCCGGGCTCGTAGGAGAGCCCGCGGTCCTGCAACTGCTTCATCACGCTGGCCACGCGCGCGTGGGCGTACTGGATGTAGTACACCGGATTGTCGTTGGAACGGGATTTCGCCAGCTCCAGGTCGAAATCCAGCGGCTGGTCGTTGCCGCGCACCAGGTAGAAGAACCGGCACGCGTCGTTGCCCACTTCCTCGCGCAGCTGGCGCAGCGTCACGAACTGGCCCTCGCGCTTGCCCATCGACAGCTTTTCCTTGCCGCGATACAGGCTGACGAGCTGGATCAGCCGCACTTCCAGGCTCTCGCCCGGCTCTCCCATGGCCATGAGGCCCGCGCGCACGCGCGCGACATAGCCGTGGTGGTCCGCTCCCAGGACGTCGATGAGTTGCTCGAACCCGCGCTCGCGCTTGTCGAGGTGGTAGGCGATGTCGGAGGCGAAATAGGTGCGCACGCCGTTTTCGCGCACGACCACGCGATCCTCGTCGTCGCCGAAGGCGGTGGCCCGAAACCACTGTGCGCCGTCCTTTTCATAGAGGTGCCCCTCGCGCTGCAGGCGCTCGAGCGCGCGATCGATCGCGCCGCTCGACCCGAGCTCCCGCTCCGAATACCAGCGCTCGAAGTGCACGCCGAACTCGTCCAGGTCCGCGCGAATTCCGGCCAGCATTTCCTGCAGCACGCGCTCCTGCAGCTGCTCGAACTGGCCGGTCCCCAGTAGCGAACGCGCACGTGCGATCACTGCATCGATGTAGACATCCTTGTCGCCGGCGGGCGCATCGAGCGGCAGGCCGCTGAACACTTTCTCGGCGCTGAAGTGCCAGGCGCGCCCGTGTGTTTTCAGCAGCTGCCCGGCAACGGGACGCAGGTAGTCACCGCGATAGCCGTTGGCAGGAAACTCGAACTTCTCGCCGCTGAGCTCGAGATAGCGCAGCCACGCGCTGACCGCGAGGATGTCCATCTGGCGGCCGGCATCGTTGATGTAGAACTCGCGGGAGACGTCGAAGCCGGCGGCCTCGAGAAGATTCGCCAGGCTGGCACCGTAAGCAGCAAGACGCCCGTGACCCACGTGCAGCGGCCCGGTCGGGTTCGCTGAGACAAACTCGACGAGCACGCGGTGTCCCGCGCCGATGGTGCTGCGCCCGTACCGCTCCCCCTGTTCGTGCAGGCGCTCCAGTTCCATCGCGTGCGCCGTGGGCACGACGTGGAAGTTGATGAAGCCGGCGCCGGCCACCTCGGCACGAGCCACGACGTCGTTGGCGGGCAGCGCGGCGACGATTGCCTGCGCGAGCTCGCGCGGGTTGCGCTTGACGGCCCTGGCGAGCCGCAGGGCGATGTTCGTCGCGAAGTCGCCGTGGGCCGGATCGCGCGTGCGCTCGATCTCCACTGCGGCGGCCGCATCGGCGGGGAGGTTTTCGGCCGGTAGCGCGTTGAGCGCACGGCGGACAATTTCAGCAATGGCTTCTTTCAACGGGGGCTCTCGGAACGGGGCCGCCGCCAGGGCACGGCTGGCTCGGGCCGGGGCGCGCAAGTCTAGCAGCGGCAGCGACGGTTTTGCGCGCCGGCGCATCCAGTGATGGCTATTCCCCGCATACCAGCCCGCACAGGGCAACCGGAGGATCTGCCATGAGACGACACTGGATCATCGGCTGCGCAGCACTGCTCTGCTCGGCCCCGCTGCTAGCACACCCGGGTCACCAGGCTCGGATGGATGACGTCGACACCGACAAGGACGGTTCCATTTCGCTGCCCGAGGCCCAGGCGAAGGCGCCCATGCTGGCGGAGAAATTCCAGGACATCGACGCGAACAAGGACGGCCAGCTCTCCCGCGACGAGCTGAAGGCCATGCATGGAAAGAAGCTCGAGAAGCGCGTCAACCTGGCAGAGAAGTTCACCCAGGCCGACAAGAACGGTGACAGCCGCCTGAGCACGACCGAGGCCGCGGGCGTGCCGTTCCTGTCCGAGCATTTCGCCGAGGCGGACAAGGACGGCGATGGTTTCGTGACCCAGGAAGAGCTCAAGGGCGTGAAGTTCAAGCGCGTGCACCGCTACCACACGGACTCGCACGAGCAGGAGAAGCCCGCCCCCGCCAATTGATCGCTTCCGGATTTGCCTGCTCGACTGCGACCGGGGCGCCAGTGCCTGACTCACCGGCGCCCCGGCTTTTGCAAGGCGGGCCCTGCCAGGGCCGTGCGGCGCGGCCCCGCCGCCCCGCCACTCAGTAGAGGTCGTTCGGATCGACGTCGACCGACCAATGCACGCGTGAATCGCGCCGTGTCCCTTCCAGTCCGCCGATCCAGCTCGACAGGAACCGTTGCAGGTGCACCCGCGAAGCGCTTTGCGCGAGCAGTTGCGCGTTGAAGCGGCCTGCGCGGCGCGCCATCGTCGCAGGCACCGGGCCCAGCAACTCGACCCCATCCGCCACGGGCTCTCCCGCCGTACGCGCATCGAGAAGAAACTGCAGGGCGGTTTCCAGTTTCGGGGCGTCGGCGCGCAGCAGGGCAAGGCGCGAGAAAGGCGGCCAACTCGCTGCCTTACGCTCGTCCAGTGCTGCCTCGGCAAAACCGTCGTAGCCTCGATCGAGCAGGCTGCGCAGCAGCGGGTGCTCGGGAAACTCGGTCTGGATCAGCACCTCACCCGGACGTGAGGCGCGGCCCGCACGCCCGGACACCTGCACGATGGTCTGTGCCAGTCGTTCGCTCGCACGGAAGTCGGCACTGAACAATCCCTGGTCGGCGTGCACGATCACGACCAGCGTGACGTCGGGAAAGTCGTGACCCTTGGTGAGCATTTGCGTGCCGACGAGGAGGCGCGCTTCGCCCGCCGTGACGCGACCGAGCATGGATTCCAGCTCGCCGCGATGGCGCACGACGTCGCGATCGAAGCGCAGCAGCGGCGCGTGCGGAAAGCGGTCGCGCAGGACATCCTCGACACGTTCGGTGCCCTGGCCCAGCGGCTTGACCTCGTGGCCGCATTTCGGGCAACCGAGCGGCAGCCTGTCGTGCGCGCCACAGTGATGACATTCCAGGCGCCGTGACTTCAGGTGCACGGTCATGCGCGCGTCGCAGTTGCGACACGGTGCCATCCAGCCGCAGCCGGGGCAGAACAAGGTCGGTGCATAGCCGCGGCGGTTCAGGTACACGAGCACTTGTCCGCCCGCGTCGAGATGGCGCTCGATGGCGAACACGGCCGTTCCCGCTAGCCCGGACTCGACGTTCTCCCGCCTCAGATCGACGAGCATCAGCCGCGGATGGCGCGCACTTCCCGCCCGCTCCGGGAGCGAGAGACGTGTAAAGCGGCCCTGTCGCGCGTTTTCGATGGACTCGAGCGAGGGTGTTGCCGAGCCGAGGACGACGGGGACGCCCGCGCGTTGCGCACGCACGATGGCGAGGTCGCGTGCGGAGTAGCGAAAGCCGTCCTGCTGCTTGTAGGACGAGTCGTGCTCCTCGTCCACGATGAAGACGCCGGGTCGCGCCAGCGGCGCGAACACCGCGGATCGCGTGCCGATGACGATCGCCGCGTCGCCCGAGCGGGCGCGTCGCCACGCAGTGGCACGCTGCACTTCCGTCAGGCCCGAATGGAAAACCGCGAGAGGCGCCTTGAATCGCTTCTCGAAGCGACCGACGAGCTGGGGAGTCAGCGTGATTTCCGGAACGAGCACCAGCGCCTGGCGCTGCGATGCGAGGACGCGCTCGACGATGCGCAGGTAGACCTCGGTCTTGCCGCTTCCGGTGACTCCGTGCAGCAGCCAGGTGTGAAAGGCATTCGGTGCCGCGACTACCTGTTCGACCGCTTCCGCTTGAGCAGGGGTCAGCGCTGGGCCCGGCCCAGCGATTTCGCCAGTCCAGGTAGGGTTGGCGGGCGTTGGAGCACTCTCCTGCACCCAACCCTTCGCGAGCGCACCCCGAAGGATGTCGCGCCAGCGATCTCCGATGCGTTCCAGGATTCCAGGTGCGGCGCTACCGGCTTGCAGCAGCTCGAGCAGAGTCCGCTGCCGCGGCCCGAGTCGCGGCCTTGGCATGTCGCGGCTCTCGTCACTTGCTGACTTCGGCTGCTGGGCGGCGCGGATCGCTGCATGACCTTCGTCCGTCAGCTCCCAGCGTTCCGCCCGTTCGATGAGCGCGGCGCCATCGCGTATCGGGCCCGGCAGAGCGGCGGCAATCACTTCCCCGATCGCATGCTGGTAGTAATCGGCCGCCCATTTCGCGAGTGCGACCACGTCGACAGGCATTGCCGGCTCGGCATCGAGCATTTCGATGGCCGGGCGCAGCTTCTCGGGTGGAAGTGTCGAGGCGTCAGCGACTTCGACGAGGATTCCGACGAGTCTCCGGCGGCCGAAAGGCACTCGCACACGCGCACCCGGGACCCATCCGGTGTCCCTGGATGCCTGGGGCGGCGGCAGGTAATCGAACAACTTGCGCAGCGGGGTATCGATCGCCACGCGCAGGATGGGCGAGTGAGTCGTCATTCGACCGACCGCGCCTTGTCCACAAAACCTGTGGATATCTCTGTGGATGACACAGCTTGCTTTGCGCTCCCGCAGCGGAGATTTCATGCCTCCTGTTGATTTGCTCAAAGTTTAAGCGGCGCCGTACAACACGAGCCCGATCAACCGCTTAGCGCAGGCCGGGGGAGGCACCCGCCCGGCCGTCACGCAAATGTCATCTTGTTTCACGAAGTGTTGTGCGTAAACCGATGATTCGGAAGGTTTGTGCTGTCGCCATCGGCAGTCCGGCCGCGTCGCCCGGTCAACCGATGGCGCAGTGCGCCGTTATACCCGCAGGCCGGAGCCATCGTCGACGGTCAACAGGATTTCCTCTGTTACGCTGCCCGCCGCTTTCGCGAGCCTCACCCGCCGACCGGGCCCATTGCCATCGGCGAAAAGGGCGATCTGGCAAAAGGGGGAGGTTCTGGATCGATCCCGAGAGCTCGACAGGTTCCTGGCGGAGGTGGAGCGGCGCGCGCTGCGCATGGCGCAGATCGCCGTCCGCGATACCGAAGACGCGCTCGATATCGTGCAGGACGCGATGTTGCAGCTGGCTCGCCGGTACGCGGCGCGTCCGCGTGACGAGTGGAAGCCGCTGTTCTATCGCATCCTTCACAATCGCATCCGCGACTGCCAGCGGCGGCGCACGGTGCGGTCGAGGTTCATGGCCTGGTGGCCATTGCATCCTCGCGACGGCGAGGAGCACGAGGATCCCAGTGCCGAGGCGCCGGCGCCCGGGCTCACGCCGGGAGACCGCGTGCAGGTCGACGAGACGATGCTGGCGCTCGAGCGTGCCATTGCGGGTCTGCCGCAACGCCAGCAGCAGGCCTTCCTGCTGCGCAACCTCGAAGGACTGGATGTAGCGGAAACTGCTAGCGCCATGGGCTGTTCCGCCGGCAGCGTCAAGACACACTACTTTCGCGCCGTGCAGACGTTGCGCGAAAAGCTGGGAGCATTCTGGTCATGACCAAAAAGGAAACCCGCAAGGAAGGTCATCAGGAAGGCCATGAGGGTGGCCATGAGGAAGGCCACAAAGCGGCTGGCAACGAGACGGCGCTCGAGACGCGCGCGCGCGAGTTGCTGCGCGAAAGCGCCGACCGCCTGGACGGGAACACGCGTTCGCGCCTGGCGCGGGCCAGGGCCGAGGCCGTGGAAGCGGCTCGCGGCGAGAACCGTGCTGGCAGTGGCTTCTGGTTGCCGGCAGGCGCATTGGCTGCCGCTGCCGCAGTGGCATTCCTGGTGTGGTCCGCGCGCGAGCGTTCATCGGAACCCCAGTTGACGGACAACAGGGCGGGCATCCCGTCGGCTGTCGATGGCAGCGCGCAGTCACCGCTCGACGACCTGGAAATCCTGGCGACGAACGAGAGCTTCGAATTGCTGGAGGAACTGGAGTTCTATGCCGCTATCGATCTCGAGGCCGCCGCGGACATCGGGTGATCGATGGCCGGCAGAACGAACTCGCTCGCCGTGGTGATGCTCGCACTCGCGGGCTATGCATCGGCGGCGGACGCGCCCCCGGTGGACGCCGATTTTCTCGAATTCCTGGGCAGCGACGATTCGGATGACGAGGACTGGAACGCTCTGCTCACGGCGTCGACGGACGATACGAAGCAGCAGCGTGACGATCGGAAGCCGCCCCCCGCGAAAGCGCGGCCGGCCGAAGTGAAGAAGGGTGAATCGTGATGCGTACGCCAAAATTGCTGGTGCTCGTGGGGTTGCTGTTGCTCGGCGTGAGCGGCCACGGCCAGGACAGGGAACCCGGCGTGGCCTGGAGTGAGCTCTCGTCGCAGCAGCAGGAGCTGTTGGCGCAATTTGAAGGCCGCTGGGATTCACTCCAGCCGGGTCGCCAGCAGGCACTGGCGAAGGGAACGCAGCGATGGCTGACCATGACGCCGGAACAGCGAGGGCAGGCGCGCGAGCGGTTCGATCGCTGGCGGGACCTCACCGATGACCAGCGCGCGCGCATCCGCGATCGCTGGCGCGACTTCCAGGCGCTGCCGGCCGAGGAACAGGAACGCATCCGCGAGAATTTCCACCGCTTCCGCGACCTGGCGCCCGACCAGCGCCGCGAGCTGCGCGAGCGCTGGCAGCGCCTGACACCGGAACAGCGCATGAAACTCCGCGAGCGGATGCGCCAGCGGCGAACCGCGCGCCCGCCGGCCGCCGAAAGACAACCCTGAAATCCCGCGCCATCTTCCGCTCTCAGTGCGCGCGCTTGCCGAGCACCACCACGATCCGGGTGAGCACTGCCTTCGGATCGCTTAGCACTTCGCTATCCCAGAGCCGCAGCACCGTGAATCCGAGGGATTCCAGCAGCGCTCGCCGGCTGATATCGGCGGGCAGGCCGATGGCGTGCTGATCGTCAGTCAGCTCGAGGATCAGCGCGTGTTCGACGCAGAGATAGTCGACCACGAACGGGCCGACCGTGTGATGGCGACGGAACTCGTAGCTTCGCAGGCGACGATGCCGCAGCAGCTCGGCGAGCCGCTGCTCCGCGTTGTGCCGGCGCGCCTGCCGTACTCGATCCCTGAGTAATCCCAATCCCATGCGGCGAGCGTAACCCGCCGTGCAGCGTATTGCTGCACCCGTCAGTGGGCTAGCACATCCAGATCAGGACAGCGGCCGAAGTTTCATCGTAGCGCCCCTGGCAATCTCCTGGAACTCAGCAGATGCACGCGCGTCTGCCGCGACGCGATCCCAATAAGCGCGTGCCACCGGCAGCGCCGCGCGCCACTGATCCGCGTGACCTGCACGAGGAACTGGTATCTCGTACTGCCGCTCGACAACTTCGTCGCGAAGCGGCCCGAAGGTCGTGGGCAGCATGTCATAGGCAGGTGCGAGCCGCAGCGCTCGTCCATCATGAAAGAATGATGCGTTCCCGAGGTGCATGTCGGCATTCGCTATCAGTGTGCCGAACGCCGAAAGCCAGCGTAGTTCACGCGCATCGTCGATCGATATTCGGCCCAACCTCCGGAGCACAGCGGACGATTCGGGCCAGCCGACGCGCTGGCCAACGAACTGATCGTCCATAGCAGCGAGCGAGACGAGGCCTATGCGACCGCGTGCCCCACTCCGGTCGAACCTCTGAACCTCAAGAAAGGCTCGTTGACCCTGGGTCTGGAATTCGGAGGCAGCGGCGGGATGGTCGTGCTCCGTCAGCACTTCACTCGCGAGATGCTCCGCGAGCAACAGATCGCTCCAGCGCTGGCCTGCCCGGGTGTCGAGGCTGCTCGAGAACTTTACGAGCACGTGTTGCGAGCTGTCGCCCGCCGTGATCTCGGCACCGAACTTGGGAAAATCCCCACCTGCGGACGATCCGGTGACTTCGCCCGCGAGGGTGCGCTCCGCAAGGACGAGGTAAGCCCGCCACCGATCCTCGCGTGCGATGGCCCGCGTGAGGTGCGCTTGCGCCAGCCAGCGCGCCAGCGATTCGTCGCCGACGATGAGATTGCCGACGGCGTCTTCGCCCCGGCGGGCGAGTGCATACAAGGCATGGTCTTCGTTCCAATGCGCTACATGATCAGGAAGCTGCAGCTCGGGAAAGGTAGCGGGGAAGAGGCGGCCCAGGTATCCCTGCGGGCGCATGTCGGTCATGAACCACGGTAGGGACTGGAAGAGCGCACTGCGCTGTGGATCTTCCCGATTCTCGAACCAGAAGTGCTCCGGACGCAGCGGGATCAGCGTACCAATCGGTGACGACTCACCCTCGCGAGAGATGCGATGAACCGTGGTCTCGGCAGGAAGGTCGCGCACCTGGCGATACAACCCATAGCGCGTGCTGCGCCTTCGGCCCAGCACTGCCACTTCGGCGCGAGAGGCCTCGATGAGGCGTGACACGGTGGGCTGGCTGGTGTCGAGGCGCTGCGCGAGGACAGTCGCCGTCGCCGGGCCCTCCGACAGAACAGAGATCAACCGGGGATCCATAGGGATCCAATTGAATAACAAATGAATAGAAAAGTATACATAGTTTACTTTACATTCAATGTTTTACATCATACTGCCCAACAAACGTGAATAGAGAATGAGACGTAAAAGACCCGGCCTGGACCCTGGCGGGGCCAGCGTGCCGACCCGCCGACCGCTTTGAGCACAGGAGCGGTGTCTAGCGCTGGGCGCTCAGCGTTGATCCGTGGAGGATTGCTCGTCGAGCCGCCGGCGTACGCGTTCCTTCACGCGTTCGAAGTCCGCGTTCGCCTTGCTGATGCACTGCTCGCGCCCCTGGTCCTTGAGCGCATCGCATCGCTCGAGCTCCACCTGTCGACGGCTATCCGCTTCGACAACTGCGGCGGCTGCGTCGGTCTGCCGTTCGGCATCGCGCGCAGTTCTTACGTCCGCTTTGGCGCGGGCGCCACTCCCGTGTGTGGGGACACTAAAGGCGTTGCTGCGACTATTCGCGAACTATTGGCGCGGCTGATACGCCATGCACTCCAGCTCCACTCGCGCGCCGAGTGCCAAGCCGTTCGCGCCTAATGCGCTGCGTGCCGGGTAGGGTGCCTTGAAGAACTCGCGATACACCTCGTTAAAGGCTCCCCACTCGGAGATGTCGGCAAGAAACACGGTGCACTTGACCACATCGTTGAGCGAGGCGCCGTTACGTTCCAGGACGGCCTTGACGTGATTAAGCGTCTGCCGCGCCTCCGCACGAATGCCTCCCGGCACTACCTTGCCCGTCGCGGGGTCATCGCCGAGCTGGCCCGCGAGGATCAGGAAATCACCCGCGCGCACTGCTTCCGAAAAGGGACGGTTCTTGGCGAGGGCTTCCGGCGTGTTGAGGAACTCAGCCTTGGCTGCCATGGCGGTCTCCTTTTTGGGCGAGTCGCCATGCGCCGCGACGTCGCCACAGCCCGTAAGCAGGGGCGTTGCCGATGCCACCAGGAATACGCAACCGAGCGTCGCGAAACGTACACGCATGGACCTCTCCCGTTCTGAATGCGTCCTCAGTCGACTGCCTTGACTGCCTTGACTGCCTGGATCAGTTGCGCCGCCGCAGCCTGCCCGTCGCCGTAGAGCATCCGCGTCTGGTCCAGAAAGAACAGCGCGTTCTCGATGCCCGAGAAGCCCTGGCCCTGGCCGCGCTTGATGACGATGACGTTCTTCGCCTTGTCGGCATTGAGGATCGGCATGCCGTAGATCGGGCTCGACTTGTCGTTGCGGGCCACCGGGTTCACGACGTCGTTGGCACCGATGATCAGCGCAACATCCGCAGTGTCGAATTCGGCATTGATTTCATCGAGGTCGGCGATGAGGTCATAGGGAACCCCTGCTTCGGCGAGCAGCACGTTCATGTGGCCGGGCATTCGGCCCGCGACCGGGTGAATGGCGAACCGCACGGTGACGCCGCGTTCCTGCAGCAGCTGGCACAGCTCCCACACCTTGTGCTGGGCCTGCGCCACAGCCATGCCATAACCCGGTACGACGATGACCTTCTGAGCGAATGCCATCATCACGCCGACATCGCTCGCCTCGATGGGTTTCTGGCTCCCGGTGACTGGACCGCCAGCTGCCGACGAGCCCTCGCCAAAGCCGCTGAAGAGCACATTGCCGAGAGACCGGTTCATCGCTCTTGCCATCAACTGCGTGAGCAGCGTGCCCGCGGAGCCCACCACCGTACCCGCGATGATCATCGCCGCGTTGTTGAGCACGAAGCCTTCAAGCGCCACGGCCAGTCCCGTGAGTGCGTTGTACAGCGAAATCACCACTGGCATGTCGGCGCCGCCAATTGGCAGCGTCATCGTGATGCCCAGTACCAGTGCGAGCCCAAAGAACGCGATGACGACGGCCGGCGATGCGTTGACCAGTGAAGCAATCAGGCCGCCCGCGACCAGAGTTCCGACCAGGATGAGAATGTTGAGAAACTGCTGGCCCCTGAAGCGAAAACTGCGCTTGATCAGGCCTTGCAGCTTGCCGAAGGCGATGAGGCTGCCGCTGAAGGACACCGAACCGATGATGCCGCCGAGCACGGCGAGCGCGAGCGTCGTGTACGCATGGTGCTCCGTGCCGGCGCCGATCTTGAAGAGCTCGACCGCAGCGATGGCTGCGGCCGCGCCACCGCCCATGCCGTTGTAGAGCGCGATCATCTGCGGCATGTCGGTCATCGCGACGCGCTTGCCGGTCCACCAGGCGGCCACGCCACCGATGAGGATGGCGGTGACGATGAGCAGGTACGTGTCCCACTTCTGCGCGGCGATGTCCGGTGCGAGGAAGGTCACGAGGGTGGCGACGAGCATGCCCCAGCCCGCCCAGACGACGCCGCTGCGCGCTGTGACCGGCGAGCTCATGCGCTTCAGGCCCATGATGAAAAGGAACGCCGTGAGCAGGTAGCTCACGTCGACCAGGGTCGTCGCGACTTGCGGCGAGAGATACTCGTTCATGAGTGCTTCCCCGCCGCCGGCTTCTTCTGGCCGCTGGACTTGAACATCTCGAGCATGCGCTCGGTGACGACGTAGCCGCCGACCGCGTTGCCCGCCGCGAGCACCACGCCGATGAAGCCGATCACGCGCCCGAGCGTGGTGTCTGCCTGCCCGAGAGCGACCATCGCCCCTACGAGCACGATGCCGTGAACGAAGTTGGAACCGGACATCAGGGGCGTATGCAGGATCACGGGCACGCGCGCGATGACTTCGTAACCCGTGAACGCCGCGAGCAGGAAGATGTAGAGAGCGAGGATTCCGTCGATCATGGACCTTCAGGCCTCCAGCAGCTTGGCAGTCGGCGCGTGTTTCACCTGGCCGTCGTGCGTGAGGCAGGATTGCGCGAACACCTCGTCCTGCCAGTCGATCTTCAGCTCGCCCGCCTTGTCGATGGCGGGCTTGAGGAAATTGAAGAGATTGCGGGCGTACATCTCGCTCGCATGCGTCGCGAGCTGGCTCGGCAGGTTGACCGGGCCCACGATCTTCACGCCCTGGTGGATCACGGTCTCGCCGGCGCGGGTGAGCTCGCAGTTGCCGCCGGACTCGGCCGCGAGATCCACGACGACGGCGCCGGGCTTCATGCGCTCCACGGCGGCTCGCGAAATGATGCGCGGCGCGGCGCGCCCTGGAATGGCCGCCGTGGTGATGACCACGTCGTTCGCGGCGATGCGCTGATCGAGGACTTGCTGCTGACGCGCCTTTTCCTCGGCCGTCAGCTCGCGGGCATAGCCGCCGGTGCCCTCGGCACTCACACCGGTTTCGACGAAGCGCGCGCCCAATGACTTGACCTGGTCGCGGGTGGCGCCGCGCACGTCATAGGCTTCCACGACGGCTCCGAGGCGCTTCGCCGTGGCTATCGCCTGGAGGCCCGCGACGCCGGCGCCGACGATCAGCACGCTGGCCGGGCGAATCGTGCCGGCCGCGGTGGTGAGCATCGGAAAAAACTTGTCGAGCGTGCTGGCGGCGATCAACACGGCCTTGTAGCCGGCGATCGCGGCCTGCGAGGACAGCGCATCCATGGATTGCGCGCGCGAAATCCGTGGTACCAGCTCCATGGCGAAACTCGTGAGACGGCGTTCGAGCAGGGCCCGAACCACGTCGAGGCGCTGGTGGGCCTGGAAAAAGCCCACGATCGCGGTGCCCGGGCGCAGCGCACGCACCTCTTCGAGGGTGGCCGGCTGAACTTTCAGCAGCACGTCGGCTCTTTCCAGCACGGTGCTCGCCGCGGTGAATTCTGTTGCTGCGTAGGCGGCATCCGGATACTGCGCTTGCGCGCCGGCGCCCTGTTCCATGAGCACGCGGGCCCCGGCCGACGCGAATTTGCCGGCGATTTCGGGCACCAGGGCCACACGCATTTCACCAGGCGCTGACTCCCTGAGAGCGCCGATCACTACGGGCATTTCGCCTCCTCGTGCAATGCAGACGTCCGCAATCGACCCTCTGCGGCGTACCGGATCCGGGCCGGCTTGGCCGCCTGGCAGGGTGCCTGGAGTCTCCGCGGTGTGGCCGCAAACCACCACGCGCAAAATTGTCGTTAACTTTGAAAGGCTTGCGCCGTTGAATTATTGCATACACCTGTCATATCTTACAGGCCATGGCTGAGCACACGAGCAGGGACCTGAGCCTCGATCACGAGTGGGACGACATGCGCGTCGAGCGCACGCCGCTCGTCGTGCGCGGACTCACGCAACAGGTGCTCCGGACTGACGTCGCGGGCATGCCGCTGGAGTGGATCGACTACCGCGAAGCAGCCCGCCTGTACCACATGGAGCAAGTGGCCTATTCCTGCGGCAGCCTGCTGTATCGCCTGTTCGGTGGAACGAATGCGCTGTCGGGCCGCCGCACGATGGTGGAAGTGAATTCCATCATTGCGACCATCGGCCACTCGCACAACCCGGGCAACATGCGCGCGGACTACACGCCGCCGCTCAACAACCAGACGCTGTTCCGTCGCGACGGTCACATCTGCATGTACTGCGGCATGCGGTTCCCGTCTTCGCAGCTGTCGCGCGACCACATCCGGCCTTTCAGCCAGGGTGGCCACGACAACTGGACGAACGTCGTCGCGGCTTGTCGTCGTTGCAACAACGCGAAGGCTTCGCGCACGCCCGAGCAGGCGAAGATGCAGCTGATCGCCGTGCCTTTCACGCCGACGTACGCGGAGTACATCTATCTGAAGGGCCGCCGCGTGCTGGCGGACCAGATGGAATACCTGCTCGCGCACTTCCCGCGTTCCAGCCCGCTGCACGACCGGTTGCAGCGCTGGCTCAGCTGACGCGTTTCTTCAGTTCGTCCACTTCGCGCCGCAACTCCGCGACCTGGGCTTCGAGTGCGGAGACGCGTTCGTCCGTCGCGGATGGCGCGGCGACCGCGTGCCCGGAACGTTCCGGCGGTGCCGGCGCATCCGCATCGAACGCGCCGGCCGGGGCCGCGGGCTGCGCCGGTTCCCCGCTGAAGAGGTGCGCATAGCGCGCTTCGCGCCGGCCGGGCTCGCGCGCGAGTTTCATGACAAACGGGCCATCCTCGCGGCGCGCCAGGTGGTCGAGCGCGGTTTCCACTTCCTGTACGTCCGCGATCGGGGCAAAGCGGCCCGCACGCGCGCGCAATTCGCCAGGGGTCTGCGCGCCGCGCAGCAGCAACTCAGCGACGATTCCCGTTTCGGCAGGTGAGAACTGCAGCGAGCCGAACTGGGTGTTGCAGAACACGTGCTGGTACTTGGGCACGCGGCTGCCGAAGCCCGACTTCTCGATGACCAGGTGTTTCTTCACCAGCCCGTCGAGGGTGTCCTGCACGGTGCGCTCGTCGAGTGCCAGCACCGGATCGCGATTGCTCTTCTGGTTGCAGGCATTCACCAGCGCGTTGAGCGACAACGGATACTGGTCCGGCGTCGTGATCTGCTTTTCGATCAGGCAGCCGACGACCCGGGCTTCGAGCGCGGAAAGCTGGATGTTCATCCGGATCTCGCGAAGCAACCTCGAGGGAGCGCAATCCTACTAGAAAGGGACCGGCCCTTTGAACCTTCCGGGGTGCCTCGGACAATCGCGCTCCCTTGAAATCGCGTCGATGCTCAAGGGAGGATGACGATCTCTAAGGGCGGATTCTCGGTATCGAGGAACCTGAGTGATCCAACCACAAATTTCTAGCTCTAAATTCGGTATCCAATGAAAGGCAGATGTGGGCGAGGAGTTACTATGCGAAGCCTGAAAGTCAGATGGATTGGCGGACTGCTTGCAGCATTAACGTCGATGGTACACGCGGGTACGGAGCCAATGGTCACCGAAGCAGCGCAGAAGGCCATCATGGAGTACAAGTCGAGAGGCGATATCACGGCAATTTCGTCTGTGATACCGAGACTCAAGGAACTGCCGCCACAAAACGCTCAAGGAGGTGCGCTTCTGAAGGTCAGCGCTGAGTTGTTGAATGCATTGTACGAGACCGCAGATCCCAACTTTCAATCGAACAAGAAGCCGGCCATGAACTCTGAGGTACCTGGTGGGCGCTATCGCGCCGGAACGGCGCCGGAAAGTATCAAGGAACCGGAGATTCGGGCTGCGTACGAAAAGGTGAGAACCGAGGACTTCAAGTACGCGGAGCACTACCACCGGCAGCATGACATCGGAAGCGCAATAGATGGTTTGGCAACCGTGCTGCGTACCAAGTTTGAGAAGATGTCTGCCGATAAGATTGCCGAGGCTCTGGTCAAGCGCGGCATGAAACCGTCTTATGACGGGGATTTTCGGAAGCGACTCTTGGCGAAATCCGGCTGAAACCCAGCTCAGGCTAGTTCGACAACTCTTACGTCTGGACCTCGCTCAGCAGCTCTCACCAGCACTGACCCTGCGTTCCGCCCGCGCATCGATACTCGGACGTACAATCCTCCGGGGGCACGAACCGGGACGTCGAAACGTGATTGTAGATCCGGATATTGCCGCACAGATCGGGGCGCTTGCCGGCCGCCGCCTCGCTGCCGCGCCCGCGCACTCAGTGCACGGCGGCTGCATCGCGGAGAGCTATCGCTGGGAAAGCGACCGCGGATCCCTGTTCGTGAAACTGGCGCCTGCCACGCAACTGCCGATGCTCGAGGCGGAAGCGGCTGGCCTGCAGGAACTCGCCAGGGCGGAGGCGATTCGTGTACCCGGCGTGCTCGCGGTGGGTGCGACCGCGACGCGTTCTTTCCTGGCGCTGGAATGGATCGACCTGCGCGCAGGTGCGACGGACGCGGAAACCAAACTCGGCGAACGCCTCGCCTGGCAGCATCGGCTGAGCGCGCCAGGATTCGGATGGAACCGGGATAACACCATCGGCAGCACGCCGCAGCTCAACGACTGGAGCCGGGACTGGGTCGCCTTCTTCCGCGAACGCCGATTACGCTACCAGCTGGATCTGGCAGCGGCGAACGGCCATCGCGGCAGCCTGCAGGAGCGCGGGGCGGAGCTGCTGCAACTGATGGGCGCGTTCTTCACCAGTCACCGCCCGGTTCCTTCGCTGCTGCATGGAGACCTGTGGGGCGGCAACTGGTCTGCGGACTCGGCCGGCGAGCCGGTCGTGTTCGATCCCGCGGTGTACTACGGCGACCGGGAAGCGGACCTCGCCATGACGCGGCTGTTCGGTGGGTTCGGCCCGGCGTTCTACACCGCCTACCAGTCGGAATGGCCGCTCGACCAGGCCGCCGGCACGCGGCGCTCGCTCTATAACCTCTATCACGTGCTCAACCACCTGAACCTCTTTGGCGGTGGTTATGCCCAACAGGCTGGCGCGATGATCAACCGGCTGCTCGCCGAGCTGGGGCACTAGTCATCCTCACTGCGAGGACCGTGTCATGCCGAACTCCAAAACCGAAGGCCGGGTGCCGGAAGTCCGCACGGGCCAGCTCGACGTCTCGCTGGCTCGCGAGGAATTCAGCCGTCGTTTCCGCGAGCGCTTCCGCGACCCGCGTTTCGACAACGAGCGCGAGCACATCGATGCCCTCGAGGAGATCGCCTGGCGCAATCACGAGGACAGCCGCAAGGCGCCGCGCACTCGCGCCGCCGGTCCGGGATTTGCGGATCCCTCCTACGAAGTCGCCGTGGAGTGGCTGGATGCGCGCGATCGTATCCGGGAGGCCGAGCAACGCCGCGCCGCTTCCTCACGGCTCCGCCTGCTCCTGATCAATGGAGCGGCGCGCAACGACCAGTCGTGTCCTGGCGAGATGTCCAAGACGCATCGCCTGCTCACGCTTGCACGCGAAGAGCTGGCTAAAGACCCCGGTGTCGACATCGATGTACTCGATCTCAGCCGGCTCGCGGCTGAGTACGGGCGCGTCATCTACCCATGCAAGGGTTGCGTGTCGACTGCAATGCCGTTGTGTCATTGGCCGTGCTCCTGCTATCCGAATCACGCGCTCGGGCAGGTGAACGACTGGATGAACGACATCTACGCGATGTGGGCTGCCGCGGACGGCATCATGATCGTGACGCCCGTGTACTGGTACCAGGCGCCGGCGGTGCTGAAACTGATGATGGACCGACTCGTGTGTGCCGACGGCGGCAACCCGGACCCGACGACTACGTCCGGAAAGGATGCGTCGAAGGCAAAGGCGCTGGAACTGAAAGGTTGGGACTACCCACGGCATCTCGCGGGCCGCGTGTTCTCGATCGTGGTGCATGGCGATGCGGCGGGCTGCGAAAACCTGCGGCGCATCCTTTACGACTGGCTCGTCGACATGCACCTGGTGCCGGCGGGAGCGGACGCGATGCTCGATCGCTACATCGGCTATTACCAGCCGTACGCGACGAGCCACGAAGAGCTGGATCGCGACCTCGCCGTGCAACGCGAAGTGCGCAACGTCGCCGGCGCGTTCGCGACGGCCGTGCGCGATGGCAAGGCCGGCAGACTGAAACGCCCGGAGCTCGAAGACCCGCGACCGAAATGAGAGTCGAGCCGCCCGGCGTCTCTCGTGCTATGTCGCGTCAGGAGAGCGCCAGCCTCACGCGCCGCATCTCTTCGTGGCACTCGCGCACGCGCGGCATCTGCAGTGTCAGGATGGCTCGCAGCTCCGGTGTGCGCAGGTCGTCGAGCGCGCGCTCGTAGGCCTGCAGCAGCCGATCCTCGGACTCCTCCAGCTCTGCGCTGCGCAGGACGTCCGCGTCTGCACTCAGTGCGGCCCGCAATTCCGTGAATGCGCGCCGCAGGTCCGCGGCCAGCGTGCCGTCGGCCGGCACGCCGCTGCCGATGGAGACGAGCTCCAGGCGCAAGGCATCGATCAATTCGCTCTTGGCTGCCGCGAGGCGCCGGCAAACCTGCGCCAGCGTGGGATTGCCCGTGCGCTCGGCGACCGCCTCGTACAGCTCCTGGCTGTCGCGTGTCACCTGCACAAGCTCCCTCAGGGCGCGATGCTGATCCCTCATGATTGTTGGTCCGACTGTAATTTCTTCAGAGATAGGCTTTCAGGGTGGCCTGCGCGGCGACCACGCATTCGCGTTGCCACCGGCCGCTCGGGTCCCGGCCGAAACGTCCGGGCGACGCGAGAGCGCGAGTCGATGACTTCCAGTGTTTCGCCAGCCGGCGCGCCAGTGATCTCTGGTATTCCGCCCACTTCATGCCTCTCTCCTTGGCTGCAGGTGGCCCTTTTCCCTGGCCGCCCCGTTTCCCGGTGTGACGGGAAGCGGGGAACGCCTCCCACTCCCCATCCCGCTCCCGTCACACCACCCACGCGCCGCAGCGGGCGGCGCATGCTGTTTTCTCTTTCCACGCGGCGTGCCAGCACCGGCACCGCTGCAAGTCCCTGATCGAGGCGGCGTGCGCGCCGCAACGGCACAATAAGGCGTGCAATCTGCACGGCATCGCCGTACCCTTCCCGTGTTCTGCACGAGTCCTGGGCCGGGGCCTCGTCGACCAAAAGGGAGTTTTGCACGCATGGTCTCGGCACATCGCGGCGCGCCTGCCGCGCGCATCCTGCTCGTCGACGACGAGCCCAACATTCTCCGCACGTTCAAGCTGTGTCTCGCCGGTGCGGGCTACGAAGTGGTCGCGACCACCGAGCCGGAGCAGGCCGAGCAACTCGTCCAGCAAAAGGTTTTCGACATCTGCTTCCTCGATCTGCGCATCGGGGACAGTTCGGGGCTCGACCTGCTGCGCCGCCTGAAGGCTCACGCGCCGTGGCTGCGCGTCGTGATGGTCACGGCGTACTCGTCGATCGACAGCGCGGTCGGCGCGATGCGCGCAGGGCGGTCGACTACCTGGTGAAGCCGTGCTCGCCCGAGCAACTGAAGAACGTCGCGGCCAAGCAGGCGGACAGTCGCAGGCTCGAGCTGAAGATCGAGATGCTGGAACGCGAAACGAATACCGCGGCGCCATCCGAGCTGGACAGCAACAGCCGCGGCATGCGCCAGGTTCTCGACATGGCGCGCCAGGTCGCGCCGACCGACGCGACGGTGCTGCTCCTCGGCGAAAGTGGCACGGGCAAAGGCGTGCTCGCGCGAGCGATTCACCGCTGGAGCACGCGCGCCTCGTCGCAGTTCGTGACGGTGAGTTGCCCCTCGCTTTCGGGCGACCTGCTCGCGAGCGAGCTGTTCGGGCACCAGAAGGGTTCGTTTACGGGCGCCACCGAGAATCGGCTCGGCCGCGTCGACCAGGCGAGCGGCGGCTCGCTGTTCCTCGACGAGATCGGCGACTTCCCGCTCGCGCTGCAGCCCAAGTTGCTGCGCTTCATCCAGGAACGCGAATACGAACGCGTCGGTGACTCCACGACGCGCGTGGCGGACGTGCGCCTGATCTGCGCGACCAACCGCGATCTCGACACGCTGGTACGCGAGGGTCAGTTCCGCGAGGACCTGCTCTACCGCATCAAGGTGGTGGCGCTCACGTTGCCGCCGCTGCGTGAGCGTATCGAGGACCTGCCGCACCTGGCGAACCAGTTCGTTACGCGGTTCGCGGCATCGTACGGGCGACCCGCGCGCGCGCTGTCGCCGGACGCGCTGCAGCTGGTGCGCTCGTACTCCTGGCCCGGAAACATCCGCGAGCTGCAGAACGTGATCGAGCGCGCGGTGATCCTGTGCGAACTGGAAGCGGTCGAGCCGCGTCACCTGTCGATCGGTCGTGAAGCAGCGGAGTTGCCGGCGCAACCGAAGGTGGGCGCACCACTCAGTCTCGAAGAGCTGGAGCGGGCGCACATCGCTTCGGTGCTGGCGGCGAGTTCCTCACTGGAAGCCGCCGCACGCACGCTGGGCATCGACAACTCGACGCTGTATCGCAAGCGCAAGCACTTCAGTCTCTAGCCGGGCCGGCGCGATGACGCTGCGGCGCAAATTATTCATCACCTACGGACTCGTTTCCGTGCTGTTCCTGCTCGTCACGGCGCTGGCGGCGATGGAGATGCGGGCCGTGGTGCGCAACAACGACCAGCTGCTCGAACGCCACCTGCCGCTGATCGAAGCGACGGACAGCATTCGCAGCGCGCTGGGGCGGGAGTACGTCATCGCGATGCAGGCGCTCCTGGTCTCGCCGGCGGTGATCGATGATGATCTGGCGGCCCTGGATCAGCGGCTAACCACCCAGGTAGGCGAGGTTCGACGCCTGGTGGGCGGAGGCTCCTTCGCGCTCAACGAGTTCGAGCGACACTACAGCGCGCTGCGCGACGATCTCGTCGAGTGGCAGAAGGCAGGCACACAGCTGCCGCCGAATCGCAAGGAACTCGCCGCGCGTTTCGCGGAAACCCGCGCCTCCGCGGAGGCGCTCTACCAGATGAACCTGAGTGCGCTCACGGGTGCGGCCCAGGCGGCAAACGAGCGCGCCCGAACGACGCGCCTGTTCGTTCCCCTGCTGGGCGTCATCACCGTACTGCTGGGTGCGATTGCCTCGATCGGCTTTGTTCGACGCATCACCGCGCCGCTCGAAGACCTGGCGAGGGCGGCGCAGCGTCTCGGCGAAGGAAACTTCGACACGCGGGTGCAGCTCCAGTCGCGCAGTGACGAGATCAACGCGCTCGCGGCGAGCTTCCGCGACATGGCGGGATCGTTGCAGCGTTTCGCCAAGCTCAACGTCAACAAGCTCATTGCCGAGCGCCGGCGCAACGATGCCGTGCTGGAAAGCATCAGCGATGGCCTGGTGATCCTCGACGAGGGCGGACGTATCGAGCGGCTGAATCCCGTGGCCGCGCAACAGCTCGGCCCCCTGGAACGCGATCCGGTCGGCGAGACGTTCGAGTCGCTGTTGCGCAAGCCGGAGCTCGATGCGCAGATTCGCGCGCAGCTGGCGCCAACGCGCGTCGATACGGCGCTTGCACCGGACAGCTTCGACCTGCGCTTCGACCGCGGAGGCGAGCAGCGCACGCTCAGCTACTCGCTGATGCCCTTCGCAGAACCCGGTGGCACCGGTTACGGCCTCATCATGACGCTGCGCGACGTCACGCTGGAACGCGAGTTCGAGGCGATGCGGTCCAGTTTCGTCATGCGCGCTTCACACGAGCTGCGCACGCCCGTCACCAGCATCCGCATGGGGCTCGATCTGCTCGCCGAAAAGCTCGCGCTGCCGGAAAACTCACTCGAACGGGAGCTGCTCGACGCCGTTCTCGCCGAGACCCAGCGCATGGTGCGCCTGCTGACGGATCTTCTCGACCTGTCCCGGTTCCAGTCAGGCGACCAGCCGATGGACAAGCAGCCGAGCGATGTCGCGGAGCTCCTCGCGCGCGCCGGGCAGCGCTTTCAATCCGCCGCGGCGGAGAAGGGGATCGTGCTAGGCATCGAGCTGCGGGAGGCAACGTTGCCGCCGTGCCGGCTCGACACCATGCAGATCGATCGCGTGCTCGACAATCTTCTCGGCAACGCCCTGCGGCACACGCCCGCCGGCGGGCGTGTCAGCCTGTGCGCGCGGCGCTATCCGGAGGGAATCGAGATCAGCGTCAGCGATACGGGAGATGGCATACCGATCGTGCAGCAATCGCGCATCTTCAAGCCGTTCGTCCAGGTCGGGCGCCATCGCGGGGGCGCCGGCCTTGGCCTGGCGATTGCGAACGAGATCGTGCATCAGCACGGTGGGGAGATCGTGCTGAGCTCCGCACCCCACCGGGGTGCGACATTCAGCGTGCGGCTGCCGACCTGAACCAGCAGGCGCGGACCGGCGGCACGCCGGTCTGCCGGCATCCTGGTGCGCTCAATCGCGCGTCAGGCGCCAGATGCCAGCGCAGGCTGCGCGGATGACGAGGATCGCGACGACGACGGCGACCACGACTCCGGCGAACAGGACCTTTGCGGCTACCAGTAACGACTCATTCGTCATCATGATCCTTCATCGTCCTTGAAGAAGGGACTACAACCAGTACGAGAACAGGCTGCTCAATCGTTCCTTGACGCGCTGTGAGAACGGCCGCTGGTTCCATTCCTTCAGCAGCAGTTCCTCGGAGCGCGACAGGTCCTTGCGGAACATCGCTTCCATGCCGCGGGCGAAGTCGCGGGCGAGGATCGCAGCGTCGAGCTCGTTGTTGTGCGCGAAGCTGCGGACATCGATGTTGCACGAGCCCACCGTGGACCAGACCCCGTCAATGACGGTGGTCTTCGAGTGCAGCAGCGCACCCGAGAACTCGAACGTCCTGCATCCTTGCAGCGGCACCCATAGGCGTCTTCCGGCCCGCTCAGGCGCTCGCGCGCCCGAGGTTCTCCGCGGCGAAAGCCCAGTTGATGCGCTCGCTCAGGACCGCATGCACATAGTCTTCGCGCCGGTTCTGGTAGTCCACGTAATACGCGTGCTCCCACACGTCCAGCGTGAGCAGCGCGTTCATGCCGAGCACCATCGGGTTGTCCGCGTTGGACGTCTCGACGATGCGCAGCTTCCCGCCGTCCTCGACCAGCCAGGCCCAGCCACTGCCGAACACGGCGATCGCGGCTTCGCCGAGCCGTCGCTCCATGTCCGCGAACGAGCCGAACGACTCGTCCACGCGGCGGCCGAGCTCCGCCGGCGGCTTGTCCCTCTTCGGCGCCAGGCAACGCCAGAAGAAATCGTGGTTCCACGCCTGGGCCGCGTTGTTGAAGATCTTGGTCTTCACCGCGTCGGCGGCAGTCGAGAGGATGATGTCGCGCAGCGAGCGATTCTCCAGCTCGGTGCCACCGATCAGCGAGTTGAGCCGATCGACATAACCCTTGTGATGCTTGCCGTGATGCAGCTCGAGCGTTTGCTTCGACATCACCGGCTCGAGCGCGGACGTGTCGTAGGGCAACGGATTCAGCACCTGCGGGCCCACCTGCGTGGGACCCCGTATCACACGTTCCGGCTTCGTGTCGTCCGTGCGCCGCTCGCGGGTTTGCGGCGCGGCCGACGGTCCTGTTTTCCTCTGGCTTCGCATGAGCACCTCTGTCTGGTGTTGAGTGGGCCGGTCGCGGCGCTCGTCCTCCTTATCCTGATGCGAACCTTGTGCCAGCGCGTCAAGCGGCACAGTAGGCGGCTGGATCAATGGTTTATCAGTGCCCCGCTGACACATTGGCAGCCACGCTCTGCAATCTGCACGATGGTGCCTGCCGTGCGCTGTAAACACGCACGATGACGCAAAGGTGTGTTCAAACAGGGGGAACCCGGCTCCCCGTGCCGCCTGTCTATCGGTGTTCGGAAGGAACTGCGTCAGCAAGGAGCACCCCATGTCGATCCCAGAGTCCGTGCGAGCCGGTCCATCACCGCGACGGCAACGGATTCGCAATGCAATTCCTGCTCTGGTTGCCGGTAGTGTTGTTGCGCTCTCTCTCGGCCTGGCCGCCTGCCAGACGGTCGAAACGACTGAGCCGGGCGCAGTTGGCGTCGATCGCAAGCAGAAAATGCTCGTGTCGAGCGAGCAGGTGGAGCAGGCCGCCGCGCAGGCCTATGCGCAGGAACTCGAGAAGGCGCGTCAGAAAGGCGTGCTCGATCGCGACCAGCGACTCCTGCAGCGGGTGCGTGGCATCACGCAGCGGCTGATTCCGATCACGCGCGTCTTCCGCGAGGACGCCGTGAACTGGGACTGGGAAGTCCACGTGCAGGACTCGAAGGAACTCAACGCGTACGCCATGCCCGGTGGCAAGATCATGGTCTACTCCGGACTGGTCGAGCGCCTCGACCTGACCGATGACGAAATCTCGGCGGTCGTCGGTCACGAGATCGCGCACGCACTGCGCGAGCACAGCCGCGAACGCGTGTCGCGCGCCTATGCGCAACAACTGGCGCTGGCTGGCGCTGCCGCAGTCGCCGGCGTCGGCGAGGGTGCGCTGAACCTCGCCAACATGATCGCCACGGTGACTTTTCAGCTGCCGCACAGTCGCGAGCAGGAAGCGGAAGCCGACCGCATCGGGCTCGAGCTGATGGCGCGCGCCGGCTACAACCCGCAGGCTGCCGTGAACGTCTGGCGCAAGATGGGTCAGGCGAATGAGAGCGGCGGCCCTCCGGAATTCCTGAGTACCCACCCGTCCGGCGAATCGCGCATCAAGGACCTGGAATCGCTCCTGCCGAAGGTGATGCCCCTTTATCGTTCATCCGGTCGTTGACGCCAGATGGCCTGTTCATGGGACCCACAGCAGTTCGCCGTGGCTGACGGCGGCACCCGAACGTCCAGCCTGCTCGTTCCCGGAACGAACTGCTGGCGCGTCGCCGACACCGACCGTGTCGCGCTGCTGGTCGATGCCGACGCGTACTTCAAGGCGTTCGCCGCCGCGGCCCTGCGCGCCCGGCGATCGATCTTCCTGCTCGCGTGGGATTTTCACAGCAACACCCGATTGCGCTGCGAGGGCGAAGCGGGTGAAGGCCCGGCACTGCTGGGCGACTTCCTCAACTTCATCGCGCGCCGGCGCCGCGGGCTCGAGGTCCGCGTGCTCATCTGGGATTACCCGATGGTGTTCGGCACCGATCGGGAGTTTCCATCGACCTATGGTCTGGGGTGGAAAGCGCATCGGCGGGTGCACGTGCGCTACGACAACACGCACCCCTTCACGGCCTCGCACCACCAGAAAGTGCTGGTTGTGGACGACCGTGTCGCGTTCTGCGGCGGGCTGGATCTCACCGCGAAACGCTGGGATACCTGCGAGCACCTGGCCGGCGATCCGCGTCGCAGGCACGACGGTGTGACGTACCCGCCGTTTCACGACGTCATGATCATGGTCGACGGCGATGCCGCGCGTTCGCTCGGACTGCTGTGCCGCGATCGCTGGCGACGCGCGACCGGGAAACAGGTGCCGCTGGTCGCCGTCGAGAACGATCCCTGGCCGCCGCGGACCGCGCCTGCGTTTCGCGACGTGGAAGTCGCGATCTCGCGCACGGTACCGGCGAGTGAGCACCGTTGCGCCGTGCGCGAAGTGGAAGCGCTGTACGTGGACATGATCCACGCGGCGCGCCACTCGATCTTCATCGAGAACCAGTATTTCACCTCGCAGACCATCGGCGCCGCGCTCGAAGCACGGCTCGCGGAGGCCGACGGGCCGGAGGTCGTGGTCGTTCTGCGCCTGCTCAGCCACGGGTGGCTCGAAGAAGTCACGATGCACAACCTGCGCGCGCGCCTGCTCCAGCGGCTGCGCGAAGCGGACGTGCACGGGCGGCTGCACGTGTACTACCCCTTCATCGAGGGGCTCACGGAAGGCACGTGCATCGACATCCACTCGAAAATCCTGGTCGTGGACGAGGACTGGCTGCGCGTCGGCTCCTCCAACGTCTCGAACCGCTCGATGGGCTTCGACACCGAGTGCGATATCACGCTCGAAGCGCGCGGGCGTCCGGAAGTGTCGCGTGGAATCGCGAAACTCCGCAGCGAGTTGCTCGGCGAGCACCTTGGCGTGCCTGCAGAGCGGGTGAGTCGCGAACTCAAGGCCGCCGGTTCGTTGCACGGGGCCATCGACAAGTTTTACTCGGAGCAGCGCACGCTGAAGCGCCTGCAACCCGAAGCGGAGCGCTCGGAGACCGTGCTGACGCTCGCGAGCATCGCCGACCCGGAGCAGCCTGTGACGCTCGACAACCTCATCAAGCAGTTCTCGCCGCGCACCGAAGTGCGAGCCGGGTTGAGCAAGTGGGCGAAGCTCGTCGGTGTCGTCCTGCTGATCGCGGGGCTCACGGCCATCTGGCGCTTCACACCAGTGGCTGACTTCATTACCGCCGAGCGAGTCACCGGCTGGGCGCGTGAGTTCGCCAGTGCGCCCTGGGCGCCACTGATCGTGCTGACGGCATACACGCCCGCATCCTTCGTCATGTTCCCGCGACCTGTGATCACCCTGTTCGCGGTGGTCGCCTTCGGGCCGTGGCTGGGATTCACCTATGCGATGTCCGGAATCCTGGTGGCGGCGTTGGTCAGCTACCTGCTGGGCATGCGACTGGATCGCAGTGCCGTGCGCCGCATGAGCGGCCCGAAGCTCGATCGCATGATCCAGGTGCTGCGCGAACGCGGACTGATCGCAGTGACGGCGCTGCGGCTCGTGCCGCTCGCGCCATTCATCGCCGAGGGGCTCGTCGCCGGCGCCATTCGCATCAAGCTCTGGCATTTCATGCTGGGCACGTTCATCGGCATGTTGCCGGGCACGCTCGCCGCCACGGTCTTCGGCAACCAGCTCGAGGCGGCACTGACCGGCAAGGGCAAGATCAACGTCTGGCTGATTGCCGCCATCGTCGGAGTCCTGGTTGCGGGCGCCGCGCTCGTCAGGCGCTGGCTCCTGACCGCGCCGCTACAGCATCCGACCGCGGGCCAGTCGCCCGACCAGCAGCCGGACCGGAAGAAATCATGAGCTCGCTGTCATCGGCGAGGCGATGAAACAGGCAGGAACGGAATCGGGTGCGGGCGGAGGCGAGGCAGCCCTGCGCTTCTGCGTGGCTTCGTACAACATCCATCGCTGCATCGGTACCGATGGGCGTTGTGATCCCGAGAAGGTCGCGACGGTGATCCGCGAGCTCCGCTGCGATCCGGTTGGCCTGCAGGAAGTCGACAACACTCCTGGCGCGGCGCCGACCTCGATGCAGCTCGAATACCTGCAACGCTCCACCGGACTGACCGCGATCGCGGGTCTGCGCCTGACCCGTCACCTCGGGCACTACGGCAACGCGCTGCTGACGGGCCGGCCGGTGATCTCGGTGCGCCGGCACGACCTCAGCGTCACGCGGTACGAGCCGCGCGGCGCGCTGGACGTGGAGCTCGACATCGATGGGCGTGCGGTGAGATTCGTGGTCACGCACCTCGGCCTCAGCCCCGGTGAACGACGCAAGCAGATGCAACGGCTGCTGACGATCCTGTCGTTGACTCCGGAGGACGAACCGCTGGTGCTGCTCGGCGACATCAACGAATGGTGGCCGCATGGCCGGCCGCTCCGGTGGCTCCACGCGATTTTCGGACGGCCGCCGTCGGCGCCGTCGTTCCCCTCGCGGATGCCTTTCCTGTCGCTTGATCGGATCTGGGCGCGGCCGCGCGATTCCCTGCGGCTCGTCACTGCGTTCCAGACTCCCCTTTCCCGCCAGGCCTCCGATCATCTCCCGGTGATGGGCGAGTGTGTTGTACGCGAGCCTGTGCCCGTTTCTCCACTACGAGCACTGCCCGCAACACGAGCAGGATGAGAATGGTGACGGCGATGGCCCGGCGGGCCGGTGGGCCAGTTCGCGATCCAGGCCGATCGCGCCGCCCAGCAGCATCGCCAGCGCGATGCGACCGAAAGTGGCCAGGTCCGGCGTCCACTCGCCCCATTCCATGGACGTTTCTCCCTGGGTGTCCGCTCAGACCGGCTCGCCGAGCTATGATTCCGCCGGCCTGGCCGGAACTGCATCGTGAGCTTCACCCGACCCCGATCGATCGTTCGCCTGATTCTCCTCGGCTTCGTGGCCGTGGCCGTGCCGCTCATTGCCGCGGTGGTGACTGCTGTCGTGCAGGTGGACCAGCTCGCGCAGCGCGGGCGGCACGCGGTGCTGGATGCGGAGACTGCAACGCAGGCGAGCCGCGCACTCGCAGAGAACCTGACTGCCATGGAACGCAGCCTCGGCCAGTACTACGTGCTGGGCGATCGCGATTTCTACCGCACGTATCTCGCGCGGCGCGATGCGTTCTTCCGTTCCATCAGCACGCTGTCGCAGATCGATCTCGGCGTGGAACGGCGCGAGGCGCTCAACCGCCTGATCGAGTCCGAGGACCGGCTCAACCGCCAGCTCCTCACGCCGCAGGGAAACACGGTGCAACCGATCCGGGCGCGCGACATCTCGGCACAGTGGGCTTCCCTGAACGCGCAGGCGCGCGCGATCCTCACGAAGAGCAGCCAGCTCATCGAAGTCGAAGCCAACAATGCGCGCAAGGCCGCCGAGAATCTGCAGCGCACGCTCGTGTTCCAGACCGCCGCGACGGTGCCCGTCGCCGTGCTGCTCGCGGTGCTGTTCTTCGTGCTCATCACGCGCCCGCTGCGCAGGATCGGTGGCGAGATCCGGCGGCTCGGGTCGGGGGATTTCGGCTCCGCAGTGTCGATTCGCGGGCCCCAGGACCTGGAGGAGCTCGGCAGCACGCTCGACTGGCTGCGTCGTCGCGTCGTCGAGCTGGAGGAACAGAAGACTACCTTCCTGCGGCACATCTCGCACGAGCTCAAGACCCCGCTGACCAGCATCCGCGAGGGAGCGGAACTGTTCTGCGACGACTCGCAGCACCACCTGACGCCCGAGCAGAAAGAGATCGCCGAGATCATGCGCGACAGTACGCAACACCTGCAGCGGCTGATCGAGGACCTGCTGGAATTCGGGCGCACGCAGATTCCGAAAGCGGTCGTGCCCCGCAAGCAAGCGGTGCGCCTCGACGAGGTCGTGCAGCGCGAGATCGAGAGCCAGACGCTGGGTCGGGCGTCCAAGGCCATCAAGGTCACGGAAAGGGTGCAGCCGCTGGTGCTGGCGGGGGATCCCGACCAGCTGCGCATCGTGGTGGACAACCTGCTCTCCAACGCGATCAAATACACGCCCCCCGGCGGCGAGCTCGATGTGGCGCTCGAGTTGCGTGACGGCGCGGCAGTGTTCGAAGTGTCAGACAGCGGCCCCGGCGTGGATCCAGACGAACGCCAGCGGGTGTTCGAACCTTTCTACCAGGGCCGGGCGCCGTATGCCGGTTACGTGCAGGGCACGGGGCTGGGCCTGACCATCGCACGCCAGTATGTTTCGGCGCACGAGGGAAGCATCGAGATCTGCGAATCGCGCTTCGGCAAGGGTGCCTGCTTCCGCGTGACCATTCCCCATGCAACCGCCGCATGACTCCGGCATGAGTGAAATGAAATTCGGCGAACCAGCACGTCATGCCGCGCGGGCGGCAGGCCTCGTTGCGGTCGTGGCCGGTACTTTCATGCTGGCCGCATGCGCGGGCAAGCCGGCAGCTCCGCCCGCGCCCACGCCCGCGCAGCTGGCCAGCGCGCTGCTCGATGAGATTGCCGGTTATGCGCTATGGGTTCGGCGTCAGCCCGACGCTGCACTGCGCGAGGAGCTGGCCCGGGTCGAAGCACTGCCCGCCGATCCACTCAACCTGCTGCGCCTCGCACTCGTCGTGGGACAGCGACAATCCGAGCTCTATGACGCAGACCGGACCGCTCAGGCCCTGGTCGCGGTGGCTGCAAGCGGCCCCGAGAACGCCTCGCAGGTCCAGCTCGCGCAATTGTTGCTGGGACTGCTGCCCCGCGAGGAACGCTCGTGCGGCGAAGCGGTCTGCGAACAGAAGCTCAGCGAGCTCGTCCAGCTCGAAGAGCGCCGTCGCCGGGAGCTCAGTGCCCGCATCGAGGCATTGCGCAACGATCTCGAGGCGGAGCGGGCGCACCGCGAGAAGCTGGAGAGCCAGCTCGAAGCGCTGAAGTCCCTCGAGGAGCAGATCAAGAACCGGGATGGACCCCAGCAGCCGTAGCAGCGAGGCGCACGGATGTCGAGCACGCAAGAACGCACGGCCCCCGAACGAACGGGACCGGAACACGTGGGCACGACGTCCAGTGAATCGGCGCGCATCCTGATCGTCGATGACGACGTCCGGTTGCTGCGCCTGTTGTCCATCCGCCTGCGGCGCACCGGTTTTGAGATCGAGACCGCCGAGAACGCGCGACAGGCGCTGGCATCGCTGCCGCGTTTCCGCCCGCAAGTGGTGGTGACCGACATGCGCATGAGCGGCATGGACGGCATGGCACTCTTCAACACGATTCACTCGCAGCAGCCGACGCTGCCGGTGATCATTCTCACCGCGCACGGCACGATTCCCGATGCGGTCGATGCCGCGCAGCGTGGCGTATTCGCCTACCTGACGAAGCCGTTCGACAGCGAGCAGCTCACGAACGTGATCGAACGTGCGTTGCGAACCGGGGGCGGCTCCGATACGAGCGGAGACGATGCCGAGTGGCGTGCCGGCATCGTGACGCGCAGCCCCGCGATGGAAGCGATGCTCGCGCAGGCGCGCAAGGTGGCGCAGAGCGATTCGAGCGTGCTGCTGCAGGGCGAAAGCGGCACCGGCAAGGAATTGCTGGCACGCGCGATCCATCGCGCCAGCCGCCGCGCGGACCAGGCTTTTGTCGCAGTGAATTGCACTGCCATTCCAGAAGCGCTGTTCGAATCGGAGTTGTTCGGCCATCGCAAGGGCTCGTTCACAGGAGCGAGCGAGAGCCGCACCGGCCTCGTGCAATCGGCGCATGAAGGCACGTTGCTGTTCGACGAGATCGGCGACATGCCCATGCAGTTCCAGGCGAAATTGCTGCGCACCCTGCAGGAACGGGAAGTGCGGCCCGTGGGTTCGAGCGAGTCGACGCCGGTCGATGTGCGCGTCATCTCCGCGACTCACCAGGACCTGGACGCCGCGGTGCGCGAGCGGCGCTTTCGCGAAGACCTGTACTATCGACTCAACGTGGTGCGACTCGAGATTCCGTCGCTGGCGCAGCGCCGCGAGGACATCCCGCTGCTCGCGAGTCACTTCCTGTCGTCGATCCACTCACGTCTCGCCGAGGTCGTCGTGGAAGTGAGCGGCTTCTCGCACGAAGCGATGGAGCTGCTGGTCTCGGCGCCGTGGCCGGGCAACGTGCGGCAACTGCGCAACGTGGTGGAGCAGTGCGTGGTCCTGGCAACCACGCCGCTGATCCCCGCCGGGCTGGTGCAGAACGCCCTGCGGAGCAAGCCGCGCGAGTTCCTGCCGTTCGCGCAGGCACGCGACAACTTCGAGTTCGACTACCTGGTCAACCTGTTGCAGATGACGCACGGTAACGTGGCACAGGCCGCGCGCCTGGCCGAGCGCAACCGGTCCGAGTTCTACAAGCTCCTGCGCAAGCACCAGCTCGATCCGCAAGCCTTCCGCGGCGAGTAGCCTTCTCCGGGCCCACGGTTTCCTGTAAGAACTGCAACGGCAAACGCGGCGCCGCCCAGGCGGAACGTTTTGCGCTGGAACAGATCGTGCTTCTCACTCGCCGCACGGATTGAACAGCGCGAAGTGCGCGGCAGCTCAATTGCCAGGGAGACAGCAATGAACGGACATGGAATGCGTAATCACCTGCGCCACCTGGCCTGCGTGCTGGGTGCAACCTTGATCGCAGCCGGCCTTGCACAGGCCGAACCCACGCGCAGCCCGCAGGACCGCACGCAACCGACGCAGCCGCGGAGTGGCCAGGGGCCGGAGCGCGTGGCGAGTGCGGCCGGTGTGCAGTACCTCTCTCACCAGGATCGCCGCTTCGTCATGCAGGCACTCGAGAGCGGGATTGCCGAGGTCCGCGAAGTGCAACTCGCGGAACGGCAAGCCGCCAGCCCCGACGTCCGCCGCGCCGCAGACCACCTGCAGTCCGAGCACACGTTCGCGAACGCCGAGCTCGAGCGCATCGCGTCGAACCACGGCGTCGTCGCACCGAAGGAAGCAACCGAGGATCGCAGGGCGCAGTTCAGCCGCCTGCGTGGCCTGTCGGGCGCGAACTTCGACAAGGAATTCCTGCGCAGCCAGGTCTCCGCCCACAGCCGCGCATTGCAGCTCTATCAGCGCGCGCAGCTGGAAAGCACCAGCCGCACGGTGAAGATGTTCGTCACGGCCATGCTGCCGAAGCTCCGGAACAACCTCGCGATGCTCGAGTCCGCGCAGGCGAAGGGCAATGCCGCGGCGCAGAGCCGCAAGAGCAGTGGCAGCTCGGTGAACGAGCCGGTCAGCCCCGTCGTCGACAGCGCGGTCATCCCGCCGCAGCCGCAATAGGTGCGGCATGGCAGCGCGCGCGCTATGGAAGGGCGCGATCAGCGCGATCAGATCGCGATCAGATCGCCATCAACGATAGTAAAACGGCTCGCTTCCCGCCGGAGAAGCGAGCCGTCCGGTGCTACTGCACCGAGCCTTGGCTGATCAGCGCGTAGAGCCGCGGCGGACCAGGTTAACGATCGCCAGCAGGACGACGGCGCCGAGGAGCGAGACCAACAGTCCGCTCAGGCTGAAGTCACCCTGGTTGATCGTTCCGGTTCCGAAGAGCGGCGCCAGCAGGAAGCCGCCGAGCAGAGCGCCAATGATGCCGACAACAATGTTCAGCACGATGCCCTGCTGCGCATCCGTGCGCATGATCAGGCTGGCAAGCCAGCCCACGAAGCCTCCGACGATGAGCCAGATGATGATCGACATGAAACACCTCCAGGTTGCTGACTATGACCTCAGAATGCCGGGGCGTTCCCCAACCGACCTGGCAGCAACAGTCCCGCTTCGGGGACTCCCGGCGCCTGCCTGGACGTTCCCTGGTTCACCGGTTCGAGTAATTGCACACTGAAATGCGACGAGTCATCGGACCATGCACTCTGCAGGCCAAGACCCGCTTCGCCCGCGACCTCGGCGAGCAGCTCGGGCGAATATCGATACGCCGAGCCCGTGAGCAGCTGCTCACCTTCGGCGAACGCAATCTCGGCCTCACCGAGTGCGACCGACTGATCACACTCGCTCACGAGCCCGAGCTCGACGCGCGCTTCGTCCTCGATCCACACCGCGCGATGCAGGAAGCGGCGCAGGTCGAAGTTCGCGTCGAAGCGATGGTTGAGGTGGCGGAGCACGTTGCGATTCAGCTCCGCGCCGACGCCCGCGGAGTCGTTGTGCGCGCGCTCGAGGGTGATAGCGTCGTGTTCCAGGTCGATGCCGATCAGAACGGCGCCGTCTTCGCCGGCGACCAGGTGCATCAGCTGCAGCAGCTCGGCGGCGGCCTCGGGACGAAAGCGGTTCAGCATCGCGCCGGACAGGTACACGACGCGGCGGTCGATTTCCTCGATCTCGCGCGGCATCACGAATGCGCGCGTAAAGTCCGCGCACACGGGCTTCACCGCAAGGGACGGGAATCGCGCCGCCAACGTGCGTGCGGCCGCGATCAGCGGCGTGCGGGCGACATCGACGGGCACGTAAGCCAAGGGATTTTCCATTTCGTCGAGCAGCACTCGCGCCTTCAGGCTGGTGCCCGCTCCGAACTCGATCAGCGCAGCGCCGGGGCCGATGTGCGCGGCGATGCGTTGTGCACGCGCATCGATGAGCGCGAGCTCGGCGCGTGCCAGGTAGTACTCCGTTGTGCCGCAGAGGCGGTCGTAGAGCGCCGCGGCGCGCTCGTCATGCAGTCTCACCGGGGCGACGCGCTTCGGTCGCTGGCGCAGCCCCGCAAGGATTTCCTCGAGCAGCTGTTCCTCGCTGCGCTGCTCGCACATGAGGGGAGCGGGAATGCTGTACGCGGTCGCGGCCAGGGCCATGGCATCTCCTTTGCCGTACGTCGGCGTACTTATCGACGAAATCAGCAGAGTGGAGGACTGCAACGCAAGAGCCAGCGCCATGCAGCCGAGCTGAGTTCTCATTGTCCTGCCCCTGGGAAATCCGTTTCTCCCTGCCCCGGGCTGCAACCGCTGTGCCAGTTCGCGGCGGCGTCCGCGAATTCGGGCGCGGGCCCCCGGCACACGGAGTTGCGCGCAGGCTTTGCGCCGCGGATGGAACTTCTTGCAAGCCCAGGCCCCGCGTTTTGCATGGTGCGGCCTGCCGCATCGCGCAAGTTGCCCGGCAGCGGCGTCGACGCACGGCGCAGCATTCGTGGCATGGGGTTTGCAAAATTCCGGGTGAAGGGGCTCAGGGCGTCAGGGCGACGGCCAATCGGCCATTCCCGGTGCAGCGGTGTCACGAGCGTCTCCGACTATCGGGACACACCGGATGGCAGTGCGGTGCTTCACGAACCTCACCGTTCGCGGATCACGTCGACACCAGCGTACTGGGCCCCCCTTTTTTTGGCGACGACAAAGGCCACCGGCCAAGGAGATTTTCATGACGAAGGGATCCGACACGAACGCAGCGGGTGGACGCATTCTCGGCAGCCGCAAGCCGGGCAACGGCCCGGGACCTGAAGTCATGGCGGCCGCCACTCTGACGGGAAACGACGTGATGAATTCTCGCGGCGAACAGCTGGGCGACATCGAGGCGATCATGCTCGACGTGCCGAGCGGCCGTGTTGCGTATGCCGTGCTGTCCTTCCGTGGTGTCCTGGGTGTCGGCGACAAGCTGTTCGCCGTGCCGTGGCAGGCGCTGAAGCTCGACACCGACAACAAGTGTTTCATTCTCAACGTCGATCGCGAGCGCCTGAAGGACGCACCGGGTTTCGACAAGGAACACTGGCCGTCGATGGCCGACACGCAGTGGGCGAGCAAGGTCCACACCTACTACGGCACGCAGCCGTACTGGGAATAAGGGCCACGCCGGCTGAAGAAGCCGGGCGTGAAGACGGAAGATCAAACAGGAGGTCATGCGATGACATCGACATGCCAGATCACCGTGAGGCGTGATGAGCGCGGCCGCTGGGCCGTGTGCGAGTCGGGTTTCGAAGCGGCGATCGCCGACTTCGACGAGCGCGAGGACGCCATCGAGTATGCGCGCGGCATCGCCTCCACCAAGCCCCGCGCCAGCATCGACGCGGAATCGATGAACGACCTGCCGGCCGTGCGGGAGAGTTACGCGCTCGACCCGGTCTCCGGGAAGGGCGCGCGGCTTTCGGTCTGAGCGGCCGGGCCACGCGAGCACTATTTGCAGCATGCAGCGCAATTTCTGCGTGAGGCAGCGGACATGACACAGCGCAATGCCCGGGGCGGTGACGACAACGGCCATGGACGCGGAGGCCAGGACCCCAAACGCGAGTCGGCGGCGTCCTACGAGCGGTTGACGGACGATCCGTACGTCGACGCGAGCGATGTGACGGTCGAAGTGAAGGATGGCGCGGTGACGCTCGCGGGCAGCGTCACCGATCGCCGCATGAAACATCGCATCGAGGACATCGCCTGGGACCGGGCGAGCGGGAAAGACATCCGCAACGAAGTGCGCGTCACCCCGGCCTGAGGTCCCTGCCCTCTAGTGGTTGCGGATATCGACGCCGCCGCCGATCTCCGACTCGCGCACGTCACCGCTGCCCTTGCTGCCGAGGGTGAATTTTCCCTTCACGCGCCGCACATCGACATCACCGGAACCGTCGTGGTCGATGCGCACGCTGCCGTCCACGTCCGCGATCACGATACTGCCGGAGCTGTCCTGCCCGATGACGACATCGCGCTTGACGCGCTCGATGTCCAGGTCGCCTGAGCTGTCCACCGACACTTCCACGTTGCCGGCCACATCGCTCACGCGCACGTCACCCGAGCTGTCCTGCAGCTCCAGGTTGCCACCGATATTACGCAGGATGATCTCGCCCGAGCTGTCGCGCACGCGCAGGTTGCCCGGCACGTCGCGAATGCGGAGCTCGCCGGAGCTGTCGGTGACATCCGCAGACGCCACGCTGGTGATCTCGGCATCGCCGCTGGAGTCCGTGACGACGAGCGGGACGTTGTCGGGGACGCGGACGGTCAGGTCCAGCGAAGCGTAGTTGGAACCGAACAGGCCGCCACCGCCGCCTTCCATCGTCTCGCGGTCTGGCATGACGACCTCGACCAGCAGGCCGTCACCGTCGCGGCGGGTCAGCAGCTGGATCCCCTCGAGCACCTTTTCGCTGGACGCACAGGCCATGCCACTGGCCACGACGCCGCCGCCTTTCTCGCCGGTGATGCGCAGGTTGCCCGCGCGCGCCTTGATCTCGATCCGCTTGGCGCCGGCGGCATCGAGCTGACCCTTTCGCTCCGCCGAATGCTCGCACTCGTTGGCGCGGGCCGTGGAGGTGAGGGCGGCGACGTTCATCAGGATGATGGCGATGATGGCCAGCTGCATGGTTCGTGACATGAGGAAAGCTCCCTGACTTGCAAGACCCGTGCTTGGACGCACCGGCGGTCCAAACGGTTGCAAGCGGACCCGCCCATGACAAGGGTCCGCCTGTCGGGCAGGCCGGCGCATACCGCAAAAATAGTCGCCCGGCCATTGTGTTTCAATGACTTCGCGCTGCCGACGGGTGGCACCGGTGCCAGCGTTTTGATTATCCTGCCGGAAGTTGCACCGGAGCTTTCATGGCACAGCCACAGAAGAACATCCAGTCGGTCCTGCACGAGGAGCGACGTTTTCCCCCCGGACCCCACTTCACCGCCCACGCCAGGATCAAGCCGGCCGACCTGGAGGCCCTGCACCGTCGCGCTGGGCAGGATCACGTCGGTTTCTGGGCCGACCTGGCGCGCCGCGAGCTGACCTGGCATCGGCCTTTCAGCATCGCGTTCGATGATCATCACGCGCCAAACTTCCGATGGTTCATCGATGGCGACCTCAACGTCTCGGTGAACTGCCTCGACGTGCACCTCGAGACCCGCGGTCACAAGACGGCCATCATCTTCGAAGGCGAGAAGGGCGACGTCCGGCGCCTGAGCTATCGTGAACTGCACGCGGAGGTTTGTCGCTTCGCGAACGGGCTGCGCGCCAACGGCATCCGCAAGGGCGATCGCGTCGTCATCTACATGCCGATGACACCGGAAGCCGTGATCGCGATGCACGCCTGCGCACGCATCGGCGCGGTCCATTCCGTCGTGTTCGGTGGCTTCTCGGCGCCGTCCCTGAGGGACCGAATCGAAGATGCGGGCGCCCGCATGCTCATTACTGCCGACGGCGCATTTCGGGGCGGTCACACGATTCAGCTCAAGGCCGCCGCGGACAAGGCGCTCGACGCCGGGTGTGCGACGATCGAGAAAGTCGTCCTGCTCAAGCGCACAGGCGCCGACGTACCGTTCCACGCAGGCCGCGACGTGTGGTGGAGCGATTTTGTCGCGGGACAGCCACCCACGTGCGAGCCCGAGTACGTCAACGCGGAGCACCCGCTGTTCCTGCTTTACACGTCCGGTTCCACCGGCAAGCCCAAGGGCATTCAGCACTCGAGCGCTGGTTACCTGCTCGGCGCGAAAGTGACGACCCAGTGGGTTTTCGATCTCCAGGACGAGGACATCTTCTGGTGCACTGCCGACGTCGGCTGGGTCACGGGACACACGTACGTTGCCTTCGGTCCGCTCTCGAATGGCGCCACGCTGCTGATGTACGAGGGCGCGCCCACGTTCCCCGATGGCGGGCGCTTCTGGAAGATCTGCCAGGACCATGGCGTCACCGTGTTCTACACGGCGCCCACGGCGATCCGCGCGCTGATGAAACTAGGAGACGACGTACCGGCGAAGTACGATCTCTCGCGCCTGCGATTGCTCGGCACCGTCGGCGAGCCCATCAACCCTGAAGCGTGGATGTGGTACCACCGTGTGATCGGGCGCGAGCGCTGCCCGGTCGTCGATACCTGGTGGCAGACGGAAACCGGCGCGATCCTGATTTCCCCGGTGCCCGGTGTCACGCCTACCAAGCCGGGTTCGTGCACGCGCCCGCTGCCCGGCATCGTCGCGGACATCGTCGACGATCGGGGCGACACGGTGACCTCGCCTGATGCGGGCGGCTACCTGGTCATGCGCAAGCCCTGGCCCTCGATGCTGCGAACCATCTGGGGCGACAACGCGCGCTACGTCACCACGTACTGGGAAAAATTCCAGAAACGGTTTTACGTCGCGGGGGACAGCGCGCATCGCGACGCGGATGGCTATTTCTGGATCATGGGCCGCATCGACGACGTGCTCAACGTCGCCGGCCATCGTCTCGGGACGATGGAAATCGAGTCGGCGCTGGTGGCGCACCCGCGTGTTGCCGAAGCGGCCGTCGTGGGCAAGCCTCACGAGATCAAGGGCGAGTCGGTGTTCGCGTATGTCGTGTGCCGCGCGTCGCGGCCAACAGGTGACACGAGCGCGCTGGTGAAGGAACTGCGCGACTGGGTGAGCGAGCAGCTCGGTCCGATCGCCAGGCCGGACGACATCCGTTTCGCGGACAACCTGCCGAAGACGCGCTCGGGCAAGATCATGCGGCGCCTGTTGCGCGCCATCGCTCGCAACGAAGAGATCACGCAGGACGTCTCCACGCTCGAGAATCCGGCGATCCTGGACCAGTTGCGCGGTGTCGAGGGCGCGGAGCCGCCGGCGGCGCGAAATCCGGTGGCTGCAAGAAAACCTGCTGTCGCCAAGAAGCCTCCCGCGAAGAAGCCTCCCGCGAAAAAGACTGCGGCGAGGAAGACAGCGCAGCCCAGGAAGGCGCCAAAGAAATCCTCGCGCCGGAGCGCGAGGGTTAGCAGGAGGAAGAAGTAGGTTCGACCGCAGAGCGAGAAGGCTTCCCGTCCATCCTTGCTGCCCTGTTGGCTGACGGGGCCTTCGTCGCCTCGCGCACATAGCCTGCGCTGCCCGAGTGACGTTCGCGTGATCACGACGTGACATTCGGGTGACAGCACTCCCTCGCGGGTGACATTCCGGTCTCCATCTGCGCGCCGCATCGGAGCCGTCATTTTCTGCTTGCGTCGTGTGCCGCAAGCCACGCATGATCGGCGCCGGGGAGAGGCACTGGAACAAAGGAGTTTCACGGTGCCCCCACACTATTTCGTAACGGTGCTCCGCTCATCGCTGCGTTCGGCCGACAAAAAGTCGTCGCCATCGATCTTTCGCGTCCCGCCGCTGTTCGCCTTGCTGGCCGTGACGGCAATAAGCGCACTGTCGCCGCCCATGGCGTTCGGACAGGAGGAAGAACCCAGGCTTGAAGATGTCGACACGCGCTTGCGCGTGCTCGAGCGTAAAGCCGAGATCGCCGATGAGGAAGCGGCCGCCAGGGCCAAGTCGTCCAGCTCCGCCAGCGCCAGCGACAAGGGTTTCAGCCTCAAGTCGGCGGATGGCAACTACGAGCTGAAACTGCGCGCGCTCGTGCAGGGCGATGCGCGTTTCTACGTCGACGACAACATTCCGCGCTTCAACGACACGTTCATGCTGCGCCGCCTGCGTCCGACGTTCGAAGGCTCACTGGGCAAGCTGATTGGCTTCCGGCTGACACCCGAGTTTGCCGGCGCGAGCGCGACGATCGTCGATGCGTATCTCGACCTCAAGTTTCATCCCGCCGCGGTGGTTCGCGTGGGCAAGCAGAAAGGTCCGGTCGGCCTCGAGCGATTGCAGAGTGGCGGATCGCTGACGTTCATCGAGCGGGCTTTCCCGACCGAGCTCGCGCCGAATCGCGACATTGGTGTGACGCTGCAGGGCGAGCTTGCTTCTGCGACCGTTAACTACGCAGTGGGAGTGTACAACGGCGTCGCAGACGGCCGCGATGCACGCGCCACCGATGTGGACGATCGCAAGGAAGTGGCCGCGCGCCTGTTTTTCGAGCCTTTCCGCAACAACCCCGGCTTCTTCCAGAACCTGGGCTTCGGCGTGGCGGGCTCCACCGGCAGCAAACAGGGAACGACCGTCGGCACCGAGGGCGTGCTGCCGCAGTACCGCACGCCGGGACAAAACACGTTCTTCCAGTACGCCGCGAACGTTGCGGCGAACGGCACGCACCAGCGGTTGACCGCGCAGGGCTATTGGTATCGCTATGGTCTTGGCCTGCTGGGTGAGTACATCGAGTCGCAGCAGGAAGTCCGGCTCGGCACGGCTGAATCCGAGTTCACGCATTCCGCCTGGCAACTGACCGGTTCTTACGCGCTGACAGGCGAAGACGCGTCGTATCGCGGGGTGGTCAAACCGAACCAGCCATTCCAGGTCGGTGCGGAAGGCTGGGGCGCGCTCGAGTTGGCGCTGCGTGTCAGCGAACTCGACGTCGACGACGACGCGTTCCCCGTGTTCGCCAACCCGCTCACGCAGGCCACCAGGGCCACGGCCTACGGGATCGGCGTGAACTGGTATCTCACGGCCAACGCGAAGATCGTGGCCAACTACACGCAGACGGAATTCGAGGGCGGCGGGATTGCACCCGGAGCGCCGGACCGGGAGAACGAGCGTGCCGTGTTTGCGCGGCTGCAGGTGTCCTACTAGCCGCCGCGCGCGCTTCTCCGCGGGCAAGGTCGACGCTGCGGACCCTTGCCTCGCCCGATAGCGGGGCGTTTCGCGTGTCACCGTTTCGTGACGTCGTCACGACTGACTCTGTGACCGCGCGCAGCCTATCCTGTTTCTGCCGACGACAGCCGACCGGTGCAACCATTTGCCTCTCCCCCCAGGCGGTTCACCGGTCGGTTGATTGTCGGGCCTGTCAGGGGACAACCCTTCGCAGTGCGTCAATCACGAGCCGTTGAGCCAGGCGTTCCTTCGCATTCGCGGGCTTGTCGAGCTGCATTCGTTCGAGGTAAGGCTGCAACTCAGCTGGCGCGCTCCTGGGCACAACCTGTGACGCGATCGCTCCCAGAGCGGTCCGTGCCTTTCCGAGCCGCGTGCTGGTGCGTTCTCGCAACTGTTTGAGTGCCTTCGCCAGTACGATCTCTTCTGCCGTGAAGTCCGTGCCAAAGGGATACTCAGTGAAGAGACCCGCGCGGCGATGCTCCACGAGCGCCTTCTCGAGCGACGCTGGCGTGTTACGCCGATGCTGATCGGGAATGCGGTAGTCGCGCGGCAGTTTGCCGGCGGCCTGCGCCTGGCGCAGCAAAGCCTCCTGGAATCGTGAGTCGGTAACGGCCAGCAGTGCTGCGGCGATCCCGGCGTCCGTCTTGCCGCGCAGATCCGCCACGCCATACTCGGTGAGGACGACGTCACGCAGGTGGCGCGGAATCGTGGTGTGACCGTAGTTCCACACGATGTTCGACGCCGTGCGGCCGTCCCTGGTGCGTGTGCTGCGCACGCAGAGAATCGAGCGAGCGTCAGGCAACGCATGCGCCATCGCGACGAAGTTGTACTGGCCACCGACCCCACTCACCACGCGGCCATCCGCGAGCCCGTCAGACACAGCGGCTCCCGACAACGTCACCATCATCGCGGTGTTGATGAAGCGCGCGCGCTGGCGCTGCGCGACCCGCAGCTCGAGGTCCGCTCCCTCGAGCTGGTTGATGAAGCTCACGCCTGTCATGCTGAACTGGCGCCGCTCGGATTCGGAAAGCTCGCGCAGCGCTGCGTAGAAACCCCGCGGGCCCAGGAAGAATCCGCCGTGCAGCAGGATTCCTTCCTCGAGATGCGTGCCCAGGCATTCGCTCGCCAGCAGGGCGCGTGCTCCCGGCGTGGAAAGATCGGCCGATATCCACTTGCCCTGCGGCGTGCGAATGCCCGTACCGGTGTGGCTGCAGTCGGCATGAAGAATGCCCACGCGCCGCAACTCCTCGAAGTCGATGTCGTTCATCAGCACGGGCATGCCCGCGTCGATGAGCTCGTCGATCATCGTCGCGCTCACCGTCTCGCTCAGCCGGCCGCTGTTGAGCAGGCGCTGCACGCGCAGGCTCGGATACACGCGCCGCTTGAGGATTCCCGAACGATAGAGGTCGAGAAACCCATCGACGAACATCTCGGTGCAGGCGTAGAGACCGTGCTCGAAGATGCGGCTGTCGCCAATGTCCTGTAGCGCCGGCCCGAATCGCTGCGTCGCGCCGAAGCTGTCGAGCACCGCGCGCCAGCGATCGTTCTGCTGATGGCGCAGCTGCAGGCAATAGACGACAGCGTCTCCGAGCTCGCCGATGCCGAGCTGCAGCGTGCCTCCGTCGCGAACCAGCGAGCTCGCATACAGGCCGATCGCGTGGTCGGTCGTCGAAATGGCCAGGTTCGGCGGGCAGTACAGGTCGTGCTCGTAGCGTGGATGATCGAGGATGAAGTCGAACGCGCTCTCGGGAACGACCGCGTCTCCCAGCATGAACGGCAATTGCCGGTTGACTTCGCCCACGACGGCGATGCGCTGACCGGCACGCTTGCGTGCTTCCAGCTCCGGCAGGATGTCCACCGTGACATCGGGATTGCAGCTCAGGCTGATCTCGGCGCGGCCTTCCCTGGTGCGCCGCGCGATCAGCTGGGCGAGCACATTCACGCCGAGGCGGAGCACGTCGCGAGCGACGTGCGTGTAGTTGGTGCTCAGGTAGTGCTGCTGTACGTACGGTGCATCGAGATAGGCACCGGGCTCCAGGTAGAACTCATCGATGGAAATGTTGGACGGAACCGTGCCCGCACGTGCGGCGGCGACGTAGTCGAGAGCCGGGTAGTTGCCAAAAACCCGCTGGACGAAGGGCTCGAGGAAGCGCCGCTCGAGATCGCTGCCGGCCGACGGCACGCGCAGGCTCAGCGCGGTGAGAATCTTCAGCTCGATGCCAGGGTCGCGTAGCGCGCGCCGGTAGAGCTCATTGACCAGTGGAACGGGCTTGCCGAGTGCGAGCGGCAGAGCCATGACGATACGCTTGCCGACGTGCCGCAGCGTGGCTTCGACGCATTCGCCAACGTCGTCAAGAAGGTGTGCCAACGAGAGGATCCGGCAGCCGTGTCGGCGCCATGATGCATCGTGCCCGGTGCGTGCTCAACGTTGACGTAAATCATCTGCCTCGTCCGGACTTCGGGTCCTGCGTTGACGGCGCCGAGCGCTTGCGCGCGCTCGCGCGCCGTGGTCCGGTTCTCTCATGACAGGCGGTGGCCGCTTTCCAGGATCGTGTCCGACACGATCACGGCGATCACGCCCATGAGCGTCGCAAACAAGAGTACTTCCAACATGTGCCTGCTCCTCGGTTTTGCGCCGTGGGCATGAAAACAGCCCGATGTGTCAGCGCCGTGTCGTCTGTATTGCCGTATCAATCCACGCGCGTGCCGAGAGAGACACGACCGGCAAAGCGTTTGAACTCAAAGGCAATAGCGGAGCCTGGGTGCCATACGTCGCGGGACAAAAGGGCAGCGCCGAGGTTGAAATGACATGGAGATTTGAAGACATCTGACCCTCACGAGTAGCCTATGCGGGTGGGGTGTCAGCCCCAGTTGGATCCAAACCCGTATCGAGGATCACTGATGTCCCGCCGTTATTGCGCCCATTATGTGCTGGCACTGATTGCCGCCAGCGTCTGCCTGACCGCTCCCGTTCTCGCACGGGATGACCCTCGCACCGAGAAGGCCGTGATCCAGACTTTGCACCGAGCGTGTGCGGCGTACGAACGCGGCGACATCCAGGCGATGGAACAGCTCCTCACGGAAGACTTCACACTGACCAACTCCGCCGGTACGGTCACCACTCGTCACGACGACATCGAGCTCGCGCGCAAGGGCGCGGTGCAGTATGACGTTTTCAGGAACAAGGACATGAAGGCGCGGTTGCATGGTGACGCCGCGATCGTGACCGGCCGCACGATCGTCAAGGGCAGCTCCGGCAAGAATGACTTCGATGCAGAGTTCCAGTTCACCGATACGCTCGTTCTCCAGGAGGGGAAGTGGCGCGTGGCTTCGAGTCATGTTTCCCTGGTGAAAAGCGACCTTGTGAAGGAACAGCCCACCGACCTGAAACGCTGAGACCGCAACCGGCCGAGCGCACTCCCATGTTCATCGGGCATTTCGCACGCGGGTTCGGGGCCAAGCGCCTCGCACCACGGGTGTCCCTCGGCACGCTGTTTCTCGCCGCCCAGTTTGCCGACCTCCTGTGGCCTTCCCTCTGCGATCCTCGGGGTGCTGGTCGTCAGTCACTGGTTACTGGATTTCCTCGTGCACCGGCCCGACCTGCCGCTCACGATCGTTTCACGGGAGAAGTGGGGGCTCGGGTTGTGGAACTCGGTGCCGGCGACCTTCGTCCTGGAATTCGCACTCTTCGCCGCGGGCGTCTACATTTATGCGCGTCGACGCGGTGGCCTGGTCTGCCCAGGCGCTATGGCTGCTCGTCGCCTGGGCTTACTGGATAGACCGACATCGGGTGACTCGGAGAGGAAACGGCCATGACACAGGCAACTGATCGGATACGAGCGCTCTATGGCGCCTTCCTGCGTGGCGATATCGCCGCCGTCGTGGCCGGCCTGCACGCGGAAGTGTCGTGGACAGAAGCCGCCGGGTTTCCCTACGGGGGTACCTACGTCGGGCCGCAGGCAGTGCTCGAGCGCGTGTTCACGCCACTCGGCGCGGACTGGAAAGGGTTCTCCGCGGTTCCTCACCAGTTCATCACTGAGGGCGACACGGTTGTCGTGTTGGGCGAGTACACGGGTGCCCACCGCGGCACCGGCAAGAACTTCCGCGCGGCGTTCGCGCATGTCTGGAAACTCGAGAACGACAAGGTCGTGCGCTTTCACCAGCACACCGACACCGCCATCGTGCGTGATGCGATGAGCTGAGCGAATTCGTTCCGACGCGACTATACTTTCCGCAGGGAGAGTAATCATGGCACGCAAGGGTTCCTGTCATTGCGGGCGCATCGCCTTCGAAGTGGAGGGCGATCTGTCGCAGGTAATCGAGTGCAACTGCTCTCATTGCCAGCGCAAGGGTTTTCTGCTCGCGTTCGTGCCGCGCGCCAGCTTCAGGCTGATCACGCCCGACACGACGTCGACGTATCTCTTCAACAAGCACTTCATTCAGCACAAGTTCTGTCCCAACTGCGGCACCCAGCCGTTCGGCTACGGTACCGATCGTGGCGGAAAGGAAATCGCGGCCGTCAATGTGCGCTGCCTGGAGGACATCGACCTCGCCACGCTCCGCATCCAGAAGTTCGACGGCCGCAGCCTCTGACTCGGGAGAACCGGGTTCGGGAGAACAACAGGGGAGGTCGCAATGATTCGAATCCAGATCATCGAGCGCAGCGGAGCCCATCTCCACCGCAAGCTGCTCGACGCGATGCGCTCCGGCATCCTCCGTACGTTCGATGCGCGCAAGCGCGGCCGCCAGGTGCATCACGTGTCCAGTCCCGGCTGGATGAACTGGTCCAACGCGGACGGCGTCATCCAGTGCGAAGTGCTGAGCCCGCGCAAGCCCGGCTCGGAGTGGCAACTCTTCAGCAAGTTCCTCGGTCGGCTCGCGGATCGCTACGCGGACAGCATCGACGCCATCAACGTGCAGTTTCCCACGGCCATCCGCGCCGCACCGGCCCGCCGCAAGCGGCGCGGCAAGCGCTGACGTTCCAGCCGATCAGCCGGCGCGCGGCTGGACGAACCAGCCAGTCGAATGGCACCTCTCGACGTCATCGTGATAGGGGCGCCAGGCATTGCAATTCCTCGGTGCCGGCCCCGTGATCAAGGTGGTCCTGCGCTTCCGCACGGCATTCTGGGAGAAGATTGCACGCGGCCGCTACTGCGCTGCAGCGTTCTTTCATTCGTATCGCGCTCCCTTTCCGACTTTCTGGACCGCGCTGCCCGCACGCGGACCGATGCTGGTCGGCTGGGCCGGTGGGCCCAAAGCCGTCCGGCTCTCGGGCAAACCTCTCCCGGCGATCGTTCGATCCGCGCTCTCGAGCCTGCGGCTCATGCTTGGAGGCGCAGCTCGGCACGAGAGTGAGCCGGTAGGAGCCCAGGCGCACGATTGGCAGCGGGGACCTTACGCCCGGAGTGCCTACAGTTTCATTCGTGTGGGCGGTTCCGAGGCACGCCGCCACCTGGCTGCGCCGGTGGAACACACGCTGTATTTCGCGGGCGAGGCCACGGACGAGGGTGAGGCGGCAACCGTCGCCGGTGCGCTGCAAAGCGGCGTTCGCGCCGCTCGGGAGGCCATGAAAGACGCGCAAGGATGAGCGACAATAGTCCGCGCCAGCCCCAGCATCGATGATATCGACCTACCATGGGTGATCGCACGAACGCTGCAACCAGCAATGCGGCGGTGGCACGTCGCTGGTTCGAGGAAGTCTGGAATCAGCGCCGCGAAGGAACTGTGCGCGAGCTGATGATGCCGACCGGCGTCGGCCATCTCGAGGGCGGCACGGTGAGGGGCGTGGAGCAATTCCTCGCCATGCGTTCCCTGCTTCTCGAGGCCTTTCCCGATCTGCGCATCACAGTGGAGAACGTCATCGCGAACGGCGATGATGTCGCCGTGCGCTGGAACGTCACCGGCACACACCGGGGCTCATCGCTCGGATTCACGGCCACGCATCGGCCCGTGTCCTTCCGGGGCATGACCTGGCTGCGAGTACAGAATGGCCGCATCGTCGAAGGCTGGGATGCCTGGAACCAGGGTGCGCTGTTCGCGGAGCTGAGAGCCGCGGCCGAGCGACAGAAGACGGTGCCGCCGCCCGGGTAGCGCGCCAGCCGCTCGTGCCGCCCGCCACAACACCAACGAAGGGGGGCACGATGCACGCCGAAATCTTCTGGCCGATGATTGCCCAGGTCGCACTCACCATGGTCGTGTGGCTGCGCATGTACTTTCAGCGCATCGGTGAAATGACAACGATGCGCATCCATCCGCAGTCCATCGCGACCAGCGCCGCCGCCGCGGACAAGCTGCAGAACACCAGCGCCGCGGACAACTTCCGCAACCTGTTCGAAATTCCCGTGCTGTTCTATGCGATCTGCCTTGCACTCGCGCTCAGCGACCGCGTCACCGAAACGCAGCTCGTCCTGGCGTGGGTGTTCGTGGGCTTTCGCGTGGCTCACAGTCTCATACAGACGACCTACAACAAGGTGAAGCATCGCTTCTTCATTTACGTGCTCGGTGCGACCTGTGTCTTCGTCATGTGGGGAGTATTTGCGGTGTCACTTGCCCGCGAATGACGGCTCACCCGTGGCTGCGTCGACCGTCATCGCGCGAGCGTTCTCGATCATCGGGCATCCGGTCGTACTGACGCCGGTAGCCGCCGTGCTCGCTGCAATTTCGCAGGGGGCACCCGCGTGGCAGGTTCACCGCATTGCCTTGCTCTTCGCAGGGCTCGCCGCAATCGTGATGTCTTACTCCTGGCTCCAGGTGATGCGCGGCCGCTGGACGCATGTCGATGCCAGCGTTCGCACGGAGCGCCGCGGGCTCAACATCTTCCTCGTGTCGGTGTTGCTCGGGGGTGCACTGCTCGCGGCCTTGTATGACCGGCGGCAGATCGCGATCGCACTGGCCTTGTCCGCGACGGTCGTACTCGTCGGCATGCTCGGTGCGCGGTTGCTGAAGATATCCCTGCACGTTGCCTTCGCCGCGTTTTCCACCGCGCTCGTCTGGCCACACGGCTATTGGGTGGTCGCGGGCATCATCGTGACGGCGGCGGTCGCATGGTCGCGGTTCACCCTCGCGCGCCACAGCGTGAGCGAGATCGCGGCCGGCCTCGTGCTCGGCTCGATTGCCGGCGCGGCCTTTCACCCACTCGCGCTGGTTGCCACGTCCTAGTTCGCTTTCTTGTCGGGCGGCGCGCTGGATTGGGGTGTGCTGCCCGGCGTCAGTATCAACGAGTAGCGCACTTTCACGGCGTTTGCGACGACGTCCGTATCCTTCCAGTCGCCCTGGCCGACACCGAAATCGAGCCGATTCACCGTCGTCTCGCCTTCCAGGAGCGTCACCTGGTGTCCGGCCTGCTGCGTCGGCTGCCACTTGAAAGGCAGCTGGATATCGCGCGTCACTCCGCGCAGCGTGAGCTTGCCGCTGGCTTCGTACAGGTTGCCGTTCTGGTGCCTGATCGACGTGCTCACGAAGCGGGCCGCCGGGTACTTCGCGACGTTGAGCACATCGACGTCCCTGATCAAGGTGTCACGCTCATCGTCGCCGGTATCCACCGAGGTCGCTTCAACGGTCACGTCGAAACGACTGTTCGCGAGGTCTTCCGGTGAGAACGCAAGGGTCGCCTGGAATTTCCCGAACCGGCCGACGACATCTCCCTCGCTCTGAGTCACCACGAACCCGAGCTTGCTCGCGGCAGGATCCATTGCATAGGCGGTCGCCGCGACGGCGGAGCCGGAAGTGGCCATGAGCACGACGGCCAGCGTCGCGACGGAAGCGAACGGCGTCATCCGTTTCAACACGGTGTCCTTGTACCAGAAGTGGTGCTTGAGAGCGCCCGCAATGTGCAGGAGCGCCACCGCCACGAGAACCTTGAACAGCGTTTCGTGAACTTCATGCAAAGTATGCGCGAGCTCGCGGTCCGCCTCGACCAGGGTTGGCAGCCGGATCAGGCCGAACCAGTTCACCGGGAAGTTGGAGGCGGTGGAGTACATCCAGCCCGTTATCGGCATCGCCAGGATCAGCGCGTACAGCGCGAAGTGCGTTGCATGCGCGAGGACACGCTCGTAGGCCTTGAGCGTGTCCGGCAGCGGTGGCACGCGGTTCATGAAGCGCCAGAGCAAGCGCAGTACGGCCAGCGAAAAGATCGTGAGACCCATCGACTTGTGCAGCGCCGTGATCTCGAAACGCTGCCGCCCGAGCGGCAGGTCTTGCGCCGTCATGGCTAGCACATACTGCACGACGATCAGGACTACGATGGTCCAGTGAAAGAACTTGGCGACCGCTCCCCAGCGTTCGTTAGTATTGAGCACCTGCATGACAGATCCTCGCGAGGCGGGCGCACACCATAAACGTCGCGGGCGGGCCGCTCAACTGGTTCCCGGCGCGCAGACTGCACGATTGAAACTGAAGCGGGAGTGAACATGCGTCGCCCGGCTGGTTTTCCGCGGCTGGTATTCCTTTTCCTGGCGCTCGCACTCGCCGGGTGCGCGTCGGTGCCGCCGGCTGCGCCCGAGGGCGTTCCGGCACGGGAACAACCTGCGGGACAGGCGGCAACCGGGGAACCCGTTCCGCGGGAGTTCCCGGGCGCCGAAACCTACACGGTGATGGGCAAGGAATCGCTCGTCCGCATCCTCGTGTATCGCGCCGGCACGCTGAAGAGCGCGGGACACAATCATCTCGTGGCTTCCCGCGACACGCATGGCCTCGTGTACCTGCACGAAGACATTACGAAGTCGGGGTTCGACCTGGTGATGCCCGTGAACCTGCTCGAAGTCGACAGCGAGGAGCTGCGCAGCCAGGAAGGCCCGGATTTCGCGGCCCAGGTTTCGGACTCCGCCAGGCAGGGAACCCGGAAAAACCTGTTGAGCGAAGCGGTGCTCGACGGCGAGCGCTTTCCCGCCGTTACGTTGAGCTCGGTAGCGCTCGAAGGGACGCCCGGCTCGCTGATTGCGTACACCAGGATCCGGCTGAAGGACCAGGAGCGGGAGCTCGCCATTCCCGTCGTGCTCGAGAAAGGGCCAGGCCATGTAATCGCCACCGGCGAGATCGACGTGCGCCAGAGCGAGTTCGGCATGAAGCCCTTCAGCGTGATGATGGGCGCGGTGCAGGTCGCCGACCTGTTGAAGGTGAAGTTTCGCGTGGTTGCCGTCGCGGACGTTGCCAACCAGGGGTTCAATGCCGCGAACCCGGCGGTCAACTGAGCTCAGCGTGACTTGCCCGCCAGCTCGCTCACGATTGCCTCGGCGCCATAAACCTTCGTCAGCGCTTCCCGGATGATCGCGGGGTGCACCGCGACGGCGCGGTTCTTCTCGGTGTCGAACCAGTACGAGCCCGAGATCGAATGGATGTTGCCGTCAAACATCAGTCCGACCAGCTCGCCCCTCGAGTTGAGCAGCGGGCTGCCCGAGTTGCCACCCGTGATGTCGTTGTTGGTCGAAAGATTGAACCGCGTCCCGAGGTCGAGCTGCGACTTCGCTTTCTGCCACGACGCCGGCATCACGAAGGGCTCCTGCCCCGTGGTCCGCTCGAACGCACGGGAAAGCTGCGTGAACGGCTCCACCGGCTGGCCCTTCTCCGTCCAGCCCTGCACCGTGCCGTAGTTGATTCGCAGCGTGAAGTTGGCGTCCGGATAGCGGCTCTTGCCCAGCGACTTGAAGCGGGCGCGCGCAATCTTCTCCGCCGCGAGGTCGGTGGGCGCTTCCACTTCATCCTCGTACTGCTTGCGCAGCGCACGTGCCTGGCTGTCGACCTTGCGCGCCAGCACGATCATCGGATCGCTGGACGCCTGCACCGCGGCCGGACCGCCTTCGTAGAGACGCATCCGCTCCGCGGGATCGGCAAGTTTCGAGCCGTCCACCAGCGTTGCAGCGAGCGAATCCGCGGACTCGTTGCCAAACACGTCACGTACCAGCTGCGTATCGGGTCCCAGCCACTCACGCATGCGCTCGAGCGAATACGACAGCGTCATCTTCTCGAGAGCCGGATAAACCGGCGTTTTTGCCTTCAGGGATTGCTCGAGACGCGGCAGCGCGGCATTGGTGTACTCACGCAGGCGCTCCTCGTTCGGTTTCTGCTTCTCGGCCGTCGCGCGTACCAGTGCGAAGGCCTTGCGATACAGGTCGCTGTTGAAGCCGGCGGCACCTTCGATGAAAGTGTGGGCGACCAGCATGTCACGGTAGCGCGCCTGTGCCTTGTCCATCTCTTCGAATGCGCTGCCGACGGTCTGGCGCAACTCGGGATCCCCGGCGATTGCAGTGCGCAGCGCCTTCTCTTCCTCTGTCTTGCGCTGCATGAGCCGATCGTCGAGTAGCGCATCGAGCTCCTTCCGGCGAACCTTGATGGTATTCTCGATTGAATCGAGTGACGACTGGATGATGCGATGGGATTCCGCATCCTGCTTGCCGAACTGGATGTAGCGGCCGCGCAGTTCCGAGTTACGCAGCAGCCAGAACGGCAGCAGGCTGTTGCGCAGCGTGGTCAGTTCGGCCAGCGTGAGCGAACGCTCGGTGCCGCCCGGATGACCGGACACGAACACGGCGTCACCCGGTTGCGGGCCGTTGAAGTTCAGGCGCAGGAAATTCGGCGTGCTGGCCGGTTTGCCATTCTCGTAGACGCGCAGCATCGACAGGTCGAGGCACCAGCGCGGATACTGGAAATTGTCGACGTCACCGCCGAAGGCCGCGATGCTTTCCTCGGGTGCGAAAACCAGGCGCACGTCGTCGTAGCGCTTGTACTTGTGCATCATGTACTGCCCGCCGTTGTACAACGGATCGGCGCTGCACGAGAGTGGGCCAGTCTTCTTGTCTTTCTTCGAAGCATCCTCGCACGCCTGCTCGAGCTTGGTCAGCTCCTTCTTGCGGGCTTCATTCGCTTTCGTTTCCGAAAGACCTTGCGTCGCCGCGTTCACGGTGGACGTGATGTCTTCCATGCCGACGAGGACCGACACCTGCTGCGTCTTGCAGGGCAGTTCCTGGTCGCGAGTCCGGGCCACGAAACCGTTCGCGACGAGGTCGCGATCCGCGCTCGAGTTCTGTGCGAGACAGGAGTTCGCACCCAGGGCGACACAGTGATGATTCGTGAGGATCAGGCCGTCCTTCGACACGAAGGAACCCGTGCAACCGGATTCGAGCCGCGTCGTGGACAGGCGCACCTGGTCGAGCCACGCGTCGGTAACGTCGACGCCGAGCTTTTCCTTCACTGCCGTCTTCGGGAAATTGTCGACGGTCCACATGCCTTCGTCGGCCTGGACAGTGGCAGCGGCTGCCAGCAGCAGCGCTGCGATGCGAGCAACGAACTTCATCCGGTCCTCCAGTTGGCCGGTCTATGGCCTTTGAAACTGCGGGGCTGGGCGCCTGGCGCCGACTCTTCTATATCTGCGTTATGCCTGTCTTAAGGCGGCTTGCAGTCCTGAGGGCTGCCGCGCGCCCCGCGCACGAGGCGGCAAAGGATACGGGTTTTCGCGCCCGCTGACACGAACCGGGACGAACGCCCCGGTCTGACAGGCGAATGACTGGCGTGAGAGTGCTTGCGCAGGCCCGGGCATCGCCGGCGACAAGGGCGGCGATGATAAGTGGAAAATGTTGGACGCCAACAGCGACGGCTACGTCACGCAGGCCGAGCATGCCGCGGGCGCCAGGAAGATGTTCGAGAAGATGGATGCCGATCGCGACGGCAGGGTGACGGCAAACGAGATGGAACAGTCGCACGACATGCACGCTCGCAAGAACGCGGAGCACCAGGCCTCCTCCGAAGGCCGCCATGACAAGGGCAAGACGCATGAAGCGTCGGCTGCCGAGAAGATCAAGAAGATCGACACGAACAACGACGGCATCCTGACGGCTGCCGAGCACGAACAGGGTTCACGCCGCATGTTCACCGAAATGGACGCTGACGGCGACGGTCGCCTGAGCAAGGACGAGCTGAAGATAAGGACACGAACGGATGAGCAGCAAGGACGACGACAAGCCCGCGAAGCATTAGTCAACCAACCGAAGTCTCAGTCAACCAACCCGGGCTCCGGGAGTGCCGCCAGCCGCGGCCTCCGGAGCCCTTTCTTCTTGTTGTCTCACCGGGCCGCGGCTTTCCCTGCGGCGGCCTTTTCTTCGACTTCGGCCTGGACGCGGCGGCGATGTCCGAGGTCCCACGCCTTTTCGAGTGCGCTCACCAGGTTCGGGGACGTCGAGTAGTCCACCAACTCTCCGCCCGGCGCGATGAAACCCGCGAATCGCCACTGCCCGATCCGCAGGCCGTCGGTTTCCTCTCCGAGCTGTGTCCAGGCGGCGGCGGCGTGATTCAATCCCTCGCCGCACGCGCGACCGAACGCGTCTCCACAGAACTGCAGCATCGCGACGCGCCGGTCGTGGAGATCCGAATATTCCACCGTCGCCAGCCGACCCGTGCCGCGCGGTGGGGTGGGGCGATTGACGAGAATGAAAGGAATCGTCTCGATGAAGAATCCGTGGCAATCGCTCTGCACGGCGAGCACCGCCCAGCTTTCGCTCGGGCCCGCCGCCGGCGCCGAAGAATTCTTCCCTTCGACCGTCCAGTAGTCGTCCACCTGGCAGACGTCCGGTTGGTGCAAACCGGACTCGTGCGTCAAGGTCCAGGGAGTGGCCGGGAACCTGCCTTGCGCGCCGAGACAGGACGCGGACGTGATGTAGCTTCCCTGCGTCGAACGCACGGCCGGGCACACGCCATCGGAGGTGACCACGCGCGCGATACCGGAGCCGGGAACACCGCGCGTGAGCGGATCGACTGCGAATGGCGCTGTTGCCGGGCTTGTTTTTTTCTTTGAGACGGACACGAGTTGACGACTCGCCTGGTTCACGCGCCTGCGATCTTCTTCCGTGTGCTTCGAGCGCGGTGCCGGCAGCGGCTCGAGATACAGATTCTTCTTCCTGGCCGGGCGTGCGACTTCGTTGGGCCCGCTGCCCATGTGTGGGATCGTGAGGGGCGCGTCTTCGACACGGTTCTCGCCGGCAACCGCTTGCGCCCAGTTCGGTTTCTCTTTCGTAATCCAGAGATCCCGTTCGAAACGCGTGGCGATCCCCAGCGCGTAGTGCCTGCGCGCGCCGTCGTAGTTTCCCTGCAGGAACGCAGCGTCGCCCGCGTGCTTGTACATCCATGCGCGCGACGAACGGCTCGACGCGCGAGCGGCCTTCAGGAACTCGGCCTCGGCCAGCACGTAACTACGGTTCTCCATGTAGTACATGCCATTGCTGCGTGCCTGTTTGAACTGCTCGTCGTCGTCCGCGACGGCGGCGACGGAAAGCAAGAGGCCGATGAAAACGGCGGGGGACAAAGCACGGGTACGAATAGCGAGGCCTCTCGTGATTGGTATGGGCCAGCGATCGATCTGCTTTGGGACGAGCGTACACCCGCCTCGTGCGCGCGAGAAGCCGCACCACCAGTTCCTCGACGAACTTCTGGCCGGTGACCGCGAAGGAGTACACTCCGCGTCTTTCCGGCCCCGGGGCGATTCGAAATCGTTGTAACGGAGAACACGCATGTTTTGGAAGCGGAATGCCTTTGCTTACGGATTCGCTGTCAGCGCCTCTGTGCTGGTTGCTTGCGGCAACGCCGAATCGGTTACGCCGGCGAACAAGACGTTCAAGACCACCGTCATCGCAGAGTTCGATGAGCCCTGGGCGATGGCGTTTCTGCCCGATGGCCGGCTGCTGGTGACAGAAAAGAAAGGCGTTCTCAAGCTGTACCCGGTGGGCGGCAAGGCAACCGCAGTCAGCGGTGTGCCGGAGGTGCTGTACGGCGGACAAGGTGGACTCGGCGATGTCGTCCTGCATCCGAAGTTTGCCGAGAACGGCCTCGTCTACCTGAGCTACGCCGAGCCGGGCGAAGGCAATCTGCGTGGCGCAGCCGTTGCACGCGGCAAGCTCACGCTCGACGAGAAGGGCGGTGGTGCGCTTTCAGATATGAAAGTCATCTGGCGGCAGGTGCCGAAGGTTACGGGCGAAGGACACTACGGTCATCGCATCCTGTTCGGCGATGGCCACCTGTGGATCAGCTCCGGCGATCGCCAGAAGTTCGACCCCGCGCAGGACATGCAATCGAACATGGGCAAGATCGTGCGCCTCACCGAAGACGGCTCGGTGCCGAACGACAACCCGTTCGCCGACAAGGGCGGCGTCACCGCGCAGATCTGGTCGCTCGGCCATCGCAATCCGCTCGGCATCGCGTTCGATTCCTCGGGCCGGCTCTGGGAGAACGAGATGGGCCCGGCGGGTGGCGACGAGTTCAACCTCATCACGCGCGGCGCCAACTACGGCTACCCGACCGTTTCCAACGGCGATCATTACGATGGCCGCCGCATTCCGGATCACGACACGCGGCCTGAGTTCAAGGCGCCCGCGACGTGGTGGACGCCGGTCATTTCGCCGTCGTCGCTGATCTTCTACTCGGGCGACGAGTTTCCGCAGTGGAAGGGCAACGCATTCATGGGCGGACTGTCCAGCCAATCGCTTGTACGCATGGAAATCAATGGCGAACAGGCTCGCGAGGCTGAGCGCTTCGACATGGGCCAGCGCATTCGCGCAGTGAAGCAGGGGCCGGATGGTGCGCTGTGGCTGCTTGAAGATGAGAGGGGCGGTTCCGGCGGGCGATTGCTGAAGCTGACGAAGCGGAGCTGAGATTCATGAAGCCTGGACTCGTTGTCTCGATCGGCAGCCTCGTCACCACCATTCTTGTCACCATGACAGCAACCGTCGCCTCCGCCGCATCGCCCGCCGACACGCTGCGTGCCGACATTGCGGCGATGTACCCCGAGATCGAAAAGCTCTACCTCGATCTGCACCAGTCGCCAGAGCTTTCGACGCTCGAGGAGAAAACGGCCGCCAAGCTGGCTGAGCGCATGAAACAGCTCGGCTACGAAGTGACGGCGCAGGTGGGCGGCACGGGCATCGTCGCGATCCTGAAGAACGGCAAAGGCAAGACGCTGATGATTCGCACCGACATGGATGCATTGCCGGTGCGCGAGCAAACGGGCTTGCCGTATGCGAGCAAAGTGACGATGAAGGACATCACGGGCGAGACGGTGCCGGTGATGCACGCTTGCGGCCACGACGTGCACATGTCGTCCTGGATCGGCACGGCGACTCTGCTCGCGAAGCACAGGAACCTGTGGAAAGGCACGGTGATGTTCATCGGTCAGCCGGCGGAGGAGCGCGTCACCGGTGCGAAGGCAATGCTGGCGGACGGTCTCTTCAAGCGCTTCCCCAAGCCGGACGTCGCACTCGCGATCCACGACTACGCCTACCTTCCTGCTGGCACGGTGGGCATCACACCTGGCTATGCACTGGCGAACTCCGACTCGGTCGATTTGACGGTTTACGGCGCGGGCGGGCATGGTGCCGCGCCTCACACCACCGTCGATCCGATCGTGATCGCCGCGCGCATCGTCAACACCCTCCAGACCATCAAGGCGCGCGAGCTCGATCCGCTGACGCCGGCGGTCATCACCGTGGGCTCGTTTCACGGCGGAGCCAAGCACAACATCATTCCGGACGAAGTGAAGATGCAGCTCACGGTGCGCTCCTACGAACCGGAAGTGCGCCAGCAACTGCTCGAGGCGATCGAGCGTATCGCGAAAGCAGAAGCGGCTGCGGCCCGGGCTCCGAAAGAGCCCGTAATGAAGGTTGTCGAGAGCACGAGGTCCACCTACAACGACCCGGCTCTTGCCGCGCGCGTCGAGAAGGTGCTGCGCCCGGTGCTGGGCGATGCGAACGTGCAGAAGCCCAGGCAGGAACTGGTCGGCGAAGACTTCAGCGAGTACATCAACGCCGGTGTGCCTGGATTGCTGGTTTGGGTCGGCGCCGTCGAGCAGAAGAAATACGATCAGTGGAAGGCCGGCGGGTCGAACCTGCCGTCGCTGCACTCGCCGTTTTTCGCGCCAGACCGTGAGCCGACCTTGAAGACGGCGATCCTCACCGAGACGCTCGCTGCCCTGGAACTGATCAGGTAGCGCCAGCTCCGGCTCGCGCGACGCAGTACCGCTCCCACGAGTCCCGGCTCACACCCCAGGCGATACAGTTACCTTCGTGGAGTTGCGAAACGATTTCGGCGGTCCGGGTGGAGATCCGGTCTCGCGAAGGTTCGTCCAGTGACGAAAAGCGGCTGAGGGCGAACTCCCTGGCGCCTTCACCGTTTGCTGCAGAGTTACTCGCCACGAAAGCCGCTACGCACTTCCTGATTTCACGGTGATAGCGGATCTCCAGTGCGTGGACGTGACGGCCCTGTTCGACCATTGCCACGTACCGTGCGACACAGCGCTCATACGCATCGCAGAAAGTGCTCGCAATCCGCTCGGGTCGATTCAATTCGTAGAATGCCAGCAATCCAAGCGTATAGCGTTCCTTGTCCATGTCTCTGTATGACATCGGACACAGGTTTGCCTTGAACAGCGGAATGTTGGCCGCCAGTCTTCCAACGCGCTTGTTGACGTCGATGAAAGGGTGCAGATAGGGAAGGAACACGAGCAGGAACAGTGCCTGCTCGAAAGGATCACTGATCGCACGCCCGGTGGCGAGTATCGCCTCGAGTTGTTCCGCCAGTTGCTGAGGAGGCGTGATGGGGAGATACGAGGAACCGCCGATCTCTATGGTGCCGCGCCTGATGGCGCCCGAGTCGGCGGCGTTGTGCAACAGTCCGCTGGAAAGTAGTGCATGCAGGTCCCGGATGTCACGCGGTGTTGGCCCGAGCGAGCCGGCGTGCTGTCGTACGTACTCGAGCGCATCCTTGTGATTCAGGATCATCTTTGTCTCGCGTGCCGTGTGACCCGCCGCGGCGCGCCCTTCCAGTACCAGCCTTTCGGTGTCGAGCAGCGAGTACGTGTTGCCCTCGAAGTAGGAGGAAGCCCACGAGAGATCAATCAGCAGCCGCTCAAAGATCGTGTTGCTTTGCGCGTAGGGCAGCTCACGAACTCTGCGTCCCGCTGCGTGCAAACGCAAACGTCGCTCGGCACTCAACCAGTGATCAAGGTTGGGCCGGTAGCGTTCCAGCAGGACGAAGTTGTAGTTGATCGGTCTGCGTCGTTCGACCGGTATGCTGAAGTGAGCGGGCACCGGATCAACCTGGTATCGCGAGCCACGGCGCGAACCGACGCGGATGATCTCACCGCGTTCCCTCAGCTCGCCGAGGCGGCGCGACAGGGTTGGCTGACTGATCGCGGCATCATGCGCCGCGAGGCAGTCAAGCAATTCGGGCGCTGTCCAGCTGACCCCAGGTGAACGGGCGAGCAATTGAAGCAGCAGCGTGCACGGACGCGTCTCGGCCGATGACATGGGAGTTCCCTTCCGCGTAGTGCGTTGCCGTGAATAATAATTGAATAAGAGCCGAAGCTCTTTGCCTTCTGATTCATCTCGTTACGCGAGATGCGAGGAAACGCAAGACGCGTGCCGTGAATAGAGAAGATGCGCAGACAGCATCGATTAGAGCCTTTGCCGCAGCCTTCAAATCAAAGGCACAAACGACCCCGCGATGCTGGGCGAACCGATCACGCTGCAACTTGTGCTATGTCGACCAAACTACTCCGCAAATCATCAACTTCCGAGTGTCCGACTTTGCTCGATCCTCTTCCCTGTTAGCGACGTTCGCGCGTGCCGGTTGATTTCCCGCGGACCTGCCGTCCAACAATTGATCCTGCCCGCGATTCGTGGATCTCGGACTGCCAGTCATGAATACCGTGCTCGTCGAATTTTTCGGTGTTGTCGTGACGCCCTGGAAGCTCATGGGATATCTCGGCGTCGTCTTGTTCACGGGCCGGTGGTTCGTGCAGATGCATGCCTCGCGAAGGCACGGACGTCCGACAGTACCTCTGTTGTTCTGGCACATGAGCATCGCTGGAAGCTTGCTATGCCTCACTTACTTCATCTTCGGCAAGAACGACTCCGTCGGAATTCTTTCCAACGCGTTCCCATTCACGGTCGCTCTCTACAACCTCCGCCTCTCGATGAGGGCACGGCGCAGCCTCGCGCAGTGATACGGCCCAGCGGCTCGCCATCACGTCACTACCCCTGATTCTGCGGACACGGTGAGTCATGATCCATGTCACGTGAGCAAAGGTTGAGGCTTCGGGTCTCCCACACCACGTTCTCAGTCGTATTCGCTGTGTCGCTATATGCGATCTGCAACGCACTGAACATCGAAAAGCTCACGCGGTGGTTCCACGGCAAAGGCGGATTAGACCATGCAGCCCTGTCTGCATACCTGCTTTCCGGGCTGTGTCTGTTTCTCGTTCTGTTCGTCCTTCTGGCTCATCGCCGGACAATCAAGCCGCTGGCGATACTTTTCACCATGGTCAGCGCGGCCGTAACGTATTTCATTGCCAGGTACAACGTCGCCATCGACCGGTCGATGGTCGAGAACATCATCCATACGGACCTCACGGAAGTCGGACAATTGTTGTCGCTTCAGATGGTCCCGCATGTCCTGTTCCTGATGATCCTGCCGGCGATCGTCATCTTGTGTACCGACATCACGTTTCAGCCCACGCGACGCTACCTGCTTGCCTCGTTCAAGCTCGCTTCGACCTCGCTGTTGATCGCGATTGCCGCGTTATACCTGAATTACAACGCCATTCACCGCGCCGGCAACGTATCGAACAAGTACATCGTGTACTCGCTGGTACCCATCAACGTCATTTCGGGCACCACCAGCCTCATATCGAACTTGGTGAAGACGCACCTGCAATCGAGCACGGAGGAGATCGCGATCTCCGGCCGCATCGCATCGCAGGACAACCTGGTGGTTGTGCTTGCGATCGGCGAATCCTCCCGCCGCAGGAGCTTCAGTATCTATGGATACGACCGGCGAAACACCACTCCGGCCTTGCAGCAGGCCACAGGGCTCCATCTCCTGAACGGTATCGCGAAGCGCGGATCGACGTTGAGTGCGCTTCCGGAGATCCTCGAGAGGAACGATGTCAAACTGACCACGATCGTGTCCAGGCTTGGAGTACCGACATCGTGCTACGTCAACTACACACTCTATGACAATTGCGCTGCGGTGGGCGAAACAAAGGTCAGCAGATGCGGCCACGGTGGCAGGTGCTACGACGAGGATGTCGTCCCGTTGCTGGAAGGCAATCTCAATACGTATGCGTCTGGATACAGATTCGTCGTTCTGCACCTTGGCGGGGGAAGTCACGGTCCGACATACGCCGACCGGCACCCGCGGGAATTCCAGGAATTCAAGCCGATGTGCACTGACGCGGACGTGGCGAGTCGCTGCACGATCGAGCAGTTATACAACTCGTACGACAACACCATCCTCTACGTTGACCACGTCCTCGGCGAGATCATTCGTACACTCGATCGCTCCGGCGTCCCCTATGTGTTCATATACCTGTCCGATCACGGCGAGTCTTTGATGGAAGGCGGCAGAATGTTCCACGGCATGCCGCCCGGCGTGCCTCTGCCAGCGGAGCAGGCGGAAATTCCCCTGATCGTGAAGGCGTCGGTGCCGATATCGATTGTCGAACGCCACGAGTACCGTCAGCAGGACGTGTTCGATACGGTCCTGGATCTGCTCTCCCTTCAGACCACGCTACTCGATTCGAATGGAACGTTCATCAAGAGAACCACCGAGCAACGCGACGGTACAGGGTGACCGGCCGCTCTGGATCAGTTGTCAACGGCGACAGCGGAGGGTTTCGGACGACCGACGGCTTCGATCGATCCGCGCGCACGAAGAGAGGCTCCAGGCACGAACATGTAGTAGTACAGGACGTCCGTGACCAGCAGCATCACAAAAAAGGAGACAACGCTATCCGAAAAGAAGTGCGCACCCGCCGCGATACGGCCTAACGACACGACGCCTCCGAAGGCGATGCCGGCCAGCAACATCTCACGCCTTCTGCTGAAGGCGAGTGCCAGCGACAGAGAATAGAACGCGCCGGCCCCTTCCCCCGAGGAGAATGAGCAATTGTCATGGCACTCGTCACTGATGACAAAAGCGGGGGTGAACTGCTTCGTTCCACCAAATTCCTCGACATCCCTGGGTCTCGCGCGGCCGAAGTTGTCCTTGAGAATCACATTGACGATCAGTCCGGCCCCGATGATCAACACCATGAGCAGATAGAGGACTTTCCTGCCGTCAACTCCACAGAGGTTCTGCCTTGAAAACCGGTTGAACGCATACATTCCCGCGACGGACGCGATGGATAGCCAGAGAAAGTACGTCACGCCGTTGCGCAACCAGGTTGCGTACCACTCGTCCCGAAAGTAGAAGCCCTCCTCGAAGAAAGCGCTCGAGACGCGTATGTCGATGCTCGAGAACTGCACCAGGAGCACTGACGAGACCAGGAAGCACAGCAGAATCACCTGCGCACGTGTTTGCATGAGGTAACGCACGATACTTCCAGGTCTCCTCTACACGATGAACGGCGATCGCTGCCGCCGCATCCTTGGCAGCGAAGGATTCTTCGGCGAGGGGGCCGGGCCCCTGTTGTTAGACGGCGCAACAGGCCCGAACCAGTCGGCGAATGCATCGGTATCCGCAGCGACGGCTGACGAAGGGCGCTCATGCTGTCAAGGCAGAAGTGACCCGGATTGAGTTAGACGTTCCTCTGGAGTCGAATCAACCGGTCTTCGGCTCTCTTCTTTTTTCGTGAGCCTCCGCGCTTGCCTTGCGCGGATGATTTTCCTGATTCCCTGCGTCAAACGGGGCAGCGGCGACACGCCAGTGCGTGGCCCGCGCCAAGCCCCCGTTTCGTAGGGACGCGACCTTGCGATCAGTCTTTCTCCCTCGTCTCGCATTCTCGTCGGAAACACGTTTCGCGCTCGGCGCCTCGGTCACCTGGGCGCTCGCGTACAACCTGCCCTTCTGGCGCCAGACCGTCTCGGCCATGTGGCACGGGTCCGCGGAAAGCACCGCATTCGTGGTCTCGTTGTTTGCAATCGTGGTGTTCTTGCAGGCCGTTCTGATGCTGCTCATGCCGAGCCAGCTGTTCCTGCGCATCGCGGGGAGCGTTCTATTCCCGGTAGCTGCGATCACCTCCTATTTCTGCGGCGCGTACGGCGTGTTCATGACACAGGACATGGCGCGCAACGCGCTGGAGACGGACGCTGCGGAAGTCGGCGCCCTGATCACGACCCGGCTGATCGTGATGGTTCTGCTCCTGGGCGTGCTGCCGGCGCTGCTCGTGTGGCTCGTACGACTGCCCGCGATCTCGTGGACACAGCGACTCAAGGAGCGCGCTGCGTTCTTTGCTGCCGCAGCTGTCGTCTGCGTCGTGGCGCTGCTCGCATTCTCGGCGGAGTACGCCGTCTTCTTTCGTGAGCACAAGCCGATTCGCTACACGCTGTCGCCGGCGGCACTCGTCACGAGCCTCATTGGGTTGATGGACGGCGGGCGCGGCCGTGCATCGGATCAGCCGTTGCTTGCCTACGGAGGAAACGCGATCCGCACCTGGTTCCCCCGGCCGCGCCCGCTCGTCCTCTTCCTCGTCGTGGGAGAGACCGCGAGGGCGGAAAACTTTCAGCTCGGCGGTTATGCGCGCGCCACCAACCCGGAGCTCGGGTCGGTCGAGAACCTGGTGTACTTCAACGCCTCGTCCTGCGCGACATCCACCGCGCTATCGCTCCCATGCATGTTCTCGCCGTTCGGCCGGAACGGATTCGACGTGGACGAATCGCCTCGCTACACCAACCTGCTCGACACGCTCGTCCAGGCGGGTTTCGAAGTGGAATGGCGCGACAACAACTCCGGCTGCAAGGGCGTCTGCGCGCGCGTAGAGCGCATTGACTACTCGAGCCGGCAGGACCCGCAGCTCTGCGGAGACGACGGCTGCTACGACGAGATCATGCTGGCCGATCTCGAAGAACGCCTGGGGACGGTTCGGCGCGATACCGTGATCGTGTTTCACCAGATCGGCAGTCACGGGCCTGCTTACTCGCACCGCTATCCAGAGTCGTTCGACAAGTTCCGGCCTGCTTGCCACTCCAATCAGCTGCAGGCCTGCAGCGAGCAGGAAGTCATCAATGCCTACGACAACACCATTGCCTACACCGACTACGTGCTGGCGAGACAGATCGATCTGCTCCGCCAGGCGTCGTCGCGTGTCGACGGGATGCTGATCTACGTATCCGATCACGGCGAGTCGCTGGGGGAGAACGGACTCTACCTGCACGGCATTCCCTATTCGTTTGCACCCAAGGTGCAGAAGACCGTGCCGCTGCTGGTCTGGATGTCGGACGCCTACGAAAAGCGTGTCGGCGTCGAGAACCATTGCGTGCGGGCCGGCGCCCGCCAGCCCGTCAGTCACGACAATCTCTATCACACCGTCCTCGGTGCCACGGGCGTGAGCAATGGCGCCTACCGGGCGCAGTTGGACATCCTGGCTCCCTGCCGGGACCCGGCCCTGCGCTCGGGCGGGACGCTCGCTGCCTTGCGCGATTGACGCGATTGGTATCGCGCGCCCGCCACGTCTAACCTGTGAAACCGTGATGAGCGCGACTTCCACGACCGACCGAGAACTCATCGCCGCCATGCTGCGCGGCGAGGAGACGGCGTTTCGCTCGTTCTTCGACACCTACTTTCCACGGATGTACCGTTTCGCATTGCCGCGCCTGGGCAACGACGTGGAAGCCACGAAGGAAGTCGTGCAGTCAGCACTGACCAGGGCGATGCGTACGCTGGCGGGTTACCGCGGGGAGGCCGCCCTGTTCACGTGGCTCTGCCAGATCTGCCGCCGCCAGATCGTCGATTACTTGCGCGCAAATCGACGGCACGCCGAAAACCTGGTGCTGTTCGAGGACAGCGCGGACGTGCGGGCGGCACTGGAAGCGGTTGAAGCCCCGGCCGCGGATGAGCCCGCGCACGGGTACAACGTCGCGGAAACGCGCCGGCTGGTGCAGTCCGTGCTGGACCGGCTGCCTTCGCGTTATGGCGACGTGCTCGAATGGAAGTACATCCAGGGGCGCAGCGTCGAGGAGATCGGCGAACTGCTGGGTATCGGACACACGGCGGCACAGTCAATGCTCGCCCGGGCGCGGACCGCATTCCGCGAGGCACTGGAGACAGTTTTCGGATCAACCGCCCACGACATTCTCGCCGGAATGCGCGGGCAGGAATGAGCCATGACTATGGAACCTAAACCTCCTCACCCTGACGATGCAGGCATCGAAGAATTGCTTCGCGAAGTGGGTGCGCGCGACGAGCCATCCGAGGAAACGAGCCGCGATATCGAAGAGGCCGTGCGTGGTGAATGGCAGGCGACGCTCGGTCAACGCCGGCGTTTCCGCCGGCGGCTGACCTGGGCAGTCGCGGCCAGCCTTGCTGTTGCAACCGGAGCGGGCATCTTTGGCGTCCGGCAGGCGGGCCAGCAACCTGTCGACGCGGCAATGGTGGCGCGTGTCGACGGACACCTGCTCGCAGGCCCGCGAGAGGAGGCGCTGCAATCGCGTGCGGATGGCACGGCGGTGCGAACGAACGAGATCCTGCGCACCGATGATCGCTCGCGGGTCGCACTCACGCTCGCGAACGACGTCTCGGTTCGCATGGACCATGACACCACGTTGACGTTCGCCGCACCGGATCGGCTGCTGCTGCGCTCCGGCGCTCTGTATGTGGATTCTCCGCGCGCCGCGGCAGCGGACACACTGGTCGTGCAGACTCGAGCTGGTTCGGTGAGGCACGTGGGCACGCAGTACCAGGTGCGAACACACGCCGATGCGATCGAAGTGAGCATCCGCGAAGGACGCGTGCTGATCGAAAACCAGGGACGCTCCGACAGCGGGGTCGCGGGGGAAAGCATCCGGCTCGGCATCGATGGAGCGCTCACGCGAGCGCCGATCGCAGCGGACGACCCGTCATGGGCGTGGGCGGCGCACACGGCGCCTCGATTCGATATCGACGACCAGACGCTGGCGGCATTTCTCGACTGGCTCGGACGCGAGACCGGGCGTCGCGTGGTGTACGCATCGCCCGCAGCGCAAAACGCGGCACGGCAGGTGAAATTGCGCGGTTCGATCGAGGGGCTGGATCTCGAGACCGCGCTCACGGCCGTGCTCTCGACGACGAACTTGCGCCGCGACCCCTCGCAGCCGGGTGCCATCGGAATTGCGATCGCGCCGGCGAATGATTCGGCCTCGATGCAACGTCCCAAGGAATGAGGTCTGTTGGCGACAGCGCGGTCCGGACGACCGCCGGGGACGTATGAGTAGGCGATTCCGTTGCACATGGTGCGTGATCCTGTTTGCCGGGCTCGTCTCTCTTGCGCACGCGGACGACCTGCCTGAATTCCACGGCCCGTCACGGTCGTATGCGAATGCGAGCGGCTTGCCGCCCGATGCCGACCTGCAGCGCCGGGGCGCCCGGATCGGGCGCGTGCTCGTGCAGATCGACGAAGTCTTCGAGGAAGGGTTGGCGCTTGCGGCGCCTTACCGGCTGGTCAACGGGCTGCACGTCGCGACTCAGCGGGACACAGTACTGCAACAGCTGCTGTTTCAAACAGGCGATCCTTACGACCCCCGGCTGATCGCCGAATCGGAGCGCCTGCTGCGATCGCAGCGCTACCTCAACGACGCCGAGATCAAGCCGATCGGTTACGGTGACAACCTGGTCGACGTGCTGGTGCGTGTGCACGACGTGTGGACACTGAGCCCGGGTGTGTCCTTCGGCCGTAAGGGCGGCGCGAACAAGACGCGCTTCGAATTCGAGGACACGAACTTCCTGGGTTTCGGGAAACAGGCGACGATTGCACGCTCGAGCGATGTCGATCGCTCCGCGTGGCGGCTGGCCTACGTGGATCCCAACCTGCTGGGAAGCCGATGGAAGCTCGTCACTGCCTGGTCGGCGCTCAGTGACGGCAAGGACGCGCAGTTCTCACTCGAGCAGCCCTTCTACGCACTGGATACACGCTGGAGCGCGGGTCTCGCCGCGTTTGACACTTCCAGCGCCGTGTCGCGCTATTCGCTCGGAGAAGTCGTCGAGCAGCTCAACCTGGAAGAGCGCCAGTTCGAGATCGAAGGCGGGCTTTCGAGTGGGTTGCGTGACGGGCACGTCAATCGCGTGATCGGTGGGCTGCGCTATGACGCGCGACGCTTTTCGCAGCGGGCCGGCGAACCACCGGCCGCACTCCCCGAGGACCGTGTGCTCGCGTATCCGTGGGTTGGCCTGGAGTCGATCGAGGACGAGTACGTCAGCACGCGCAACCTCGACCAGATCGGGCGCACCGAGGACCTGTATCTCGGTCGTACCGCGCGAATCGAGCTGGGCTTCGCCCCGTCGGCATTCGGTTCCACCCACGACGCCCTGGTTCTCGAGGGCGCGCTGCAGGCCGGCTGGGATCTCGGTGACGAGCGTTATCTGATCAACGCGCTCGACATCGGCGGCCGCCTGGAGGAAGGCAAGATCGCCAACGGGCGGTTGGGCATGACCAGCCGCTATTACCATCGGCACTCGATGAATCGTGTCTCGTTCGCCTCACTGACGACCGAGCTCACGTCGAACCTCGATGCCGAGCAACAGTTGCTTCTCGGCGGTGACAACGGTCTGCGCGGCTTTCCGCTGCGCTACCAGGCGGGGACTGCGAGCGCGTTGCTCACAGTCGAAGAACGGTTCTACACACGATGGCAGCCACTGAAGCTGGTCAATGTGGGAGCCGCAGTGTTCATGGATGCCGGACGCACTTGGGGGAAGAACGAATTCGCCGACGAGCCGGTGGGCTGGCTGGGCGATATCGGCTTCGGCCTGCGACTCGGCAGCGCGCGCTCTGGCCTCGGCAACGTGCTGCACATCGATATCGCGTTCCCGCTCAACGGGCCGAAGGACATCGACAGCATGCAGTTCCTGATCGAGACGCGCGCGGCCTTCTGAATGTCGCCCGGCGCGGTCTGGTGGCGGCATGCGCGCGTTCCGCTCCTTGCGTTCGTCGCGCTCGCGGTGGTTTCCGCGGTCACACCGTCGGACCTGTTTGTCGCTCGCCTGTTCTTTGACTCGCTGCAAGGCGAATGGACAGGTGCACACAACTGGTGGGTCAACGAGTTCGTGCACACGGGTGGCCGATGGGTCGTGTGGGCGGTGGAACTGGTCGCGCTCAGCATCCTGGTCGCGGCGCTGCTGGAGCCCTCGCTCAGGCGCTTTCGGCAGCCTGCCGGTTATTTTGCGCTCAGCGTTGCACTGACGGTGGGGATCGTCGGCCTGCTGAAAGTGATGACGAATGTGGATTGTCCGTGGGACCTTGCGCCATTCGGCGGGCGTTTTCCGTTGGTGCATCTCTTTGCGGAGAGGCCCGACGCGCTGCGACAGGCGCAGTGTTTTCCCGCTGCGCACGCTAGCTCGGGATATGCGATGCTTGCCCTGTATTTCACGTTGCGTGAACGCAGTGTCGCACTCGCCCGTGCCGGCCTCTGCATCGGGCTGGCGATGGGGCTCGTGTTCGGAATCTGCCAGCAGTCACGCGGCGCGCATTTCGCGTCGCACGACCTGTGGAGCGCCGCAATCGCCTGGATCGTTGCGCTGAGCGTCTACGCATTTGTCTTCAAGGCTCGCCTATGGCACGCGCACCCGGAACCGCGACGAGTCACTGCCGGTCTCCCGCAGTTCTCTCATGACACATTGTCGCCCGGCCACCTTCCTGTTGAGCGCGCTGCTGCTGTGCGGGCCTCCCGCATTCGCTGATTACGCCGGCCAGCGCGTGAGCGACGTGCTCGACGAGTTGCGCGCGAGTGGTCTCACTTTCATCTACAACACGCAACTCGTTTCGCCCGAGCTGTTGATCCGGAAGGAACCCAGTGCGACTGGCGGGCTCGCCCTCGCCCGCGAGGTCCTGGCGGCCAATGGCCTGGACGTCGCGCCGGTCGCACCTGGCGTTTATGCCGTCGTGCGGGGCGGTTCGCAAACGCCCGTGCCGGAGCCGCCGACCGGCGCGTCGCGGCTGCAGCCCATGGAAGAAGTGATCGTGCAGACGAGTCGCTACTCGCTGGCGACCGACAACGTCGTGAGCCAGACTTTCCTGACGCAGGAGCAGGTGGAGAGCCTGCCCAGGCTCGCCGACGAAACGCTGCGCGCGGTGCAGCGCCTGCCCGGAACCAGCACCAACGGTTTCTCCAGCATCGGGTCCGTGCGCGGCGGCGAGCCCAACGAGATCTCGATCGTGCTCGACGGCCTGCGGCTGTACGAGCCGTTTCATCTCAAGAATTTTCTCAGCCCGGTGAGCCTGCTCGATTCGCGCGTCATCGATGGGCTGGAGTTCTACTCGGGCGGTTTCCCCGCGATCCATGGCGATCGCATGAGCGCGATCGTGGATGCAACGACGGTGCGCCCCGTGATGTCGCCGTACTACGAGCTGGGGCTCAGCTTGTTTCATGCCGGTGGGCTTGCCGCGACGGAGTTCGACGAGGAGCGCGGCCGTGCGCTGATCTCCGCGCGACGGAGCAACGTTGGCGACCTGGTGCAGTTTGCGGAGAACGACTTTGGCGAGCCGCAGTATTCCGACGCGTTCGCGCGTATCGAATACGAGCTGTCGGATGCCACGCGAGCGTCGCTGGACCTGCTGATGTCGCACGACAAGGTGCGCGCCGTGCGGTCGAGCGACACGCAGCGCGCGGTTGCGAAGTATCGCAATGCTTACGCCTGGGGCACGCTGGATCACGACTGGTCCGACCGCCTCGCCAGCCGGCTCATCCTGTCCTACACGGATCTCGTCAACGAGCGCGATGGGGACGTGGACGATCCGGGTCGACGCATCGGGTCCGTGCACGACGAGCGCCGCTTCCACATCGTCGGCCTGCGCATGGAGAACACGCTGACGACGGATTGGCTGATACAGCGCTTCGGCGTCGAGAGCAGGCGCCTGTGGGGCAAATATCACTACAACAGCGTGCTCGAAACGCAGGCGGACTATCCGTTTCCGGGATCAATCCCGACTGTTGAAGAACGCACGCTGGAACCGCGCCCTGACGGCTTTGAAACGTCGGGTTACTGGGAGGCCCGCGCGAACCTCGGAGAGTCGTGGAGTGTGCAAGGTGGGTTGCGAGTCGACACTCAGACCTACGACGGAACGGACGATGGCGAGCAGTGGAGCCCGCGCCTCAGCGTGCTCTACAAGGCTGGTCCGCACACGCGCCTGCGTGCCAGCTGGGGCCGGTACTTCCAGTCGCAGGGCATCAACGAGCTGCAGGTGGAGGATGGGATCGGGCGTTTCCATGGCGCACAGTACGCGGATCACGCCATCGTCAGCGTCGATCGCGCGCTGCGCGACGGCCTGGACCTGCGTGTCGAGGCGTACCACAAGAACTATCGACGCGTGAGCCCGCGCTTCGAAAACCTGTTCGATGCACTCTCGCTTTTCCCGGAAGCCGAGTTCGATCGCGTGATGATCGATTCGGACAAGTCCGAGGCGGTGGGCGTTGAAGTGTTGCTCCGGCTACAGCCACAGGGCGCATGGAGTGGGTGGTTTGGATATGCGTGGTCGAGAGTTCGCGATCATGTCGACGGACGCGAGGTGCCGAGGAGCTGGGATCAGCCGCATGCATTGAGCCTCGGTGTCGTGTGGGCGAGCGGCCCGTGGACGGTGACGATCGCCGACAACTACCACACCGGTTGGCCAACGACGAGCCTGGAGATCGTCGACGAGGGTGGTGTGCCGAGGCTGGCCACGGAAAGCCGCAATCGCGAACGGTTCGAGTATTACAACACGCTCGATCTGCGCGCCACGCGCACGTTTGCGCTGCCCCGCGGGGCGCTCGATGTCTTCGTGGAAGTCAGCAATGCGATCGACCGATCGAACGCGTGTTGCGTCGAGTACGAGATCCGGCAGGCGCCGGACGGCTCCACCGTAGTCACGCAGGACGTCGATTCGTGGCTGCCGCTGGTGCCGTCTGCTGGCGTGCTCTGGCGCTTCGGGCCTGCCCGCGAGAGACTATGAACGTGCGCGCCTTGCTCCTTTCCGTGGCGTTGAGCCTGTCGGCGACCTGCGCTTTCGGTGCTGCCGAGCGCATCAAGCTCGCGCCTTGCCAGCTCGAAGGCATCGGCGGCGAAGTCCTTTGCGGCACGCACATTGTCCTGGAGGATCCGAAGAAACCGAAAGGCCGCACGATCCCGTTGTTCGTTGCGGTCCTCGCCGCGAATGAAAAGCCGGCGGCGCCCGATCCGCTGTTCATCCTGGCGGGCGGGCCGGGGCAGGGCGCTTCATCGATTGTCGGATTCGTCGGCCGGGCGTTCGCCGATGTGCGGAAGCGTCGCGACCTCGTGCTGGTCGACCTTGCCGGCACCGGTCGCTCGCAGCCCCTGAACTGCAGGATGTTTTCGACTCCGCAGGACCTGGTCGGCGACTTCTACCCGGTCACGGCCGTGCGCGCCTGCCGTGCGCAACTGGAGAAGATCACGGAGCTGCGTCGCTATACCACGTCGCAACTCGTGGACGATCTCGACCAGGTGCGCGCAGCGCTCGGCTACGACCAGGTCAATCTCTACGGCACGTCCTATGGCAGCCGAGCGGCGCTCGAGTACGTCCGCAGGCACGGCGCACAGGTTCGCTCCATCGTGCTGAAAGCCGTCGCGCCCGCGACCATGGCGGGGACGATGCACTATGCGGCGGACATGGAACGTTCGCTCCGACAGCTGTTCGACGCGTGCAGAGCGGAGGTCGCGTGTTCGAACGCGTATCCGAATGTAGAAGCGGAATTACGCGAGGTGCTGGCTCGCGCGGAGCGTGGTGAACTTCGCGCGTCGGTGCCGGTTGATTCCGCCGAATCGAAGGTCGAATTGCCGATCTCGCGTGCGGCCATCGCGACCACGTTCCTGGCCTGGTTGCAGAACAGCAACGCGGCGGTACGGCTGCCGCAGCTAGTGCATGCGACCTACCACGGCGACGTGCAGCCGCTGGTCGAAGCAATCGTTGATTACAGGCGCGCCCTCGAAGCGGGGATCGGATACGGCATGCACCTGTCCGTCCTGTGCACCGAGGATGCGCCACGCATGGATCCGGCGCGCGCAGCCAGGGAGGATCGCGCGACCGCGTTGGGCGATCACCGCGTCGCGACTCTCGCCGCTGCGTGCCGCGAGTGGCCCAAGGGCTCGCTGCCGCGAGGCCATCAGCAGCCGGTTCGCTCCAGTGTGCCGGCGCTGCTCATTTCCGGAACGCTGGATCCGAACACGAACGAGACGTGGGGCGAGGAAGCAGCGCGCTCGCTCAGCCGCTCGACGCACGTCGTCATTCCGAACCTGTCGCACGGGTTCAGCTCCATCGCGGAGTGCGGCTCGGACTTCATAACTCGCTTCGTGGAAGCGGCGTCGGCTGAGGGAATCGACTTTTCCTGCAAGGACCGCGTACGGCTGCGGCCCTTTCCGCTGCCGGAGCGTGCAGGCGCTCAGTAGGAATCCGCCGGAGTCGGCAGGTCGAGGCGTCTCGGGATCAAAGAACCTTCGCCATCTCGAGATAGCGGCAGAACGCATTCGCCATCTGCATCTGCTCCGGCGTGCGGCACTCCGGCTCGAAGAGTAACGGCGAGCCGACCAGCACGCACACGCACTTCGCGCGCGACGTGGCGACGTTGAGCCGGTTGAGGCTGTAGAGAAAGTCCATGCCGCGCGGCGCGTCGGCGTGCGAAGACGTCGTCATCGAGTAGATGACGATCGGCGCCTCCTGCCCCTGGAACTTGTCGACCGTGCCGATGTGCGCGCCGGGCAGCCGCTCCTGCAGCTCAAACACCTGCGCGTTGTACGGAGCGATGATCAGGATGTCCCTCAGCTCGACCTGCTTCTCATGGCCTTCGCGATCGACCCACGTGCTCGGTGCCTGCAGGATCTCGTTCACGAGATCGCGGATGCGATCCGCCTCGTCGGGCGCGGAGCTTTGATTGCCAATGTGCTTCACCTGCAGGTAGCGCAGACCAGTGCCGCTGACGCGGCTCGTCGATCGAACGGCCTGGGTCTCCAATCCCGGGCGCGAGTGCAGGCGATTCTCGTAGAAAAGCTCCGACGTGAACCGGCAGATATCCGGATGCAGGCGCCAGGTCTCTTCCAGGAAAAGGCCTTCGTTCTCACCGATGGTCGCTTTGCCCGCGAGAATGTGATCGAGCGCGGAGACGTCCGTGCCTTGCGGATGACTTCCCTGCATCGGCTGCTCGAGCTGCTGCGGGTCGCCGAGCAGCACGAGCGTCTTGCAGGCCTGTGAGACGGCGAGGACATTCGCCAGCGACATCTGCGCAGCCTCGTCGACAAACAGGACGTCGACCTTCTCGAACGCTTCCTGGCGTGACCAGAGCCACGCGGTTCCCGCGGCAACCGGGTACGCGTTCCCGATTCCCTGCAGAACGTCCTCGTTCGAAGTGGAAAAGTCGATGCCGGGAATGTCGTCCTCTTCATCCGACACTTTCTGCACACATCGAACGTCTGTGCCAACGCTCGCCGCAGCCTTGACGACCTCGTTGAGCAGATTGCGAATGACCTTGTGGCTGTTGGCGGTGACGCCGACGCGCCTTCCCGCTTTCACCAGCTCGCAGATCATGCGTGATGCCGTAAAGGTTTTTCCGGCACCGGGCGGTCCCTGGATAGCAAGCACGCCATCGACCAGCAGCGGTGCGATGCGCACCGCGGCCTCGACGGGCGTCTCACCGGGTCGCCGCAAGACCTGGCCACCAATCTGCGGCCGACGTCGCAACAGCACGTCGCGCGCTGCCTGGTAGGACTCCGGCTTCTCATCCGTTTCGGAACCCGCGAACAGGTCCAGGGTGCGATCGTCCTTCGAGCGGGCCACCGGGACGGGCCGCGACCACTTGACCATGCCGCGATCGGCGACGTACTGGCCGATTCGCAACAACGCGTCCGCCTGGACGTCAGTCGAAACCACGTCGTGCGCGAACACGCCCTGTGGATGAATGTCGGCCGTATCCTTCCTTTTCTTGATGTCGACGGTGCGGTGCTCGAGCGAAATGTCGGCCACCGAGCCGAACTTCGCGCCGCCAACGGCGTGCAGCGACTCACCGCCGCGAAGCTCCACTTCCTGCGGTGGGAAGCGATACCGATGAATGGGTGCCCTGGCCGTGCCACCGACGGGCTCCACGAACGTGAGGCCCGAGAGCGCGCAGCGCTCGTCCAGCAGATCCTCGGCAGGCAGATCCGCGAGCCGGAAGTACTCCCACCACACCGATTTCAGTTCGCGGCGATGCCAGTCGAGCGTGTACGCGAGGATCCAGCGCGCCTGCTGTTCATCCGTGCGTTCGGCAACGTCGATGGGAACGTTGCCCGTCAAGCGCGCAACGAGCGCAGCAACGCGCTGCTGGTGCTCGTCAACTTCCTCGCTCGGCTCGGCCGACGGCCGCGTGGGCCGCGCAATCTCGGCGCCCTCGCGGACCAACTTCGCGCGCAGGCCTTCGAGCCAGTCGCGCAGGCGCAGTGCAGAGATGCAGTCGTCGCGGTTGTAGCCGGCAATGACCTGCTTGATGTCGTCCGTCACGCCCGAGGCGTCGTCCAGCTCGAGACATCCCTGGATCGCGGCAAGGGCGCGGCGCGCATCCGGCAATTCCACCGGGCGCTGGTACTCATAGAAGATTTCGAGATCCTTGATCGAGTAGCGCTCGACGCTCGCGCGGATGCCCTGTCGCACCACCGAGTACAAATCGACGAACAGTCCGCCGCGCAGCATCCGGTCGATCTCGTTCTCGCGCGTGGCGTAGCGCCCCATCAGTCGCTTCAGGGCACCGGGCTCGTAGGGCGCGTAGTGGTAGATGTGCATGTCCGGAAACCCGGACCAGCGCGCCATCACGAAATCGACGAAGCGCTCGAAGGATTTCTTTTCCTCGACTCGCGTGAACGCCCAGTACTCGAAGTAGCGCTCCTCCCCGCCGTCGTGTGCGACATAGCCGAAGAGGTACTCGATGCCGCCTTCGCCGACGAAGGGATCGCCCTCGAGATCAAAGAAGATGTCGCCCGCCGATGGCTCGGGCAGCTTCGCAAGTCCCAGCCCTGGTGCGGGCGCGAGCGTCTCGAACAGCGGCCGCTGCGATTCGCGGCCCTGCACCTGCATGCGCGCCTGCTCGCGGATTCGCTCATACGACTGCGGCGCACCGCGATCGGGTTTCCACTGCAGCGGCAACGGCACCTTGGAGAGAGACGCCGTCGTACTCACGCCACGACGTTTGAGCTCATCGACCTGGATCCTGCTGATGCCCGCGACCAGGCAGAGGTGATCGTCGAGACGACGCCTGGCGTCGCAAGTCATGCGCCAGCGGCAGATCTCGCAATGCTCGACCGGATCCGGATAGGTGCTGACGCCAGCACGTTGCGCGAGCGATCGCTCCAGCCGGCCTTTGACGTAGCGGTAGTACGCGGCATACGCAGCCACGCGGTAGTGCTGCGGCTCGAAACCGGATCCCGGAGTCACGACATGCATGCACTCGGGTGCCATCCCTTGTGCGCGTCCCAGGAGGTCCGAGTACAGGCTCAACTGCAGAATCGTCCCGCCCTTGGTCTCGCGGGCGAGCTTCGTGTCGATGACTTCGTAGGACCATTCGCCGAGCACGCTGGGCTTGCGGATGCGCCTCAGGATATCCGCGCGCCCGCCCCACTGTTCATCGAGGAGCACACCCTGCGCGATGATCTGCTTGCCCGCTCGCATGGCCTCGAGCGTCTGGTCGGCTTGGCGGCGCGTGAGGCCGTCGCCCTCGATTTGCACGACTTCGTAGCCGTTCGCGGCGAGATGATCGAGGTAGCTCTTCTCATGGAGCGCGCCGCGCTCGATCAGGATATCGAGCAGCGGATCGCGGTAGTGCGGCCGCTCGAGGCGACCGTCGAGCGCTTCGACGTCGAGATCCGTCAGGTGCCGGCAGTTGAGGTGCCCGACCAGATCGGAGGCGGAAAGCTGCAGCCTGGAAGAAAACCTGAGCATCGGTGGCGTGGATCGGGACGCATGTCCTCTTGGGTTCCCTGCCTGCGATGGTGGCTTGTGCGCGACGCGCGGTCAACGCGTTCGCAGGTTCGCCTGGGCACTTCCCCTTGCGGCAGAGACGATCCAGCTCTCGCTTCGATCACCGTGGGCCGCGAGACGATTGCGCGCCCGAGCGCGGCAAGCTCGCGTTCGCTCGTGCGGCTCACTTCATCACTCCACGCAGCGGGTGACAGCGCGGCGCATGCGAACTTGGTTCTATTGGCTGCCCTCGTTGACCGTCGTGGATGACTGTCCGGGGCGTCGGCGCCTCTTGCGCCACGGCCCGATCATGCGCGGGGCTGGAAAAAGCAAAGTGGCCCGTGGGACAAACGGGTTTACACCTGGGCGGTGTGCAGCACGTGAACTCCACCGCTCAAGTCGATGAAAAAAATATCGGGAGAGGCGCCCGGAACGGGCCTCCAATATTTTCATTTCCCTCGCCGGGGAGCGGCCGCCGCCGGCGCGCGCATGGCTGGCGTGCGCACCGCGCACAAGCACTACTTCCCGCGCCGCCGGGTGGTGGGTATGCTCACAGTGCTAAGTCGCCTGCGCAGCAGGGGACACAGAAAAATCGACGACGCAATCAGCCCAAGAAGAATCACATAGGGGATGACAACATGAGAACAGGTCAATTGTTGTTTTCTCGGGAGCCCCGCAGACCGTTGGTCATTGCGCTTGGTCTTTCCGCGCTCGTGAGCGCGGGGGCCGCGCTGGCTGACGAAGAGGCGGTGCTTCCTGAGAACACGCAACTTCCGCAGCAGGTTCTGCCCACGGGTGCTGAAGACGCAGCCGCGGCGCAAGACTCTCGGCTGGCAGTGCCACTCTCCACGCTCGGCTCGGGTGCCGAGAGTGAAGCCGAACTCACCAGCAGGTTGATCGAGATGACCAGCGAGTCCGACGACGGCCTGGTCATCGTGACGCTGCCCGACGGCAGCAAGATGGTCGACCTGCAGGGGCGCTTCATGAGCGTCGCGATGGCGGGTAAGGACGCGGACGGCAATCCGACGGTGGCTTGCTACACCGGTCATGACGCTGTCGAGCACGCGAAGGAAGCGGAAGCCATTGCGGCTGAGATGGCGAAAGCCGCGGCAGCCGCCAAACCCACCCAGCTCGAGGAGAAATAAGCCATGCGCAAATTTCTCCGCACGGCCGCTCTGTCGGCCGCCACAATGCTGGGTGCCTCTTCGGCTTTCGCCGCCAGCATCATCATCGTGAATGCCGACGGCCCGAACGAGGGCTTCAACGATCCGACGCCGGCCCCTGCCGTCGCCGGCAACCCGTTCCTCACAGTGGGCCAGCAGCGCCAGTTCATCTTCGTGCATGCCGCCAACATCTGGACGCAGGTGTTGCAGCCGAACGTGGATATCCTGGTGAATGCGCAGTTCAACCCGCTCGGCGCGGGAGTGCTGGGCTCTGCCGGCACCACCAACGCGCACCAGAACTTCGCGGGCTCCGAAATTGCGGATACGTGGTACTTCGCGTCGCTGGCGAAGCACCTCAACAATTCGGACATCAACCCGCTGACGTTCGACATCAACGCGCAGTTCTCCAGCCAGACCGCCTGGTATCACGGCACGGATGGCAATGAAGGGACGCTGACGGACCTGCTGCCGGTAGTGCTGCACGAGCTCGCACACGGGCTTGGGTTCGCGAACCTCGTGAACGAGAACTCGGGCTCGATGAACGGCAACATTGCCGACATCTACACGCGCTACACGATCGACGTCACGACCAACAAGACCTGGGACACCATGACGAACGCGGAACGCGCCGCGTCGGCCATCAACACCCGCAAGGTCTCGTGGAACGGCGTCAACGTCGCTAAGGACCTGCCGTTCGTGCTGCACCGGGGTGAGCCGCAGTTGCGTGTCGTTGCTCCTGCGGGTCTTGGCCCGTTCCAGGTCGGCCCGGCTGGTTTCGGTGGGCAGATCGAGGCACCGGGCGTCACCGCGAATGCAGTGCTGGTGAACGATGGCGTTGGTGTCACGAGCGATGGTTGCGACCCCCTGGCTCCCGGTTCGGCGACGGGCCTGATCCTGATCATCGATCGCGGCACCTGCACGTTCGTCGTGAAAGTGCTGAACGCGCAGAACGCGGGTGCGAAAGCGGTCGTCGTGGCCGACAACGCGGCGGGCTTCCCGCCGGCGGGCCTCGGCGGCGGCGATCCGCAGATCACGATTCCATCGGGTCGCGTGACGCAGGTTGACGGCAACGTGCTCAAGGCGAACCTCGCGGGCCTGCGCCTGACGCTCGGCGTCGACACGTCCGTGCTCTCGGGCATGGATCGCGTGCGGGGCAAGATGATGCTCAACTCCGTCGTCCCGGTGGCGTTGGGTTCCTCGATCTCGCACTACGAGCCGATCGCGGTGCCGAACCAGCTCATGGAGCCGTCGATCAACGCGACCCTGACGGACTCGGTGCAGGCGCCCGAAGACCTCTCGACCGCGCTGATGACCGACATCGGCTGGTTCTCGGATGGTGACGGCGTGCCGGATGGCAAGGACGATTGCATCGGCTCCGATCTGCGCCCCGGACTTTTCGTCGGCTCGTGCAATGCAAACACCAACAACATCATGATCCCGGGTGGACAGGGGTGCACGCTCTCGGATGAGATCACCTACTGCTCGGAGAACACGACCACTCGCAACCAGTACCTCGCGTGCGTGAATACGCACACGTCGAACTGGGTGCGCTGGGGCTTCATCAAGAGAGCAAACCAGACGGCGATCAAGGCTTGTGCGGCAGCACAGTGAAAACGATAGCGGCTGCGCAGTAGTGCAGTCGTCTCGCGAGTGGCCAGCGGCCAACGCTGAATCACTCATAAGAACGAAGGCTCCCGGTCGAAAGGCCGGGGGCCTTTTTTCAGTTTGCGACTTCACCAACCGCTGTAACAGCGAGTTGCAACTCGCGCCGCGAAATCGACCGTTCGCGACAACATGTTCGGCTTGTTGCGGCGCAGGCCGAGACGCGCAGGTGTGCTAGGCTCTTGTGCGTGGCGACAAGGAAGAACAAGCAACACAAGGTGCGTGACGACGCGAGTTCACCGCTCTGCCTGGTGATCGCGGGCCCGAATGGCGCGGGCAAGACGACATTTGCACGCGAGTACCTGCTCAAGTATGCAGGCATCGTGCACTTCGTGAATGCAGACCTCATCGCTGCTGGTCTGTCGCCGCTGCGACCTGAAGCCGCCATGCTTGCTGCCGGCCGGCTGTTGCTGAAGGAGATCGATCGCCTCGCCGAAGGCGGACAGGACTTCGCTTTCGAAAGCACGCTGAGTGGGCTCACCCATGCCAGGCGGCTCAAGGCTTGGCGAGCGCGCGGCTACTACGTCGAGATCGCGTACCTGAGAGTTCCAACGCCGCAGATCGCGTTACAGCGAATTGCCGCGCGGGTGTCGCAGGGAGGCCATGATGTCCCGAAGAGAGATGTGTTGAGGCGCTTTGATCGCAGCTGGGAGAATTTCCAGCAGGTCTACCGGCCGCTCGCCGATGCCAGGTTCGTGTACGATACGTCGCGCGTTGAACCCATCATGGTCGATTCGTTCGCATGAAAGCCAGGAAGCCGGTGAAAGCTGCAACCCGAAGCAGGAACTCGGACAGAACCGCTGCAGACATGCTGAAAGCGCTTCGGAGCGCCGCAAAGACTGCACGCAAGATTGCGCGTCAGCACGGCACGCCGGTGTACTACTGGAAGAATGGCAAAGTCGTAGCCGAAAAGCCCTAGCGGCGTCGGCTTCAATCGCCGCTCAGCGGACACGCTGGCGCTTCGTGCGGTCCTCTCCCTTCCCCGCGCTCGGCTCTCCGCGCTCACGCAGTCCTTTCTTCTCGAACCAGTGATTCGCATACGGCTCGTCGTTGAACGGCGCGACCTCCTTGTAACCGCTCGCGCGATAGAGCGCCTGCGCTTCCTTCAGCGCCTTGTTCGTCTCGAGCTGCACGACGTCGTAGCTATGCGCGCGCGCCTGGCCTTCCAGCTCGCGGAGCATGCGCCTTCCAAGGCCGATACCGCGCGCGGATGAAGCGACCCACATCCGCTTGATCTCGGCCGCGCCCCGCTTCGTGAACTTGATCCCGCCGCATGCGACGGGCTTGCCGTCGAGACGTGCCACCAGGAAGAGGCCGTGCGGCGGCGTGAACTCCGCGATCGGCGTTGGACTCCGGGCCGTGTCGAAGCCTGCGTCGAAGCGTTCTCGCAGCTCAGCGAAGTATTGCTCCAGGCAATCCTGCGACTCGGCGCTCGTAATCCGCTCCGGCGCGACTTCGACGGCGGATGCCTGCATGAGCTGCTCGGCCTCGACCATCGCTTTCACGAGGCGGGCGCGCTGCGTGTCGTTAAGAGGCGTAAGAACGGAGACCGCGAACTCGTCCGAGCGACGATCGAGCTCGGCTAGCTCTTTCTGACCCTTGCGCGTGAGCAGCGCTCGCCGCACGCGGCCGTCGTCCTTGGCTTGTTTCGATTTCACCAGCCCTTGCTTCTCCAGGGAGCGGAGGAGGCGGCTGAGGTAACCGGAATCGAGGGAGAGGCTGCTGCGCAGCGTCTTGATGTCTGCGCCGTGGGTGCCGATTTCGTAGAGGAGGCGGCATTCGCTGAGCGGCCGGCCGCGGCCGAGGAAACTGTCGCTCAGCGCACCGACGCGCCGCGTGATGGTGCGGTTGAAGCTGCGGATGCGCTGGATCTGCGCCTGATCCATTCTCTGACTATAGTCAGGTAATTCCTTGGCCGCAAGACCTGTAGTTGGCGCATTGCGGCGGGCAAACGCATACTCATTGAAACGGCGGTGCCCGGCGCCGACGTTGCAGGAGACACGGCAAGAAAATTCGACACGAACAACAACTACGGCCACGCGAATTGACGCATGGACAAGGAGAAGAACAATGAAAGCGTCGCGCCTTCTGTATGTGATCGCTATGGGTCTGAGTGCAGTGGTTTTGTGCGGGTGCCAGACAACGCATCTCCCTCTTTATTTCTACGGCACCTGGGGCATGTGCCACCGGCACGAAGGGAAGGAAGAGCATTTTCCCGCGGACGGAAAATTCAGTTTTGTGCAGAGGACGCCGGGCTCGAGCGTGTACCAGATAATACTCGAGGGCGGAACCTGGGTAGACGAGGGGAACCTCAAGGACGCCGACTTCCGCGTCTATCCTCGCCAGGGAAAGGTGGAAGAGGCAAAGGCTCCCGGCTCACCGCCAGATTGCTTGAAGCCGCTACAGGCATCGAAAGTAGCTGTCCGCGAGAATGAGCCATCGGTTGGAGCCACCACGGGCTGGCAGCCGACCAGGAAGACCATTCGCCTGGAAACAAAGGTTTGCATGAAGAGCGAGCATCCGCACGGCAAGTGCGGCCCCGGCGAAGGCATGCACGTTGTCAAGGTATATGTGACTCCCGGCAAGGATTCCACGGGCGCGGACAGGCGCCTGATCACCATTGACTACTGTTCTCTGAAAGAAGGGAAGAAGGGGTTCTGCGACCTGAGCAGACTCAGGATAGAACGTCGCAGCGATGACATGGGGATACGTACGCCACATCCCGGACACGTTCACGGCGATGACTGATCGCTAGAGCGTTCGCGCCATGACGACGAACCCGGCCCAGTAGTACGGATCTCTCCATTGAGGCTGCTCTTGCATCTGTGACTGCGCACGTGCGAGGGCAGCCTCCGGGCTGAACCCTTCCTTGAGGAGTGCTGCGTAGAACCGCGCCATCATCTGGCTCGTCGCGGCATCCGGCACTTTCCAAAGTGAGGCGACGACTCGCGAAGCTCTTGCGGTCAGAAAGGCGTGCGCCAGACCAACGACGCCTTCACCTGCGAATGCCTTGCCACGCGCGGTTTCGCAAGCGGCCAGGACGACGAGATCCGACGCCATCGAGTGCCGGCGTATGTCCGAAACACGCAGGTCATAGGTCAACGCGCTTCCTGGACCTGCCTGGATGTGGATCGCGGAGAGCCTCGCATCCTGGGCGCTCGCCGTCGCATGGGCCGAGACGTGCAAGATTCCGTAACGGCGAAAGTCGAACTTCACGAGGCTCGATCGCGCAAGCGCGGGTCCCTGCAGCAGGTGGAAGTTGCGCGGCCCGGCCAGTCCAGCGATGGATTGCAGTTCCGAGCGTGCACCCGGAAGCCGTGACAGCGACGGATCCGAGGCCACGACGACCACGCTGCCTGCGTGCGTATCGTTTAGCGATGCCTTGCCCAAGTCCAGGAGCAGAACTCCCAGCGAGGGCAGAACGAGTGTGGTCACGGGCTGGCGGTCGTCGAAAGAGAGCAGGAGCGGCGGGGGAATGTCATGCAACGGGCCATCCAGTACCAGCGCCAACGATGTCCGGCTATCGAGTGACGTGAGAACGGGCTCCACGAGATCCCGCAGCTTCTGTTTGGCAGCCTCCAATCTTTGTGCGCTGCCAGGGGCATGCAGGAGGGCAGCCAGCGTGCGAGTCGCAGATGCAAACTCCCTTTCGGAAGGCAGGGACCTCACATCAACGGAAGCATTCGTGATGATCCATGCCCAGCTACGCGTGTCGCCCAACGAGAACTCCACGATTGCCTGCTCGTGCCCGAGTCTCTTCTGGATTGAAGCGAGCGCCTTTGCATCCAGTGAACGAGCGGCCGGTTTCGCGCCTGCAACACCGGGCATTCGACTGGCGGAATCGACCCTGGCCCGAAGCAACGCAACGTCATTTTGCAGCGAGGAGATCAGCTGCTCATTCGTAGAGGCTCGCTCGAGTGCCAGGTCGAGGCGGTGCAGCTTCGCTGCCAGTTGGTCGTCAAGAAGCTCCGCACTTGAAGCTTCGTCACCTTCGTGAGCTGCGGGGAGGGCGCTGAGCATATCTTCCAGCGAGCGAGCTCTGGACTGGTCTGCTGCCAGAAGGGCGGCCACGGTCAGTTCATCCTTGCGTTCTGGCTCAGTCTTCTCGCCTGCGCGCATCAGCAACTCGACCAGCGTGTGGTAGTAATCGCGGCGCACGGCGAGGATGGAAGCCCGAAGATCCGGGTTGAGCGCGCGTGCGCGAAGCGTCTCGTGCAGCCCAATGGCTTTCGTGACCTCGGTGACGGCTGCATCGATCTGATCCAGGTCTCGACGAGACAGGCTTCGTTCGTGCAACAGCAAAGAAGCTTCGTGCGGGAGGTACTCTCCACGCGTGACTTGCGAAGCGGCGTCGATGACCCGAATGGCCTCGCCCGGCTTGCCAGACAAGCGCAGCAGCCGCGCCTTGGCGATTTGGGCCTGCACAAGGAAGGGGTGTCCCTGCGGCAGGCCGCTCTCGGCAACGCGATCCAGGTGCTGCGTCGATTGCGCCCACTTGCGAAGGGCAAGCAGATCTTCACCCAGCGCCAACGACGTGCGGGCCTGCTGGTACGCGGACCTCGCGTGGTCGACGGCCTCCTTGTGCAGAGCTAGCGCCTGCTCCATATCACCCAGCGAGCGATGAACATTCCCGGCCGCAACCAGATTGGAATTGAGCCCGCGCGCCTCGCCGAGTTCGCGTCGAATCTTCAACGCTTGCGCGTAGTAATCCAACGCGCGCTCCGGCTCTCCCAATCTGCTGTAGACCGTGCCCAGCGCCTGGAGCGCTCTCGCCTGGCCCGCGCTGTCACTTACCTTCCCGAGAAGGTCGTGTGCGCGCAGAAAGCGATCCAGTGCCGCCTCCGGATCGCCGGTCGCCGATAGCGCGAGCGCGCTGTTGTAGGTCGCATCGGCGACGGATTGTGGATCGGAGACGAATTCGATCTGCGGCATGATCTCATCCCATTGCCGCAGCGCCTCGCGATACTCGCCCAACTCGCCACGAATGGTGGCCAGGTTCTGGAGAGCCATGTACTGGCTGGGCCGTTCTGCCAGTTTCTCGAAAGTCTGCGCGGCAAGAGCCAGAGCCGTCACGGCATCCTCGTACCGACCCTGCTCCCGGTGACAAACACCGCGAAAATTATGGGCGCGCGCTGCCTCGTAGAGCGCACCGCGTTGTTCGAAGGCCGCGCTGACGGTCCGCAGGCGTTCTTCGGCCTCCTCGAGCAGCTTTGCTGACTCCTCGCGCTGATTCGATCGTCGCACCTGTCCAGCGACCTCGATCAAGGCTGCGCCCTCGATCATCATCGCGTGGTCGTGGCCATCGTCGTCGTTCAACTCTTCGAACAGCTTGCGCGCGCGCCTGGAAGCAGCGATCGCGACGTCCCAGTCATACGTGTGCCAGAGCGCGATCGATGCGGATTCCAGCGCCGCGTGTGCCTCCTCCTCGATGGGGCGGTCGAGAAGAATGGTGCGATCCTCTCGCTGATCCGAGCGAGAACGCTCGCGCCAGAATGCCTCCACCTTCTCAAGATACGCACCGGCCTGTGCCCAATCGGTGCTCGATGCTCGAGCCAACGCTTCGTGCGCGTTCGAACTCAGGGCGTATGGAGCGGTCGCATCGCGATTCGCGCCGTTGGGCAACTGAAGAACACGAAGTTCATAACGCCCGCCGGGTACGGAACGCTGCACCGTCTTCACACGCAGCTCATAGCCGCCCGACGCCGGCACCGGCAGCGCCAGGGTGATATCTCCGCGCCGCTTGGTCGCATTCGTCGCAACCGATTTGAAGTCACCCGGCCCCGAAAGATGCAGCTCGGCATCGACGCCAATCTCCTCGAAGCGAATGACGACGGGGTCACGCTGAGCCACTTCAAAGCGAAGAGACAGCTCCTCTCCGCCGACGAAAGCTCCCTTTCGATCTGCCAGCAGGTGCGATTGCGCAGGATCGCGAGTCCCGCAGGCGCAAAGAAACAAGAGAAGAAGAAAGAAAGCCGGGACCAGCGGCAGTCGATGCCGCACCTGGCCGGCGCGGTGCCCTGGGCCGTTCACGTCCCTGACCTGTCTTGTCTGGCAGCAGGTTCCTGATAGTCGCCGCGCTCAGGTAATCACGCAGCCCGGCACCTTTGCAAGTTTCGCTGTGCCGAGCGGGCTCAGAGGCGTGCTGACCGGCAGATCTGGCGTTTTCCCGTTGCGAAGAATGCGTGTTTCGCGACAGACACTCAGAGAAATCGAGCCGGTTCGCGCACAGGGCGCGAGCCGAAAGTAAAAAATAGGTACATGCGGGGAGAACAACGATGAAGACGTCACGCTTCCTTCTCGTGCTCCTGCCTATGTCTTCCTTGCTGGCCGGCTGTCCGGGAGACGAGTTGCCCGACTATTTTCTGAAGGGCGAGTGGACGGTGTGTCATGAGAACGAGAGCGTCGATCACTTTCCCTCCGACGGCGTTTTCAGTTTCAAGCGCGTCTGGCTCGGAGCGGAGCGATACAAGCTCGAGATCAACGACGACGTGGCCAACTGGCCCGACAAGGAGACACTCAAGAAGGCCAGGTTTCGTGTGATGCCGGCAGAAGGTGGTCAGCCGGCGAAGGTCTTGCAGTGGCCGGATGGATGCGAAGGACAAGCGATCTCCACGGCTCCGGCGGAGGCCTCTTCGACCGCGGCGGCGGAAGAGGGCGCAACGCCCGCACACAAGACGGGAGGTGATCCGGTACTCAAGCCAACCGGCAAGACCATCAGGCTCGAAGCAACCGTGTGCATGTTCGATCCCGGGTTCCAGCACGAGGAAGAGTGCGGCGGCGATCTCGCGCTGCACGTCGTCAAGATCTATGTCGCTCCTCCCGCAACTCCACAGGGTAGGGCGCTCGCGATCGTTCACTACTGCGGGCCATGCGAAAACATCAATGGCGTGTGCGAGGAGAAGCACGGAGAAATGCCGCACCCCGGACACGTCCATGGTGACGACTGACGGATGAGCGACGGACATCGGGAGAGTCGCCATGATCTTCGTAAGCGGAGCAGTTGTGATCGCCCTGGTGCTGACAGTGCTATTCGTGATGCAGATGCAGGGTGATGTGACTCCAGGCACTCCTCCGCCAGCGACCAACTCACCGTACCTGTCGATGTCGGACGACGGCACAAGAGCGGCGGTGCCGTCGTCCGCATCGCCGGGCCCGTCCAGGTCGTACGAGGGAACCGGCGCGCGCCCGAGGGCGGTCATGCGTGCCGAAACCGAAGAGGAAATCCTGGAGCTGCTACGCCTCGAACCTCTGAGTGGCTTCGACGTTCCCCATGGTCCCGCGGCATCAGCGGATCCCGGTGCTGCAAGCGAGACGATGAGACCTCCTGCGAAGTTTGAACCCAAACACGTCATAGGTCCCGACGATGGGCGCGAGCACGTCGCCGACACCGCTGCTTTTCCTTATCGTGCGGTCGTATTCATCAAGGTAAATGGGGGTCGCTGCTCTGGTTTCCTCTACGGGAAGGACATCGTTGCGACCGCCGGACACTGCGTGCATGGCGGCGGAAGCGCGGGCAAGTGGTACAAGGATGCCGTCGTCTGGCCAGGTCGCGACGACAGATTCGTTCCCTATGGCCCGTGCAAGGGACGCAAGCTTTACTCTGTGGCCGGCTGGGTCGAACGCGGCGACGAACGCTACGACCTTGGCGCGATCAAGCTGGACTGCGAGATCGGCAAACTGACCGGCTGGTTCGGCCTGGCGACGGAAAGCGACGTGACCGGATTCGCCTCTGAAGTCGCGGGTTATCCCGCAGACAAGGGCTTAGGCCAGTGGACGCACAAAGACAGCGTCCGACAGACGAGCGATCTGCAGATCTTCTATCAGAACGACACGGAAGGGGGCATGAGTGGTGGCCCCGTGTTCCTCGACCTGGCCGGCTGCGGCATCTGCTCGATGAGCGTCCATGCGTACTACCTGCACGGGCAAACTCCGCATTCGGATCACAACCACGGCGTGAAACTCACGCCCGAGGTCTACAACACGCTCATCGCCTGGCGGGACGCCAATTGACTGCTGCCGCCAGTGTTGTCGCGCCGACGATCAAACCCAGAATGAGAAACAGTCCGGGTGTCATTTCCCTCTCCTCGCTCGGATCGGTGATTTCAAACGACCGGAACGCCGAACAGGCGTGCATGCAGCCACACGACGAAGGCCGCGTAAACCGCCAATCCCAGGACAATGGCGATCACATCATTGATCAGCCGGGTGGGTGCCGTGCGAATCGCTCGTGGCGGTCGCCGCGCGACGGAGATTCGATCCGCGATTGCCCAAACCAGGAAGCCTCCGAACAGCAGCACGTCGGCGGCTGATCCGTTCGAAAGCAGGTGCGCCAACGCCCAGAGCATCGTCGCGAGGAGCATCGGATGCTTGGTCGCGGCCTTGATCCTTGCCGGTAAGTACGCGGCAAACAGCAGCGGGAAGACCGGCAACATCAAGCCCACGGCCAGGAATCGCATCTCCTCCGGCGGAACGTAGAGCAGCGGGGCCACACCTCGCGCGGTCGAGTATCCACGGATGATGAGCACGAACCCGATGATCGACACCACCGAGTAAACGCCCTTCCACGGCCACTCGCCCATGCGTGCAGCCATGCGGTCGCGCCACGCGGGTGCGACGATCGCAATGGCATGCATGCCGAGGAACAGGACAAGGCCGAGGATGAGGGTGTTCATGGCGGTGTCAGGCGAAGGGCGCCAGATTGGCACGATTTGTGGGCACGATACCGGCTAATCGTGCCAACAAGAACTCCGCTGCCCTTACGGAGGTACGGATGGTGCCCGGAGGAGCCCTGATCGTGCCAAGAAGGCCGGCCAAGTGAGCGCGCGCAGGCCTACCGCAATGAGGGCGTTGATTCGCCCGACATTGCGGTGACTCGCCGCAGCCAACAATATTCCCCTCGTTCATCCGTCTACCCAAGCCAGATGCTCGAGCTGGCGCTACAACCAGGCATGACAAGCGAAGGGAGCCAACGGATCTCTGCCGCATTCGCGCGCCAGCGCCGGCGTCTCGTCGGCTGGCTGCGCCAGCGCGTGTCCGATCCGGATGTCGAGGACATCCTGCAGGACGCGTTCTCCGAGCTCGTGCAGGCCTATAGCCTGTCGACCAGCCTGGCGACGCCCATCGAGGACGAGGGCGCGTGGCTGTTTCGCGTCGTGCGCAACCGCGTTATCGACCTGTTCCGCAAGCGCAGGCCGGAATCGCTCGAGGAGCAGGCGGGCAAGAACGAGGAAGGCGAGTCGCTATCGTTGGATGAGCTGCTGCCTTCAGCGGATTCAGGTGGGCCCGAGGGCGCGTACGCGCGCGAAGTGATGATGGAGCTGGTGGAGGAAGCGGTGGACGCGCTGCCGCGCGATCAGCGCGAAGTTTTCCTGATGCACGAGATCGAGGGGCTCAGCTTCCAGCAGATCTCGGCATTGAGTGGAGTGCGCGTCGGGACGCTGATATCGCGCAAGCACCTGGCCGTGAAGTCGCTGCGCAGGAGATTGCGTGGCGTGTACGAAGAGTTGAATGAATCGTGATTTTCGAGAGGACACTGACATGACTCCGCATGACATGGGCCGCAGCATCGGTCACAGCATCGCCCGCAAGATCGTTGCCGCCATTATTTTCATCCCGATCTTCATCGCCGGCTTCGGCTGGGCCGTGTGGGGCCTCTGGAACTGGCTGATGCCATCGCTTTTTGGTCTGCCGACGCTGACGTTCTGGCAGGCAGCGGGCCTGTTGGGCCTGAGCTGGCTGCTGTTTGGCGGCTTCCGCGGGATGAGCGGAGGCAAGCATCACGGAGGAGGCCGCTGGCAGCAGCGGAAATGGATTGAGAAGTGGGAAGCGATGAGCCCGGAGGAGCGCGAGGCGTTCAAGAAGAAACTGGAAAAGTGCGGTCACTGGCGGGAAGATAAGGCGCCACCACCTCAGAGCTGAAGCCGATCGCCGGGACGCAGCGCTGAGGCGCGCGCGGGGTACTATTCCATCAACCGTGCGCTTCGCAGCAGTCATGACGCCACCTCCCACCGTCCTCCTGCGCATCGAGCTGCTCAACATCGAGCCCCTCATCTGGCGGCGCGTGCGTGTGCCGGCGAAGTGGAAGCTGCGCAAGGTCCACGATCTCATCCAGCGAGTCTTCGGCTGGCAGGACTGCCACCTGCACGAGTTCCGCGTCGGCGAAGTGCACATCGGCATGCCCGAGGCGGACGACCTGCAGGAAGGCCTCCAGGACGATCGCGAGTGGACGCTCGCGGAAGTTCTGAAGTCGGGCGCGCGCGAATTCCAGTATGTCTACGACTTCGGTGACTGGTGGGAGCACCGCGTGATCGTCGAGCCGGAATCGCGCACCGACGTGGGCGCCAGCGCCGCGCCCGTGTGTCTAGCCGGCGAGAACGCCGCGCCACCCGAGGATGTCGGCGGCCCGCCCGGCTACGAGATGTTCCTCGAGGCGATCGCCGATCCCGCGCACGAAGAGCACGAGCAGATGCTCGAGTGGGTTGGCGGGGTCTGGGATCCGAAGGCGTTCGATCTCAATCGCGTGAACCGGGAGTTGCGGAAGAGGCGGTAGGGCGTCGCGGTTCGTCGAGCCGGCCAGGCGACGCCGTGCATTTACTCAATGTAGTGAGTAAAAGTACTCAGTGTATTGAGTAAATTGTAAGGACGGCGCCTACTCACCAGACGTTTGCCCCACAAAAACATGGTCTTCTGCCCCCCGCAATCCGCTGCTCGGGCAACTGCAGGACGCTGGCAGCACGACAACTCTGGCTCACTACATCGAACGCCTCTCGGGCGCGGGTATGCTGATGGGGCTGGCGCAGTTCGCCGGCCAGGAAGCGCGCCAGCGTGCATCCAGCCCGAAGCTGCAGGTGATGAACTTCCTGTCTCGGCCAGTGAGGTACTGGGCGAAGGCGTGAACGCGAGCTGCGGAAAGGCGCGCTCCAGCGCGGATATCGCCGGACTGCAGCCACGCATGACGTGCAAACTAGAAATGCGTTTCTAATCTGCACAGGATGGCGGCGCTAGCCCCGCGATGCCGGCCGCGTTTCCTCGAGTCAACGTTGGCTGATGCTCGGAATCTGAGTATCCGCTGCGTATGGGGCCTCAAGGGACAGACGTTTAGGCGAGGTTTGTGTCCCGCGGCGATAACTTCCAATAACTTCGATAACCTCCAGTAACTTCGATAAAGATCCGAGCGCCGCAGCGGGCTCCTAGAGGCGCGATTTATTGGCACGATATTGGCTAATCGTGCCAATAAGCGTATCCGTTTGGCACGTAAAAGCGGAATCGTGCCAATAAAGGTCGCTTATCGTGCCAAAAAGGCTTTCCGACACCCTCACGGGCGCGGACGCAGTAGCCACTCGCGCGGGCGCGTAAGAAGTCCAGATTGAAAAGCAGGAGCGAACTCGGAACAATACGCGTCAACAACACCCGCCACGCCTCTACGGACCTCGGTTCGCAAGCGCACCCTGGCGGGTTACTTTTTTTTGGGCCCGGTAAATGGACACCAGGATCCCTCTTCTTTCTCCGAAGGATATTTGCGCCTGATTCGTCTATCCGGAATCGGCAGACGCAACACCAAGGAGAATCCCATGAATTCACTCACTCGGCCCGTCCGAGTCTGCACTACAGCATCGGCCCTGATGCTGGGCAGCGCTCTCACGGCAAGCGTGGCGACGGGAGGAAACAACAACAACGGCGACGGGGACGAGGAGGAACTGCCATTCGACGAAGCGCAACTGTACTTCGAATTGAACGACACGGATGGCGACCTGGGCATCCACTCGCTGGTGGATGGCGATGACTGGAAGCGGTTGATCCTGGAGGATCCGCGTGAGCGCGTGATACTGGACGTCTTGGTGAAGGGAAGGTTGCGCCAGCAGGGTCTGACCGAGATCTTCTTCGAGAGCGCCGAACCCAGGTTCGACGAGCTGGACCCGAGGGACTTCTTCCGCCGATTCCCGGAGGGCACGTACGAGTACGAGGCCATCACCCTGGATGGCGACGAGCTGGAAGGCGAGATGGAGCTGTCGCACGTCATGCCGGCCCCGCCAGCCAACGTCGAGATCTCCGGCACCCCCGCTGCCGCGAACTGCGACGCCGACCCGTTGCCGTCCGTGAGCGCGGACGAGGTGACCCTCAGCTGGGCGCCCGTGACGAGCTCGCATCCGGACATCGGCAAGGACGGAGCGGTCGAGGTCGAGAAGTACCAGGTCGTGCTGGAGGCGGGTGATCTCGTGCTGAGCGCGGACCTGCCGCCGGACCTGACTTCGTTCGAATTCCCGGCGTCGTTCATCGAGCTGGAAGACGAGTTCAAGTTCGAAATCATCGTGCGCGCGAGCACCGGCAACCAGACGGCGGTGGAGAGTTGCTTTACGGTCGAGTGAAACGGCACGCAGTGACAGTCAGGTGCGGGACGGCGGGCAGTGATCTGCTCGCCGGCACCTGGTCATGAAGTTCGCAGCATCCCCCCGGGCGAGGCGCGCGTCAGGGACGACGACGCGCCTCGCCGTCTTGCTGCTTGCGATTTCCGTGGTCGCAATCGTCGTAGGGCTGGTGCTGACACTGAGCGATAGCGACGACGAATCGCGCGACTCGGCTGCTGAGCGCGCGGCCGATGCGGGCTCATCGTCACCGGTTTCGATCGAATCCGCGGTGGGTTCCGCAAGGCCGCAAGTTCCTGCCGGAACTGAGACAGTCGAGGCGGGCAAGGAAATCGTCCTGAGCGGAACGAGCGACGCTCGTCGAGATGGCTCCGTCACTCCCGGCGAGGCCACACGTTCAGTGGTGGAGCTGAGCAGCATCGCACTCAACGACGCCAGTCCCGACAAGCGCGCCGATGCAGCGCTCGCACTCGGCGAGCACGGCGATGCCATTGCGATTGAAACCCTGCGCCAGGCGCTCTCCGACAGCAATGCGCGAGTCCGCTCCGCAGCGATCGTTGCGCTCGAGGATCTCGGCAGAAACGCAAACGTCGATCGCAATGACGTCGTATCAGCATTGGCTTTGGCGCTGAACGCAGAAGACGCGGCGCTGCGCCTGGAGTCCGTCGATGCCCTGGGCGAAATCGGCGGGCCTGAAGCGATCAGGCTCTTGAAGACGGCGCTGAAAGACAAGGACTCGCGGGTTCGCGAGGCGGCAGCGGAGTATCTGGCGGAGTTGGGGAGTCAGGTGCGGTGGTAGGGAAGCGCGACTCCGGTCAAAGAGAACAGAGCTACCGCGACTACTCCAGATCTGCCGTACGACGACCGGTAGGCTCAACGCGTCGGTCGGTCGACTCAAGCGTAAGCTGCGCCCTTGCATTTATGCGCGCACGCAACTTGTTCCTATCTGCGACAAGGTCGACCACGTGCATCCTGCGATGACAGTTAGGACAGAGCGCGACGGTATTATCGATTGTGTCCTCACCCCCTCGTGCCAGCCATTTTACGTGGTGCGTTTCCAAGTATGGGCGACCATTCTTGTCCGCGAATGGCGCTTTCTCGCAACATAAATCACATATCCCACGGGCACGGCGCTTCGCATTCTCCGCGACGAACTCATCGCGCACGAAGACGGTAGTTGTAACTTTTCGACTTGCCGGCCGTCCGGTGCTGCGTCTAGCTCGTGCTGCGATTTCATTGTTAGAGAGAGCAAGGGCATTCTTGCGTTGGCGAGCCTGGACCTTCTGCAGTGTGTCCAGTGGTATCGGACTTTGAAATGAGCTATTGATCGGTCGGACAGGAAAAATCCAGACGCGTCTCATCCTATTGTCCGCATCGGCTTGTTGGGATTCGTAGGGGTCGCCTTCGAGGGTGACCGGGCCGACGTATGTATATACATGTTCCCGGTGTACCTCGAACAGATGCACCTGCACACCGCTGCTTCTCGATTCAGCAAGCGTCCTGTTTTGAGCAGAGTCAAGTGACTGATCGCCGCGCAGTCCCATGCCGGTGTAATGCAGCGTATGGCCTCGCCACTCATCAACGTACAACCCCTTAGTCGGATCTGAAACGATGATCAACGACTTCGTCTTATGAGAACGACGCATTCCCCCGCTTGTGCCGCAACCGAATACTGACATCAACTGTCCATTCGTCAGCTCGTCACCAGGCTTCAAATCAGAAAGAGTCTGGGACTGCGTCGACGCTTCAGTCGTAATGACCTCGAAGCCCAAAGCTCGTAGGGCCCCGGCGACTGTGTGTTCTCCGCCTGTAAAGTCTGACGATGCTGGACGTTTACGATTCGGATGCTGAAACGCAAACGCTGCACCGAATATCGCCTTGGAGTCGTAAAGCTTGCCGTCCCGTTTCACAAAATAGGAGCGAGCCTTGCCGAACCCGTGCTTCTCCAAAAAATGGTCGCGGCCCAACGTGTCGAACTGGTCTAGCGCTTTCCGCAAGGCGGCGGGATCGGTCAGATCAGACAGCTTCATGGTTATTGGACCCTCGCATTAGAGGGGGGGCCTTATTCTTAGGGCCTGCTCGAGGCCTCGCTGGTACCAGTGCACGACTCTGCGTTCTTGACACCCGCGTTGGAGGCTCACCCCGCCTTTCTACGGAAGGCCATTATGAGCGCTGCGAAGGCTTGATCCAGCAGGCTGCAACGCTACGAAGACGCGGCTTGTTAAAACAGGGACTTATGAAGGCGAGGCGTGATCTCGTGTGTGCCCTTTTGACCGCTAGGGCAGCGCCAAAGGGCAAGGCGGCGTGGAGAGGCAGGCGAATTCGCTAACCAATGGAGGACCCATTGGAAGTTCGAAGCCGAGTTTTCGGATTCTGCAACGCCGGCTTTCTTGCTAAGAAGCCCGCCACCGGAAGAGCTGGGGCGGGGCAAATGACGCACGTCCGCTAAGTCAAACAGTCTCCTTCGTCTTCTCCGCCTCCTCTTTCACTCCGCGGCGCGTGAGCCCGCTATTGCACTGCCCAAGTGGTGCCAACCCCATCGCGGCGTAGAGCGGGCCCGTCCTCCGTTCTCGCGGTCACCAACGACTGAGCTCACGACGAGCTGCGCCTGCGCGAGTGCCGCTGCGTCCGCGGCGTCGCGATCGGTGTACGCGTCGTGCATCTGCTTCTCGAGCTCGGTGATGCGCTTGCGCGCGTCGAGCATGGGCTTGATGAGTTCCTTGAACTGATCGAGCGTAAGGCCGGAGAACGACTTGCTTGGTCGCAGGTTCTCCCACGCCTCGATGACGGTCGTGATCCAGTCCAGGCGAGAGCACGCGGGGAGCGCACCGATTTCTGCAAAGCGACTTTGCAAAATTACGGGCGCAAACGCGTGCGCGTGCGGTGAATGACAGACCAATTCTGCGGACGCCGTCCGCGGAAACTGACACGGACCTTAATGCAAATTGCAAGCGCCATTTCTGTTACAAAATCCCTGGATATCGCTCTCGTAAGCAGTCGTGCGCTTCGCTAAGTTCTGGCATGGAACGATCAACAGGAAAGGATCGGTTCGCAATCGTTTGAACCACATGAAAGCGGCGCCCGCCGGTGCGGTAACACCGACGGACGCCTGGCCAGAGTCCACCTATGAAGGAGGCAGACCATGACGTCCAAGAATCGTGTGTTGAAGGATACCGCTGCTCGCAGCGGTTCGAGAGGTGTGCTTAAAGGCAGGGGTACGCAGTCGGAGAAGAAGGCCGCGGCAACTGCGGCCGCCGAAGCGAATGACGGCGTTGCAAACACGCTGCCCGCGTTGCCTCTATCAGAGGCGCTCCGCCAACAGCTCTCCGACCACATCGGCGCGCTTCGCTTCGTAAACGGCACGCTGGCCGTCTGTGCGCAGGCACTGCGACAGCAGAACGCGGAGATGGACGCGGACATCGCGCTCGTTATCCAGAGAACGGCTGGTGACAAGCTCGATGCGACGATCGATCAGATCGAAGAGCTCGTGGTCGGGCTAGAGCTGCAGGAGGTCGCCTAGCCAAAGCGGGTGGCTGACACATGACCGGCGCGCTCATCGAGCGCGCCGGTTCCACATTCAATCCTGCAAACCATTGGAGTGGTAGACGCTATGAACGACACGAAATCCGAAGCGGAGTACCAGGCATTCCTGGGCGAAACGAAGTCTCGCGTGCTGAACATGCGTATCGCGACTGCCAGCGCGGTGAACTCGGAACTGATTCACCTACACTGGCACATCGGGCGCATGATTTGTGAGCGTGCGGACCAGATTGGCGCAACCGAAGCTGTGCTCGCCAGCCTCGCCCGTGACCTGCAGGCTGCCTATCCAGGCCGCAAGAGCTTTACGCCGCACAACCTGGAACAGATCCGCAAGTTCTACCTGCAGTACAGTTGCGACGCGCTTCTGCAAAAGCTAGTTGCCAAGGCGTCGAATCAACCTTCTGCACTCCAGCCGACAGCGCTGGTCTTTTCCGCTGCGACGCTTGTGGCCAACGAGTCCGACTCAGACCTGTCACCGGCACTGCTCGCGTTTCTGGCGGGCGTATCGTGGAATCATCACCTGGTCATTTTGGAGGCAGTGACTGATTCGCGTGCGCGATTCTTTTACATCGATAACGCAGGTCGTTACGCATGGAGCGTCGCAATGCTTAAGCATCAGATCGCGATGCAGTCTCATGAGCGATCACAGGAGGCTCGAGCGCCTCAGGACTCAACTGCTGTAAATGGTATGGAAACCAGGGAGGGGTCCGGGCCGCGGAAACCATGCGGCGGGTCGCAGTAAAGCAGGCCGTCTTGTTTGGCAGAACGCGAAAGGTTGGCGACAAATAGTTGTGCAACTACGTGTGCGCATTCGCGGATGAGATGCAATAATGCCCCTGCCGAAAGAAGGGCCACGGAAATGGCACGTCGAGCAGCATCAGGACACATGTCGGCATGCAACCGAAGCCGGTCTGCAGGACCAATGTAAGTGGGTTCGTCCCTGCCTCGCAGACCGGCACCTTCCATGAAGTACGCCATTCTGATCGACGGCGGCTTTGTAAGGCGCAAGCTCGGCTCGCGCTTAGCTCCCTTGGATGCCGGCGGCATTGCAAGCTTCTTGAATGTGCTGCGCTCGCACGAAGCACTATCTGGAATGTGCCTTCATCGCATTTACTGGTATGACGCGCCACCTCTCAGTATCAAGGTGCGGAGACCGCTTGCCGGGGGAAATCTGGACTTTCGCAGTACGCCGCTGGGTCGGGCTAGTCGCAAGCTTCACGACGACTTGTGTCACTTGCCATTCGTTGCTGTCAGGAAGGGCGAATGTGTGTTTCGAGGTTGGCAGGTGCGAAGCCCACTCCCGGAAGACGCGAGACACGTAACCCTGTCGTGCTCTGATTTTGCACCGAACATTCAGCAGAAGGGCGTGGACATGCGCCTCGGTCTCGACATCGCAGCGCTCACGCTAAAGGCGCATGTCGGGGTGATCGTACTCGTTGCTGGCGATAGCGATTTCGTGCCGGCAATGAAGTTTGCGCGGAGAGAGGGAGCGCAGATATATCTCGCAACGTTAAGGCATGCTGTGAGAAGAGAGATGCTTGAACATGCGGATCTCGTGCTGGATGGCGACTCATGTATTCAGCCGACTGATTTCGACGCAGGTGGCGCTACGACAGCTCGCCGGCTTGACGAACCAAGCTCTCGCCCATTGATGCCCCCCGCTCTATAGACCACGTTTTCTCGCGTGCCCTCCCAAACCCACCGCCTCATTCCCCCCAAAAGCAAGCCCGTCCAACCGAAAGTCGCTGGCCGAGAGTTTCTTTCTTGCAATTCCTACCATTTCCCGCACGCGGTCACTAATGCGAGTACCCTCGGCCATCTCAGCCGCACTCGAGCTGGGTCCCCGCGAATCTTCGCGGGCATACCTCAAGGCAGAATCACATGAGTCAACGATGGGATGTCACTGGCGCGGGCGCCGGAAGCGCGCCTGCGCCCGCTCTCGGCAGCCTCGATACCTCAAACCCCAACAGGAGCCTGATCGAGCGGATGAACGAGACCGGGACGCTCTCCATTTTCATGGCGGGCCTCGAGGCGACTGGGTTGATTGATCGGCTGCGCGGATATGCCGCCTTCACGATCTTCGCGCCCACGGACGCAGCATTCGAGAAGCTCGTTCCAGGCGCGCTCAAGTCATTGCAGAGAGACACGGCGAAGCATAAGGCTGTGCTCAGCTATCACATGATTGCGGGGCACATCGAAGCGAGGCACCTGTCGGCAGGCAGGCTTGCGACGCTTCAGGGCACCACACTCAAAGTCGAAACACCGCCGGCGGAAGTGCGCGTCAATCGTGCCCTGGTCACGCGGCTGGATCTCATCGCCTGGAACGGCGTCGTTCATGAGATCGACACGGTGATTTTGCCGACCTGCTGGCGATTGATCGCGGCGGCGTAGCCGCGTCGGTGCGTACATGAAACACAGCAAGAGCGCTCGTGGCGCGGCCAATTTGCAGCTGAACGGCCACGCAGTTGGCATACGTGGGTCGGACAAATCACCGGCAATCGAGTCAGACGAGGCGTTGATCGACGAGGCGGACAAGCCTGAAGCCGCTGACGACGTCGATGCACCGGCGTCGAAACTTTCAGATGACCGGACGCAAACTCAAGACGGCCTGCCGCTGGAGACCATGCAGACACGCCCAGCGCGCAAGAGCCTCCTCGACACGCTGATCGCAACCGGAAACTTCGCACTGTTCGTGTCGGCATTGAAGAGCGCGGGACTGGCGGAACGGCTGGCCGGACAGAGCGCGTTCACGATCTTCGCGCCGACCGACCACGCATTCGAGAAACTCGACCGCGGCTTCATGGACGAGCTGATGAAAGACAAGCCGAGGCTCAAGGCCGTTCTCAACTATCACTTTGTCGCCGGTCGCATCCATGTGCGGCAAGTGAGAGCTGGGACCCTGATGACCCTGCAAGGCAGCACGGTGAGTATCGCTACGTCGCCGCGGCATCTGCGCGTGAACGGAGCATTCCTCACCCAGATGGACATCCTGGCGACAAACGGCGTCGTGCATGCGATCGACGCGGTGATCCTTCCGGCGAAACTGCAGTTGACCGCCGCCAAGTCGATCTGACGGCGGTGACACTGCCCTGACAATCGTCCGCGCCTGCGCGCAGACGACTGCGCCTCGCCTCCACGCACCATAAACGGGTGCCACGCCCCATGACCTGCCGAACGACACGCTATCGATGACATGCCGCTCACACGCGTAGCCGAACCGCGCGCATCGCGCATGCTCAGACGTTATTGATGAATCTGTCTCAGTAAACAATTTCGCCACGGACGATTTATCGCGTCGCGTCCGCGCAGCAAGCTTTCGTCCCGACAACGAAGGTTTGTGTGCAAATCGAAGGAGACGCGATGAAGAAGATTGAACTCGCCTCGAGCATTGGTGCCTTGGGTGCGCTGGTGCTGGTTTCCGGGAATGCGATGGCGCAAGTGGAGCCGGGCTCGCAGGAAGTGCAGGCGTATGGCGGCCAACTGTTTGGCGACAAGCTGACCGACCGTGGCATCTCCGCCGGCACGCCGGAACTCGATGACGACGCGTCGTACGGAGTGCGCTACGGCTACAACTTCACGGAAACGTGGGGAATCGAACTTTCCCTGGCGCAAGCGAACACAGCAGTGACGGAGCTGGCGGGCAGTGACGTCAACGTCGACGTCACGCTGCTCGATGTCGATGCCGTACTGCATCTGCTGCCGAATTCGCGCATCGTGCCGTATCTCGTGGCCGGCATCGGCTACGCCGATGCGAGCTTCGACAACCCGATCCAGGGAACCGTCAATGGACAACCCGTCCGCCTCGATGAGGACGGCGGAATCACGGCGAACGCCGGACTCGGTGCCAAGTACTTCGTCAACGACAGAGTCATGGTCAGGCTGGATGGTCGCTATCGCTACATCGACAAGCTGGTCGACCGGTTCGACGACTCGCTCAACACGTTCGAGACCACGCTGGGAGTCGCCTGGAAGTTCTGATCGAAGCACTGTTTCAACCGTAGCTCTGGTTCGAAGATCGTTCGATTCAGCAGCAACATGGAATGGCAAGGGCTCCTTCGTGAGCCCTTGCTGCTTCCGGCGGGCGCAACGTTTCACCCGTTGCGTTCTCGCAGCGGAAAGGCCATAAGACTCCGCGCGTCGCGGTGGTCGTGGAGCCTGTTCGTTCCCACCCCACGTGACCGACGAACCCATGTTCCAATGGCTGTCTTCGTCCGCCACAGGTGCGCCCATGTTCAAGAAAGTCGCCTTCACCATGTACCCGATCACCGATGTCAAACGCGCTCGTACGTTCTACGAGGAAACGCTCGGCCTGAAGCGCGGGTCGATGGGCAACCACGGCGAAGGGTACTGGATCGAGTACGACCTGCCCGGCGGAGGTTGCCTTGCACTCACCAACTTCATCCCGGACACGCCCAGCTCGACGAGCGGCGGCACGATCGCGTTCGAGGTGGAGGACCTCGACCGCTTGATCGCCGACCTCAAGGCAAAGGGCGTCACCTTCAAGTCAGACATAATCCACAGCCCTGTCTGCCGCATGTCCGTCTGTTTGGATTCCGAAGGCAACGCGATTTTGCTGCACCAGCTCAAGCCGAAAAACGGCTAAGATCCGTGGCATCCAGGCATCACAACAATCAAAAGGAATGCCGCGATGCACGCATCCGTCCGGAAACTTCGCGCGTCGTCCACTGCTGTCCGCGTAGTAGCACTCCTGGCGCTCACACTCGCTGGCATGGTGTCGTTGGCACCGGTGCCAGCCAACGCGGCGGAATTCAGCAATGAAGTAGGCCAGCCACTCAAGGATGCGCAGGCCGCGATGTCGAAAAGAAACTGGGACTCCGCGCTCGCGAGCATCAAGAAAGCGCAGTCCGTGCCTACCCGCAAGCCCGCCGAAGATCATGCGATCAACGAGATGCTGGCCTACGTGCTGATCAGTCAGAAGAAGCCGGCCGAGGCGGCGCGTGTATACGAGCAGTCGATCGATGCTGGCCTGACTCCGCAGGCAAAGGTGCCCGAACGTCAAAAGACCATCGCGCAGTTGTACGCGCAGGCGAGTTACTACCCGAAGGCGATCGACTACGGTAACCGGTATCTGAAGACCAACAGCGCTGATGCAGACATGCATTGGCTGGTCGCACAAGCTGAGTATCAGTCGAAAGACTGCCCATCGGCCTTGCTGGCCACCGACAACGCGATCAGGGCGGCGCGCCGTGCGAACCAGTCACCCAAGCTGGACTGGTTGAGAATGAAACTGGTGTGCCAGCCCAAGGAAGACAAGAGGGGCATCCGCGATACGCGTGAGCAGATGGTGCGACATTTCCCGACGAAGCAGAACTGGAACGATCTGCTCGGAACTCTCTGTCGATCCGACGATGTCCACGATCGAGCCAAGCTGGACTGCTATCGCCTGATGCTCGAAACGGACACCCTCAAGGAACCCGACGTCTACGTGGAAATGGCCCAGATCGCGCTCGAGAGCGGCATGCCGGGCGAGGCCGTGCGAATCCTGGAAAAGGGCTTCAGCAATGGGGTGCTGGCCGACAAGAACAAGGACCGTCACACGCGGTTGCTCAATCAGGCGAAAGAACAGGCGCGTGCGATCGAGAGCAACCTCGCGAAGCTCACGGCGGAGGCGACTGCGGACTCGAAGGGAGGCGGCGACCTGCAACTCGCGGGCGCATACATGAGCGTCGGCAAGTATGACAAGGCCGTTGAGTCAATTCAGCGCAGCATCAAGAAGGGCGGCATCAAGCATGTAGACGCGGCGCAGATGATGCTCGGACGCGCGTACCTAAAACTGAATCAGAAGGAACAGGCGCGCAAGGCATTCAAGTCAGTGGCGGACGATTCACAGCTCTCGCGAGTGGCGGGGTTGTGGAACGTGTACGCGCAACAGTCGTAGGCAACAGACGGCGATCTGACCACGTCGCTGAGCGACGGGCGTGTGCGTCCCTTTCCTGCCGCGGCAGCTGCGCTCCGACAGCTACTTCGCCGGAACCGGAATCTTCTTCGCATTCTCCATCAGCCACGTCCTGAAACTCTGCAGCTTCGGATTCAGTTCCTTCGATCCCTTCACGCTGCGCGTTTCGTTCAACGGGCCCGCGAACTCCGTGTAGACCTGGAACATGTTGCCAAGGTCGTCCGCGCCCGGGAAACCGAGTGTGCGAAAAGCGGCATGCGTCATCGGGCGATAAACGACTTCCTGGCCCAGCGCCTTCGTGAACTCCGCGGCCATCTCGTCGCCGGTGAGGTGTTCACCCGCCAGGCCGACAGTCTTGCCGATCATCGAGTCGCCCTTCCGGAGAATCCCGTACACGCAGCGGCCGATGTCCTCGGCCGCAATCCCCGCCATCTTCTCCTTGCCCATCGGCAGCCCAAGCATGAGCTTGCCGTCGCTGCCGCGTTGCGGGCCCTGCCCGAAGTAGATGAAGTTCTCCCAGTAGAACGAAGCGCGCATGAAGGTCGTCGGCACGCCCGCGTCCTTGAAGAGCTGATCGGCTTCGCCCTTCGCATCGAAGTGGGGCACTTTGTACTTGCCTTGCAGCGTCGGCATGCGGTTGTCGCTGAGCGGCACCCACTGGCGCGTGTCTTCGAGCGTTGACCACACGACGTGCTTGATACCCGCTGCCTTCGCCGCGCGCGCCATGCTCCGAGCTTCGGCAAATTCCCTCTCCGCCGAGAAGTGAGCCCAGAAGAACGTAACGAAGAACGCGCCGTGTGCGCCGCGCAGAGCTTTCGTCAGTGCAGCTTCGTCGTCGATGTCGGCTGCGACCACTTCGGCGCCCGCCTGCGCGAGCGCCTGCGCCTTCTCGGACTTCACGTCTCGCGTGATCGCACGCGCGGCGAATCCACCGTTCGGATCCGCGAGGATTGCGCGCACCAGTCCGCCGCCCTGGGCACCCGTCGCACCGACGACCGCGATGATCTTCTTGTCAGCCATGTGCTTGCTCCAGCAAGAGCCCGGAGAGGGAAAGGAGGTGATTGTATGCCAGCCGGAGGGGGTTAGCCTTCCCGTCCCGCGCCACCGGCCGCCCGTCTCCGTCTCGTTGATGGTTGATTAGCCCCGAGCCTCGGTACAGCGGCCACGCCTTGGCCGCTGGAATGGTTGGCCGCCTCGATACAGAGGTCATGAGGCTGCCGTGCGCAGTCTTACGACGAACCTCGGGGGAGGGCGTATGGCTACCAAGAGGGCCAAGTCAAAGCGTAAGCAAGGAAAAGCCGGTGGCAATCCAGCCAAGGCCAAGAGTCCGCCCTCACCATGTGATCGCGGACCGAATATCAACGCTAACGCCTATTCGATTCCGATTTCACTCGCAGCGGTGAGCGGGCTACGCCTCGACTACTACATCTGTGGCATCACGGCTCTGGCCACGATTGATCTTTACCGCAACATAGGTGGAAACGTGACTCCTGTTGCTCAGTGGAAAGGCGACAACCAGAAGTATCTCCCTCTGCGTGCTGAGCTGCTGCCCCACTTCGTCGCAGGCCAGGAGTATCAGCTCGAGTTCTCACTTCTGGCGAGTCTCCTGCCCAAATGGCACTCGGCCGCCGAACTGATTGCAACCGACAGAAACGGCAGTGCGACGGTTCTGTATCGGCTGAACGAGAACGAGAAATCTCCACCGCCGATCGGTGGATACATCTACCTGCTGCCGAGCTGACGGAGAAGAACCATGAGAAGGAATGCGGACGTTACAGCGCCAATACTTCTCTTGCTGTGCCTGGGACCGGGCGTTGTTTTCGCCCAGGAGTCCAGCCCACCTGCGCCGACCGACGCCGCGGAAACTCAACCTCGCGTTAAATCGTGTGTTCAAATTGGCGCAGACCAAGCCGGATCGATTCTCTACGACGCAGCGATCGCCCACGTCGCCTCTGAGTTGGCAGTCGAACGTGCGGTCCAGACCAGCAAGCAGGTGGGCGCTCCGAGTGCTACAGGAGCGTCCTCCAGCCCGGTCAATGGAGCAGAATCGCCCAGCCTTCTCGCTCTTGCGGTTGAGAACAACCTGATCTCATCGGAAGAAGGCGCGCTGACTGTCGATCTCAACGCTTTTGCTTTCCGGGCGCTCGCTGACCCGACGCTCCTTGACGATCCGCGCAGGTATGCGAAGGAAGCCGAGTGGCGGCGCTGGACCGGTGCGCTTACGCTGGGTGGAAAGGGGGACGCATTCGATCGAGACGGCGATGGCAACGTCGACGATGCTCTCGATGCAGAGGAACTGACCGACATCATCAACCTGGAGTTGAGGTACCGCTGGCTCGGTACGCGCGATCCCCGTGACCAGAAGAACTTTCAGAAGCTCTTGAATGAAGTTTCACCCGAGTCCACGCAGAGGAACGCACTGGCTGCCCGGCTCCACGCGCGGCTGCACGAGTTCATCAAGCAGAAGTACGGCAAGTCTCCTGACTCGATCTGCGAACAAGACGTCGAAGCATTCCTCAAATCCAGGGAGTTCGAGTCGACGAGCAGCAACCTGCTGGGCGAATACGGGCGAAGTGAGCTGGCGCTCCGGGACAAGCTCGAATCGTTCGAGAAGGATGTTGCCCGCGAGCTCGTCGTGACCTTGGTCGCAGGGCTCAAGGAGCAAAAAGAGCAGTTTGGCGCCGACCGCGCGTGGTTCGGTATCCGCGGGTCCAGGGGAGGCGCCGAGTCAAGCCTGAATTTCAACCTCGACTACACGCGCACCAAAGCGGTTGCGCAGATCCGGAAACACGACATGTACAAGGCCGGCCTGGAGTTCAAGAAGCGTTTCTTCGAGGACGCAGTGGGCAGGGGTGAGAATCGCGGCATTCGTGCATCCGTTGCGGCCGCATATGAAATGTATGACGACGTGCCTGACGTCACGCACGACACGATTGCGCGCGTGAATCTCAAGCTCGAGTTCCCCATCAACGACGTGATCACGCTGCCGATCTCGGTGACCTGGAGCAATCACGCGGACCTGATCACGGACGAGGAAGAAGTCAGGGGGCATATCGGCTTCACGATCGACTTCGAGGGCGCGCTCGACTTCGGCAAGAAGGAAGAATAGCCGCTCCAGGCCGCGCCAGCCAAACGGAGGAAGGTTCCATGTCCAGACTCGTTACGATACGTAGAAAGGCGGGTGCACTGGCGGCCGGCGCCCCGCCTGAGGAACCGGACAATGCTCTCGCACGGATCGCAAAATACGTCCCAGCGGAAGTACTAGCGTTCTTCACTATCTGGACGCAGGCCGCGGCAACCTCCGCGAATGACAAGGTCGTCCTGTGGGCTGCCGTTGGTGGTGGTGTGCTGGGTGCGCTCTTCACCATCTTCTACTTCGGTAAGTTCTTTCCGAACGTACCACCCGAGGCCAGGAAAGCGCACATGTGGGTTTCCACGCTGGCGTTCATCGTGTACGCATACACGATCGCCGGGAGTGCAATACCGGAAGTCTACTTCAAACCCGGGATAGCACTTGGAGCCACGGCACTCGTGACGCTCATTTCCAGCGTCGTGGTACCCACGCAGAAGTAGACGCCTCCGGCGGTGCGGGATGCGCGACTTTCGACGGTATCTCGACGGCCTCGATGTACTGAGCGACCTCGTCACGAAAGTCTCCGCGTACAAGAGCGTGCAGGGAGTTTTCGTCGAACCTCATCCTGCATGGCAGCTTGCCTGGCGTCTGCAAAGTTCCCATCCTGCGCTCTCGCTGAACGCCTCAACGGTGGTCGAAGCCCTCAAGTCGCTTGTATCCGTGACTGATGGGTGGCCGTTCGCAAGTGCTGGAACGCAGGCCAGTGTGCTTCCACCGGTCACCGATCCTGCCTATGACTTCGATTGGTATCCGGGCGCCTTGAAGAACCTGATCGGCCGTTCCTATCCACTTGTAGTTTTCGTGCACCTCTGTCGGAGGCAGATGGAGCGGGGCCGCTTTGCATCAGAATGGCGAGACGTCGTGGGAATCCTGCGACACACGTTCGACTCGTACTTCTACATCGTCGTAGAGGAACGACCGCTTGCGAGACTGGCAGTCTCTCCTGGCGACAGAATTGCCGGTGCTGCCAATGGAACGGTTGGCGGCTTCCTCGAGGAAAGCGCGACAGGAACGATTCGAGGTGTGACGTGCGCACACGTTGCTGCAACCGGTGCTCAAGTCCACGACCAGCGCGGCAGACGCCTGGGACGAGTCGACTACGACAGCGGCATGATGCCTTGCCGTCCAGGAGCGCTGTGTAACCCGTTATCGACGACGCTAAACAAGCTGGACTGCTCGCTGTTTCCCGTGTCGTCCTCGCCATCATCAGGCTGCAGCGGCCCATCCGCTCAGTATGGGTCCGGACAGGTAATCCACATGAAGGGCGCAACCAGTGGCGGGCCACATCAGTACTACGTTGGTGGGATTGGAATGATCCAGACGGTCCATCATGCGGGCTCGGACTATTGCTTCTCTGGCCTCTACAGCATCAAGGTTCAGCCGACACTGCCGCTCCCCACTGCATTCGCGCTGGCACTCGCACCTACGCCTGCTGCAGGTGACTCCGGCTCTTGGATCCTCGCGACTGCGGCCGGCGGCATTCAGCCGGATTGGATTGGCATGCTGACCGCGACTGATCTGGTTGAGGGTTTTGCGCTAGACGCTACCGACGTACTGGGCTGGGCTGATTCCGTGATGATGGGCAAGAACGTGGTCGTCTGACCCCACTTCCTACTCCAGCGCTCGACCCCACGCTACCTGGTGTGCTTCAACATCAGGTTCGGCTGAGCGTACTCGACCTCAGTGCATTGCTCGAGCTGTTTGGCCACTTGCGTCGTGAGCGCCGCCATGTCGATCGCAAGCACGAGGCGCCCGCGCTCGTCCACGCTTGCAGACGCCGCGGCCTTGAGGTCGCCGGCCGCATCGTCGACGAGCGTCTTGATTTCTGCGGAATCGGCGGTCGCGGCTGGACGTCGGGAAGCCTCCCGTTCCGCCGCTGCTCCCTTCTGAAGGTCAAGCACGAACTTCATCTCGCGTGGAGGCAGGACGCCGGCGGGAGCGTGCACCGGCTCCGCTTTCGAAACACTGCTGTTGCGAGTCGCGCGTTGGAGCACGTCGCGCGTCAACCTGTCCCGGTCGATGGCCAGCAGCAACTCCCGACCAGACGTTACGCGAACGGGCGTGAGCGGTACGCCGAGCCTCTGCGAAAGCCGGGCAGCAACCTTCTCCGCCTCCTTCAACTGCATCGCGCCCCGGACAATCTGCGACATGAGCTTGCCGCTACTGCTGTCGTCCTTGAACTTCACGATGATGTCGCCTGCAACTGTCGTCGCTGCTGTTGAGTAATCCATCGCCACTCCCTGGAAAGCCAGCAGGCCCACGAGGAGCGCGCATTCCCGCACGCGACGTGACAACCAGGTCTCTTGCGCACTCATGAACTCGTCATCCTTCGCCACATCCACCAGTACGTGCCTATCGCCACGATAAGCGCCACTGGCCAAAGCCACCCGTGAACCAAGCCAAATAAAGCGGGCGCCTCTGCGCCAACCCATATGATGCTCGCGAGACGCACTTGGTTCAGGAAAACTATCAACAACACACCGTACGCGATACCAAAGAGCTTCCCTTTCCACTGTGCGCTAGTCGCCAACAGGGCGGCCGCCATCAATGCGACGGGCACAAGCGCTGTGCAGGTGTAATCAATCTCTGACGCAAAGCCACTTCGGTGCGAGAGCAGCGTCCCTTCTCGTGTCACACCCACGCCTAGCCATGAAGCGCTGAGTTCGGTCCATCTCGCCGTCGCGAGACTAAACGGCAGCAACGCCTGCTCGGTCTGTGGGAAACCAGATGTTCCCCACAGACCGAGGCTAGTTGCTGCTACGCAGTACGTAACACGCTGCAGTTCACGCACAGGTAACACTCGCGTCAAGCTCCTTTGGCTGGGACGGCCCGCAGACGCAGGGCAACCAACACCAACGTCAGCACCAGCAGCACAAAGGCGAACGGAATTGCAGATGACCTGGCTGCGACCGTTACATTCGCGGAATCTTTGCCCCCGTCGGATGCGGCCGTGACCTGCGCGGTTCCCGGAGCCGCACCTTCGACATTCACAGTCGCCTCGCCCGCGGAATTGGTCACGGCACTCGCGGACGCAAGTTTCGCGATCGCCGAATCCGAGGAACTGAAAGTGACTGTCTGGTTCGCAGCAGCCGCTCCTCCAATCGTGATCGTTGCGGTGACCGACCCAGTCTTGCCTTGGGTGATCGTCAGGCTGTTGGGGTCGAGTGTCACCGTAACCGGCGGCGGTGGCACAGGCGGCTGAGCCCCAGGTTTGATCCCAACCGCACTCAGCAACCCCGCGCCGCAGGGCTTTGCCGGCGGACACTGAGTGGCATTGCGCGGCAATGCGGCACTTTGCAACTCAGCCAGGATCTGGACCGGCGTCTTCGTCGGATCGTTCGCCAGGATCAAGGCGGCCACGCCGGCGACATGCGGCGCCGCCATCGACGTTCCGTTGTAGAACTCGTACCCGCCGTCAACGATGCTCAGTACTCCGTCAGGGTTACCGTCGCCGTTGTCGTTACGCAGGACATCGCCGCCGGGAGCCATGATGTCGATGCGAGGACCGAAGTTCGAGTACCGCGCAATGTGCCCGCGCAGGTCACTCGCGGCCACCGTAATGACGCCGTTGCAGCTTGCCGGCAGATGGGTCGCTGCATTCCGATTTGCATTACCCGCAGCGACGACAACAGTGACACCGGCAGCAATGACGTCGTCGATCGCCGCCTGCGTCGCCGGAGACGCGGAGCAGGGCGCAGGAGCTCCGAGGCTCATGTTGATCACGTTCGCCCGCGGGCTGTTCGTCTGCGCTACGCCAGGAACCGGCAAGCCTGCCGCCCACCGGATGGCGTCATTGATGTCATCCATCGCGCCACCGCACTTCCCAAGTACGCGGAGGGCCTGCACTTGCGTGTTCCAATTGACGCCGGCCACGCCGATGCTGTTGTTCGTGCGAACGACGCCAACGGTTCCCGCGACGTGCGAGCCATGCCAGCTACTCGGCTCAGCCGGCTCGCCCGGGCCGCACTCGTCTGCTTGCACACCGTCACCCGTATCCGTCGGATCGTCGTCACGACCGTCGCCGTCGTTGGCAATGGCGGGGTCGCTGATCATGTCGAAGCCGGACGCGAGATTCGCAGACCCGGCGACGTCCGGGTGATTCGGGAGAATGCCCGTGTCGATCACCGCGACCTTGATCGGCGTACCCCCGGTATTCACGTTCCAGGTGTCGGGAAGACTCACTCCACCGGGAGATTGTCCGGCAGCACTGCCATTCGCAAAGTAGTGCCACTGAGCGTCGTAGAACGGATCGCTGGGCGTCGCCTCGATACGCAGCAGGAAGTTCGGCTGCGCATACTCCACGTCCGGTCGCGCGTTCAGCGCCTTTACGGCTGCCAGCGTTCTGTCCCTCTGCTCGCCTTCGGACATCGTCCCCATCAGCTTCGGCGGCAGCGTGTAGACGATCTCCCCACCGGACGTGGCCTCGCGCTTCACCGCAAGATTGAGCTTCGAAGCGGTCGCCTTGGTGGCGGCGACGGGTACGTTTTCCTTGAGCTTGACGATGACCTCACCAGGCACGAAGGGCGCAGTTTCCTGTTGCCGCTCGAGCAGAGCGACGACCTGCTGCGGCGTCATCTTCGTCTGGATCTTCCTGGTCTTGCCTTCCTGGCTGGCCGCGGCCTGCTCCGCCGTCTCGGACGGACCCGGCCCGCAGCCAGCCAGGAACACCAGGGCACACGCTTTCAGGAACACGAATGTACGCATAACGACCTCCTTCCTCTTCCTTCTTGTGATTGACCCCCGCGGACTGGTTTCGCGATGGAACTCCGCGTTCGATGGACCCTGGCCGCGATAGTCCGCGCGCTCGCGACCGATAAGAAAAACACCGGACGCCACACCCGGACGGAGGCGCCATGAAGCTCACCCGTCGCGAATCGCTGAAACTGCTCGGATCGCTTGCCACGGCAGCAGCCGTGGCCACGACCGCTGGATGCTGCCGGCATCGCTATCCGGAATCGCTGATCGGACAGGACGAAATCGTCGGCGGGACACTGGATCTGCGGCCCGCAAGGGTCGTGAAATCCAGCCTGGCCCCGGCTCGCTGCATCGACGTGCATGCCCATTTCTTCAACGCGTCTGACGTGCCCGTGAAGGACTTCGTCGCCAAGTGCCTCGGGCACAGTCTCGACGAGCCGTTGCGTAGTCTCGCGAAACTTCTCGCGCCACTTGCAAACGCACTGGCCGAGCTCGCGCCCACGGCGAAGGAGGATCTGGCCGATATCCGAGCCATGGAACGCCAGGTAGCCGGGCTCGCACCCGCGCAAGCAAGATCCTTCGTGGACGCTCGCGTTCAGTCTCGCCTCGAGGCCCGCAGCCGTGATGTCGCGAGCATTCTTGGAAACACGGACTTCGAGCGCCGGTACATCGAGATCAAGGCGCAGGTGGCAGGACCGCAGAGCGCGGGTGCCATTCCCGGCCTTACAGCTGACACGATTCGTAACATCGCAACAAGAAACTCGGTGCCTCGTGCTCGGGCGGCCATCGAGGCAGCCATAGCACCGGCTCGTGCTGCGGCTCGGGGAATGGATGCGGACGGTATCGTCAGATTCATAACGTTCATGGTCTCGTCGCGGTTGGACAACCTGGAGCGCTACAAGAAGGCCTACACCGAAGCTGAGCACGCGTTCGGCATCGATACCGTGCTGGGTGCTCTGGTCGACTTCGATTACTGGCTCGACTGCCCGCCTCTGTCGTCGCATGAGGACCAAATCGCGCTGCATGCAGCCCTCGCACGCAAGTACGCGGGCTATTTGCTGCCGGTGGTCGCCTATAACCCGATGACCGACATCAAGCAGAAGGGGGCTGGACTCGCGCGGGCAATGGATGCAGTCGACAGGCTGGGATTCGTCGGTGTGAAGATCTATCCACCGATGGGGTTCGCGCCGGCCGACAACAAGGACAAAAAACTCAACGAGACGCTGAAGAAATTCTTCGACGCATGCACGCGACGCCAGCTTCCCGTGATGGCGCACGCAGCGCAGTCGCTGGGGCTTGACGCATCCCACGACCTGCTTGGCGCACCCACGGGCTGGGCCGCTTTGCTCAAGCAGTACGACACCCATACGGGTGATCTGTCAGCAGTCGTGAACGTCTCTCACTTCGGCGGTGCGGCGTCGAAGCAAGAGAACGATTGGACGCAGGAGTTCGCCGACCTGATGGCAACAAGCTATGGACGGAGGCTCTACGGCGACATCGGGTTCTGGGATGAGCTTTATCGGTGCGAGAAGCCGGCCGTGTGCGAAGCAGCACGCCAGAGGCTGGCGAAAACGGTGGCCGCGCATTCAGCGGTGCAGGACCGCGTCATGTTCGGGACGGACTGGTTGATGCTCTCTCGGATCGAAGCGTGGCCAGAGTACCCGCAGCAGGTGGCACTTGCGCTCGACGGCGTCTTGTCGATGGACAAACTGTTTGGCGCGAACGCGGCGGCCTGCTTCCGTATCTAGCCCGTGCGTCAAGCAGAGAAGCAGTCAGGGCTAACGTTTCAACCCGCGCTGCACCTCGCGCTCGACGAACTCAACGTCTGCGAGTCCCTCCAGCGTCTCGATCAACGAGTCGACCGCGGCGACGTCCCGCGCTTCGATCGCGTACAGGCTCGCGAGCTCGGCGTCGGAGTGATCGGGAAACACGGGCCGTACGACCGATGCCCCGGCCTCTCTTGCCTGGCGCAGAACACGCTCGAGCTGCGGCCCGGGTAGCCCGTTGCGCAGCTTGAGTGTGAGTTTGGCTCCGCGATCTGCCATTCAGCCTTCCATCCTCACAGCAACTTCGGCAGCCAGAGCAGTCCGTGCCCGTGCGCCTTCGTCCACGGTTTGCCGCTCATCTCGGCGAGCTTCTTTGCGCAATTTTTCAACGCAGTCTGCGCCTGGTTCGCCGTGCTGCCCGAGTACTTCGCAAAGAAGGCGCCAGCGGCGCCGGCGACATAGGGCGTCGCCATCGACGTGCCACTGTACACCGCGTACTCGGTCTCTTCGCGATGGGCGGACTTCTTCATCGGTACGGTCGAGATGATGGTATGTCCGGGAGCCGCGATCCAGATGTGGTTGCCGGTGTTGGAGAACGAAGCCCGTCGCAACTGCGAAGTGATCGCGCCCACCGCGATGACGCCATCGTACGCCGCCGGATACGAAGTCAGGTTCCCCTCGAGAAACTCGTTGCCCATGGCCGCTACCGGCAGCACGTTGCGTTCACGCAAGCGCTTGAACAGGAGCGCTTCGGCCCTGGATTGCTGTGATCCGCCGATGCTGAGATTCACCACGCGCGAGCCCTGGTCAGCGAGCAGGCCGAGTGCGCGCAGGTACCGCTCACCGTTGACGTAGAAGTCGCCGAACTCGGGTTCATCGTCGAAGATCTTCCACACGTTCAAGCGGCAGGACGACACGCCACTGATCACTTTGCCGATGGCGCAGATGATGCCGGCGACATGCGTTCCGTGACCGAGGACGTCTTCGGTCCTGGTTCCCTGGTGATCGTACGACGCGATCATTCCCTTGAACTCGGGATGCGTGTTGTCGATTCCCGTGTCCAGCACCGCGATCTTCACCTTCTTTGCCTTCGTCTTCGATGGATGGGCCGCCGAAAAATATCCGATCGCACTCAGCGCCCACTGTACGGACGCCGCGGCCATCGGCTTGCGCTGGATCCAGCGGGCCGGCATGGGCTCGGCAAACTGGATCGCCGGGGAACTCAAATGCTTTGCCAGCTTCGTCATCTCCTTGCCCGGGTCTACGGAGACGACCGTGAAACCGGCCAGGTCTTCGTGCGGAGAATCGGCAACGCTGCTCAACACCGCAGCGCTGGCTGCCGACAGGCCCTGGATTCGTGCGCCGGCGGCGGCGAACAGTGGTGTCGCACGCTTCAGGCCGGCGTTCGCCCTCAGGTATTCGAAGGGCCCCGTGACCGAATCGGGCAGATCGGCTTTCACGCGAGCAGACAATCGCGCGCCGCCGCTCCTCAGCGTGCCGGCGGCAGGCTCGAGCGCCTCGCGCCTGATCTTCACGATCATCTTGCCGGGGATGAAATCGAGACGCTTCTGCGGGCCTTGACGAAAACGGTCTGACAGCGCCATCGGTTCCGGCGCGCGGTTTCTTGTGCTCATGGTGCACCTGTCCTTCTGGGTGTTGGTATGCCGCGGCGCGTGGCCAGGCGCTGACGCGCCCGTGCGCCGGGTTCGGTGAAGTCCAATTTCTTCTGTCGCGAGGGCGAAGGGTATCGCAGGCGCAGAGCAGCAATACAAGGCAGCGATGCCGCGCTGCGCCAGACGTGATTCAGGGCGACGGTGGTGCGTTGCGCACCTTGATCCCGTACGCGCTCTCGTTCGACGACGAGGTGGCAGAACCCGACATCAGGCGCAGTCGGTAGGTACCCGGCTGTAACGAGTCAGATCGCACGTATGCCGCTACGAACCCGTCTTCTTCAGCGCGAAGACCGGAGATTTCACCGAGGGCGCGTTCCTGTTCGTTTTCGTCCAGCTTCGATAGCCGCAGCCGATAGGAAGAATCCGCAATCGGTGGATACTCGGGCAGCACTCGCAGCGCGATTGCGGCAGGTTTCGCCGGCAATGTCACGAGCGCATCGTGAGACCTGGAACCGCGAGAGCGGAGAATCGGGTACGGATCCGTGGCCGGCAGGGCGCGTCCTTGCGAATCGAGCAGAGCACTCGCGCTGGACGCGAGCAGTGGCCCAGTCGACGGGCCGCGCGTGACCCAGAAGGCAACACCGACGGCCATCACCGCAACCGCAGCAGCGAGTGCGAGCGCGCGTGCACGCCAGCTGATGCCAGGTGCACGAATCGCCGGATCCAGCTCACCTTTGGCTTCGAGTGCGTCGAGACCGACTTTGAAACGGGCTGCAGCCTCGATCTCCCGAACGAGGTCCGGGTGATCGCGAAGATACGCCTCGAACTCCTCACGCTCGTCATCTGTGAGCTGGTCCGCGAGGTAGCGCGCGACGGAGTGGTTATCGTCGATATGCTTGCGATCCATCAGCTGCCTTCTGCCGAGCGCGGGCGCGCGAGCAGCGCCCGAGCGGGCCTTCCAACTACCGGTATCTGTCGTCGCGGCCGCTGCAATGCCACCCCTCAGGCCAGGCAGAGCATGAAGAAATCAGAGCGCCGGAAGCCGCGCAGCTTCAAAAGGTTGCGCAGTCGGTCGCGGGCCCGGAACACGATCTTGTCGAACAGTAGCGGATCGAGCGCCATGTCGCGGCAGATCGACTGCTTCTCTTCTTCGTCGAGGTAGAACCGCTTCACGATCAAGCGGTCGCGCTCTATCGGCATGCTCTCGACGATGCGGCGCACTTCGCGGGCCAGCCGCGCGGTGGTCCAGGCATCCTCCGTGTCGGTCGATGCAATCGAGTTCAGGGCGTCGGGGGAAGCGCGTTTCTCAGGACGCTCGAAAGTCGAGCGACGGTGGTTGCGCAGCAGGTTCAGCGCGACCTGGTACACGTAGCCCGCGATCTGTTCCGGATGAGAAAGCCTGCCGGCCTGCCAGTTTTCCCATGCCTTGGAAACGGCAGTGTTGAGAAGATCGGCCGCAACATCGGCATCCCCGGCACGACGCCTGAGAAGCAGTCGCAGGCCGCTGTAGTTAGCGGCAATCAGCGACTCGATGCGAGCGCGATCCATCCCTTGTTCTGTTATTCGTTCCCGTCTCCCTGCGTAGACTACCACCGATTACCGGCAGGGATACATTGGGACGCCGGGACGCCTCAGTGCCGTCCGCGCCTTCGCTGGCCGCCGAATCGTCGCGTACCGCTCGATGATCGCGAATGGGTGCCGCCTTCCGGTCGTGACTGCGCACCGCCGTGACCTCGCGACTGCGCGCCGCTTGCCCCTCGCGAATGCGTGTGCCGGCCACCCGCATCCCGATGCGGCTCGCGCGGCTCGGGTGCCGATATGCGGTACTCCGGCAGTTTCGTTACCGGAAGCTGGCGCTTCAACAGTTGCTCGATGCCCCTGAGCATCGTTTGCTCATCCGGTGATACGAGCGAAACCGCGCGTCCACTGGCGCCTGCGCGAGCAGTGCGGCCAATCCGGTGAATGTAGTCCTCTGGAACATGCGGCAGCTCGTAATTCACGACGTGCGGCAGCTCCTTGATGTCCAGGCCGCGCGAGGCGACTTCGGTCGCAACCAGCGCGGTCACCTTGTTCGCCTTGAAGTCGGCAAGCGCACGGACGCGCGCGGCCTGCGTCTTGTTTCCGTGGATCGCAGCCGTCGGAATGCCGTTTGACTCCAACTGCTGCGCGAGCTTGTTTGCGCCGTGCTTGGTGCGCGTAAACACGAGCACCTGGTGCCAGCCGCCATCCGCGATGAGGTGCGTCAACAGGTGGCGCTTGTGTTCGCGCGCCACGCGATAGACTTCCTGCTCGACGCCCGTCGCAGCGGCGTTGCGTGTCGCGACTTCGATCGTCTCCGGGTGATGCAGCAGCCGCTGCGCGAGATCGCGGATCTCCTTCGGATAAGTCGCCGAGAAAAGCAGGTTCTGCCGCTGCTGCGGCAGCAGCTTGATCACGCGCCTGATGTCATTGATGAAGCCCATGTCCAGCATACGGTCGGCTTCGTCGAGCACGAAGCACTCGATTTCACGCAGGTCGACGGCGCGCTGGTTGGCGAGGTCGAGCAGGCGGCCCGGTGTTGCGACGAGGATGTCGCATCCGCCGCGCAGTGCGAACATCTGTGGGGAAATGCTTACGCCGCCAAAAACGGCCTGCGTTCGGAGCGTCGTGTGCTTGCCGTAATCGCACGCGCTCTCGGCAACCTGCGCGGCCAGTTCACGCGTCGGCGCCAGTATCAACGCGCGAGGCGCGCGACCCTTCGCCGCGCCCAGGCGCTGCAGGATGGGGAGAACGAAGCCAGCCGTCTTGCCGGTGCCGGTTTGCGCGGCGGCGAGCAGATCGCGTCCGCCCAGCACGGCAGGAATGGCCTTGGCCTGGATGGGAGTAGGAGTGTCGTAACCCTTGTCGGTAACAGCACGGAGCAGCTCGGGCGTGAGCCCGAGATCGGAAAATGACATGTGATTGCCTTGCAGTTGATTCGCATGGCAGGCATTTTCCTGCCGCGGTCAATTGCGAAGGGGTTTAAGAATTCGAAGCGCGTCGGGAAGGACAGACTGCGAGCGAAGGGGGCGTTGACCGCGCGACCCTGATTTCAGCGCCGCGCACTCTACAGGGTTGTGCCCGCGGAGTCCAATTCGCCTAGCGCAGCGGCGTTGCAGCGGCAGCGTCGTCCTGTTGCTCGACGTCCAGGCGCCCGACCCCGACCAGGTGCCGCTGATAGTACGGTTGCTCCAGCTCATTCACCACGACGCGCTTTCCGGTCGACGGTGCATGGATGAACTGGCCATCGCCGAGGTAGATCCCGACGTGCGAAATCTTGTCGGGGGAGCTGAAGAAAACCAGGTCGCCCGGCACTGCTTCCGCCAGCTCGAGTTCGCGCGACGCGCGCAACTGCGCCTCCGAAGTGCGCGGTACGGTCACGCCCGCAAGCGCGTACGAATAGAACACGAGCCCGCTGCAGTCGAAACCCTTCGGTGTATGGCCGCCGAATCGATAGCGCACGCCGGCTTGTTTCTGCGCCACCTGCGCGACGCGAGTCAGCACGTCACGCTCGCGTGCCGAGGCGGAACCGCCTTGACCCCGTTCCGAGCCCGTTGCGGAATCACGTGACGCGGTAGCCCCGGAATCCCGCGCATCCTCGCCGGACGCGCTCGATGCAGGCTCGCGGCTGGAAGACTCATCGCTGTAGGGATTGACCGAGCACGCGCTGCACACGATCACGAGAAGCAACAGGCCGGTGCGCCCACCGATCAGCAGCGCGCGCAGGCACTCGCCGTAAAAAGCTTCCGCGCGCTCCCTGTATAAGAAGAGTCGCCGGGTGGCTATCACAGGCACTGTTTCCATGTGTCTATTCCGGCAGAACCGCCCTAAACCATCCCTGAACATTTGACGTTGCGGCGGGCATAAGTGCCGTTACAACTGTGCCGGCGGTCACAGGATCGGGCCGAAACGCCGGTGATTTAACCTTTTTGCACGCGTTCAACCGGCTGCTACCTGCGTCTCACCGTTTTCTGAACCCGATGACGACCAGTACGAGTCCCGCGCCCAGTGCCAGTCCGCCGATCCATTGCGGCACGCTCTTTTCCTTCTGGACCCTGGCCTCGAGCTCGCCCAGCTTGAAGACACTTTCTCGCTGGTGTAGCTCAACCCGCGGATGATGATGAACAGGCCGATGGCCGCGAGCACGGCGCCGGCAATCCACGTCGCACGCATGAGACCCCCTGGTTATCTGACCCGGGGCCTATTATGACCTCAGAGCGAGTCAGCCTTCACCTCGAGGTGGTATCGCAGGTACCAGAGCGTTTCAAGGATCACTTCCCTGGCTCTCGGGTCCTGTGCGGACGCGTTGTCGAATCCGTGTGGCGCGCCGGGCAGGTTCGCCACCGTGAGCGGGTAATCCGCTGCGATGCCCGCCGCGATGAACCGGTCAACAGAGTCGAGCAGCGTCGGGATTTCATCGCGGCCGGCCCGCACGAGAAACAGGGGCGTTTTACGCCCGGACTTCGTCACCCGGAGGATGCTTGAGTAGGCTTCGCGCGTTTCCGCCGTCTCGGAAGCACGATGATGTTCCGTCTGGCGGATGTCCATGAAAGGGTAGTAGCCCACCAGGCAGCGCACGTTATCCGCTGTGTTCACCATGTACGGCGCGAGCATCGGCCCGCCTGCGGAGTACGCCGCCAGGCAGATCCGTTTCGGGTCGGCACCAAACTTCGCTGCATTGCTCGTGACGTAGCCGATCGCAGCTTTCACATCGGTTGCGCCTTCAACCACTTTCGTCTTCGGGAAGCCGAGACGATGCGTGAACGTTACTCCGACCATCCCGCTCGCGGCAGCAAGACGGCCCCATGACTGGTAGAGGCCCCAGTCCTTGGGTTGAGCGCGCGTGTCCGTGCCACCGTGAATGAAGAACACGATGGGTGCGTGCGCGCCCTCGCGTGCGGCGGCAGGCTGGTAAATGTCCATGAGCACATTCGGATCGTTTACGTCCGTGTAGCGCAAGTTGCGCGTGTATTTCACGGAGCCCATGCCGGGCAGAGTCACGATCACCGGTGGCATGACCGCCTTGGCAAAGTCCTCTGGCAGCGCAGACGGAGTGGGTGCGGCGTCGGGCCACGGCAATTGCGAGCTCGCGGCCAGGGCGCCGAGCGCAAACAGTGAGGCAGCCGCGAGGATCAGGCGTAGCGCATGAAGCATGAGGCCTCCCCCAGATCGTTTCTCTTGTTGTGCTGTAGTGGTCGCCCGGTTTGGACGGCCGGGCCTCGGCTGGGTTCCGCCCCTGGCAGGGGTCTGCCCGTAGAAAATAACCGCCAACTCCCTCTCAAAGATCTCCTCTCCCGGCCGATTTATGCGTAAATTGCGCCCGGATCGGGCGGGATTCCGGCCGGGATCGATGCTTCCACCTGGCCGTACGAGGCACCGAGTGAGCGATTCCGCGATTGTCACGGCACCCCGTAGCCGCGCGGCACCTCTCACGCGCGAGCCGCTCATTCTCGCGGCTTTCGGCACGTACCTCGTCGCGTGCCTGGTCCTGCTGCTGTACCTGCGCAATGCGTCTGATGATGCGATCGAGTCCGCGACGCTCGTCCAGGCGGGGCAAACCGCGCAGGCGATGATGAACGCCACGCTGTCGGCCGAGGACGTCTATCGCCGCGACGTGATCGGTCGATGGCTCGATCCCGGCGCCTCCGTCGAAGACTTTGACGAGGTCGCGCATGCCCTGCGAGGCACGCCCGCCGGCACGTCGGCGCACGATTTCGACCTGCGTGGCCAGCCGCCCCACCTGCATCTCGGCGTATCGGATGGCAGCGGGCGCGTGTTCGTTCTGCGGCAGATCGTCAACCCGGAAATCCGGAGCATCCAGGACCGCTACGAGCGGCTATACCTGCAACTCTCCATTGGCGGGATGTTGATTCTCGCCGCTCTCGGCTCGACCGCGGTTGCGTTGCTGCGAAGGCACCAGCGGCAGCGGCAGAGCGTGCAGCGATCTCTGCCGCCGCTTTCGCCTGCGGACCGACGCAAGGAGCGGGTGCAGGTCGTTTCGCTGATCGGCCTCGCGCTCGTGATCCTGGCGATCGATCTCCAGGCACCACAAGGTTCCAGCGTCGCGATCCTGTACATCACCGTGATCATGCTCACGTTGTGGTCGCGAGCCCGGTGGCACGTGTGGCTGGCAGCGGCTCTTTGCAGCGTGCTCACCATCGGCAAGCTGCTTCTCGCGGCGCGTGTGCCGGACATGTGGCCGGTTTATACGAACCGCACCGTGTCGATCTTCGCGATCTGGACCGTGGCGATGATTGGCCTCTGGCTCAAGCGCACGACGCGGCTGCAGACGACGGCACAGACGCAAGCAGCGATCTCCTCGCAGAAGAACGTCGCGCTCTCGGACGCGCTCACCGCCGCCTCGGCCGCGAACACGGCAAAGAGTGACTTCCTGGCCAACATGAGCCACGAGATCCGCACGCCGATGAACGGTGTGCTCGGCATGACCGAGCTACTGCTCGACACGCCGCTCGAACCGCGTCAACGGCAGTTCGCGCGCACCATCCAGACCAGCGCGACTGCGCTGCTCGGCATTCTCAATGACATCCTCGACCTGTCGAAGATCGAGGCGGGCAGGCTCAACATCGAACGCATCGAAATGGATCCGCGCCAGTGCGTGGAGGACGTTGGCACCGCGGTTGCGCCGCAGGCTGCCGCGAAGCATCTCGAGTTGATCGTGAGCGTGCGACCGGGAGTACCGGATCGCGTGATGGGAGACCCGCACCGCCTGCGACAGGTGCTGCTGAATCTTTGTACCAATGCCGTGAAGTTCACGGAGAAGGGCGAGGTGGTCGTCGAGGTCTTCCCGGTTGCCGTGCACGAGGGGCGCGTCCTCCTCGGATTCGAAGTCTCCGATACGGGCATCGGCATCGAGCCCGAAGCGGTGGGGCGCCTGTTCCAGCCCTTTGTGCAGGCAGATACCTCGACGACGCGCCGCTACGGTGGCACGGGTCTCGGCCTGTCGATCGTGCGCCAGCTGGTCTCTCTCATGGGTGGCCAGATCAGCCTCAGCAGCACGCCGGGCAAGGGGTCGACGTTCTCATTCGCGCTGCCTTGTGACACGCCGAGCGCGCCGCCGGAAGTGATCGCGACCGGAACCGAGATCGACTTGCGTGGCAGACGCGGGCTCGTGCTCGACGACACGGCGACGAACCGGCGCGTGCTGGGCGAACAGCTGGAGTCGTTCGGTGTGCAGCCGATCCTCACGGATCACGCGGAGCAGGCGCTCGAGCGGCTGAAAGAAGCGCATCGCGAGGGACGCAAGATTGACTTCGTCATCGTCGATGAACAGCTGCCCGGCGCGGATGGCTTCAGGTTCAGCGAGTGGGTGAAGGCGCATACAGAGCTTGCGCACGTTCCGCTGCTGCTTCTCACATCGCTGGATCGGCATGGCGAGACGAGCAAGGTGCAGGAGCGGGGATTCGCGGCGTACCTCATCAAGCCCGTTCGACGCACTGATCTGCGCACGTGTATCGCGCAGGCGATCGCGGTGAGCAGTCCGCAGCAGACAGGTGGATTCCAGCCGCTAATTACCCAGGCAACCATTGCACGAGCGGCCCATGCGAAACGCTACCGCGGCAGCGTGCTCGTCGCCGAGGACAATCCCGTCAATCAACAGGTCGCGCGACTGTTTCTCGAACGGCTCGGCTGTGAGACGACTATCGTGGACGATGGCGCGCAGGCGGTGGGCATGTTGTCGCGTCGTACGTTCGACATCGTTCTCATGGACATCCAGATGCCCGTGATGGACGGCCTCGCCGCCACGCGCGCAATCCGGAAGAAGAAGGGTGAGACCAGTCGCATTCCCATCATCGCGCTCACGGCGAGCGCCATGAGCGATGAGTTGAGGCGCTGCGTAGACGCCGGCATGGACGCAATGCTGACCAAGCCTCTCGAAGAGATCCGGCTGCGCGAAATCCTCGACCGGTACGGCCTGCAGGCGCCAACGGCCCACGCGGTCAGCGCGCCACGTGAATCAGTGACCGCAGATCCGTCGGTTCCGATCGACCTCGATCGCCTGCAGAAGATGACCGGCGCGGATGCGGATCTGCTCGAAAGCCTGTGTTGCACTTTCCTGGAGAACAGCGCGGATCTCACGCGGCTGATCTCGGTCGAGCTGGAGACCGGTAATCGCGACGGCTTGCGCGAGGCCGCTCACAAGCTTCGGGGTTGCGCGGTTACGGTGTATGCACAGCGACTGGCGAAGGCGGCGACGGCACTGGAGGAGGCGGCATCCCGCAAGTCTCAGTCGGAACTCGGTGAGATGGTTGCCGACGTTCGCGCCGCCTCATTCGATTGCGCGAGCTACCTGGAGAAGAGGACGGCATAACGAATTGTTCTTCCCCGGCCCGGCGCGCGACCGTGAGGCACGGGCGTAAACTCAGCGCGTCCCGAACCACGATAACGATGAGGGACCGCCAGTGGACAAGGTGCAGATCATCGGCCGCAGCAGCTCGCTGTTCACGCGAGTGCCGCTCATCTTCGCAGAAGAGCTCGAAGTGCCTTACGAACTCGTACCGATCTACGACATGACGTCGACGGACGAGAAGATCTATGGTGGCAACCCGGCCTTCAAGTTGCCGAGCTTGCGTCGGGGCGATTCGCTGCTCTTCGGCGCGCAAAACATCTGTCACGCGCTTGCCGAGATGGCGAGCAAACCGCTGCGGATCGCCTGGCCGGAGGATCTGCGTGACGACGTGCTGCGCAACGCGCAGGAATTGGCCTGGCACGCGATGGCCGCGCAGGTGCAATACGTGTTCGGAACCGTCATCGGCAAGCTGCCTGCCGACAACATTTTCTTTGCAAAAGGGCGAGCCGGGTTCGAAGGTGCGATGACCTGGCTCAACGAGAATGCCGAGGCCTATTTGCGAGCGCTGCCGCCGCGCGATCTCAGCCTGCTCGAGGTGACACTGTTCTGCCTCGTCGAGCACCTGGTATTTCGCGCTACCTTGCCGGTCGCTCCCTATCCGGCGCTCACCCGCTTCACGGCTGAGTTCGGGGAGCGCTTGTCGACAAAGCGGACGGCGTATCGCTTCGACTAGCGCGACGGCGCTCGATCAGCAGGTGCACTACGGGAATCAGCATTGGCAACCCGCCAGGGGCCTATTGCAGGGCGCCGCCGTCGATGGCGAGCACAGTCTTCAGCAGCACGTTCGCGCCATTCGCCATGTCTTCGGGCTTCGTGAACTCTTTCGGTGCGTGGCTGATGCCGCCGACGCTCGGCACAAAGATCATTCCCGTGGGCGCGATGTGGGTCATGTCCTGCGCGTCGTGCCCTGCGCCGCTCGGCATCAGGCGGTAGCTCAGCCCAAGAGACTTCGCAGCGGCCGCGATGATCGAGCGCATGCGCTCGTCGGTGGGCGCCGGCTCCGAGGAAACCTTGATCTCTGCGAAACTGATCGGCGTCTCGCGCGTTTTCTCGATGCGGCTCGCCTCGGCCTTCACGGCATCGAACACTTGCTCGATCTTCTTTGCGTCGAGATCGCGGATCTCGAGGCTCATGACGACCTTGCCCGGAATGACGTTCGGCGCACCGGGGTCCGCGCGAATGCGGCCGACGGTTGCCACCTGGCGGCCCGGCGTTGACGTCGCGACCTTGTTGACTGCGAGCGTCAGTTCCGACGCACTTAGCATCGCGTCGCGCCGCCGGTTCATCGGAGTCGTGCCCGCGTGATTCGCCATGCCTTCGATCGTCACGTCCCACCAGCGAATGCCGACGATGCCTTCGACGACGCCGATGTCGACATTCGCTTCGTCGAGGATCGCGCCCTGTTCGATGTGCAGTTCGATGAAAGCCTTCAGATCGCCGGGTTTGCGTCGTGCCTGCGCGAGCCGCTCCGGATCGCCGCCAATCGCGCGGATGCCGTCGCGAATCGTCTTGCCGCTGTGGCTGACGACGTCGAGAGCCGCGGGTTCGAGGCGTCCTGTCATCACCAGGCTGCCCACGAGGCCGCCTTCCTCGTCCGCGAACACCACGATTTCAAGCGGATGGCGCAGCCGCGCGTTGTGCTCGTGCAGCAGCTGAGCGACTTCGATCGCGCCGATGACGCCGACATCCCCGTCGTAATTGCCGCCGCCGGGCACGGAGTCGATGTGCGATCCCGTCATGATCGGCGGAAGACCAGGGACCGCGCCCTCGCGTCGCCCGATGATGTTGCCGCCCGTGTCGATGCGGATTTGCAGCCCGGCAGTGTTCATCAACTTCTGGATGTAGTCGCGACCCGCAAGGTCCGCCTGGCTGAACGCCACGCGGCTCACACCGCCAACGGGATTGGCCCCAAACGTCGACAGCCGCTGGATGCGCTCTTCCATGCGCGTCGCGTTCGCGGTCATTCCGTTGGTGTTCGAGGTTACTTGCGCTTCAGCGGTCGCTGCGCACGCAATCGAGACTAGCGTCGCGAGCGCGAAAGCGGGCAACACGCGCCGGCCATTGGCTTGGTCGATCATTGCCGCGGCTCCTCAGTCGAACATCACGACGACATTTGCATCGGGCAGTTCATTGTGCCGTTGCCCGCCGGAACCGGGCTTCGGCGCCTGCCACGGCTGATCGCGTCCCGTCGCCTCGATGGTGTCGAACGCGCCGGCGACTTCGAAGTGGTCGAACGTATAGGGGAGGCCCTCCGCCTCGAGGAGGCCGCTGGCGTCCGCAACGTGGAAGTGCAAGTGAGGTCCCGACGAGCTGCTCCCGGTGTTGCCGAGTTGCGCAAGCACCTGGCCCCGTTTCACGACATCGCCGGTTTTCACGCGCACGCTGCCGTCTTTCAGGTGCTCGTAGATGGCATGAACCCGGTCGCCGATCCTGAGCACGACATAGTTGCCGCTCGCGTTCTCGAGAGGCATCGCGCCCTGCGAGGCGCCAATCGATTCAGCGCCGGACATGTCGTCGCGGGCGTCGGTGACCACGCCATCCGCCACTGCGAGTACGTCGGCGCCGAAGCCATGCCAGTTTGCAACTTTCGAGACGTCACCGCGGGCTCGGGCGCCGTCACGGTCGAGCCGAACCCAGTCGATGGCATAGCGGGCCGGAATGCGAGCGCGCCCGTTGATCGTGTACACGGACGTGCGATGTCCGCCCACCATCGTCGGATCGTAGACAGCAACCCACGGGCCGCCGCGGAGTGGCGGACTCAAGTTGATGGGTGCGCCGGACTGAACTGCGACGTCCACCCCTTCCACGGTCCCGGGCACGCGGCCGGTGGGTCGCACAGCCTCGAACTCGATGCGATGCACGAGACGTGACGGTGCCGGCGTTGCCGCGCCAACGCGGATCCATAGGTAGACAACCGCTCGCATGCCACCAGCGAGCACGCGCTTGTCGGGTATGTCGCCTGCCACTCCTGGTCTGCCGATGAGGCGCGCAAGGTCCGCGTCGACGTAATCCGCAAGGGTTGTCTGCGCGTTCGTTCGCGCCGCGGCGCCGGTGGTCGCACCCGTATCGCCGACGAATGACTCGCCGACTACTCGCAATCGTTTCAGTACGACGTCGTGTGCCCGCAGGTTGGTGATGTGCAACTCATAGGCAAGATGGCGCTTTCCGGAAATCGTGAAGAGCGACGGCGCAACCGGAATCTGCACGTCGGGAGAATGACCGATGGGCGTGCGTTGCGAGCTCCAGCCGGTCGCGGGAGCCAAGGCAACCAGGCAGTGCAGGGTAGCGAGCGCAATGAATCTCAAGAACGTACTCCGGATCCGTGGAGAAGCGATTCTACCCGTTCAACCCCGCGCGGGGCTCCACTGCACCGAGAAACTGGCGCCGCCGAGCGTCGACTGCGTGACGGCAGCCGTGCCGCCGTGCCATTCGATCACGCGCTTCACGATCGCCAGGCCCAGGCCGTAACCCGTCTTGTTGCCCACCTGGTTACCCAGTTGCACGAACGTGCCGAACACGCGCTGCCGGTCCGCTTCCGGAATGCCGGGGCCGTCGTCCTCCACGCGCAGTTCGTACGTGACGGCCGGCGCGTGAGAGCCTTGCGCGCGTTCCGACCCCGATCCAGCCGGCGGTGGGTTGACCTGGAATGACACGCGAACCTGCTTTCGCGCGTAGCGCATCGCGTTGTAGAGCAGATTGCGCAGGACTGTCTCCATCAGGTGCGCATCGCAGGTAACGCGCGTTGCCTGGCTCGCAACCTGGCAGCCGATGTCGAGTTCTTCGCGGGCGCTGCGCCTCACTGCATCCGTGACCGCAGGCAGTATCTGCGTGAAATCGTGCTCCGCAACGTTCAGCGCCATCTCGGCGCGTTCGAGAATGGCGTAGTCGAGTGCGGCCTTCACGAAGCCGTTCAACTCGGAGATGTCGCTGTTGATGTGGTCCAGGTGCTCCGCCACCTTGTCGGGCGTGGCGGCGGCACGCGCCATCTCGATCTCGAAGCGCATGCGCGCCAGGGGCGTCTTGATTTCGTGCGCGACCGCGTTCGACATCTCCTTGTGCGAACCGATCAGGCCATCGATGCGCTCGGCCATGCGGCGGAACGCCTCGGTGAGCGGAAAGATCTGCGATCCGGGCCTGATCTTCGGCTCGAACGTCCAGTTGCGGTTGCCGTAGCCTTGCGTCGCATTCTCCAGCCGGCGGAGGTCACGCGTCAGCGGCCAGAGCCAGGTCATGACCACCAGTGCGATCGCGGCGTAGAACAGCAGGGCAAGAGCCCACTCGAGCAGGCTGCGCTGAGTCTCTGGCGTGGTGTAGCGGAAAGCGAGCACGCGCCCGTCGTTCGCCAGCCGCTTCAGCATCCAGGTCTGGCCCGCGGTTTCCTGCATGAATGCGGGCTCGCCACGATCGAGCAACGCCAGCGTGTCCTCGCCGGCAATGTCCTGCGCTTCGAACAGCTCGAGGTCGAGATGGGAACGGGAAGCGAGATCGGCAACGAGGTTGCGGCGATCGCCGCTCGGCACCGCCAGCAACTGTGCCTCGACAACCCGCAGCGCCGCGGTGCGGGCGCGATTCTCTTCGCGCTGCCCATAGATTTCCCACAGGCGCTCCTGGCCCCAACTCACCGCGAGCAGCGTCGCGACAATGGCCAGGTAGAGCGTCAGGAAATGGCGGACCATGAAATGCCGCGCTACCAGGCCTCGGGCACGAACAGGTAGCCGTGACCCCAGACCGTCCTGATCTTCTCGGGCGTTCCGGAGTCATTCAGCTTGCGACGCAGGTGCGAGATGCGAACGTCCAGCGCGCGGTCCAGTCCGTTGTACTCGCGGTTGTGCAGTTGCTGGTAGAGCGTCTCGCGCGAAAGCGTTTCTCCCGCGCGCGAGGCGAGATAGAGCAGCAGCTCGAACTCGTTGCTCGAGAGCGAAATGGGCTTGTCGTTCAGCGTGACGGAACGCGCCGCGACGTTGATCGAAAGCGCACCGAAGCGAAGTGCCTTGTGTTCGGTCGGAGCCGGGCGGCTGCGACGCAGCAGCGCCTGGATGCGCGCGACGAGAACACGCGGCTCGACGGGCTTGATGACGTAGTCATCGGCGCCGAGCTCCAGGCCGACCACGTGATCGATGTCGTTGTCGCGCGCCGTCAGGATGAGGATCGGAACGTTGTGGGTCGCGCGGATCTCGCGGCACACGGTCAGGCCGTCCTTGCCCGGCAATCCGAGGTCGAGCACCACCACGTCCGGCATTTCGTCGCGTACGCGTTCGAACACGCGGTCGCCGCGGTTCTCGACCGAAACGCTGAAGCCGTTGGCCTGCAGATAGCTGCGGACCACGTCGGCCAGGCGCAAGTCGTCTTCGACGAGAACGACCGATGGTTGAACAGTCGGTGCCATCAAACTCTCTGGTTTCCTGCTCAGGGCAGGATGCTCCACGGCGCCCGCCGCTTGCGACGCAGTTGCAGCGCCTCGCGAATGACCTTGATCGCTTCCGATACCAGCACGCCGCGCAGTTCAGCGTCGCGCAATTCGACTACGAGATCCTCACTGAACGCGAGCGCCACAGTGTACCGGCCTTCCGAGTGATTCTCCCAGCATCGCTTGATCTCGGGACGATTGACGATCAGGAGACAGAGCGATTCGTTGCGCGGTGAGCGCCAGTGCGCCCGCACCTCCGTATCGCATTGTTCATCGTCCACCGACAGCGTGCAGACCTTCGGACGTAGATCCAGTTGAATGTCCTGGGGCGCAGCCGCAACCGTTGCGCACGCTAGCGCGCAAACCAGGAAGCTGCCGGCCATCCACCCCCGTTTCATGCCTTAGAAAATCTTGTAGGTAAACCCTGCGAACGCCGTGACGACGCCGGTATCGGAAATGATCGGGCTGTCCGCGATCTCGGTGTCGAGATACTCGTAGTGCGCGGAGGCCTTGAATGCCCAACGGTCCGACAGCGGCAGGTCGTAAGCCATCTTCACGAACGGATTGAGCGCCGATCCGGGCTCATAGACGTCCGTGATGCCATAAAAATACTCGACGAGCTCGGTGCTCTTCCACGTGACGCCGGTGCTCGCGACCAGCGTGCCCCGCCTCTCGACCAGGGGCACCGCGATTGCGGCGCGCAGCTCATAGCCCTTGTGCCGCCCGGTGTATTCGTAGAGCGCGGTCACCTGTCCACTGAGCTTGCCGTAATCGAACAGCCATTCCGGTCCCGCGAGAAACGTCGTGCGTCGCGGCGCCACGGGAATGCGCGCCGAGGGACTCTCCGCTCCGCCCACCAGCGGCACGACGACGTTCTGCGGATCGCTGTCGTAGAAGAAGACGCGGTCGTAGCCCGGCGTGGTAACGAGGTTGAACGTGTTCGCCTCGCCCTCGAACAGCGTAAAGCCCGCTTCCAGGTTATCGATGAAGAAGCGCTTGCCGTAGTAGCTGAAGTGAGGAATCAACACCAGCGGTATGTCGCCGCTGCCGTAAACCGGATTGGTGCGCGTCCCCGCGCCCAGCGAAACGCTGAGGTCCAGCTCGCCGACTTCCACACAATCCGCTGAGGGCGCTTCACAGCCACTCTCCGCTGCGGCCGCTTCCAGGGAGACGGTCGCAATGAGCACTACGAGCGAGCTGCGCAGGACGTGATGCATCGGTGAGGTCATCCGCCAGCGGGCGGGAAGTCGCAATTCGGGGAGACTCTTTAATTCTCGCAGAGCGGCCGCAACCCCGCTGGTGAGCTTTGTACGCAATTGTAACGGCCGTGTACGGAGGCGCTCCGACAGGGCATGCGCACTACAAATCCCTGCAAAAACACGCGTCAGATTACAAAAGAGCGACAGATTCCGCGCGTCCGGGCACCTAGCATGCTGTCCGCAGAATACGCGCGAATCCGGGTCGCTGACCAGCGAGGCGCGCGCAGGGAGACGACCGACCATGGCGACGACAATGGCGACCACAAGGACGAACGACCGCTCGACCCCGGCGAATGTGGGCACCTGGCTTTTCAGGCTGGCGGCTGTCGCCGTGGTGTGGACTTTCACCGCGGGTGCCACCTCGTGCAGCTCGGATAACGTCGGCGGCCCGACCTTCGTGACGGATCTCGTGATCAGGAACGCCGCGGGCACCGTGGACAACCAGTTCGCACGCGGCGAACCGGTGACGTTCGAGCTCAGCGTTCGCAATCGCACGCGCCAGCAGGCGGTGGTGCAGCTGGGCACCGCGCAGACCTTTGACTTCGTCGTGCTCGAGGACGGCACGCGTAACGTCCGTTGGCGGTGGGGACAGGACAAAGCCTTTCCCGCCATCGTCACCGAGATCGAGTTCGCGGCGAGAGAAACCAAGATCTTCCAGGTGACGTGGAACCAGCAGGATAACGATGGGCAGCAGGTGCCCCCGGGTGAGTACGAGGCGCGCGGTGCTCTCATGTTCTCGCAGTTCGCGAGCGATCCGCTGTTCAGCAGCCAGCTGGGTTCGCCGCTCAGGCAATTCACGATCCTCTGATGAACGCCAGCGTACAGGCCAGTGCCGTGCGGCGGCGGCTGCGAATACAGGTGCCGACTTCGATCAGTCGCGCGCTGATCGCGCCGGCGCTGCCGCGGCTGATACACCAGTATCCGGAACTGAGGGTGCAGATTCATGATTGTCAGACAATCGGCCACACCCTGGAAAGACTTCCTGGTGGTGCAGATGCCGCGCTCTCTGTGGGATCCCTCGCCGATCCGGCACTGGTCTCGACCCGCGTCGGAACTGTTGACGCCGTCATTTGCGCGGCGCCCGATTTCGTGGAGCAACAGGGCGAACCCGCCACGCCGGACGAGCTGGATCCGGATGACTGCATCGGGCTGATCGAGCCCGGGATGCAGGAAGCACGCGAGTGGGTTCTCAACAAGGGACGCGAGAACTGCTGGTTCACTCCCACAGCGCCGCTCGCGTTCGGTGACGTGGATTCAGCGATCGCGGCGGCTGTGCGCGGCGGCGGCTACGTCCGCGTCATGAACATCGAGGTAGAGAAGGAAATCGCCTCAGGAAGGCTGCAGCCCGTGCTCGAGGACTGGAGCGCGGGTTGCTGGCCAATCTCCGTGGTGACGGCGCGCGACCGCGTGCCCAGCACGGACCTGGCCATCTTCACGCGCTTCGTCGCAGGCCTGTTCCCGACGCGTCCCTTCCGCGTCCACTACCTGGATGAGCGCAGCTCGCTATCTTCCGCCGGCTAGTACCACTCGGTCAGTCCTTCGACCTCGTAGAGTTTCTTCCAGCTCGCGCGCGCCCGGACGTGGTCCGCGAGCATCTTGAGCGCGGGCCACTCGGTCGCGGGTTTCGGCATCCTGCGCGACCAGCGCATCAGCATCGTGAGATACAGATCTGCGCCTGAGAATTCCGGGCCGAGCAGGTAAGGGCCGTTCGCGGCGAGGTGCGCATCGAGCCTGTCCCAGGCCTTCTCGATCTTCTGACGAATCGCATCGCGCGCCTCGCCCGGCATTTCCTTCATGCCGAGATCCGTTGGATAGAACCAATAGCGATAGGTGGCCGCGAGCGTATTGCTCATGAAGACAATCCACTGGTACCACGCGTCGCGCTGCGCGGTGCCGGGTGGTGGCGCGAGTTGCGCTTGTGGATGACGATCGGCGAGTGCCATGAGGATCGCGGCGGATTCCGTCATGGGCTTGCCGTCGATGACGAGCGTGGGAACGACGCCCTGCGGATTCAATTTCAGGTACCCGGGTGAGCGGTGCTCGCCCTTGTCAAAATCCAGGCGCTCGAGTCGATAGGGTGCCCCGATCTCGAGCAGTGCCAGGTGCGGTAGCATGGCGGCCGTGCCGGGGGAGTAGAAGAGTGTGTACATGCAGACCTCGCGCGAAGGGCGGCCCTTCGGACGGCCCCTAAGGTCCACGAGCATAGCGCGGTTCCGGCGAAACCGGACGAACGGCAGGAACTGCGGTACCCGCCGGTGGTCCGTTGAGCGACCCGTTCGAGCCGACCCGTGCACAGCTCAAGAACAACACGAATTGCTGCCGGCGCCATCGTCATCGCGGCGCATTGCCTCGGCATCCTGCTGATGCCGTCGTTCGGTCCGCGGGATCGCGTGCCGTCATCCGCCGGTGAAACAACTCTCGTCTACCTTGATGTGCGTCGTGTCGAGCGGCCGCGAGAGCCGACTACCGAGCGGCAGCCCTCCAGGAGTGTGTCACGTCCGGTCGTGCCTGCCGGCCCATCGCCAAGCACTGCAATCACGGTTGCGCCGCCGGCCGAGGCTCGCACGCAGCCGAACTGGCGATCCGAGGCTGACCTCGCAGTTGCACGTTACGGCGAGCAACTCGCCGAAGAGGATCGTCTGGCGGCTAGCATGGGCAGGCCTGAGATTCCGACCGAGCCGCTCGTCGCGCCGACGACGCCCGGGTTCGCGTGGTCGAAAGCACACACGGAGCGCGTGTCCCGGATCGAAGGCGGTGGAACGATGATCCGGCTCAGCGAACGCTGCGCGATCGTCATCGTGTTGATTCCCATACCCGCCTGCGCCTTTGGCAAGATCAAGCCGCGCTCGGACCTGTTCGAGCACATGGACGATCCGCCAACCCCCGGGGACTGGAAGTATTGATGCCGCGCGCCCACAAGAAATCCGGCAAGACCGTCAACGATGCCGTGCGGGAAATCTGCCTCTCCTTTCCCGAAGCGGAGGAATACCTTTCGCACGGTTCGCCGAACTTCCGCGTGCGCAAGGGCAAGACCTACGCGACCTACGTCGTCAATCATCACGGCGACGGGCGGATTGCGCTGTGGCTGAACTCACCGGATGGCGCGCAAGGGCACTACACGCAGGCCGAGCCGAAGCACTTCTTCGTGCCGCCGTACGTGGGCCCGCGCGGCTGGCTTGGTGTAAACCTCGACCAGGGCATCTCCTGGAAACGCGTCGCGACTCTCGTGCGCGAAGCTTACGAAAAGATTGCGCCGGCTGAGCTCATCGCGCGCATCGGCAAGACCATCGAGATCGAGCCGCCGAAGGGAAAGCTTCGTGCCGAGCAGGTCGATCCGATGCAGTCGACCAAGGGGCAGCGCGTGCTCAAGGGCATGCGCCGGATCTGTCTTGCGTTGCCGGAGACCCAGGAAGCGAAGCAGTTCGGCTCACCTGTCTGGAAGGCCGGCAAGAAGACATTCGCACAGGCCTACTGCTACGACGGCGTCCTGCGCGTAGCGTTCTGGGTCGGAATCTACGGCCAGGGGTTACTCACGGCGGATGAGCGCTACGAGATTCCGCCGTACATGGGCCACAACGGCTGGATCGCACTGGATGTCAGCAATCGCTGCGACTGGAAGGAAATTCGCTCGCTGGCGCTGCAGAGCTATCAGCACTTCGCGCTGAAGCGGATGCTGCTCAAGCTCGAGTCGTAGGACGAACGCCGAGCACTTCGACCACGTGCAGCGGCTGCGAGCTTCCCTTTACGGGCAGAATCGCGGTGCGCCCCCGCTCGAACTCCGGCCCGAGCCGATCCGCGATTTCGCGCGTGACCAGCACGACGGCCTGCACTTCCCTGGTGAGCCCCTCGACCCGGCTCGCAAGGTTCACAGGCTCGCCCACCACGCCGTATTCAACGCGCTCATCGGGCCCGATGAGTCCGGCCACGACTTCTCCCGAGTGAATGCCGGCACCGATCGCCAGCGGCGCAAATCCCTGCTCCTTGAGGCGCTCGTTCAGTGGTACGAGCCGTGCGACGATGCCGAGTGCCGCTCGCACTGCGCGCTGCGCGTGATCGGGACAGGACTGCGGCGCGCCGAAAAGCGCCATGACGCCGTCACCCGTGAATTGCTTGACCACGCCGCCCTCCGCTTCGACAGCGGCGACAGCTTCCGTGAAAAACTGGTTCAGTACGCGCAGCAGAGTCGCGGGGTCCAGCTTCTGGCTGAGAGCAGTGAAGCCGCGAATGTCCTGGAACAGGATGCTGACGTCGCGCCGCTCGCCCGCAAGAGGCACGCGACCGCCGAGCACGGCATCCGCCACGTCGCGCGATACGAACCTGCCAAACGTGTCCTTGATGCGCTCGCGGTCTTCGAGACCGCCGACCATTTCATTGAACGATCGGGCGAGGAATCCGACTTCGTCCTCGCGGCCGACCTTCGTACGGTAGTGCAGGTTGCCGCGCAGGACTTCGCGCATGCCTGCGACGAGTGCGCGCACCGGAGAAGTAACGCCGCGCGCGAGAAACACGCACACGAGCAGCCCGACAAGAAGGGCCAGCAGCCCGATCGCGCTGATGTTCAGTTGCAAGGCGCGCAGGGGCGCGAGGGCGTCGTCGTAGGATTCCTGGATGACTGCCGCGAGCGGGCCCGATGGCGAGCTCATCGTGACGACGAGCGTGAGGTACCGCTCTCCATCCATCGTGTACAGGAACGGCTTGTGTGCGGAAGTCGAGAAGACGACTGGCGCAAAGTTCTCGCGACTCCGCGCGGGCCAGGAGGACGCAAAGATCTTCGTGGCTCCCAGGAACGAAATCTCGGAGTCCGTGTTCTCGCGCAGCCGGCGCGCGAAGGCATCGTCGATCGCCTGTCCGAGAACGAGGTAGCCGATGACATCGGGGGCGAAGACCGGCAGTGCGACCAGTTGGAACAGTTGGCCATCGACCTCCGTGAGCGCTGTTGCGGCGTTCTCCGTTTCCAGCGCTTCCTTCAGCGGCGACAGGTCTTCACGTGAGGTTCCAGCGGTCGCTTGGACCGTCGTCTGCGCCGGCACCGGTTCGTCGTTACTTCCACCGTGCGTTCCCGCGAGCAGCGTGCCCTGGTCGTCGACGATCCACAGCAGCTCGACGCCAATGCGTGCGCGGTGATTCAGCGCGACCGATTCGAGAGTGCCGCGTTCATAGCTCGCCGGATCGAAGTAGGTAGCAATCGCGCGCTTGAGCCCGAACTCGTCCGCCAGCAACGTGGAGAGCGCTTCCAGTCGCGCAGCCCGCTCGAGCATCAGGTCGGCGAAAACTTCACGGGTCTCGAGGAGCTCGTGATTCAGCGTCCTCTGCGCGTGGCGGCTGAGCACCCCCTGGGTGAGGCCGAGCGTGCCGATCAGCACGCCGAGCACGACAGCGGAAAACGCTACGAAGATGCGGGTGCGCAGCGATCGCTTCCACCCCATCATGGGTCTTTCCGCAAACCCCGGACGGCGGGACGAGAGCGCGCGGGCGAGAGCGCCAGCTGAAAAGTAACGCCGGTGACGTCCGCCACCGCCAGGCTGACTGCTTGCTGCGTGCTCTGCGGCTGCGCGCGGCTCTGTTCGTGCCACGCCATCAGCGTGTGCGCGCCTGCCGGTACGCCGTCGAGCACGAAGTCGCCCTGTTCGTTCGTCACCGCGAACCGAGAGGTCGGCAGGACGAGGATGACTGCCGACATCCAGTCGTGGATGTTGCAGCCCACTTTGACCACGCCAGGCTTGTCGAACAGGACCGGCGGCGCGTCCTGGCCCTTGTAGAGCGGCAGCTCGAAGCTCTTCGTGCGCGAGAACGAATAGACGTGGTGATGGATCTGGTCGTGGTTCGGAAACCGCACTTCGGTGCCGACGGCCACCGGCAGCACTCCGGGGACGAAGGCCCTGTTGACCTGGTCCATCGACGCGCGTGCCGTCGGTTCCGGCTTCAGTGCCGCTGCGTCCGCGTCCTGGATGAACACGACTGCCTGCGCGACACCTTTGCCGTGCTGATCGACGACGCGGCCGGACACACTTTGCGCGGCAGCTACTACACAGGGGACTGCGAGCGCGATCGTTGCGAAGATTGCCGTCAGCGCGCGCATCAATATCGGAACCGATAGCTCAATTGCCAGCCGTCCTGCGACAGCGTGGACGTCGAAATTGACGGCCGCTCGCTGTCGAGCCAGGTGTGCTCGAAACCGAAACGGTGGCGCAGCCCGAGCTGGTAGAAGTAGGCGAACGTGATCGCATCGCCCTGCTCGGAGGTGTCGTTGCCGCCGTCGAGGTCTTCCAGTCGAAACCAATCGTAGCGCGCGCTCACCCGGTGCCGGGCGCTGTGCCATGAGACCAGCCCGTAGTATGCACGCAGCGAGCTGTCGTAGGGCGTATCTCGCACGCGCGCTTCGCCTCGCAGGTACTGGACCAGGACGTCGATGCCCGGATGCGGATGAAGGGTCGCGCCGACGATCGAGAAGTGCGTGTTCCAGGCGCCCGCGACGTCCTCATCGCCCAAGTTATCGAAGTGGCCGACGCGCAGCGCGATACGGTCGCTCGCATCCGCCACCGAGAACCACGCGTACGCCGCTGGCCGGTCGTCGCGCTCGTCGAAGATTTCGGTGCGAACGCCGGACGGCAGAGGCAGGTCCGTGTTGATCCCGCTCAGCGTATCGCCTACCGCCCAGCCGCGTAGTGCGAGCAGCCGACCCAACTGATCGGGCCCATATCCGGCACCGAGAATGAATCCGAGTCGCAGTCCATTCTGTGGTTCTCGCCACCACTCGGCTTCCAGGCCGGCAAGGCTGATTTCTTCCCACAGCCAGCTGTTGAGTGCTGACGCGGAAAGTGCGTAGTCGGGCGCCCACGCGGCACCGACGTGTTCGAGCGAAAACGGAGTATTCATGACTCCCGCCTGCAGACCCCAGCCCTGCCGATCCTCGCCCCATTCCTTGCGGAGCAGTGCCTCGATCAGCATCGGCTGGTCTTCGAGGTCGGGTTGCAGGTTCACCTGCGCTTGCCCGCGGATTCCCCACGGCAGCGCTGCTCCCAGTTCGAGGGCCAGTTGTGCGACTTCGTAGCGGGTCTCGCGCTCGAACCCGGCGGCTGTTCGCTCACCACCGTAACGCGTTTTGCCGGGACCGCTGTCGGTCCAGCTCGGCGCGGCACCGCCGCGAACAATGCGCAGGTCCAATACCCCACGCACCCAGACAGGGGATTCCTGTTCGAGCTGGTATTGGCCTTCGTCCTGCGCGTGGGTAATACCGGCGCCGAACGCAAGCACGAGGAAGACGACGGGCGCGACCGCGGCGTCACGCGCAGTGATCAGCATGACGAGCATACTTCGGCTGGGAGACGGGCATTCTTGCGGGCCCTACGCGCAATCACTACTGACGGAAGTTAGTACGCACGGTTTCCCTTGGACAGGCGCTGCCGTTATTGTCGCCACGTTCAATGCCTTTCCGCATTGGGAATGGCCGCATCGGAGACCTCGCTTGGCCCTCGACGCCCGTACGATCATCGAGCGTAACACGCTGTTTCGGGGCCTCTCCGCCAGGACCCTGGACCAGATCGTGGCACTGGCGGGGCGCCGCACCTACCGTGAAGACACCGTCATTTTCACTCGCGGAGATCCGGGCGATTCGCTGTACGGCGTAGTGACAGGAAGGGTGCGCATCAGCGTGAGCGCGCCGGGCGGCAAGGAGGTCTATCTCAACGTGATGCAGCCGGGGGATTCCTTCGGCGAAATCTCGCTGCTGGATGGAGAGCCGCGCAGCGCGTCGGCCAGGACGATCACGGCAACCGAGTTGATGTTCATTCCGCGCGCGGCGTTCATCGCGCTCCTGAAGAAAGAGCCGCCGCTCGCACTCCATCTCATCCACCTCCTCTGTGAGCGTGTGCGCTGGGCACACGAGCTCATGGAGGATTCGACGTTGCTCACTGCGCCGGAGCGCCTCGCCAAGAGACTGCTCAGCCTGGCAGGACAGCAGGGCCGCGCGTCGCCGGTCGGAGTAAAAGTCTCGCTGTCGCAGGAAGAACTCGCCACGTATCTCGGCCTTTCGCGCCAGATCGTGAATCAGCACCTGCAGGAGTGGCGCGGCAAGGGATGGGTGAGTCTCGGCCGCGGCAGCGTCACGATCGCCGACGAGCGCGCGCTCCGCAAGCTCACCGGATAGTCCGTTCAAAGCCAGCGTTTTCCCGCTGTTTGCGGGGTCGCCGCGTTGTGTCAACCGCTTGACAGAACACGCGGCGGCCGACCCGCATCATGCGCTCCATCGATGGTTCACCACCTCAACGGAGGAGACCGACATGAGCAACAGCAAGAACTTCGGTTCCCGTTCGATCCGTTCGCGACTCGAAGGCAGCTACGCATCTACGGAAGGAATGGCCTGGGCTGCCGACGAGACGCTCGATGAAAGGGTCCTGGATAAGGTTCGGCGCTGGCTGGATCAGATGGAAAAGGCGGCAAATCGTCCCGCATCCCCCGCGAGGCCATGAGGCCGTCATCGATCCGTGCCGGGGGCCGGGCAAAATGCGAACAAAGTGCAGAATCCGTCACGGTTCGCGTTGTTGCGCCGGCGCATTCTTCCTCGTGCATAGCACCATGGATGCGACATGGAACGAGTGCTGAACCAATCCTGGCAGTGGGTTAGGGCCTGGGTACCCCCCGGCATCACTGCCATTGCTCTCGTAGCCTCGATGATCGGGTTGTGGTTCGTGATGATGGATCCCGACCGGCCCCTCTTCGCCAGCGAACGCGCATCCAGCACGCCGGCCAAAGCTGAGCGCGCTGCCACTGCCAGTTATCGCCAGGCCACGTCCAGCAAGGTGGTGGAGACCTCCACTTCTGCAGGAGCTGGTGCGACCGTCGCTCACGCCACTCCCGTCAATGAATGCCAGGCGCTTCAGAAAGAGATCGACTCCGTGTCCGTGCGCGTTCGCGCCGCGGGCAAATCGAAGCAGGGCGTGCGGTTCCGCAGCCGCCTGCGTGAGCTGAAGGAACTCCACGGCGAAGAGTGCAAGCCCGGCGCCGGCCCGGCGAACTGATCTCCAGTCGAGCGAAGGGAATATCGCGTGGGCAAGAGAATCCTGCTGGTCGACTACGAGAACATCCAGTCGGTCGAGCCTGCTCATGTCCCGTCAGACGTCGTCGTTAAAGTTTTCTTCGGCAATCAGCAGCGCAAGGTGCCACGACAGCTGGTCGAGTTGGCGCGTGTTCGTGGACCCGAAGGCTATTTCGAGCTCGACCTCAGGGGACCCAAGGGAAAGAATGCGCTCGATTTCCACATCGCGTTCGTCCTCGGCGAATGCTTGACCCGCGAAAAAGAGGCGGAGTGCGTTGTCCTTTCGCGGGATAAGGGCTTCGACGCGCTACTCGCACACCTCAAAGCTGAGGGGCGCAACGTTCGGCGCGTGGAGGACTCGAAGGATGCCTTTACGGGTCGTCCGCGAGCCACCGCAAAGCTTCGAGTGACCATCCCGGATGTGCATGAGGTGCTGGAGTTCCTGAAGGTCGTGCCGCCCAACGCGCGACCCGGTAACCGTAACGCCCTGATCAAGCATGTTGGCCACCATTTTTCCAAGATGCCCAGGGAGAAGGCGGCGAGCGTGGTCGCGAAGCTTCTCTCTCAGGCCTCAGGAATAGTCCAGGACGACAAGGGGAAGCTGACGTACGAGAACTTCCCCGACGGCTCAACAGCCCCTTGACTCTCGCGCCGCCAGGGCGCAAGAAGCAACACGTTTGCGACGGAGTGAAGGCGTGCTCGGCAAAACAACGATCTTCGCCATCATCCTGATGGTCGCCGCCCTGGCCGGACTCAACTGGATGGCGAGCGGCTGGATCGACCAGGAAGTTGCGGCCCGCTGCCTGCAGGAAGCCGTGCGTCCCATCGGTGAATCCGTCGCCTGCACCCTGACCGCGCGCGAGCTCGTCAGCGCTCCCAGCAACGAGGTCTATCGCTGGTTCGTGCTCGACAACTTCTTCATCGTGCTCTACGTCGCAACCTTCGTGCTCGTTGCGCTCGCGTGCGCCCGCGTCATTTTCGGTGCTCGCCTGCGTTCAGCTCTTCGCATGCTCGTGGTCTCGATCGCAGTCGGCGTTGCGTTCGCGGCCGGCGGCGCGGATGCGATGGAGAACATGCGATCGCTCGAGGCGCTTCGCGCCCGCACCGACGATGCACGGGTCTCTATCGAGACCGCCCGTGAAATCGCTTCGGCCATGGAATTGAAGTGGATGCTGCTCGCCATGGCGCTCGCCATCTCGGCAGTCCTGGGTCTTGGGGCGCTTGCAGCACGCCTGCGACGCACTCGCCGCGCGCATTCCGCAGCAACTCCGGCGCATTGAAACTCGATGCTTTCCGGCTGTCGCCGGCGGGTCCGCCAGGGCGCGTAAGTCATTGATGGGGCAACTGTAATTAACCCTACTTTCGCTTAACCCACCTTCACGCTTTGCGTTTGTTCGCGCGCGCTCGCGCCCGCACAGTAGCGCCCACTTGTGAATGGTTCGCCGCGTCGGGCGGCGAAGAAACCGGAGAGGTGGGTCATGAAGCGTACTGAAGCACTGGTCTACAGCCCCGCGATCATCGCGATCGTGGTGGCCGTGGCGAGCATCGCAACGTTTGAGTCCGGCTCGGTCGTGCCCTCGGCGGTCGACACGCCACGCAGCGTCGTGGCACCGGCTCCGCAGGGAGACGTGCCGAACCTTGGCGAGATCACCGTGACGGCGAGCCCGATCGCCTCTGCGGCGGATCTCAGCAAGATTGCGGACAGCGCCCGCATCTGAGCGACGAGGTAAAGAGAGCCGCAACCCAACCGTCAATAGGGAATCCAGATGTTGCGGCTCTTCGGCATCCTCGTCCGTCTCGCCTTCGGGCTCCAGATCGCGATTATCGTTTTCGTTGCGATGAGCATCGCGCTGATCAACGAGGCTTACCTGAGGCACACGGCCTCGACGTTGTTGCCGTCGGGGTCGATGAGAAAAGCGGCGTAGTAGTTCGGGCTGTAGTCCGTACGCAGCCCGGGCTTGCCGTTGTCCTTTCCACCCGCTTCGATGCCCGCCTTGTAGAACCGATCGACCGCTGCACGATTTTCGGCACGAAAGGCGACGTGCACGCCGGGGTTCTCAGGCCCTGTGTGCGGATAGAGCCAGAGCGCCGACGCATCTTTCGGGCCAATGCCCGCTCCCGACGCATCCTTCGAACCCAGCACATGACCCAGTGGGGCGAGCGCCTCCACGTAGAACTTCACGCTGGTATCGAGATTGCGCACCTTCAAACCGATGTGATCGTACATGGCGACCTCCAGTCGAGATTGGCGCCATGGTGGCGAGCGCGCGAACCGGAGTCTTGGAATTTCTTGCGATCAGCGCGGCAGCAGGGAGTCGATGCGCTGCTGGAAGACGTGGCGCTCGCCTTTGGCCGCCTGGCGAAATCGCAACGGCGACACGGTGGCGGCGCGATGAAAAGTGCGCACGAAGTTCGATACGTCACCGAATCCGACGTCGAGCGCGACATCGGTGACCGCACGATCGTCCGTCGCGAGCAGGCGAGCCGCGTGTCGCAGCCGTGAACGCACGAGATACTGATGGGGCGTCACGCCAAGAACGCGGGCGAAGACGCGCAGGAAGTGGAACGCGCTCAGCCCCGCTTGTGTCGCTGCCTGCTCGAGGTCCACAGGATGGTGCGAGACCTCGTCCAGCCACAGGGCAGTTTCGACCGCACGGCGCCGATCGCGAGGAGCAGCGCTAGCGGATTCACGCTTGTGACCACTGGCGGCCTCGATGAACCGCGCGCCCAACAACAGGCCGACCTCGTCCAACCCGATGTCGGAATCGCCGCTCGCCGCCGCTTGCGCAAGCTCGCCCAGGACCACGAGCTCGGAGAGAGGAGGGAGCGCGCCGGTGCGCCAGACCTTCTCCAGGGTCGCCTGACGGTCTGCGCCAGGTACGACGGCCGCAAACGATTCGAGCATCTCGCGGTTGAAGTGGAACGACAGGCATTCATCGCCGTGCACGTGATCGTGCGTACAGACGAATTCGTCGCCGGGGTATCCGACGAGAACCGATCCGGCCACCAGCTCAAAATGCCGGCCGCGGCTGCGGCAGCCGAAACTGCCACGGCGCACATACGCGACGGAGAAACTGCTGTGCCGTTCGGCAAACGGCACCGTCTCCGGTCCTGCACTGCAGCGGAAATCGATGATCGATAGCGAAGGACTGCGATGGAGAGGGGTCGCCTGCACAACGACAATTCTAAACTGGGGACCCGGGCGGGCAAATCTGCCGCTTTGCCGCCCGGGGGCACCTTCGTCCGACGCTGGTGGGACTAGTTACTGTGGGCCTGGTGATTGCCGAACGTCAGGAAACCGGACACTTCCAGCAACGTGGCGCCGCCGGCGTCCCTGATCAGGATGCTGGCAGTATCACCGCTGCCACCTTCGCCGGCATCGGTGAACACAAACTCGATGGTCGCGCCCGAGGCGCCGTTGTAACGGCCGTTACCTGTGCCGGTGAACGTATCGAACTCCGCATCGGGCGGATTCGGAACGATCAGCGGGCTGTCGGTGCACACGGCGCTGGTCAGCTGCTCAAGGTGGAAACGATTGCCGTCCCAGTTGATCTCCAGGTTGTTCGGACGTCCTTCGCAGCGCAGCTCGAAGCCGTGAGTGACGCGACCGATCTTGGGTCCAGTCACCACGACCTCACCGCCGTTGTCCCGGAAGACGCTGCCACCACCGGTCATCCAGCAGTTGGCGCGGCCGGCGTACGCGGCCGCAGCGACCGCAAGACCCAGCGGCACGGCGAGCAAGGCAGTTCTCATTGGGGAGCGCGTTCGCAATTGCATGGTGTTACCCCTTCTGTTGTTGCTTTTAATGCGGAGGCAGCAAGGCTCCGGCAGCACACCTTCGGCTGCCATGCATCCCTACTGTGTAAGAAACCCGGAACGTTCTTTTTCTTGTCCTGGGAGGGCGGTGCGATCTTACGCTGCCCGTACGCTGTAAAGGGATATTCCTTTACATAAGCAACCGGGGAAAGCGCGCAGGCCGTTGCGCCGCGTCAGGAACGAAGCAACTCCCAGACCCCCGGCCGCACCAGGCAGGCCACTCCGGGATCCCGCTGCTGGCGCTTGCCGGCACTGGCACTGAGCGTAAAGCTGCGGCAGCGCCGGTCGCCGCGTGCCACGCCGTTGCCGGGAGTGAGTTCATACCGCCATCCGTGTTCGTTGGACGACTTCACGGGCCGGCGCTGGTGCCGATCTCGAGCGTATGGTCCGAAGCAGTCCTGGTCACGTTCGTCCATCGAGCGGCCGACTTCCGCCCCGACGAGTGCTCCGAGCGCAGCGCCGATAATCGTACCGACGACACGATCCGCGCTCAGGTGAGCACGAAGACTGCCAGCACCAGAAGAACGAAGCCCGTCGCCGCGACGATGCCGTGAATCGCGATCACCCCACCCGGCAGCGGCCGCTTTCGGATGTGATGACTCACGAGGTAGAGCCCGCCGACAGCCGCGACGACAAACAAGGCCAGTGCCCACACGTGCATCTTGGTCGCACCCTGCATGACACCTAGCAACACGAGCACGACTCCCGCGACCGCAAGCAACCCATGCAACACAGCTGCCGCCACCGGAGGCGGCGTTCTACCCCTGGAATGCTGAATCGCCATGTAGACGCCGACGACCGCGGCAACAGCGAGCACGTAGATGGCTTTATCGAACATAGGGCCCCCTTCGCTCCGCAAACCAACGATGACGCTTCAATGCGCCGGATGCGCCCGAGGTTCCCTTTGGGAACCCCTGCCAGATAACATTCGCACCGCCGCCCAATTTGCTCCGGATGTGCGGTCCTTGTCCACGGCTTCGCAACTCGGCCCGATTCGTCTCGCCCCAGGCGTTTCACGCTGGAACGCGCTGACCTTCCTGTACGCCGCTCTGGCGAGCGTGTGCCTGCTCGCGTTCCTGAGTTTCATCCAGCCGTACGCCCTGAACGTCAACCTGCGCATTCCGCCGGAGATGCAGGGACGGGCGACACTGGTACTCGGCGTCCTCAACGAGATCGTCACGCTGTTGCTGATCGGTCCGTTCGGTGCGCTGTCCGACAAGATCGGCCGCCGTCCGCTCTACGTGCTCGGATTCCTGTGGATCGCTGCCGGCTTCGCCGTGATCCCCCTCTCCACGACGTTCTCGCAGCTCGTGCTCACGACAATGTTCTGGTCGGTGGGCGCCGCGGCCGTGGGCGCGATGCTGGCAACGGTTCTCGCCGACATCCCGCAGGAGAGATCGCGCGGTGCACTGGTGGGTCTCACGGGGCTGTTGCAGTGTGCGGGCATTCTTATCGGCATCTTCGTCCTGTCGCGGTTGCCGAAGCACTTCGCGCTGCAGGGCTACGATGCAATCACCGCGGGACGCCTGACTTACTGGTCGGCGGCGGCCCTGTGTATCGTTTCAGCGATCGTGTGCCTGGCGGGTTTGCAACGTGGACGTCCGGCGGCCTCGCACCAGCACGAGCACGCGTACGAGCACGAGCACGAGTCGTGGCCTCGATTGCTGCAGCAGGGCGCATCGGCGGCTGCGAGCAACCCGCGCATCCTTCTCGGTTACGCCGCCAACTTCGTGGCGCGCGCCGACATCGTCATCATCGGTACGTACTTCAGCCTGCGAGTGACGCAGGCAGGTCTCGATCGAGGCCTGCACGCGCCTGAAGCGATCGCACATGCGGGCCGCGTATACGGCATCGCGCAGTTCGCGGCTCTCGTGGGCGCGGGCCTCTTCCTGTTGATCTCGGATCGGTTCGATCGGGTGACCACCGTCGCCGCGGCGATGGTATTTGCTGCGATCGGTTACGCGTGGGTTGGCGCAGCGGATCCCTTTGCCACGGCGATGTACGTGGCGGCCGTTGCAATGGGTCTCGGTGAACTCGGCGCCATCCTGTCGGCGCAATTGCTGCTGGGGCAGGAGGCACCTCTGCGGTTGCGTGGCTCGGTCCTGGGGCTCGCGGGGCTGTTCGGATCTCTCGGCGTGCTGTTCGCCAACCTCGTCGCGGGGCCGCTCTACGATTTCTGGAGTCACTCCGCGCCGTTCTACGTCGTGGGTGCGTGCAACCTGGTCGTGCTCGCATGGGCAGCCTGGATCAAGGCTCGATATCCGGTCGCGCCCCCTTCGCAAGAGTGAGATCAGCCGTCGCCGGTCATCAGCAGCAGCGGCGTGCCTTCGGGAGCGATGAACATGGCGTTGCTACCCTTGTCGAGTCCCTTCGGCAGCCGCGCCGGTTCAACTCCCCGCTGCACGATCCGCTCGATGCGATCCGACATCTGCGGATCGACAAACGCGAGCACCGGCTGCTGGATGTCGCGCGACTCGTAGAGACCGAGGTCGATGAAGTCGCTGGTGAGCGATATGCGGCGGAAGCGAGCGCCTTGCGCTTCCATGCCGACGAAGCCGAGCCGTTCCCAGAATCGCGTCGAGGCTTCGGCGTCCTGCGTCGGGACACCGAGCTCGGCGAAATAGCCACACAGCGATTCGTCGCAATCGACCGCGGGTGGCGAGAACGTTCGCGCTTCGAGCAGGGTGACCCTCAGGCCGTTCGGATCGCGGAAGCCGGCTTCGTTGAAAACGTTCTCACCGAGCTTGCGGAAGTCAAACTCGATACCGAGTTTTTCCAGCGGCTCCAGGTGCCGCCACAGGTCCGGCTTCACGAACGTGATCGAGGGCGAATCGAACTCGTACTGGTGCAGGCCGATGCTCACTCGCCCGTCGGTGACGACGCCGTAAGGGTGCGACCAGGTGTCGCCGGCGGCGGCGGCTGTAAAGCCAAGCCGCTGGTAGAACTGCATCGACTCCAGCGCATTGGGCGTGTGCACGCTCACTTCGAGGAAGCGTCCGAGCATCTGTTCTCCGGCGGGTGGGGCCGCCCGGGGGAAGATTACCCAAAAACGCCGGGGCGTGTTTAAGATGCCGGAGTCTTTATCCATGAGTGGCCCCCTGATGCGATCCTCGACCTTGCGAGCTGCTTTCCTTTGCCTGTCGTTTGCCCTGCTGATCGCTCATGCCAGTGCGGCTGAGCCGGCCGCCGGCCAGCGAGCAATCACGCACGAAGACGTGTGGCTGTCGAAACGCGTGGGGCCGCCGGTCCCGAGCCCGGACGGCAAGTGGGTCGTGTTCTCCCTTAACGAGGCCGCCTACGACGAGAAGCAGGCGATGAACGATCTCTGGATCGTTCCGCTCGACGGCAGCGCGGAACCGCGACGCCTCACTTTCAGCCGCAGCGGCGAAAGCGCTGTTGCCTGGAGTGCGGACAGCAAGAGAATTGCCTTCCACGCCAAGCGCAATGACGACGAGGCGTCACAGATCTACGTGATGGACGTCGTGGGCGGCGGCGAGGCGGTGCGCGTCACGCAGCTCACCAATGGCGCGCGCTCCGCGCAGTTCTCGCCGGACGGAAAGATGCTGCTGTTCACGAGCGGCGTGTTTCCGGGGGTCACCTCGGAAGAGGAGAGCAAGCGGATCGCCGAGGAGCGCAAGAAGCGCAAGTACAACGCGCGCGTCTACGACACCTTCCCGATACGATACTGGGACAAGTGGCTGGAAGATGTGCAGCCGCATCTTTTCGTGCAGCCGCTCGACACGCCGGGAGCCGCCGCGCGCGACCTGTTCGCGGGCACGAAGCTGGCCGCACAGCGCGGGTTTGGCGGCCGGCGCACCGACACGGGCGAAGAGCATCTCGACGGCGTCTGGGCCGCGGATGGCCAGTCGGTCGTCTTCTCGGCGACGACCAATCGCGCCAACGCCGCGTTCGCGTTCACCAACAACGATCTTTTCCAGGTATTCCTCGCGGGCGGCGAGCCGGTGCGCATGACGCCGGCGACGACGGCGAAGGGCAACGAGCTGCTGGATTCCTACGAGGAGCCGAGCTTCAGCCCGGACGGCACGAGGCTCTATGCGAACTACGAGAAGCGCACGGATCGCACGTACGTGCTCACGCGCCTGGCCAGCTTCGATTGGCCGCAGATGGGCAAGCCCACGGTAGTCACCGCGAATTTCGATCGTTCCGTGTCGAGCTACGCCGTGTCACCCGACGGCGCGACGGTGTATGTGCTGGCGGAAGAGGCAGGCCACGAGAACCTGTGGTCGATTCCGGCGCAGGGAGGCGAGGCGCAGCCGATCATTGCTTTGGAGAAGGGCGTGTACACGGAGCTCGCGGCGCCGGAGTCCGGCCCTGCACTCGTCGCGCGCTGGGAAAGCTCCGTGAACCCGGCGGAAGTCGTACGCATCGATCTCGACAAGGGCACGCACACGCCGCTGACCGGCTTCAACGTCGAACGCGCGGCGCAGATCGACTGGCAGTCGCCGCGGCATTTCTGGTTCACCAGCCGCAAGGGGCGCCGCATCCACAACCTGGTGGTGCTGCCGCCGAACTTCGACGAGAACAAGAAGTATCCGGTTCTGGCGCTGATCCACGGCGGCCCGCACGGCATGTGGCGCGACATGTTCTTCCTGCGATGGAACTACCACTTGCTGGCGAAGCCGGGCTACGTGCTCGTCCTCACTAACTTCACTGGTTCCACGGGCTTCGGTGAGAAGTTCGCGCAGAACATCCAGGGCGATCCATTGCAGACGCCGGGCGAAGAGATCAACCAGGCGGTCGATGAGGCGATCCGGCAGTTTCCGTTCATCGATGCCAGTCGTCAGTGCGCCGGCGGTGCGAGCTACGGCGGTCACCTCGCGAACTGGTTGCAGGCCAGCACGACGCGGTACAAGTGCCTCATCAGCCACGCGGGCCTCGTCAACCTCGAGTCGCAATGGGGAACCAGCGACATCATCTATTCACGCGAGGTGAACCAGGGTGGCCCGGTGTGGGAGCAGGGACCGGTTTGGCGCAAGCAGAACCCGATTCGCTACGCCAACAAGTTCCGCACGCCGATGCTGGTCACGATCGGAGAGCAGGACTTCCGCGTGCCGCTCAACAACTCGCTCGAGAACTGGAGCGCCCTGCAGCGGATGAAGGTGCCGAGCCGGCTCGTGGTGTTCCCGGACGAGAACCACTGGATCCTGAAAGGCGAGAACAGCAAGTTCTTCTATTCAGAGATCCACGGCTGGCTGAAGCAGTACCTGGGCTCGGATTCGCCGCAGCAGGCGTCGAACTGAGATGGCCTGCCGTGTATCGACAGCTCCGGGCCGTGTCATCGCTGATCAGGCCGACACGGGACGCGCCGGCCGGGCAGCCGGCGCACTTTCCTGCGCGTCTTCTTTTCGCGCGGACTCGTTCCAGCCGCGGCAGTGCTGCTCCACCAGGCTCGCGAGAAACGAAATGTGATCGGCGCGGTCGTTGAGCGCGGGAATGTAGTTCAGCCGCTCACCGCCCGCTTTCATGAACTGCTCGCGACCCTGCATCGCGATCTCTTCCAGGGATTCCAGGCAATCCATCGAGAATCCCGGGCACACCACGTCCAGTCGCCTGGTGCCGCGTTTCGCAAGCTCGGCGAGCTGGTCGGCTGTGTACGGACGCAGCCATTCCTGGTACCCGAAACGCGACTGAAAGCTGATGCTCCACGCCTGGTCGCCAAGCTCGAGCGCCGTCGCGAGACGCTGCGCGGTCGCCTGGCACTGCTCGAGGTACGGATCGCCCAGCGCGACGGAGCGCTTGGGCAGGCTGTGAAACGACATGAGCAGGTGTTCACCGCGTCCGTTCTCACGCCAGGATTCCCGGATGCTCGATCCCAGCGCGGCGAGGTAGCCGGGCGCGAGATGGTACTCGTTCACGAAGCGCACTTCGGGTATCGAACGCCAGGTTTGCAGCTCACGGGTGACCTGGTCGAACACGGCGGCGGTCGTCGCGCCGGAGTACTGCGGGAACAGGGGCAACACGAGAATGCGATCGGCTCGCGGGTTGCGCAGGCGGCGCAGCGCTTCGGCGATGCGCGGCAGGCGGTAACTCATTCCCAGCTCAAGACCGGCGAACGCCGGAATCCGGTCCGCAACCTCGGAACGCAACGCTCGCTCGAGGCGGCGCGCGATTGCCAGTTGCGGCGAGCCTTCGTCGGTCCAGATCTTCTGGTACGCAGCTGCGGTGCGCTTTGGCCGGACACGCAACACGATGCCGTGCAGGATCGGAAGCCACAGGGCGCGAGGCAGCTCCACGATGCGCCGGTCGGAAAGCATCTCGGCGAGAAAACGGCGCACCGCGCGCGGCGTGGGCGCGTCCGGAGTGCCGAGATTCGCGATCAGGATGCCCGTCCGCATGGTTTCACCATACCGAATGCCCTCGCACGTCGCCACAAAGGGGGCTATTGTCACTTCGCCACCCCTTCGGAGTCCCTCATGGCCTGGATTTACCTGCTCATCGCCGGCTTGTTCGAAATCGTCTGGGCCATCGGCCTGAAGTACACGGAGGGCTTCACGCGCGTGGGCCCGATCGTGGTCGTGGCCATCGGTACCGTCCTGAGCTTTATTTTTCTCGCGAATGCCATGAAGACGCTGCCGGTTGGAACTGCTTATGCCGTGTGGACCGGCATCGGCGCAGCCGGCACAGCCATCATCGCGATCTTCCTGTTCGGGGAATCCGCGGCACCGGCACGACTCGCGTGCATCGGGCTGATCGTCGCGGGCATCGTGGGGCTGAAGATCGCCGGGTAGAAACTTTTTTTGCCGTTTTTGCCTCCTCGTTCGTCTTAAGCGAGTGCGGTGAGTTTCGTGCTCACCCGAGGGGGAATCCATGGACCTCATTTCCAGGCCGACGGGCCGCGCACTCGTGCGCGCGATTGCTTTTCTGTCCATCGCTGCGGCCGCGCCTTTGCTTGCACAGGCACCGCCAGCGCCCACGACGGATCTCGGCACGACCGTCGTAACGGGCTCGCGTCTCAAGCGCGTCACCGAAGGGCCGGCGCCGGTGACGGTCTTCGATCAGGAGAAGATTGCCGAGCTGGGCGTCAGCAGCGTTGCGGATGTGCTGAACTACCTGCCGCAGCAACCGTTCTCCAACAACGAGCAGACGAATTTCGGCGGCTCGCGCGTCATCCGGTTGCGCGGCCTCAACGCGGGCACCACGCTCGTTCTCATCAACGGACGGCGCACTGTCACTTCGGCGCTGCAGGCAGCGGCCAGTGTATTCGACGTCAACACGATCCCCCTGGCCGCCGTCGAACGTATTGAAGTGCTTTCAGACTCTGCATCCGCCGTCTATGGCGCCGACGCGGTGGGCGGCGTCGTCAACATCATCTTGAAGGACCACATAGAGGCGCCGACGCTGGAACTCTATTACGGTGCTGCCGCAGGCGGCGCGGATGAGCAGAACGCCTCGCTTGCCGCCGGATTCGCAACGGAACGCATGCGGCTCAACACGATCCTGAATTTCTACGAGCGCGATTTCCTGTTGGGCGCCGAGCGCGACCGGTTGCGTAACCAGGATTATCGCGCGCTCGGCGGGCTGGATCGGCGCTCGGCCAATGCAAACCCGGGCAACATCACGTCACGCACGGCCGCGAACCTTCCCGGGCTGAATTCGCGCTTCGCCGCCGTGCCGCAGGGGAGCACTGGCATCGGGCTGACGCCCGCGAGTTTCACCGCCACAGCCGGGCAGGTAAACCGGGAAAGTCTCGCCCGGTACTCCTCAATCGTGCCCGAATCGCGCCGGCTGGGCGCCATGCTGCTCGGCGAACTCGACGTGGCCGGCACTGCACAGCTTTTCGGCGAGTTCGTGTACTCCAATCGCGAGGATGCGCGCCAGAGCGCGTCGCCATCACTCAATGCAGCGCTGGTGCCGGCGAACAATCCGTTCAATCCGTTCGGCGTTGCCGTTTCCGCGAATTACCTGTTCGAGGGCATCGGTCCGCAGCGCAACGAGTCGCAGGCCGAGACCTACCGCGGTGTCCTCGGAGCACGCGGTGACCTGGGTTCCTCGTGGGACTGGGAGGTCGCACTCCTGGCCACGACCGAGCAGGGACGCAACGTCAATGTCAACGAACTGAATACGGCCGCCGCGCTCACGGCGCTGGCGTCGACAGATCCGGCAACCGCGCTCAATGTGTTCCGCGACGGGCCGGGCGCCAGCCCCGAGCGGCTGGCGTCGCTCATTCTCGACTCGCGCGTTGGCCGCTTCGAGTCCGAAGCAGGACAAGCCACCGCGTTCGTTCGCGGCCCGCTGTTCTCCCTGCCTGCCGGGGACGTGGAAGCCGTGCTGGGCGGCGAAACGCGCAAGGAGGACGTTTATTTCAACAGCAGCACCTTCGT
>Ga0187892_10000115_pt1:7500-189093 | contig 189093 bp, 154 predicted proteins | sample MA1701073metaG_FD_139345 | JGI IMG/M metagenome (GOLD analysis project Ga0187892, IMG submission 139345) | Bio-ooze microbial communities from a basaltic lava cave in the Kipuka Kanohina Cave System on the Island of Hawaii, USA - MA170107-3 metaG ... | reverse complement strand
GACGGGCATCGACGTCACCCGCTGTCCGCGCTGCGCGCACGCGCCGCTCGACCGCCGCGTGCTCGTGCCGTACGCCCAACGCCCGCCGCCATGACGGGTGACGCCGCCAGACCGCGATCCCCGATCGACGACGGAGAGCGCCTCGCGTTCCGTGTCGTCGTGGCGCATCTGCGCCACCTCCGTGGGACGACTCGTGATGCCGTCGACGGTTGCGCCAGCAATGGCACGGGGCTGCCCACGCCCCCTCGCCGAGCCCGCGGCCACGGCATCGTCACCGGTCGCGCACCTGGAGCCGCCCGGGTCCGCCTGTCGCCGCGCCTTCTGTCCCCATAGGCCACACCACCCCCCGCGGCTCCGCTCAACCCCGGTTTGCCGCCGCCTCGCGCCCGACCGTCGCACTCGCCGCCGTCACCCCCTGCGCGCTCGGCGCAGCAAACCGCCTCCTGGTTGCGTTAACTTCCCCGCATTATCCGGCCTACAGGCCGCATTATCCGGCCTACAGGCTCTGGGTTGAGACGTAGACCGCGTATTCATAATTCGCCATCCACACTGCCGCGCGAACCCCTCTTGCAAAGAGCAAGCCCCCCGGCAGCCGCGCATGCTGAGGTGCCTGCGTGGCGGACCACTCTGGATCCTCCTACATCGCCTTCTGGACGGTGCCCCTCTCGCATCCGACGGGGAGCAATCGACCGAAATCAACCAGCGCGCACGACCCGCACCAGGTGATCAAGGAGGGTCGGCTCCCCACCCCCGCGTGGGCGGATGGTCGCACTGAATCGCACGCCGATGCCCTGATCCCCAGCGTTCTCCAGGAGACACTTCCCAATCCTGTTCAGCTTCAGCTTGAGCTTGAGCTGGCCGTTTCCCTTGATCTTGCCCCTGACCTTCTTGGTGATCGGAGTTCCCCGCGCGACCGAAGCGCAATTCACCTTTCTTGCTCCGGCGACTCTCACCGCATCGAATCGTACCAGGACGTCGGACACACCACCGACATCCGGATCGAACGAGCCCTGAGCCTCGCAGGCGTCCCCCTTGTTCCCCGAGCACACCACCTCCACCGGCTTGCTGGCCTTCGTGAGCTCCACGTGTACGGCAACTACGACAGCTTGACAGGTGGGCGATTCCACGCACTGGCCTGCTTGGCACCGCCCGGCGACGCAATCCTGTTCGCGGCTACAGGAAGAGTCGTCCTGCAAGAACCCATTGGTGCACACACCCCCGTCTTCGCACCGATCTGCCGTGCACTCGTTGCCGTCGTCACAATCGCCGTCCGCAAGACAGTCCGGCGGAAGGGTAGTCGTAGTGGTGCTGGGGACCGTCGCCGTTGTAGTCGTCGTCGGGACCGTCGTGGTCGTCGTCGGGATCGTGCTGGTCGTTGGGGCCGTTGTGGTCGTTGTTGGGACCATGGTGGTCGTCGTCGGGAGCAGCGTGGTCGTGGTCGGTATCATCGTGGTCGTCGTTGGCATCACCGTCGTCGTCGTCGGGACCGTCGTGGTCGTGGTCGTCCCGGTGCCTGTATCCGCCGGGCACATTCCGAAGAGGCACTGGAGCCCAATCTCGAACGACCCTGTTTCATCGACCCCGGCGTCGGTGAGCTCGACCAGATACATCCCGTCGAGAGCCGGGACGAAGGTGACTGAGGCAGTGCAGGGAAAGCAGCACCCGCTGTCGCACGCTGCCGTGTCCACCACCACGCCCTCCGGGTCCCGGATGATGGCCCGTGGGTCCGTGATCCCGCTCGTCGTCCGCAGCGTAAACTGCACCTCCGTCCCCGCGGCCGCCTCGAAGGCAAAGAATTCCACGTCCGTGACCGGATCCAGTACCCCGGTCACCGGGAAATCGTACGGAATGACTGGTGGATCGAAGGGCGGGGGGATCCGCTCCAATAGCAACGTGTAGCTCCCGGTCTCGTCGGCCCCGGCATCCGACAGCAGCAAAGTATGCCTCCCCGTCTTTCCGACGGTGAAGCGCACATCGACGCTGCATTGAGAGCAACAGCCGCTGTCGCAGCTCGCCGGAGACTCCGGCGCCACCATCTCCCCGTCGGGATCGCGAATCTGAAGGCGCGGGTCCGTGATCCCGCTCGTCGTTCGAAGGCGGAGCCGGACCTGCTCCCCCTCCACCCCGTGGAACTCGAAGCGATCCAGGTCCGTCACGCTCCCCAGCTCACACCCAACCGTATGCTCGCCGTACTCCACCAGCAGCGGCTCCCCGATGCCCTCCGTGCAGAACACGGACGCCTCACCCTGCTGCGCGAACCCCAAATGAGGTGCGCCGATGAGCATCGCTGGAAGCAGCACGAGCAGCACAGGAAGGTTACCCGAAGATCTTGCCTTCATTCGCTCTCCCCCATGATCGCCGTGTTCCGGCAGCCTTTCAGGTGATACGCCGCCCCACGGGGAGCCTCGGCTCCAGCGCGCTCCGGCACGGCGAGCCTACCCGGGTGATGCAGGAGAAGGGTGCTTCGTGCATCAGGAAGGGTTGCCTCGTGCATACTGTTGTGGCACCTTGTGCCTATGCGCACGACGATAAGCATTGCCGAGGATCTCCTGCTGAAGGCGCAGCAGCTCACGGGCAAGACGGGCTACAGCGACGCCATCGTCACATCGTTGCGCGACTACGTCGCCCTGCGGGAGCGGCTCGCGCTCCTTGAGCGGTTGTACTCGCGCCAGATCCCCCACTCGAGAGCAGCCATCAAGCGTGCGCGCCGTCGGGGCCGGTGGTCCTCGTAGACACGAGCGTCTGGATCTCCCTCTACCGACGGCGAGGGAGCGAGGTTGGCGAGCGGCTCTGGCAGCTCGTCGCGAGGAACCAGGCAGCCATCTGCGGTCAGGTGTGGGTCGAGTTCATCGGCGGGTTTCGCCGTGACGCCGAACGGCGCGAGTACGAAGGGTCGCTCGGCGCCTTTCCGTTCCTGCCGACGACCCGTGATGCGTTCGGCCGCGCAGCCCGCTGTCTCGCGCGGCACCCGCGCCTCGGGCCCGGTGATGCGATCATCGCCGCGACGGCGATAGAGAACGGGGCGCAACTGTTCACCCTGGACGCCGACTTCCGGCCGCTCGAGCGCGAGGGGCTGGAGCTCTTTTGACACCAGGACATCCGGCTCGGGCGTACGAGACCGGCCGCCGCTCCCAGGATGTGCGCTTCACCCGCCGCGCACGATCCGCACCAGCCGGTTCAGCAGCTCGTTCTTCGGCTCGCCGGTCTGCGGGTTCTTGCGGGTGATCGTGGCTTCGACGCGGACGGTAAGATCTCCCGTCACGGACGCCCCGAGGAGGCAGCGCCCGATCGGATTGAGCTTGAGCTTGAGCCTCACCCGACCCTTGTTGCCGACGCGGGCCTTGACTTGGTTCGTGACCTCTTGGATCGGCTTGATGTTGGTACAGCTCGCCTGCGCGTCGGCGGCGGAGAGCTGGGAGGCGATGCTCGAGAGGCCGGTTTCTGCGACGCCGTCCACGAATCCCTGCGCCCGCCAGACGTCCCCGCGCTCACCCTCGGCCGCGGCGACGATCTTGACCTTCTTGACGTTGATGGCCGTCACGACCTCCGGGACAGTGATCTCCTCGCACGTCGCGCTCTCGAGGCATTGGCCGAGCACACACACGTCGGCGGCGCAGCTGTTGCCGTCGGAGCACGTGGTACCGTCGGCCACGGGAACGAAGGTGCACTCACCCAGCTCCAGGTCGCACGTGCCCACTTCGCACGGCGCCGCTGGGCAGCCGGCACGATGCACGCATCCACGAGGATCGGCGTCGGCATCGGTGGGCGCACACTGATCCAGGGTGCAAGCGACGCCGTCGTCGCAGTCCGCATCGCCGTCGCACCCAGTACTAACGAGCCCGCAGGCAGCCAACTCGGTTCGCAAATCGCCCCAAGACGTCACGCTGCCGTCCGCACGCAGTCCGCAGGCGTGGAACCCCTCGGCGCTGACCTGCGTGAACGGCCCGGCCGGCGGTGTCAGCAGGTCAAAAGCATCGACACCCCAGCACGCCGCGCTACCGTCCGCGCGCAGGCCGCAGGTGTACAGAACCCCGGCAGAAACCTGCGCGAAGGCCCCCGACGGCGGCCTCGCCTGCCCAACGTCGTTGGAGCCCCAGCACGTCAGGACGCCGTCAGCCCGGAGCCCGCAGGTATGCGCGCCCCCGGCACTGACCTGCGTAAACATCCCCGGCGGCTGCGTCGCCTACCCGAGGCGGGTTGTTACCCCCCCGCCGGCGGCATCGCTTCTCCAAACGAGTTGCCACCCCATCACCATGGCGCGGTGCGTGAGGGAGGGGACGGCGCCGAGCAGGTGCGCGACCTCGGCCGGGCTCAGGATCGTGGGCACGTGCTCGGGGGCAGAGCGGGGATACGGGATCGCGCGCATCGCGCACCTGGAGCCGCCCGGGTCCGCCTGTCGCCGCGCCTTCTTTCCCCATAGGCCACACCACCCCCCGCGCCTCCGCTCAACCCCGGTTGCCGCCGCCTCGCGCCCGACCGTCGCACTCGCCGCCGTCACCCCCTGCGCGCTCGGCGCAGCAAACCGCCTCCTGGTTCCGTCTACTCGCCGCGTCATCCCGGCTACCGGCAAGACGCCGTGATACCGGTGCGTCGCATCCGTTGGTTGCGCGCCGGGGGAGTCGCGCTCCTCTGGGTCGTCGCGTTCGCCGTCGGCAACCATGGCATCGACTTCGGCCATCACTGGGACGAGTGGTACTACACGAGGACGCTCGAGCGCTCCGTGAAGAACGCGACGCTCGTCCCCGGCGAATACACGTACAACAGTCTCTACTTCGAGGTCGGCTACGCGTTGCTTGTGCCGCAAGCGCTCGGGTGCCTGCCCGGCATCGCCTCCGACATCGAGGCGAAGCCGACGCGTCCGCTCGCGGTGAACGACGGCGTGAAGTACCCGCACCTCGACGCGTGCAGGAAAGCGCTCGTCGCGACGATCAAGAGCGACGACTTCCTCTGGCGATCGCGCAACGTGTACCTCGCACTCACGTGTCTTGCGATCGTCGCGGTCTATCTCCTCGTGCGGCGTCTCGCGCCGGGTGAGCCGCTCGCGGCGTTCGCCGCCGCGTGCGTCGTCGCGCTGTCGTTCGAGGTCGGGACGCAGGCACGCTACGTCGCCGTCGACGGGCCGATGCTCGCGTGCATCGCGTTCGCGTACGTCGCCGCGGCCCGCGCGGTGCAACATCCAGGCGTGAGCACGACCGCGCTCGTCGGCGCGTTCGCGGGGCTCGCGGTCGGATGGAAGCTGCCGGCCGTCGTCGCCGTCGCCCTCGTGATCCTCGTCGTCGCTTTCGCCGAGAACGTCGATCGACGACGACGCGTCGCGATGCTCGCCGCCGGAGCCGGCGCATTCGCCGCGGCATTCATCGTTACGACGCCGGGGGCGGTGCTCGATCCGCTGCGCTTCCTCGGCGCGCAGTTGCATACGAAGCAGTGGTACGTCACGGCGCCGTTCGCGGCGTATCTCACGGAACCGCCGGTCCACGTCGTGCGCCTGATGCACTGGTGGCTCGTCGCCGTGCCGTCGTCGTTCCCGCCGCTGTCGGTCGTGCTCGCCGCGCTCGGCGTCGCCGGCGCGGTGCGCGCGCTCCGCGATCGCGACGTGCGGCGGCCGTTCCTCGTCGTCGCGATCTTCTCGGCGCTGTGGTTCACGTTCCTCGTCTCTGCGAGCCCGATGGTGGTGCACAACGCGCTGCCGCTGGTCCCGCTGCTCGCCGCGTCGATCGGCTTGGGCGCGTCGTTGTCGTTGCGCGCCGCGCGCAGGTACGGCCGCGCGCCGATGTTCGTCGTCGCGGTTGCGCTCGCGACGGCGGCGGTGGCGCAGCTCGCCGCCGTCGTCGCCGCGGCGCGCACGATGTCGACGACGACGGCCGCCTCGATTCGCCGCGACGCTGCGTCGTGGCTCACGTCGCACGTCGATCGGCCTCTCTACGTGTCGCCGTTCGTGCGCGACGCGTTTACGCCGTTGCCGTCGTTTGCGGCGGTGTGGCGGAGCGACGGCACTGTGTCCGACGGCGACGTCGTCGTCGACGACGCGAGGGTCGCCGTGAGATTCGACGATCACATGCACGACTGGCCCGCCAACCGCCCCGGCTTTCTCGAAGCCGTCTTCGGCTCGCGCGAAGCGAGCTACGACTACTACCCGACATGGTTTGGTCGCTGGCGCCACGAGCGCATCCACGTGCTCTCGGCCGCGAACGCGAAGGCGATGAAGATCGACGTCGCCAAGCTGATCGCGTGCGCGCGCGTCATGACGCCTAGCGGAACGCGCTCTGACCCGTGAGGCCACGCCGGGGGCATCGAGACGGGGGCCACGGGGCATCCGGAAGCTCCGCTGGCGGTGCGGGGGCGGCCCCCGCACGGTAGCGCTGCGGACATCTGTGCAAGCCCACCGAGCGATCGGCGAATCGCCACCCGCCAGACGGCGGTGGGCGGGGTTCGAGCGGCTGCTCGACCACGTGATCGGGGAGTGGGAGACGCTGCCGCGGCATGCGGATCCGATCTTCGACCGGGACGGATGGCGCTGCGCGGTGCCGGCGTGCGAGGCGCGCGGCAACCTGCACGATCATCACATTCAATTCCGGTCTCACGGAGGGAGCAACGCACGCGAGAATCGGGTCGCGGTGTGTGCCTGGCATCACCTGCGGGGCATTCACGCGGGTCTGGTGCGGGCGAGCAAACCCGCGCCCAGGGAGGTGCGCTGGGAGCTTGGGCTGCGGGCAGGGCAGCCGCCGCTGCTGCGCCTGGTTGGTGACACGTATGTGAGCGGGGAAGAGTGCGCGCAGGGCGCGGAGGCGGCGGCGTGAGGCTTGGCTGAGCTGTCGGGGCCCTTGTGTCAGCCGGATGCGGGAGGAATAGTGGGGGCACCCGCCTGGAGCACTCCGTGACCGATGAGTCCCCAGACCGCTCGCCCGACGGTCGCGAGACGGCCGGCGTGGCCGCCGAGTCTGACCCTGCGACCGACGACGGCCCCGGGCTCGATGCCCAGCTCGCGACGCTTCCCGCCCAGCCGGGCGTCTACCTGCTCAAGGACCGGGGCGGAAAGGTCGTCTACGTCGGCAAGGCCAAGAACGTTCGCGCCCGCGTGCGCGGGTATCTGCGCGGCGGCGACGGGCGCGGCCAGATTCCGTTCCTCATGCGCCGGGTGGTGACGGTCGATAGCCTGGTGACCGCCAACGACAAGGAAGCGCTCATCCTCGAGAACAACCTCATCAAGCAGTACAAACCCCGCTACAACATCCGCCTGAAAGACGACAAGACCTATCTCAGCGTCAAGGTCACGCTCGGCGACCCGTGGCCCCGCGTCCTGGTCACCCGGCGCATCGTGAAGGACGGCAGCCGCTACATCGGGCCGTTCTCGAGCGCGTGGGCTGTGCGCAAGACCTTGGACACCATCCGGAAGGTGTTCCCGCTGCGCACCTGCGCCGACGCGGTGTTCCGCAATCGGAGCCGTCCGTGCCTCGAGTATCAGATCAAGCGGTGCCTCGGTCCCTGCTGTCTGCCTGTGGACCGCGCGGTCTACGGCGAGCATCTCGACCACGCGGTACAACTGCTCGAGGGCAAGGACGCCGACGTGCATCGCGACCTCCGGGCGCGCATGGAAGCGGCGGCCGAAGCGCTGCGCTTCGAGGATGCAGCGCGCCTCCGGGATCAGCTGCATGCGATCGAGCAGACGGTGCAGCCGCAGCAGATGGTTACCCACGCGGGGGGCGACCGCGACGTGTTCGGGCTCTACCGCGAAGGGGGCTTCATCGAGGTGCAGGTGCTCTGGGTCCGGCAGGGCAAGCTCACCGGTACTCAGGGATACAGCCTCGAGGACTGGGAGCTACCCGACGAGGAGGTGGTGGCGGCGATTCTCACCCAGTACTACCAGGGCGAACGCTACGTCCCCGACGAGATCCTGGTGCCCGTCGAGCTCGATGACGCGCGGGCGCGCGAGGAATATCTGACCGAGAGGCGCAACCGGCGCGTGCACATCCTGCACCCGCAGCGGGGCGACAAGGAACGGCTCCTCGTCATGGCGACGGAGAATGCGCGCCAGAGCTTCGCCGCGCGCCGTGACGACGAGGCGCGCGCCGAGAAGATGCTCGTCGAGCTCAAGCGACGCCTCCATTTGCGCAACGTGCCGAAGCGCATCGAGTGCGTGGACATTTCGAACCTCCAGGGTACGCTCGCCGTGGGCTCGCTGGTCGTGTTCGATCAGGGAGAGGCCGACAAGGGAAGCTACCGCCGTTTTCGGATCCGCTCGGTGGAAGGCGCCGACGACTTCGCCATGATGTTCGAGGTGCTGCAGCGCCGGTTCCGGCGCGGGCTCGAGGCGAAGGATCTGCCGGATCTGCTGATCGTGGACGGCGGCAAGGGGCAGCTCAACGTGGCGCTGCGCGTCCTCGAGGAGCTCGGCATCAGTCACGTGGACGTGGTGGGGCTCGCCAAGGCGCGGGTGGAGCGCGCCGCGTACGATCGTGAGATTCGGCGCAAGCCGGAGCTCGTCTTTCTGCCGGGCCGCAAGAATCCCGTCGTCTTGCAGCCGAGCTCGACTGCGCTCTTCCTCCTCCAGCGCCTTCGTGATGAGGCGCACCGCTTCGCGATCACGTATCACAAGAAGCTTCGGCGTCGGGACAAGCTGCGCTCGCCCCTGGAGGGTATTCCGGGGCTCGGCCCCGCGCGCAGGCGAGGGCTCCTGAAGCGTTTCGGCAGCGTCGCGCGGCTGCGCACGCTGCGACCCGAGGATCTCGTCACGGTGCCGGGCATCACGGAGACCCTCGCGCGACGGATCGTCAGTCATCTCGCCGCCCTCGAGTGAGGCTCGCCTGAGTCCCTTGCCGCACGTCGCGAAGGCGGCCCCGGGGTCGCCGCGCGCAGCGCTTTTTCGTGCGCAGCTCTGTCGTGGCGTGCTCCCGCTCGCGGCGGGGGCGTTGATCGGCGGCCAGCTGCTCGCCGGGCGAGCGGAGGGCGTGTCGTGGTGGTGGCTCGGCGCGCCGGCCGTCGCCGGCATCCTCGCGGGCCTGCGACGGCCCGGACGGCTCGCAGGGATGCTCGGCGTGGCAGCGCTCACCGGCGCGCTCGGGATCGTCGGCGTCCAGCAGGGCGTCCGGTTCCTTCATCCGACATGCGCCGTCGATAGCCCCTGCGCGCTCGCACTACCCGCCAAGCTGCTGATCGAGGGCTGGGTGGCGACCGATCCCACTCCGCGGGACGACGGACTGCGATTCGATCTCGACGTCGCTGCGGTGCGCCGGGACGACGGCTGGCAGCCGCTCCGCGGCCGCATCCGCATCCGTGTCTCCGGCCGGCGGGATGGCTGGCGGATGGGCGATTGCCTCCGGATGCACGCGTCGCTGCGCGTGCCGCGCAACTTCGCCAATCCCGGGGCATTCGACTACGTGAGCTATCTTCGCAGTCATGCCATCGACGTCACCGGGAGCGTGTGGCCCGAGAACGTCATCGAGCGCTGCGAACGGTTGCAATCCTGGCCGCGGGAGTGGATCGCGGCCGCGCGCGGGGAGGTCGCGGCGATGATCACGGCGGCAACCCCGCCGGCCGCCGCCGGCCTGCTGCGCGCGCTGGTGGTCGGCGACCGCAGCGGGGTGTCCGAGGCGACGGAGGCGGCATTCTCCCGCGCCGGCGTCGCCCATGTCCTCTCGATCTCGGGCCTGCACTTCGCCGTGGTCGCCGGCAGTGCCTTCAGCGTGCTTCGACGTCTCTTCGGTCTGCATCGGGGAGTGCTGGCGCGGGGGCTGGCGCCGCGGCTCGCGGCGGGCACTGCGGTGCCGGTGGCGCTGGTCTACGCGGCGCTCGCGGGCGCGCAGATTCCAACGCTGCGCGCTGCGGTCATGGTCGGCGTGTGCTTCGGCGGCGTGATCGGCAACCGGCGACCGGAGGTGCTGCGGAGCCTGACGCTTGCGGCGCTGATCATCTCGGCGTGGTGGCCGGGCGCGGTGCGTGACGCGACGTTCGCGCTGTCCTTTGTTGCCGTGCTGGGCGTGGTCCTGGGTTTCCGATCCCTGGGGCCAGGGCAGCCCCCGGCCCGCGACGACGTCACTGCGCAGCGGCACGGGCGCGCGAGAGGACGGGCGAGTGTGCCGGGACTCCCGGCATGGATGGTCCGGCGGGCGCTGCGCACGATCCACGGGTCGCTCGCCGTTTCCCTCGGCGCCGCGGCGGCAACGGCGCCGCTGACGGCGCTGCACTTCAACGCGATGAGCCTGGTCGGACCGGTCGCGAACTTGGTGGTGGTGCCGCTTCTGAGCGGCGCCACGGTCGTGGCGCTCGTCGGGGTCGCGGCGGGTGCGCTGAGCGCTGGCCTCGGTGGCGGTGTTCTCCGCGTCGGTGCCGTGCTCGCTGCAGCGGGGGAGTACGCCGCAGGGCTGGCGGCGGGCGTTCCGGCGGCCGCCGTGCGGGTGGTGACGCCAACCGCCCTCGAGATGGGGCTCGTCTACGTGCTTCTCGGCTGCGCCCTCGGGTGGAGACGGCACTGGGTACGCGCGCTCGCAATGGTTGCGACGGTGGCCGCGATCGTCGACGCCGGATACTGGCTGCGTGAGCGATACGCGCGGCCGAGCCTGCGCGTTACGTTTCTCGACGTCGGCCAAGGCGACGCAGCCGTGGTGGAGTTCCCCGGCTCGGCGGTGCTGCTCGTGGATGGCGGAGGATTCCCGCGGACGGCTTTCGACCCAGGTGAAGCGATCGTGGCGCGCTATCTGTGGGGACGCAAGATCGGGCGGGTGGATTTCGTCGCCATGAGCCATGCGGATCTGGACCACGCCGGCGGACTCGGCTTTCTCGTCAGGGAGTTTCGGCCGCGCGAATTCTGGTGGAACGGCCGACGTGAGGCCGGCAACACGCTGGCGGAGGTGATCGACGCCGTGGCGGCCGTTGGCAGCGGCCTTCGTGTGCTCGACCGAGAGACTCCAAGCTGGGAGGTGGGGCCCGTCGTGGTGACGGCGCTCCACCCACCCGCCATGCGCAACGCCGGCAGCGCAAGCCGCCAGGCTCGGAACGATGATTCGCTGGTCCTGCGCCTCGAGTGGGGCGCCACGAGCGTCCTCTTCACCGGCGATGTCGAGGCGCCGGCGGAGGGCGCGCTTCTGGCATCGGGGCATGACACGCTGCGCAGCGCGGTTCTCAAGGTGCCGCATCACGGTAGCCGGACGTCCAGCGGGCCGGGCCTGCTTGCCGCCGTGGATCCCGCGGTGGCCGTCATCTCGGTAGGGGCTGGCAATCGCTACGGTCTTCCGTCCGCGGAGGTCCGACGCCGCTATCACACGCGCGGAACCTGCGTGCTGCGCACCGACGAGAGCGGAGCCATCGTCGTCGAGGGCGGCGCCGCCGGCTACCGGATCACGCCCGCGTGCCCGGCGGCGCTCGAAGCGGCGGCGCCCGCATCCTGACAGGACCGGGCCCGGACGCACGGCATCACCCCACGAATCGCGCGTTGACTGTGTCGCGAGCGGCGGCTATCGTCGACCGGGAAGGGAGCCACGTCGATGAGTACCCGCGAGCAGGAGCCTTCCGCACCGGCGCCGGCGGTTCCCGGCGATAGTCGCCCGGTCGTTCTCACGCCGAAGGCGGCGGAGATGGTGAGGGAGCTCCTGGTACGCCAGGCGCGCCCGGACCAGGGCATACGGGTCTCGGTGCGAGACGGTGGCTGTTCCGGGCATTCGTACGTGATGGACTTCGCCCCGGGTCCAGCCGACGGCGACGTGATCGTCGAACAGGACGGGGCGACGCTCTACATCGATGCGACGGCGGTGCCGTATCTCGTCGGCACCACCATCGACTACGTCTCCGGCCTGCACAGCGCCGGCTTCCGCTTCGTGAACCCGCAAGCGACTCGCACGTGTGGATGCGGCGAGTCGTTCAGCGTGTAGGCCACGCTCCGACGCACCGCACTGCGACGCCCGCGCTGCGAGACCGGCGCGCAGCGTCCCGAATCACATGCTTCGGCCGGCGGTCGGCGACAGGTGTCCGGTGCTGGTCGCGCACGTGATCTTCGATCTCGACGGAACGCTGCTGGACTCGCGCGCTGACCTCGCCGACGCCGTCAACCACGTGCGGCACGCCTTGGCCCTGCCGCCGCTGGATCCGTTCACGATCCATCGCTACGTCGGTGACGGTGCACGGGCGCTGGTGGAGCGAGCGCTCGGCCCGACGCGGCGCGAGCTGTGGAACGAGGGCGTCGAGCGATTTCTCGCCTACTATGACGAGCACCTGCTGGATCGCAGCTGCCTCTATCCCGGAATGATGGAGCTCCTGGCGGCCTTGGGGGCTGCGGGCGTGTCGATCTCGGTGCTCACCAACAAGCCGGAGGGTTTCAGTCGGCGCATTCTCGCCGGTCTCGGCGTCGCCGGCGCGTTCATCGACGTGGTTGGCGGCGACACCCTGCCGGTGCGCAAGCCCGATCCCCGCGGAGTGACCCACCTCCTGGCGCGTGCCGGCGTGTCCCCGGCACGGGCGCTCGTCGTCGGCGACTCGTCCGTGGATGTGGCCACCGCGCGGGCCGCCCGCGTGCCCTTCTGCGGCGTCGCGTGGGGATTCGACCCCGGCGACCTTCGCGGGGCGGACGTCCCGGTGGTGGCGGCTGCCGCGACGCTACAGCAGGTGGTGCTCGACCCGTGGTAGCGCGCGCCTACTGAACCGTCTGGGTCGCCACCCGCTTGGTCCCGACGTGCGCGCCGCGGTCGGCGACGGGGCGCGGCGGCTCCAGCGCGTGGGCCAGCACCTCGTCCACGTCGTCGACGAAGACGAAGCGCATTTCCTCGCGAATGGCCGGCGGGACATCCTCGAGATCCTGCTCGTTGCGCTTGGGGAGGATCACGGTATCGATGCCTGCGCGCCGGGCCGCGAGAACTTTCTCCTTGACACCGCCCACCGGCAGCACCTTTCCGCGAAGCGTGATCTCCCCCGTCATGGCCACCCGCGGGTGCGCCGGACGGTCGGTCAGGAGCGACGCCAGCGATACGGCCATCGTGACCCCGGCGGACGGTCCGTCCTTGGGAATCGCGCCGGAGGGAACGTGGATGTGGATGTCGCAGTTCTCGAAGAAGTCCGGCGGAATGCCAAAACGCTCCGCGCGCGAGCGGACGTAGGAGAGTGCCGCCTGGGCCGATTCCTTCATGACCTCGCCGAGGTGGCCGGTCAGGGTGAGCCCCTTCTTTCCCGCCATGCGCGTCGATTCCACGAAGAGAATGTCGCCGCCGTTCGGCGTCCAGGCGAGGCCGGTGGCGATGCCGGGCTCGGCGGTGCGCTCGGCGATCTCGGAAAAAAACCGCTCCGGTCCCAGGAGCTCGCGCACCTTCTCGACGGTCACGACGGTCTTCTCCGTGTTGCCCTCCGTGATGGCCCGCGCGACCTTGCGACAGATGCGCCCGATCTCCCGCTCCAGATTGCGAAGTCCTGCCTCCCGAGTATAGCTCCGAATGATGTAGCGGATAGCCTCGACGTCGAAGGTGATGTTGCTGTCGGTGATGCCGGTCTCGCCCTGCTGCTTGGCGATGATGTGGCGTTTCGCGATCTCCACCTTCTCTTCCTCGGTGTAGCCGGAGAGCTCGAGCACCTCCATGCGATCCCGGAGAGCCGGCGGGACCGGGTCGAGCAGATTCGCCGTGGTGATGAACATCACCCTGGAGAGATCGAAGGGAATGTCGAGGTAGTGGTCCTGGAAGGAGAAGTTCTGCTCGGGGTCGAGCACCTCGAGGAGGGCCGAGGCTGGGTCGCCGCGGAAGTCGGCCCCGAGCTTGTCGATCTCGTCGAGCATGAACAGCGGATTATTGGAGCCCGCATTGCGGAGCCCCTGGATGATGCGGCCAGGGAGGCTGCCAATGTACGTTCGGCGATGGCCGCGGATCTCCGCTTCGTCGCGAATGCCGCCGAGGGAGAGGCGGACGAACTTGCGCTCCATGGCGCGAGCGATGGAGCGGCCGAGGGAGGTCTTGCCGGTGCCCGGCGGTCCGACGAAGCAGAGGATCGGACCCTTGGGATCCTGCTTCAGCTTGCGCACCGCCAGGTACTCGAGGATCCGATCCTTCACCTTCTCGAGGTCGAAGTGATCCTCGTCGAGAATCTGGCGCGCGTGTCCGATCTCAAGGTTGTCCTGGGTGGCCGTCGACCACGGCAGGCTGACGAGCCACTCGAGGTAGGTCCGAACCACCGTGTGCTCCGCCGACTCCGGCGGGATGATGCGCAACCGTTCGAGCTCGTTGTCGGCCGCCTTGCGCGCTTCGGCCGGCATGTTGGCATCGTCGATGCGCTTGCGTAGCTCCTCGATCTCGGTGCTGCGGACGTCGCCTTCGCCGAGCTCCTTCTGGATCGCTCGGAGCTGCTGGCGCAGGTAGAACTCCTTCTGGTTCTTGTTGAGCTCGGACTGGACCTGCGACTGGATCTTGTGGCCGAGCTCGAGCAGCTCGATCTCGCGATTCAGGATGGTGGAGAGCTTCTGGAGCCGCTCCTTGACGTCGAGGGCGTTGATCAGATCCTGCTTCTCCTCGATGGAGACGTTGAGATTGGAGGCGATGAGATCGGTGAGCTTGCCCGGGTCCTTGATGTTCGTCACCACCACCTGCAGCTCGTCGGGGAGGTGGGGAGTCATGGAGACGAACTTCGCGAATTTCGTCACCACGTGCGCGCGGATCGCATCGAGGTCCTTGCCGTCCGCGACGACGTCCTGAAGGTGCGTGACCAGCGCGCGGAAATAGGGCTCGCGCTGCTCGACGTGCTGGATCTCGATCCGGGCGAGCCCCTGCACGAGGATCCGGAAGCTCCCGTCGGGGTATTTGAGCGTCTTCAGGATGCGGCCCGCGGTGCCACGGAGGTAGAGTCCCTCGGGAGTCGGGTTCTCCTCCTCGGGGTTCTTCTGGGAAACGAGCCCGAGCAGGCGATTGCCCGCGAGCGTTTCCTCCACCAGGCGGAGCGAGGGGCCGCGCGAGATGAGCAACGGCGCGATGGCGGACGGAAAGATCACCAGGCCGCGGAGCGGGAGGATGGGGAGCGAGCCCGGAAGACCGATGTTGCTGACGTCCTCGTCGAACCCGAAGAAGCGCTGAGCCGCTGCGACCTCGGGACTCTCCTGCCCCTCATCGGCTTCTTGCTCGGTCCGCTCGTCGTCGGCATCGCTGGTCATATTGGGTCCTCCGTCGTGGGGTGACGGCCGGGGCGCCGGTCCTGTAGGGATTATCGAATGACGACGTGCGCCGCAGACGTCGGCGCGACGGGCCTGCCGGCGAAGGGACCTCGGGTCAACCGTGGTGTCGCGCGGCGCCGCCCGGCGGCGTCGGGCGACAGCTCAGTTCTGACGGCGTTCCTCCCGACAACGACCACGCCTGCGCAAAATAGTATGCACCCGCCAGGGGCGCAAGGGGTCGTTCCCAGCTCACAACGCGGGCGCGGAACTATCTCGACAGGCGGGTGGAGAGCGGTTAGAGTCGGCCGGGCCGCAGCAGCCCGAGCGTTGGAATCGGGACGACCGGACAAGCGGACATGCCCGAGCGTATCTTCAACGTCGCCGAGGCCGACGCGCTGATCCCGCGGCTCGAGCTCCTCGTCGAAAAGCTCCAATCGTGCGCGCGACAGCTCCGCGATGGCGTGAGCGCCATCGCGGCCGAGCGCGACGTCGCCGTGAGCAGTCTGTCGATGCCCGAGGTCCTGCGGCTGCGCCCCGGGCTCCACGGACTCGTGGAAGAGCTCACGCGAGTCGCCCACGACATCGAGGAGCTCGGTGGCGTGCTGAAGGACCTGGAGCTCGGCCTGGTGGATTTTCCGACGGATATCGCCGGCGAACGCGTGTTCCTCTGCTGGCAGTATGGCGAGAAGGCGGTTGGGTACTGGCATCGTGTCGACGACGGCTTCTCCAGCCGGCGGCCGCTCCGACGGCGGGCGGCGGCTCCTTCTCGTTACCTGCAGTAGGCGACCGCCGATGCGCCTTTTGCGCCAACCGGCGCCGTCTGGGGACGTGCGGCGCGCATCTGGTGGGAGGCGGGTGATATGGCGTCGGTACTGCGGTTCCTGTTTCTCGCCGGGCTGTGCGTGTGGATCGGGGCGATCGTCTTCTTCTCGTTCGTGATCGCTCCAGCGCTGTTCCAGACCCTACCGCCCGAGACGGCCGGGCGCGTGCTCGCGGTGGTCTTCCCTCGATACTATCGGCTGGGGCTGATGGCCGGCGCGATCGCCGTTCCGACGGCGGTGGCGCTCGGCCTGCTGAGCCAGCGGCGGCGGCGGTGGCTGGGGATGGCCGGCGTGATGGTGCTGATGGCGGCGATGGCGGGATATGCGGCGGCCGTGATCGTGCCGCGGACCGATGCGCTGCGACCTCACCTCGCGCACGGTCCCGCGCCGGACGAGGTGGCGCAAGCCGAGTTCAGCCGTTTGCACCAGCAGGCGGTCGCGCTCAACGCAGTCACGCTGCTGTGCGGGATCGGCGTTCTCGGGGTCGCGGCGGCGACGCCTCGTGACGCCTGACCGCCGCCGCGCGCAAACCGACACCCGCGCTGCACGATGGTCAGAAACTCGCTCGCCGCCCGCCGTCGAACGGACAATCGCCCTCCGGCGCAGGTGGCCGTGGCCGGCGGTGGGCAGTGTCCACCACCGGTCGCGCGCCTGGCGACGGCTCTCGGATCGGCGTTGGCGGACCTGGGCGCGATCGTCGTGTGCGGCGGGCTCGGCGGGGTGATGGCGGCGGTTGCGCGCGGCGCGCGACGGCATGGGGGAACGGTGGTCGGCATTCTGCCCGCGTACGACCGTCGGTCGGGTAACCGCTACCTGAGTGTCTCCATCCCGAGCGGTCTCGGGCACGGACGCAACGTTCTGGTGGCAGCCGCGGGGGACGTGTTGGTGGCGCTTCCCGGAGCCGCCGGCACCCTGTCGGAGATCGCCTTTGCCCTGCGGCTCGGACGGCCGGTGATCGGGCTCGGCGCCTGGACCGGCATCTCGGGCGTGCAGACGGTCGCCGACGTCCCGGCAGCGATCGCGGCGGTGCAGGCCGCGCTCGCGCGGCGCGTGTGAGCCGGCCTCGCCGCGCGCGTGTCCGCGCCGCCGCTGGGGGCCACGCGATCGCGTTCCGCGGTTGGAGCTACACGCGGCGGGGCGACGGCCGTCCCGCGCCGTCCGATTGACCGAAGCGCTTGCGTAAAAGCGGGATCGTGTTGATCCGGGTCGACGACAGGAGGTCCCAGTAGATCCCCCGGGGGCGGGTGTGGCCGCAGCGCGTCGCGATGACCTCGGTCGGGGTCACCACGAAGTCGACCGGCACGTCGTGGGGCTGCATCGCGATTCGATACGACAGGATCTGCAGCGGATGGACCGTGGTGGCAATGGGGGTGGTGTCGCGGACCTTTCCTTCTTCCCGCAACAATGCGTATTCCAAGTCGGCGTAGCCGCCGCCCTTTCCGACTCGCGTGCCGTCACGGGACACCGCGAGGGAGCCGCAGACGAACAGATCGATCGGGCGCATCTCGCGCGGCGGCACCGGGCGCCCATACTTACAGGCGCCGGGCAGACTCGCCGCAATGAGCGCCCGCGAGCCGAGTCGCTGCGGATCCACTTCGATGAAGCAGCGCTCGGAGCGGAGCGTCGGAACCGCGATGTAGAGCAGCTTGCCGTCCTCGATGCAGAGGCGGCGGACGAACAGCTGGGGCACGTCGGCGCATACCTTGACGACGGCAGCCCGCCGCCAAACGGCCAGGTCGCGCAGCCGACGCGCGGCGCGGTCAGCGTGCTCGAAGTTCGGGATCCCGTGCAGCGGTCCGGGAAACCGCAGCGCGTGGGAGTCGTTGAGGAGGTTCCAGATCCTCTGTCGGACGTCGCGCTTCGTCATCGGAAGGATCACGGCCGTCCACGGGGCGTGCGTCTCTTCGGCTACTACACCGGTTCAGGCGAGTCAATTCTCAATGTGCGGGTCCGTGGTGCGGTGCGGCGGGATGTCGCCGTGGTCCGGGTGGTCGGCGGCCTCGTCGGCCGCGCTGCGGCGCCGCGCCACCACGATGAACCCGGTGTGCGCGACCATGCGATGCTCGGGGCGCACACTGCGCTCATCGAGGTGCCAGAAGCGCATCAGCGTCTCCATGGCACTGACCGCGGCATAGCCTCCATGGGCGCGCAGCGCGTCGGCGAGCGTCTTGAGCTGCGGGGTGGTGGGGATGTAGCCGACGAAGACGCCGCCGGGACGCAGCACGGGGTCGCAGACGGACAGCATGTGCCAGGGTTCGGGGAGATCGACGACGACGCGGTCGATGTCGCGCTCGTCGATGCCGGCGAGGGCGTCGGCGACCTTCAAGGTCCAGGTAGGGGCCGGTCCGAAGAAGCGGCGTACGTTGTCGCGAGCCATGTCGGCGAACTCCGGCCGCCGCTCGTAGGACGTGACGTGTCCGGTGGGACCGACGCTCCGAAGCAGCGCCATGGTCATGGCGGCCGGCCCGGTCCCGATCTCCACCACGCGGGCGCCGGGATGGATGTCCCCCCACAGCAGGATCGGCCCGGTGTCCTTGGGGTAGATGACCTGCGCCTGGCGCGGCAAGTGCGGCACGAGCTGCGCGTAGGTCGGTCGGCACACGAAGAATGGCTCACGCGCGACGCTGTAGACGGTGCTCCCCTCGGGGAGGCCGATCAGGTCGTCGGCGGCGAAGCCACCGCCGCGGAGATTTATGCGGGCTCCCGGGCGGAGCGTCCGCAGATAGCTGCGCTCCTTCCGGTCGATGAAGAGTACCGACTCTCCTGGCTGCAGGATCGCACGATCCACCATGAGGCAGTCAAGCGATCGCCCGCTTGCGCTCGCGCTTGGCGCGGACCTCGCGAATCAAGCTGCAGTAGGAGCAGGTCGTTCCGAAGGACGGCATGCCGCACACCGTGCATTCGCCGGCTGGGCCGTCTCGTGCGACGGCAAAGGCGGGATGACCGACACGCAGGTACTCGCGGACGAAGGTCTGCTTCGTTCCCGGCATCCGCTCCTCGATCTCGTTGAGCACCGCTTTGTAGTCGAGCTGGGACGCGCCGACGCTGTTCGGGCACTCGTCCACGACGTAGTCGATGCGCTGGAAAAAGGCGTAGACGGCGGTCTCGAACTCGCCGAGCCGGTAGAGCGGTCGAATCTTCGTGGCGAACTTCGGGTGCGTTGGCGCGAGGACGGGATGTTGCTTCGCCAGGTACTCCCGCTGCCAATGGAGCACGTTGCCGAGAAGCCGTGCCGCCTCGTCGTCGAGGTTGTGGCCCGTGGCGACGACCGGGAAATCATGGCGCAGCGCCGCCGCATCGAAGGTGTGCCGCTTGATCGTGCCGCAGGCGGCGCAGGGCCGGCGGTTGGTGAACGCGGCGACGGTCGGGATCCCGAGGTCGTCATCGTTGAGGTCCTCGACGATCAGGGGCAGGGAGCGGGAACGGGCAAAGGCCTCGGTCTTGGCCCGCGAGTGCGCGGAGTAGTCGCCGATGCCGAGCGACAGGTGGAGCCCGGTCGTCTCGTAGCCCTGAGCGGCGAGCACGTGCCACAACGCGAGGCTATCCTTGCCGCCCGAGACGGCGATCAGCACGCGCCCGCCCGGCGGCAGCATGCGATGTTTCGCGATGGTCCGCTCGACCTGCCGCTCGAAGTGCAGCACGAAGCATGCCCGGCAGAACGCGGCATTGTGTGCGCGGAGCTGGACCTCCGCCTTGCCCTGGCAGCGCTTGCACTTCATCGGGTGGATCCGGTCACGGCTCGGCCGGCGCGCCGCCCGAGATGACCGACCGGACCTCCACCTCCTCGTCCGCCTCGACGATCTCTCCGTCGGTGAGCAAGGTGTCGCCCCGGATCACCATCACGGTACCCGGGATGATCTTGAGCGCGGTGATGAGCTCGCGCACGCGCCGGCGCCCGGGGAGCTCGACCGTGCGGTTCTGCGGAACGAGGAGGGCTTTCACGAGGCGTGCACGGTAGCACGGCGCCTCCGCAGCCGACAAGGTCACGCCAGAATAGAACGGCAGTTCGCGCACCCGAGGCGGTCCCGGGAGAGTCGTAGCCGCGCCGGATCCGGCAGCTCACTCCGTCCCTGGCGACGAAGCCGGGTGGAGTTCGAAGGCGAGACGTGCGGAGGTGCCGCGGACGTGGTACAGTGCGATCTTTGGGGCACGGGGGCGGGGGCGTGGCCAGGCCGCGTCACCGAGTGGTGCGGTGGTGGGTTGATCCCTGGTGCATGAGGGGGGGGTGATAACGCATGGCTCGCACCCGCAAGCGTGAGAAGGCGAAGGCCAAGAAGGGGAAGTCGTTCTCCATATTCGAGGACGACGAGCGCGATGAGCAGGACGGCGAGGAGGAGCTGCCCAAGGACGAGGCCGGCCGTCGCAAGATCAAGCGGCAGTACGAGGATCTCCTCGGGATCCGCATCGAGAAGCTGAAAGGGCGGATCCTGAACCGGGAGCGGATCAACAAGACCAGCGAAGGAATCTACTTCATCTGCGCCGAGTGCAAGCGCGTCTGCCACAACCTCGACGAAGGGCTGATCGAGGATCCGGAGAACACCCGCAACGTCTGCGGACAGTGCCGCAACGACGGGGACAAGGGCAAGCGCAAGCAAGCCGCGGCATAACTTCTTTACGGAGCGACAGGTCGGCAGGGACCACGGACGTTCCCGAGCGGGCCTCCTGACGCGACCGCTTGCGTGCCGTTTTCCGGTTAGACCGCCAGCTCTGGGAGAGGCATGGTCACCTACGACAGCGAGCTCGTTCGCGAGTATGCGGACCGCATGCATCGCACTGCGGCCGGGACCATTCTGATGTATGTCGCGGGGGGCCTGTTGACCGGTGCCTCGATCGGCTTCGCTTCGCGCGACCTGCAGACGACGGCGATTGCGGCGATCCTGGTGGGTATCATCGGCTTCGTCGTTGGCAGAGCGCGCGCGTTCCGGCTGAAGCTGGAAGCGCAGCTTGCCTTGTGTCAGGCGCAGATCGAGAAGAACACCCGGCGCGATCGAACACCCTGAGCCGGTCAGCGGCGCGCGAAGCCTAGGCGCTCGAGCGCGGCGGCGAAATCGGGCGGCAGCGGCGCGTCGATCTCGAGCGCAGCTCCCGATCCCGGATGGCGCACGCGCAGGCGGCTGGCGTGCAGGAGTGGGCGACTACAGGGAGCTGGGATTGGCGCGGCGCCGTCGTAGCGTCCGTCACCCAGGATCGGATGTCCGATGGCGGCGAGCTGCACACGGAGCTGATGCGTGACCCCGGTGACGAGTCGGATGCGAAGGCGCGTTGCGTTGCGCGTCGAGGCAACGGGAACGATCGTGGAGACCGCGTGCCAGCGACGACGTGCGGTGCCGTGGCCGACGATGCGCATCGAGCCCGGGCGCCGTGGATCATGGCCGAGGTGGTCCGTGAGGGTCCGGGCGCCGCGGAGGCGTCCGCGAACGACGGCCACGTACTCCTTGGCGACGGTTCTCAGCCGGAACTGCTCGCGCAGGGCCGCCCACGCCTCCGGGGTCCGGGCAACGAGGAGCACCCCCGAGGTTTCGGTGTCGAGGCGGTGAACCAGGCCGGCATCGAGCGGCGAGGGGGCGACCGTGGCGAGCTCGGGCATGCGATGCAACAGGTAGCTCGCGACGCTCGGGCGGCCGCCGATGCGGCGCGCGGTCGACGGCATGCCGGCCGGCTTCGCGAGCGCGAGGAGCAGCGTGTCCTCGTGCAGAAGCGGGATCTCCAAGTCGCCTGGTGGCGCGGCAGGCGGTGCGAGCAGCGCACTGGCCTCGATGCGATCGCCGGGACGCACGCGGCGCCCTTTTGTGCTGCGACGCCCGTTGACGCGGACGAGGCCGCGGGCGACGGCGAGCTGAATCTCGCGGCGTGACACGGCGACGAGGTGGCGGCGGAGAAAGATGTCGAGACGCAGTGTGCCCTCTGCCGCATCGACGCACAGGGCGCCGGGGGGATCAGTCGCCGGCGACGCTCGTCCGGGGTTCGCGTTCGCTGTCGTTGGGGACATCGTGCCGGGACCGTGATGCCGGTGGTCGTGGGTCCTCGTCGACGTATAGCGGAGAGTCCGACGCGGCGGAACGAGGCGCGCCCGAGACCGCGTGGCGTGCGGTCGGGCAGGTTCGACGCAGCGCGACATATTGCGGGCCGCGTTTTCGGCAAATGCTCCTTGATTTCATGGCCAGCTGAGCCTAGTCATTGGACCGGCGGCTGGGTTGATTGCGGACCAAGCTCACTCCTCATTCCATGGCACGCTCGACGCGCTTCGCGGTCGTGATGGCTGGCGGCACGGGTACGCGATTCTGGCCGCGAAGTCGGCGGCGGACACCGAAGCAGCTGCTCCCGATCCTCAGCGCCCGCAGCATGCTGCAGGAAACCGTGCGCCGGGCACGCGCCGTCGCGCCGCCCACGCGCATGCTCGTGCTCACGACGGAGGAGCTCGCGCCGGCAGTGCGGCGGCAGTTGCCGGAGCTTCCTCCCGAGAACGTGATCGGAGAGCCGATCGGCCGCAACACGGCGGCGTGCATCGGGCTCGCGGCCGTCAAGGTTGCGCAATCGGAGCCTGAGGGGGTCATGGTGGTGCTGCCGGCGGATCATCTCGTCGAGGGCCTGCCGGCGTTCGGCCGCGGGGTGCGGCTCGCAGCAGCACTCGCGGAGCAGGAGCATCTGGTGACGATCGGCATCCCGCCGAGCCGTCCGGAGACGGGCTACGGCTACATCGAATGGGGAGCGCCGCTGCCCGGAACTCGCGGGCAGGCCGCGTGGGCGGCGAGCTTCACCGAAAAGCCCGCGCCAGCGAAAGCCCGGCGGTTCATGGCGAGCGGGCGCTACCTCTGGAACAGCGGGATCTTCGCGTGGCGTGCCCGACGCATCCTCGAGGAGATCGAGCGTCACCTGCCGGCGCTGCACCGTGCGCTGGAGAGGATTCGACCGGCGCTCGGCACCGCCCGCGGACGCGCGGCGTTGCGCCGGCACTATCCCGGATTGCCCTCCATCTCCGTTGACTACGGGATTCTCGAGCGGGTCGAGCGGGTGGCGGTCGTGCGTGGGCGCTTCAGATGGAGCGATCTCGGAAGCTGGGCTGCGATGGAAGGGCTGTGGCGCGGCGTCGGCGGCGACGGCAACGCACTCGAGGGGCCGGTTGTGGCCGTCGGCACCCGCGGCTGCATCGTCTCGGCGCGCGACCGGCTCGTGGCCTTGTGCGGCGTCGACGATCTCGTCGTGGTCGAGGCGCCCGATGCCGTTCTCGTCTGTCACAAGTCGAGGGCTCAGGACGTTCGACTGGTCGTGCAAGAGATCGAGCGGCGGCGGCTCGACCATCTCCTGTGATCGAGGCCGGGGCGATGGACCAGGGACGGGAAGCGGCGGTGGACAAAACGGAACCGGCGCAGGCGCGGCAGGCGGACGGCCCGCGTGGAAACGGGGCACCGGCGAGCGCACCCGCCATGACGGCGACCGACAGCGGCGTCGGGGGCGGGAGCGTGGTATCGGCGCCGACCGCGGCGCCCGAGCTGTCCGCCATGACCGGACGGTTCGGGGTTCTCGGCCGCATCCTCGCGCGGCTCGCCTTTCATCGCATCCGGGTGGACGAAGCCGCAGTGGAGCGAGTCCGGGCGCTCGGTCGCCAGGGCAGCGTCGTCTACGTGCTCCATCAGCGATCGGTGATCGACTACCTGATGGTGAACGTGGTCTTCCTCCGCGAAGGGCTGCCGTTGCCGCAGTTCGCGAGCGGGATCTCGGCGCTGTGGTCCCGCCCCCTTGGCGACATCCTGCGGCACCTGCGACAGCGACTGCGGGGGCTCGGGCGCTACAGCCGGCAGATCCGCGACGCGCGCAACCAGGATCGCTGCGTCGAGTTCGTCCATCAGGGAAGGCCGGTGCTGGTGTTCATGGGCGGTCCGCAACAACGGCGCTGGGGACGGCGATCGCGAGAGGCGACGCGCGACGCCACGGAGTATTTGCGCGGCATCGTGCACAGTCTCGGGAGTCGGGACACCCAGGTCTACCTGGTGCCTATCGCCATCTTTCGTGGCGCCGGGCTGCCGAAGCGCGAAGCCAGACCACTGGCGCCGTTCTACATCGTGCGCGAGATGCCGGGTGAGGTGAAGCGGCTGCTCGCCTACCTGTGGAATCGGCGCGAGACGGTCATGACGCTCGGCAACGAGATCTCGGTCCAGAGCTTCATCGACGAGCACCGGTCCGGTGGCGAAGAGCAGGTGGTCAACCGCCTCACTCGCGAGCTGCACGGCTTCCTCTACAACGAGGAACGGGTGGTGTGGGGGCCGCCGCTCAGGCCGCGAGCCGTCGTGCGCGATGCGGTCCTCTCCGGCGGCGAGATGGCGGAGATGGTGCAAGCGTTGGCGCGTGAGCGTCGAGTGCCGGAAGAGAAGATCTGGAAGGAGGCCGAGAACGCCTTCGAGGAGATGGCGGCCAACTTCGACGGGCTGTACTTCGGCGTGCTCGCCTCGGTGTTCCGCGTGATCTGGGCGCGGATCTTCAGCGGACTGGAGATCATCGGATTCGAGAAGGTCCTGACGTGCCTGCGGCAGCACCCGGTGGTGCTCGTCCCCTGTCATCGGAGCCATTTCGACTACTTGATCCTGTCCTTCATCTTTCACGAGCGCTTTCTCTCCCCGCTGCACATCGCCGCGGGCATCAATCTGTCGTTCTGGCCACTCGGCTCTCTGTTTCGCGGCGCCGGAGCTTTCTTCATTCGTCGGTCGTTCGGGGACAATCCGCTCTACAAGCTCGTATTCAAGAACTATCTGACGTTCCTCATCCGGGAAGGATACACCCAGGAGTTCTTCATCGAGGGAGGGCGGACCCGATCGGGGAAGATGCTGACGCCGAAGCTCGGCATGCTCTCGGCCGTCGTCAACGCCTTCACGCTCGGCGTCCGCGACGAGCTCTACCTGGTGCCGGTCTCGATTCACTACGGGCGGATCGTCGAGGAAGAGTCCTACCGGCGGGAGATCGTCGGCGAGGAGAAGGAGCGCGAGTCGTTGCGTGGCCTGCTGCGCGCCGCCTCCGTGCTGCGGCAGCGCTACGGGACGGCATACGTGACGTTCGCGGATCCGATCTCCCTGAACGACGCCCTCGGCGCCAACAAGGACCGCTTCCTCACCCACGGCGGAGATCCGGACGTCGAGGCCGAGAAGCGCCGCTTCATCCAGAAGCTGGGCTTTCGTCTGCTGCGGGAAGTCAACGGAGTCGCCGTCGCCGGGGCGACCTCGGTCTCGGCGACAGCGCTGCTGTCGGCGCCGCGAGCGGCGCTCCGAGTCGAGGATTTCCTCCGTAGCACCGCCTTGCTCGCCGATCTGCTACGCTCTCAGGGCGTTCGCTTCACGGCGTCGCTGGAGCGCAACGTCGGTAGCCGATTCCAGGAGAGTCTCGCCTGGCTGGGCGATCAGGGCTTGGTGCAGCATCTGACGGAGGCCGACATCGACCTCCTCTACGTGCCGCCGGACAAGCGTATCAACCTGGACTTCTACAAGAACAATGTGATTCACTTCTTCCTGATTCCTGGACTGATCGCGCAAGCTCTGCGTAAGGGTGAGCGCGTGGACGCGCTCGAGGACGTCGTGCGGTGGTGGCTCGACCTGTACCGCTGGGAGTTTCCTCTGCCCGAGCGGCACGAGCTGAGCGTGGCCCTCGGGTCGTGGGTCGAGTATCTGCGTGCCGCCGGGGCGATCCGTGATGGACAGAGCGTGCGCGACCATCCGTTGCTCGATACCGCCGCGGGGATCCTCGAGAACTTCCGCGAGGCCTATCAGATCACCGCGCGTACGCTGACGCGCCAACGCGACTGGCCGCTGGCGCAGAAGACGCTCATCGCGCGGATCCAACGGGCCTTCCGCGCGGCTCAGCTCCTCGGCGAGATGACCAAGCCCGAGGCCAATTCCGTCATGACCTATGCCAATGCCCTCAACCGATTCGCCGAGCTCGGCTACGTCGAGGTGGCGGAGGACGCCCGCGGGGGCAGGGACCAAAAGATCAGCCCGGGGCGGGCGTTCGGCGAGCTGCCAGCTCTGAGCGATCGGCTTCGGCTCTGAGTCGGAGCGCCGCTTTCCGTGCGCACTCTTCGGTTGCCGGTTGACTGACCGGTGAGATTTCCGTACGGGAAGCGAGCTTTTCCGTGCGCACGACAACAATGGAGCAACGGCAGCCGGAGAGCGGGAGCGATCAAATTGCCGCCCGCCGGCGGAAGCTCGCCGCGCTGCGCGAGCAGGGCGGTGACGTCTATCCCAACGATTTCCGTCCCGACACGACGGCGGCGGTGCTGCACGCGCGCCACGATCAGGCGAGCGACGAGACGCTAGGGAGCGTCGCTCCGGCGCGTCTGGCAGGCCGGGTCATGGGGCTCCGCGATTTCGGCAAGGCGGCGTTCGTGCAGCTGCAGGATGGGAGCGGGCGGATTCAGGTCCACGTGCGACGCGACCACATCGCGGGCGAGGGGTATGAGACGCTGCGCGCGCTCGATCTCGGCGACGTCGTCGGCGTGTGGGGCGGACTCATGCGCACGCGGACCGGCGAGCTGACGGTGCTGGCCGCTGGGCTCCGGCTGCTGACCAAGGCGCTCCGTCCACTGCCGGAGAAATGGCACGGCCTGCAAGATGTCGAGATGCGCCATCGTCGGCGCTATCTGGATCTCCTGGTGAATCCGGAGGTCCGGGTCGTCTTCGAGCGGCGCGCACGCATCATCGAGCACGTGCGACGGTTTCTTGCCGAGCGTGGGTTTCTCGAGGTGGAGACGCCGATGATGCAGGCGATCCCCGGGGGCGCCGCCGCCCGACCATTCGTGACGCACCACAACGCCCTCGGTATCGATCTGTATCTGCGCGTCGCACCCGAGCTTTTTCTGAAGCGGCTCGTCGTCGGAGGCATGGAGCGGGTCTTCGAGCTCAACCGAACGTTCCGGAACGAGGGTATCTCCACGGAGCACAACCCGGAGTTCACGATCCTGGAGGTCTACCAAGCATACGCGACCTTCGAGGACATGATGACGTTGACGGAAGCGCTCATCGGGCACGTGGCGGATGTCGTCCTCGGCTCGCGGGTGATTCCGTACGGGGAGCGCGAGATCGATCTCTCGGCACCGTGGCGGCGGGCCGACATGCAGGCGCTCGTGGCGGAGGCGACCGGTCTCGGCGCCGGCGACCTCGGGTCGGTCGACGCGCTGCGGGCCGTGGCCGCGCGCCGAGGCGTGCCGCTGCCCGCGCGGCCGACGGCGGGCAAGATCCTGGTGGCGCTGTTCGAGCACGTGGTGGAGCCCGAGCTGATTCAACCCACGTTCGTGCTCCGCTACCCGGTGGACGTCTCGCCATTGGCGCGGCGCAGCGCCGGGGCGCCGGACCTGGTCGACCGCTTCGAGCTGTTCATCGGCGCGCGCGAGATTGCCAATGCGTTCTCGGAGCTCAACGACCCCGACGATCAACGCGCGCGGTTCGAGGAGCAGCTCGAGGATCGGATGGCGGGCGACGAGGAGGCGCATGCCATGGACGAAGACTACGTGCAGGCACTCGAGTACGGCATGCCGCCCACCGCCGGCCTGGGCATCGGGATCGATCGACTCGTGATGCTGCTGACCAACTCGTCGTCCATTCGGAACGTGATTCTGTTCCCGCAGCTGCGCCCGGAGCGCCGTCCGTAGCCGGGCGCGGTCGCGGCCGGGCGGGTGCTGGCGCGGAGGGGGCAGGGCGGTGCGGTACGAGCTATTCGTGAGCTTTCGCTACCTGCGAGCGAAGCGCCGCGACGCCTTCATCTCGCTCATCACGTTCATCTCGATGATGGGCGTCACGATCGGCGTCATGACCCTGAACATCGTGCTGGCGGTCATGACGGCCTTCGAGCGCGATCTGCGCGACCGGATTCTCGGCTTCAATCCCCACCTGGTGGTGCTGAACTTCGGCGGGACGATTGCGGACTACCAGGATCTGGTGGGCGAGGTGTCTCGCTTCAGCGGGGTGATCGCGGCGGCACCGGTGGTGTACGGGCAGGCGATGCTCTCAGCGGACCGGGGGGTGACGGGCGCGGTGATTCGCGGAGTCGATCCCGAGAGCGGCGGGGGCGTCATCGATCTGGAGCGCTATCTCAAGATCGGCCGCCTGGCAGATCTGGGCGCATCCCACGAGGTGGCGATCAACGTCGACGGCGAGCAGCGCCAAGTGATGCTGCCCGGCATCATCATCGGCACCGAGCTCGGACGCCAGCTTGCGGTCTTCCCCGGCGACGCGTTGACGGTCCTCTCGCCCCAGGGGGCGGCGTCGCCCATGGGCATGATGCCGAAGATGAAGCGGTTCGTCGTCGTGGGCATGTTCGATTCCGGTATGTACGACTACGACTCGTCCCTCATCTATATGTCCCTTCGAGACGCGCAACAGTTCCTGGGGCTCGGTGATGACGTGTCCGGCGTCGAGGCGCGCGTGGCGGATGTGTACGCCGCTTCCGGTGTGGCGCGCCGGCTGGAGGACGAGGTCGGGGGCTATCCATACCGGGTGCGAGATTGGACCGAGGCGAACCGCAATCTGTTCGCGGCGCTCAAGCTGGAGAAGGTCGTGTACTTCATCGTGCTCTGCCTCATCGTCGTGGTCGCCGCCTTCAACATCTTCGCCACGCTGACGATGGTGGTGAAGGAAAAGCGCAAGGACATCGCGATCCTGAAGTCCATGGGCGCGGGGGCGGGGTGGATCGGGCGGGTCTTCATGCTGAACGGTTTGGTGATCGGTTTCGTTGGCACGCTGCTCGGCAACGTCGGCGGGCTGGTGGGTTGCTGGCTCCTCGATCGCTACCATTTCATCGAGCTGCCGAAGGACGTGTTCATCGTGTCCACGGTGCCGGTACGCGTGGACCCGACCAACTTCATGGTGGTGGCGGCGGTATCGATCGTGATTTGCCTCCTCGCCTCGGTATCGCCGGCCTGGCGGGCCGCGAATCTTGTTCCCGCGGAGGTGATCCGGTACGAGTGAGCGTCCATGCGGCCCCTGATCCAAGCGACCGGGCTCTCGAAGGCGTTCGTCGACGGTCAGCGGACCATTCCCGTGCTCACGGACCTCGCGGTCGAAGTCGGTCAGGGAGAGAAGGTGGCGATTGTCGGGGAGTCGGGAGCGGGCAAGAGCACGCTGCTGCACATCCTCGGCGCCCTCGACCGACCGACGGATGGTTCGGTGATCTTCGACGGCATGGACGTGTTCGCGGCATCGGATCGGGAGATCAATGCGTTCCGCAATCGCGAGGTCGGCTTCGTGTTCCAGTTCCACCACTTGCTGCCCGATTTCAACGCCCTCGAGAACGTGATGATGCCCGGGCTCATTCAGGGGCTGGGACGAGAGGACGTGCGGAGGCGGGCCGAGGGGATACTCCACCGGGTCGGCCTGCGAGAGCGCATGACCCACCGGCCCGGCGAGCTCTCGGGAGGCGAGCAGCAACGGGTGGCGGTGGCCCGTGCCGTGGTCCTCGAGCCGCGGCTGGTCTTGGCCGACGAGCCCACCGGTAACCTGGACCGCGCGACCGGCGACGCGATTCATCAATTGCTCGTGGAGCTCAATCGAGACCACGCGATCACGCTCATGATCGTGACCCACAACGAGCGCCTCGCCGCCCTGGCTGACCGGCGGCTGCGCCTGGCGGGCGGGCGGCTGCATGCCGAGCGGGCGCCCTTGGCGGCGGAGCGGTGATCGTGCCCCGGCAGTCGAGCAAGGGGCGCCCAGTCGACGTGGGACGCATGGGCGGAGCTCGGGAGCGCGCCCGCCTGTTCACGTTGCTTGCAGCGGCGCTGGTCCTGGTCGAGAGCCGAGGCGCCGGGGCGCAGACCGGGTCCGTCGAGCGCGTGGTCATCGAGGGAAACCAGCGCGTAGATGAGGAGGCCATCCGGGTCCAGATCCGATCGGCGGCGGGCGCACCTCTCGACGCCAGCACCGTGAGCCAGGACGTGAAGGCGATCTACGGCATGGGTCTGTTCGAGCGCGTGGACGCCGAGCGACGTGAGGAGGGCGGCCGGACCATTCTGGTGTTCGAGGTCGTGGAGCGCCCGCTGATTCGCACCATCCGGATCGAGGGAGCGGATCACGTGAAGGCCGAGGAGCTCGAGGCGGCGCTCAAGGTGAGCAAGCACACCATCCTCGACGCGGTGAAGGTCCGCGAGGGCCTCGCGGCAGCCAAGAAGCTGTACGAAGAGGAGGGCTACCTCGATGCCGTGATCGAAGAGCGCACCGTCGACCTCGGCGGCAACGAGGTCGAGCTCGTGTACAAGATCGACGAGAAGAAACGGGTTCTGATCCGGCGCATCGAGTTCGAGGGGAATACGGCGTTCGGCGACCGCAAGTTGCGAAGCGTGATGGCGACGAAGAAGAAGGGCTTGCTCTCGCGGTTCACCGGCTCGGGCATCCTCAAGCGAGATGTGCTGGAGATCGATCGAGAGCGGCTCACGGCGTTCTACTACGAGGACGGCTACATTAGCGTCCGGGTGGACGAGCCGGTCGTGGAGCGGCGAGGGGAGGGGCTGTTCGTCACCATCAAGGTCGACGAGGGCGACCAGTTCCGGATCGGCGGTGTCACGGTTGCGGGAGCGGGCGGTGTGGTGGCCGATCCGGCGGAGATCGTCAAGCAGCTGGACTCGCAGCCCGGACGGGTGTTCAGCGCCAGCGCGCTGCGCCGGGACGTCGAGAAGGTGACGGATGCCTTCGCCGACGAGGGATACGCATTCACGACCGTGGAGCCAGCCACCGAGATCCGCTCGGCCGAGCGCCTCGTGGACGTGCAGTTCGTCGCCGAGAAGGGTCCTGCGGTCTACATCGACCGCATCGAGATCGCCGGCAACGTCAAGACGCGCGACAAGGTCGTCCGCCGCGAGCTCCGGGTGCAGGAGCAGCAGCTGTTCTCGGCCACCGAGCTTCGCAAGAGCCGCGAGGCGCTCCAGCGCCTGGGCTTCTTCCGCGCGGTGGACATCAAGACGCGGCGCGCCGCGCCCGATCGCCTGGACGTCGCCGTGGAGGTGGAAGAGGGCCAGACGGGCGCGTTCAGCGCCGGCGCGGGCTTCAGCTCGGCCGACCGCCTGCTCTTCAACGTGCGCGTGTCCGAGATCAATCTCTTCGGGCGCGGGCAGCGCATCGTGCTCAATGCCGATTTCGGCTCGCTGCGGCGCAATTTCATTCTGAGCTTTACCGAACCCTATCTCCTCGATACGCGCCTCACCCTGGGCCTCGATGCCTTCAGCTGGCGCCTGATCTTCAGCGACTTCACCCGCGAGGGCACGGGTGTCGGGAGCCGGCTGCTGTATCCCGTGACGGCGTTCGGCTGGGATGAGCTCTGGGGGCTGTCGCTCGAAGAGGTGCGCGTCGGGCTCGACTACCGCCTGGAGCAGGCGAAGATCAATGACATCAGCTCCAGCGCCACGCGCAGCATCCGGCTCGAGAAGGGGACGAGTCTCATCAGCAGCGTCACGCCACGGCTGCGGCGCAACACCCTCAACCATGCGTTCGATCCGACGGCGGGCTCGTTTCAGGACGTGGGTGTCGAATTCGCGGGTCTCGGCGGGGATACGACCTTTCTCAAGACGACCGCGCGCTCGCGCTGGTACCGCAGCTTCTGGGAGAGCCCCACGTTCGGCACGTTCACCTATTCGCTGGGGACGACGGTCGGCTGGGGATTCGGCGACGAGGGGACGAGCGGTGATGAGCTGCCGCTCTTCGAGCGCTTCTTTCCCGGCGGCCTCGACTCCGTTCGCGGCTACAAGGTGCGGAGCCTCGGGCCGCGGGAGAAGCGCCTGAACACCTTCGGCAAGACCGTAGACGAGACCGAGATCGGCGGCAGCCAGGAGTTGGTGGTGAACAACGAGATCATCTTTCCCATCATCAAGGGGCTGGGCATGAAGGGCGTCGTGTTCTTCGATGCCGGCGAGGCCTTCACCGCGGACCAGGGTATCCAGTTCGGCAAGCTTCGTTACGCGACCGGCGGGGCGGTGCGGTGGCTGTCCCCGTTCGGCCCGCTGCAGATGGGCATCGGGTTTCCACTCAATCCGCGGGAGGACGACGACAAGAGCGTGTTGCTCTTCTCGTTCGGGGGCCCGCTTCAGTGACGTGCCCGCTCCCCGGTGGGGGCGGCGCGTCGGTAGGGGGATGACATGCGCAGGGTGTTACCGATCATGACGCTCGTGCTGGCACTGGCCGGCGCCAGCCGGGCCGGGGCCGGCGAGATCAAGCTCGGGTTCGTGGATCTCCAGCGGGCCCTCAACGAGTGCGATGCGGGCAAGGGGGCGCGCGACCGATTCCTCGGCGAGATGGAGGCCAAGCAGGCCCGCCTGCGGAAGGAGAAGGAGGCTTTGGACAGCAAGCGAGAGGAGTTTGACAAGAAGGCCATGGTGCTGCGCGAGAAGGAGCGCCAGACCATGGAGCAGCAGCTGGAGGACCAGGGCCTCGCGTTCAAGCGCAAGTACGAGGACTACCAGTAGGAGCTCAAGCGCATGGACAGCGAGTACACCGGGAGCATCCTCAAGGATCTCGAGACGATCATCGGGACGGTGGGATCCGAGGGGGGCTATACGGTGATCTTCGAGATGCAGAACAGCGGCATCGTCTACGGTGACCCCGCGGCCGATCTCACCGAAGAGGTCATCCGCCGCTATAACAGCAGCGGCGGGAAGAAATAGCCGGGGCCGCACGCATGGCTAAGCCGCCTCCGGACGCCTGGCCGGACGTCACCGCGATCCTGCCCCATCGCTATCCCTTCCTGTTGGTGGACGAGATCGTGGAGATCGAAGACGGCCGGCGAGCCGTGGGCGTGAAGAACGTGAGCGCGAACGAGCCGTACTTCGCCGGTCACTTCCCGGGGCAGCCGGTGATGCCGGGGGTCCTCATCTGCGAGGCGATGGCCCAAGTCGGCGGCATGCTCGCCTACCGCTCCCAGAATGGGGTCGAGGGGCGGCGGGCCGTGGCCCTGGCGGCACTCGATCGAGTGCGTTTCCGCCGACCCGTGCTCCCCGGCGACCAGCTGCGGGTGGAAGTGACCGCCCTTGCCCGGCAGGCACGGGCCTGGAAAATGCGGGGCGTCGTGTCGGTGGGCGAGCGGGTGGTCGCCGAGGCCGAGCTCACCACCATGGAGGTCGAGGGTGAGGCGCTTCCGCGCACCGAGAACCGGCGCGTTCATCCCACGGCGATCGTGGGGGCTGGCGCGGAGCTGGGGGCGGGCGTCGAGGTGGGGCCATACGCCGTGATCGGTGCCCAAGTGCGGATTGGCAGCGGCTCCGTGGTGGGGCCGCACGCGGTCGTCGAGGGCAGGACGACGATCGGTGAGCGGAATCGGATCATGCAGTTTGCCAGCATCGGGGCGCTCCCCCAGGACCTCAAGTATCGGGGTGAGCCGAGCCGGCTGGAGATCGGCGCCGAGAACGTCTTCCGCGAGTTCACGTCGATCAGTCCCGGGACAGAAGCCGGCGGCATGGTAACCCGGATCGGAGATCGCAACCTGTTCATGGTCAACGCGCACGTGGCCCATGATTGCCAGGTGGGTAACCGAACGATCCTCGCCAACGCAGCGAGCCTCGGTGGCTGCGTGGTCGTCGAGGACCACGTGATCGTGGGCGGGCTCGCCGGCGTCCATCAGTTCGTGCGCCTCGGGGAGTCTGCGATTCTGGGCGCCGGCACGATGGCATCCATGGACGTGCCGCCGTTTTGTACGGTCGCCGGGGATCGCGCCCGGCTGCACGGGCTGAACCTCGTGGGCATGCGCCGCCGGGGATTTCCCGCCGAGCGGGTCCTGGGGCTCAAGCGCGCCTACCGCATCCTGTTTCAATCCCGGCTGAAGATGCGCGTGGCGATCGACCGGGTGCGCGGCGAGCTCGGGGGCGACGCGGCCGTCGACCACCTGCTCGGCTTCATCGAGTCATCGAGCCGCGGCATCTGCCGGGCAAGGGGTCGCGCGGCGCATTGAGCGCCGCGATCGGCGCCGGCCGGCGAAGAGAGGCGCGGGCGAACGCCGCCAATCCGCACGTATCATGGAGCGCATCGGCCTCGTTGCGGGCAACGGAACCTTTCCCGTACTCTTTGCTGCGGCAGCCCGGCGTGGCGGAGCGGAGGTGGTGGCCGTGGCCCATCGGGGGGAAACCGCGGAGGGGCTCGAGGCCGTCGTCTCGGCGCTGACGTGGGTGGACCCCGGAGAGCTCGACAAGCTGATCCAGGTTCTCAAGGACGCCGGGGTGACGAAGGCGGTGATGGTCGGAGGGATTCGCAAGCATCGCCTTTTTCAGCACATGCGACCCGACGCGCGAGCCCTGGCGCTGCTTCAGCGCGTGGGCACGTTCAAGGACGACGCGGTCCTGCGCGGAGTCGCGCAGGAGCTCGAGGCCGAGGGCATCGCGATCGTCCCGCCGACGGTCTTTCTCGCCGACGTGATTGCCACACCCGTCGTGTACACGCATCGACAACCAGAGCCGGAGCAATGGCGGGACATCCGCTACGGCTACCGGGTGGCGAAGGAGATCGGACGGTGGGACATCGGCCAGTGCGTCGTCGTGCGTGGCGAGGCGGTGCTGGCCGTGGAGGGAATCGAGGGCACCGACCAGACCATCCGCAGGGCGGGAGCGCTCGCAAACGGTGACATCGTCGTGGTCAAGGTCTGCAAGCCCGCCCAGGACCTCCGCTTCGACCTGCCCGCCGTTGGCCCGGGAACAGTGCGGGCCCTCGTCGAGGCCAAGGGATGCGTGCTCGCCGTGGAAGCCGGCCGCACCGTCATGCTCGAGCGTGAAGAGATGATCGCCGCGGCCGACGCGGCGGGGCTGGTGGTGGTGGGAGTTGGAGAGGAGCGCGGCGGCGGCGCGCCGTGACCGGGATGGGCGCGTTCGGCAAGGAGGAGCGGATGAAGGACCTCAGAGCAGCCGTCATCGGTGTGGGCCACCTGGGGCGACTTCATGCGAGCAAGTACGCGGAACATCGCGGCGCGCAGCTCGTGGGAGTCGTCGATGTGGATGCGCGACGGCGCGAAGCCGTCGCGCGGGAGCTCGGCGTCCACGCCTTCGCCCGGCACGAGGACATTCTCGGAGAGGTGGACTGCGTCAGCATCGCCGTTCCGACCCCGTTGCACTACGCCATCGCACGCGACTGCCTCGAGGGCGGCGTCGACGTGCTGGTGGAGAAGCCGCTCACCACGACCGTGGAAGAGGGAAAGGCGCTCGTGGAGTTCGCCGCCCAGAAGCAACAGGTGTTGCAGGTCGGCCATCTCGAGCGCTTCAATCCGGCAATGCGGCACGTTCGCGACATCGTGGAGAATCCCCGCTTCATCGAGTGTCACCGCCTGGCGCCATTCGGCGATCGGGGCACGGACGTCGACGTCGTGCTCGACCTCATGATCCACGACCTGGATATCGTGCTGAGCATGGTGCCGTCGAGCGTCCGCGCGGTGGAAGCCGTCGGTGTTCCGGTCCTGACGGAGAGCGTCGACATCGCGAACGCGAGGCTCCGGTTCGCCAACGGTTGCATCGCCAACCTCACGAGTAGCCGGGTGTCCTCGAAGCGAGAGCGCATGATCCGGATCTTTCAGCCGGACGTCTACATTGCCGCGGACTACGACCAGTGCCACGTGCGCGTATGCCGGCGCGTGGCCAACGGCGCGGCAGGCCCGAGCCTGTCGATGGAGGAGCACCGAATCGACGGCGGCGACGCGCTTGCCGACGAGATCGCGGCCTTCCTGGAGGCCGTGGCCGAGCGCACGGCGCCGGCGGTGAGCGGTTGGGATGGTCTCAAGGCGCTGGAGATGGCGCACACCATCATCGAGAGCATGGAGACGGAGGTTCGCGCGGCGGCGCCATGAGGAACCGCGTGGACCTAGCGGGGATCATGGCTGCGGCGGGATCGGGCGGCCGGGCGTCTGCGGTGCTCCAGGCGCGCGGCCGTGCCCCGGGAGAGGGGAGTCCCGGTGTCAGCGGGCGTGCACCCACCGACACCGGCGAACGTCCCAGGCGTGTCCTCCTGGTCGCTGGCGAGGCATCGGGCGATCTCCACGGTGCGGATCTGGTGGGCGCGCTCCGGCAGCGCATTCCCAATCTCGAGGTGGTGGGGGTGGGCGGGAGTCATCTGCGCGCGGTCGGGATGCGGACCATCGCCGACGCGCGCGACATCGCGACGGTGGGGCTCGTCGAAGGCGTCGGCCGCCTGCGCGCCATCCTCCGGGCGTATCGAGCGCTGGCCAGGATGCTGCGTGACGGGCAGCCGGATCTCGCGGTCTTCATCGATTTTCCCGAGTTCAATCTGCGCCTGGCGCGCGTAGCGAAACGCGCCGGCGTGCCGGTGTTCTACTACATCGGCCCGCAGGTCTGGGCCTGGCGCCGGGGCCGCATCCGAACCGTGGCGCGCCGGGTGGACGCGTTGGCACTCGTGTTCCCGTTCGAGCCGGCTCTCTACGCGCCGCGCTGTCCCGGCGTCGAATTCGTGGGGCATCCGCTGCTCGATCGCGTGCGCGTCACTCGCAGTCGCGAAGAGACCCTCACGCGATACGGACTCGATCGCGAGCGGCCAACGGTGGCGCTGCTTCCCGGAAGCCGGCGCAAGGAGATCCGCTACGTCCTGCCGCGCCTTCTCGATGCGGCCGAGATCTTGCGCGAGAGGCGAGGGTGCCAGTTCCTCCTGGCGCTGGCGCCGACGGTCGAACCGGTCCAGGTGGAGCAGGAGATCGCTCGGCGACGGGTGGCCGTGCGCGTCGCCGCGGACGACACGTACAACGTGATTCACGCCGCCGACGTGGCGCTGGTCGCCTCGGGAACGGCGACGCTCGAGACGGCGCTCCTCGAACGACCGATGGTGATCGTCTACCGTCTGTCGCCGGTGACCTACGGGGTGGCGCGGCTTCTCGTCGGCGTGCGGCACATCGGCATCCCGAACATCGTCGCCGGACGGCCCGTGGTCCCGGAGCTGGTCCAGGGGTTCGCCACCGGCCAACGGATCGCCGCCGCAGCGCAGGACATCCTCGATGACCCCGCCGAGCGGCGGCGCATGGTCGGCGAGCTCGCGGCGATCCGAGGACACCTCGGGCCGGGCGGCGCGGCGACGCGCGCCGCGGAGATCGCGTGCCGGCTGCTGGCATGAGGGGAGCGGGGCGTGAGCGGAACGGGAAGCATCGATGAAGCGCGGGGTGTCGGCGGGGCGAGCGGCATGAGCGAGTTCCCGGAGAAGTCCGACGCGATGGCGAACCCGGTAGCCATCCGGTTCGTCGATCCGTACTTCCGCCTCCTGCGCTATCTGCGGCCGTATCTCTGGCCCTACTTCGTGTGCGGCCTCGTCGCGATGCTGCTCTACAGCGCGACCGAGGCCTCCATTCCCTTCCTGGTCAAGAAGGTGTTCGACGACGTCTTCGCCCGCCGGGACCCCGCAGCGCTGAAGTTCGTCGTCGTCGGCGTCCTGGTGGTGTCCTGCCTACGCGGCGCGCTGAACTTCGCCGGCTCGGTGCTCAGCGCATGGGTCGGGCAGCGCGTGGTCAACGATCTTCGCAACGACATCAACGGGCATCTCCAGGGGCTATCGCTGTCATTCTTCAATCGCATGCGGGCGGGACAGCTGGTGTCGCGCGTCATCAACGACGCGGGGTTGATTCGTTCGGCGGTGACCGACGCGGTCGCGCTGGGGTTCCGGGATCTCGCCACGCTCGTCGTGCTGGCGGGGCTCGCGGTCTACCGGGATCGCGAGCTGGCGCTGCTCGCCTTGGTGCTCATCCCGGTGAGCGCGATTCCCATCTCGCTTCTCTCCCGCTTGCTCCGACGCCTCAGCCGCGAGCGGCAGGCGAAGGTGGGGCACTTGACGGCGCTGCTACAGGAGACGGTGCAGGGCAATCGGGTGGTCAAGGCGTTCGGCATGGAGGGGTACGAGCGGAGCCGCTTCGCGGTCGAGGCGGATCGCCTGCTGCGGTTGCACATGCGCACCGTCGTGCTGCAGGAGATCCCGATCACCGAGGTGGTTGCGGGCATGTCGGCGGCGCTCGTGCTCGTGTATGGAGGCATGAGCGTGATCGCGGGGACGCGGACGCAAGGGGACCTGATGTCCTTCCTGGTGACGCTGTTCCTCTGCTACCAGCCGTACCGGAAGCTGCTACGGGTCAATTTCACCGTCCAGCAGGGTCTGGCCGCCGCCGACCGGGTCTGCGCGGTCCTCGATGCCGAGAGCGAGGTCCGCGATCGACCGAGTGCGCGCACGCTCGAGAAGATCCGCGGCGACGTGGTGCTGCGCGACGTCCGCTTCCACTACGACGCGGGCGAGGTGCTGCGCGGCGTGAATCTGCGGTTGCGTCCCGGCGAGGTCGTGGCGCTGGTCGGGCCGAGCGGCAGCGGCAAGAGCACACTCTCCGATCTGTTGGCGCGGTTCTACGACGTGACCGGCGGCGCGATCACGATCGATGGGACCGACATCCGGGATTTCACGGTTGCCTCACTTCGTGCGCAGATCGCGGTGGTTACGCAGTTCACGTTTCTGTTTCACGACACCGTTCGCAACAACATCGCCTACGGCGACATCGCCAAGTCGCAAGAGGCCGTCGAGGAGGCGGCGCGGGCCGCGCATGCGCACGAGTTCATCTGCGGTCTCCCGAACGGCTATGACACGATCGTCGGCGATCTGGGCGTCCGTCTCTCGGGCGGCCAGCGGCAGCGGATCGCGATCGCCAGAGCGCTGCTCAAGGACGCCCCACTGCTCATTCTCGACGAGGCGACGTCGGCGCTCGATCCGGAATCGGAACGGCTGGTCCAGGAGGCGCTCGAGCGGCTCATGGTCGGCCGCACGACCCTCGTGGTGGCGCACCGGCTGTCTACGGTGCGGCGCGCGGATCGGATCGTGGTCCTGATCGACGGCCGCATCGTTGGCGAGGGCACCCACGAAGAACTGCTGGTCGGCAACGCCGACTACCGCCGCCTCTACAATCTGCACTGGCACGATCTCGATGTCGACGGCGAGCTGCTCCACTAGGCCGCGTCTTTCAGCCCGTGAGCCGGCGCCGGCGAGGCGGCTCGAGCGCCGCGAGTCGTGGTGGGTCGGCGCGCTGGCGTACGCTGCCTACGCCGCCCTCCGGCTGCTGCGGTGGACCATCCGCACGGAGATCGTCGGGGCCGCGGACATCCCGGAGCGCGTGCGCCGTGGCGAGCCGGCAATCGTGGCCTTCTGGCACGACCAGCTCCTCGGCATGCCGATGGTCTACCGTGGCGGGCCGCTCCATCTGCTCATCAGCCGGCATCGCGACGGCGAGATCGCGACGCGGTGCCTCGAACGGCTCGGCATGGTGGCGGTCCGCGGCTCCTCGACGCGGGGATGGATGGCGGCGCTGCGAGGCTTGCTGGGGGCGCTGCGATCGGGCTCGGCGGTCGTGGTCGTGCCCGACGGGCCACGCGGGCCGCGACATCGGGCGAAGCTCGGTCCGGTGCAGCTGGCCCGTGCCACGGGAGCGGAGATCGTTCCCGTGGGACTTCACGCGCGCCCGCAGTTGCGCGTGGGGAGCTGGGACCGCATGCTCGTCCCGGTTCCGTTTGGGCGCCTCAGGTTCGTGCAGGGGCACAGCATCCGTGTGGCCCGCGACGCGTCGCGGGACGAGATGGAGATGGCGCGGGTCCGACTCGAAGAGGAGCTGGGGCGCGTGAGTCGTCTGGCGCAGGGGGCGGCGCGTCGAGCGCGGCGCGGCGGGCGGATGGCGCTCGCATGCTACCGTGGCACGATGAACGGCTTTGCCGCAGCCGTGCGCGGGGTGGGGCGCCTGACGGGGTGGCGGCGTGAGGAGCTGAACGAGCGTCTGGGCCGGTACGGTGAGGAGATGCTTCGCCGTGTGGCCGGGCGGGCGTGTATCTGGTTGCACGCCGCGTCGGTGGGGGAGATGCAGGGTGTGCGCGCGCTGGTCGGTCCTCTCCGTCAGCGCTTTCCGGAAGCCGCGATCGTGGTATCCGCGCTCACGCGAACCGGACGGACCGCGGCGCAGCGCCTGCCAGGCGTCGATGCCGGCATCTTCTTGCCCTTCGACGCCCCGTCCGTGATCCAGCGGGCACTCTCGACGTTGCGGCCACGGGCCTTCCTGTTCACCGAAACGGAGCTGTGGCCGTCGATGCTTCTCGAATGCGCCGCGCGCGGGATCCCTGCCGTTCTCGTGAGCGGACGGCTGTCTGAGCGCTCCGTGCGCCGTTACCTCTGGCTACGGCCCGTGATGGAGCGCACGCTCGGCGCCGTGACCCTGTGCGTCCAGTCCGAGGCGGACGCGCGCCGCTTGGTCACAATCGGCGCCGCCCCGGAGCGGGTCAGCGTCGCCGGCAATCTCAAGGCGGAGGCGCCTGTGGATGAGGAGGCGCGCCGGCGGATCGGCCGAATCCTGAGGGCCTCGGCGGCGGGCACGCGCGACCTGCTCGTGGGCGCGAGCACCCACCGCGGGGAAGAGGAGGCGCTCCTCTCTGCGTTCTGCGAGGTCGAGGCCCGCTACCCGACGTTGCGCCTCGTCCTTGCCCCGCGACACCCGGAACGGTTCGCCGAAGTGGCGGCACTGCTGGAGCGGTTCTCCCGGCCGTGGGTCAGGTTCGGCGACCTCGAGCGCGCCGAGCGCCCGTTGGCGGAGGAGCGCATTCTCCTGCTCGATCGGATGGGGCTGCTGCGCGGCTGCCTGCCGCATGCGCGCCTGGTCTTCGTCGGTGGCACGCTCGCGCCGATCGGAGGGCATAGCCTGCTGGAACCGGCCGCCGAGGGCTGCGCGGTCGTCTTCGGGCCCCATACCGAGCACGTGGCGGAGCTCGCGCAGACGCTTCTGGACTGCGGCGGTGCGCGCCGAGTATCGGATGCAGCCGCGCTCGCGCACGTGGTCGAGACGCTCGGGGCCGATGCCGCGGCGGCGGCGAGAGCCGGCGCGCTGGCCGCGGCGGCGGTAGCAGCGGAGCGAGGAGCGCTGGCGCGGCATCTCGAGATTTTGCTGCCACGGATGGCGTCGAGCAGCGGCGGGGAATGCGACGCGGGGCGCGACCAGTCGCGAGGCGACGGGGACGTCGAAAGGGCTGCCGGCGCGAGAGGCGACATGTGACGGCCGATCGTATCGCGCACCGGGCCTGGAACCGACAGGACACGTTCGGCGGAGTCCTCTCGGCCGCGCTCGTTCCGGCGGCGATTGCGTACGGCGCGGGCGTGCGCGTTCGCAACTTTCTCTATGACCGGGGATGGCGCCGCGCGGCGCGAGTTGGTGTCCCGGTGCTCAGCGTCGGCAACCTGACGGTGGGTGGAACGGGGAAGACGCCGGTCGTCGTCTGGCTCGCCGAGGAGCTCGAGCGCCGTGGCTATGCGGTCGGGGTCGTTTCACGGGGGTACGGACGGCGCAGCCGCGGCACTCAGGTCGTCGCGCTAGGCGGCCGCCTGCTCGTCGACGTCGAGGCCGCGGGCGATGAGCCGGCGATGATCGGCCGCCGGATACGCGGCCCGGTCGTGGTGGCGGGCCAGCGCGCGGCCGGGGCGCGGGTCGCGATCGAACGTGGCGCGCGCGTGTTGCTTCTCGACGACGGCTTTCAGCACCGGGCCATCGCGAGGGATTTCGACCTGCTGCTCGTCGATGACGAGCGCCCGGTCGGCAACGGTTGGCCCCTCCCGTCGGGCCCCTTGCGGGAGTCGCTACGGGGCGCGACGCGCGCCGACGCCGTGCTCGCCATCGATCGACGATCGCCGAGAGCGGAAGAGGGGGCGGGTGGCTCGTGGGCGCATGCGGGCCTGTTCCCGAGGCCATGCCATCGGGGAGTGCTCGTGCCGCGGGCGCTGGTCTGGCCCGACGGCGACGCCTGGACCGAGGAGCCGCTCGCGCGACTCGCGGGGCAGCGCATCGTCGTCGTGACGGGCATCGTGGGACCACAGGCGCTGTACGCGATGGTGCAGCAATGGGAAGGGCAGATCGTCAACGCCCTCGAGTTCCCCGACCACCATTGGTACGATCGCGACGATTTCGCGGCCATCCGCAAGGCGGCGCGAGAGGCGGATCTCATCGTCACGACCGAGAAGGATCTCGTCAAGCTCGAGCGCTTCCCGTTCGCGCGCGGCGGGCTGATGGCGCTGCGATTGGGGGTGGCGGTGGCGGGCGCCGCGCAACTGCTCGCCGCGATCGGCGCCGCGCTGCGCCGCGACTCGGGCCCGTCGTGAACGTGCTCTTCTACAACCCCAACCGGAGTCTCGGCTTCGGCGGCATCGAGCACTGGATGCTCGACGTGGCGGCGGGGCTCATCGCTCGCGGTCACGGCGCGGCGGTCTACGGCCGGCGCGCGGCCGGATGGTTTCGCGAGGCGGCCGCGCGCGACCTGCCGTGCACGGCGGGATTCTTCGGCGTGGACTTCCATCCGTTCGCTCTTGGCCGGCTCTGCGGCACCCTGCGCCGGCAAGCCGTCGACGTCGTGTTCGTCAAGGGGAAGAAGGGGGCGCGACTCGCAGCGACAGCGGCCCGGCTGGTTGGGCGCGGCCGCGTGGTGCTCGTGCTGGGCATCGAAGGGGAACTCCGCGATCGGACCATCGATCGCTGGACATGGCGATATGCGGTCGATCGTGGCATGGTTCTCGCCGAGGAGGCGAAGGCCTGGTACGAACGCCTGCCGTGGGTCGCCGATGGCAAGCTACGCGTGCTCTTCAAGGGCGTGGACATCAGCATCCTGGACCCTGCGCGGGTGGACGGGGCGGCGTCGCGGCGGACGCTCGGCCTGCCACCCGACGCTCTCGTGGTGGGGACGGTGGGTCGGCTCGTGTGGCAGAAGGGGCACGCACACTTGCTCGCGGCCGCCGGGCGTCTCGCCGGCGCGCTGCCCGGCGCACGCTATCTCGTCGTGGGCGCTGGAGAAGAGGAGCAGCGGCTGCGGGCACAGGCGCAGCAGGCGGGCCTCGGGGATCGCGTCGTGTTCGCCGGCTATCGGCAGGACATCCCGGCGCTCATGGCGGCGATGGACATCTTCGTGCTGCCGTCCCGTCGCGAGAACATGCCGCAGGCGCTTCTCGAAGCCATGGCGATGGCACGACCGATCGTTTCCACCGCGAGCATCGGGGTGCGCGAAGTGGTCGAGGACGGGGTGACGGGATTCGTGGTGCCCCTGGGGGACGTGGATGCCCTCGCGGATCGGCTGATGGCGCTGGCGCGCGACGCCGAGCTGCGCGAGCGGATGGGAGCCGGGGCGCGCGCGCGGATTCGGAACGGGTTCACGCGGGACGACATGCTGATGCGGGTGGAGGGATTGCTCGGCGAGCTGACCGCCGGCGCAAATCGAAGACCGGTCCAGCCGATGGCCTCGTGAGTCTTCCGGGCGTGAAGGTGAGACGCGGCGGTACGTGCACACGCGCCGCCTGGAGGGATGAAGATGACGATCAGTAAGGATCTGCTCGACATCCTTGCCTGCCCGCAGTGCAAGGGCGAGGTCATGCTCACGCCGGCGGGCGACGGGCTCGATTGCCGGCGTTGCAGGCTGCGGTATCCGATCAAGGACGACATTCCCGTCATGTTGATCGACGAGGCGATGAAGATCGCGTAAGGCGTGCGGCTGCGGCCGTCGCAGATTTCGATGGGCGCTTCGCCATCGGACATGGCGTTCCTCATCGGCTCTCGGCGGCCGCAGCGGCGGCCTGGTGAGCAATGCGCGCAAGCGGCGATGCCATGGAGGTCGCGCTGCGGGCCCCGGGCGCGCACGTCGCAGTGGCACAGACGAGCTTCCTCGGCGACGTGGTGCTGACCACGCCGCTGGTGGCGGCGCTGCGGGCGGTCCTCCGTCCGGCACGACTGTCGGTCGTGGTGCGTCCGGAGGCGGTTCCGCTGCTGGCGCACGATCCATGCATCGACGAGGTGATCGTGGACGACAAGCGCGGCGAAGACCGCGGGCTCGGCGGAGCGCTGCGGATGGCGCGCAAGCTGCGCGGTCGACACATCGATGTCGCCGTGGCTCCGCATCGCTCGCTACGCACGGCGCTCGTGCTCGCCGCGGCCAACATCGGCCTGCGTGTCGGCTTTCGCGAGAGTCGCGGCGCCTTGCTCTATCATGTTCGGGTACCGCGTGATCGGTCGCGCCACGACGTGGAGCGGAATCTGGGTTTGCTGTCGGCGTTCGGGGTTCGACCCGGCGGGTATCTTCGGCCGCCGTATCTCGCGCCGGGCGGTGTCGCCGACGACGAGGCGGCGAGGCTCCTGCGCGGGCTGGGGTTGGACGACGGGCGCCCCCTCTACGCGATATGTCCGGGGTCGGTCTGGCATACGAAGCGATGGAGCGCGGAGGGATTCGGAACCGTCGCCCGGGCGCTCGGCGCGACGGAGCGCGCGGCAGTGGTGCTGCTCGGCGGGCCTGCAGACGCGGCCGTCGGCGAGCGGGTCGAGCGGCACGCTGGCGGGGCCGCCCGCAATCTGGTTGGCAAGACCGACCTGGCGACGTTCGTGGCCCTTGCCGGACGGATGCGCGTCGTCATCGCCAACGACAGCGCGCCCATGCACATCGCTGCGGCCCGTGGCGTGCCGGTGGTGGCGGTCTTTTGCGCGACGACACCCTCCCAGGGTTACGGGCCGTATGCGGTCGCGGCGGAGGTAGTCGGCGCCGATCTGGAGTGTCGGCCGTGCGGGCGGCACGGTGGCCGCTCTTGTCCGCGCCGCACGGAGGACTGTCGGCGTCTCGTCACGGCGCAGCAGGTGCTGGCTGCGGTCCGCCGTGTCGAAGCGCGCGGCGCGTAGTCTCGCGAGGATGGAGAAGCTCGAGACCCACAACGACCGATCATTGGCTCCCGCACCGACGGTTCTCGCGCTCGTGCTTCTTGCCAACGACGAGTCCGGCATCACGGCGACCATCGAGAGCCTCGGCTGGGCCGACGGCCGCGTGGGGGTCGATCTCGGCTGCAAGGATGCGACGGTCGAGGTCTGCCGACGTGTGGGGCTGGCCGTCGTGTCGGCGGCGGATGTCGACCGCGAAGTCGGCCGCATCCGCCCCGACTGGATACTGCTCATCGAGGGCCACGAGCGCGTGCCGGCGGACCTGAGCAACGAGATTCGCCGTGTCATCGACGGAGCGCGCGGCCAAGGGCCGATCGCCTATGTCATCGACCGCGAGGTCGAGTTCCTGGGTCGCAGGCTTCGTAGTCGTGTCTGGAACCTCCCCGGGTGTGTCAAGCTGGTGCGACGGGAGGCTCGGAGCTGGAGCGACGGGGCGCTGACGCTCGAGGCGGACCCGGTCGACGGGCGGCGCGCCGGACGGCTCGTGCATCGACTGCGAGCGCGACCCTACGAGAGCCTCGGGCACTTCGTGACGCGGGCCGACGTGCTCACGACCGCCAGCGCTCGCGCGATGCGCCGGCGGGGCGCCGTGGCCCGCTGGAGCGATCTCGCATTGCACCCGGCCGCTCGCCTGGCTCGCTGCCTGCCGGGCGCCAGCATGCGCGACGGCATCGTCGGGGCGATCCTGGTCCTACTCGATGCCTACCGGCTGGCGCTGGTGTCGGCCAAGCACTGGGAGCTGGAGCACAACGCGGAGCGGCTGGAGCAGCCGCGGTGAGCCTGCAGGTGCCCGCGGATTTCATGTGGATCCGCCGCGGCCGGCGCATCGCGCTCGTGCGCCGAAGCGTCGAGAAGTCGGTTGGCGAGCTGTTGATCCGCACCCCCCATGCGCCACCCGCGGGTGGAGAGCGTCTCCTCGGAGGGCGCGGGGCGGCCTACCGGGTGCGGCTGCCATGCGCACAGGCGGTGGTGTTTCGCATGTGCCGCCGGGGAGGACTGCTCGGCGGTCTGCTGCGCGACAACTATCTGCACGTGTGGCCGCGCCTGCCGCGGCCGTTCGCCGAGATCGTGATGACGGAGAAGGCGCGCGAGCGCGGAGTCCCGGGCCCGGAGCCGCTCGGGGCGCGGATCGACCGACGCTGGGCCGGATGGTATCGGGGCGTGGTCGTGACGCGCCATCTGCCAGCAGCGCAAAGTCTGTGGGCGTGCCTGCGTCGGGAACCGCACGCCGACCGCCGGTGCGACATCGTCCGTGCGGCTGGTCGAGCGATCGGAACGCTGTGGCGCGCTGGCATCTATCATCCCGACCTCAACCTGCTGAACTGTGTTGTCAGTCGTGCGGGCGATAGCGTCGAGGCGTTCATCGTCGACTTCGATCGCGCGCGGATGGCGTCGGCCGGAGAGCACGACGAGCTGCGCGAGCGTATGCTCCGTCGCCTCGAGCGCTCGGCCCGCAAGCTCGATCCGACGGGAGGTGCCATCACCGCGCGCGATCTGCAGCTGCTCCGCGACGCCTCGGGGTTGGCGCCGTGACCGCGCCGCGCCGCCTGCTAATTCTCCTGCTTGGGGCGATCGGGGACGTCACCCGTGCGCTGCCCCTCCTGTGCCGGTTGCGGCGTGCGTTCGTGGGTTCGCACATTGCGTGGGCCATCGAGCCGCTCGCCTCGCCTCTGCTCGACGGGCACCCGGCTCTCGACGAGCGCATCATCTTCCGGCGGGAGCAGGGCGGGCGCGGATTCGTGGCCTTCATCGACGCCGTGCGCCAGCGCCGGTTCGACGTCGTCCTCGATCTCGGCCGGCTCTTCAAGACCGGGATCGTCGCGCGGGCGAGCGGGGCGCCCGTTCGCATCGGCTTCCACCCGCGGAACAGCCGCGAGGGTAACTGGGTCTTCCAGACCGAGACCATCCCGGCACAGGCGCACTACTCGTCGAAGCTCGAGCAGTACCAGCGCTTCGCCGATCGCCTCGGGGCGCCCACCATCCCCATCGAGTTCGGGCTTGGGGCTACTGCGGCGGAGCAGGAGCGCGCGCGGGCGCTTCTGGGAACGGTGCCGCGCCCGTTTTCGGCCTTCGTGCTCGGCTCCTCGTGCCCGAGCCGGCATTGGTTCCCGGATCGCACGGCCGAGACTGCGCGCGCGTTGTGGCGCAGTCACGGTCTGGCGGCGGTCCTCCTCGGGACCGAAGCCGACGGCGGCTTTGCGGCGGCGGTGCGTGACCGCTTCGACGTCCCGCACCGCGACCTCGTCGGGCGCACGACGCTTCGCGACCTGATCGCCGTCCTCGCCGAGGCTGCCCTCGTGATCACGCCCGATTCGGGCGCCATGCACGTGGCGGCGGCGCTCGGTGTGCCCGTCATCTCACTCTGGGGCGCGACGAGCGCGGCGCGCTCGGCGCCGTACCGCTCCGTCGATCACGTCGTGGTGGGCGCGGCGGCGTGCGCGCCCTGCTATCGGCGAGAGTGTCCCATCGGGCGCGTGTGCATGGAGGCGATAGAGACGCGCGAGGTGGTGCAGCGCGCGGCGGCGGTGGTCGAGGCGTGCTGCAGGCGGCGCGGTGACGGCGCGATGAGGGGCGTGCCGACTGGATACCTGGCCGTGGCACGACAGGGCTGGAGCGTGTGGGTCGACCCCGGCTGGGCCGACCGGGTCGGCATTCTGGTGGCGGCAGCCGCGGATGCCAGCGGCTGGATCCATCGCTCGAAGCATGCTCGCACGCGCGTCTTGGAGGTCGCCAACCGCCGCGTCTATCACAAGGCCTATCACCGCTACCGCTGGCGCGACGTCGCGCTGGAGATCGTGCGACCAACCAAGGCCGAGCGGGCACTGCGGATGAGCCTCGCGCTGGAGAGATTGGGGCTGCGGGCGCCCCGGCCGGTGGCGTGCGGCGTGCGCCGCCGATGGGGTGTGGTCCGCGGGGCCTTTCTCGTGACCGAGGACGTCGAGGCCCGGGATGTACGCTGTAGCCTCTCCGAGCTGGGATCGCGGCGCTCGCCCATGGAGAAGCGCCGCATGCTGCGGCGCCTGGGCGCCGAGGTCGCGACATTGCATGAGGCCGGGATCTACCATGGCGACCTCGTGCCCCCGAACGTTCGGGTGCGCGGAGACGGCGACGCGGTCGAGCTGGTGTTCATGGACCACGACCGGACCCGACTCTGCCGCGGCGTGGTATCCCTTCGGCGAGCGCGGCGGAATCTCGTCCAGCTCAACCGCTTCGTCGTCCCCACCGTCACGGCGACCGACCGCTGGCGCGTGTTTCGGGCCTACTGTCAGACGCGCCGGCTCGATGCGCGGGTTGCCGAGCGCCTGGCGCGCCGAGTGATCAAGGGGACGGTGCAGCGCCGCCGGGTTCTCGACGGCATCGAGCAAGCCGAGCGTCTCAGCTTTCGGACGTTGATGCGAACGAGCGGTCCCCAGTCCTGAGACGGTGGCGGTGCGACGAGGCCGGATGGATGGCAAGCGGAGTGGCGAGGGCGGCCGCGGGTGGCCTGCGGCGTGCCGTGGTGCTCATGGGGCATCCGGGGCACGGGGGACTGATGCGGAGCCTCGCGTCCCTCGACCAGGCTGCGGGCCGATTCGGCTGGCAGCTGCATTTCGTCTTCCCGCCGGCGACCGCGGCGCAGGTCGAAGCCGCCGGACTCGGCGCGCGGGCACGATACTGCGCGGGTATCCATCACTGGCGCCGGCTCGGGGGACGGCTCCGACTTCCCATTCTGCTGGCTACCCTGGTGCGCGAGGTGCGGCGGCTCGATGCGGAGGTCGTCTACTGCGCGACGCTGTCGAGCTTTCCCTACGCGTGCCTGACGGCACGGGCCTGTCGTGTCGGCGAGCTGGTGCACGTCTACAGCAGCTACGCGGACGGCGCGCAGTATCGCAAGCATTGGCTTGGTCGCGCGCGACATGCGGTGGCGCCGTCGCGGGATTCTCTCGAGCGGGCCGCGGCGGCCATCGGTGGGTTTGCGGGTCGCGCGGAGGTCGTCTACAACGGCGTGGACGTCGCATGCATCGAGACGGCGGCTGCTGCACCTGTGGCGCTCGCCCCGAGGCTCGGTCGGGGGCCGGTCGTCGGTATGGTGGCCAACCTGGACCGGCGAAAGAATCCACTCGATCTCGTGGAAGCCACGGCGCGGCTCGTTCCGCGCTTCCCCACGCTCGCGGTCTTGCTGGTGGGGGAATTTCCGGATCCGGAGTATCGCGATGTGGTGCTCGGCCGGGCGCAAACGCTCGGCATCGAGTCGCACGTCACCGTGACCGGATTTCAGGCGAGCCCGTTCCCGCTCATCAACGTCTGCGATGTCGTCGCCCTGCCGACGCGCCGTGACCCGTTTCCGATCGCGCTACTGGAGGCCATGGCGCTCCGCAAGCCCATCGTGTCCACGGCGGTGGGCGGCATTCCCGAGATGGTCGTCGACGGTGAGACCGGGTTCGTGGTGCCTCCGGGGGACGTGGATGCGCTGACCGCGCGCCTCGATGCGCTGCTCGGCGATCACGAGCGGCGGCGCGTCATGGGTGAGGCGGGGCGCCGGCGCATGGAGACGGTCTTCACGCTCGATGGGTTCGTCGCCAGGATGTTCGCGGCCTTCGACGGCGCTGCAGCGGGGTGAGCGAGTGAGCCCGGACGTCTCGGTGGTCATTCCGACGTTCAATCGCGCAGAGTATCTGCCCGAGAGCCTGGAAAGCGTGCTCCGGCAGGAAGGCCCGGCCTTCGAAGTGGTCGTCGTCGACGACGGATCGACGGACGAGACGCCGGCGATTCTGGCGCGCTACGGCGGCGCCATCCGCGTCGTCGCCCGCCAGCACGAGGGCATTGCGGCGGCGCGCAACGCCGGCGTGGAGGCGGCACGGGGGCGGTTCATCGCCTTCCACGATTCGGACGACGTCGCGCTCGCCGGGCGGCTCGCGGTGCCGCATGAGTATCTCAGCGAGCACCCGGAGTTCGACGTGGTCGTGGGCAACGGCGTGTTCCTGGCGTCAGGCGGGCGCGGCGAGCCGTCCCGCCCGTGGCTCAAGCCCGAGGTCGCGGCGGCGCTCGACGGTCGGGAGATCACGTTCCGGGAAGTCTTCCGCTGGAATCTGGGCCAGCTCCAGGCGACGCTGATCTCGCGCGAGAGTCTCCTCGCGGTCGGTCCGCTGTCGAGCGAGTTCATCATTCTCGATGATCTCGACATCATGCTGCGCCTCGCCCTGCGGTACCGCGCCGTGTTCTTCAACCGACCCCTCTTCGCGTACCGGCGGGACGGAGTCGGGGTGACACAGAACCGGATGCTGCTGCGGGAAGAGAGCATCCGGCTGGCCGAGCGACTGCTCCGCGAGCACCCCGAGATGCTCGATCACGTCGCGAAGGCGGACTACGATCGCCGCCAAGCGCGTCGGTATGCCCGCCTGGCGGAGATGCGGCAGGAAGCCGGCGACATCGCCGGCGCGAGAAAGGCGATCGCCGAGGCGTGCCGGCTGGCGCCTCGCCACGTCGGCTACCGCCTGCAAGCACTGGCCCTCACGGTGCGATCACGCCGGGGCGAATGACGTGCCCAGGGCGGATGCCGCGCCCGCTTCCGGGAGAGCGCGCGTGCGCGGGAGTACCTTGGGGCTCGCGCTTCTCGGTGCGTTGCTTGCGTGTGGTGATGATGGCGACCCGCGAGCAAGCCGACGTAGACCGGGTGGGCCGGCGGGAGAAACGCAGGTCGGCGGTGCCGAGATCGACCGGCTCCGGGCGCTCGGCTATGTGGACGTTGCCGAGGACGAGATCGAGGATGAGCGCTCTGGCGTCGTCGTCACCCGAGATGGCTCGAGCAACGACTACAATTTCTACCTCTCCTCGGGAGCCTGTCGTGCCGATCTCATCGATGCGGCGGGTGCGGTCCTGCATTCGTGGCAGCATCCTCCCTGCGGCCGGTGGGCGAGCGCCGCGCTGCTTCCCGACGGCGGTCTCGTGGTGGTCGGGCAGCATCCGCGCAAGGAGGTTTCCGCACAGCACCACAGGCGATATCTGCTGCGGCTCTCCCGCGACGGGACGGTTCTGTGGGAGGTCGAGACGCGGGTCCATCACTACGTCGGTCTGACCTCCGACGGGCGAATCCTGACGCTCACGAAAAGGACGCGCCACATCCCGAACATCCCCCCCGATGTCTTGCCGCCGGGCATCCCCGTCAAGGACAACGGCGTCGCGGTGTTCAGCTTGGACGGGGAGCTCCTGGAGGAGCAGTCGCTCGTCGAAGCGCTTTCGCGTTCGCCGAATGTCTTCCGCTTCCAGGCGGTGGCGCCGAGGGAGACGGAGCGAGGCGAGGTGATCGTCGATCTTCTCCACACCAACGCCGTGCAATGGGTTCCCCCGGGCGGCTTTCGTGGCTCGCCGGCGCCCTTCCCGCAGGGGGCGGTGCTCGTGTGCATGCGCCACCAGGACACGGTGGCCCTCATCGACTGGGGGGCGCAGCGCGCGGTGTGGGCGTGGGGCCAGCGGGTCCTCGACGGCCCGCATGATGCTCACGTCGTGCCGGGCGGCAACGTTCTCATCTTCGACAACGGGCTCGGGCGCCGCTGGTCGCGCGTGATGGAAGTGGATCCGGCAAGCGCGCAAACGGTGTGGGAGTATGGTGCCCACCCGCCGCGGAGCTTCTACAGCCGAATTCGCGGTGCGAGCCAGCGCCTGGCGAATGGCAACACGCTCATCTCCGATTCGACCCATGGTCGAGTCTTCGAGGTCACCGCTTCGGGGGAGCTCGTGTGGGACTTCCGCACGCCGCACCGTAACGCGGCCGGGAAGCCCTACGGCATCGTGTTCATGCGCCGCTACAGCGCGGCGCAGGTACCGTCGATCCTCCGACCCGGCGCGCCGAGTTCTCCGTAGCAACGCCGCCCGAGTGGGTTGCCGCACGGGCCGCCCTCGTGTACCTCAGGGCCCGTGGCAATCGCCAGCTGACCGTCCAGCCCGGACGACGTCCACGCCGCGCGTGCTGCCCTCGCCGTCTGTCAAGGCCGTTCCGTCGTGTGAACATGGAAGGATGGGAGAGCGTGCGCGGCGGGAACTTCTGCGGAGCGTAGCGTGCGGCTCGCCTGTGTGTACCGCCGGCTCGCGCGCGAAGGAGGCACGGAGGGGGATCTCTACCGAACCAGCGAGGCGTTGGCAGCTCGTGGCCACGACGTGCACCTCTTCTGCTCGGATCTCCGCACGCCACCGCCCGCCGGCGTCTCCGTGCACCGCGTGCCGTTGGTACGTGCGGGTCGTCTGGCCCGGCTCGTGAGCTTTGCCTGGGCGGCGCCGCGGGTGGTGGCGCGTGCGGGCCCGTGGGATGTCGTCGTCGGGTTTGGGCGCACACCGGGTCAGGATCTCGCCCGCTGTGGGGGTGGGACGCATCGAGCATATCTGGCCACGATGCAGGCGTTCGGAGCCAGACGACGCGTGCTCGGACCCTACCATCGCGCCGTGCTTGGGATCGAAGCGATGCAGTACCGCGCCGGAAACTTTCGCCGTGTGCTCGCCGTGTCGCGTCGGGTGCGAGCCGAGCTGATGGCCGGCTACGGGGTCGCCGCGGATCGTGTCCACGTGGTGTACAACGGCGTTGATCTCGCGCGCTTCCATCCGCGACGCGCGCGGGAGCTTCGGCCGGCCGCACGACGCAAGCTCGGCATTCCCGCGGATGCACGTATTGTGTTGATGGTGGGGTCCGGGTTTCGGCGCAAGAACGTGGACGGGTTGCTGCGCCTGTGGCTGGACGCCCCCCCTCTGGACGCGTGGCTCGTCATAGTCGGCGGCGACGAGCGTCTTGGCGCCTACCGGCGCGCGGCGGCGGCGCCGCGACTGCGGGGCCGGGTCATCTTCACCGGACCTCAAGCGGCGGTGGAGGAGTTCTACGCGGCGGCGGACGCCGTGGCCGTGGCGTCACTCCAGGAAGCGTTCGGCAACGTCGTTCTCGAGGCGCTGGCGTCGGGCAAGGCCGTCGTGACCTCGAGTGCAGTGGGCGCCGCGGAGCTGCTGGCTGGTTCGCTGCGCGAGCTGATCGCGGATCGCCCCGATGACCTGCGCGGATTTCATGACCGGCTGACCCTCGTGCTGCGCGAGGACGGGAGCGAGATCGGGCGCCTCGCCCGGCGAGTGGCGGAGGAGCGCCCGTGGGCGGCCCATTTCGACGCGCTCGAGCGGGTGCTCGAGGAAACGGCGGCGGCGAGCCCCTGAGCGCATGAAGCGGGCGTCGGAGGCCGGTGCACGGATGGATCGACCGCCTCGCGGCTGGCTGAGCGATGGCATGCGACTTTCCGACCTGGCGCCGCCGGACGGTGATCCGGATCGGTTGCTGGCCTCGCCGCGCTGCCGCCTCATCAAGGACCAGACCAAAGTGCGCGTCGGCCTGGTGGACGCCGCCGGGATCGGCCCGACCTACGTGAAGCGGTACAATGCGTTCTCCTGGCGGGTGCGGCTCGGGTCGTTCTTCGTGCGCTCGCCGGCGCTGCGCGCGCTGGCCGGGAGCCGCATGCTGGCGCAAGCCGGATTCCGGGCGGCAGTCCCGGTGGCGGCGCTCGAGTATCGTCGCTGGTGGTTGGTGGAGAAGAGCTTCTTTCTCACTGCCGAGGTGACGGGCGCGGTGCCCGCGGATCAGTTCTGGTGGGCCGTGCGCGCGCAGTCGCCGCCGCTGCGGCGGGCGTTCGTCGCCAGCATCGCTCGGCTGTTCGCCGAGCTGCACCGCGCGGGCATCTACCACGGCGACCTCAAGGATGCGAACGTGCTGGTCCGGCGCGAGGGGAACGACATCGCGTGCTATCTGCTCGATCTCGAGCACGTGCGCCGACGCCGGAGGGTGGCGAGTCGCCGGCGCGTCAAGAATCTGGTGCAGCTCCATCGAACGCTGGGGCGGCTGGCGAGTGTGCGGGAAAACCTGCTGTTCCTGCGCGCCTACCTCGGCGAGGAGGGGCGCAACCGGCGCGTGCGGCGGGCGTGGTGGCGACGTGTGTGCGCGGCGGCGCGCCGCAAGGATCTCCGCCACGCGTTGCGCGGAGCGCTCTGAGATGCACGAGTCGGATGCGCTGGGCCGGGAGCGGATCTCGTGCTTCGTCGTGTGCCAGGACGAGGAGGGGGCCATCGTCGACTGCCTGGAGAGCGTGAGGTGGTGTGACGAGATCGTCGTCGTGGACGGCGGCTCGCGTGATCGCACGGTCGAGCGCTGCCGGCTGTACACGGATCGGATCTACCACAACCCCTGGCCGGGCTATGTCGAGCAGAAGACCTTCGGCTTCGCTCGGACCCGCCATGCGTGGGTGCTCAATATCGATGCCGACGAGCGGGTGACGTCCGAGCTGCGCGACGAGATTCTCGCGGTTCTGCGACACGCACCCCCCAATGTCGACGGCTACTACGTGCGCCGCCTGGTCTACTACCTCGGGCGCTGGTGGCATCGGGGGCCCTGGTATCCCGGCTGGCGACTGCGCCTCGTGCGCCGCGCCCGCGCCTCCTGGGGTGGGACGAATCCCCACGACCTGGCGATCGTGCGGGGGCGCACGCGACGGCTCCAGGCGCCGCTGCTCCACTATACGTATCGGGACATCTCGGATCACCTCGCGAGCATCAATCGACTCACGGAGATCGTGGCGCGGACACAGCGCTCACGGGCCAGCACCATCGGCACCATGCTTCGGCCCGCATGGCGCTTCGCCTGGACGTATACGTTCGCGGGGGGCTATCGGGAGGGGTTCGCCGGACTCTTCGTGTGCATGACGGCTGCGTTCTATGCCTTCCTGCGTCACGCCAAGCGCATCGAGCAGCAGCTCGGCGATCGCATCCCCCCATCAGAGAACGTCGCGGACGGCGACGCTTGAGCCTCCGGTGCCGACAAGATAGAAGAGGGCGGATCGACATGCGAATCAACTTGGAGAAGCGTACAGGCCCGACCGGGGCGGTCCTGCTGGTTCTCCTATCGGCAAGCGCAGCGCACGCCTACATCGATCCCGGCAGCGGGAGCATGCTGCTGCAGCTGTTGTTGGGGGGCGTGGCCGGCCTGGTGGTCCTGGCGAAGCTCTACTGGCAACGCCTGCTGCGCGTGCTCGGCATCGGTGGGCGGGATACCGAACGGGAGATCGATTCCGACCGCTCTCGCCACTGACCGCGCGCGGCTTTCGTCTGGTCTCGAGCACGCGCTGCCATGACGCGCGCCAGCGTCGACGTCGAACCCGGTTCCTTTCGCGATCGTACGAGCCGGGTGTTCTACGCGGACGGCTCCGTCCTGCGCGGGCTCGATTCGCGAGCGCTCGCTGAGTGGGAGGCGCTCGCGGCGACGCGCTTCTTCCCGCGCCTCGTGAGGGAAGGAAAGATCATCGGCACGGAGCGACTCGGGGCTCCCGGCCCGCCCGCGCCCGACGGCATCACGCCATGGACCGGCGTGCTGCGCCACGCGCGCATTCCCTTCGTCTCGTTCCCCTACGAGTGGTGCTTCGGCATGCTGAAGGACGCGGCGCTGCTGACGCTGGAGCTGCTCGACGTGGGCCTCGGCGAGGGGATGATTCTCAAGGACGCCACGCCCTTCAACGTGCAGTGGGCGGGGGCCCGGCCGGTGTTCATCGACGTGGCGTCGTTCGAGCGGTTGCGCCCGGGCGAACCGTGGGCCGGCTATCGCCAGTTCTGCGAGATGTTCTTGTATCCCTTGTTGCTGCAGGCGTATCGGAACGTCGCCTTCCAGCCGTGGCTGCGCGGGCGGATCGACGGTATCGACGCGATGCAGTGCTGGAACCTCATGTCCGCCCGGGATCTGCTCCGGCGCGGGGTGCTGGCGCACGTTTATCTGCAGGCGAAGGCGCAGTCGCGCTTCGCCGACACCACGCACGATGTCAGGGGGGATCTGCGCGCGGCTGGCTTTCACGCTGCCCTGATCAAGGCGAACATCGGGCGGCTCACGCGGCTCGTCCGGCGGCTCGGCTGGCGGCAGTTGTCCTCCGCGTGGTCGGAATACACGGTCGGGACGGCGTACGCCGATCGCGAGCGCGAGGAGAAGGCGGCGTTCGTCGAGCGGGCGCTTGGCGCGCGCCCGTGGAGGCTCGTCTGGGATCTCGGCTGCAACACCGGGGTGTTCTCCCGCATCGCCGCGCAGCACGCCGAGCTCGTTGTGGCGATGGACGGCGATCACCTGGTCATCGAGCGCTTGTATCGCGATCTCAGGCGCGAGGGCGCGCAGCGCATCTTACCGCTGGTGAGCAACGTGGCCGACCCGTCGCCCAGGCTCGGCTGGCGCGGCATGGAGCGCGGGAACCTCGCCGACCGCGGACGCCCCGATCTGACGCTCTGCCTGGCGTTGATGCATCACCTGGCGATCTCGGCGAACGTGCCCGTGCGCGAGATCGTCGAATGGCTGTGGAGCCTGGGCGGGGCGCTCGTGATCGAGTTCGTGACCAAGGCGGATCCCATGGTTCGCCGGCTGCTTCAGAACAAGCGCGACGACTACGCCGACTACGACCGCGGCTGCTTCGAGGAGTGTCTCAAGGATAGGTTCGACGTCGTCCAGGTCGCCGAGCTGGCGGGCGGCACCCGGATTCTCTACTTCGCGACCCCGCGAGGCAGCGCCTGAGATGCTGCAGACGAGCCCGACGCGCTTCTTCTTCGGCCACCACCGCTGCGCGAGCAGCTGGATCGACGACGTCTTCCGCGGCGTGAGCCGCGAGCTCGGGCTTCGCCATGTGACGGTTCATCATCCGCGCCAGTTCGGCTACGACCTCGCCCGCTTCGTTCGCGAGGAGGCGCCGCAGTGCGTGTCGTTCGTCAATGCCGACTACGCGCACGTCCAGGGTCTCGAGGGCCTGCGCGCTTTCCACGTGATCCGCGACCCGCGCGACGTCTCGGTGTCGGCGTACTTCTCCCATCTCTACAGCCACAGGATCGACGCGGAGTGGCCCGAGCTGCGCGAGCGACGCGCGCGGCTCCAGCAACTCGACAAGGCGCGGGGTCTGCTGTCCGAGCTCGAGGAGCTGCGGTGGGAGTTCGACCGGATGGGCGACTGGAACTACGATCGTGCCGACGTCCTCGAGATCAGGATGGAGGATCTGACTGGCGATCCGTATCGACAGTTCCTGCGCGTATTCCGGTTCCTCGACCTGGTGGACGAAGGCCCGTTCTCGCTCTCCAAGCGCGCCACGTACTGGACGTCGCGGGCGCTGCGGGCGGCGGAGCGGCGCGTTGCGGGGCGTCTGGCCCTTCCCGCGCGGCTTTCGCGGCTTCCTGCCGAGCGCGTCCTCGGCATCGTGTGGGAGAACGACTTCACGAAGAAGGCCGACGGCCGTGAGGCGGGACGGGAGGACTCTCGCAGCCACTACCGCAGGGGCGTCCCGGGAGACTGGAGGAATCACTTCGATGCGGAACACATCGCCTACTTCGAGACGCACTACGGTACCCTGTTGCGGCGGCTTGGGTACGAACGGGAGGAACGTCGGGGCTAACCCGGACCGCGTTTCTCACCGGGTGGCGTCGCCAGGGCGCCGAGAGCCGTGCGGATTCGCGACCCCCATTCGGCCACGGAGCGGGTCGTGCTCACGATCTGCCATCGTCAGTACGCGCTGAACGTGCTCACTGGAAACATGGCGGTCACCGCCGTGCTGGGACATACGGCTCCGTGCTCGGAGCATGTGCTTCCCACCGAAGCGGAGGCGAGGACAGCGCTTGCCGGTCACCTGAAGGAGAAGGCTACGTTGTCGACGCGATCCCGCGACAGTGATGGCCGTCGCTTCCATGACGGCCCTCCACGGCCCAGATCGCGACCGGCGCGTCGACGCCCTTCAGATGCGCTGGTGGCAGCTCGCGCAGGCGGATCTGACCATCGAGGGTGGCGCGGACGTTGGCGGTGACGAGAACATCGACGGTGTGCTCGCGCGTCGCGGCTTGGATGCGTGCGGCGAGGTTGACGGCGCGGCCGACGACGGTGAACTCCATCAGATCCGGCGTGCCGATCAGTCCCGCGATCACGACGCCGCGTTCGATGCCGATGCCGATCGCGAGGCGGGGTAGTCCCTCGGCTGCGAGGTCTTTGTTGTAAGCGGCAAGCGCAGCGCGCATCGCGAGCGCTGCGCGTACGGCGTCGTCGGCCTGCCAGGGATTCGGCGCGAGCGCGCCGAAGAGCGCGAGGATGCCGTCGCCGATGAATTTCGAAACATGGCCGCGGTGGTCGGCGATCGCCCGGCTCATGCGGTCGAAGTAGCCGTTCAGCACGCGCACGAGGACCGGCGGCTCGAGGCGCTCGCTGAGCGCGGTGAACCCGACGAGGTCGGCGAAGAGGACCGTGACCTCGCGCTTCTCCGGTGCGGCCCCTGTGCCCTGGATCAGCCCCTCGATCACCTCCGCGGGCGCGAAGCGACGGAAGGACTGCCGCAGGTGCTGGAGCTCCTCGGCGGACCGCTCGAGCCGCGCGCGCAGACGTCGGCCCTCACGCCACGCGTGCCACGTCGCCGCGGCGGCCAGGCACGCGATCAGCGCGGCGATGGCGAGCGCGGCGCTCATACAACGACGAGCGCCAGGTGCAGGCGACAGAGCATGTTCGCGATCGACGCCGTCGCGATGGCCTCGACGAACTCGCGCTCGCCGAGGCGCGCGCGCACCTCGGCCGCTCGCCGTTGAACCGGCGCTGGCTCGTACCAGACCGTTTCGCGCGCGAAGCGCACCAAGACGCGCTCGGCGTCCGTGAGCCCGGGGGCGTCGAGGTGCGCGAGCATCCCCTCGAGCGTGATCGCCTCGACGCCCTCGTGGGCGAGCACTGCTGCCGCCTCGGCCTCCGCTGTCGTACACTGTAGGGCCCGCGCGATCGTCGTGCACACGAAGGCTCGACTGCGGCGGGACAGTCCGCCGGAGGCCCACATGGCGTCGATGGCCCGTCGGAGGGTCGGAGCGACCGGCAAGCCGTCGAGGGCATTCACTGTGGCCGCGGAGGGTCCATCGCGCATGCTGGCTGGCAGCGCCACGGGCTGGCCGCGTCGCCGAAAGGCGCGGTTTACGCGCCCGGCGACGAACGGCCGGAATGCCTTCACGAACCAGCGATCGGGCAGCGCCTCCATGAACTCGGGCGGCAGGGCCGCCAAGGTGGAGGTACGATTGAAGAAAACCCAGAGGCCGATGGCCGCAACGAGCTCACGATACGCTGCGCCCTGGATGCCGACGTGACGGAGCGCGTCCACGTCGGCGGCCGAGGGGTGAGGATCGCAGCGCGACAGGCGGTGGGCGAAGGCGATCGCTCCGCGCGTGCGCGCGTCGAGATCGGCGCCGGCGAGGTTCTGCTCGAGGCGCGCGATGCGCTCGCGAGGATAGCCGACCATGAGCAGGAGGGTGCGAGTTGCTGCGAAGCAGTAGCGGCACGAGTTCCCCTGGCTCACGGCGAGGCCGACGAGATCGGCGAGGTCGTGGTCGAGGTGCGTGCGGGTGAAGAGCGCGACGTTCAGCTCTGCCGCCGCCTCCGGCACCCAGTCGGAAGCCATGAAGTAGCCGATGGTGCCCTGGACCCGTCCCGCGCGCGCCTTGATGCGGGCGACGCGCGCAGGATCGCGGTGCTGTTCGAGTAGGGGAGGGAGCCACTCGACGTCACGAATCGTCGCCATCGGAGAGGTTGTGCGAATGAGAAACCCTTGGCTGCCGGCCGGCTCCGCGCGTCGCGACCCGAGACACCCCGCGTCGCTTCCTTGTACGGAAGGCGGTCGGCGAGCGCCAGGGGACGGGCGAGCTCGCCGGCACGGGTGCGGCGTATCCGAGCGCGGTGTGCCGGCCCGTCCGGGCCCGTGCGTGACCCGGGTGCTGTGGCCGATGATGGGAACGTTGCAGATGCCTTCGAAACTGGTGACGAATCCCGTGAAGCCCACGGCGAGAGCGCCGAGCTGGTTGACGTCGACCAGCGTCGGGTCGGCGGCGGCCGGCTCGAGCGCGTAGTTCCCATCGAACGCGGCGGCATCGGCATCGATGCCGATGCCGGAGTCCGGTACCAGCCCGCTGCCGTTCAGGTCGACGTCGACGCGGATGTCGTCGACGGTGATGTCGCCGGTGACGAAGTTGCTCGGCGCCAACGAGGTCGAGCTGGAAACGACGGTGCTGCCGCCGCTGGTGAGCCTGCTCCTGGCGTGTCCAGCATCACGCCGATCGGCGCCAGCGTCGGTCGAATGTCGATCCGGAATGGGGTGGGCGGCGGAAAGGCGCCGAACTCCGGAATCAGCAGGCTCTGCGCCGGCGGAGGCGGATGTCGCGGTAGCAATTCTCGAGAACCCGACCAGGTGGAGCCCGGCCACGCCCCGATCTGGCCGGAGGGCTGTCGATACGGCAGCGAGGCAGCGTCGGCGGCGCCAAGACGCCGCCCCGCTTCCTACGGACGGGCGACGTGGTCAAGATCGAGATCGAGAAGATCGGATCGATCGAGAACCGCGTGATCGAGGAGCCAGCGGCCACGGAATTCGCGATGACTCGGGAAGGCGAGGGCAGCGCGGGCGCCCCGTGATTGCCGGCGCTGTGGCGCCGACGTCTCACACTGTCGAACTGCGTACGGGCGGCGCGCAGTGCTCGGTCACCCTTGCCAGATGGCGCAGCAAGGGATCGAACGCCGCCTCCGGGGAGAACCGCCGCAACGCCTGGGTCACGGCCGCGGCGGCCGCACGGCGCCACAGCGTGTCGTCCCCTAGAAGTTGCGCAATGGCGTCCGCGAAAGACGCCGCGCTCGTGGCGATGACCACACCCTCGTCCGGGCCGCTGGCGATGCCGGTGGCGGCGGCAGGTGTCGCGACGACCGGTCGGCCGTGGCAGAGCGCCTCGACCAGCTTGATCTGGAGTCCGGTGGCGGCGCGCGCCGGGTCGATGACCAGACGGGCGCGCGCGTACTCGTCTTGCAGCGACGCGAGCACCCCTCGCGCCGTGACCGCCGCGGGCAGCGGGCCGAGCTTTTCGGCAATGTTGCCGCAGATCGTGAGGGTGGCGGCCGGAATCGCGGTCCTCACGCGCGGCCAGACCTCGCGCAGGAACCACGCGAGGGCCTGGACGTTGAGGTCGTTGAACGAGGCGACGTAGAGCAGGCGGGACGGCGCCGCGTCCTCGGGCGCGAGCGGGCGTACGACGTGCCCGTGGGGGACCACCAGGACCGTGCGCTCGGGAACGAGACGGCGCAGCGTCTCGGCATCGTCTTCGTGAATGGCAAGCGTGAGGTCGGCGCGTGCCAGACCGCGGCGCTCCTCGGCGGCGGTGGTGTGGAACCACGTGGGGTGAAGGCCCGCCGAAGCGTACGCGTCGAGTCGCCTGTGCATCACGTCATGAGCGTCGATCACCGTCGGGCGTGGCCGGCGCGGGCGCGGCCGAACGTGCGTCAGGCACGACGACAGAAAGACGTACTCGGCGAGGACGACGTCGGCATCCCACTGCTCCACGACGGCAGCGGTCCGGGCGCGGAACCACGGCGGACACCAGGCGTCGACGCCCCAGGGAGGCGGAGCGGACGCGGCCGATGCGTGACGGAGGCGGCGCAGCGCACGTCCAATCCGGGTACTCGCGTGGTTCCACGCCGCATGCAGCGCATCTACCGGACGAAGCGCCGGCGGAGTCGCGATCTCGAGCAGCGACAGCCGCGCCCGCATGCCGTCGACGTCCCAGGTGTCGATGTCGGCCGTCGGCAGCATCAACATGCCGACCTCGACGCCGCGGTCGACGAAGAAGGACAGCATCGCGTCGATGCGCCGGCGGTTGCCCGCGGTGGCCGGCAGAAACGGAGTGTTGGAGACGGCGAGCACGCGCATGGATCACGCCGAGGAAGGGAGGCTGGTTCAAGGCTCCGGTGCGTGCGGTTCCCTTAGCACGTGGCGGCGGTTGGATGGCAACGTGGCGCCATCGCGATCCTGCGCTCCCGAGTTCCAGTGTACGCGTACGGTACCCACGGCGCCGTCGTGCCCGAGCCCGAAGTGAAGGGGTAGAACGCTCGCATTGGCGAGCGTCGCCTCTCCGAAGTCGCGGGCCTGCGTGCCCCGGGGACCGGCGACCTCCACCCGAACGCCGACAGGCTGACGCGCCGTCCGGCCGCTTCCCTCGAGGACGATCTCCAGCCAGTGGTTGGGATTGCTGGATACGTTGCGCAGGAGCGCGTGCTCGCCAGGGACGTCGCTGGCGAGCAGCAGATCCAGCCGGCCGTCGGCGTCCATGTCCCACACGTGCGCGGTGCGATCCTCACCCACCCCGGGGCGCGTCGGCAGAGCGTGGACGGCGAAAGCGCCCTCACCGGCATTCCACAGCAGCGCATCGGTGGCTTCGGGAGCATCCGCCGCAGCGAGGAGCACGAGGTCGACGCGCCCGTCGTTGTCGAAATCGCCGCTGCTGGCGAAGGCGACGCGCGCGGGCAGCCCAGGGCCGTGGACGACCAGCGGGTATGAGTCGAATCGTCGCGCACCCCGGTTCCGTAGATAGACAGGCGCCGTGTCGCGCGCGGCCCGTGGATCGGTGCGCTCGAGACCATGCGGCTCCACGCCGGTGAATCCCGCCGGCGAGCGGACGGCGAGAACGAAGCGCCCTCGCCGCTTCGCGCGCAGGTTCCCTCTCGTGACCACTGCCCAGCGATCGGCGGTCGGGCGAAAGATGTATAGCCCTTCGGCACTGGTGTCGGGCGTACCCACATCGACGGCATCGAGGGGAACGGGACCGGCGCCGGCGAGGTCGTAGCCGAATGGCTTCGGGTGCGCCCCGGCGGAGCCGAGATACACGCGACGGTGATCGAGGCCAGCGGCGAGTTCCTCCGCGGTGGAGTTATGGTGAACCAGGCGCAGGATCTGGAGGCTGGAGGATCGGGTGTACAAGGTGAGGCGGTCCTCGTCCGTGCTGTTTCTAGGCGCGGTGAAATCGATCCAGAGGGTGCCTCCGGCATCGACGGTGTAGCGATCGCGGCGGCGTGGGTCTCGCCGCGCGAAGCAAAGAACGTCGAGGCGTCCGTCGGTGTCAACGTCGGCGGCCAGGTAGAGGGGGTGGGCAACGGTGGTCGCGTCGGGACGGAGACCCGTCGCGGTGAATGCGGCGCCCGAATCGTTCCAGTGAACGCGCCGGCGGGCGAGAACGTCCTGGTAGCCATCGCCATCCAGATCGTGGACGAGCAGCGCCGTGCTCGGAAAGGCCAAACCCACGTCCGGAGCCCGATCGACGAAGCGTCCTTCCGGCTGCTGCTGATAGAGCCGATTCAGAGAGTCGCCAATCCTGGCCCGTGCGTTGGCGACGAGGACGTCGAGCCGCCCGTCGCGGTCGTAGTCGAAAACGCGTACCGCTCGTCCCCGACCGTGCGGGTCCGTAGGAACGCGTGCGGGAGCAACGTCGATGAAGTGCCCGGTGACGGCGCGCAGGTAAAGCCGGTCGAACGGGCTCCCCACCTTGCCGAAGCCCCGGCCTCCGCCCACGGCCTGGTAGAGATCGGTACGGCCATCCCCGTTCACGTCGGCCGCCGCGACGCCATGGAGATCTCCGGCGTCGATACCCCAGGGCCCTGCGGGCTCGCATCGCAACGCGCGGCCATGCTCGTTGATGCAAATGTGCGGCGAACGACCATGGTCCGGGGCATACAGATCGAAGAGGCGGTCGTCGTCGGCCGGCAGGAACGCCACGCCGTCACGGAGACTCGCGAGCGCGCGGCCGGCATGTGTGGTGACGTCCTCGAAGCGCAGCGTGCGGGCGATCGGGGCTGGGGTGCGGTCGCCGCCGCAGGCTGCGGCGAGCGACAAGGCCGCAACCAGGAAGCGATGGCGACGGTGATGGATGCGTCGACGTAGGTGAGGGCGCCCGGGGAGAATCATCTTCCGAACCCACGCCCCGACTCGTGATCCAATGCGCGCGAAAAATTGTCAACGACTGGCGGGGCCGTCCCAGGGTCATCGGGGTGAAGCCTGCCGCGGCGCCTCCCGAGGGGGGTGTGGCGGACTCGCGTGCGGCCGCGCGCGTGGATTGCTCTCGCTGCACCCGTTGTGTATCGTCGCAACGCTCTATGGAGCGGCGCCTACGGCTTCTGTTCGCGACGCCGTACCTTCCGCGCCGGGGCGTCTCGGCTGCACGCGAGCACTGGTGGTCGCTGCTGGGCCGGCTGGCGCGGCGGCACGACATCACACTCCTCGCCGTCGCTGATGCGGACGAGATGGGGGCGGAGGAGCTGGCTCCACCGGGGCTCGAGTCCGTACGGCTCCTGCCCAGGCGGCCGTGGCGACCGGACGATCCCTTGGCGCTGCTGCCTCGCACGGTTGCCGGGGGCTACGCGGATCCGGCGATCGCGGCGGCGATCGCGGCGGCGACCGCGGCGCGCGCGTACGACATCGTGCAGTACGAGTTCATCGAGATGGCCGGGCTCCTGCCGCGCCCGCGCTGTCCGACGATCCTCACCGTGCATCAAGTGCCCTTTGCCGGGGAAGGGCCGTTGTGGCGGGCCGAAGGACGACCGGTGCGCCGGGGAGCCGTGCTGCTGCATCGCTACCTGCGCGAGCTCGACTTCGATCTCCGCGCCGTGCTCCGGGCGCATCACGTGATCACCATGTCGGCGGAGGACGCGGCGCGCCTGCGTCGATTCCATCCAGGCGTGCGCATCTCGGTAAGTCCGCTCGCCATTGACGCTGACTTCTTCGCGCCGCGGGCGCCCGGCCCGACGCACAGCGACGGCGTGGACCGCGTGGAGGTTGCGGACAGCGCGGATGTCGTCTTCGTCGGGAACTTCGAGCACCCCCCGAATGTTGACGCGGTGACGTTCTTGGTCAGGGAGGTTGTGCCCCAGGTCGGCCGGCCGGTGCGCGTGCGCATCATCGGACACGCGATCCCCCCGGCGCTCGCGGCGTTCGCCCGAGAGGGCATCGAGGTGCTGGGTCCGGTACCGGACATGCGGCCGCATCTGGCTGCGGCGCGCGTGGTGGTGGCGCCCGTACGTTTTGGGACCGGGATGCGTGGCAAGGTTCTGGAGGCGCTGGCGATGGCGCGCCCGGTCGTGACCACGCCGATCGGGGCGGAGGGGCTCGGTGCCACCTCCGGGGCGCATCTGCTGGTCGCGAGCGGCTCGGTGGATTTCGCGTCGGCCATCCGTTCGGTCCTCGACGATCCGCAACGCGGCGCGCGCCTCGGGCGCGAGGGCCGGGCGCTGGTCATGGCCCGGTTCGACGGGGATGCCGTTGCCTCGGCACACGAGCAGATCTACGAGGAGCTGCTGCGGGAACCGGGACCGACGCCGACATGGGCACCGGACCGTGTGGCCACGTGGGGAGGCAATGTGGCGCGATTCGGCCGCTGGCCGGCGATCGCGCTCGGCTTTTCCGTGCTGGTCTGGCGTGGGCTCCGCTGGCACCTGCGGAAGTGGCGGCGACAGGGGAGCACGACTTCGAGTGCCTCCGTGCACGGGACCGCGGCCGCGTCCCGGGAAATCTCCGCTGGCATGTCGCCTCCATGATCTCGTCCAGTGTCATCATCTGCACGCACGACCGCGCAGCGGTGGTCGGCCGCGCCGTCGAGGCGGCGCTGCCCGAGGCGGCAGCGGTTGCGGGTGACGTCATCGTGGTGGACAACGCCTCGACGGATGCCACGCCGGACGTGGTGCGAGCGCTGCAGGTGCGAAGCGGCGGGCGGCTCCACGTGGTAACCGAGCCGGTCGTCGGACTGTCGGTGGCGCGCAACCGCGGTCTCGAGGCGGCGCGCGGCGAGGTGGCGGTATTTCTCGATGACGATGCGGTCCCGCGCTCGGGCTGGCTCGCGGGGCTCCTCGCGCCGTTCGCCCGCCCTGCGGTGGCATGTGCGGGCGGACGCATCGTCGTGCAGTTTCCCGGCGGCGCGCCACCGTGGTTCAGCCCGGCGCTCGCGCCTGCCGTCAGCGGATTCGACCTCGGGGATTCGCCCCGACAGCTGTGCTACGGCCGCCCTGGGGACGTCTATCCCTACGGCGCCAACATAGCCTTCCGGGTGAGCGACGTCCGTCTGGTCGGCGGCTTCTCCACCGCAGTCGGTCTCAAGGGGCGCCAGCTCTTCGCCCACGAGGAGACCGATCTCTGTTATCGGCTCGAGGAGATCGGCCGCGAAATCGTGTACACGCCGGCGGCGGTGGTCGACCATCACGTGGGTGCCGAGCGGCTGACCCCACACTGGTTCCTGGAGCGCCACTGGGCGGGCGGATACTCCGCGGCGATCTTCGTGCTGCGCAATCGCGGCGCGTTGCGGGCCATCTCGCGGGTGCGCTGGCTCTATGGACGTGCGCTCCTGCCGGGGGTGAGTCGGTCCGAGCCACTCCTGAGCGCGCCTCGCTTTGCCGAGGAATGTCGCCGCCGCGAGGCGCTCGGCTATCTGGCCGGACTAGCCTCGGGGCTGGTGCGCGGGCGAGCGCTCCGTGGGTTCGGAGTGGCGATGAGTGACCGCCGCAGTGACCGCAGCGCGACATGACGGGCCTACGACACCCCGAGTACGAAGAGGCCGCCGCGCCCCGGAACCGTACGCCACGGGTCTCGATCATCACGCCGGTGTACAACGCCGGGAAGTATTTGCGGCAAGCGTTGCGCAGCGTCGCCGCCCAGACGTACCCGGACTTCGAGATGGTCATCGTCGACGATGGCTCCACGGATCCGACCACGCTCGCCGTGCTTGCAGGGGCGTCCCGGGATCCGCGGGTGACCTACCACCGTACCGATCGCCAGGGACCTGCGGCGGCGCGCAACTACGCGATCGAGCGGTCGCGGGGAGCGTACATTGTTCCCCTGGATGCCGACGACTACTTCGCACCTACCTACCTGGAGGAGACGGTACGCGTCCTCGACGAGCGTTCCGACGTCGGGGTCGTCTACGCCTGGATCGGCTTCGTCGGCGGCCATCGCGGCATCTGGCGAACCGGTCGCTTCTCGATGCCCGAGATTCTGAGCTACTGCCCCCTTCATGTCACGGCCCTCTACCGCCGGGAGGTGTGGCAAGACGTCGGCGGCTACGATCCGCGCTTCGTCGAGAGCTGCGAGGATTGGGATTTCTGGGTCGGCGCTGTGGCGCGCGGATGGCAGGGACACCGGATCGAGAAGGTGCTGAGCTACTATCGACGAACGCCCGTGAGCCGCGCCATCGGTGCCACTGACCGCGCGGTGAGCGCGCGCCTCATGCGAACGTTGGTGACCAAGCATCGGGCGCTGTACGAGCGTCACCTCGAGGCGGTGCTGGCCGGGCTCTACGAAGAATACACGGCGATGTGTCTCGCGCTGGAGCGGGTGTATCGACACCCGGCGGTGTCGCTGGGCCTGCGGCTGCGCCAGCTCCTGGAGCGCGGCGGCGGCCGATGAATGAGGTCGCAGCACCCACGGTCTCCATCGTCATCCGGTGCCGGGACGAGGCGGCGAGCCTCGGGCCGGTCCTCGATGCGATCTTCGCGCAGGACCGCTCGCCGGACTTCGAGGTGATCGCGCTCGACTCGGGATCCCGGGACGGCACGCTGGACGTCCTGAGGCGCTACGCGGTGCGGCTGGAGTGTGCGCCGGCGGAGTCGTTCTCGTACGGGCGAGCCCTCAATCGTGGCGCGGCGCTCGCGCGCGGTGCGATCGTCGTCTATGTATCGGCGCACTCGAGACCGCTGTCGGCGCGCTGGCTCGCGGCTCTCGTCGCGCCATTCGCCGCTCGCAACGTCGTGGCCACGTTTGGCCGTCAGGTGCCGGTCCCCGGCGTGAACCCAATCGAGGCGATTGCCACGGCGCGGAACTTTCCACCCGCTGCGCCCGCGGGCGTACGCTTCTCGACGGCGAACGGTGCCCTGCGCCGGCAGGCCGCGCTGGCCCGGCCCTTCGACGAAGAGGTGGCCATCGCCGAGGATCATCTGTGGGCATGCGCCGCGCCCGACGGCGGCGTCGTGTACGTCCCGGAGGCGGTGGTGGGACACAGTCATCCGATGACGCTCGCACACTGGCGCTCGCGCTTCTACGCCCATGGGCTGGCATCGCAATACGCGCGGCGCCGCTTGGGCGTCGAGCTGCCATGGGATACGCCTGGCGTGACCGCGCCGGGCGTGGCCTTGCGGCGTGCGCTGCCGTTCCTGCGTCTGGCGCGAACCCTCGCGCGGAGTGGCGAGCTGCGCGCCCTCGGCCGGCTTCCGGTCTACGCGCTCGCGCGCACGGTGTGGTACACGCGTGGCTTGCGCGACGGTGCGGTACGCTACGCGACCCCGAAGAGCGTATGAGGGCGGTGCCAACGCGCGTGTCGTGGCTACGTGATCTGGTCGCCGCGGCCGGATTCGGCGCCGCTGGTGCGCTGCTCGCGGCGGCGCTGCTTGGTACGCGCGCCGGCTGGGCGCATCGCTACCTGGGTGCAGGATACTTTCGCTTGTTTGCGGGCGAGATCTGGCTGCGGTTCGATGCCTGGGTCGGCCCTGCCGTGGCCGCCGCCCTCGCCAGCGTCGCGCTCGCGCGCGGGGTGCGGCGCGGCTCGCAGCCGGCAAGTCGGTTCCGCCGACTCGGCCCACTCCTCCTTGGCCTCGTTCTCGTTCTGCGCAGCGTTGTCATGCTCGACCGGCACTGGCCGGCGGACGGCCCGAACGTCGTGCTCGTATCGATCGACACGTTGCGCGCGGATCACCTGGGCGGCTACGGCCATGCACGGCCCACGAGTCCGACGATCGACCGGCGGCTGGCTGCCGCCGGCGTGACCTTCGAACGCTGCCTCAGTCAGTCTCCGAAGACGACCCCCTCGCACATGACGATGCTGACCTCGCTCTACCCGTGCGTGCACGGGATCTCGCTCTGGCAAGGGACAGAACCCGGCCCGGTACTGAACCCGGCGGTGCACACGCTGGCGGAGACCTTAAAGAACGCCGGATATGCCACCGGGGCCTTCACGGGCCGCGGTCACGTGCACCGCTCGCGCGGTTTCGGGCAGGGCTTTGACGTCTACCGCCACCGGCGCCCGTACGGCCGGGCAGCCGATGGTCCGATGCGCGAGCTCGAGCAGGCGCTGGCATGGGTGGAGGGCAACCGCCACCGAAAGTTCTTTCTTTTCTTTCACACCTATGCCGTCCACGATCCGTACCTACCCCCGCTCGAGCACGTCGAGGCCTTCGACGACGGTGGTTATCAAGGCCCGTTGCGCCAGGTCATTCATGAGCTGCGGAGCGGGGGGCGGGACTGGGACCAAGCGCATCGGGTCTTCTGGGAGGCGGTGGATACGAGCGATCCCGGCGCCGTCCGCTTCCTCGAGCAGCTCTATGACGGTGCGATCCGGCACGCGGACGACGCCATCGTCGGCGCCCTGCTTGATCGCATCGACGAGCTCGACCTCGCCGGAGAGACGCTCGTCGTTCTCACCTCGGACCACGGAGAAGCATTCGGGGAGCACGGGCGCTTCCTGCACGGGGATCTGCACGTGGAGACGCTGCATGTACCGCTGATCCTGCGCTTCCCGGGTCGCTTGCCGGGCGGAGCGCGCGTGCGCACACCGGTGCGCCTGCTCGACCTGATGCCCACCGTGCTCGATCTGGTCGGTCTCCCGCCACCGCCCGGGATCCAGGGACGGAGTCTCGTGCCGCTGATCCTCGCGGCGGCGCCGCGGGATGAGGCGGGTGTGCCGAGTGAGTTCAACGACGGTCGCACCGAGGGTAGCTTCGAGAGCATACGCCGCAGCGGGCTGACGTATATCGTCGATGGGCGCCGGGAGCAGCTCTTCGATCACGAGAACGATCCCGAGGAGCGCCGTGACTTGGCTCGAGAGCGCGGCCCGGAGCTCGAGACCCTGCGGCAGGAGCTGGCGAGCTGGCAAGCGGAGTGCCGGCGGCTCGGCGACGAGCTGGGGCCAAAGACGGAAACCACGGCGCCGGATGCCCGCACCCTCGAGCAGCTTCGGGCCCTCGGCTACGTGAAGTGATGCCGGACATGGACGCCGCGCGCCACACGTCGAATCGTCGCGGGCACCTCTTCGTCCTGATCGCGGTGGGTTTGATCGCCGCCGGGGCGGGCGCCGCCCGGTGGGCGGCTCGCCACAGCGGCAACGCCGCCCGGTCGTGGGCCGCCAGGGAGACGCTGCAGCTCCCGGCGCAGATCGCGGCCGAGGAGGTGGTTGCGAACCTGCTCGGCGGCTTCGACGGCGCGCATGTCGAGGCACAGGTGCCAGAGCACCCGGTGCGCATCGGGCGACTGCAGCCGGGCAGCAAGTTCCGCTTTCAGAAGAGCGATCGCCGGGCGATCGTTGCCCCTCCGCCCTCGCGGGTGACGTTCCGCACGATGGCCCCTGCGGGTGCCGCCCTTCGCTTCGGCATCGGGGTGGAGCGCGACCGCAAGGCTCGTGGGCGAGCGCACTCCGTGCAGTTCGCTGTGATCGTCGACGGCAAACGCCTGTTCACCCACGTCCTGGACCCGGTGGGGACGCGCGCCGACCGGCGCTGGGTCGATGCGCGGGTCGACATGGGGCTGACGGGCGCCGGACCGGTCGAGATTGCACTCGAAACGCGGGCCGTGGGTGTCGGCGAGCGGCTGCCTGGCACTGTGGGCTGGAGCAACGTTCGGGTCGTTCGCGAGACGCCACGGGATCGACAGCCATCGAGCCCGGCATCGCCGAGCGTGCTGGTGCTTCTCGTCGACACGCTGCGGGCCGATCGCCTTGGCTGTTACGGCAACCATCCGTCGCCGAGCCCGACGCTGGATCACCTGGCGCGCGAGGGGCTGCGCTTCGAGGAAGTGATCTCGCAGTCGTCGTGGACGCTGCCGTCGGTCACGTCCATCCTCACCGGCTTGCATCCGCGCAGCCATGGCGTCGTCGGCTCCAAGTTCACCCGCAACACCGGGGCGAACGAGGAGGCGGAGCGCCTGCGGGCGAGCGATCCATCGTATCTTCCGGATGCCGTTCAAACGCTTCCCGAGCTGGCGCAGGCGGTGGGCCTCACCACGATCGGCGTGTCCACCAACCCGCTCGTGTCACGGGGAACCAACCTTGCGCGTGGCTTCGAGACGTTCGTCGAGCTCGGGAAGAGTAGGGGTTCGGGGCGCCCGACGGCGGCGGAAGTGAACGGGCTATTTCTCGAGTGGCTGCGGGCGAACGCCGGCCGGCGGTTCCTCGGCTACCTGCACTACATGGACGTGCACGTTCCCTACCGGCCGGCGGAGGTCTTCCGGCTGGAGGCGCCACCAGATGTCCGTGAGGCGGTGCTGCGCGGGGATGTCGATCGGGCGCAGGCGCGGGACGGACGGCCGTTGACGAAAGCGGAGCTCGGCCATCTCCTCGCACTCTACGATGCCGTCATCCGGTCCTGGGACGCCGAGCTCGCCTGGCTCCTCGACGGCCTCGAGGCTGCCGGTGTGGCAGGTTCGACCGTGGTGGTGGTCACCTCGGACCACGGAGAGGGCTTCCTCGAGCACGGGATCCTCAAGCACGGGGTGAACCTGTACGAAGAGCTGATTCGTGTTCCGCTCGTCTTCCACGGACCGGGCATCGCTCCGAGGACGGTCAGCGCGCCGGCTCAGGGGATCGATCTCCTCCCGACGCTCGCCAATGTGCTCGGACTCGAGGCTCCCGTTGGCTTGCCGGGCCGGGATCTCCTCGGCGGTCATCCCGCGACGGCGGTGATCTCCGAGACCCGCTGGGGCTTCGGTCCCGCCGGAGCGACGACCGATCTCGTGTCGATGCGAACCGGACACTGGAAGCTCATCTACTCGGCGGTCGCCGGTGAGTTCGAGCTCTACGACCTTGCCGCCGATCCGGGCGAGCGGGTGAACCGGATCGGCAGCGCGCCGGAGGCCGAAAGTCTGCGCGCGCAGCTGCGGGGATGGGAGGAGACGGCGCCGGCCCCGCCCCCGTCTTCGTCGCTGGCCGGCGATCCTGAGCTGCACGAGAAGCTCCAAGCGCTGGGCTATGTCGACTGAGGAGACGCCCCCCTGATCACGTGCACGGTTGCGCGAAGTGACGGCCCTTGTATGATCGGGCGCCCCTGATCGTCGGCCCCCGATGCCGATCCCGCGACGGGAGCGCGGCGCACGATGGGACCACAGGAAAGCTCGATCCGGCGCGTGCCATCCTCCGGGGGGCCGACGGCGGTGACTGCGCCGCTCGCCGAGCGTGGCGTCGGGGCGCGCGGAGTGAGCGTCGTCATCGTCAACTGGAACGGGGGTGCGGATCTCGCCGAATGCGTGGCCGCGCTGCGCCAGGACATCAGGGGAGGCGTGGGCGAAATCGTCGTGGTGGACAACGATTCGGTCGACGACAGTCTCGATCGCCTCGGCAATCCGCCGGGTGTGACTACCGTACGCGCCGGTCGCAACCTCGGGTTTGCTGCCGGTGTCAACCTCGGCGCGCGCTTCTGCAACGGGCGTCTGCTGCTGCTGCTCAACCCGGACGTTCGCGTGCTGCCGGGCGCCATCGCGACTGCGGCGGACTACCTCGACGGCCATTCGGATGTCGGCATCGTCGGGCCGGTGCTCGTCGATGGTCGGGGAGGGTGGCAGCCGTCCGCCGGGCGTCTCGGCGTCCTCGGTCACCTGGTGCTCGACACCCGGCTCGCCCGCCGCCCGATACGCCGGACCCGGAGCGTGGGCTGGATTCACGGCGCCTTTCTCCTCATGCCGCGGACCCTGTTCGACCAGGTCGGCGGTCTCGATGAGGGGTACTTCATGTACGGTGAGGACATCGATCTTTGTGCCCGCGTGCGGTCGGCAGGGTACCGCACGGTCGTAGTGGCCGAGGCGCGCGCCGTGCACTACGGCAACCGTAGCGGCGCGCTGCGCTGGGGCGACGCGCGCGATACCGAAGTGGTCAAGGGGGAGATGCGCTTCTACGCCTGGGCGGGTCGCTCCTGGGAGCTCGGTCTCTTTCGTGTCGTTGCGGGCTTGAAGTTCTCGATGAAAGGGATGCTCCAGGCGCTCGGCGGCGACTACGCGGCGGCGCGGCGAACGTGGCAGATGGCCAGCGCGTGCGCTTCGTTCGTCCCGGAGCCGAAGACGTTCCGCCTGCATGCCGGCTGAGAGGAGCGAGACAACGAGGCCTGCGATCGCGATGAACCCGGTGACCGTTGCCATCCCGTGCCGAGCCGACGAGCCGAGTCTCGGCCTCGTCGTCGATCAGATCATGGCGAACTGCCGGCGCGCCGCCTTCTGGCAGCGGACGGCGCTCGAGCTGCTCGTGTGCGTGAACGGTGCACAACGCCGCCGGGACGCGCACCCGATCGAGACGCTCCGGGAACGCTGCCGAGCTCACGGCATACCGCTCGACGAGGTCTGGGTGTGCGGCGCTCGCAGCCCAATACCCACGCCGCCGACCGTCCCCGTCTCGGCGCGTCTGTTCGTAACCGGTGTGGGCGGGAAAGCGCGGGCGTGGAACCTGTTGCGCGCCGCGGCGGCTGGCGATCCGGTGTTCGTTTGCGACGCGGACGTGACGTTCAGCGAGGATGCCTTCTCCCGGCTGTACGACGGGCTCGACGGCCAGCCGGATCTCGTTCTGTATACGCCGAAGACGGACTGCCGGCACGACGGCGGATTCCTCGAGCGCATCGTCGCGGCGCCCTACCGCCTCGAGTTTCCGAATCTCTCCGGGCAGCTCTATGTCATGTCGGCGCGTCGCGCCCCCCGGCGGATGCCCGAGGATCTCATCGAGCCCGAACGATGGCTCGAGCTCGAGACGGGACCGCAGCGGGTGGGGCGCGATCCTCGAGCGCGGGTTTTCGTCCGACTGACGGCCACGTTGTCGGATTTCTTCCGCCAGCGTGTGCGGATCGAGATGGGGAAGATCCAGCTGCAGCGGGACTACCCGCAGCTGCTCGCCCGCTCGCGGCCGCAACCGCGTTTCCGCGATGCGTGGTCACGGCCGGCGAGCGAGCGAGCCGCTCTGGCGGCGTATCTCGCACTGCGCACCGTGGCGCACGCGTGGGCGTGGTGGGAGTACCGGCGTGCAGGGCTGGAGAGTGTTTGGCGCCAGGCGGGCACGACCAAGCGGTGGAGCGTGCGCTCCGTCGGCCGGGTGGGCGTGCGGTAGCATGGACCGCCTGCGCATCTTGTTCCTCACGCCGCGGTTTCCGTTTCCGCCGCTGCGCGGCGACCAGGTGCGCGCGTACCATCAGATCCGGGTGCTGTCGCGACGGCACGACGTCACGCTTTTGGCAGTGAGCGCCGCGCCGCCCACCCCCGAGGCACGCCGGCGTATGACGTCCCTCTGTCGCGACGTCATCGTCGAGCCACTGACGATCGGGCGGGCGCTGTCGGGGCTGGGTCGGCTCGGGCTCGGCGACCCTCGTCCGGTGCAGACGTTGCTCTACGCCGCCGCCGGCCAGCGCCATGTCGGCGCACTGATGGCGGCGGGCGACTTCGACGTGGTGCACGCCCAGCTCGTCCGCGCGGCTGCCTGGGTGCCGAGCGGGTACGCCGTGCCGCATGTCATCGATCTGGTCGACACCCTCTCGGCGAGCTACCGGCGGCGGGCGGTTGGGGCGCCGACGTGGCGACGCTGGGGGCTGTCGCTCGAGGCGGCGCGCCTCGCGCGCTTCGAAACCACGCTCCTGCGTACGGCCAACCGCTGCCTGGTGGTGTCCGACGCCGAGCGGGAGGCGCTGGGGGTGGAAGGGCACCGCGCGGTCGTCAATCCCAACGGCATCGATCTCGACGCGTTTCCGTTCACGCCGACGCGTGGCGAATCGTCGCGGCGGATCGTATTCGTGGGAAATCTCGGGTACGGGCCCAATGCGGAGGGGGTCGTGTGGTTCGTGCGTGAGGTGCTGCCGCTGGTTCGCCACCACGTCGCCGCCGCGGAGCTTGCGATCGTCGGTCCGCGGGCGACGCGGACCGTTCGTCGGCTCGCCCGACGATCCGGCGTGGAGGTCGTGGGCGTCGTACCCGATGTGCACGTGGCGCTCGGGCGCGCCCGCGTCGCCGTGGCGCCGTTGCATACGGGAGCTGGCATCCAGAACAAGGTGCTCGAGGCCATGGCCGCGGGAACGCCGGTCGTCGTGACGTCGCGGGCAATTGCGGGGATCGCCGCTCGGGCGGGAGAGCATTGTCTGGTCGCGGACGACGCAGACGAATTCGCGGCCGCAACCGCAACCTTGCTGCGGGACGATGGCCTCCGGTCCCGCATCGCGACGGCCGCGCGCGCACTCGTGGAGGATCGCTACTCGTGGGAGCGCTCGGTGGTTGGGCTCGAGGCGGTGTACCGGGGGCTCCTCGCCGAGGCGCGACGTGATCATCCGGCACACACCGCCGCCGTCGGCGCGGGCGGGCGGGAGATTCGACGGGCGGCGGGTGACGTTGCCCGGGCTTGAACCGCATGGGCGATTGGGCTACACGTCTGCCGGCGTCAAGGCGAATATTGATCGGGGGGACACGGCGGTGAGAGCCGGGAACGCTCGCTGGCGCCTGCGCTGGCTCATTGTCGTGCTGGGCGATGCGGCCATCGCACTCCTCGCGTACGTCGCGGCATTTTTCGTCCGCGCCTACGTTCCGCTCCCGTACACGATGGACTATCTTCCCGTGCTGCGATTCGTGCAGGTGACGCACTATTGGGTCGTCATCGCCGTGGGGCAGGTGGCGTTCCTTCTCTACTTCGGTTGCTACGACGACCGCGCGCTCATCGAGCCACGGCGCTACATGGCCTCCGGGCTCGCCGCCGCCGCGGCGCTGACACTGCTGTTGATCGCGGTCTATTTCTTCAGCGGCGACCTGTATTTTCCCCGCTCGGTGCTGTTCATGTTTCCGCTTTTCAACGGCCCGGCCGTGGTGCTGTGGCGGGCCACCGCGGTCCGGCTCGCGAGCGGCATGCCGCGGCGGAGACTCCTGATCGTCGGGGCAAATCCGACGGCCGCCGAGGTGCTGCGCGCCATTCACGGGCAGCCCTATCTCGGCATCGACGTCGTGGGGGTGGTCGACGCCGGGAGTGCTTCCCAGTCCGAGTTCTTCGGCGCGCCGATCCTGGGCGGCCGCGGCGATCTGCCTCAGCTGGTCGCGGAGTACGATGTCGACGAGGTCGTCGTGGCCTCGGACGTGTCGTGGCGGGATCGTCTGGTCGACTCGGTGATGCGGCTCGACGGTGCGCGAGCGCGGGTAAGCGTGGTTCCGTCGCCGTACGAGATCCTCATCGGTAGGCCGGACCGCTTGCGGTTGCACGACATCCCGCTCATCGAAGTGGTACGGCACCCGCCCGGGGGTATCACGGCGGCGGCGAAGCGGGTGTTCGACGTGCTCTTGGCGTCCGTGCTCCTCGTCGTGCTCGCGCCTCTGATCGTCGGCGTCGCAGTGGCGGTGTGGGCGACGTCGGGGCGGCCGGCGCTCTTCCGCCAGACGCGCGTTGGACGAGAGGGGCGGCCGTTCACGATGGTCAAGTTCCGCACCATGCACGAGCAGGCCGAGTCGGGGACGGGTCCCGTGCTGGCGGTGGAGAACGACCCACGCGCGACGTGGCTCGGCCGGTGGTTGCGGGCGGTGCGGCTGGACGAGCTGCCGCAGCTGTGGAACGTCCTGCGGGGGGACATGAGCTTCGTCGGTCCGCGGCCGGCACGCCCCGAGTTCGTGGAGTCCTATCAGGCGGAAATTCACGGATATACGGAGCGTTTCAAAGTGTCGCCGGGGCTCACCGGGTACGCGCAGGTGAACGGGGAATACCACACCTCGCCGGAGACGAAGTTGAAGTACGACCTGGCATACATCTACAACCATTCGCTGTGGCTCGACCTGAAAATCCTCTCGGAGACCGTCAAGGTGATGCTGACGCAGAGGGGCGTCTGACCAACCCCCGTGCGTGGTGGCGTCGCGCGAGTGGGCCCGCCCTCGCGGTGTTCGTCGCGAGCCTGCCCTTGTCCATCAGCGGTGCCGAGATCGCGCTCGGCCTCCTGCTGGCACTGACGGGGCTGGCGCTCGCGTACGGCGATAGACGGTGGGTGCGGACGCCGTTCGATCGCCCGGTGCTCGTCTTCCTCGGGGTGATGGTCGTCTCGACGCTCGCCGGGGGACCGACGGCGGGGACGCTGGACGCCTATCGCGGCCTGTGGGTCATGGGGACGTACGCCGTGACGGTGGTGCTCGTGAACGATGCCGAGCATGCCAAGCGGCTCGTCCGCTTGCTGATGGTGACCGCAGCGGCGGTGGCAGCGTATGGGGTCGTGCAGCACTTCACCGGCGTCGACCTGTATCGGACGCTTGCCGGGCGCGAGATCGAGATCAAGCCCTACGAGCATGATCCCTCCCGCTTTGTCGTGATTGGATTCTTCCCGAGCTACCTCACGTTTGCGCACAGCATGATGATTCCCCTCGGGTTCGCTCTCGGGGCGGCGTTCGGGCCGGGCCGGGCGTTTCCGCAGAGACTACCGGCTGCGGTCGGCGCTCTACTCATGGGCGTCGCCGTGGTGCTGTCGACGGCACGCGGCGCCTGGCTGGCCGCCGGGACGATGCTCATCGCTGCCGGGTTGCTCGTTCGCCGGCGAGTCTGGATGGCCCTGCTCGCGGCGGCCTGCGTGGTGGCCGGAACGCTGTTTCTGGCCGTGCCGGGGCTGCGGACGGAAGGTCGCTCCATGCTGGACAGCGTCGCCAACGCCGGGCGCGTGGAGATCTATGCCGCCAACCTCGAGCTGATCCGCGATCATCCGCTCTTTGGCGTCGGCTTCGGCAACTACCGCCGAGCCGCGCGGGCCTACTACGATCGGCATCCGGGAGCGGACCGGCGGTCGCACGCGCACAACACGTTTCTTCAGGTCGCGGCGGAAGCGGGCGCGGCCGGTCTCGCCGCTTTCTGCTATCTCTTCGGCAGCATCCTCGTGGAAGGCTGGAGATTGGTGAAGCGGGTCGCCACCGGGCCGCGGGAGCTCTGGGCGCCGGCGGCGGGCGCCTGGCTCGGCGTGGTTGCCTTCCTCGTCGGGGGCCTCACGCAGCATACCTTCGGGGACAGCGAATGTGTGATGCCGCTGTGGTTCGCGGCGGCCATCCTCGTCGTGCTCCAGCGCGACGTCGCCGCAGGTGCCAGCGTTGCGCGTCTTACACGTTGATCCCGAGCGCGCCTGGGGTGGAGGGGAGGAGCAGGTGCTCGGGCTCCTCCGACACCTAGCGGTGATGGGACACGGTGTGGCCGTGGCAGCCGATCCCTGCGGCAGACTGGCGCCCGCAGCGGCCGGCGCCGGGATCGCCGTTCGCCCACTGCGTGTGCGAAGCGCGATCGACATCGGGGCGGCGCGGGCGCTCGGGCGCTATGCGAGGGACGCCGATGTCCTCCACTTCCACACCTCGCGCGCGCACGCGCTGGCTCTCTTCCTGCCGCGGACCGCTGCTCGGCGGGTGGTCACGCGGCGTATGGACTACCGGCCACGGCCGCGGCCGTATGCGCACATGCTCTACAATCGATGCGTGGACCGGGTCGTGGCCATCTCGACTGCCATCCGCGAGGTGCTCATCGACGCGGGCGTCGAGCGCGGGCGCATCACGGTCATCCCGAGCGGCGTCGATGCCGGGCGGTTCGCTGGCCTGGACGCCGGCCGCGCGAGCGTCCGGGAGCGCGAGTGGCGTGTGGGACCGGCGGAGGTCGTCGTCCTCGTCGTCGGGGCGCTCGTGCGACGCAAGGGACATGCGGTCCTCCTCGATGCGGCCGCGCGCCTCGCGGGCCGGGGCGTCGTCGCACGGTACGTCTTCTGCGGCGATGGGGCCTGCCGCGACGCGCTGGCGCGCCGGGCCGAGCATCTGAGACTCGGGTCGACGGTGCAGTTCATGGGCTGGCGTGACGACGTGCCGAGGTTGGTCGGCGCCGCCGACATCGTGGCGCTGCCGTCGTTGCACGAAGGGCTCGGCATCGCGGCGCTGGAGGCGATGGCGGCGGCGCGGCCCGTCGTTGCCAGCCGAACGGGTGGCTTGGCGGAGGTCGTGATCCACGGTAGCACGGGCTGGCTCGTCGCACCCGGGGATGGCGAGGCGCTCGCGGAAGCGTTGGATGCGGCGATACGCGACCCCGAGCGGCGCCGCCAATTTGGGAGGGCGGGCCGGGAGCGTGTGATGGCGGAGTTCAGCATGGCGAGAATGGCGGCCCGCAACGAAGAGCTCTATCGATGTCTGATCGGCGCTTGAGGCCCGCGTCCGGCGGCGGGGAGGGGAGTGGTGTGCAGCAAGTGAGCGGGCGCCGCCTCTCCCGGCTGGTGGGGAGCTTTCCGAAGCTGCGGGTGCTGGTGGTCGGGGATTTCATGCTCGATCAGTTCGTCTTCGGACAGGTGCGGCGGATCTCCCCCGAGGCGCCCGTTCCCGTCGTGCGAATGACCGGCGAGGAGTTTCGCGCCGGCGGGGCGGGAAACGTCGTGAGCAACGTCCGCGCCATGGGAGGGCGCGTGGCGGCGGCTGGCGTCGTCGGACGCGACGCGAGTGGCCGGCAGCTGGTGGCGGCGCTGGGCGCGATCGGCGCAGACGTGGGCGGGCTGATCGCGTCGCCCCACGTGGCGACCATCAGAAAGACCCGGATCATCGCGCACCAGCAGCAGCTCGTGCGTGTCGACCGCGAGGACGGCCGCCAGCTCGACGAGCGGGTGGCGACACGGCTCGTGCGCGACGTGCTCGGGCGGGTGGACCGGCATGCCGCGGTGGTGGTGTCCGACTACGGCAAGGGGACGATCACGGCGCCGCTTCTCGCCGCGCTGGCGGCGCGGCAGAGCGCCCGGCCCTTCGTCTGGATCGTGGACCCGAAACGGGCGAACTTCGAGCGGTACCGCGGCGCCACGGTGATCAAGCCGAATCTCGAAGAGGCAAGCGCCGCCTCGGGTATCGAGATCACGGACCGGCGATCGCTCGGCGAAGCGGGGCAACGATTGCTCGAGCTGTGGCAATCGCAGGCCGTGTTGATCTCGCGGGGCGAGGACGGCATGAGCCTGTTCAAGCAGCCCGGTGTCGTGCGCCACTTCGGTACGGCGGCCCGGGATGTCTACGACGTCACCGGCGCCGGCGATACCGCGATCGCGGCCTGCGCGCTCGCCTTGGCAGCCGGGGGAAGCTTCGAGGAAGCCGCGGTGTTGGCCAACCTCGCCGCCGGCGTGGCTGTCGCCCACGTCGGTACGGTCGCGGTCACGGATGCGCAGCTGCGCCAGGCGATTCGGGCCGCCGAGGGAGATGGCATATGCGCAGCATGACCGGCTTCGGCGTGGCCTCCATCGCCGTTCCCGGCGGTCGCATTGCCGCCGAGGCACGCTCCGTCAACCATCGCTTCCTCGAGGTGCGCGTGGTGCTGCCGCGGGAGTACGGTCGTGCCGAAGCGGAGGTGCGCAACCTGGTGCGCGACGCCGCGAGCCGTGGCCGAGTCGAGCTGACCGTGAGCCGGACGCCGGTCTCCGATCGGCGGGGGTTTCGGGTGGAAGTGCGGGAGGAGGCGGCGCGCGCCTACGTGCGCGCGCTCCGGCGCCTGAAGGTGGAGATGAAGCTCGCGGGCGAAGTCGACGTCGGCGCGATCGGGGCCGTTCCCGAGCTGGTGCGCGTCGTCGAGACGCCGATCGATTTTCAGCGCGAGATCCGGTGCATGCACCGGGCCGTGCGCCAGGCTCTCACCGCGCTCGTGCGCGATCGGCGGCGGGAAGGGCGGCATCTCGCGCGCGACATGCAAGGATGGGCGCGTGCGCTGGAAGGTGTCGTCCGGTACATCGAGAGTGCTGCGCCCGGTGTCGTGCGCGGCCTCCGCGACCGGGCGGCTGCTCGGATCCAGCGCCTGGCGGCGGGCGCGAGCGTGGAGCCGCAGCGACTTGCCCAGGAGGCGGCGATCGTGGCGGAACGCGCCGACGTGACCGAAGAGCTGGTACGTCTGCGCAGCCACTTGAGCGTGCTGAAGCGGCTCCTGCACACCGTGGAGCCGGTGGGCAAACGTATCGAGTTCGTCTTGCAGGAGCTGCAGCGCGAGGTCAACACGCTCGGCGCGAAGATGGGCGATCCGGGGGTGGCGACACGTGTCCTGGACGCCAAAGCGGCGATCGAGAAGCTCCGCGAGCAGGTGCAGAACGTGGAATGATCCGGCGGCGACATCCGCCGTCCATGCCCACGATCGGCCTCCGCCGCACGACTCTGGAGCGCGCGCGATCGGCAGGCGCAGCCAAGAGCTCGTGACCGGTCCGGGCTAGAGGCCTAGCCCGCCCTCCAGCCCCAGGCTAGAATGACGGCGGAACGATGTTGATCACGGTTTCCGGCCTTCCCGGTAGCGGCAAAACCACGGTGGCGCGTCTGGTGAGCCACCGTCTGGGGTTGCGGCACGTTTACGCTGGCGACGTCTTTCGCAAGGAGGCGGAGCGCAGAGGGCTGACGCTCGAGGCGTTCAGCCGGCTTGCCGAGACGGATCACGCGATCGATCGCGCGCTCGATCGCGACATGCTCGACATCGCCAGGCAGGGAGACGTCGTCCTCGAGGGACGGCTCGCGGGCTTCATGGCCGAGCGCGCGGGGTTGGCGGCGTTCAAGGTTCGCCTCGAGGCAGCCGAGGACGTTCGCGCGGCACGCATCGCCAAGCGCGAGGATGCCCCGCTCGAGGACGTGCGCCACCGGATGCGAGAACGAGAGGAGTCGGACGCGCGGCGATATCGTGCGATCTACGGCTTCGACTACTACGATCGCGAGCTCTACGACCTCGTCGCCGCCACTGACGACACGACGCCGGAGGATACCGCTGCGCTGATTGCCGATGGTGCGGCCGGCGCCAGCGCCCGCGGGGGGTGGCGGCGCCCGCAACGGCCATGACCATCGAGGAGCTGATCGGCAAGGTCCAGACGTACAACGCCGGCGCCGGCGCCGACGTCATTCAGCGGGCCTATGCCTTCTCCGCCGAGGTGCATCACGGGCAGCGCCGGCTCTCCGGCGAGCCATACCTGACGCATCCGCTGGAGGTCGCGGGAATCATCGCCGACATGCGCCTCGACACCGCCAGCGTGGTGTCGGGCCTGCTGCACGACACCGTCGAGGACACGCTCACGAGCATCGAGCAGATTCGCTCCGTGTTCGGGGAGGAGGTCGCCGATCTCGTCGATGGCGTCACCAAGATCGGCCAGATCAGCTTCCGCTCGAAGGAGGAGAAGCAGGCGGAGAATTTCCGCAAGATGATCGTGGCCATGGCCCGGGACATCCGGGTGATCCTGATCAAGCTGGCGGACCGGGCGCACAACATGCGCACCCTCGGGCATCTGTCGCCCGATCGGCAAGGCGAGATCGCGCAGGAGACCCTCGACATCTATGCGCCGCTGGCGCACCGCCTGGGAATCTACTGGATCAAGAGCGAGCTCGAGGACAACGCGCTCCGCTTCTTGCACCCCGAGGTCTACTACCAGCTCAAGCGCAGCGTCGCCAAGAAGAAAGTGGAGCGGGACGCGTACATCCGCGAGGTCATCAGCGTGCTGTCCAAGCGCCTGGCGGAGGCGGGGATCGACGCCGAGGTGACCGGCCGACCGAAGCACTTCTACTCCATCTATCAGAAGATGCAGCGGCAGCACCTGCGCTACGATCAGATCTACGATCTCGTGGCGTTCCGCGTGCTGGTGGATTCGCTCAGCGAGTGTTACGAGGCGCTCGGGGTCGCTCACGTACGGTGGAAGCCCGTGCCGGGCCGCTTCAAGGACTACATCGCGCTCCCCAAGGCCAACATGTACCAGTCGCTGCATACGACGGTCATCGGTCCCTACGGGGAGCGGATGGAGGTGCAGATCCGCACCCGCGAGATGCATCGCGTGGCCGAGTATGGCGTTGCGGTGCACTGGCGCTACAAGGGCAACGGCGGCTCCAACGCCGAGGATGCCAAGCGCTTCGCATGGCTCCGGCAGCTGCTGGAGTGGCAGCACAACGTCGAGGATCCGCACGAGTTCCTCCGTTCCGTGAAGGACGACCTGTTCACGGAGGAGGTCTTCGTGTTCACGCCGAAGGGCGATTGCTTCGACTTTCCCCTCGGGGCGACGATCATCGACTTCGCCTACCGCATCCACTCGGAGGTGGGGCATCACTGCAGCGGCGCGCGGGTGAACGGGCGGCTCGCGCCTCTGCGCCAGCAGTTGCGCAACGGCGATACCGTGGAGATCGTCAGCACCCCGCAGCAGACGCCGAGCCGCGATTGGCTCAAGATTGCCCATACCTCGCGGGCCAAGGCGAAGATCCGGGCGTGGATTCGGGCGCAGCAACGGGAGCGCAGCATTGCGGTGGGGCAGGAGCTGCTGGAGCGGGACCTGCGCCGCCACCGCCTCGACATGGCGCGGCTGCGGCGCGATGGCACGCTGGAGAAGATCGCCGGCGAGCTGGGCGCCAAGGACGTGGAAGGCCTGTTCACCGACGTCGGCTACGGTCGCACCTCGACCGTGCAGGTGCTGGCCAAGCTGCTGCCCGCCGAGGAGATCGAGCGACGGGCCAATCGCGGCGAGGGCCCGCTCGAGCGCCTCTTCCGGCTCGTCGGCCGCCAGGCGAAGAGTGGTGTCCGCGTATCGGGACTGGACGATATCCTGGTGCGCTTCGGTCGCTGCTGCAATCCACTCCCGGGCGAACGCATCACGGGGTTCATCACGCGCGGGCGGGGCGTCACGGTGCACGGCGCGGACTGTCCGCAGGTGCTCGAGACCGATGCGCGCCGGTCGGTAGACGTTCACTGGGAGCGCAACGGTGAGTTCCTCCGCTCGGCGAAGCTCGAAGTCACATGCGTCGACGAGCCGGGTATGCTGGCGGCGATGACCAAGGCCATCAGCTCTACCGGCGTGAACATCAGTCGGGCGCAGGTACGCTCGACACCCGATCGAACCGCGCTCAACACCTTCGAGGTGATGGTGGCGGACATCGAGGGGCTCAACCGGCTCATCCGCAACCTCGGCCGCGTGCGGGGCGTCCTGAAGGTCGGGCGCGTCCGGACGTAGGAGCGCAGTCGAGCAGAGGCAGGCGCGGCAGGCGCGAGACTCGGAGGCTATCCGTGCGGTTTCGTCACACGATCATCACCGACGCCGCACCGCGGCCGGTGGGGCCCTATGCGCAGGGCGTCGTGGTCGGCAACACGCTGTTCATCTCCGGCCAGATCGGGATCGAGCCGTCCACGAATCGCCTCGTCGGCGGCGGCATCGTGCCCGAGGCGGAGCAGGTCCTGGAGAACCTTCTGGCGATCGTGCACGCCGCCGGGTTCGGCCGCGCCGACGTAGTGAAGACTACCGTGTATCTGACCGACCTCGCGGACTTCGCGAGCGTGAACGGGGTCTATGGCCGCTATTTCACCGAGTCGCCGCCCGCGCGGGCGACGGTGCAGGTGGCGGCGCTTCCAGGCGGCGCGCGGGTCGAGATCGACGCCATCGCGGTTCGCGGTTGACGCTGCGGAGGCGCGAGCGCTCACGCTCTACCCCTTCGGTGCCCCGAGGTGGCAGCGCGCGGACCGGGTGGTTCCGGACGTTCAGGGCTACCCGGGGGTCGGTGCTTCACCCCGGGTGTGCTGCCGTTGAACCGGGTATCCACCCGTGGTAACGGAAGATCCTCGACGCACGGCCCACAACGATGGAAGGTTAGCGATGGCACGAGTGTGCAACGTCTGCGGCAAGAAGCCATCGGTCGGCAATCGCGTGAGCCACGCGAACAACCGCACGAAGCGTCGCTGGATGCCCAACCTCCAGCGCGTGCGGGCGCGCGTTGCCGGCACGGTCCGGCACATCCTGGCGTGCACCCGGTGCATCCGCTCGGGGCGCGTGCTGAAGGCTGCCTGAGGCATCCTCCGCCGTCCCGAAACGTCTGGCGCGCCAGCGGCAACGACCCGAAACCGGAGCACGGACCATCCCCGCTGTCGTGCCGTCGAGCAGCGAGCCGGTTGCGACCGAGTGCGCGGCACCGCGTTAGCGAGAGCGGATGCGCTCGACGAGGTCGGTCGTGGATAGCCCGGGCCGCACGGGTGCGAGAACGACACGGCCGCCATGGGCTTCCACCTCCGCCCGTCCGACGACGTGCTCCGGCGCCCAGTCCGCGCCCTTGATGAGCACGTCGGGGGCGACGGCGCGAATCAGATCGAGGGGCGTGTCCGTGTCGAAAACCGTGACGAAGTCCACCATCTCGAGGCGGCGAGCAGCTCGGCGCGTTCCTCGGCCGGCACCAGGGGTCGCCGGGCGCCCTTGAGGCGCGCGACCGGCGCGTCGCTGTTGAGGCCGACCACCAGGACGTCGCCGTGGCGCTTGGCCTCGTAGAGATAGTGTACGTGCCCGGCGTGCAGGAGATCGAAGCAGCCATTGGTGAATGCCACGCGGGCGCCACGGCGCCTCGCGTCGGCGAGTGCCGAGAGGAGTGCGCCCTGAGGCAGGATCTTTCGGCGCGACGGGTCCATGCGTCGATGCTATCGCATGCCGGGCGGGGAGGAAACTCGACGCGACGGCGCGTCGTGCAACTTGACCACCGATCCGACGCGAGGTAGGAGGCAGTCCTCTCTTCCGTTGCCGGTGCGGACGGAGCGTGCCGCCGGCGGTCGTCACGCATGCATCGTATCGCGGTTCTGCCCGTCACGGTGGCGAATCAGATCGCCGCGGGTGAAGTCGTCGAGCGACCGGCATCGGTCGTCAAGGAGTTGGTCGAGAACTCGATCGACGCCGGCGCCACGCGCATCACCGTTCTGCTCCGGGCCGGAGGCCGCGAGGGGATCGTCGTTCGCGATGACGGTGAGGCCATGAGCCGCGAGGATGCGGTGTTGGCCTTTGCCAGGCATGCGACCAGCAAGCTTCGCGCCATCGATGACCTGCCGTCGATCGGGAGCTTCGGCTTTCGCGGGGAGGCGCTTCCGAGCATCGCTGCCGCTGCCGACGTGGAGCTGCTGACGCGGCGGCGGGATGCGCCGGTCGGCACGCGCGTGCGGACCAGGGGGGGGGGAGGTGGTCGAGACCTGCGATGCGGGCTGCCCGCCCGGGACGCAGGTGGAGGTGATGCAGCTGTTCGCGACGCTGCCGGCGCGCCAGAAGTTTCTCAAGCGACCGGCGACGGAGCTCGGTCACGTCGCCGAGATGGTCGGCCGGCTGGCGCTTGCCGTCCCCCACGTCGGCTTCGTTCTCGAGCATGACGGACGGGAGGTGCTCGACCTTCCCCCAGTCGGAAGCGCGGCGGATCGCTTCCATCAGGTCGTGGGCAAGGAGGGTGCCCGCGACCTCATCGAGTTTGGCCTGGAAGGCTCCGTCCTCACGATCCGGGGTCACCTTGGTCGCCCGCAGCAGTCGCTTTCGTCGGCGCGGCTGGTGCTGACCTACGTGAACGGGCGCTTCGTGCGCGATCGGGTGCTGACCCGCGCCGTCCTCGACGGCTACGAATCGCTGCTGATGCGGGGCCGGTACCCGATCGCGGTCGTGTTCCTGCAGATGAGTCCCGGCGAGGTCGACGTCAACGTCCATCCGACCAAGGCGGAAGTGCGGTTCCGGGAGCCCGGACGGGTCCATCGGCTGCTGGCCGAGCAGATTCGCAAACAGCTGCGGCAGACCTTCGGAGCCGGAAGGAGCGAGGAACGTCCGACCGCGGCGCTCACGGGGCGTGGGGCGGCGGGCGAGCGGGCGGCGGGGGCGCCGACGTGGCCGCTCAGCGGGCGCCCGTCCTTTGCAGATGCCTCGTGGTCGCGGGGGGCCGGGCGGCCTGGCGCGGGGGCGGGCATCGCGGGCGGCGATGGCGGCGCCGCGCTGGTGGCGGAGGCGAGTGACGCCTTCGAGCGGGCGGCTGCAGACGCGCCGGGCTCGCGGATCGAAATGCATCCCGTGCGAGACGCCCCGGTCGGGCTCCTTCCGGCTGGCGGGCGCTTCGGCGCGCTGCGCGTGCTGGGACAGGTTCTTGATTGCTACCTCGTCTGTGCGAGCGGCGGCGGGCTCGTTCTCGTCGACCAGCACGCGGCCCACGAGCGCATACGCTTCGAGCAGTTGCGGGCGCAGCTCGACGCGGGCCGGTCGGCAGTGCAGCATCTCCTGGTTCCGGAAACCCTGGCCCTCGGGGCGCATGAGGTGCAGGCGCTCGAGGAAACGCGTGATGCGCTCGCCCGCTTGGGGTTCGAGGGCGAGCCGTTCGGCGATGGCGTCTACTTGCTGCGGGCCGTGCCCGCCACGCTGGCAGACGCGGACTGCGCCCGGATGCTTCGCGACCTGGCTGCCGAGCTCGCCGCGGGTGGCGCTAGCCGCGCGGTCCACGAGGCGGTCGACGGTCTGCTGGCGCGCGTGGCCTGCCACTCGGCGATTCGCGCGGGCCGCCGGCTGGAGATTACAGAAGCCGAAGCGCTGCTCGCGGCGATGGACGGGATCGATGTGGCGGGCTGGTGTCCACACGGCCGGCCGGCCTTCGTCGAGATCGATGCCGGGGCCCTCGAGCGCATGTTCAAACGGTGAGCGTCGAGGTCCGCGCACCTGCGGCGATGAGTCCGCCGGAACGTACGCCGCTCGTGGTCGCGGTGGTCGGGCCCACGGCGGTCGGCAAGACGGCCCTGGCGTTGCGAATCGCGGCGGCGGTCGGCGGCGAGATCGTGGGCGCCGACTCGCGACAGGTCTATCGCTACCTCGACATCGGCACGGGCAAGCCGGCCGCCGCCGAGCGCGCGATCGCTGCCCACCACGCGATCGACGTCGTGTCACCGGACGAGCCCTTCGACGTCGCGGACTACCGTGGCCTTGCGCGTCAGGCCATCGCCGGCATCACGGCACGGGGCCGGCCGGTGGTTCTCTGCGGCGGGTCCGGGCTCTACGTGAAGGCGGTGCTCCGCGGTCTCTTTTGCGGGCCGAAAGCAGACCCCGCACTGCGCCGGCGTCTCGAAGCCGAAGACGTGCCGCCGGGAACGCTGCACCGGCGGCTCGGCGATTGCGATCCGGAGGCGGCAGCCCGCATTCACTGGCGCGATCGCGCGCGCGTGATTCGAGCGCTCGAGGTGTTCGAGCTGACCGGCCGGCCGATCAGCACGTGGCAGCGCGGCCATGGGTTCGGCGAGATGCCGTACAGGAGTACGACGATCGGTCTCATCCGGGATCGCGACGCGCTGCGTGCGGCCATCGCCGGCCGCTGCGAGGAAATGGTCCGCCTCGGCTTGCCCGATGAGGTGCGGGCTCTCTGGGAGCGCGGATACGGTCCGGAGTTGGCTCCGTTGCGAACGCTCGGCTACCGCCACATGGGCATGTACATCCGCGGGGAGTGCACGCTGGCGGCCGCGCTCGCGGACATGGTGGGCGATACGTGCCGGTACGCGAAGCGCCAGCTCACGTGGTTCCGTCACGATGCGGAGGTCTCGTGGTTCGACGCGGGTACGGACGCCGATGCCGCTTTGCAGGCGGCGCGCCGCTTCGTGGGGAGTGGCGGCGAGGGCGGGGGTCCGGTGCCCTAGCCGCACCTGGCGCGGCACGGGCTCGGGAAGCGATTGGCCTGCTGTGAAAGTTGCAAACCGGGAATGGCTGGGATACGTGCTGGCGGGCGCCGATCAGGTCGGCGATCCCCAACGGGCCGCCGGCCTCGTTTCACCCGCCAACGTGGTCCCCTGGAGCATGAACGGGCGGCGACGCCATCACACGACCGACCCGCTGGCCGTGCGGTGAGCAACGGCGGGGGTTCTTTGGAGCTGCCGTGGCGCGAGGACGGGGAACGGCGCGGACGCACAGGCCTCGAGCGGAGAGCGAGATCGCGCGCTGCCGGTCCGCTATCGACCGTGTCGACGATCGCATCCTCGACCTCCTCAACCAGCGGGCCCGCCTGGCGCAGCGCATCGGCAGGCAGAAAGTGAGAAGCAACGCCGCCGTCTACGTGCCGGGACGGGAGCGGCGGGTGCTCGAGCGCGTGCTCGCGCGCAACGGCGGTCCGCTGCCGCGTCGTGCCGTGCTCGGGATCTTCCGGGAGATCCTCTCGGCGTCGCGGGCGCTTCAGGGGCCGCTGCGGGTGGCGTTTCTGGGACCGGAGGCGACGTTCAGCCACGCCGCCGCCCGTACGCAGTTCGGCGAAACGGCAGTGTACGATCCGGTGGAGGGGATTGCCGAGGTCTTTCACGCGGTCGAGACCGGACGGGCGGATGTGGGGGTGGTGCCCGTGGAGAACTCCACCGAGGGCGTCGTGGCCCATACGCTCGACGTGTTCGTGGAATCGCCCCTCAGGATCTGCGCCGAGCTCGAGCTGCGCGTGCAGCAGTGCCTGATGGCGAGGCCTGGATCCCTCCGGAAGGTCCGGCGCATCGTCTCGCATCCGCAATCGCTGGCGCAGTGCCGCCGGTGGCTCGCGACGGCGTATCCCGGGGTACCGACGGAGGCGGTGAGCAGCAACGCGAAGGCGGCGCAGATCGCGGCAGCCGATGCGACGGTTGCGGCGATTGCCGGGGCGACGGCGGCGGAGCGCTACGGGCTCAGGATCATCGCCGACGGCATTCAGGACGACCCGAGCAACGTGACGCGGTTCCTCGTGCTGGCGACCCGGGACGCGCCGAGCGTCACCGGAGCCGACAAGACGTCCATCCTCTTCACTGTGCGAGACGAGATCGGGGTGTTGCAGAAGATGCTCCATCCTTTCGCGCGCCATCGCATCAATCTGTGTGGCATCGAATCGCGGCCTCGGCGCGGGAAGCCGTGGGAGTACGTGTTTTTCCTGGACCTGCGCGGGCACCGGCTACAAGGCCCGGTCCGGCGGGCGCTCGCCGATCTCGAGCGGAATTGCCTGACGCTCAAGATCTTGGGATCCTATCCGTCGGTGGTCTCGGAGGAGACGTAGGGCATGTCTCGTGACGCCGCGGCACTGCTGCCGCCCTGGATTCGGCAGCTGGCGCCCTACCCACCGGGCAAGCCGATCGAGGAGCTCGAACGCGAGTACGGCATCAGCGGGTCGATCAAGCTCGCCTCGAACGAGAACCCGCTCGGGCCGTCCCCGAAAGCTCTCGAGGCTGCGCGTGCGGCGCTCGACAATATTCACCGCTACCCGGACGGGGGCGCGTTTCACCTGACCCGTCGCCTGGCCGAGAAGCACGGCATCCGGCCCGAGCATTTCGTCGTCGGAAACGGTTCGAACGAGATCATCGAGCTGATCGTCCGTGCGTTCGTGCGCCCCGGCGACGAAGTGGTCATGGCCGACCAGGCCTTCGTCATCTATCGAATGGTGGTTCAAGCCGCCGCGGGGACACCGCGCGTCGTGGCGCTTCGCGATTTCACCCACGATCTGCCGGCGATGGCCGCGGCGATCACGCCCCGCACACGCGTGGTGTTCCTGGCGAATCCCAGCAATCCGACCGGCACGATCTATACGACCCCTGCCTGGGAGGCATTCATCGAAGCCGTGCCGTCACGGGTCGTGGTGGTGGCCGACGACGCGTACGCGGAGTTCGTGGAAGACGCGGCGTATCCCGATTCCCTGGCGTATCACGGCCGGGAGCGGCTCCTCGTCACGCTGCGCACGCTGTCGAAGATATACGGCCTTGCCGGCCTCCGCGTGGGGTACGGCGTCGCGCGGCCGGACATCATCGATGCGCTGCACCGGGTCCGCCAGCCGTTCAACGTGAACGTGCTGGCGCAGGTGGCCGCCGCCGCGGCTCTCGGCGACGACGCGCACGTCGCGCGCACCCGCGAAGCGAATCGGGCCGGGCTGGCGTTCCTGCAGGCGGAGTGCCGGCGCTTGGGTCTGAGGTTCGTGCCGAGCTGGGCCAATTTCTTGCTGATCGAGGTCGGGGACGGCGCGGCGGTGTACGAAGAGCTGCTGCGACTCGGGGTGATCGTGCGACCCATGGGGTTTTACCGGTTTCCGCGACACATCCGCGTGACCGTGGGCACCAGGGAGGAGTGCCGCCGGTTCGTGACCGCGCTGGAGCGAGTGCTCCTGCAACGCCGCAGCGGGGGCCCGCCGGCCGCGCCGCAGCCCGCCGTAGATCCCGGGAGCGATACCGAGGCCGGCGCGACACGGAGCGTTGCGCGGCCTCCGATCGGCACACTCGCCGTGATTGGCGTCGGGCTCATCGGAGGCTCGCTGGCGCTGGCGGCCAAGCGCGCGGGGCTGGCCGGACGTATCGTGGGCTGCGCGCGAACGGAGGAGACACTCCGCATCGCCCGCGAGCGCGGGCTCGTCGATGCGACGACACACGATCCGGGCGAGGCGGCCGCGGCGGCGGACGTGGTCGTGCTGGCGGTTCCGGTCGGCGACATGGCGTCGGTAGCGGCGAGCGTCTGCGGTCGGGCACGACCGGGCACCGTGGTGACCGATGTCGGCAGCGTCAAGGGGGCCGTGGTGACGCTGCTCGAGCCGCTCTGTGCCCGCGCAGGCTGCACGTTCGTCGGCGCCCATCCGGTCGCGGGCAAGGAGGGCGCGGGGCCGGCTGAAGCCGATGCGGATCTCTTCCGCTCCCATCGATGCATTCTGACGCCGACATCCACGACCGACCCTGGCGCGCTCGCGCGCGTTCGGGCGTTGTGGGAAGCCGCGGGAATGCACGTGGAGGAGATGGACGGCGAGACGCACGACCGGATCCTGGCGCGGGTGAGTCATGCCCCGCATCTCGTGGCGTACGCCCTGGCGGCGTCGGTCGGAGCGGCGCGGGCCGGCACACTATCCGTCGCGGCGTACGCCGGATCGGGCTTTCGGGACACGACGCGTATCGCTGCGAGCTCCGCCCGCTTGTGGGTCGACATCGCCCTTGCCAATCCGGCGCACATCGTCGAAGCTCTCGACGAGTTCTCGCGACGGCTCGAAGCACTCAAGCAACTGATCCGGGACGGCGATCGATCACAGCTCGAGCGGATGCTGGCGGAAGCACGCGAGCAGCGTCTCCGCCTCGATGCGGGCGGCCGACCGTAGGCAACGAGACGCAGACGCGGCAATCGTCCCGCCCTGCTCGCGAGTGTGCGGCGCGCGATCTGGATATGGCACGCGAGTGCATTGGCCCGGCAACTCGTCCCTTGCACGGGGAGCTCGAGGTTCCCGGCGATAAGTCCATCGCCCATCGCGTGCTCCTTCTCGGTGGAGTGGCCGAAGGGGTCACGCGGCTGCAAAACTGCAAGGTACCGGGGGCCGACGTTCGCAGTACGATCGGTCTGCTGCGCGCGGTCGGGATCATCGTCCGGGAGGGGGCGGACGAGATCCGCGTCGCCGGTGGCGGTTGGACGGCGCTCGGGGCTCCCGTGGATGCCATCGATTGCGGCAACTCGGGGACTACGATGCGTTTGGGAGCGGGAGTGCTCGCGGGTCGCCCCTTCGCCGCCCGCCTGACCGGTGATGCATCCCTTCGGCGCCGGCCGATGTCGCGGATCATCGAGCCACTTCTGTCCATGGGAGCGGACATCCGCAGCGAGGGGGACCGCGGCTTGCCGCCGTTGATCGTCCGTGGCGGGGCGCTGCGCGGCGTCGTCCATCGACCGGCCGTCGCCAGCGCCCAGGTGAAGTCGGCGGTGCTCCTGGCCGGCTTGCAAGCCAGTGGCGAGACGACGGTCGAAGAGCGCGTGCCGACCCGGGATCACACGGAACGCCTGTTGCCCGCCTTCGGTGTCCCGGTGCGTACCGGGACACCGAAGGCACGGAGCGAGGGGGGGATACGCTCGATCACGATCGCGGGCGGGAGCGTTCTCGCCGGGACATCCCTGACCTTGCCCGGCGACTTCTCGTCGGCGGCGTTCTTCATCGTGGCGGCGTTGCTCGTTCCCGGATCCGAGGTGGTGATCCACAACGTTGGGCTCAATCCCACGCGCACCGGTCTGCTCGCAGTGCTTGCGCGCATGGGAGCGTCGGTCGAGATCGAGCAGACGAACGCGGCGACCGCGCCGGAGCCGGTGGGATCGATCCGGGTACGCGGCGAATCACTCCGGGGCGTGACGGTCGAGCCGGAACTCGTGCCGCGGTTGATCGACGAGGTGCCGATTCTCTGCGTGGCCGCCGCATGCGCGGAGGGGACGACGAGGATCACCGGCGCGGCGGAGTTGCGAGTCAAGGAGAGCGATCGGATCACCGTCATGGCTCGGCAGCTGCGGGCGCGAGGCGTGGTGGTCGAGGAGCTGCCGGACGGTCTGGTGGTCGAGGGGCGACCGTCCAGACGTCCGGGCTCGGCGCCGCCGCTGCGCGGAGGTGTGGCCGAGAGCGGCGACGACCACAGAGTGGCGATGGCGATGGCGGTCGCGGGGCTGGTGGCCGAGGCGGGGATATGTATCGACGGCGCCGAGGCGGCCGATGTATCCTTCCCCGGCTTCTACGCACGTCTCCGGTCGTTGCTCGGGGGGTGAGGGATGGCGCGACCCGGCTTCGTCGTCGCGGTGGACGGGCCCTCCGGGGTGGGCAAGAGCAGCGCGAGCCGGGGGCTCGCCCGGCGGCTGGGCTTTCGCCACGTGGACACCGGGGCGATGTATCGTGCCGTGGCTCTTCTTGCGGCCGATCGCGGCATCGCGGCGACCGACGCCGCGGGATTGGTCGCCTTGGCCAGAGAGCTGCTCTTCGCATTCGAGGACCGCGAGGACGGTGTGGCGCGGGTGCTCGTCTCCGGGCGGGACGTGACTGCGGAGATCCGCAGACCCGAGATCGGGCAGCTGGCCTCGACGGTATCGATGCACCCGGGGGTCCGCCAGCATCTCGTCGGGGCCCAGCGGGCCCTGGCCGCGGGAAGCGACCTGGTCATGGAGGGTCGGGACATCGGCACCGTGGTTTTCCCAAATGCCCCGGTGAAGTTCTTTCTGAGCGCAGATCCGGGCGCCCGGGCGGCACGGCGCGTGAAGGAACTTCGGGAACGGGGGCTGGACACGGACCAGGCCAAGGTCGAGGCCGAGCAGCTGGAGCGGGACAACCGGGACAGCTCACGGGCGCACGCGCCGCTGCGCCCGGCGGAGGATGCCATCGTCCTGGATACCACGATGCTGACGCTCGAGGAGGTGATATGGGCCATGGAGGAGGCCGTCGCCAGATGCCGGCCTCGATGACAACGTACGGGATCTGCCCGGGACTGTGGGGAAGGGCTGCGTCGCCGGGATTTTTGCCCTTGCAACCGGCGGAGGACCGGGTTATTGAATGGCACGGCCCTCTGACCGAGCGGCCACCACTCCACACAGGAGCGTGCCTTAGCAGTTTATGCGTAACGATGACGTGTCGCAGTTCCCTGCCGTCGAGGACGACGATTTCGAAGCCCTCCTAGATCGAAGTGCCGAGATGGCCCGTCCCGGTGAAGTCGTCACCGGGCGGATCGTCGCTCTCGGTCGCGATTTCGCCACCATCGACATCGGCTACAAGTCCGAAGGGCTGGTGCCGATGTCTGAGCTCGTCGACCGCGACGGAAATCCGACGGTGCGAGTCGGGGAGGACATCGATGTGTTTTTCGATGTCACCGACGTCGAGACCGGCGTCGTCGTGCTGTCGCGGCGGAAGGCCGAGCAGTTCAGGGTATGGCGCGACATCGAGCGCGCATACAACGGCAACGGCTCGGTGGAAGGCACCATTGTCGGGAAAGTGAAGGGGGGCCTCAAGGTCGACATCGGCGTGCCGGCGTTCCTTCCCGGGTCGCACGCGGCCATCCGTCCGAGCCGGAACCTCGATCGCTACATTGGCCAGCGCGGGAAGTTCGCGGTCCTGAAGTTCAACCGGTCCAGAGGTAACGTCGTCGTCTCCCGGCGCGACGTGCTCGAGCGCGAGCGGGCGAGCTTGAAAGAGGAGACGATGCGGGTGCTCGAGGAGGGCGTGATCCTCGAGGGCACGGTCAAGAACATCACCGAGTACGGCGCCTTCGTGGATCTCGGCGGCATCGATGGGCTGCTCCACGTCACGGACATGTCCTGGGGTAGGTTGTCGCATCCCTCGGAGGCCGTTCAGGTCGGTGATCGCGTCAAGGTGGTCGTGCTCAAGTACGATCCGGAACGGGAGCGGGTGTCGCTGGGAATGCGTCAGATCATGCCCGATCCCTGGACCAGCGCAGGGGAGCGCTTCCCGATCGGCACACGCGTGACGGGCAAGGTCGTGACGATCACCGACTACGGCGCGTTCGTGGAGCTCGAACGCGGGGTCGAGGGACTCATCCACGTCTCGGAGATGTCGTGGACGAAGCGCGTGGCCCACCCGTCGAAGATGCTCGAGGTCGCCGCCGAGGTCGAGGTGGTGGTCCTGGATGTCGACACGGCCAACCGGCGCATTTCGTTGGGCTTGAAGCAGACGGCCCCCAACCCCTGGGAGCTGGCGCGGGTGAACCACCCGGTCGGTACGCGGGTGAAGGGTACCGTGCAGAGTCTCACCGACTTCGGCATGTTCATCGAGCTGCAAGAGGGCGTGGACGGGCTCGTTCATCTGTCCGACATGCATTGGACCAAGAAGATCCGGCATCCCTCGGAGCTCTATCAGAAAGGCGACGAGATCGAGGCCATGGTGCTCGGCGTCGACGTCGAGAACGAGCGCATCTCGCTCGGCGTCAAGCAGCTCGCGCCCGATCCGTGGCACACTGCTGCACAGCGGCATCCGGCTGGCACTCGCGTCTCGGGTGTGGTGACGAGCGTGGCGGATTTCGGGGTTTCCGTGGACATCGGGGAAGGGGTGGAGGGTCTCATCCACGTGTCACAGCTCAGCACGGAGCGGGTGGAGAAGCCGAGCGCGCTCTTCAAGCCGGGCGACAACGTCGAAGCGGCCGTGGTGAGCGTCGACCCACAGGAGCGCCGGATCGCGCTGAGCGTGCGGGCGCTCCATGACGCCGAAGAGCGTGAGGAGGTCGACGCATATCTGCGCCGCGAGCGTGAGGCAGGTCGATTCTCCTTCGACGACATTCTGAGCAGCGAGCTGCGTCTGGACCGGGAGGAGGGGGGAGCGAAGGGTGGCCCGCCGGCTCGGGAGAACGATCCCACCAGTTCGAGCGGCGAATCCAGCGGGTCGTAGCTGGCATTCGCAGCCGGGACAGCGATGCAAGGGCGAGCACGCCGATTGAGGCGCTTCGCGATGCTCACCCTCGTGGTGGTGGGGGCACTGCTGGTCGCGCGCCGACTCGCGGACCAGGCCGCGCTGCCCTTCCAGTCCCCGGGCGTTGGCATCGTCGAGATTCAAGGCGTCATCACGGAATCGGACGACATCGTCGAGACGCTCAAGCGGTTCCGCGACTCGGAGAGCATCGCCGCCGTCGTGGTGCGAGTCGAGTCGCCCGGTGGCGCCGTCGGCCCGGCCCAGGAGATCTATCGTGCGGTGCGCAAGCTGCGGGAGTCAAAGCCCGTGGTTGCCTCGCTCGGAAATCTGGCGGCCTCGGGGGGGTACTACGTCGCCAGCGCCTGCCATCCGATCGTCGCCAATCCTGGAACGGTCACGGGATCGATCGGGGTCATCATGTCGGTGCGCAACGTTGCGGAGCTGGTCGAGTGGGCGGGAATCCGCGAGACGGTCATCAAGAGCGTTCCGTACAAGGACATGGCCAACCCCTTGCGCGCGCTCACGCCCGAGGAGCAGGCGATACTCCAGCGCATGGTGGATGACGTTCACGCGCAGTTCGTTTCGGCGGTGGCGGTCGGGCGGGGGATGCCGGAGGCAACGGTCCGGGACGTCGCTGACGGCCGACTCTACTCGGGAAACCAGGCGCTGAGCGCGGGCCTCGTGGACGAGCTTGGCGGATTCGAGGAGGCGGTGGCGATCGCGGCGCGGGCCGCGGGTGTAGAGGGCGAGCCCCGGACGATCCGCGCGCGGCCCGGCCGCCGGTTCTGGTGGACCGAATGGATCGGTGGAGTCCTGGGGATCGATACCCGGGGGTGGATGGCAACCCGTCTGCCCGATGGACTGCAATTCCTCTACCTTGGCCGAGACCTGGAGCTCCGTTGACGCAGGCCGCGGTGGAGGCTCGGGACCGGTGGGACCGGCCCGGTACCTGGGTAGCTGATCATGACGAAACGAGATCTGATCGACGGCGTGGTGAAGCTGCACCCGCAGTTCTCCCGGCGGGACGCCGAGGTGATGGTGAACACGGTCTTCGACAGCATGACCGAAGCGCTGCGCCGCGGCGAGCGCATCGAGATCCGCAGCTTCGGAAGTTTCGTCGTCAAGCATCGCCAGGCGCGTGAGGGGCGCAATCCGAAGACCGGCACCGTCGTGCGCGTCGGCGCCAAGCGCGTTCCCTTCTTCAAGGTCGGCAAGGAGCTGCGGCGTCGCGTCAACGGGCTACCTCCGGGCGAGGACGAGGGAGACGAGTAGGGCGCATGGAGGTGATGTGGGCGCCGTGGCGCATGACCTACATCGGGCGTGGCCGATCCGAGGGTTGCATATTCTGCATCGCTGACCAGGAACCCGAGCAGGATCTCGTTCTCGCGGCCTGGCCGGCTGCGTTGGTCATGCTGAATCTCTTCCCGTACAACAACGGGCACGTGCTGGTGGCGCCGCGGCGCCACGTCGCGCGCCTGGGGGAGCTGACCCAGGAGGAGTACGGCGGCTTGATGGACGCGCTGCGGGTCAGCGTCGGCATTCTCGAGCGGGTGCTGAAACCGCAAGGCATGAACGTCGGCATCAACCTCGGCGCCACGGCGGGCGCGGGCATCGCGGATCACCTCCACTGGCACGCGGTGCCGCGCTGGGATGGGGACACGAACTTCATGCCGGTCCTCGGCGAAGTGAAGGTGCTGCCGCAGCACTTGCAGGCGAGCCATTCGGAGCTGCGGCGACACTTCGACGCATGGGTGACGCAGCGTGCGACGTGACCCGATGCGAATGAATGGAGATAAAAAGGGGGCCGCAGTTTTGGTTGCCCGCCAGGAACCCGGCGCCTATAATCGATTGAGGCGTGTGAGGAGCTGCACGCCTGGTTTACCGGGTTCATAAGTGGCGCAGATGTTGCACTCCGATCGATCACCGCGCACGCTCGGCGAGCTGCGGACCTCGGGCTATCGGGTCCGCTCCGTTCGGGAGGAGATGCGGGAAAACTTGCTCGCGCTCCTCACGCGCAACGAGCGGATTCTCCCCGGCATGGTGGGCTACGACGACACCGTGGTCCCGGAGATCGAGAACGCGATCCTCGCGGGCCACCACATGGTGATCCTCGGTGAGCGTGGGCAGGGCAAGTCGCGCATCATCCGCAGTCTGGTCGGGCTCCTCGATGCGGCGATACCGGCGGTCCGGGGATGTGACATCAACGACAACCCGTACGATCCCATCTGTCAGGGGTGCCGGCGACGGCTTGCAGCGGAGGGCGATGCGCTGGAGATCGCATGGGTGCAGCGCGATCAGCGCTACGCCGAGAAACTCGCGACGCCGGACGTCAGCATCGCGGACCTGATCGGGGAGATCGATCCGGTGAAGGTTGCCGAGGGGCGTTACCTCAGCGACGAGGAGACGATTCACTACGGGCTGGCCGCGCGTACGAACCGGGGGATCTTCGCGATCAACGAGCTGCCGGACCTCACGGAGAAGGTGCAGGTCGGTCTCTTCAATCTCATGGAGGAGCGGGACGTTCAGATCCGGGGCTACAAGGTGCGCCTGCCGGTGGACGTGTTGATCGTGGCGAGCGCCAATCCGGACGACTACACCAGCCGCGGGCGCATCATCACGCCGCTCAAGGATCGTTTCGACGCGCAGATCCGGACGCACTATCCGCGTCGGTTGGAGGACGAGATCGCGATCATGGAGCAGGAGATGACCGCGATCGATCGCGGCAGTCGGCCGCTCCGGGTTCCGGGCTACATGAAGGAGATCATCGCGCGGATTACCTTCGAGGCGCGGGCGTCCAACGAGATCAACCAAGCCTCGGGCGTGAGTGTCCGATTGACGATCAACAACTACGAGAGCTTGATCGCCAACGCCGAGAAGCGGGCCGTGCGGCTCCGCGAAGGCGAGATCGTGCCGCGCATCACGGATATCCACTCCACGGTGGCCTCGACGTCGGGCAAGATCGAGCTCGAGTACGTCGGCGAAGAGAAGAATCCGCAGGAGCTGATCGAGCGCTTGGTGAATCGAGCGGTGCGCAAGGTCTTCGATGGATGTGTGGGCGTCGAGCAGCTCGCGGAGATGGTGACGTACTTTCAGGAGGGCTGGGGCGTCGAGGTCTCGGATGGGATGCGTGCGGAGGACTATCTGGAGGGCGTCCGGGCGATTCCCGGTCTCCGCAAGGCCATCGAGAACCTCGGGGCCGGTGAGAGCCCGGGGCTGATGGCGGCGGCGACGGAATTCATTCTCGAGGGGCTGCATCTGCATCAGAAGCTCAACAAGCAGTGCGAGGGCGGGCGGCAGACGTATCGCGCGTAGCCATGAGGCGGGTGCGCTACACCGAGTGGGACGGCACCCAGCGCGTGCGGCTCAGCGCCGAGCGCGTCTTCGAGTCTTTCGCCGAATATCTGTCCGACACCGACGACGTGCAGCAGGCGCTGGACTGGCTCCTGCGGCGGGGGCTCGACCTGGACGGGACGCGGGTCGTGGGCCTCGAGGAGCTCCTCGATCAGGTCCGGGCGGCGCTGCGCGAGCAATACGGCGAGTTCAATGTCGAGAACGCGCTCGCGGAGATCCAGCGGCGCCTCGATGACATTCTGGAGCGCGAGCGCGATGCGCTCGCGCGGGCGTCGACGCCCGCGACGGCCGCCAAGCAGCGGATTCTGGATACATTGCCGCTGCGCCTATCGGGAGCCATCGAGCGCTTGCGCGAGTACGCCTTCGAGGACGAGGAGGCGAAGCGGCTGTTCGACGATCTTGTCGATGAGCTCGAAGACATCCGGGCGCTCGAAGAGTTCGCCCGGCGCTTCGGCGAGCTGTTCCAGGGGCCACGCATGGTGGACTACGGTGAGGCGCTCGAGCTGATGCGCATGATGCAGCGCCTCAAGCGGCTCGAGGAGCAGCTCATTGCCGGCGACGTCGAGGCGATCGACGAGGATTTGCTACGAGAATTTCTCGGCACGGACGCGCCGCTGCATGTCGCCACACTTCGTCAGATGCTCGCGCTGCTGGGGCAGGCGGGTTACATCACCGGCCGCGAGGGGCCGGTCCGCCTGTCGCCGAAAGGCATCCGCAGGATCGGCCAGCTCGCGCTCCGGGACATCTATCAGGGGCTGCTGCGGGATCGCGCCGGCAGCCATCAGATCGAGCGACAGGGCTGTGCCGAGCCACGGCGCGAGAGCAGCAAGCGGTATCAGCACGGCGACGCGCTCGATCTGGACCTGGTGACGACGCTGAAGAATGCGCTGCGGCGATCACCACGTAGCCCGCTGAGCCTCGCCGGGGAGGACTTCGAGGTCTTCGAGGGTGATCAGACGACGACCACCTCCACCGTCTTTCTCCTCGACATGAGCTGGTCGATGAGCTGGGATGGGCGGTTCGCGGCCGCCAAGAAGGTCGCCTTGGCGATGGAGAGCCTGATCCGCACGCGGTATCCCCGGGATTTCTTCGGCATCGTGGGTTTCTTCACGCGTGCGGTGGAGCTGAAGCTCGGCGATCTCCCCGAGGCGAGCTGGAACATGGGGGATCCGTTCACGAACCTCCAGGATGCGCTGCGCAAGGCATCGGCGATCCTCGCGCGACATCCGAGCACCAACCGGCAGATCATTCTGATCACCGACGGGCAGCCGACCGCGTACTTTCATGGCGGCCGGCTCTTCTGCGAGTGGCCGCTCTCCTTCGGTGGCATCAGCATCCGGGCGGCGCAGGAGACGCTGAGGGAGGTCGAGCGGTTGACGCGCCAGGGCATCGTCGTCAACACGTTCATGCTCGATGACAGTCCGACGCTGCGAGCGTTCGTGGACCGGATGACGAGGATCAACAAGGGGCGGGCCTTCTACACGCGACCGGACCGGCTGGGCGAGTATCTCTTGGTCGACTACGTGGCCAAGAAGCGTCGGCGTGTTTGAGCGCGGCCGGGGTGGCGGGCCCCGTAGCGACGTGCTCCCGGTCGCCCTTGAATTCTGCGTCGCGACGCGCCGATGAAGCTCACCCCGATGCTCCAGCAGTACCTGCGCATCAAGGCCGAGCATCGGGACGCGATCCTGTTGTTCCGGCTCGGCGACTTCTACGAGATGTTCTTCGAGGACGCGGAAGTGGCGTCCCGGATTCTCGACATCACGCTGACGGCTCGAAACCGCGGCGAGGGCGTCGATGCGGTGCCGCTCTGTGGCGTTCCGTTTCACGCTGCGGAGCCGTATGTCGCGAAGCTCCTCGGCGCCGGATGGAAGGTGGCGATCTGTGAGCAGCGCGAGGGTGAGACGCGCGGACTCATGGAGCGGGAGGTGGTCCGCGTCATCACGGCGGGAAGCCTGCTCGACGAGGGAAGTCTCGAGCCGGCGCGCCCGAACCTGCTGGCGGCGATCGCGCCAGGGGACGGGCGATGGGGACTCGCAACGGTCGAGTTCTCGACCGGCGCGATACGAGCAACGGAAGCGGCTTCATTCGCTGCGCTCGTCTCCGAGATCGAGCGGCTCGAGGTGCGCGAGGTGGTGCTGCCGGAGCGTGCGACGGACGACGTGCGGGCGCGTCTCGCGGGGGGGGCCTGGGTGGTGAGCGCCGGCGTCGGCGTTGCGGGTGAGGCCGAAGCGAGCGGCCCGTGGCGCGACGAGTGGCCTGCGGCCGGGGAGGCGATCTGCATCGCGCGCGCGTATCTAGCGTATGCCCACCGCGGTGAGCTGCGCCACCTGCGGGAGCCCGAGCGTTACGAGCTCCGCGATCACATGACCCTCGATGCCGCCGCGCGGCGTAATCTCGAGCTGACCACGACCTTCGCGGGCGAGCGGCGCGGCTCGCTGCTATGGGTCCTCGACCGCACCGCCACCCCGATGGGAGCGCGAACCCTCCGTGAGTGGCTGCTGGCGCCCTTGCTGGAGCCCGGCCGCATCGGTGCGCGGCTCGATGCGGTCGAGGAGCTCGTGGAGGCCGTGCAGCTTCGAGACGGCCTGACCGAGGCGCTGCAAGGCATCGGCGACCTCGAGCGGATCGCCGGCCGGGTGGGCGCGGGCAAGGCGACGCCGCGCGACCTGGTGGCGTTGGGCGCCGGACTCTCCCGGCTCGATGGGGTGCGGACCATTCTGTGCGGGGCGCGCAGCCCGCAGCTCCGCGCGCTGGCGGAGACGATCGATCCGCTGCCGGACACCCAAAGGCAGATCGCGCAGGTCATGGTGGACGAGCCGCCGGCGCAGCTTCGCGGTGGGGCGGTGATCCGTCCGGGCTATCACTCGGAAGTCGACGAGCTACGCGACCTGAGCCGCGACGGGCGAGGCTGGATCGCTGCGCTCGAAGCTCGCGAGCGCGAGCGAACCGGCATCGCGTCCTTGAAGATTCGCTACAACAGGGTGTTCGGGTACTACATCGAGATCAGCCGCCCGAATCTCCGCCTCGTGCCCGACGACTACCAGCGCAAGCAGACGCTGGTCGGCGGGGAGCGATTCGTCACCACGGAGCTCAAGGAGTACGAGGGCAAGGTCTTGGGCGCGGAGGAACGCCTACGAGCGCTCGAGGCCGGTCTGTTCGCCGAGCTGGTGGCGAGCGTGGCGGCCCGCAGCGCCGCCCTGGCCGCCACGGCCGTTGCCGTCGGCCGCCTCGACGCGCTGCTCAGCCTCGCCGACGTTGCTCATCGAAGGGGGTACGTGCGCCCGGCGCTGCGGCGGATGCCTGGGTTGCGGATCGTCCAGGGACGGCACCCGGTGGTGGAGGCGCTGGCGGCCTCCGGCGGCGGCTTCGTGCCCAACGACTGCGATCTCGATTCGGAGGAGGGGCACATCGTCATCATTACCGGGCCCAACATGGCGGGAAAGTCCACCTACCTGCGCCAGACCGCCCTCGTCGTGCTCATGGCACAGATGGGCAGCTTCGTGCCGGCCGCCGAGGCGACCATCGGCATCGTAGACCGGATCTTCACGCGGGTGGGTGCCGCTGACAACCTGGCCGCGGGGGAGTCGACGTTCATGGTGGAGATGCGGGAAACCGCGAACATCCTGGCCAATGTGACGCCCCGCAGCCTGGCCATTCTCGACGAGATCGGCCGTGGCACGAGCACTTTCGACGGAATCTCGATCGCCTGGGCCGTTGTGGAACATCTCTATCACCACCCGGTGGCCAAGCCCCTGACGCTGTTCGCGACCCACTATCACGAGCTCACGGAGCTGCCGCGCGTGTGTCCCCGGGTGCGCAACGCATCGGTCGCGGTCCGGGAGTGGAAGGGAGAGGTCGTCTTCCTGCGCCGGGTCGTTACCGGGCCGGCCAACCGCAGCTATGGCATCGAGGTTGCGCGGCTGGCGGGAGTACCGGACGGGGTCGTGGCGCGCGCGCGGCAGATCCTCGCGGGACTGGAGTCGGGCACGTGGATCGACGGAGTCGCCGCCGCCGGCGGCACGCGAGGAGGAAGTGCCGACAGCGAAGCGCAGGGGCAGCTCTTCGAACCCGTGGCCGCGCGCCTGCAGCGTGAGCTGACAGCGGTGGAGGTGGAGCGGTTGACGCCGCTCGACGCACTCAACTATCTTGAGCGTTTGGTGCAGGTCGCCCGGTCTGGCCCGTAGGGGGCTTTCCTCCTGGGTGCGCTGGGGTGGGCGTGTGGTGGCCGGGGATGAGCCGTGCGGCTCCCCCGGACAGGTGGGGGGCGGATGCGGGGTCGATGGGGCGGCAGCGGAGCTGGATCCACCTCCCGGCTCGCGTGCGCGAACTTGCTGGCGATCTGGCTGGTCGGTGCACCGGCTGACGCTTCTGTCGCCTCAGCCGGGTCTCAGCCGCAGCCCCAGGTCGGCGCGCTGCGCCATTTCTCTTCGATCGTACATACGCGAGTGGTCCTCGAGCTGTCCCAGGCCGCCACCCCGGTGGTCCAGGTGCTTCCCGCGGGCGCGACGCGTGGAGTTCGTCGCATCTATCTGGATCTGCCGGGATTCGACCTGGGTGCAGGTGTACCACGATCGCTGTCCATCGCGGAGGGGCCCATCTCCGAGGTGCGCGTCGGGCGCGGAGACGAGGAGACGCTCCGGGTCGTGCTCGTGATCCGCGAGTCCGAAGGCTACGAGGCGTTCGGCTTGAACGGGCCGCCGCGGCTCGTCGTCGATGTGCGCTCTCCGCGAACGGGGGAACCGGCTGGGACCACGGGCGCGGAGTCGATGGCGTCGGCAGCGAAGCTGGGTGGCGGCGGCCCCTCGCGGCCGAACACGCGGCCCGGCAAAGCGACCGCCGGGGAGACGGCGGGCCACGAGCGGAGTCGTCGCGCAGCCGCAGCCGCCCGTAGCCGCGCTGCGCGCGGCGCCGCAGGCGCACGGGCGCAATCTCCCCGGGCCCCTCGACCGCTCAAGATCGTTCTCGATCCGGGTCACGGGGGAAAGGATCCGGGAGCGAGCGGGGGGGATGGATTGCTCGAGAAAGACGTGGTGCTCGACATCGCCAGACAACTCGCCGAACGCCTCCGAGAGGAGATCGGTGCCACCGTCGTCCTCACTCGCGACCGGGACGCGTTCCTGACGCTGGAGGAGCGCACGGCGCGCGCGAACGCGGAGGGTGCCGACCTGTTCGTGTCGATTCACGCCAACGCGAGCCCACACGCGGACCTGGCCGGGGTTGAGACGTACTACCTCAACAATACCGACGACCGAGCCACCGTCCGACTCGCGGCGATGGAGAATGGGCTCAAGTTCATCGGCAACGGGCGCCACGCGGGCGGCGACGATCTATCGTACATCCTGAGCGACCTGGTGCAGCAGGGCAAGCTCCAGGACTCCGTGGCGCTGTCGCACGCTCTCCAACGGGGGCTGGTGAGCCGCCTCCGGGACTCCCATTCGGACGTGGGCGACCTTGGAGTCAAGCAAGGTCCATTCTACGTCCTGGTCGGGGCCTACATGCCGTGTGTCCTCGTCGAGGTCGCGTTCCTCACGAATCCGGTCGAGGGTAAGCGCCTCGCGACGCCGGGGTACCGCAAGGCGATCGCCGCCGGGCTGAGCATGGGCGTGAAGGACTACGTCGCCACGATCCGGAAGGCCCATACGCTATAGAGGATGCGGCGCGATCGTTTGCCGGGACCGTGCGGTCCGGGTACCGTCAGCCCGCGCATACACTCGCGCATAGACCATGGTCTCGCAGCCTACCCCCGCGGCAGCTCCCGCAGCGTTGCCCGGCGACATCCTTTCGGTTCCCGATGTGCTGAGAGGGGCGCGCGCCGAGCTTCGGGCGCGGCACGACGCCGGCGCGACCGGTCGCCAGATCGTGGGCGCTTACACCGCTTTCATGGATCGCCTGCTCACGACGTTGTTCGCGGTCGCCACGCAAGAGTACTTCGCGCGCAACCCGCGAATCCGATACCGGTGCGCCATCGTGGCGCAGGGCGGGTACGGCCGGCGCGAGCTGTCGGCGTGCTCGGACGTGGATCTCCTGTTCTTATATCCGTGGAAGGCCAACCCGTTCGTGGAGACGCTGGCGGAGAAGGTGCTCTACTCACTGTGGGACACGGGCCTCGCGGTCGGCCATTCGTTGCGCAATCCACGAAGCTGCGTGCGACTGGCCGCGCACGACCTCACGGTGAAGACCGCGCTCCTCGACGCCCGGTTCATCTGTGGTGACGTAACCGTCTTCACCGAGCTGCAGCGGGCGATCCAGGCGGAGCTGTTGACCACCCGCGAGAGCGCGCGCTTCATGCGCGACAAGCTTCGCGAGCAGGCGGAGCGGCATCAGCGCTACGGCGACTCCATCTATCTGCTCCAGCCCCACGTCAAGGAAGGGGCCGGCGGCCTGCGGGACATCCACACGGCGCTGTGGTTGGCGAAGGTCAAGTTCAAGGTCCGACGGCTTCGCGACCTCGTGACTCTCGGTATCATTACCGAGGGGGAGCTCGAAGAGGTGGAAGCCTCACAGGACTTTCTCTGGCGCGTGCGCAACGCGCTGCATTTTCTCACCGGTGCTCACGAGGACCAGCTGCGCTTCGAGCATCAGGACCGGATCGCGGCCGAGTTCAATGGGCAGAACGGTCGCGGCGATCAGACCGTCGAGCAGTTCATGCGCCTCTACTATCTGCACGCGGCCACGGTGAGTCGTTTCAGCGAGGCCGTCATCGCGCGGTGTGTGGAGCGCACGCGATCTCCCGGAGCCGGCGCGATGCCCACCCGCACGGTGCGGGACGGCATGCAGGTGCGTGGCGGTGTGCTGAGCGTCACGACGGCGCGGCTGTTTCGCCAAGCGCCGTTGAATCTCATCCGGGTGTTCGCCGAGGCGCAACGCCAGGGGGTGGCCGTGAGCCGCCTGACCAAGCGCGGGATCCGGGAGCATCTGCATCTGATCGACGAGCGGCTACGGCGCGACCCTGAGGCGGTGGAGGCGTTTCTCGACATCCTGCGGTCGCCGCATCGGGTGCACGAGGCCTTGTACGAGCTGCACCGGCACGGGGTGCTGATCTACTTCGTGCCGGAGTTCGCGAACCTGCTCTGCCTGGTTCGCCGCGATCCGTACCACACCTACACGGTCGACGAGCACTCGCTGCGCGGTGTGCTCGAGCTCGAGCGGCTGCGCGAAGGGGCGTACGCGCAGAGCTGCCCACTGCTGACTCAGGTGATGCGCGAGGACGACAAGGTCGAGATCCTGTTCCTCGCGATGCTCTTCCACGACATCGGCAAGGGGAGGGGCCGGGGGCACTCCGAGGAGGGCGCGCGTCTCGTGAGTGCAATCGCGGAGCGCCTCGGTCTCGATACCGACGACACGGTCCAGCTGACGCTGCTCGTCCGCCACCACCTCCTGATGTCCCACCTGGCGCAGCGGCGCGACGTGCATGACGACGAGATGGTGCTGTCCTTCGCCAGGCAGCTGGGGGACGTCTCCACGTTGCGCAAGCTGTATCTTTTGACGTTCGCCGATATGAAGGCGGTGGGTCCCGGGTACTGGAACAACTGGCGCGATCACCTCCTCGGTGAGCTCTATGTGCGGACGGTGCAGATGCTCGAGCGCGACGTGAGTATCGAGGAGGACCGCAGGGCGCGGCTGCAGCGAGTCAAAACTCGGGTGCGGAGGGCGGTCGCCCGCACGGTGATCGGCCGAGCGGTCGGCGCGCGGGAGGTCGACGCATTCCTGGAGGCGATGCCGGATAGCTACTTTCTCGCCACGCGGGAAGACGGCATTCCAGGACACGTGGCGCTGGTGGCGCGCTTCAAGCGGCGTGGTGTCGAGGACGGCACTGCCGTGGTCGAGACCATGGTGCACCACGTTCCAGAGCGCGACTACAGCGAGTTCACCGTATGCACGGCGGATCGGCCGGGGCTCTTTTCCACGCTGGCGGGCGTCTTGGCGGCGGCCGGGCTCAATGTGGTGAGCGCGCGGATCGCCACGGGCACGGACGGCACGGTGCTGGACGAATTCAGGATATCCCATACCGAGCGCCGTGAGATGGTTCTCGAGGAGCGGTTGTGGGGCCGGGTGCGCGAGACGCTGGAGGGAACGCTGCGCGGCGAGGTGGACGTCGAAGCGCTGGTGCAGCAGTCGCGGAGACCGACGCTGCTTGCGAAGCGGCGCAAGGGGGTGCAGGAGCCGCGGACGGGCGTCGTGGTGGATAACGGGGTGTCGCGCGACTACACGGTGCTCGACGTGTATGCGGGCGATCGCATCGGCTTGTTGTTCACCATCACGCGGTGTCTCTATCACCTGGGGCTGCAGATCTACGTGGCCAAGATCACGACGACTCTCGACCAGGTGCTCGACGTCTTCTACGTCACCGATGAGCAGGGGAGAAAGGTGGACGATCCGGCGCGTCTGGAGGCGATCACGGCGGAGCTCACGAAGCGGCTCCTTCAGGACGCGGCCGGGCCGGTGGCGGAGGGGCCGGCCCCGGCCACGACATGAGCATGGCAGGTGCGGCTCGGGAGCGGCGGCTCCGGCCCGCCGATCGGGGCCGGAGGACAGGGAAAAAAGGCCAGCTCGACGGCGCCGTGGACGCCTTCCTCGACCATCTGGCCGCGGAGCGCAACATGGCGGCGCACACGGTGTCGGCGTACGCGCGTGATCTTACCCAGCTGACGGCGTTCCTCGAGACGCGCGGGGTGGCCAATCCGCGTCGTGTGGAGCAGGTGCACCTGCAGGCGTACCTGGCTGCGCTGGCCGGACAGGGGCGATCGCCGAGAACGCGGGCCCGTTGCGCGTCGGCGATGCGTGGGCTCTTCGGCTTCCTGGAGGAAACCGGGCAGGTCGGGGCGAGCCCCGCCGCCCTGCTGCACGTGCGGCGCGTTCCGGGCCGCCTGCCACAGCCGGTCGGCCGCGAGGACCTGGGGCGGCTGCTTGCGGCGCCCCAGGGTGACGATGCCTGTGCGATTCGGGATCGGGCCATGCTCGAGCTGCTCTACGCCGCGGGTCTGCGCGTCTCCGAGCTGGTGGGCCTGCGCGCGGAGGCCCTCGATCTCGAGGCGGGCTTCGTCCGCGTGCTCGGTAAGGGCGCGCGTGAGCGTGTCGTGCCCGTCGGAGCGGCTGCCCGCCGCGGCATCCTCGACTACGTCGAGCGAGCGCGATCCGTCCTTCTCAAGGGACGGCAGAGCCCGTACCTGTTCGTAACCGGGCGCGGGCGGCCGATGACACGGCAGGCCTTCTGGAAGCGCCTCAGGGCGTATGTGCGCCGCCTCGGCATCACCGGGCGCGTCGGACCGCACAGCGTGCGTCACTCCTTCGCCACCCATCTGCTCGAGGGCGGCGCGGATCTGCGGGCCGTGCAAGCGATGCTGGGACACGCGGACATCGGGACCACGCAGGTCTACACGCACGTGGTGCCAGGCCGGCTCCGCGCCACGTACCGCGCCCATCATCCCCGCGCGCGCTGACCCGATGCCCGTGGCGCCCCGCTGTGTTTGCCCGGCCCATGGGGGAGCCGCTACACTGCCGCCCTCCCGGTCTGGCGTCCGCGCGTGACGGGGCAGGGAAACGGTGAGAGGGGTGGCGATCTCATGAAGGCCGGGAATCAAGCGCCGATCGTGGTCAGCGGCGCGCGTCCCACCGGCCGGCAGCACCTCGGCAACCTCCACGGCGCCTTGCGGGTCTGGCTGGGACTTCAGAACGAGTACCGCTGCTTCTTCTTCGTCGCCGACTGGCATGCGCTGACCACCGACTACGCCGACTCGCGCTCCATCGCCGGCAGCGTGGGCGAGATGGTGCGCGACTGGCTGGCAGTGGGACTCGATCCCTCGCGGGTCGTGATCTTCCAGCAGTCCCTGGTGAAGGAGCACGCGGAGCTGCATCTGCTCTTCGCGATGATCACCCCCGTGCCGTGGCTCGAGCGCAACCCGGTGTACAAGGAGCAACGCCAGCAGATCGCGGATCGCGATCTCTCCACTGTGGGTTTTCTGAGCTATCCGGTGCTGCAGGCAGCCGACATTCTCATCTACAAGGGCGCGCGTGTTCCGGTGGGGGTCGACCAGGTTCCCCACATCGAGCTGGCGCGCGAGATCGCGCGGCGGTTCAACCAGCTCTATGGCCCCGTGTTCCCGGAGCCCGAGGCGTTGCTGTCGAGGAGCCCGAAGATCCCCGGGCTCGACGGCCGCAAGATGAGCAAGAGCTACAACAACGTGGTCTTGCTCACCGATCCGCCCGACGAGGTGGATGGCAAGCTGTCGCGCATGATGACGGATCCGCGCCGCGTTCGGCGCACGGATCCCGGGGAGCCCAACGACTGCCCGGCCTTCGTCCTCCACCAGGTGTACTGTACGCCGGAGGAGATCGACTACGTGATGAAAGGTTGCCGCACCGCCGATATCGGCTGTCTCGAGTGCAAGAAGATCATGATCAAGCACGTGCTGGCGGAGCTGGAGCCGATTCGGGAGCGACGGGCGGCGCTGCGCCAGGAGGAGGTGGACGGGGTCCTCGAGACGGGAACACGAGCCGCGAGAGAGGTGGCCGCCCGCACCATGGCCGAGGTCCGGGCCGCGGTGGGACTGACGGGGTGACGCCGTGTCCTATCGGGTGAAACTGGCGCTCTTCGAGGGGCCGCTCGATCTGTTGCTGCACCTGGTGAAGAGGAACGAGGTCGACATCGCCGACATTCCGATCGCCATCATCACCGATCAGTATCTGGAATACGTGGCCATGCTGGAGGAGTTGAACCTGGACGTCGCGGGAGAGTTCCTCGTGATGGCGGCGACGCTGATGTACATCAAGTCGCGCTGCCTCCTACCGCAACCCGACGAGCCCGACGACGACGAGGAGGGCGATCCGCGCGCGCAGCTGATCGAGCGCCTGCGGGAATACCAGCGCTTCCGTGAGGCCGCCTTCGCGCTGAGCGAGCGGCAGCTTCTCAGTCGTGACGTGTTCACCCGGCCGGACGATGGCCCGGGCCAACTGGGCTCCGGCGAGCTCGGGGAGACTGAGAGCGTGGAATCGGCGCCGGAGGTGGAGGTACGGGACGCCTCGCTCGGGGTCCTGCTCGACGCCTTCCGGCGTGTGCTGCAGCGATCGACTGCGGCTCCGGTGCACGAAGTGACGCGGGAGGGGTTGACGCTCCGGGATTGCATCGGCCCGATTCTGGCGCGCCTGCGGGCGACCGGGGAGACGACGTTCGATGCGTTGTTTCCGGACGGCGCCACGCGCCACCGCATCATCGTCACCTTCCTTGCGCTGCTGGAGCTGATGCGCCATGGGGTGGTGCGAGCCCGGCAGGCGGCGCAGTTTGGCGAAGTCGCGATCGTGCTGGCGGTGCCGTCGATCGAGACGGCGGTAGCGGTGATGGAGCAGGGGGAGCTCGAGGTCGGGCTAATCCCGGGCGAGATGTAGGCGAGTCGAGCGAATCGTAGGATCATCATGTCGGAACGTACCGCGGAGATCGAGACGATCCTGGAGAGCCTGCTGTGCGCTCATGGCGGCCCCCTCATGGTGGATCGGGCGGTGGAGGTGCTCGGTGACGTCTCCCGGGGGGATGTCACCCGCGCACTGACGAGCCTGCAGCAGCGGTACGAGAGCGAGAAGCGCGGCTTTCGCATCGCGCAGGTGGCCGGCGGATACCAGCTGCGGACGGCGCCAGAGCACGCCGAGTACGTGCGGCGCCTGCTCCGGCAGCGCCCGGTGCGGCTGAGCCGACCGATGCTGGAGACGCTCGCGATCGTCGCCTACAAGCAGGCCGTCACGCGCGCCGAAATCGAGGCGATCCGGGGTGTCGATGTCGACAGTACTCTGAATACGCTCTTGGAGCGGCGCCTCATCCGGATCGCGGGGCGCAAGGAGGCTCCGGGTCGTCCCCTGCTGTATGCCACCAGCCGCGAGTTCCTCGAGGTGTTCGGGCTGAACGATCTGTCGGAGCTGCCCACGCTGAGGGAGCTCGGCGACGTCAACATCGAGGCGGCGCCCGAGGTGGATCTCCGCGCCGAGCGAGAGACCGGCGGCGCTGATTCCGGCGAAGCCGCGGCGGCGCTGCGACTCGACATCGCCGCAGGCGACGAGCACGAGGGCGCGCTGGCCGACACGACGGGGAGGTCGGACGTGGATGACGGCGGAGACGCGTCGACGGCCTCGGATGCGGCGGCAGCGAAGGAATGAGCCCGGCAACCGTTCGCCCCGCGCCATGTCGGGGGCCGAGGAACGGTTGCAGAAGGTGATCGGCCGGGCCGGGTTGTGCTCGCGGCGGGCGGCGGAAGAGCTGATTCGAGCGGGGCGGGTGCGCATCAACGGCCGCGTCGTACGCACCCTTGGCTCGCGCGTTCGCGTCGGGCGCGATCGCGTGGAGGTGGATGGCGCGGAGCTGCGGGTGGCGCCGCTCGCTTACGTCCTCCTGCACAAGCCCAGAGGGGTGGTCAGCACCGTGAACGACCCGCAGGGCCGCCCGACGGTGCTGAGTCTCCTGCCAGCACAGACGCCCCGACTCTATCCCGTGGGTCGCCTCGATCTGAACTCGACCGGGCTGCTGCTGCTCACCAACGACGGGGAGCTGGCGCAGCGTCTCACCCATCCGCGACACGCCGTCCCGCGGACCTATCGCGTCAAGGTGGCGGGATTCCCGGACGAGCACGTGCTCGACAGGCTGCGTCGAGGCATTCCGCTCGACGGAGTGCGTGCGGCGCCGACGATGGTGCGCATCGTGAAGGATCTGCCGACGAAGACCTGGCTCGAGATCACCGTCCGCGAAGGGCGAAATCATCTCGTGCGCCGACTGTGTGACGCGATCGGGCACCCGGCGGAGAAGCTGTGCCGGCTGCGCATGGGACCGCTGAGTCTCGGCGGATTGCCCCCCGGCGGCATCAGGGCATTGAGCCCGGGGGAGGTGGCCCGGCTTCGCGGCGCCGTCGGCGGCGAAGCAGCGCCAGCGCCGGCCGCCCCACGCCAAGAAGCGCGCACCCCGCGGCGAACACCCCGACCCCGAGCACGGTCCCGACGGCGACCCGAATCGCGTAGTCGCGGGTAGCCGGCGCCGCCACGCCGGGCTCCCTGGCGACGAGGGCGCTGTCGGTGGCGGCGACGACGCCAGCCATGGCCGCCGCCGCGAGGCCGATGCGGAGGGCGATTCCGAGAAGCCGGGTCCCCTCGAGGCCCCCGATCCGCGCTTTCAGCAGGAGGAAAAGCCAGACGAAGTTGACGGTGGCGACGGTTGCCGTCGACAGCGCCAAGCCGACGTGACCGAAGGACAGGGCCCGCACCAAGGTCCAGTTGAGAGCGTAGTTCACGCCGATGGAAACGATGCTCACCAGCATCGGCGTGCGTGTGTCGCCGAGGGCATAGAAGGCGGGCGCGACGACCTTGATGCCGGCGTATCCGGCCAGCCCCACCGCGTAGGCGGCGAGAGCGCCCGCAGCCGCAGCCGTATCGGCCGCGGTGAATCGGCCGTGCTCGTAGATGAGACCGATCACCGGCTTACCCAGGACGGCCAGCCCGAGCGCCGCCGGAATCGAGAAGAGCAGCACGAACTCGAGCGCGTCAGCGAGCGTCGAGCGCATGGCAGCGTGGTCGCGTCGGGCCGCGTGCCGAGAGATTGCCGGAAGGGAGACGAACGCGGCGCCGACACCGAACACGCCGATCGGGAGCTGCATGAAGCGGAAGGCGACGTTGAGCCAGGACACCGGACCGTCGCCGAGGTACGAGGCGAAGTTGTTGTTGATGAGGACGTTCACCTGTACGGCGGCCGCTCCGATCGTTGCCGGCGCCATGAGTGTCAGCACGCGGCGCAAGCCAGGGTCGTGCAGGGTGAGCAGGGGGCGGTAGCGGAACCCCGCGGAGTGCAGCGCGGGCAGCTGCACGGCGAACTGCAGGATGCCGCCGATCAGGGTGCCGATCGCCATCCCGGCGATGGCGCGGGCCGCCATGTCCGAGCCGGGGCCGATGTCGGCGCTGCGCTCGACGAGCCCGAAGCCGGAACGGACGAAATCGGGCGCCATGAAGTGGGCACACGCGAGCCCGCCCACGATCGAGCCGAGATTGAAGAACGACGATGCCGACGCCGGGATGCCGAAGACGTTCCTGCTGTTGAGGATGCCCATGACGACCGCGGCGAGGGCGACGAGGAGAATGAAGGGAAACATGATGCGAGTCAGCCGCACCGCGAGCGCGGTCTTTCCCGGGATGGCGTCGAAGCCGGGTGCGATCCAGGCCACGATGTCCGGGGCGGCGAGCATCCCGAGAACGACGATGGCGCCGACGACGAGAACGAGGGCGTTGAGGACCAGTGAGGCGAGCCGCCAGGCGACTTTCTCTCCGTCTCGAGTCAGGGTCTGAGAGAACGTGGTGACGAAAGCTGCCGACAGCGCCCCTTCCGCGAACAGGTCACGGAGAAGGTTGGGGATGCGAAAGGCGGTGATGAAGGCGTCGAGCTCGCGGCCGGCGCCGAAGACGATGGCGAAGACCTGCTCGCGAACGAGGCCGAGGACCCGGCTGCCGAAGATGGCGGCGCCGACCATGCCGGCCTTGCGGGCGAGGGTTTCGCGGGTCGGTTCCGGGTCGACCGGCACCGGCGGGGTGTACGCCAACGTCCCGGCGTGTGCAACGCGCGGGCTGTGCGCCGGCGCGGGACGACCTTGACTTGCGCCCGCGAGCTGAAGGACGATCGCTCGCATGGACTACCAAGTCATCGACGCAGATTCCCACATCAACAATCCGCCCGACGCCTGGAAGGCGCTGCCCGCCCGCTTTCGGGAGCGGGCGCCGCGAATGGTCGACATGGGGGGCTACGATGGATGGACGGTCGAGGGCCGCCCTCCCACACCGCTCATCCCCTTGTCCTTTGCCGCCGGCAAGCGGCCCGAGGAGCTCAGTCAGCGCCAGATCCGCTTCGCCGAGCAGCCGCGCGGCTGCTCGGATCCCGTCGCTCGGCTCCGGGACCTCGATGTCGATGGAATCGATGCGCAAGTGCTGTACGGCGATGGAACGGGAACGGCAGCGGATCCGGAGCTGCGGACGGCTCTCGTGCACGCGTACAACGACTTCCTGGCCGGGTTCGTCGCGGTGGCGCCGGAGCGCTATATCGGGCTCGCCGTTGCCTGCATGGACGATCCCGATGCGGCGGTGCGAGAGGTGGAGCGCGCGCGCTCACTCGGCCTACGCGGCGTGTTCATCGGCCTCGACGGGGCGGATTTCCCGATCACGGCGGCGCGCTACGATCGCTTCTGGGCGGCGGCGGCAGCGGAGCGCTTGCCCGTTTCGATTCATATCGGCGGCGGGGCGGGCATGAAGCGGAGCCTCGCCCACGATACCGAAGTGGCCCCCGGGACCCTGGAGGCCTTTCTGACGCTTGCGCCGATGACGGTGGCCCATACGCTGGGCATGCTGATCTTCGGTGGCGTGTTCACGCGCCATCCCGAGCTGCGCGTCGTCATCGCCGAGGGGGGAATCGGCTGGATCGCCTACTACCTCGAGCGTGTGGATTCCGTGTTCGAGAAACAGCGCTACTGGGCGCGTTCGCAGCTGGGCGAACGCCCCTCGACCTACTTCCGGCGCCAGGTCTTCGTGACGTTCGAGGAGGATATGGCGGGGATCCGGACGTACGATCTCATCGGCGCCGACAGGATCATGTGGGCGTCCGACTTTCCGCACTCCGACACGACGTATCCGCACTCACGAGAGGCGATTGCGCGTCACTTCGGCCAGCTTGCGGCGGATGAGCGGCGGGCGATGGTGTGCGGCAACGCCGCTTGCCTCTACGGACTCGGATCGTAGCTGCAGTGCGGGGATCCGTCCTGTCCCACCCGTGCTCGGGCGCATCGTGCAAGCCCGCAGCGTGGCTTCGCAACCTTGACAAGGCGACGGGGGGCGGATAAGTCTCGGTTCGATCGCTGTCTTTCCTCCCAGTTGGGGTGACTCTCACGCGTCATCCAGTGCCGCGGGGTGGAGCAGCCTGGTAGCTCGCGAGGCTCATAACCTCGAGGTCGGTGGTTCAAATCCACCCCCCGCAACCTGAGGTCCCCCGGTTCCGTCCGCAGCTCGCGTACGGCGGAGCCGGGGGACGAACGTCCACCGTCCGCCCGCCAGCGCAGTCCGGGCTCCGTCCCAGGCGGGCTTGACCGCGTCCCGTACCGGGTATTTATTGAGATTGATTCTCAATCTTGCCGGTTGATGCGCGCTGCACGGGGGCGCCTCGGGAGCCCGAAACGGAGGGGCGCGTGCGGATCGGACAGTCTGGCGCCCCTCAGGCGCACGACGCAGGGCACAGAAGAGCTCTGGCTGCGGTCGTCGTTGCCGCGACGTTGCTTTTTGCCGTCACGACGGCTGGGGGGGAGACCCGGGAAGACGTCGTGCGCGTGCACACGCTGCTCAACCTGGTGGGCGAGGAGTTTCGCGAGAGCGTGCACGGTGACGAGGCGCTGCGCGATCGGGAGTACGCGGAAGCGCAGGGTTTCTTTCAGGAAGCGCGCCAGCGCTGGCATCGGCTGGCGACGGAGCTCGGGGCCGACGCCGACGTGGAGCGGCTCTTCGAACGAGCACACGCCCTTCTCGGGGAACGCCGGGATCCCGATGAATTCCGCGCCACGGTGGAGATGCTCCAGGTGCGGCTGACCGAACGCACCGGCGTGCCACCCGAGGTGTTTCCGGCGGCGCCCCCGTCGCTCGATCGCGGGCAGCGCATCTTCGCGTCTCAGTGCAGCGGATGCCACGGAATGCAAGGCGATGGGCGCGGTCCCCAGGGCGCCAGCCTCTCCCCGCCACCGAGCGACTTCACCGATGGCGAGTTCATGGCCGACGTGACCCCGTTCGACTTCTTCCACGTGATCACCGCCGGCCGCCTGACGGCCGGGATGCCTGGCTGGGACGACGCGCTCAGCTTGCAGGAACGCTGGGATGTCGTCGCCTACCTGTGGAGCATCCCACGCCATGACGACGCGGGCGGGCGGGCCCTGTACGCGCAGGCCTGCGCCGGATGCCATGGGGCGGCAGGCGAGAGCGGCCCGCGCGATCTGCGCACCGCGGCGACCTTGGCGCGTTCCACCGACAGGGAGATCGCTGCCTCACTGCGTGCGGGCGGTGCGCACGGCCACGCCCTGCCGGCGTCCGTGAGGGATGGCGGGAACGAGCTCCGCGATCTGGTCGCTCACGTGCGCCGCCTCGGCACGCTGGAGGCGGGCGGGCAAGACGAGGGGCGGGCCTTGGCGAGGGCCCGAGATCTCCTGAAGCACGCCGTGGAGCTCCATGAAGCGGGAGACCGTGGCGCCAGCGATGTGGCGTTGGATGCGTACCTCGCCTACGAGGCGGTGGAGAAGCGGGCGCTTCTCGCCACTCCCACGCTCGGTCGCAGCGTCGAGAGCGGATTCGTGGAGCTGCGCGGACTGCTGGGACACGACGGGTCGGCCGCGAACGTTCGCGACCTGGCGGCCCGGCTCGATCGGGAGATGGAGGGCGTAGCCCAGGCCTTGCGACCTGCCCAGGGAACGCTCGCGCTGCTGCTCCAGTCGGCAACGATCATCCTGCGCGAAGGGTTCGAGGCGCTGATCGTCATCGCTGCACTCGCCGCGTACTTGCAGCGCTCGGGTCGGGGCGGGCTTCGCGCGCTCGTCTACGGGGGGGCGCTTGCCGGTCTGGTGGCGAGCGCAGTCACGGCGTGGATGTTCGTCCGCGTTCTGGGGCTGGGGGTGGTGGCGCAGGAGCTGCTCGAAGGCGCCACCATGCTGCTCGCCGCGGTGGTGCTCTTCGGCGTGAGCTACTGGTTGATCAGTCGCGCGGAGGCGGAGCGGTGGCAGCGGTACATCCGGGGTCGGATGGACGCCGCGCTCAATCGTGGGAGTCGGTGGTCGCTCGCCGGTACGGCGATTCTGGCCGTGTACCGGGAGGGCGTGGAGACGGTGCTCTTCTATCACGCGCTGTGGGGCGTGGCCGACGGTGCGGAGGGGGTGGTGATCGCCGGCATGGCGGTGGGCGCCGTCGCGCTCGCGATCGTCTACGGCGCCACGACTGCCCTGGGGCTACGCGTCCCGATGCGCGCATTCTTCCTGGGCACGGGGGCGGTGCTCTACCTGATGGCCTTCAGCTTCGCCGGCAGCGGCGTGCGGGAGCTGCAGGAAGCGGGGCTCGTGCCAACGACTTTCTTCGGCGCATGGCCGAGCATCGCCTGGCTCGGGATGTCGTCGACGCGCGAGGTTGCTGTCGTGCAGGGGGCGTTTCTTGCCGCCGCCCTGGTGGCAGCGGCGGTCGGTTTCTCCCGCTGGCGCGCCACACGCGGGCGGGTGATGGGCCGTGGCGCATCCAAAGATCGAGAGGCGCCCCGCCCGGCGGCGTGAGATTGCATCAGTCTCGGCGGGACCCGTTGCGATAGGCGTTGGGCGGAGTGCGCGCCACGCCGTACCCCACGACCGCCAGCATGATGCCGAGCGTGATCTGGAGCGTCAGAAACCCCGCGATCTTGGCGTAGGCGAAGCCTGGGTGCGCGAAGCGCACGAGCCAGCCGCCGGTCTCGTCGAGCAACGCTCCGACGAACGATCCCACGATGAGCAGGACCTTCGCCGGTATGGGGAGCGGGACGAAGAGCAGCAGGTGAGTGACCGTGAGGAGCAGAATACCCATGGCGAAGAGATGGGCGTGCGAGATCTCGAGAAGGACGATGTAGGAGCGGGGTTCGCGGAAATGCTCCTCGGCGCCGCGATAGAATTCCACCACCGAAGCGTAGGACAGCTCCATCCTGGCGAAGTAGAGGAGCCAGTTCGTCAACCAGAACACGAGGGCGTAGAGGAGGAAGGCGGCCAGGATCAGCCGCAGCAGGTGATTCTCTCGCCATTCTCCGGTGACGACGAAGCGCATCGCCTGACCTAGTCCGAACGGCCGGGCGCCGTGCAACGACCGGGTGGTACCGGTCCGGTTCCGCGGCGGGCGCGCCGGCCGGACCGGTCATCACCGCGACCGCCCGCTGTCGGCGTTGTCGGTCGCACTACGGGGCCGGCATGTGGGGCGGGCGGATGGCAATGTCGTACAGCGCGAGAATCTTGCGCAACGCCTGAGGAATGGCGCGCGCGGTCAGGCTCGCGCCGCTGATGCCGTGAAGATCCCGTCCGACGCGCCATGTGCCCGAGAGCGTCCGTCCTTTGAACTGCTCCAGCCAGTGCGGTGGTGGCATGTATTCCTTGGGCTCGTAGAAGGCAAGAAGGAGCACCTGGTCCACCCTGCCATCGGGCGTCAGGACCGCGAGAAACGTCTCGGGGAGGGTCCGGACGGTGTGCGTGTCGATGACCCCGTATCCGAGGATCTGGTCGTCCCGTCGCGCGGTGTAGAACGTGAAGAGCCGGGAGTCGAGATCCACGCCGGCACGGTCCTTGACGGCGGCCGCTTGTGCGTCGGTGAGGATCACCGTCCGGGGCTGCACCTCGGGCGCGTCGGGAAAGGCGAGCCGGAGCGCCTCGTCCTTGGCGTAGAAGGCCCCGGCGTCCGCCGCCGCCGGGGCGCACACGGCGGACAGCGCAGCCAGCAAGGTCGCGGTGGCTATCCGACCGTGCATGCGCGCAGGCTCAGAAGATGAATCCCAGGCCGAAGTTCACGTCGTCCGGATGCTCTCCCTCGCGCGGGTCGAAGTTGCGATAGTCGAACTTGAGCACGATCTGCGGGTGCGGCTTGTACGACAGGCCGACCGTGTAGAGATCGATGTCCTTGGTGAGGTCGCGGACGAATCCCGGCGCCACGCTGCCCTGCGTGTCGTAGTGCTCGTAGCGGAAGAAGGGTGCGAGGTACTGGCTCGTCTCGCCTCCGAGCAGGTAGGGCATGACATCGTATGCGGCTTCGGCGTACCAGCCGTCGAATTGATCGGGAACGGTGCTCTCGTTGGCGATGCTGAGCGCGGCGGCATTGTCGATGGACCCGAAGGCCGCGAGGGCGCGGAGCTCGAGGCCGTAGTTCCGATACTGGCCGTGAAGGTCCCACAGGGAGAGAAGCCCGTTGACGGAACTGCCGGCGAAATCCTGATCCTGGCCGGTGTTGCCGACGAACGCCGACGCTCCCACGAGCAGCCCGGGAACCTGATGGGGCGTGTAGTCGAGGCGTGCCGATCCCGCGCCGTTCTCCGCCAGCGCTTCGCTTCCCTGTTGCCGCCCGTCGCGGATGCCGTCGCTGTTGAAGCCCGCCGCGTTCAGACTCGTCGTCGCGTAGGCTCGGTACTGGAGGTCCTCGGAAAAGGAGGAGCCAAAGACCCCGGCGCCGAGCTCCCGCCAGGTCGTGGGAATGATCCGTCGCTCGACCTCCGGGCGATTGACGCCATGGAAGTACACCGGCTCGTGAATCTCGTTGATGAAGCCGAGCGGGATCAGGACGAGCCCGGCGCGTGCGTTGATGGGCGCGTCGTACAGGTAGTCCAAGTAGGCCTGCTCGACGGAGACGGAGCCTTCGCCCTCGGTCGTGGAGTGCTCGAACTCGATCTCGGCGTTGAGCAGCCAGCGATCAGAGAACTTGTAGCCGGTATACAGCACGAAGCGGAGCAGATCGGCGCGATCGGGATCGTCGCCCGTCACCTTGTGGCTGTAGTTCCCTTCGCCGTAGCCGCCGATCGAGAGGCCCCGGTTGATTTGGTAGACCTTGGACGCCGCCGGTCCGAGCCCATAGTAGCTCTTGAGCTCCTTGCCCTCCGGGAGAACGAAGTTCTCCTTGAGCCGCGCTACCTCTTCCGTGAGGACGTTGACCTTGCGCTCGGTCTCGGCTGCCTCTGCGGCAACCGCGGGTTCCGGGGCGGTCGTGGCAGTCGGGGCGCCGGCCGGTTCCGTGGTCCCGCGCCGCTCGGCTTCGAGACGCCGGCGCTCGGTTTGCACGGCGTCGAGCTCTTCGCGAAGGCGGTCGACGAGGTCTTGCGCCTCGCGCTTGAGTGCGTCGAGCTCGGCGTCGGCGCGCGCCGGTGCCGGCACGGCAGCCGCGAGGACGATGAGCAGCAGAACACTGCCGAGATGGCGCCACTGCGTTGCAGATGCTGGGACGATCCTGTGCATGGCCTTCTCCGTTCCTCCCGTGATTGCAAGCACCGTCGATCGCGTGTCGAGGAGAGCTCGCGGATGGTCGGGCCGGCGCGCGCCTCCTTACTCCTCCAACCCCTGCCGCGCTTCCCCCTGCGTCGGTCCTTCCAGGCGATGAAATCGGATGCCGGCCGTGGCCGCGACGGCGAGTCGGCCGTCGTCGTCCGAGTCGATGAACACGCCTTCGGCGCCCACGCGGCGGAGCGCCGCCCCGGAGGCGACGGGGCCGAGCACCACCGCCGCCGTCGACAGGGCGTCCGCCAGCGTGGCGGACGAGGCGACCACGGTCGCGCTCACGAGGGCGCGCGCGGGCATCCCCGTTCGCGGGTCGAAGATGTGGCCGAAGCGTGTCCCGTTCGCGATCACGAACTGCTCGCCGTCGCCTGACGTGGAGACCGCGCCCTCGCCGAGCTCGACGGTGCCGACGATGGCCCCGGGATCCCTGGGATGGCGGATGCCGATGCGCCAGTAGGGTGCGTCGGGCGGGTGACCGATGGTTGCCACCTCACCGCCGAGATCGAGATATGCAGAGCGGATCCCGTGCGCCCGGAGCAGTCCTCGCACGCGGTCGAGCGCGTAGCCCTTGCCAATGCCGCCGAGGTCGACTTGCGCGTGTGGGGCGGTGAGCGTCACCGTGCCGTGCGCAGAATCGACGGCCACCCGCGAAAAGCCGGCGATGACGGGAGCGACGGCAGGGACGTGCGGCGTGCCCGTGGTGAAGCCCCACGCGCGCGCTGCGGGGAGGACCGTGACGTCGAAAGCGCCGTCGGTGAGCTCGCTGACGGCGCGTGCGGCTTCGAGGACCTCCACCACGCGCGCGTCGACGCGGACGGGCTTCGTGGCGCCGTGGGTGTTGATGCGGCTGACGTCACTGTCGGGACGCTGCACGGCCATCAGCCGATCGATGGCGTGGAGCTCGGCGCGGCCCGCATCCAGCGCGGCCCGCAGACTGGCCGGCTCGCGATGGTCGTAGATTCGCAGCTCCGCGATGGTGCCCATGAGGTATTCCCTCACGACGGCCGTCGGAGGAGAGGGGAGGGCGAAGGCCCTCTGTGGACCCGCGAGCAGAACGGCATGGGTCGCGACGAGGGCCAGGAGCCGGGGGCGACACGCCGGCGTCGAGCCTCGATGATGCGAGCGGTGGACGATGCGGGGGCGGCGGAGTTGGGCCAGAGTCATTGCCGATCGAACGACTGAAATTGAGATGTATTATCAATTTCATCTGATACTATCGGCTGGCGCTCGCTGTCAAGAGAAACGGGCGGGCTACTTGGCGCGACTGGCGCTGGCGAGCTCGGGTGGCACCTGGTGAAGGTAGGCGTGGAGGTACTTGATCTCTTCGCCGAGGCGCTCCATGTCGACGCGGATCAGGTCGCGGATGGAGAGCATGGAGACGATCAGGTCGCCACGGACCACGGGGAGATGGCGGATGTTCGCCTGATCGAGCTTCCGCAAAGCCGCGCGATAGTCTTCGTCTTCGTGGGCGACGACGAGGCTCGTCGTCATCACCTCGGCCAGGGTCGTGCTGACGGGGTCACGACGAAGGCGGACGACGCGGCGCACGATGTCCCTCTCGGAGACGACGCCGACGAGCTTCTGCCCGTCGAGGACGGCCACGATGCCGACGTTGTGGTCCTCCATGAGCATCGCGGCGTCGGCGACCGATGCGCCGCGCTGCAGCATGTACAGGACTCCCCCGCCAGCGCCCAGAATGTCGCGTAGCGTTGTCATGTGCCGTCCCCTCTCGGGTATGATCCGGGCACGAGAGAGCACTCAAACTCTCGCCCGACGGACGGTGGCGAGTCAACCCGAAATGCGCCGGAGGCAGCCCGGCCGAAGGGCCGCCATCACCCTCCGGGACCTCTCTGGAGGGGCGCTTGTGTGGTGCGCGCCGCGTAGCGGAGCATCGGCATGAGCGCGCTCCCCGGCAACGGCGATCGTAGCCCGGCATGGGGCACGCTCCGCGAGGCCGTCATCGGATGCCGGGCGTGCCCGCGCCTGGTCGCGCACCGGGAGCGCGTTGCGGTGCAGAAGCGTGCCAGCTTCCGGGAATGGGACTATTGGGGTCGGCCGGTGCCGAGCTTCGGTGATCCAGGGGCGCGGTTGCTGGTCGTGGGACTGGCTCCGGCGGCGCACGGCGCCAACCGTACCGGCCGCATGTTCACCGGCGACCGAAGCGGCGACTGGCTGTTCGATGCCCTGCATTCGGCCGGTTTCGCGAGCCAGGCCTCGAGCGTGCACCGAAGGGACGGGCTCAGGCTCGACGACGCGCGCATCAGTGCGATCGTCCGCTGCGCGCCGCCGGAGAACCTGCCGGATCGTCTGGAAATCGGACGGTGCCGAGGCTTCCTGGTGGAGGAATTCCGCCTACTGCGTCGCCTCCGTGTGGTGGTCTGCCTGGGTGCGTTGGCCTTCCACGGCTGGCTCCAAGCCTGGCGCGCGGCGGGTGGATCGATCGGGCGTCCACGACCCGTGTTTCGCCACGCGGCCGTGCACCGGCTACCGGACGGGCCGTGGCTTCTCCTCTCGTATCACCCCAGTCAGCAGAACACCTTCACCGGACGGCTCACGCGCAGGATGCTGCGCGACGTTTTTCGCCGCGCGCGGCGGCTGCTCGAACTGGAAAGTCGCTAGGCCGCGCTGCGGCAGGTGGAGGCGAGCCGGGGCAGGGCGTCTCCGGGTCGTACACCAGCGTCTACGCCGAGCGCCCATGGACGCTGGCGTCCGGCTCGCGGCTCCGGAGGAGCAGGAAAAGCAGTCCCCACAAGGCGAGCGGCAGGAGCTTGAGTCCCACGACCGCGATGCCATGCGAGAGGTTGCGGTGAATCACCGGTGCGATGAACATCGTTCCGGCCACGCGTCCCTGGGCCAGGAGGAGATAGGCCAGGGTGGCGAGCGCGTCGAGGAAGAGAAGCGCCGGCAGCCCAATGGCGAGCATGAGGAGCCGTCTGGAGGCGCTGAGCCGCCCCACGCTCAGGACCAAGGGGGGCAGCACGACCAGGTTTGCGTGCCAGCGGGTCAGCGTCATCACGTACCGTTGCGCGCGCCACTGCCCGTCGTGCAGCTTCGCGGACAGGATGCCGATCTCATCGTCGCGCAGCGGTCGCCTTCCGGCAGGCGCGGGGCCGCGCACCAGAACCGGCACGCCGAACGGGCGGCCGATGGCGACCGTCAGGTCACGCAGTGCGCCGCCGATCTGCGCATGGAACAGCAGCCACAGGGTCACGGTCAGCAGACCCGTGATCGTGAGCAGAACGAGCGTTCGGACGCTAGCCACGTGGGGGTACGGGGGTGCGGCTCAACCAGACGGCGTACAGCCCGACGCAGAACAGGATGGCCACCGCCTGCCACAGCACGTGGTGGAAGAGATCGAAGTACTCGCGCAGGTGGACGCCGACGAGGAACATGCACACCAGGCGGCCCAGGTTGAAGAGCTGCGTGAGGACGAGCGCAGCTGCGAGCCCGACGATGCGCAGGCGCCACGGTGCGGGTGACAGCAGGATCGCCAGACCGAGAATGACGGCCAGATCGAGGCCATCGCAGATGGGGGCGACCTGCATGGCGAACCCGCTGCCCGAGACGATGTCGCCGGCCTGCGCGGCGTCGATCCGCAATGCGTGAAGCGTCGTCACGGTGAGCCAGGCGAGCTCGCTGCCGTGCGATACCCGGTCGTTGCCGCGGAGCACGGGAACTGCGAGGCCGACCAGAGCGAGATACAGGACAACCCGCCAGAGGAGCCGCGGCGGTGATGGCGCGGGCGGAGGCATGTAACGGTGGCTACAGCGGCCCCGGTGCGGTGTCAACACGTGGGGCGAGGTCGTCGCGCCGGGCCTCCCGTTCCCAGGTCTCTCCTTCCGGGATCCTTCCTACGCGAAACAGCGGACGAGGGGTCCCGTCTCTGAATACTATTAGAAAGAAAGCACGACTTTGCCGGTGGCTCGCGCCGCCGGGAGCGGCGGGTGCGGGGGGGGCGATGAGTTCCGCCATCATGGCCAGGCCGACTCCGGTGGGGTATCCGTGGCCGCTCGCGGCGGATCGACCGGGTCGGGCGGTGGCCATGCGGCCCAGGGGCGCGTGGCTCGTCGTTCGCCGAGACGGGCCTTGCCGCCGGCGGGCGAAATGGATAGACACCACGGGCATGCCGGCGGCTGGGGCGTTGCGACGCGCGCTGAGCATCGGCCTCATTTTACCGGCGTTGGTGTATGCCGACGTGAGCACTGCCGCTCGTCAGGCCCTCGAAACGGCCAAAGAGATCTACGTCGCCACCGAACGCGCGGATGGCACGCGGAGCGCGATGGCGCCGGTGTGGTTCATGTACGAGAACGGCACCGTCTATTTTTCCACGGGAAGCGGTAGTCACAAAGCGCGGCGGCTACGAAAGGGCGGGCGCGTGTACGTTGCGGTCGGCAGCGCCGACGGCCCGGCGTGGGAAGGGTGGGGTACGCTGGTTTCCGATCCGACGCTGATCGATCGCATGGCCGGCTATTACCGCAAGAAGTACTGGATTGCCTGGCTCGGGCTATTCGTCCCGAACAAGGACAGGGTCGCCGCGGGCAAGACCGTGATCGTGAAAGTCGTACCTGCTCAGAGCGCTGGCTAGCCCGGATTGTTCATGGGTTCCCGTCGCGAGAGTGTCGAGAGTGCCGGAGATTCGCGACCCTCGGACCGCAGGCCGACGCAGGCATACTTGAACAGTATGTCGAGGCGCGCCAGCGTCGATGAGAAGGTCGCGAAGATTCGGCGCTCGCGGCGCTCGTAGCAGGGAACTCATGAGTGATCCGGGCTAGGGCCAGCGGGCACGGCTGGCGGCGCCGAGCGCTGCGCTCCGAGAACGTCTCCTCCCGCGTTGCGCTCCTTCCGACGCCTCGGTCGCCGTGTCGATCGGTCGATGGGTGTGTCGCGGGGTCCCCGACAGGTGCAGGCGGCGTTCCCGGCGGTGGGGAGGTCGATGGGCGGAAATCGCGCGGTGCTGGGCGAGTACCGGACTCTAGAGGATGCCCTGTGGGCGGAGCTCGAGGAGCTGCAGCGCCAAGACGCCCTGGCTCGGCTGACGGTGGTGGTGCCGTCGACGTGGCTCGTTCGCCATCTCACGGTTGCTGCGGCCCGCCGCTTTCCGGACGGCCTCTTCGGCGTCCGCCTGATCACGTTCTTCGGTCTGGCCCTCGAGCTGGCCGATGCACTGTCGGCCCCGTCGTCGCTTGCGGCCCCGATCGTCCACGAGCGTCTCCTGCTGCACTGGCTCGAATCGCGCGATCCAGGCGGAAGCCTCTTCGGCATGGATCTGCGGACCTACGATTTCGCTTCGGCGCTGGCCGGGGCGGTGCGCGATCTACGCGATGCGGCCGTGCCGAGCGATCCCCATGTGGTGCTCGACGGCCTCAGGCTGGCGGCCGGGGAGTCGGCGAGCCGCCTCACTGCCATGGACGTTCGCAAGTTCGGTGTCCTGCTGGAGGCCTACGGGTCGTATGGCGCTGCGCTCGAGGCAGCCGGTCTTCAGGACCGGGCCGCCGTGTTCCAGCGTGCGGCCGGCGGGGCCGCTCGAGCCGCAGATCCGCTGATCTTCTACGGCTTCTACGACATGACGCAGGTACAGGCCGATCTCCTGACGGAGCTCGCGCGACACCAGCACCTGGTATTGCTCGTCCCGAACGGTCGGCCGCCGGATGTCTGGCGGTTCGGACAATGGTTCCGCGACACGTTCGTCCCGACGGTCACGGCAACGGCGCACCGTCTGCCGCCTGTCGAGGAGCCCCCGCGGCCGGAGATCCACAGCGCGGCCGGGGAGGCCGACGAGGTGTGGTTCTGCGCCAAGGAGATTCGGCGACTCCTCGATGACGGGTGCCCGGCACGAGAGATCGCCGTCGTTGCGCGCACACTCGAGCCGTACCTCGTTCGGGTGAACGCCGTCTTTCCCGAGCATTGCATTTCCTACACCGGCGTTCCGGGGCTTCCGCTCCTCGACCATCCCTTGGCCCAGAGCATCCGGTCGTTCTTCCGCTTGGCGCTCGACGACTTTCCGCGCCAGGCCGTGCTCGACGTCATCGGTCACCCGCTCTTTCGTGCGGAGCAGCGACGTGACCGCTGGAGCCTGCTCGCTGCCAGGCTCCGGATCCACCGGGGAAGCGATTGGTTCCGGCTCGGAAGCCCCATGGCGGAGACGCGCAAGGACCTGCCGGCTGCCGACCTCCGCCGCCTGGCCGAGACCGTTGCGTCCCTGATGGGGCGAACGTGGCCCGACATCGCGTCGTGGCGCGAGCACGCCGCAGCGCACCGGCGCGCCATCGACGACGCGTTTCGTACCGAGGCGCTGCTCGAGCAGGAAGCGGCCGTCGTGCGGACAGTCGGCGAGGTCCTCGACACGCTCGGCATTCTCGACCGGCTCGGCGGTGCGGTATCCCGCGCCGATTTCCTCGAGGCGTTCGAGCGCGAGTGCGAGCGACGCGTTCTGCCGCCACGCGACACGGAAGGGGTGGCCGTTCTCGACGCCATGGCGATCCGCGGGCTGTCCTTCCGGCACGTGTTCCTGCTCGGCCTCAATGCCCGCGTGTTTCCCCGGTTCATCGTCGAGGTGCCGTTCGTGAGCGATGCAGTGCGGCGCGAGGTGTTCCGGGTCATGGGCCATCATCTCGCGGTGCGCACGGATGGCTACGACGAAGAGCGGCTGCTCTTCCACCTGGTCAGGTCGGCAGCATCCGAGCGCTTCGTGTGTGTCTATCAACGGACCGATGCCAGGGGACGAATGCGCGATCCGTCCCCGCTTCTTCGATCGTATCTGCCGCTGGATCGCTCCTTGATCGATGCCGTTCCGCGGACGGAGGCGGGCAAGCGGGCGCGGGGCAACGTGCGCACTCCTCGCGAGATCATGCTCGAGGCACCGGACGCAGAGGAAGCGTTGCGGGTCTTCGGGCGCGCCGGTGATGTGCTTGCGCGCGCGCGCGCGTTCCTGCGGCAGATCGAGTGCGAGGGAGAGCTGACCGGGTACGAGGGCCGCGTCGGCCCACTGCCCGCGCCCTGGGCGCGTCGGGCGGCTGGGCTGACTGCCTCGCGGCTGGAGGATTTTGGCACCTGTCCGTTCAAGTACTTCGCAGCGGACGTGCTCGGCCTCGCGGCGCCCGGCGACGAGGCGTGCGAGGACGATCTCAGTCCGCGCGAGATCGGCCGGCTGATGCACGCGATCCTCGCGCGCCTCTACACGCAGGGGATCGAAGGCTCGATCGCCGGCGCCCCGGCCGTGCGCGCCGTTGCCGCGCAGGTCTGTGACGAGCTGGAGCGGGACGAGGGACTACGAGTCGGTGGGCTTGCCGCGCTTCGTGTCGAGCAGGTCGTGCGCGCCGTCGAAGCGTTCGTGGCGTGGGATCTGGCCCATCTCGGCGCCTGGGTGCCCACCTGGGTGGAAGCGCCCGTGAGCGGGGAGGTGGGGGGCGTACCGATCCGCGGCATCCTCGATCGGATCGATCGAGACCCGTCGGGCAGGCTCCGCATCATCGAGTACAAGCGCCGCTTCGGAGGGCCCTGGCGCATCGCGCTCGAGACGCTGGGGCGGCGGGGCCGCAAGCTGCAGGCACCGCTGTACCTGGGGTTGGTGGAGGGAGCGCGGCTCGGGGGAGATGGGCCGGGGCCGACGGAGATCGTCCTGCAGTTCATCGAGAACTATGCCAGCGACGATCCGACAGTGGAGCCGATCCGCGAACGATGTCACAGCCGGCGTCTCGACGCCGAGACGTGGACAAGCGTCCAGCCGGATATCTCCCGGGTCGTGCAAGTCTTCGGCGGCCTCATTCGCGATGGATGGTTCTTCATCCGACCGCAGGACGGACCGCGAGGGCACTGTGCGCAGTGCGACTTCGGCAACGTGTGTCGTAAGGGCGACGCCCGCGCGCCGACCAAAGCCGCGCGCATGGCGCAGCTGCGCTCGTACTGGGGCATCGTGCGCCCGCAACCACCCAGACCATGAAGCCGTCGATCGCAGCAGGTGCCGGTACCGGAAAGACGACGCGGGTGGTGCGCCTGCTCCTCGAGCGCGTGCTGGGGACGGATACGGAGCCCTCGCGACTGCTGGCCCTCACCTTCACCGTACGGGCGGCGAACGAGATGCGGGACCGCCTGGGGACGTGGCTCACCCGGCTGGTGGATGGGCATCGGATCGCCGAGCTCGGCGGCGGCCTCGCGGTGTTTGGCGATGCGGAGCGTGCCCTCGCCAGGGGTCGGCGTGCCCTGGCCGACTTGGATCGCATGGAGATCGGCACGATTCATTCCTTCGCGGCCCACTTGCTGCGTCAATATCCCGTGGAGGCGGGCGTGAGCCCCGGGTTCGAGGAGGACGAAGGCGGCGGGAAAGCGGGAGTCTTCCGCGAGCTGTGGCCGCGATGGATCGAGCGGCGGCTGTCGGCACGGGAGGGGCCGGGCAGGATCGAGCGCTATCTCGATCGGATCGACCCCGGCGAGATCCGGACGTTCGCCGAAGCGCTGTGCACCGAGGGGGTGCCGGTGCACGGCCGGGCTCCGGTCGAGGATCCCGACTGGGGATTGCGACAGCGAAACGCCGCCGTCGAGTGTCGCGACCTGCTCGCGCGGATCCCGCGCGGGACCAGCAAAGCGCATCAGCGGATCACCGATGCCCTCGGGTACATACGGGACCTGCTCGCGGCCGATGCCGTGACGCCGGCGCTGCGGCGGCGGCAGCGGCTGCTCGGTATCGCGTGGCCGAGCGGGGCGGCGTGGAGGGGCGATGCGGAAACTCACGCACGGCTGACGACGTTTGCTCGCGAGGTCCTCGACCGCGACGACTGGGCCGTGGCCGAGGTGGTCGAGTGGCTCCGGCCGTTCGTGGACGAATTTCGTCGCGAGTATGGACGGCGCGGGTTGGTGTCCTTCGAGGGCTTGATGGTTCGCGCGGCTCGTCTCCTCCGGCATCACGGCGACATCCGGCGGCATCTCAAGGAGCGGTTCCGGCTCATCCTGGTCGACGAGTTCCAGGACACCGATTCCCTCCAGGGCGAAATCCTCCTCTATCTTGCCGAACGGATGGATCGGTGCGCAGGCGACTGGAGAGACGTGGAGGTGGAACCTGGCAAGCTCGTCATCGTCGGCGATGAGAAGCAATCCATCTACCTCTTCCGTGGGGCGGACCTGGAAGCCTATCAGGAGATCGCGCGGCGGCTGACGGGAAACCGGCAGGACGCGGTGGAACGCCTCGGGGTGAACTATCGGTCGCGCCCCGAGCTGGTCCGATTCGTGAACGCGATCGGCCGTCGAGCCATGCGCCGACCCGAGTACGTGGCGATCGAGCCGAGCGCGGGCGCGACATCTGGTGGGCGGATCGAGATGATCCTGTTTCCCGAGCTGGCGGCCATGGACGTCCGTGCGGCAGAGGGCCAGGCGATTGCGCAGTGGATCGCCGCGGAGATCGAAGGCGGACGGGCACGGGCTGGCCAGGTGGCGGTGCTGCTCCGGACCTTGGCGCACGCCCGGTACTACACCGACGCGCTTCGGGGTCGGGGCATCGACTTCGTCATCGAGGGCGAGAAGGGGTTCTACGCGGCGCCGGAGGTGGTCGACGTCACGAATCTGCTTCGCGTGATCGCCGCGCCGGCGGACGAGCTGGCGCTCGTGGGCTTGCTCCGGTCCCCGTTCGGTGCGGTGTCGGATCGGGATCTCGTGATGCTGCAGGAGACCGGGGCGCTCGACGTCCTCGAGCCGTGGAGAGTTCCGTCCGGTCTCCCGGCGGTCCGTGGTCTGTACGAGATGCTTCTGCGGCTGCACGCGATGTCGCGGCGGGTGCCCGCCCGGGAGCTCGTCGATGCCACGCTCGATGCGCTGCCCGTGCTCGAGATTTCCCGGGCGACGCCACGGGGCGAGCAGGCCGTGGCCAACGTGCGCAAGCTCTTGGAGGAGCTGCTCACGGCGCATGGGCGGACGCTCGGGGTGGCGCTCTCCGAGTGGCGCCGGCGGGCGCGCGAGGGCGACGAGGAGGGGGAGGCGGCCTTGGCCGATGACGAGCTCGATGCCGTGCGGCTTCTGAGCATCCACAAGGCAAAGGGACTGGAATTCCCGGTGGTGGTGCTGCCGGACCTTCAGCGCGAGCCTCCGAGACCGGGGGTGCGGCCCGTGCTCCACGACTGGTCTCGTGGATCCGTCGGGTTTCGCTGTGGGGGAGTGTGCGATCTGCAGTGGATCGAGGCCGCCAGACGATACCGGGCTACCGAGGAGGACGAGGCCCACCGTGTCCTGTACGTGGCCCTCACGCGGGCGCGGGACACGCTGCTCCTCACCGGCGGCGGCAGGCAGCACGGCTTGCTCGGCACTATCCTGTCGGCCCTCGACGCCGAAGGCCTCGCGCTCGGTCCCGCAAGCGAGCAGACGCTGCGCGGCGACGGCTTCGAAATCCGCGTTCGTCTCTGCGACGGGCAGGCGGGGGAAGCCGCCGTCCGCATCCCGAGCTCGGCGGTGGGCGGAGGCATCGATCTGGTTGCCGAACGCGAGCGCTGGGCGGCGCGCGAGCGCGCCTGCCGTCGCGCGGAGCGTAGCGCGACGGTGAGCAGTCCCTCACGAGTGCATGGGCTCGCGCTCGCCGATGACGATGAGCACGACGTGAGCTGGCTCGAGGCCGATGACCTCGATACGGGGGCAGGACGGTCGATAGGGAAGAGGTGCCACGATGTGCTGGCTACGATGGACCTCGCGCACCCCGAGCAGGCAACGATGGAGGAGTCGGTCGGCCGCATTCTGAGTCCGTTTTTCCGTAGCGACGCCTTTCGCGAGATACAGCAGGCCGAACGGATCGAGCGCGAGCTGCCATTCGTGATCACACTCGACGGCGCGGTGTGGAGTGGGCGTATCGACGTCGTCTATCGCGATGCGGGCCGCTGGGTCGTGGGGGACTACAAGAGCGACCGTTCGGAGAACGCCGCGCGCTACGCGACGCAGGCGCGTGTGTATGCCGAAGCAGCGCGGCGCGCCCTCGCTCTCGTCGAGCCCCCGGAGTTTCGGCTCATCTATCTTCGCAGCGGACGGGCGGTCTCGGTTTAGCGCCCCGGTGCCGCCGCGCCGGAGGCGGGTGCCGTCCGCTCAGGGTCCGCCGGCCTGCGGTGCGGCGACGGGCTGGCGCAGCTCGCGGGCGAATGCGAGAAAGGATGCCGCAATCAGGAAGCAGACGACGCCGCCGCCGGCGAGCGCTCGCGGGGTTCCGACATAGTGGGCCCAGGTGCCGATATGAACGCTCCCGATCGGCGCCAGGCCGAAGAGGGCGAACGACAGCATGCTCATGACGCGTCCTCGTACGCGCGCCGCTGCCGTCAGCTGGAGGAGCGTGTTGATGGTGGAAATGGCGCTCACCATGTTCATGCCGGCCAGGAAGAGGAAGATCTGCGCCATCGGCAGGTCGGTGGAAAACGCGAAGCAGATGAGCGTGATGGAGAACACGAGCGCGGTCACTCCGGCGAGAACGCCCTTGTGTCGAACATCGCCAAAGGCGGCGAGTCCGAGACCCCCGACGACGGCCCCGGCGCCGGGAGCGGCGACGAGAAAACCATACTGCTCGGCATCGAGATGGAGGATGTCGCGGGCGAATGCCGGCAGGAGAATGATGTACGGAAAGCCAAACAGACTGAGGAAGGCGGCGAGGAGTAGCGGAATGCGGATCATCCGGGTGCGCCAGGCGTATCGCACGCCGTTGCGCAAGTCGGTCCAGATCGAGTGCGAGCCGGAGCTGCCGATGGCGGCGATCTCCAGGGTGCTCACGGCCGCGATCATGGCGAGGAAGGTGAGGCTGTTCGCGAAGAAGCATCCTGCGATACCCACGAGCGGGGTGACGGCCCCCATGCCGAGCGGCCCCACGATGCGCGCGAGGTTGAACTGGATCGAGTTGAGCGTGATGGCGTTCATCAGATGCTCTGGCGGCACGAGCTCGTGAAGGACGGTCTGATACACCGGGGTGCTGATGGCCAGCGCGATGCCGGAGAGGAGAGAGAGCGCGAGTATCTGTCCGAGTGTCACGACATGGGCGGCGGTGAGTACGCCCAGCGAGCAGGCGCTCAGCATCAGCACGGCCTGGGCGCCGATGAGAAGCCGCCGGCGATTGGTTCGATCGGCGATCACGCCGCCGTAGAGGCTGAAGACGAGCGACGGGGACATGCCGACGAACGTGGTGACGCCGAGCCAGAACGTCGACTCCGTGAGGGCATACACGAGCCAGCCGAGGGCGGTCTGGTGCATCCAGCTGCCGACGTTGGAGACGAATGCGCCGGTCCAGAACCGCCGGTAGGCCGCTGAGCGAAGCGCAGGGAACATTGGCCGCGACACTCTACATGGTCCGTGGCAGCGAGAAAGAGCAGCGGTGCGCTCGAGAGCTGCGGCATTTCCGGCGCCGTCGCGGGGCAATGCGGTGAGACATGCGGGCGAGGACCGGCAGCGGGGAGGCGAGAAGCCAGGGACGGGGGCCACGGCTGGCGGGCGACGGCGTGCGCTGGGGATACCGCGATCCCGCGGTCGCGGTCCGATACGACCGCCGTCGTTACGGCGGACTCGGGGGTACGCTACGGGCCTTCTTCGTCGGTCGGGCCGTCAGGCGGGCGCTCTGGCGCGGGGGCTTTCGCCGCGGCGTGGTACTCGATGTCGCCTGCGGGACGGGGGTGGCCGCGCGCGCCGCGGTGGGATCGGAGACGCGCTGGATGGGGGTCGACATTTCCGAGGGCATGCTCGGCATCGCTCGGCGCTCCCACGGCAACCGCCACCTGTGGGTGCGTGCCGACCTCGAGCATCCGCCATTTCGCTCCTCGGCGCAGTTCGACGCCATCGTCTGCCTCCGCTTTCTCGCGCACCTGCCGGTGGCGCGATGGTCGGCGATCCTGAGGACGCTTGCCCGCATGACGGAGGGCCCCATCATCATCGGTCTCCCGATGCGGCGCTCGTCGAAGCACTGGTGGCGGGCATTCAAACGCGGCGTAGGTCTGCGGGCGAAGCGTCGGCCGGTGTTCGGCGGCAAGATGGTACTCGACGCAGTTTCCGCTAGCGGCTTGGAGCCGTGCTGCAACCTCTGGCAATCGCCGTTCACCGATACCGCCCTGGTCGTGGTGCGGCGTGTGGGCCGTGGCGGGCACCCCGAGGCAGGCCGGGCCGGGGCAAGGGGTCTCACCGGCGGGCAGGCAACGGGCGCACCCCGATCGCCATGACCGCCTCGGCGACCGCCATCAGGAGCATGCCGACGAGAAGCACCGGGGGATGCCCGGCGCGATCGGCGAGGAAACCGGCGCCGAGCGGTGCCAGGGCCCCGGCGAGCTCACCCATCATGTTCACCGTGGCGACACGCTGCGCGAACTCGGCATCGAGACCGAACTCGAACACCATGTTCGCGGCTGCCATGCGAAACCCGCCCTGGCCGATGCCGACCAGCGTGAACACGGTCCCTACGGTGCCAAGCCCGTGGGGCAGCGTCAGTAGCGCCGCCGCGGCCAGCATCCAGAGCCCGCCGCCCACCAGGGCGACCATGCGAAATCCGTGACGATCGGCGAGCCGGCCCCACACGGGATTGGCGAGCGTCTGCGCGGCGAAGAAGAGGAACGTGATGCGGCCGAGCGCCGTGCCGTCGATGGCCAGGGCTGCCTGCGCGTACAGGATGAAGAACGGTGTGGTCATCATGGCGGCCGAGCCGAGGGCGCGGCACGCGCAATAGCTGGCAAAAGTGGGATCCGCCCGCAGCAGGGACGGGATGCGCCGCAGAGCGTCGAGCGGGCTCCGGGACTCCCCCGTCCAGGGCGCGGGGGGTTCGCGTGTGAGGGCGAAGCAGAGGAGGCCGATGGCCGTGAGCGCGAACGCGACGAGGTACGTGAAGCCGTAGCTGTGGGGAAAGGGAACGCGATCGAGAAGACGCCCGATCGGGAGGGCCAGCGCCGCGACGGTGAGGCCGCCGAGCAGGTCGCGCATGCCGATGAACCAGCCACGGCGACTGAGGGGGATGACCTTGCCCATGACGACGTTGTAGGTGACGCTCTGCACGCCATCGAAGAAGTAGAACGCTCCGAAGCAGAGCAGGAAGGCGACGAGCGTGGCCCGCCCTGACAAGAGGAAGGCGCCCATCGCGATGCCGAGCAGGCAGACGCGCATCATGACGCCGATGGCGACTGCCCATGGCTTCACGCGGGCCCGATGGGCGACGAGGGCCGCACCGAAGAGAGGGCCGACGAAGCGACAGAGGCCGCCGACCAGGAGTGCAACGCCGACGATGCCGTTGCTCCCCCCGAGCTTGTAGACGTAGTCGGGAACCAAGGTCGGGGCATTGATGAGACGAAGGCCGGTGGTGCCGAATAGACCGTATGCGAGGTTCGCTCGCGTGTTCCAGCGATAGTGGCGTGCAACCAGGCGCTCGAAGGCGTCGGCGGTGATGCTGGCGCCGCCATGCGAAGGGTCCGCGCCGTCCTCCGGGTGCAGCGCCGCAGCCGATTCGGAGGCAGGCTCGGCGTCACCTCGGGTTGCGCCCATGCGTCACGTTGGACCGCGGGAGCTCGTCACCCTGCCCTGGCGGCATGAGTCAGGCAGAGGCGCGGCGAGGGTTCGGCGGCGCGACCGCCGCATCGACGTACGGCTTGAGGAATCGTGCCGTGTGCGATCGGCCGGGGCGGGTGACGATCTGACGCGGCGTTCCGGCTGCGACCACGCGGCCTCCGTGGGTGCCGCCACCCGGCCCGAGGTCGATGACGTGATCCGCCTCCTTGATCACGTCGAGATTGTGCTCGATCACCACGACCGCGTGTCCGCGATCGCACAGGCGGTGCAGGACCGTGACCAGACGTTCGGTGTCGGCGAAGTGGAGCCCCGTGGTCGGCTCGTCGAGAACATAGAGCGTGCGCAGGCGGGCATCGCGCGCCAGCTCGTAGGCGAGCTTGATGCGCTGGGCTTCACCGCCCGACAGGGTGTTGCTCGGCTGCCCCAGGGTCAGATAGCCGAGTCCGATGTCCGCCAGCAGCGTGACGGGACGGGCGATGGTCTGAACGTCGGCGAAGAAGGCACACGCTTCCTCGATCGTGAGCGCGAGCACGTCGGCGATGCTCTTGCCGCCGTATGCGATCGCCAGCGTCTCCTCGGTGAAGCGGCGGCCGCCGCAGGTCTCACAGTCGACGTACACGTCGGGCAGGAAGCTCATCTCCACGCGAAGCCGGCCCTGTCCCGCGCACGCCTCGCAACGGCCGCCCGAGACATTGAAGGAGAAACGCCCGGGCGTATAGCCGCGCATGCGCGCCTCGGGCGTTCCCGCGAAGAGGCGGCGAATGTCCCCGAGGAAGCCAACGTAGGAGGCCGGAATCGATCGCGGGGTACGACCGATGGGCGTCTGATCCACCTCGACGACGCGGCCGACGTGCTCGACCCCGGTGATGGAGGTGTGCCGGCCCGGGCGGCCACGAAACTGCCCCAGCGCGCGCTTGACGCCCTTGTAGAGGACGTCGTGCACGAGCGTGCTCTTGCCGGAACCGGAGACCCCGGTCACGCAGGTGAGCGCGCCAAGGGGAACGTCGACATCGATACCCCCGAGGTTGTGCTCGCGCGCCCCTTCGATATGCAGCGCGGAATGCGCGGCAACGTCGCGCTCCGGCGCCTGGCGTGGCCGCGGTCGGCTCAGGAACTGGCCGGTCACCGAGCGCGGGATTCCCGCCAACGCCCGCGGGGGCGCGACGGCGATGATCTCGCCCCCGTGCGTGCCACCGCCGGGGCCGAGATCGACGACGAGATCTGCGCGTCGGATGGTCTCCTCGTCGTGCTCCACCACCAGCACGGTGTTTCCGCGCGCCCTCAGCTCTTCCAGGGTATCGAGCAGCAGGCGATTGTCGTGGGGGTGCAGGCCGATGGTCGGCTCGTCCAGGACATAGCACACGCCACGAAGATTGGAGCCGAGCTGCGCCGCGAGGCGGATGCGCTGCGCCTCGCCGCCCGACAGCGTGTCGGCGCGGCGATCGAGGGTCAGGTAACCGAGGCCGACGGCTTCCAGGAAGCGCAGCCGGGGGAGAATCTCCCGTAGGAGATCGTTGGCGATCGCGGCTTCGCGCGGGCGGAAACGCCGCGAGGCCAGATCGCGTCGGCATTCTTCCACCGACTGGGCGGTGATGTCGGCGATGGAGCGGCTCTGCACGCGCACGGCGAGCGCCCGATCGTGCAGCCGCTTGCCGTTGCAGGTGGGGCAGGGCGACTCGCTGAAGAACTCCGCAAGCGTGGCCGAACCGGTGTCATCGCTCGCGAGCCCCGCGACCAGGCCGATGAGCCCCTGGACCGTCCCGGTTCCGTGGAGGACGATGCGACGCTGGCGATCGGTCAGGCGACGCAGCGGCCGGTCGATGGGAATCCGGGCGCTCCCGGCGAGGGTGCGCAGGAAACGCCGGCGGACCCGTGACAGCTCGCGGGAGTCGAGCGCTGGCATGGCGCCGTCGGCGAGGGTCGACTCGGGGTCTCCGAGGAGAAGGTCCGGATCGGGCGCCCACAAGAATCCGGCGCCCTGACACGCGGAGCAGGAGCCCTGTCTGCTGTTGAAGGAGAACAAGCGCGGGTCCAGGGGTTCGAAGCTCACGCCGCAGGCCGCACACGCGGCGAGTTCGCTGAAGACGTGCGTGTCGTCACCGTCCATCACGCGCAATGCGCCCGCACCGAGCTGCAGCGCGCGCCCGGCGACATGGTCGAGCGCAGGACTGGTCGTGGTTCCGATCAGTAGGTCGATGTCGTGCTCCCGGAACCGATCGAGCGCGAGGCCGGGCCGCAGGGTCTCGAGCCGGTTGTCGATGACGGCCTGCCGGACACCGATACGAAGGGCGGCGGCGAGGACGTCCTTGTGAAAGCCCTTGCGCCCCCGCACCACCGGCGCCAGGATGCTGGCGTCCCGGCCCGCGAACCGTCGGCGAATCTGCTGCACGATCTGCGAGCGGCTCTGTGGCGCGATGGCGTTCCCGCATCGCGTGCAGTGCTGCACGCCGATCTTCGCATAGAGCAGCCGAAGGTAGTGATAGATCTCGGTCACGGTCGCCACGGTCGAGGTGCGACCCCCTTGGCTCACTCGTTGCTCGATGGCGACGGTGGGCGGTACCCCGGCCAGGTAGTCGACCTCCGGCTTGGCGACGACGCGCAGGAACTGCCGCGCGTACGCGGAGAGGCTGTCGATGTAGCGCCGCTGTCCCTCGGCGAAGATCACATCGAAGGCCAGGGTCGATTTTCCCGACCCGCTCAGCCCGGTGATCACCACGAACTGTTCCCTGGGAATGGTGAGCGAGATGCCCTTGAGGTTGTGGGCGCGTGCGCCGACGATCTCGATCGCCCGTCGGTCCGCCGCTGGCTGCGCACCGGATGAAGGTGATTCGGATTCGCAGGAGCGCGTCGAGGAGGGAGACCGGCGGGCGCCCTCGAGGAGCGGCCGCAGATAGCGGCCGGTATGGGAACCTTCGGCGCGGGCGATGGCCTCCGGTGGGCCGCAGGCCACCACCTGGCCACCGCCGTCCCCGCCTTCGGGCCCCAGATCGATGACCCAGTCGGCGTACTTTATGACGTCCATGTTGTGCTCGATCACGAGCAACGAGTGGCCGTGGTCGAGCAGGCGGGCGAAGGCCTCGAGCAGCCGCTCGATGTCGGCGAAATGCAGGCCCGTCGTCGGCTCGTCGAAGATGAAGAGCGTGTGGGCCTTCCCGCCGCGTTCGAGACGAGCGGCGAGCTTGAGTCGCTGGCGCTCGCCCGCCGAGAGGGTGGTGAGCGGCTGGCCGAGACGCAGGTAGTCCAGACCGAGCAGCGCCAGGGGCTGAAGGCGCTGCGCGATGTCGGAAATGTCGGCGAAGGTCGAGCGCGCCTCGGCCACGGTCAGATCGAGGACCTCGGCGATCGATCGGCCGCGGACCTTCACCTCGAGGACCTCGGCCGTGAATCGGAGGCCGGCGCACTCCGGGCAAGGAACGTAGACGTCGGAGAGGAACTGCATCTCGATTTTCTCGAAACCCTCTCCGCGGCACCGCTCGCAGCGACCCCCGGCGACGTTGAAGGAGAACGTGCTGGGGGTGTAGCCGCGAAGGCGCGCCACATCGGCACGCGCGAACAGCGCGCGGAAGGGCGTGAAGGCGCCCATGTACGTCACGGGATTCGCCCGGGGCGTGGCGCTCAGCGGCGCCTGGTCGACCAGGACGAGCTCGGCGATCCTCTCCGCTCCGTCGATCGCGTCGCACGCGCCGGGCGTCGGGACCGGCTCGCCCATGCGCTTGCGGAGGCCGCGATAGAGTACCTCGTCGACGAGGGTGCTCTTGCCGGAGCCCGACACTCCCGTCATGCACACCAGCAGCCCCAGCGGGATCGTGACGTCGAGATTCTTGAGGTTGTTCGCGCGGGCGCCGCGGATACGAAGGTCGACGCCCGCCAGGGGCTGACGCCGGCGCGTCGGCAGCGGGATGTGGCGCCGTCCGGAGAGGTAGGCGGCGGTGAGGGACCGTGAGCAGGCGACCAACTCCGGGTAGTTCCCCGCAAAGACCACCTCACCGCCGCGCTCACCCGGACCGGGACCGAGGTCGACGACGTGGTCGGCGTGCGTGATGATCTCGGGATCGTGCTCGACAACCACGACCGTGTTGCCGTTGTCGCGGAGGCGCTGCAGAATGCGCACGAGCCGGTTGCTGTCCCGGGGATGGAGTCCGATGCTCGGCTCGTCGATCACGTAGAGGGTGTTGACGAGATTGGAACCGATGGCGCGGGTGAGCTCGACACGCTCGAGCTCGCCACCTGAGAGCGTACGGGACTGTCGGTCCAAGGTGATGTATTCGAGGCCCGCCTCCCCGAGGTAGCGCAGACGCGCGCGGATCTCCTGCAGAACGAGATCGGCAACGACCTGGCTCTGCCCAGACGGCAGCGACAGGGCGGCAAAGAAGGCGTCCGCTTCCGCCACGCGCATGCGCGTGAGGTCGGCGATGGTCTTGCCCCCGATGCGGAAGTCGAGGGCTTCGCTACGAAGCCGGGAGCCGCCGCACGCAGGGCATTCGGTGTAGCTACGGTAGCGCGAGAGAAACACGCGCACGTGCATGCGGTAGACGCGTCCCTCCAGCCAACGAAACCAGCCACGGATACCGAAGAAGGACGCATCACCGTCGCACACAAGGCGGCGGTGCTCGGCCCGTAACTGCCCCCAGGGTGTGTCCATCGGTATGCGGCGCCGCCGGCAGAAGCCGCGGAGCTCACGCCGCTCCCAGGCGGTGGCCTTCGAGGTCCACGGCCGGATGGCGCCGTCGGCGAGCGTGCGCCGATGATCCGGCACGACCAGATCGAGATCGACACTGATGATCCGCCCGAAGCCGCGGCAGGTCTCGCACGCGCCGAGGGGACTGTTGAAAGAGAACAGGTTCGGGACCGGCTCGCGATAGCCGATGTGGCATCGTGGACACTCGAGAGCGGTGCTGAAATCGACGCGATGTGCTCCGTCGTCCACAAGGACCAGGGCGCAGCGTCCCTTGCCGTAGCGGAACGCCTGCTCGGCTGAGCTCACGAGGCGGCGGCGAGTAGCGACGCCGGCACGGACGGCGAGACGATCGGCAACGACGTGAAGGGTTTCCGCAGGCGGGCGAGGGCTGGCGGCGTCGATTTCCTGGAGGGCTCCTGCATCGTCGAGAATGCGGTAGAAGCCGGCGGCCAGGAGCCCGGCGCGCGCCTCGGGCCACGGAAGGCGCGTCTCGAGGGAGAGGGGAAAGGTGACGACGATGCGTGTGCCCTCGGGGAGCGCGAGCGCCAGCGTTGCCACGTCGGCAGCCGAGGAGCGGGTCACGGGGGCGTTGCAGCCGCGGCACACGGGCGTCCCGACTCGGGCGAAGAGGAGCTTCAGGTGGTCGGTGAGCTCCGTCATGGTGCCCACCGTCGAGCGAGAAGTCTTGACGCCGCCGCCCTGATCGATGGCGATGGCCGGGAGGATGCCCTCGATGCGCTCCACTTTCGGTTTGTTCATACGCTCGAGGAACTGCCGAGCGTATGGGGAGAAGCTTTCGACGTAGCGCCGCTGCCCCTCGGCGTACAAGATGTCGAAGGCGAGCGTGGACTTTCCGGAGCCGCTGACACCCGTCACTACGGTGAGCGCCCCGACCGGTATGGAGACGTCTATGCCCTTCAGATTGTTCTGACGCGCGCCGCAGACGCGAATCGCCGTGTCACTCATCTCTCGTGCTCCGGCCCAACCATAGCCCAGGTCAACGCCGCCCGCACCGCCGACCCGCTTCCCGGCATTGTGCGGCGGTGCGTGTCCACGCCCGGCGATCCGACCCGAAAGGGATGCCGGCCGGCGGCGGCAGGGCGGGACGGCAGGGGCCGGAGCCGTTGCCCGTCACCGGGCGCGTGCGCGGATCAGGTCTTCCAACCGGTCCACGGCGGCACTGAAGGTGGGATCCGCCGCTCGCCTAGCCTCGATGACCGCGCAGGCATGAAGCACCGTGGTGTGATCGTGCCGGCCGAAATGGCGCGCGATCTCGATCAGAGGAAGGCGCGTCAGCCTGCGGCAGAGATACATCGCCAGCTGTCGCGCGCCGGTCACGTCGCGGCTGCGATCCTTGCTCGATAGATCTCGGGGACTCAGCCCGCGTGTCTCCGCGACGACGGCGGCGACCACGTCGGGGCCTATCGCGCCTCGAGGGGGCTCGAAGGCGCGCAGAGCTGCCGCGACAACCGCGCGAGTCAGCCGCAGAGGGGTGGATCCCAGGGTCGCGGCGTAGGCGCAGACGCGTGTGAGGGCGCCCTCGAGGGCGCGGCCGCTGCCCACGATTCGCTCGGCGAGGAACTGTGCTACCTCGTTGGATAGCTCCACGCCGCGATCTGCGGCCTTGCGCAGCAGGATGCGTCGGCGCAGGTCGAGCTCCGGCGGCAGGATCTCCGCCATGACCCCGCCTTCGAAGCGGTCGCGCAATCGCTGGTCGATGTCGGGGATCTCCCGAGGCGTGCGGTCGGAGGTGAGAACGACGGGGGCGCCACCGTCGCGCAGCGCCGAGAACACCTGAACGAGCGCTTCCTGCACCGAGGACTGGCCGGCAAGAAAGTGCACGTCGTCGAGAACGAGCGCCGCGACGTCCTGCAGCAGTGCCGGTGCGCCCGGCCGCGGATCGTCACCGAGGGTGGCGACGAGGCGATCGACGAAATCCGCGCACGGCTCGGAGATGACGAGCCGGGTCGGGAACTCGCTGCGTATCGCGTTCGCGATGGCGTTGGCGAGATGGGTCTTACCGACGCCTACGCCGCCGAACAGCACGAGCGGGCGTCCGCCCCGGAAACGCCCCGTGGCCACCGCCAGGGCCCGTTCGTACGCGTCACGGTTGCTGCCGCCGACGACGAATCGTTGAAAGGTGGCCTTCTCCTGCAGGGACGGGCCGTAGTGCCGGGCTTCGGGTACGCCGATCGAGACGCGCACGGGCCACCGGCGGCCCGAAACCTCGCCGAGGGCCTTCGAAATCACGGCGATGAAATGCCGGTTGACCGAGGCGGAGACGACGCCGTCGGGCACGCCGAGCTCGAGCTCCCCGTGCGCCTCGGTGGGGACCAGGGGCGCAATCCAGGCCTCGAAGTTTCGATCGCCCACCGCTGCCCGGATTCGCGGCAGCGCCTGCTCCCACAAGCGTTCAGGCGAGGCGTGCGCTTGCGCGCGTTCTCGTTTGGCTGCCATTCCGGTTGTTCACATCTGTCGAGAACGCAGAACGTGCCACGCCCACTGTCACTTAGGCCGCTCGAGCAAAGCGCACGTGCACATCGGCCGCCGCAGCTCGAGCCGTGTCGCGAACGGCGCGAGCGCGGGCGAGCGGAGGATGTGGCGCATGGCGTGTGCGAGCAGATGTCGCGAGGCGTCGGATTCTTAACCCGTCGATGGCGGGAACGCAAGAGAAGAAACGCTCGCGATGGCGTGGCGCGGTACGACGCGGTCCGATGCGATTGCTTGCCTGTCGGCGTACGGGGGTCTAGAAGTGAGGGTGCGGTTCGAGTGAGGACGTCAGGAATTGCCTAGCGCGGCGTTGGTGCTGGTTCGGGTGGAGCGAGGGCGCCCGTGCCCTGACATGGCCTCGCTGCGAGCGGCGCTGCGGGCCGACCGGGAACGATTGGCGCTGCCGTCGAACGGCGCCGAGGGGGACATCGAGATCGCGGGACCTTACGCGATCCGAGTGGGCGAGCGGGAGCTCGACGAATACGTGGTCTGGGAGCGATGAGGCAGCGCGTGGTGCTTCTCAGCCGAGCGGGGGCGGTGCAGACACGAGCGCATCCACGGCATTGCGCCGCCCGCGGCTGATGCGGAACGACACCCGAGCTAGCGACGCGACACCATGAAAAACTGGCCTCTGTTCTCTTTCATTCTTCTTCTCCCATTGCAGTGGCTGATCGTTCGCCTGACGGGCACGGCGCTGTCGGAGCTGAACGTCGCCCTGCTGGCCGGTATTGGCATATTCGGCGCGGCGTTCCTGCTGTCATGGGCGGCCGAGCTCGCGCAGCTGGAAGTGTCGCAGACGCTTGCCCTCGCGGCGCTCGCCCTGATCGCGGTGCTCCCGGAGTACGCGGTGGACATGTACTTCGCGTGGCAGGGGGGCAAGGACCCGGTGTATGCCGGGTACGCCACCGCCAACATGACCGGAGCCAACCGCCTGCTGATCGGGGTCGGCTGGAGCGGAGTGGTCTTCGCTGCGTGGCTCCGGCATCGTGCCCGTCAGATCGTGCTGCCCGCAGGGATGAGCGTCGAGATGCGGTATCTCGCGCTCGCCACGATCTACGCGTTCGTCATTCCACTCAAGGGCACGCTGTCGCTCATCGATAGCGTCGTCTTCCTCGGTATCTTCGCGCTCTACGTGCGGGCGGGCGCCCAGGCGGCGGTGATCGAACCGCACCTCGAGGGCCCGGCTCGGCAGATCGCCGCAATGCCGGTCAGGACGCGCCGAGCGATCACGATCTTTCTGTTTGTCTATGCGGCGGTGGCGATCATTCTCTCGGCCGAGCCATTCGCCGAAAGCCTGCTGGCGACCGGGCGGCATCTCGGCGTTGAAGAGTTCATCCTGGTCCAATGGATTGCCCCACTGGTGTCCGAAGCGCCCGAGCTCATCGTCGCGATTCTCTTCGTGCTCCGAGGGAGAGCGGCGGCGGGAATGGGCACGCTGCTGTCCTCGAAGGTGAATCAGTGGACGCTGCTCGTCGGGATGATTCCGGCGGTGTACTCGCTTTCGGCCGGACACGTCGGTGCCATGCACCTCGATGAGCGGCAGATCGAGGAGATGCTACTCACGGCGGCTCAGTCGCTCTTCGCGCTCGCGATCGTCTCGAATCTCCAGTTCGGTCTGGCGGAGGCCGCCATTCTGCTCGCCACGTTCGTACCCCAACCCTTCTTCACATCGCCGTTCTCCCGCTACGTGTACTCGGGCTTCTACGTCTTGGGCTTCGTGGCGATCATGGCGTTCAGCGCCACGACGCGGCGGGCCTGCTGGGACCTCGTGCGTGGCTGGCGCGGCGCCGTGGCGCCGCCGGCGTAGCGCCACGGCCGGCGACCGCAAGGGCGCCGGGCCTTGGGCAAGAACGTGCGGGACACTAGGGTTGGCGCGGGCGCGATTGCTCGAGCGCGGTGATCACGGTGACGAGATCCTCGGGTGCGCTGGGCTCGGTGTGCTCACCGAGGTGCGTCATGATCTCGGTGTGGGAGAGGCGCTCGACGGGCCACTCGTGGAGGACGCGCCACTCGGTGCCGTCGCGCGCGAAAAGGCGACCGATCTTGTCGTGAGTGACGCCGATGGCCGCGCGGCCGCTCGGTGTCATGCAGGCGACCTCATAGCCGGCCCACATCACGGGAACGAAGAACATCAGCGAAGCGCCCTCCTGCCTGGGGGAAGCGTGTCGGTCGTCATCCTCGGTTCGCGCGCGCGATCTTCAGTAGACCTCGGGACACGTCCCCAGCGACGCGAATCGCACGGCGGCCGAATAGGCGAGTATCTGCATTCCGCCGGCACCGAAGTTTCCCACCGTCACGAACGCGCCGTCGGCCGTGTCGGTGCGGGTCCAGTCCCACGTGGTCGCGAGCAGACGGCGATTCCGGGCTACGAAGGCGAAGGTCAGGTCGTACGCGGCATCTACTGCGGTGCGGCGACGACCTCGCGACGCGCTCACGCCCAGCCGCTCGGCGAAAGCTGCGAGGGCGCCCGTCTGCTGCGCATGCGGGCGGCCGAGCGTCTCCGCTGGGGGCTCGGCCGCGACGAGGCGCCAGCCGAGCTCGGGCGCGTCCGCGGCAAAGGACTGGGCGGCGGCGGTCCATTCGGACCTGAGCTGGTATCCCACACCATCGGTCAGACCTTTGGCGGCGAACGCAGTCGGAAATTTGTCGTGAAGGCGACGGATCGAGAGTGGGCCGGAACGATCGCGGGGGACGCGAAGGATCAGCAGGGCCCCATGGGCGGCCGCTCGTTGCAGCGTGGCGCGGTCGAACGGAAGCCGGTGGATGCACGCGCGCTCCTCCGTGCTCAGAAGCTCGGAGATGGGTGCGTCAAGGGTCTTTGCGATGGCCTCGGGGCCGACGACGTTCGTCCCCAGCAGCTCATGGGCATCCTGCAGGCCCTCGACATCATCGCTTTTTCCGGCGGCGGCCACGCGCGCGGATGATAAGCAAGGACGTGGTCGGGAACAAGCCTCACGCCTGACGGGGGATGGGATCGGACCTCTGCGGGTGCACCGGAGGCCGGCGGGGCTTCAGCCGCCGAGGTGGTGCATCTCGCGAAGCACGGTGGAGGGGCCGTTCGGCAGGTGATGTCCCCAGGGCTTGTGCGCGACCGCCGCGAGAAGGATTCGCTCCACTGCCCGGAGTCCCCCCCCGTTGCGGATCGCTTGCCGCACGTCGAGCTCGTCGTCGTTGAGCAGGCAGAGATGAAACTTGCCATCGGCGGTGAGGCGCATTCGATTGCACGTGCCGCAGTAGGGCTCGCTCACCGGGCTGATGAAGCCGACGGTGCCGAGGGAGCCGGCGAGCCGAAAGACGCGGGCTTCGTCGGACGGGTCGTCCTGCGGCTGTCGGTCGAGCGGCCCGAGGGCGGCGGTGATCAGCGCACGCGTCTCCACCGTGGATACGAATCGATCGCGAGCGAGCCGACCGCACTCTCCGGCGCCGAAGGGCATGAGCTCGATGAAACGCACGTGCCAGGGGCGCTCGAGAGTCAGGCGAGCGAGCCCGATCACGTCCTCGTCGTTGAAGCCACGGGTGACGACGGCGTTGAGCTTGATCGGAAGCAGCCCGGCGCGCTCGGCGGCCTCGATCCCCGCCCATATCGCCTCGAGGCGTCCCCAGCGCATCAGGCCACGCAGGCGAGCGTCATCGAGGGTATCGAGGTGCACGTTGACGCGCCGCAGGCCGGCGTCGGCCAGCGCCGGAGCGAGGCGGGGCAGGAGAATGCCGTTGGTCGTGAGGGCGGTGTCGCGCACGCCGGGCACCAGCGCGATACGGCGGACGATCTCCACGAGATCCGGGCGTAGGGTCGGCTCGCCGCCCGTCAAGCGGACCTTGCGAAAGCCAACGCCCACGGCGGCCCGCACCACCAGCTCGATCTCGGGTGCGGTGAGGAGATCCGGCTCGGGCGCGCAGTGCGCCTCGTCGAGCGGCATACAGTACGCGCACCGCAGGTTGCAGCGGTCCGTGAGGGATATGCGCAGGTAGTTGATCTCTCGTTGAAACGCGTCGCGTGCCATGGATGTCTTGAGAGCATGGGGCATGCCGCACGGCCTGTCAAATCTCTTCGCCGGGGTGCGAACGGTCGCCCGACCCGCAGTCCGGTACGGGGAGCGGGGCGGGGGCGGCTCCGCGGTCAGACGGAGCGCGTTGCGATGCGCTGCGCCAAGGTCGCGAGCGCTTCCCTGGCGTGCGCGTTCGGAAAGCGGCGGATGCGCTCGAGGGCGAGGCCCACGTGAGACTCGGCCCGGGCGCGGACCGTCTCCAGAACCCCGGAAGCATGAATCCGCTGTACGGTGCGGGAGATGTCGTCGTCGTCGAGCGCGCCCTTGCTGAATAGCCGGCGCAGCTCTGGATCGCGCTCGAGCGCAAGAACGATCGGCATCGACGGATTGCCGTCACGCAGATCGGTGGAGATCGGCTTGCCGGTTTCCGACGGCCGACCGGCGACGTCGAGCAGGTCGTCGATCATCTGAAACGCCATGCCCAGATGGTGACCGGTCTCCGCGGCCATGTCCGTCGTGTCCGTTCCGGCACCGGCGAGATAGGCGGCGGTGCGGGCGCCGAGCTCGAACAAGGACGCCGTCTTGCGGCCGATGATCTCGAGGTAGTCGTTCAGGGTGACCGTGGGATTGTGACGCAAGCGTCCCTGGAGCATCTCGCCCTCGGTCAGGCTTACGCAGGCCGCCGAGGCCCAGCGAACGACCTCCTCCTCGAAGCGGGCGCACAGCTCGAATGCTCGGCTGAATACGAAATCTCCGGCGACGAGGGTGTCGGCCAGGCCGAATCGTCGCAGCGCGGACTCCTGTCCGCGGCGGCGATCGCTTCCGTCGATGATGTCGTCGTGCAGCAGCGTGGCCGAATGGATCAGCTCCAGGGCGGTGGCGACGTCGATCATGTCACTGCGGCGAGGGTCCCGCCCCGGGAACACGCAGGCGTGAAACATGAGCAGCGCCGCCATCTGGCGGATGCGCTTGCCGCCGGCAAAGATGAGATGCTGAGTGATCTCGGTCAGTCGCGGTTCCCGCGAGGAGCGGACGACGGCCGCGAGCCTCGCCTCGACGCGTTCGAGATCCTCGGCGACCACGGGTGGAAAGACGTCGAGCACCGCGAACGCTGATGAGGACATGTTTCTCGCGACGTGCGCCCTGATAGTGAGAAAGTCCGCCGCGTGTCAACCTTGCGATTTCTCGGGGCCGGAGCGCAAGCGGGCACGCAGAGCCTGCTTGTCGAATTTGCCGGTGGCGTTTCTCGGCAGGCGATCGAGCAGGTGGATGGAGGTGGGAATCTTGAACGGCGCGAGACGCGTCCGGCAGTGGGCCAGGATGCGGTCGGGTGTGAGCTCGCGAGCCGGATCCCGAGCCACGCACGCGACAACCGCCTCGCCGTAGAGAGCGTCGGGGATTCCGATGACCGCGGCCTCCTCGAGTCCGGGAAGGGAGTACAGGACGTCTTCGATCTCCCGAGGATAGATGTTCTCGCCGCCACGAATGATCATGTCGCTCTTGCGTCCGACGAGGTACACGAAGCCATCGTCCGTGCGGTATCCGAGGTCCCCGGTATGGAGCCAGCCTCCGCGGACGGCCTGGCGCGTCGCCGCAGGCGCCCGGAAGTATCCGCTCATGACATTGCGCCCACGGAGCCGGACCTCGCCGATCTCACCCGGCGGCATTTCGATGTCGTCCTCGCCGATGATGCGGAGGTCGTTGCCGATGGGCAAGCCGACGGAGCCGGGCCGCGGTGCGGCGACCGGATTGAACGTCGCGCGACAGGTGCACTCCGTCAGCCCGTAGCCCTCGATCACCGGAACGCCGGTCGCAGCCTGGAACCGCTCGATGAGCTCGACGGGGACAGGCGCGGATCCGCAGAGCGCGAAGCGCAGGCGGTGTCGGTCCGGTGGCGGGGGTGTGCCGCCGCGCGCCAGGATCATGCTCAGGATCGTCGCAACCGAGCCGAAGGTGCTCGGGCGATGGCGCTCCACCGTCGACCAGAAGGCGCCGGCGCTGAATCGGCGACACACCACGGCGCTTGCCCCACAGACGACCGGGGTCGTGATGCCGATGACCAGTGCGTTGGCATGAAACAGGGGCATGATGCAGAGCACGCGGTCCTGGTGTCCGAGCGACAGCCACGTGGCGATCTCACCGGCGTTGGCGAGAAGATTGTCGTGCGAGAGCAGCGCACCCTTGGGGCGTCCGGTGGACCCGGAGGTGTAGAGGATGAGCGCGGGTGCGTCGGCATCTGGGGGCGAGACCGGCAGGGCGGCCGGGTCGGTGTGGAACCAGGCGCTCGCCTCCGCATCGACGAGCGCCACGGGCGGAGCGGTGGCGTCGAGAGAGCTCACCTTGGCCGCCAGCTCCGTGCTCGTGCACACGAGCCGAGGCGCGCTGTTGGCGATGATGAAGGCGATCTCATCGGGAGTGAATGCGGGATTGACGGGACTGAAGACGGCCCCGATCTTCAACGAGGCCAGGAACAGCATCACCATCTCGGGCCCATTCGGGAGGATCGCGCCCACCCGATCCCCGGGGCGCACGCCCGCTCGGAGGAGCCCTGCGGCGACGGTGTCGGTCACGGCCTCGAACTCGGCGAATGACCAGGTTCGGTCTTCTTCCGCGTCGATGAGAAATGGGGCGTTCGGCTGGGACGCTGCCCAGGCACGGAGGATTTCGGGGACGCTGCCGCGGTGTTTCATGGATCTCACGCTGCGAGGGATTATGGCTCGGATGACGCGACCGTCTCAAGGTTGGGGGAGCGGCCGCGGCGAGCTGGCGAACGCACGCGGAACGGACGAATACGGGTTTGTGTTTCGAGATCCCGCCGGCTATGGTGCCGCACCGCAACATGCTTGCGGCGCACGTGACCCGGAGTTGATCCTCGACCGATCGTGGGCGGCGCCGGCGCTGCGCTGGCTTCGGTCGGGAGCCTGGTGGACAGTACGTTCCGGCCTCTCGGCGCGAAATCTCCGTCCTGACTTCCGGGAAGACAGCGGCCAAGGGAGAGCGAGACGGTGGCGATGGATGGCTGTCACCCCGTGGTCTCGCTTCTGGCTCTCGGGGTCATCGTCTATTTTTCGGTGCGCAACTGGTTGTGGATCCTGAGCATGCCGTTGCCGGAAGGTACGGGATCCGGCGGATACCTCGGTGTTCGCGCCCGCCTTTGGTACCGGGAGCTGATGCGGCCGCTCGAGGAGGCGTTCGTGGCGGCGGCCATCGGGCCGAACGCGATCACCTACTCGCAAGTGGCGCTGGCGGCCATGGCGGGACTCGCGTTCGCGCGCGGGGCCATGTTTCTCGGCGGGTGGCTGGTGATTGCCGCGGGGACGGTGGACGTCCTCGACGGCGCGGTCGCCAGGCGCACCGAGCAGAACTCGCCTCGGGGCGCTTTCATCGACTCGATCGTGGACCGATATGCCGAGCTGCTGACACACGCAGGACTGGCGTACTATTTTCGCGGAACGTGGCTCGCCGTGGTGGTGTGGCTGAGCCTCTTTGGCAGCGTCATGGTCAGCTATACGCGCGCCCGGGGTGAGGGGCTGGGGGTCGACTGCTCGGTGGGCGGGGCGCAGCGGCCGGAACGCGTGGTCCTCCTCGGGTTCGGCGCCTTTCTCAGCGACATCGCGGCTCACGTGTCCTGCGCCTGGACGGGCCGGGCGTCGCACGGGATTCTCGGCTTCACGCTGGTCGCGATGGCGATCCTCGCCAACGTCACGGCGGTGCAGCGCGCACGCTGGGTGAGCCGGCGGCTGGGCGGGATGCGTTGACGTGACGGCGGTCGGACGCATCATCGGCGGCTTCGTTCTCCTGATGATCGGATTCGGCGTCATCCTGGATACCTCCTGGGACACGATCGGGAGCCTGCTGTGTGTCGCCGGAGGGGCCGTGATGCTGTCGGGCGCGTGGATGCGAGAGTAGGGATGGCGACGGCGGTACGATTGCTGGCGGCGGCGCTGGTGACGGTGGGGTGCCTCTATTTCGCGCTGCGCGGGACGGAGTGGGCGGAGGTGCAGCAGGTGCTCGCCGGAACGCATGTCGGCTGGGTGGCGATGATAATGGCGGTGAGCGTGGTGACCGTCTACGTGCGTGCTCTCCGGTGGCGGGTCCTGCTCTCCGGCGTGGCGCGGGTGCCCCTGCGGTCGCTCTTTACCGCGACCGCTGTGGGCTTCATGGCAAACATGCTGCTCCCCCTTCGAGCAGGCGAGATCGTCCGCCCGGTCCTGCTCGGTCGTCAGACCGGCGTGCCGACGAGCGCAGCCCTGGCGAGTGTGCTGCTGGAGCGTCTTTTCGACCTTCTGCTGATCTTCCTGTTCCTACTCGGCATCAGTGTCGCGGTGCCCGTTCCTGTATGGATGGGGCGGGCGAGCTACGTGGTGGCGGCCGGGATCCTCACGATCCTGGTGCTGCTCTTCCTGCTCCTCCGTTCGCGCGAGCGGGCGGTGGCCGGAATTCGCAGGGCGCTCGCGCATCTACCTGGCGATCTCGGTAACGGAATCAGCGCCGTGATCGACAGCTTTCTCGGCGGGGTATCGAGCATCAATGACGGACGAACGGTGGCGACGCTGCTCGCCTACTCCTTCGTGCTGTGGGCCGTCATCGCGAGCACCTTCGGGCTGGGCTTGATGGCGCTGGACCTCCCGGTGCCGTTGGTCGCCGCCTCGGTCAGCCTCATGGTTGTCGTTGCTGCGTTCGTCTCGCTGCCGCAGGCGCCGGGCTTCGTGGGCACCTGGCAGGCCGGCTGTGTCTTCGCGCTGGCCTTCTACGGCGTGTCCAAGGAAGAGGCCATCGGCTTCTCGCTGGTGACCCACGTGGTGCAGGTGGTGATCAACGTGCTGCTGGGCGTGGTATGTCTCCTGGCGGACCATCTCGGGCTGCGTGAGCTGATGGCGATGGCTGAACGCGAGCAAAGAGGCCAGGAATGAGGATCGAGGGCAAACGCGTCGTCGTCGCGCTGGCAGGCGGCATCGCCTGCTACAAGGCGGCGGACCTCATTCGACTCCTGGTCCAGCACGGCGCACGCGTGCGGGTCGTGATGACGCAGCATGCGCGGGAGTTCATCACGCCGTTGACGTTGCAGACCCTCTCAGGCGCGCCGGTCTCGACGGACACGTTCGACCTCACCCAGGAGTCCGAGATCGGCCACATCCGACTGGCGGACGATGCCGATGTCGTGGTGGTCGCGCCGGCCACCGCGAACGTGATCGGCAAGCTTGCCGCCGGCATCGCCGACGATCTGCTGACGACGGTCCTCATCGCCACGCGCGTTCCCAGGCTCCTCGCTCCCGCCATGAACGTGCACATGTTCGAGAACCCGATCGTCCAGGACAACCTGCGGCGGTTGCGCGCCGTCGGGTATCACGTGATCGGCCCGGCCAGCGGGGACTTGGCATGCGGATACACCGGCTTCGGCCGACTGAGCGAGCCGGCGGAAATCCTCGAAGAGATCGCGACGCTGGTGGCGCCGCGGGATCTGTCCGGAGAGCGAGTCCTGGTGACCGCGGGCCCGACGCGGGAATCCCTGGATCCGGTCCGCTTTCTGTCGAACCGGTCTTCGGGTCGCATGGGGTACGCGCTTGCACGTGCGGCGCGGCGACGCGGGGCGGACGTCACGCTGGTGTGCGGGCCGACGGCGCTCGCGCCCCCCGCCGGTGTCGACGTGATCCGGGTCACGAATGCTCGCGAGATGCAGCGCGCCGTTGTCGGCGCGTACGGGAAGGCGACCATCGTCGTGATGACGGCCGCGGTCGCCGACTATCGACCCGAACGGCCGGCGGCCCAGAAGGTGGCGAAGGACGCGGCCGGCGGGCCGCTGCGCCTGGTGCGCAATCCCGATATCCTGCAGGAGCTCGGGCGACGGAAGGGGTCGCGGATGCTGATCGGATTTGCGGCCGAGACGCACGACCTGCGCACGCGTGCGGCGCGGAAGCTGCGGCAGAAGGGGCTCGATCTGATCGTGGCGAACGACGTGACGGCCGGTGACGCCGGATTCGACGTTGACACCAACCGGGTGGTGCTCCTGGACGCCGGAGGTCAGGCGGAGGAGCTCCCGCTGCTCTCGAAGGACGAGGTTGCCGAGCGCCTCTGCGATTGGATCAGCGCGCGACGCCACCCGCGACGCGGGCGGGACGCGCGGCGGAAGAGTCCGCCCGCGCGGCGGGTTCCGAAGCGCGCTCCGAAACGCTCGGGTACCTGATGCGGCGCGGGCGCTCCGCGCCGTGTCCTTCAGACATCGACCGGAGTCACGGTCGAAAGCGCTCTTCGCAACTGGCTATTGATCGTGCCGCGTCGTCGCAGTGTGCGCAGGTGGCGGCGCAGCTTGGTGGCGCGCGCCAAGGCGTCGTGCCCGGTTGGGTCGAGGGCGGCACAGGCCGCCCCCGTGCCTCTGGTCAAGACGTCCGCGATGGCGGCGATGCACCGCTCGTTGTACTCGCTCACCAGCGTGCGTGGCAATGGGTAGCGGGATCGCGACGAAACGCGACTCAGCATGACGTACCATCGCTCGTACTGATGGAGCGTCATGACCGAGTCGAAGATGCGCTTGTTCGTCCGGAAGGAGAAGAGCGTCAGCTCGACCTCCCGTTCCACGAGGGCGTCGCAGTCGGGGTACGTACGGGAGAGCACGTGCCTCGGGATGTCCCAACGGCGGCGATCCTGCAGGGCGTCGAAGCGGGCTTCCCAGTATACGTGTCCCAGGGTGCGCGCCGGGAAGCTGGCGATGAGCTGGATCGGCACGAAGTGGTTGTGAGAATAGACGTCGGCTGCGAGATGGGAGAGATAGCCGTAGGCAAACGCCTGTTCCTCGTCTGTGCGCGCTGCGGAGAGCAGTTTGAAGCCAACGTTCCAGTGATGACAGTGGCTGTACAGATTTCGGGCGTAGCGACGTGCTTGGGTGATGTCGGCGCCGACGCAACCGTAGAGATACGCAAGCCGGTGAGCGGTGAGCAATTCTTGAAGGGCCGTGGGCAGAATGCTAAGGTTCTCGGCGATCTTCCAGCCGTGTACCAGATGGGTGATCGGCCCCCACGCCAACGCCTCGGCGGGTGAGGCGATCACGGCGACAGCCACGAGAACGGCGGCGACAACGCAAAGCATCGGTGGTGCGTTCCGACTCGGCGCAGCGAAGGGTGTCGTCGATTGTACAATGAATGCGGCGCACTCGAAAGTGGAGCTTCGACGCGTCGCGCGGGCGCTACGAGCGCGCGTGCAGTTCGATGCCACGTCGGGTGCGAGCGGCTATCCGCGCGGCCGGCGGGAGTCCGCCAGCGCGGGACGCGCCTGTGAGGGCGCGGCGGCGGAGCGATCGTCCACCGTCGTCGGGGAAGTCGCGGCAGAGAGCGGAGATCTGTTCGTGTCGCCGCGCCTCCGAGAGGTGACCTCCCTGGAGGCACTGCGGGCGGAGCTCGGCGACTGCCAGCGATGCAAGCTCGCCGGGCATCGCACCAACATCGTGTTCGGAGTCGGGGATCCCAATGCCCGGCTCATGTTCGTCGGGGAAGGGCCGGGTCATGACGAGGACGTGCAAGCCGAACCCTTCGTGGGGCGCGCGGGGCAGCTGTTGACCGAGATCATCACCAAGGGGATGGGACTTCGCCGGGCCGACGTGTACATCGCCAACGTGATCAAGTGCCGCCCACCCGGCAACCGCAACCCGGAGCCGGACGAGGTGGCGGCTTGCCAGCCGTTCCTCCAGCGTCAGATCGAGCTGATCCGGCCGGCGGTTCTCGTTGCGCTGGGAACCTTCGCCGCGCAGGCGCTGCTGCGCACGCGGGTGCCCATCTCGCGGCTGCGGGGCCAGTGGCATGACTACTACGGGATACGCCTCATGCCGACGTTTCATCCCGCGTATCTGCTGCGGAATCCCCAGGACAAGCGTATCGTGTGGCAGGACATCAAGGCGGTGATGCAGGAGCTCGGCCTGCGGCGGGAGGTCCGTTGAGCAAGGGATCCACGCGACGACCGGGCCGGCCGAATCGTGGGAGAGTGCGAGAGCTCGGCATCGTCACGATCGCAGCGGCGCTCGTGGTGTGGGCGTCGTCGGGAGCGGATGCGGCCCACCTGGCGCGCATCGTGATCGATGGGACGATCAACCCCGCGACCGCCGACTTCATCCATGAAAGCATCGAGCGGGCGCATGGCGACGGCGCGCTTGCGCTCGTCATCGAGCTGGATACCCCGGGCGGCCTGCTGACCTCCACGAAATCGATCGTCAAGGATATCCTCGCGGCTCCGCTGCCCGTGGTGGTCTACGTCGCCCCGAGCGGGGCCGGGGCCGGCTCGGCCGGGGTGTTCATCACCTTGGCGGCGCACGTGGCGGCGATGGCACCGGGCACCAACATCGGCGCGGCGCATCCCGTGGCCGGCGGCGGCCAGGACATCGGCGGCGACATGCGGGAGAAGCTCGAGAACTTCACCGCGTCGTTCAGCGAAGCGATCGCGCAGAAGCGGGGGCGCAACACCGAATGGGCGGAGCGGGCGGTGCGGGAGAGCGTGTCCATCACCGAACGCGAGGCGCTCGAGAAGCGCGTCGTCGATCACGTCGCCGGGAGTCTCGAGGAGCTCGTGAAACAGGCGACTGGCCGCAAGGTCGAGGTGGCGGGGAAGCAGGTCGCGCTCGCCTTCGACGGGGTCCGTGACCCGGATGGGACGCTGCGGGTCGTGACCTTGGAGATGCGGCTGAAGCAGAAGGTGCTCAACATCCTCGCCGATCCGAACGTGGCCGGCTTGTTGATGATGGCGGCGCTCGCCGGCCTGTACATCGAGTTCTCCAATCCAGGACTCGTCTTCCCTGGGGTCGTCGGCGCGATCAGCCTGCTCCTGGCACTCACCGCCTTTCAGGTATTGCCGATCAACTATACCGGTCTGGTGCTGATCCTCCTCGGCGTGGCGCTCATCCTCGGGGAATTCTTCGTCCCGAGTGGATTCCTGGGCATGGGTGGCGCCACGGCGTTGATCCTGGGCGCGCTCTTTCTCTTCGATACCCCGGAGGCGGACTTGATGATCGATCGCGGCATCATCTACACGATCGGCGGCTTCCTGCTCGTCGTGATGCTGCTGTTGATGTGGGTCGTCGGCTCCGCGCTACGGCAGCGGCCCATGCTCGGGGGGGAGGGACTGGTCGGGACGATCGGGGAGGTGCATGCGTGGGAGGGCGGCGCCGGCATAGTGCGGGTCCACGGGGAGGAGTGGCAGGCGGAGAGCAGCGAGCCGCTGGCGCGTGGCGACGCCGTCGAGGTGCTCGGTCACGTGGGTACGCTGCGGCTTCGCGTAGGGCGGAGCAAGGCCAGCCAGGGCTGAAGCGAAAGGCGCGCCGGCGGGCGTGCATGTTCACGCGTAGGTCGCCACCCGGCCGCGCGGCGCAGAGGTGAGAGGATGTTTGGACTTGGACCCGTTGCCACGGCGATCGTGCTCGCGATCATCGCCCTCGCGAGCGGTATGAAGATCATCCGCGAGTACGAGCGGGCGGTGATCTTCCGGTTGGGCAAGTTGATCGACTTCAAGGGGGCGGGGGTGCGCTACGTCATTCCGTTGATCGACAAGATGATGAAGATCGACCTGCGCACGGTCACCTTCGACGTCCCGCCTCAGGACGTCATCACGCGGGACAACGTGTCGGTGAAGGTCAACGCCGTGGTCTACTTTCGCGTCATCGATCCGAACAAGGCGGTCAACGAGGTGGAGAACTACTTGGTCGCGACGTCGCAGCTGGCGCAGACGACGCTGCGCAGCGTGTGTGGAGAGGCCGAGCTCGACGAGTTGCTCGCGGAGCGTGACCGGGTGAACGCGAAGCTGCAGAAGATTCTCGACCTGCACACCGACCCATGGGGGATCAAGGTCAGTCAGGTCGCGGTGAAGCACATCGATCTGCCGGATGAGATGCGACGGGCAATGGCGCGGCAGGCCGAGGCCGAGCGGGAGCGCCGTGCAAAGGTCATCGGAGCCGAGGGCGAATTCCAGGCGGCGCAACGACTCTCCGACGCCGCCGCCATCATCGAGCGCCACCCCGTGGCGATCCAGCTGCGTTTCCTCCAATCGCTGACCGAAGTGGCCGCACAGAACAATTCCACGGTGGTGGTGCCGGTCCCGATCGACCTGGTCGCGCGACTGATCGGTCGCCCCTCCTGAGCGAACATCTCGAGCGGGAGAAGCAGGTGCAGCAGGCGCAGCACGCCCCGGCTCTCGTGGGCGCACCGGGGCTGCGGGAGGATCCCGGCGATCTGCGGCTCGAAGCCTACGACTACGTGCTGCCACTCGAGGCCATCGCCCAACGGCCGGCTCCGCGCCGGGACGGCGCCAGGCTGATGGTGATCGACGGAGTGACGGGTGAGCGCGTTCACACGCACTTTTGGGAGATCGGGCGGTTCCTGCGGGCCGGGGATGTCCTGGTCGTCAACGATGCCAGGGTCGATCGCGCACGGCTACGGGGGCGCAAGGCGTCTGGCGGCGCCGTGGAAGTGTTGCTCCTGGCCCGAGAAGAGGCCGGTGTCTACGTCTGCCAGTTGCGCGGCGGCCGTCGGTGCGCCGACGGGACGATCCTCGGGTTCGGTCCCGCGCTGAGCGCCGCGGTGATCGATGACCTGGGGGGTGGCCGGTTCCGGCTCCGCTTTTCCGGGGACGCCTCTCTCGACGACGCGATTCGTGGAGCCGCGCAGCTTCCGTTGCCTCCCTACATTCATCGGGGAGCGGGGCCCGACGCCGACGACCTGGACCGGTATCAGACCGTGTACGCCAGCGCCCCGGGGTCGGTCGCCGCGCCGACGGCGGGGCTTCATTTCACTCGGGAGCTCATCGCGGCGCTTGCCGCGCGGGGGATCGAGATCGTGCCCGTCACGCTGCACGTCGGGTCGGCCACGTTCCAACCCGTTCGTACCGAGGATCTGCGACAGCACGAGCTGGAGGGTGAGGCGTATCGCATCGGACCAGCGACGGCTGAGGCAATCGCCGCCGCCCGCCGGAGCGGGCGGCGCGTGATCGCCGTGGGTACCACCGCGACACGCGTCCTCGAAGCCGCGTGCGACGCCGACGGTGCCGTTCGCGCCGGCGAGGGCATCGCCCGGCTCTTCGTCAAGCCCGGTCATCGATTCCGCGTCGTCAGCGGGCTGATCACCAATTTTCATCTGCCGCGCTCGTCCCTGTTGATGCTGGTCTCGGCATTTCTCGGACGCCGGCGCGTGCTGGCGGCCTACGCGGAGGCGCTTGCCTGCGGGTATCGCTTCTACAGCTACGGCGACGCGATGGCGCTCTTCGCATCCGTCGGTGACTGCGCTCCGTTGCCCGGGCGCGGCGCATGATCCGCTTCGAGGTCAGGGAGCGCTCCGCCTCCGCGCGGGTCGGACGTCTGGACACGGCGCACGGGATCGTAGACACTCCGGCGTTCATGCCGGTCGGGACGGTGGGGGCGGTCAAGGGAATCACGCCACGGGATCTCCAGGAATGCGGCGCGCAGATCGTCCTTTCCAACGTGTATCACCTGCTCCTGCGACCGGGGACGGAGACGATCGGCGCGCTGGGCGGGCTGCACCGGTTCATGGGATGGCCCGGCGCGCTGCTGACGGACAGCGGCGGCTACCAGGTGTTCAGCCTGGCCGCGCTGGCGACGGTCTCGCACGAGGGCGTCGTGTTCCGGTCCCACGTGGACGGTTCGCGGCATCTCCTGCGCCCCGAGGACGTGGTGGAGGTGCAAAGCGTCCTCGGGGTGGACGTGGGGATGGTGCTCGACGAGTGCGTGCCGTGCTCGGTGCCACGGGAGGTTGCGGCGGCGGCGGTCGCGCGCACCAGCGCCTGGGCTGCCCGCAGCCTCGATGCGCGCCGCGACCGCTCGCTCGCCCTCTTCGGGATCGTCCAGGGGGCGGCAGATTTCGAGCTGCGGGAGCGAAGCGCCGCCGAGCTGACGCCGATGGGGTTCGAGGGATACGCCGTCGGTGGGCTGAGCGTCGGCGAGGATCCTCGGGTGACGCGGGAGGTGGCGGCGCACACTATCGGGTTGCTGCCGCAGGATCGGCCCCGGTACCTGATGGGCATCGGACGCCCGGTGGATTTGCTGGACTTCGTCGCCATGGGATATGACCTCTTCGACTGCGTCCTTCCCACGCGCAACGGGCGCAACGGCTGGCTGTTCACGCGCTCCGGACGGGTGGCGGTGCGCAATGCGCGGTACGCACGAGATCCTCGACCGGTGGACGAGCGTTGCTCGTGCTACACGTGCGGGCACTTCAGCCGCGGCTATCTGCGGCACTTGACGATGACCGGCGACATGCTGGCGGGAGTCCTCAACTCCATCCACAACGTGCACTTCTATCTGGAGCTGATGCGCTCGGCGCGAGAGGCGATCCGTGCGGGGTCGTTTTCCACGTTGAGGTCGGAGATCGCCGCGGCGTACGAGCGGCAGACGGGATTGGCCGATGTTCGGTGAGCTGGCGTTTGCGCAGACCCCGGCGGCTTCCGGCGAGCCGCCTGCCTTCCTTCAGTTCGGTCCCTTGGTCATCATTCTGGGGTTGGCGTACGTGCTGCTGATTCGGCCGCAACGCCAGCAAGAGCGCGAGCATCGCATGATGCTCGCCAATCTCAAGCGCAACGACGAGGTCATGACGGGTGGTGGGCTCTATGGCCGGGTCGTGGCACTGGCGGAAGGGGTGGTGACCCTCGAGATCGCCCCGAACGTGCATGTACGAGTGGAGCGGTCGCAGGTGAAGACCCTGGTCAAGCCGCCCGCGGCGGAGGAGAAGGAGCGCCGCCGCGAGAAGGACAGGGAGAAAGGGAAGTCGTAGGAGCATGACCCGGGGTGTCCTCTATCGTGCAGGCCTGATCGCCGTCCTGGTGGTGGCATCGCTGGTTGCGTTGGCCCCTTCGCTGCCTGGCGTGGGCGCGGAGATTCCTCCGTGGTGGGAGCGGACGTTCGGCGCCAAGGGGATTCGTTTGGGGCTGGATCTGCAGGGGGGATCGCATCTGCTCTTCAGCGTCGAGCTCGAGCGGGCCGCGGAGCTCGATCTGGAGCGACGGGCTGAGGAGCTGCGCCGGACGCTGCGGGAAGCCAACGTCGGCGCGGTGGCCATCGCACGCGAGGGCGATGCGCTGCGACTGACCGTGCCGAATCCCGAGCGTCGCGGAGACGTCGAGCGTATCGTGCGGGAGCAGTTCCCGGGCCTCGTGGCCGATGCGGCGGGTCCGGAGGCGGACAAGACGCTGTTCTTGAAACTCCATCCGCAGGAGGTGCAGCAGGTCGAGGAGTACGCGCTCGATCAATCACTCGAGACCATCCGCAACCGCATCGACGAGTTCGGTGTTTCCGAGCCGATCGTACAGCGGCAGGGGAGCCGAGAGATTCTCGTACAACTGCCGGGAATCCAGGAGCCGGCGCGTGCCAAGGCGCTGATCGGCCGGACCGCCGTTCTCGAGTTCCATCTCGTCTCGCCGCAGAACCAGGGATTCAACGCCGACAGTCCACCGGCGGGAACGGTGGTGCTGCCCGGTCTCGACACGGATGCGGCGACCGGAACGACGCGGCGAATCTCGTACCTCGTCGAGTCCAAGGTGGAGCTATCAGGCGACGCGGTCGAGGACGCGCGGGTCCAGCTCTTCGATCAGCTCGAAGGGCCCTTCGTCGAGCTCACCCTGGGCCGGGATGGCGCACGGCGGTTCGATCAACTGACAGGCGCCAACGTCGGACGGCAGCTCGCCATCGTGCTCGACGGCACGGTGTACTCCGCTCCCGTGATCCGCGAGCGCATTCCGGGAGGCGTGGCCAGCATCACGGGAAACTTCACCATCAAGGAGGCGCGGGATTTGGCGATCGTGCTGCGCGCCGGGGCGCTACCGGCGCCGGTGACCCTCATCGAGGAGCGGACGGTCGGCCCGACGCTGGGGCGGGACTCCATCCGACAGGGGATCACGTCGTTCATCGTTGGCGGTGCCGCCGTGGCCATCTTCGTGATCGTGTACTATCGCTTCGCCGGCGTCATCGCCATCAGCGCGCTCGTGCTCAACGTGCTGTATCTTCTTGGGGCATTGGCGGGCCTGGGCGCGACCCTGACCTTGCCGGGTATCGCCGGGATCGTGCTGACCCTCGGGATGGCCGTGGACGCAAACGTGCTCATCAACGAGCGCATCCGGGAGGAGATCCGCGTCGGCAAGACTGCACGAGCAGCCATCGACGCCGGCTACGAGCGGGCATGGTCCGCCATCTTCGACTCGAATCTCACGACATTTCTTTCGGGGCTCATCCTCTTCCAGTTCGGGACGGGTCCGGTGCGCGGATTCGCCGTGACGCTGTGTATTGGAATCCTGACGAGCGTGTTCACCGCGGTATTCGGGACGCGGACGGTGTACGAGCACCTGCTGAGCGGGCGCCGACTCGAGCGGGTGAGCGTGTAGGTGGAGGGGACCATGGCGCGTGTCTCGGAATCGGGGGCGGCGGTGCGGGAGCAGCGAGCACAGCGGTTCACGGAGATCATCCCTCAGGGGACGCGATTCGATTTCATCCGCCTGAGCCCGTACGCGATTGCCATCTCGACCGTGTTGTTGCTCGCCACCGTGGCGCTCTGGATCTCTCAGGGTGGACCGCGCTACGGCATCGATTTCGTCGGCGGCACGATGCTGCATGTGCGGTTCGCGAAGGACCAGGGCGCCGCCGATGTCCGGGCCCTCCTGGAGAAGGCGGGACAGGGTAGCGCGGAGCTGCAGGATCTCGGTGGGCAGGGCGGGGAGTTCCTCATCCGTTTGGCGGCAGAAGGAAGCCTGGACGAGGATCTCGGCGAGCAGGTGATTGCGTCGTTGCGGGAAGCGGCGGGTGATCAGACCTTCGAGGTCCTGCGGACCGAGATGGTCGGGCCGAAGGTGGGAAAAGACCTGCGGCGAAAGGCGATTCTGGCCGTCATCGCCTCGACGCTCATGATGGGCATCTACCTCACGATTCGATTCGAGTTCCGTTACGGGGTTGGCGCTGCGGTGGCGCTGGCGCACGATGTCGCCATCACCGTCGGCGCGCTGTTGCTGCTCGGCTACGAGTTCGACCTGTCGATCGTGGCGGCGCTGCTGACCATCACGGGCTTCTCCGTGAACGATACGGTCGTCATCTGCGACCGCATTCGCGAGAACCTCCGCAAGATGCGGCGGGAGACGTTCGCCACGGTGGCGAATCTGAGCATCAACGAAACGCTGAGCCGGACGATCATCACGACGGGAATGGCGCTCCTGGTGATCGTCGCCCTCTACGTGCTTGGTGGGAGCGTGATCCACGGCTTCGCCTTCGCACTGCTCGTGGGGTTCATCGCGGGCGTGTACTCGACGGTGTTCATCGTGACGCCGGTGGTCCTGCTGTTCGAGGGACACCAGCGCCGGTGAGGCGCCGGTGAAGCGGCCGGGCGAGGAAGCCCGGGGCGTGCAGCGTGAGCGGGGTGGGGGCCGGGATGGGTGGGGCGCAGCGGCAGTGGGTGCTCCGGGGACCCGAACGTCGGGCCGCGGACCTCGCGCACCTCGAGGAATCCATCGCCGGGGCCTTCCCGGATGTGGCTCGCTCGCGCCGTCGCTTGGCGCTCCTGCTGGCGAATCGCGGGCTCGGCACGCCTGCGGACGCGCTCGCGTTTCTGACCGCCTCTCTGTCGGCGCACGTGCGCTCGCCGCTCCTCATGAAGGACATGCGGCGCGCGACGATGCGCCTGGCCGATGCGCTCCGTGCCAAGGAGCGCATCGTCGTCTTTGCCGACTACGACGTCGACGGGATCAGCGGTGCGGCGGAGCTGCTGCTGTTCTTTCGGGAGCTGGGCTTGGAGTTGGGGCTGTACGTGCCGAGTCGGTTGCGCGAGGGCTACGGTCTCAACGAGGCGGCGGTGCGACAGCTGGCGGCGGAAGGCGCACGAGTGATCGTCACCGTGGACTGCGGGAGCGCGAACCGGGAGGAGCTCTCGCTCGCGAGCCGCCTCGGCTTGGACGTGATCGTATGCGACCACCACCACGTTCCCACTGAGCGGCCACCGGCGCTGGCCGTGCTGAACCCGCATCAGGCCGACTGTGAGTTCCCGTTCAAGGGACTGTCCGGAGCAGGGGTGGTGTTCTACCTGCTCATGGGTGTGCGGATGGAGCTGCGGGAGCGTGGCGTGAAGGCGCTGCCGGATCTGCGCCGCTACCTGGACCTCGTTGCCCTCGGCACGGTCGCAGACGTGATGCCGCTGCGCGAGGAAAATCGTGTCTTCGTCAAATATGGATTGCGGGAGCTGGACCGCTCGAGCCGCCCGGGCGTGGCTGCGCTCAAGGAGGTGGCGCCGGTCGGGATGGCGACGGTCCGTGCGGTGGGCTTTCGACTGGCGCCGGTGCTGAACGCTGGTGGTCGGGTGGCCGACGCCCGGCGAAGCATCGATCTGCTCGTGAGCACCGACCTGTCGGAAGCGCGAGCGACCGCGGCGCGCCTGCGCGACGACAACACGGAGCGACGCGAGATCGAGCAACGGATGGTGGCTGAAGCAATCGCCATGGTCGAAAGCGACGGATGCTGGATGCGCCGGGCATCGATCGTGGTGGGGTCGCCGAGCTGGCATCCCGGGGTCGTCGGGATCGTGGCCGCCCGGCTCGTTGATCGGTACTACCGGCCGTCGTTCGTGCTGGCGATGGGAGAGGAAGTGACGCGGGGCTCGGGACGCAGCATCGCCGGTCTCCACTTGGTGGAGACGCTCGAGGATTGCCGCGAGCGGTTGGTCGGCTTTGGGGGGCACCGCGCGGCGGCGGGCGTCACGTTGCGTACCGACGAGATGCCGCGATTCGCCGCGGCGTTCGAACAGAGCGTGCGAGCCAGGACCGACGCGACGCATTTCATCCCGCGGCTCGACGTCGATGAGGAGGTGCTTCTGGGCTCGATCGATCGGGCGCTGGTCGACGATCTCCGTACGCTGGAGCCCTCCGGCCCGGGTAACCCGGCGCCGACCTTTCTGTCCCGTGCGGTGGAGATCGTCTCGCGGCGCGAGGTGGGGGTGCCTGATGAGCAGAGCGGGGATGTGCGCCGACCCCATGTGAAGATGCTACTGCGGCAAGGGAGCGCCGTCGTCGACGCGATCGGATTCCGGATGAGCCGGCTCCCGATACGACAAGGGCAGATCGTGGATCTCGTCTTCTCGCCGCAGGCCGAGGACTGGGGCGGGCGCTCCGGGGTGAGCCTGCGGGTGATCGACATGCGGCCGGTTGACGGGGGTGCGCTGAACACGGGAAGTTCCTGATTTCGCGCAGGTTTCTCCATCTTGACCTGCGCGAGGAGCGCATGATATTTGACCCCGCTGCGATGAAGCTCCGGCATCCGATCGAGAGCAACGGCGTGGGCGATGACGGATATCCCACGGACAAGGACGACGTGTTGCTCAACAGCTCGGAGGTCGCGACGATCCTGGACTTGAGTCCAGACACGGTCAACGAGTTCGCCCGCAAGAGTAGCCTGCCTGGCTTCAAGAAGGGGCGCCAGTGGCGCTTCCGGAAGCGTGACGTCACCTCCTATAAGCGGCAACTCCGGGGTACCACGGCGGCATAGGCCGCGTTCCTGAGGCTGCCGTCACGAGACGATGGCGGTCGTGAGAGGACCGGCTCGAGGACCTTGCGCCTCAGGCTCAGCGTGGTGGGGAGATCAATGACGAACGGCGGTCATAAGGCGCATGATAGCAAGCTCTATTCCGACCTGTCCCCGCTCTACGATCTGATCTTCCGGAGAATATTCTATCCGCGGATTGCCCGCGTCATCGCGTCGCTGGACATCCCGGCCGGAGCCCGGGTGCTCGAGCTCGGTGTCGGGACGGGGTTATCGGTTGGCGCGTACCCCAGGCGCTGCCGCGTGGTGGGCATCGATCTGGCGCGCGACATGTTGGTGCGGGCACGGGGAAAAACTCGCCGTCACGACTGTCGCCACGTGAGCCTGCTGCAGATGGACGCCTTGCAGCTCGGCTTCGCGGACGCGTCCTTCGACTACGTGACGGCGTTTCACGTCACCAGCGTGGTGCCTGATCCGGCGCGCATGTTGCGTGAAGCGCAGCGCGTGTGCCGGCCGGGCGGCACGATCGTGATCATCAACCACTTCCAGAGCGAGAACGATGTGCCCCGGCGACTGTCGCGACTCATCGATCCGGTGACGCGCCGGCTGGGCTGGCGGACCACCCTCAGCCTGACGGACGTTCTCGATGGAGTGCCGCTGCGAGTCGAGCAGGCGTTCAAGTCCTCGAGGCACTCGCTGTTCACCGTGGTCATCGCCCGGAACGCAAACGGAGCGGTGAAGCACGGCCCCCCGGCGCGTGTGGCCGTCCTGTCGCGATCCGCGGACCGCCCGCACGCCGGCGTCTGACGCCGTCAGCGCCCCAATCGTATTACGACCGAAGTCCGGTGCGCCGCCCTCCAGGGGGCGAGGCACGGCGGTGAGTGGGCTGGCTAGTGCTGCGTGTCGCTCGGGGGCGCGGGAATGAGGCCTGCCGCGAGTAGTCGTGCGGCATGGCCAGGAGATCTCGCGTAGCGCCACCGCCGGTAGAGCCCAACCACATCGCAGTCCTGCGGGAAGATCGCGGCGTAGGCGACCTCGGCGAGCACCGCGCTGAACACCGGGAAGCGCTGCGCCAGATCGCCGAAGACCTCGGCGAGCGCGCGATCGTGCCGCGATCTGAAACTCAGGGCGGCGAGGGCATGGTAGGCGTGGCGCCCGATGCCCTCGTAGTACTCCGGTCCAACGAGCGAGCGCTCGAGGCTCTCGGGAAAAAGACCGCAAAGGGCGAGGCGGTGTCGCCGACGTGGCGGAGCGTGCGCTCGCGCACCGGAGCCGGCGCCTGAAGCGCTTCCAGGTACCGCACGCCCAGCGGGCGGGTCATGAAGGGCTCGGCCGGACGCAGCAGGCTTTCGAGCAACGTGACCAGGTAGAACTCGCCGAGTTCGGTGGCGGTGACTCCCTGGCGATTGAGCGCTGCCTGTACCAGGGAGCGAAACACCGCGGTCGGCGTGTCGTGGCAGAGCTTGGATGGGTGGCCTAGGGGATTCTCTGGCATCGAGACAAGAATGACAGCAAGGCCCGTGCCAGGGGCGCGGCGCGCGGCGGCTTAGGTCTGCTCCGGACCGGCAGCGCACCCGCTCGTTTGCATCGGGCGAATGACTCTCGGCTTCGAGGGACGGGAAGATGCAGCATGTGACAAACGAGTGGTCCCCGGGTGTCGATTCTATGACACACGGCCCGCTGGCTCAACGCGGATGTCGGTTTTCGCCACAGGCCGAGGCGTCGAGAAGGGATCGCGTTGAATGCATGGTACCCGTTTGGTACAACGCGCGATGCCATCGATGGCGAGATCCGCCCAGATCACCGCGGTCAAGGGCTTCCGTGACGTCCTTCCGGACGAGAGCGCACGGTGGCAGGTTCTAGAGGCGGCCGCCCTCGACATCTTCTCGCGCTACGCATTCGGGGAGATCCGGCTGCCGATTGCCGAGCGGACGGAGCTGTTCGCGCGCTCCATCGGCGAAGCCACCGACATCGTCGAGAAGGAGATGTACACGTTCGTCGATCGCGGGGATACGTCGCTGACGTTGCGCCCTGAGGCGACAGCGGGCGTGGTTCGCGCTGCGATCGAGCACGGACTCGTGGCTCCGGATCGCGAAGTCCGGATTTTCTACCGGGGGCCGATGTTCCGGCGCGAGCGGCCGCAGAAAGGGCGCTTCCGGCAGTTCTATCAGATCGGCGCGGAAGTGCTTGGGCGGGAGGATCCGGTGATCGATGCCGAGATCCTGGGTTTGTTGCGGGACCTCTTGGCGCGGGTCGAGGTGCGCGATGCCGTCTTCGAGGTGAGCTCGCTCGGAGATGAGACGTGTCGGCCGGGCTATCGCCAACGCCTGCGCGACTTTGCCACGAGCCGCCGCGCGCACCTGTGCGACAACTGCCAACGCCGCCTGGAGCGAAACCCGCTGCGCCTTCTCGATTGCAAGGAGCACGCCTGTCGGAGCGCAATGGCCGGAGCGCCGCTCATGATCGACTCGCTCTGCGGACCATGCGCCGAGCACTTCGCGGCCGTGCGGCGTCTGCTCGACGCGGCGAACGTGCCGGTGACGTTGAACCCGCGTATCGTTCGTGGGCTCGACTACTACTGCCGTACCGCCTTCGAGATCGTGGCGGCGGGCCTCGGAAGCCAGAACGCCATCGGAGGGGGCGGGCGCTACGATGGGCTCGTGGCGAGCTTGGGTGGCCCGGCGATCGGCGGTGTGGGATTCGCGATCGGTGTCGAGCGTCTCGCCATGGTCGCATCGGCTCTGACGGTGGATACGCCCGCGCGTCCGATCGTGGTCGCCCCGCTCGGAGCCGATGCCTGGGCCGTGGGATTCTCGGTCGCGACTGCGCTGCGGCAGGCGGGCCGGCGCGTCGAGCTGGTCGCCGGCCGCCCGAGTCTCAGGTCGGCGTTGCGGCACGCGGATCGGATCGGGGCACAGCAGATCTTGATGATCGGTCCGGAAGAGCTGTCCGCCGGCCGCGGGTCGATTCGTGACCTCGAGCGCCGCGTGGACCGCCCGCTGAGCGTGGATCTCGAAACCGCGGGCGAGCGCTTGCTGGCACAGGTCGACGGGCGCGCGGAGGCCATCGCATGAGCGTCGAGATCGAGAGCCTGGGGACGTGGCAGCGGACGCGGGAGTGTGGAACCGCCCGCCCGGAGCACGTCGGCGAGGACGTCACGCTGATGGGATGGGTGCAGGCCCGCCGTGATCACGGTGGCGTCATCTTCATCGACCTGAGGGACCGAACCGGCGTGGTGCAGGTGGTCGTCAACCCCACGGAGAGCGCGGCGGCGCACGAGAAGGCGAGCCACCTGCGGCTCGAATACGTGATCGCCGCGCGCGGCACGATCCAGCGGCGTCCGGCCGAGACGGAGAATCCCAGCCTGCCCACCGGAGCGGTCGAGGTGCGCGTGCGCGACCTGCGGATCCTCAACAGCGCCGCCGCGTTGCCTTTCGCCATCGAGGACGACACGGCCGTGTCGGAGACGCATCGCCTCCGGCACCGCTATCTGGATCTGCGGCGACCGCGGATGCTGCGGAACCTGACGCTTCGGCACCAGGTCTGCATGCTGGTGCGGTCGTATCTGGATGGAGGGGGGTTTCTCGAAGTCGAGACACCCATCCTGACGCGCAGCACGCCGGAGGGCGCGCGCGACTATCTGGTTCCGAGCCGCGTCAATCGCGGAACGTTCTTCGCGTTGCCGCAATCCCCGCAGCTCTTCAAGCAGCTGTTGATGATGGCGGGGCTCGACCGATACTTTCAGATCGTCCGTTGCTTCCGGGACGAGGACCTGCGCGCCGATCGGCAGCCCGAGTTCACGCAGATCGATATCGAGATGTCGTTCGCGAACCAGAGCCGCGTCTTCGACGTGGTGGAGGGTCTGCTCGAGCGCGTGTTCGGCGAGGTGGCCGGCATCACGATTCCTCGACCGCTTCCCGTCATCACCTACGATCACGCCATGGAGCGCTACGGGACCGATCGGCCCGACCTGCGGTTCGGGCTCGAGATCAAGGACCTGTCGGCAGCGTTCCAGGGCACCGGATTCCGGGTATTCGCCGAGGCGCTCGAACGGGGCGTTCACATCCGCGGGATCGCGGCTCCGGGCGCCGCCGCCACGCTGTCGCGGCGAGAGCTGGATCAGCTGGTCGAGCTGGCAACGGGAGCTGGTGCCCGCGGACTGATCTGGGTGCGAGTCGGTAGTGATGGGTGGCAGTCCCCGGCGGCGAAGTTCTTTTCCGAGGGCGAGCGTGCGCACCTGACTGCCGAGCTGGGGCTCGGGACCGACGCTCTGCTGCTGATTCTGGCGGAAGCATCGCCGCTGGCGGACCAGGTCCTGTGTCAGCTCCGAATGCACCTCGGGGAGCGGCTCGGGCTGATCGGAAAGGGAGAGTACCGCTTTGCCTGGGTCACGGAGTTTCCGTTGCTCATGCGCGACCCCGAGGCCGGGCGCTACGTGGCGGTCAATCACCCGTTCACGGCGCCGGTCGACGCGGACCTGGGTCGCCTCGAGGAGGCGCCGCTGTCGATCAAATCGGTGGGGTACGACGTGGTGCTCAACGGGATCGAGCTGGGCGGTGGAAGCATCCGCATCCATCGCCGCGATGTCCAGGAGCGGGTGTTTCGCCTTCTGGGAATGGATCCGGAGGAATCGGAGGCGCGCTTCGGCTTCCTGCTCGCGGCTCTGGGGCACGGGGCCCCGCCTCACGGCGGCATCGCCCTCGGTCTCGACCGCTTGGTCATGCTGCTCACGGGCGCCGACTCGATACGCGAGGTCATCGCGTTTCCGAAGACGCAACGAGCCGTCTGCCTGCTCACCGATGCCCCGGCCGCGGTGGAGGCGGCGCAACTGCGGGAGCTGGGTATCAAGATCGTCGGTGGCTGATAGTCGTAGTATTCGGTGGCGAGCTTCGGGCGCGGGCGCTACCCCAGGACCGTCTTCGGATCGACGAAAGGCAGACCTACGGCGCCGGCGACGCCCGGGTGTGTCACGTGGCCCTCGAAGGTGTTGAGGCCGCGCAGGAGAGCGGGATCGGTAGCGGCCGCCGCTTCGAGGCCCTGGTCGGCGATCGCCAGCACGTAGGACAGGGTCGCGTTGGTGAGCGCATAGGTGGACGTGTGCGGGACGGCGGCCGGCATGTTGCTCACGCAGTAGTGCACGACGCCGTCCTCTTCGAAGATCGGATCGGCGAGGGTCGTCGGTCGCGAGGTTTCTGCGCATCCTCCTTGGTCGATCGAGAGGTCCACGAGGGCGGCGCCGCGCTTCATCGTCCTGAGCAGCTGGCGAGTCACCAGACGAGGCGCCCGCGCCCCCGGAATCAGCACGGCGCCGATCACCAGATCCGCGTCCGAGACCTCTTCCTCGAGGTTGGCTCGGTTCGACGTGACCGTGGTGAGGTGTCCACCGAGGATGTCGCGCACGTAGCGGAGCTTGGTCGGGTTCGTGTCGAGAATGCTGACCGTCGCGCCGATTCCGACGGCGACCTGACAGGCGTTGGTACCGGAGATGCCCGCCCCGATGATGGCGACCTTGGCGGGTCGCACGCCGGAGACGCCGCTCAGCAGCACGCCGCACCCCCCGTTCTCAGCCTGCAGGCACCAGGCACCCGCCTGGATGGCGAGGCGTCCCGCCACCTCACTCATGGGAGAGAGGAGAGGGAGCGAGCCGTCGGCCAGCTGAATCGTTTCATACGCCACGGCGCGGATGCGGCGATCCAGGAGCGTCCGTGCGAGCTCCTCGTTCGCCGCGAGATGAAGGTAGGTGAAGAGCGTCAAGCCGTCGCGGAGGCGGCGGTACTCGACCGGCATCGGTTCCTTCACCTTCAGGACCATGTCGGCCTTCTGCCACGCGTCATCGACGGAAACCACGTCTGCACCCGCCGCGCGATAACGGTCGTCCGTGACTCCGCTTCCCTCGCCGGCATCGTGCTCGACGAGGACGCGGTGTCCGTGGGCGACGAGAGCGCCGACACCAATGGGAGTGATGGCTACTCGGTTCTCCTCCACCTTGATCTCGCGTGGTACTCCGAGAATCATCGCCGACCTCCTCGATGCCACGGTGTGCGGCCGCATCATTTCGATCCGTCGTCTCAACGGTGTCAAGCGATGCTTTACAAGGCATAGGGCGTTCTATATACGACAGCGCGTTCTGCGCCTCCTGGTCGATTCCTTCGAGCGACGTGACGGAAAGGGTTGAACGTGGGTCAGGTGATCGACGGCAGGGCGATCGCCGAGGCCGTGAAGGGCGAGGTCGCGGCCGCTGTCGGCCGCGTACGTGAAGCGCGAGCCGCAGTGCCAGGGCTCGCCACCGTGCTCGTCGGTGACGACCAGGCTTCGCGCGTGTACGTTCGGACCAAGGAGCGTGCCTGCAGTGAGGTCGGGATCGCCTCCTTCAGTCACCGCCTCCCGGCGTCCGTCTCCGACGCGGAGCTTCTGGCGCTGCTCGACGGGTTGAACGCCCACGCGGAGGTTCACGGGATCCTCGTGCAGCTGCCGCTGCCCGCGGGAATCGACCAGGCACGCGTGCTCGAGCGCATCCACCCGTCCAAGGACGTCGACGGCCTGCATCCGTGTAACCAGGGAGCGTTGGTGGCGGGACTGGACGGCCTGCGTCCCTGTACGCCGCTCGGGGTGATGCGCCTGATCGACGCGACGGGAGTGTCGCTCGCTGGGAAGCGGGTGGTCGTGCTCGGGCGGAGCGTGCTCGTGGGAAAGCCGGTAGCGCTGATGCTGCTCGAGCGCCATGCGACCGTGACATTGTGCCATTCGCGCACCGCCGATCTTCCCGCAGACATCGAACGGGCGGAATGCGTGGTGTCGGCGATGGGTCGTCCGCTCGCGGTCGCCGGCGAATGGATCCGGCCCGGGGCCGTGGTGATCGACGTCGGCATCTCACGGCTGGCGTCGGGCGCGATCTGTGGAGACGTCGAGTTCGACAGCGCGAGGGAGCGTGCGGCCTTCATCACTCCGGTTCCTGGCGGGGTCGGGCCCATGACGGTGGCGATGCTGCTCGCGAACACCGTGCAAGCGGCCAGGCGACAGCTTGGTTGCTAGCTGTGTGGGTGTAGCGGGTGCTCTGGGGGCGGGTGCTCACGGGGTGCGCGATGACGCCCGGCGTGCCGAAACTCGAAGAAAAGGTCCGGGATGAGGCCGGTCCGGCAATGAGTCCTCGAGAGGCGACGTGACCGACCAGATACTCAAGCGTACGGCGTTGTATCCGTGCCACCGAGCGGCGGGCGCTCGCATGGTGGACTTCGCGGGCTGGGAAATGCCGATCAGCTATCGGGGTATCCTCGAGGAGCACCGTGCGGTGCGGACCGGCGCCGGAACGTTCGACGTGAGTCACATGGGGTTCGTCGAGATCCGAGGTCCGCAGGCGGCCGCCTTCTGCCAGAAGCTCACCACGAACGACATCGGTCGATTGCGTGACGGGCGTGCGCAGTACTCGCTGCTCTGCAACGAGAAGGGGGGAATCCTGGACGACGTCGTCGTCTATCGTCTCGAGCAGCGGCGCCTGGCGGTTTGCGTGAACGCCGCCAACGCCGAAGCCGGCGTCGCCTGGATGCGAGAGCATGCGACTGACGGGGCGGAGATCGACGATCGGCGGCGGCAGACGGCTCTCATTGCCGTTCAAGGGCCGCGCGCGGCGGCCGCCTTGGAGCCGCTCGGCATGGAATCGCCGGCGGGAAGGCTTGCGCGCTTCGGATGCGTCGAGACGCGGGTTCTCGGCGTTCTGGCGGTCGTTGCGCGGACGGGCTACACGGGGGAAGACGGGTTCGAGATATTCGTACCTGCCGATCACGCGGTACGTGTGTGGGATGTGCTCGTGGGCGAGGGGGCGGCCACGCCTGCCGGCCTCGGGGCGCGCGACACCCTGCGTCTGGAAGCGGGATTGCTCCTGCACGGCACCGACATGGACGCGACGACGTCGCCGTTCGCAGCGGACCTCGGTGCGTTCGTGAAGCTCGACTGCGGTCCCTTCGTCGGACGGGAGGCACTGGTCGCCGAGGCGCAGACGGGGCCGGTGCGGCGTCTCGTGGGCATCGTGCTTCGGGATCCCGGTGTCCCGCGGCATGGTTACCCAATCGAACGGGAGGGGCGGCGGATCGGCGTCGTGACCAGCGGAGGAATGTCCCCCACGCTTGGCCGCGGAATCGCGCTCGGCTACGTTGAGCGGCCACATGATGCGGTCGGCACCGCGGTCGAGATCGAGGTGCGGGGCCGCCGCCTCGAGGGGGAGGTAGTCCGGCGCCCATTCTATCGCGCCCCCGCAACCGGATCGGGCCCGGCGGGGCACGCGCAAGGGCGCCCCTGACGGGCCATTGGCGCACGGCGGCCGCGACACCGAGGAGGCGACGAGCGATGGAGTGTCCCCAGGAACTGCGGTACACGAAGGAGCACGAGTGGGTGCGGATCGAGGGCGAGATCGGAACGGTGGGAATCACCGATTTCGCCCAGCACGAGCTCGGCGACGTCGTGTTCGTGGAGCTGCCGGCGTCCGGCACGTCCCTGACCAAAGGACAGGCGTTCGGTGTCGTGGAGTCCGTCAAGGCGGTCTCGGACATCTATGCCCCGGTGGGCGGAGTGGTGGTCGAGGTGAACGCGGACGTCGGACGGCAACCCGAGCTGGTGAACCAGGAGCCATACGGCGGCGGCTGGCTCGTCAGGCTGCGGATCGCGGATGCTGGAGAGCTCGGCGATTTGATGGACGCGGGCGCCTATCGCGAGTACACCCGTGAGAAAGACTGAAACGTGCGCCGAGTCTCGCATCCCCGATGGGGTGCCCTACGTGCCGCACACGGCGGGCGACGTGGCGGGGATGCTGGAAACCATCGGCGTTACCTCGCTCGATGAGCTCTTCGTTCAGGTGCCGGAGGACCTCCGGCGCCGAGCCGTCCTGAATCTGCCGGGTCCAGCCGCGGAGCCTGCGGTACGCGCCCGGCTGGAGAGCCTTGCGGCGCAGAATCGCGTTGCGGGGGCGGTCTCCTTCGCCGGGTGCGGTGCATACCCGCACTGGGTACCGGAGGTCGTGAACGTCCTGCTCATGCGGGGGGAGTTCGCCACCGCCTATACTCCGTATCAACCGGAGGTGAGCCAGGGAACGTTGCAGGCCACCTTCGAGTTCCAGTCGCTGGTCGCCATGTTGCTGGGTCTCGAGGTGGCGAACGCGAGCATGTACGACGGCGCATCCGCCGCCGCGGAGGCGGTCCTGATGGCGCACCGCGTGCGGCCAGACCGACGCGTCGTCTGGATCTCGCGGGCCGTGCATCCGCAGTATCGGCAGGTGATCGCGACATACATCGGTAGCCTCGATCTGGAATGTCGGGATCTCCCGGTTGCGAGTGATGGCCGGACGGATCTGTCGGGGTTCTCCGTCGATGTGGCCCGTGAGGCGGCGTGCGTGGTGCTCGGGTTCCCCAATGCGTTCGGCGTGCTGGACGACGTTCGGATGGCGGCGGAGACCGCACGCGCCGGCGGTGCGCTGGTCGTGACGACGACCACGGAGCCGCTGGCGTTCGGGCTGTGTGTTCCGCCGGGTGTCCTGGGTGCGGACATTGCCGCCGGAGAAGGCCAGAGCCTTGGACTGCCCATGAGCTACGGGGGCCCGGGGGTCGGGCTCTTCGCGATTCGCGAGCAGCTCGTGCGGCACATGCCCGGTCGCGTGGTCGGGGCGACGGTCGATGCCGAGGGGCGGCGCGGCTACGTGCTGACCCTGGCGACGCGTGAGCAGCACATTCGCCGGGAGCGGGCGACCTCGAACATCTGCACGAATCAGGCGCTCTGTGCGCTGGGGGTCACCATGTACCTCAGCCTGCTGGGCCGGCGCGGATTGCGCGACCTGGCACTGTTGAATTATCGCAAGGCGCACCGGGTGGCGACGCGACTGGCCGCTGCCGGTGCTCGACTGCGATTCACCGCGCCGTTCTTCAACGAGTTCGTCGTCGAGGTGCGCGACGCGCGCGCACGATGGGAAGACCTCGCGAGCCACGGGGTACTCGCGGGCGTACCGCTCGACACCTGGTACCCGGAGCTCGGCGATTGCCTGCTCATCGCGGTGACGGAGATTCATCAGCCGCACGACATCGATCGGCTCGTCGGCGAGTTGCTCCCCTGAGCCCGACCACCCTCAGGTATACGAATGCTGCTGGATGAACCGCTGATCTTCGAGCGCAGCTCGGCCGGCAGGTGCGGATGGCCGATCCCCGCCGCCGACGACAGCGACGCTGCCGTAGAGCCCCTGCCCGGCGAGTTGACGCGAGACGATCTGACGGGATTCCCCGAGCTGGGGGAGTTGGATGTCGTGCGGCATTTCACCCGTCTGTCGCAGTGGAACTTCTGCGCCGCGACGACCTTGTACCCGCTCGGCTCCTGCACCATGAAGTACAACCCCCTGCTCAACGAGGGTCTCGCTCGTCTGCCGGGATTCGCGCAGCTCCATCCCCTGGCGCCGGCCGCATGGGCGCAGGGGGCGATGCGCCTGTACGCCGAGCTGTCGCGCGCTCTCGCCGAGATCAGCGGCATGGACGCCGTCACCTTGGAGCCCGCAGCCGGTGCGCAAGGGGAGCTCACTGGGATGCTCATGATACGAGCCTATCATCGGGATCGCGGCGACGTTCGCCGCAAGGTGCTGATCCCCGCGAGCGCGCACGGCACGAACCCGGCGAGCTCGGCGCTGTGCGGCTACGAAGTGATGGAGATTCCGGTGAACGAGCGCGGTTTGCTGACGGCGGCGGCGGTGCGGGGGCTCATGCGATCCGATGTCGCGGCGCTGATGGTCACCAACCCGAACACGCTCGGGTGCTTCGAGGAGGAGATCCTGCGGGTGGCCGCCGAGGTCCATGCCGGCGGCGGCCTCGTGTACATGGATGGCGCGAACCTGAATGCCCTCATGGGGGTCGCCAAGCCGGGCCACATGGGCGTGGACGTCATCCACTTCAATCTGCACAAGACCTTCTCGACGCCACATGGGGGCGGCGGCCCGGGCGCCGGTCCGGTGGCCGTCCGGGCGGAGATCGAGCCGTACCTGCCGATACCGCGCCTGGCGGAGGTGGGTGGCCGGCTCGAGTGGCGCGAGGATCGTCCACGGAGCATCGGGCGGGTGCGGTCATTCTACGGCAACTTCGGCGTGCTGGTCCGGGCCTACGCGTACATGCTGTCCATGGGTGGAAGTGGCCTCGCATGGGCGACGCGAATGGCCGTGTTGAACGCGAACTACCTGCGCGCGCGGCTGGCTCCGACTTATGAAGTCGCAGTGCCCACACCGTCGATGCACGAGTGCGTCTTCTCCGACAAGAGCCTCGGGGGAACCGGAGTCCGGACGCTCGACGTGGCCAAGCGCTTGCTCGACCATGGGTTCTACGCTCCGACCATCTACTTCCCGCTGGTGGTGAGCGGCGCGCTCATGATCGAGCCGACGGAGACGGAGAACCGAGAGACCCTCGATGCCTTCGCGGACGCACTGCTCGCCATCGCGGTGGAGGCACGAGAAAACCCCGATCGAGTGCGCTCTGCTCCACTGCAGGCCCGCGTCGGGCGCCTCGATGAAACCCGGGCGGCGCGCCACCCCGAGCTGGCATGGCGAGCTCCGCGCCGCGAGTCGGTGCCGGAGCCATCGGCGCCGTCGAGAAGCGGGTGAGCGGTCCGGGAAATCGCGTGCCTATGGCCGGCTGGCAAGAAGGCGCTTGATTTGCAGGCGCGTGCCCGTTAGCAATGCCGTCGATGCGGGCATGTCCACCCTGAACGAAAAAGTCCTCGTTCTCAATCGTTCCTATCTCCCGGTCCACATCACCTCGGTCCGGCGGGCGATTTCTCTGCTCTATCAGGATGCGGTGCGCGCCGTGGATGAGGAGTATCGCACGTTCGATTTCGAGCGCTGGAGGGAGCTGTGCCCGGCCAACGGGGGGTCTTCGCTCGGCCTCGTGAACGGGCGGATCAGGGCGCCGCGGGTGGTCCTGCTGCTGAGGTATGACCGGGTTCCGAAGCGTTCGGTGCGCTTCAGCCGTTACAACATTTACGCCCGCGACCGACACTCGTGCCAGTACTGTGGGCGGCAGCTTGCTCGCCAGGAGCTCAATCTGGACCACGTCATTCCGCGATCCCACGGCGGCGCGTCGACCTGGGACAACGTCGTTTGCTCGTGCCACCGCTGCAACCGGGTAAAGGGGGGCCGTACGCCCGAGGCGGCGGGGATGGACCTGTTGCGGCGTCCGTTCAGGCCGGCATGGTCGCCCCTGCTTGTTGAGGGATTCAATCCAAAACGCTACAAAGAGTGGCTTCCATTTCTGAACCCCATCGGCGGAGCGTCCTGGGGATGGAGAGGTGAGGCGGAGGAGGGCGGCGCCCGCCGCGACGGCGGCAGGAGCCTGACCGAGTAATCGACGATGGCGAGACCAAGGGAACCGGGGTGTGAGCAGGGCTGCTCGCACCGATCGCTCGTCGGACAGGCTTCTGGGCGACTCGCCCGTGTCCGAAGAGACGGCGGTCGGGCCATGGATGGTGGCCCGAGCAGGTGGCTCTGCATCTGCGGGTGGAGGTGGCGTGGTGTCCATGCGGATTCGGCGACTTGAGCTGGTCGGCTTCAAGTCATTCATCACCCGCACGCGGTTCGACTTCCCCGATGGCATCACCGCCATCGTGGGTCCGAACGGGTGCGGCAAATCCAACATCGTCGATGCTATCCGGTGGGTGCTCGGAGAGCAGAGTCCGACCCACTTGCGTGGCAAGGCGATGGAGGACGTCATCTTCAACGGCAACGAGCGTATCGGTCCCCTCGGCATGGCCGAGGTGTCGCTCGCGCTCGAGCGCAGCGGGGGCGGGCCGCTGTGGGGCGGGTCGGACGAAGAAGCCGGGCAAGACTCGGAGCTCCAACGACAGCTTGCCGGAGTGAGTGAAATCACGGTCACTCGGCGCTATTTCCGTTCCGGGGAGTCGGAGTTCTTCATCAATCGTGTTCCGTGCCGCCTGCGCGATATCACGGAGTTCTTTTTGGGAAGCGGGGTTGGTACGAAGGCGTACGCCACCATCGAACAAGGACGCGTGGAGCAGCTGGTCAACGCCAAGCCCGAGACGCTTCGACTCTTCATTGAAGAAGCCGCCGGAACGACGCGATACCGAAGCCGAAAGGTGATGGCGGAGCGCAAGCTCGAGCGGACCCGGGAGAACCTGGCCCGCTTGGCCGACGTCATTCGGGAGATAGAGCGGCAGGTGGGCTCGCTCTCCCGACAAGCCAAGCGGGCCGAAGAGTATCGGCGCTGTCGTGACGAGCTACGGGCGTTGGAGGTCCAGGCGGCGAGGGGCCGCTATCATTTCGCGACGCGACAGCTTGGCGAATGGGAGGTGAAGCTGCGTGAGTTGGCTGATCGGGACCTGCGCCTCAGCGCTGCGGTCGAGGCGGCGGAGAGAGATTTGGGCGAGGCCAGGGCCTCGGCGCGGGCAATCGAGGAGCAGCATCAGCAACTCAATGTACGGCTCGTCGAGTGCCGCCTCGCGTCGGAGAGTGCGGCGCAGCGGCGCACGTACATGGAAGAGTCCCTGGGTGGGATCGAGGCGCGACGGCTGGAGATGCGCGCGGAGCAGGGCGGTCTGGCCAAAACGCTCGACGAGGCGGTGCAGGTTGGGGAGGCGACGGAGCGTGAGCGTTGCGCGCTCGAGCGGAAGACGCAGGAAGCCAGCGCACGGCATCACCGCCTGGATGGCGAGCTGCAAGAGCATCTGCGCGCCGCCGCCGAAGCGGATGTGGCGGTCGAGAGCGCCAAGAGCATGCTGATGGAAGCGCTCTCCGAGCAAGTGCGCCTGCAGAATCTGGCAATGAGCCTGTCGCGCGACAGGGACGACACGGCTAGACGGGGCGATGCGGCCCGGCAGGCGGCGGCGCGACTCGAGGAGCTCGGCGAGGAGTGCCGTCGCGCGCTCGTGCAGGCGCAGCGACGGGTCGCTGCTCTGCGCGGCGAGGCGGAGGAGACGGGCGGAATCTGCCGGGAACAGGGGAGGTCTCTCGAGGAGGCGCGCAGCCTAGAAGTGGGCGCGGCGCGGGCGGTCGAGGCCGCGCGGGAGCGGGTGAGCGCGATTCGCTCGCGCCTCGGCTCGCTCGAGGAGCTGGCGCGGCGGTGGGAGGGGTATGCGAGTGGCGTGGGCCACGCGGCGGCACACGCGCCGGCGGAAAGCGTTCTCGGCGCGGTCGCCGACGTGCTGCGCGTCCCGAAGATGTACGAGACGGCCGTGGCGGCCGCACTCGGGCCGCGGCTGCAGTGCCTCATCACCACCAATCACGGGGAGGCTGTGCGCTTGCTCGATGCGCTGGGGAGCAACGGCGGTGGGCGGGCGAGCTTTCTCCCGCTGACGCTACGACCGGCGCACGCTGGCGGGGAGCGTGGCGCGCGTAGATTGCTCGATGTGGTCGAGGTCGCCGAAGAGTTCCGCCCCCTGGCCGAGTCCCTGCTCGCCGACGTTCTGCTCGTGGACTCGCTCGCGGAGGCCATTCCGCTGTGGCAGCGCAACGGCAGCCCGTCCGTGTTCGTGACCAAGGATGGCAGCGTGCTCGACGCCGTGGGCACGGTGAGTGGGGGAAGCGATCCGCCATTCGAGGAGGCCTTGCTCGCCCGCAGCCGGGAAGTGCGGGAGCTCCGGGCGTCGCTGGACGGTGCCTCAGTGTCCGTGGAGGAAGCGGCCGGACACCACCGGGGCGCGACAGAGCGGTTGGAGCGGCTGCAGGCTGCCCACGACCAGGCGAGTCGGCGCCTCGAGGCGCTCCGTGTCGAGGAAGCGCGGGCCGTGAAGGACGAGGAGAGGCTTACGGCGGATCTGGGTCGGTCGGCACTCGAGCAGGAGGCGGCGCAGGGCACGCTGCGCGAGCTGGACTCCGAGCAGGTTCAGGCGACCGAGCGGCTCGAGCGGACCGTGGAGGAGCTGGCGACAGCGGAGGAGCGGGTGCGGCAGGCCGAGGCCAGCCTCGCGGGGTGGCGCGAGAGCCTCGGCCAGGCACGGACCCGAGTCGAGGAGGCGAGGGGCCTGCTGACGGGCGCGGCGGTCGAGGAGGCGGAGCACCGGGCGGCGCGGGATCGCGCGGCGGAGGTCGGACGACAGGCGGTCGAACGTATCGACTCGGTACGTGCGCGACTGCGAGCGCTCGATGAGCGTCTGAGCGGCCTCGAGTCCGAGGCGGAGCGACTCGCCGGGGGGATCGCTGCGGTAGAGGACGATCGGCGGCGACGGCTCGAGGAGCTCGAGACGATCGAGAGGGAGGTCGGGCAGGGGGCGGAGCGGGTCGTGCAATCAGGGGCGGAGGTGGTGCGCCTCGAGCGTGCCGTGGGCGACCGACGCCAGGCGCTCGAAGCGTGTCGAAGCGAGCGTCCGGGGATGGAGGTGGCTCTCGCGGAGCAGCGGGCCAGCCTGGAGCATCTGGTGCGGTCCATCCACGAGAAGTACGGCGTGCAGCTGGCGCAGCAGCACGAGCCACTGGAGGAGAGCGGCGGCGCAGTCGGCGACGACGCCGAAGCCCGCATCGAGGCACTCCGCATGCGGCTCTCCCAGATCGGGGAGGTGCACGTAGGGGCGATCGAAGAGCTGGATGAGCTCGAGCGCCGGCGCGCGTTCCTCACCCAGCAGCGCGACGATCTCCAGCGCTCCATCGACGACCTGCGGCGCACGATCGGTAAGCTCAATCGGCTGTCACGGACGCGATTCCGGGAGACGTTCGAGGAGGCCAGCCGGAGCCTGCAGCAGGTATTCCCTCGGTTGTTCCCGGGGGGCCGCGCCCAGCTGCTGCTTACGGAGTGTGAGGAGGGTGATGAGCCCGGCGTCGAGATCGTGGTGCAACCCGCGGGGAAGAAGCTGCAGTCCCTGAGCCTCCTGTCGGGTGGCGAGAAGGCTCTCACGGCGGTCTCCCTCATTCTGTCATTGTTCATGATCCGACCGACGCCGTTCTGCATACTCGACGAGGTCGACGCGCCGCTGGACGACATGAACGTGGGGCGGTTCGACCATGTGATCCGCGAGATCAGCCGAGTTTCCCAGTTCGTCGTCATCACTCACAACAAGCGCACCATGGAGGCGGCGGACACCCTCTACGGGATCACCATGGAAGAGCCGGGAGTGTCGCGAGTCGTGTCGGTGCGCCTGAAGCAAGCCGCCTGACCCGGTCCTGTCGGCTCTCCGTGCCCAACGCCGTCCGTCGTTGCGGAGCCGGCCGCCATGCTACGTCTGGCCAGACGGAACTGGCAGGATAGGTGAATGGAGCCGAACCTGGCTCTCATGGTGCTGGGCCTCGGCCTGGTGCTGCTCATCCTCGGTCTGTTCGTAACCCTGCGGTGGCGCCGGCGGCGCCTCGGCGTGGCACCGGCGCCAGCCGAGACTGCCGCTGGCGAGGAAGTCCCCGAGAGTTCGGCGAAGCGGCTTCGTACGGCGCTCGGACGGACGCGAGCGGTACTGGCGCGGGCGCTGCAGGGCCGGGGGCGCCTCGACGACGGGCAGCTGGCGCAGCTGGAGGAAGCGCTGCTGCTTGCCGACGTCGGTGTTCGAACCACCGTCTCGCTGCTCGCGCGGCTCAAGCGCGAGGTGGGCAGCGCAACGCCCCGCGGTGACGGCGGAGTGCTCGAGCACCTCCGTGGGCTGCTTCTCGGTGCCTTCGTGGAGCGGTTGCCGGCCGCAAAGGACGCAAGGCCGGACGGCGGCCCGTGGGTCATCCTCGTGACCGGGGTCAATGGGGTGGGGAAGACGACGACCATCGGCAAGCTCGCTGCGCGCCACGCGAAGGAAGGTCGGCAGGTTTTGATGATTGCCGCTGACACGTTTCGGGCCGCAGCGACGGAGCAACTCGAGCGCTGGGCTGCGCGGACGGGGGCGGTGGTGGTCGCTCAGGGAGCCGGCGCCGATCCGGCCGCCGTGGTGGTGGACGGCCTGCGGAGCGCGAAGGGGCGGCACAGCGATGTCGTCATCATCGATACGGCGGGGCGGCTGCACACGAAGGCGAACCTGATGGAGGAGCTACGGAAGATCCGCCGCGTGGCGGAGCGAGAGTGTCCAGGAGCGCCGCACGAAACGTTGCTCGTGCTGGACGCGAGCACCGGACAGAACGGGCTGCAGCAGGCCAGGCTGTTCAGGGAGGCGGTGGCGATCTCGGGTATCGTCTTGACGAAGCTGGATGGGACGGCCCGGGGAGGCATCGCGGTGGCGGTTGCCACCGAGCTCGGAACGCCGATTCGGTTCATCGGCATCGGTGAGGGGGTGGACGATCTCCGTCCGTTCGACGCCGAGGAGTTCGTGGACGCATTGCTGCTCCCGGAGACGGAGGGGGCGTTGAACCAAAACGGGTAATACCCTAGACTCCGGCGTTCCCCGGAGGTAGGACTTCGGGGCCTGACGTTGATCTGAAAGGAACCACTGAAGCGAACGACACGGGCGGTGAATGGCGGGTCGGGCGGCGCCCACCCGTTTGAGATGGCCGGCCGGTCCGCGCGGACAAATTCGGGACTTGGAAGCGGGTGCGGTCGTCCAGCGGCTCGGCGACCTACGACGAGCGTAGGCGTGGGCACGGGAACCGAGGGGTCGAAGACGGACACTGTCGATCTTGCGATACGCGACTGGCATGAGCAGAGGAAGCATCTTGAGAACCCGAAGTGGTGGTCGTGGGGCTCCGAGAACGGAGCAGCTCGGATTCCGCAGCTGTCATGCTGCGGTCCGTGCGGCTGCCACGCGATCGGGTCCGCGGTCGCCCTGATCCCTGTCCCGTAAACGGAGGAGCGTCGCCGTCACCCGCCGGTGCCCGATGAGGGTAGGGCGGGATGTCAGACTTGAAGGCTGCGCATCGGGCCGCACTCACGGGGGCTCGACGCGCTCTGCCGCCCGAGACGGTCGCGGAGGCGAGCCGCACCATCGTGGCGCGCGTCTGCGAGTTCCGGTCATTCATCGAAAGCCCGGCCGTTCTTCTCTACAGCGCGACTGTCGGTGAGGTAGAGACGGAGGGTATTCGTGCCGCGGCGGAGCGGCGCGGCACTCCCGTGTACTACCCGCGGCCAGTGCCCGGAAATCGGGACCTCGAGTTCGTGCGCGTTCGGCCGGGGGAGCTTCTACGATCCGGAACCTGGGGTATCGGGGAACCCTTCGGGAATGACCGATTTCCGCGGGGGGCGACCGGTGTGCTGATCCTCCCGGGGCTTGGCTTTGACCGCACCGGTACCCGTCTGGGCCGCGGAGGCGGCCACTACGACCGGGCGATTCGCCAGTACCGGCCGCCCGTGACGGTGGTGGGCCTGGCGTTCGCGCTTCAGATCGTTTCCTCGCTGCCGCGGTGCGAATGGGATGAGGCGGTCAACGTCATCGTCACCGAGCTGGAGGTGGTGGAATGCGTCGGGGGATCGACGCGGCAAGCTCGGGTCCCTGCGGGATCCGAGTGAACAGGACAACAAGGGGGCACCATGGAAGTCATCAGCCTCGTGGGAGTCGCAATCGGACTTGCCGGGGCCATCGTCATGCTACGCGATGTATATCTTCGACGACGCCGTCGCGACGAGCGGGCGACGGCCGAGCAGACGGCCGCCCGGGTCATGGAGGAGGCAAAGAAGGAAGCGCGTGCGGTGCGCAAGGAAGCAGAGGTGCACGCGCGTGAGACACTCGTACAGGGAAAGACTCAGGCCGAGCAGGCCGCACGGGAGCGGCGGAAAGAGGTCGAGGAGCTCGAGCGGCGTCTGCAAGCGAGGGAGGAGGGTATAGATCGGAAGGCGGAGCGGTTGGAGCGTCAGGTCGCCGAGATGACGCGTACCGGCGAGTCCGTGGCGAAGAAGGAGACGGCGCTCGGGGAGAGGGAGCGCCAGTACGGTCAGTTACTCGATCAGGTACGTGGACAGCTGGAGCAGGTCGCGGGACTGACACGCGAGGAGGCGAGACGCAGCCTCAT